>JAESFP010000026.1_pt1 | contig 680622 bp, 663 predicted proteins | sample 9266181 | NCBI WGS metagenome assembly JAESFP01 (sample SAMN14502547, study PRJNA617102) | algae metagenome | isolation source: Pegethrix bostrychoides GSE-TBD4-15B and co-occurring heterotrophs from... | place: USA: Grand Staircase-escalante National Monument, Utah | collected 2006-08-15 | reverse complement strand
GCGCTTCGCCATCCGTGAAGGCGGCCGCACCGTCGGCGCCGGCGTCGTGGCCAAGATCGTCGAATAGTTCGACGCTCAATACCGAATGACGAAAGGGCCCCCCGGAGCGATCCGGGGGGCCTTTTTCGTTGCGGTCAGCGTCGCGTCTCGAAGGTCGGGATGACCAGGTCCGGGTCGACGTCCGAGGTGTCGATCGGCGGGGCGAGGGAAAGCCGCTGGTCGGTCAGACGCAGCGGGGGCGGAGACAGCCGCGCGGACCGTGCCTGTGCCCGGCGATGGACCGCCTGGCCCGCGAACAGGGCGGCGGCTCCCGCCAGCGCGCCAGCGAAGAACAGCGAAAGACCGGCGAGCGCGCCCTCCCACCATTTCGGCCGGGCGGGGGCGGAAACGCTTTCGGCCGCAGCCGGCCGCGACGGGGCCCGGGCCGTAGCGGGTTCGGGCAGTCGCATCAGGATGCCGCCGCGCGCCATCAGCATCGGGACATTGGCGGCCGGCACGACGGCGTAGGCCCCCGGGCCGGTGCGCATCAGGGCGATGTCCTGATCCAGCAGGGCGGTGCCAAAATCCTGAAGCAGGGCCTCGTCGCCATACCAGCCGTCGGCGCGGAAGGTGACCAGACCGTCGACGGCCGGATCGACGGTCAGGTCGCGCGCCAAGGCCCCCACGATGACGTCCTGGGCGGCTTCGGCGGCCGGGGTGTCGGTGAAGCTGAATACGTAGAACTGCAGCGGTTCGGCGGACGGGGGCAGGGCCGGGGCCGCCGCCCGCGCGGGGGCCACATCGCTGAGCGCGAGGCCGATCAGAAGGGCGATCACGAGACGCGGGGTCATGGAAGGGATCGATACCACCCCTCGTCCTTGGCGTCCCTTCACGACAGGACGATGAAATCGCGGACGCATGGTCTAGTCTGGCGCGACTCGCGGGCGGTGACCCGCGTCCCGTGGAGACCGCCGTGGTCCAGGTTCCCGGCGCGGCGCGTAGAGCCGCCGCCTTTCGCCGCATGAGGGACGCCCGCTCCAGCGAGGTGGCGGAGGACTATGTCGAACTGGTCGGCGACCTGATCGCCGAGACGGGCCAGGCGCGGCTGACGGACCTGGCCGACTGTCTGGGCGTCGCGCCGGCGACGGCGGCCAAGGTCCTGCAGCGGCTGCAGCGGGAGGGGCTGGTCGAGACCCGTCCCTATCGCTCCATCACCCTGACCGAGGCGGGCGAGCGGATGGCCGACGCGTCGCGCGACCGGCACCGGATCGTCCACGAGTTCCTGTTGGCGCTGGGCGTCTCGCCAGAGGTGGCCGAGGGCGACACCGAAGGCATCGAGCATCACGTCAGCCCCCAGACCCTGCGCCTGTTCGAAGCCATGACCGAACGGCTGCGTAAGGCGGGCTAAGCCGTCAGGGCAGGGGGATGGGCTCGGAGAAGCTGTCGGGCGGGATCAGCTGCAGCAGCTGGACCTGGCGTCCTCCTCCCGGCTGTCCGAAGGCAGGGGCGGCGATGCCGACCTTCATCCGGGTGCCCGCCGGAACCGTGACGACGGAATAGGCCTCCGCCGTGTTCTCGGGCGGCAGGGCCAGGCTCTGGCGGACGCTGTCTCGGGAGGTGGGCGGTGTGGGCGACAGCCAGGCCCCCAGCCGGCTCGCGCCCCCGCCATAGGCGCGATAGAAGGTCATGACGCGGTCGGTCTGGACCTCCTCGACCGGACCCAGCCAGGCCTCGACCAGCACGGCCGGCGGCGGCGCATAGACGCCCGCCGGGGCCGACGGCGTGGCGCAGGCCGCCAGCCCCAGCGTCAGGGCGACCGACAGCATGAGCACAGGGGCCATGAGCGCCCGGCGCGCGGCCGAGAAAGCCCGAGTGAGTCCAGTTCGCATGACGGTGTCCCCCGCGCGGAAGCTACACCGCTGGCTCGCGGCGGCAAGTCGCAGATCGGCTGGGCTGTTCACAGACGCGATGCGGGCGCTAGGGTGACGGGACGCCGGTCTGGCGATGGGGGAATGCGATCATGAAGACGAGGATGATGCTGGCCGTTTCGGCGGCGGTGCTGGCGATGGCGAGCGCGGCGTTCGCCCAGACCTGGGGCGGTCCGGCGGCGGTGCTGCGCGACGAGACCCTGGCCAACAGCGTCATCCTGTGGGCCCCGGGCGTCGGGGCGATCGAATGGACCCCAGCCGACGGCATCGAGGGCATGCCCATCCTGCTGAAGGACAATATCGAGACCCGCGACATGCCCACGACCGCCGGATCGCTGGCGCTGGCCGACAACGCGCCGGGCCGGGACGCGCCTCTGGTGACCCAGCTGCGCGCGGCCGGGGCGGTGATCCTGGGCAAGGCCAACCTGTCGGAATGGGCCAACATCCGCTCGTCCAACTCGATCTCCGGCTGGAGCGCGGTTGGGGGGCTGACGGTCAACCCCTATGACCGGGCGCGCACGGCCTGTGGCTCGTCGTCCGGTTCGGCGGCGGCCGTGGCCACGGGCCTGGCGCCGGCCGCGATCGGCACCGAGACGGACGGCTCGATCACCTGCCCGGCCTCGGTCAACGGCGTGGTGGGCTTCAAGCCGACGGTGGGACTGGTCAGCCGCACCCACATCGTGCCGATCAGCCATTCGCAGGACACCGCCGGTCCGATCGCCGTGGACGTGGCGACCGCCGCGACCGTGCTGAGCGCCATCGCCGGGTCCGATCCGGCCGATGTGGCGACCGCTGAGGCCGACACCCACGCCATCGACTTCCGCGCCGCGCTGGACGCCAGCTCGCTGCGAGGCGCCCGGCTGGGGGTGCTGCGCTATGGGGTGTCGAACTATTCCCCCGACACCCAGGCCGCGTTCGAGGCGGCGCTGGCGTCGCTGAGAGCCGCAGGGGCCGAGCTGGTGGAGATCACCACCGCGCCGCAGATGCAGGGCCTCGGTCAGGCCGAGCTGTTGGTGCTGATGTATGAGCTGAAGGCCGATCTGAACGCCTATCTGGCCTCGACCGACGCGGCCCAGGTGCCGACGCGGACCCTGGCCGAAGTCATCGCCTTCAACGAGGCCGAGCCGCGCGAGACGGTGCTGTTCGGCCAGGAACTGTTCGTCTAGGCCGAGGCGACCAGCGGGCTCGACAATCCCGAATACATCGCCGCGCGCGCCAACTCCCTGCGGATGGCAGGGCCGGAGGGCATCGACCGGATGCTGGCCGAAAACGCGGTGGTCGCCCTGGTGGCGCCGTCCACCTCGCGCGCCTGGACCAACGACCGGGAAGACGACGACAACGGCCAGGGGTCGGCCAGCCGCCTTCCCGCCATCGCGGGATATCCGCACCTGACCGTGCCGATGGGCATGGATCGCGGCATGCCCGTGGGGCTCAGCTTCATCGGGGCCAAGTGGGACGACGCCCGTATCCTGTCGCTGGGCTATGCCTATGAGCAGTCGAGCCCGCGTCCGCCCCGTCCCTGAGCCGCCGCGCCCCTAGCCCATCCGCATCCAGAAGGACGCGCCATAGAGGTTGATGTCGGCCATCTTGCCGGGCCTCAGCCGGGCGTTGGCCTGCGCGCGCAGTGCCGGGTCAAGATGGGCGAACCAGCAGGGGAACAGGATCTCGAACCGGTCGGACCCGAACAGCAGGGCGGTGCCCAGCAGATACTGTTCGTTCCACAGCCGCGACAGGTGTCCCGAGATATAGTCGTAGGGCAGGTAGATGTCGTGGACGTGGACGATCACGCCCGGTTTCAGCCGCGGCAGGATCTCCATGAAGAAGACGGTCACGTCCGAGCCCTGGAAGCTGCGGTGCGAACTGTCCAGAAACAGGATGTCCCCGGCCTCCAGCACCTCAAAGATCGACAGGTCGCAGTCCTCGAGCGGCGAGCGGATGACCACATCGACCATCTCGTCGATCTGGTTCCTCGGCTGAGGGTCGATCGACGTCATGTGGGTGCGAAGACCGTATGTCTCGACCGCCCGCTTGGCGAACTTGGTCGAGACGCCCGAGCCGATCTCGATGAAGCGGGCCGGGTTCTCGCGCTTGAGGATCTGGGTCAGCACCATGCCGTCCAGCGGCGGGAACCAGCCGTTCAGCCACAGTGGGCTGCGCATCTCGTAGGTGCCAAAGGTCGGGACGTCGTCGTAGTCGGCGATGCTGTCGCCGATCTCGTCGATCAGGGCGGCATAGCGATCGCGGCCCCTTTCCAGGATGGCGGTCAGTTCGGGATGGGACGGGTGACCTTCGCCCTGGCGGACGATCGCCTTGTATTTGTAGTCCACCAGCGTGAACGGATATTCGGCCTGCTCATGCGAGAAGGCCAGGACCGCGGGCATGGGCTTCATGCCGGCGTGGGCCCGGTCGTGGGCGGCCTTGGCGCCCGGTGCGTCGCCCGCGATCTGAAGCGCGGCGGCCAGATCGTGCCAGATCTTGCGGTTGTCGGGCGCGGCCTCGGTCGCGGCCTTCAGAGCGGCGACGCCCTGATCGACCTTGCCCAGCTTCACCAGGCTGACGCCCCACAGGTGGCGCGAGGCGATGTGGTCGGGCACCGCCTTCACCACTCGCCCAAGGCTGATCTCGGCGTGGTTCAGTAGATGATACCGCAGCCATTCCGAGCCGGCGTCGAAGTCTTTCTGCTGGGCGGGGGTCAGGGTCTGGGACATGGTCGCCTTAAGGACGAGCCGGACCGCGTTGACAACCCTGTTCTTCGGCCCCGTCGCGATCAGTCGATGGCGCGGCAGTCGGAGGGTTCGCGCCCGTCGGCGGTCCAGGTGGCCAGCAGACCCTCGCCACGCAGCTCATAGGCGCTGGCGCGGTACCAGATGCCGTCGACGGCCCGTTCCCTGTACAGATCGATCGCCTCGCCGCTGGAGTTGCGAACGGTGGCCATGTCGCGCGGGTTGTCGAAATCGACCGACAGGCGCTCGCCGTTGTCGCACAGATAGACAGTTCGGATGACCCGGTTCAGGGCCCGGTCCTGGACCTCGGCGCCCGTGCGGCGTCGGGCGGTCTGGGCGTCGATGGCGCGCTGGCGCACCGCCTCGCCGTCGGTCGGGGCCTCGCGCGGCTCGGGCCCGCACGCGGACAAGGCCATCAGGGCGAGCGGGGCAAGGATGACGGACGACAGAAACTTGAGCATCGAAAATCCCTAACAGCCAGGCTTGGCTAACGGGTCGGAGCGACCCCCGTTCCGCGCCGGGCACGGAAGAAGCCTCGCAGCAGATCGGAGGCCTCCGAGGCCAGGACGCCGCCCTCGACCGAGGGGCGATGATGCAGGGTCGGCTGTTCGAACAGGCGGGGCCCGTGGATCACCGCGCCGCCCTTGGGATCGTCGGCCGCCCAGACCACACGGCCGATGCGGGCGTGGCTGATGGCCCCCGCGCACATGGCGCACGGCTCCAGCGTGACATAGAGGGTCAGGCCGGTCAGGCGGTAGTTGCCGAGCGCGGCGGCGGCCCGGCGCATCGCCACGATCTCGGCATGGGCGGTGGGGTCGTGGCCCGCGACGGGGGCGTTTGCGCCCTCTGCGACCACCCGGCCGGTCGCCTCATTGACCAAAACGGCCCCCACGGGAACCTCGCCCGCGTCCGCCGCCGCTTGCGCCAAGGCCAACGCCATGCGCATGAACCGCTCATCATGGCCCGCCATACCGACGACAACGACAAGAAGCCCAGGCCGCGTCAAGACCTGCGTGCGCACAAGCCCGGAGACCGGCCCAAGGGCGGCACCTCGCGCCCCGGCTCGGCCTCGGCCGCCCGCTATGCGCCGATCGAGAAGGCGGCCGAGGGCCGCGGCTCCGGCGGCGGCACCGGCCGCGCCTATCCCGCCGACAAGGGGGCCCGGCCCGAGCCGCGCGCGCCCAAGGGCTCTCGCGCGGGCGGCAAGCCCGGTGGCAAGGCCGGCGCCAAGGCGGCCCCGGCCGAACCCAAGCGCACCGAGCGGATCGCCAAGGCCATGGCCCGGGCGGGCATCGCCAGCCGCCGCGAGGTCGAGCGCCTGATCGGCCTGGGCAAGGTGGCGGTGAACGGCCGTATCCTGGACACCCCCGCCACCCTCGTGACCCGCGACGACGTCATCACCGTGGACGGCAAGCCCATCGCGGCGACCCAGGCCACGCGGGTCTGGCGCTACAACAAGCCGGTCGGCCTCTTGACCAGCCACAACGATCCGGCGGGGCGGCCGACCGTGTTCGACGCGCTTCCCGCCGGACTGCCGCGCGTGATCTCGGTCGGCCGCCTCGACATCAACACCGAGGGGCTGCTGCTCCTGACCAACGACGGCGAGCTGAGCCGGGCGCTGGAACTGCCGGACACGGCTCTGGTCCGGCAATACCGGGCGCGGGCGAGGGGGCGCGTGACGCAGGCGGAGCTCGATGCGCTGAAGGACGGGGTCACCGTCGACGGCATCCGCTACGGCCCCGTGGAGGCCACCATCGACAAGGCCAAGACCAACGAAGGCGGCGACCCGTCCGCCAATCTGTGGATCAGCGTCCAGATCACCGAGGGCAAGAACCGAGAGGTTCGGAAGGTACTGGAATCGGTCGGCCTGACCGTCAACCGCCTGATCCGCCTCGCCTATGGGCCGTTCCAGCTGGGCACCCTGCCGTCCGGCGCGGTCGAGGAGGTCGGACCCCGCGTCATCCGCGAACTGCTGGCCGCCCACATCCGCCCCGAGAACATGCCCCAGGGCAACACGGTCGAGACGCCGGCCCCCATCCCCGGCCGCCGCACCGGCGCGCCCAAGGTCGTCGGCAAGTCCGGCTCGGCCATCGCCGACCCCTCGCGTAAGCCCAGCCGCGTCCGCGCCGCCGGCACCGCGACGGAAGAGGCCACCGCCCGGGCCGCGCGAGGCCCCAAGAAGGCCGGATGGGCCAAGGCCGCTCCGCGAGACTTCAAGGCCGCGCCCGGCAAGAAGGCCTGGGTGCCGCGTGAGGGAGCCTCGGCGGACGGCGACAAGGCGAAGCGCGCCTTCAAGCCGCGCGAGGACAAGATGATCGGGCCGAAGTCCGCGACCTGGGCCCGCGATGCCGATAAGGCCAAGCGTGACTTCAAGCCTCGCGCCTCTGGCGGAGCCGGGAAGCCCGCCGGTCGGCCCGCGCCGGGCGGCACCCGTAAGCCCTCAGGTCCGCGCGGATCGCGTTCGGGCGGCTGAGCCTTGCGGATCGCCGCGGGCAAGCTGAAGGGCCGCGCCATCGTCGCGCCGGAAGGGCAGGGCACGCGCCCGACATCCGACCGCGCGCGGCAGGCGATCTTCAACGTGCTGGAACACGCCGCCTGGGCCGAGCCCCTGCAGGGCGCGCGCGTCATGGACCTGTTCGCCGGATCGGGCGCCCTGGGCTTCGAGGCCATGAGCCGGGGCGCGGCCTTCGCCCTGTTCGTCGAGACCGACGAGGACGCCCGGGGTGCCATCCGCGACAACGCCGATGCCTATGGGGTCATGGGAGCGACGCGGGTGCATCGCAGGAGCGCCACGGACCTCGGCGTCCGCCCCGGCTCGGACGGAGAGGCCTTCGATTTGGCGTTTCTGGATCCTCCGTATGGCAAGGGGCTGGGGGAACAGGCGCTGGCCCGGCTGATCGAGGGCAACTGGCTGAAGCCCGGCGCGACCGTGGTGTTCGAGCGCGGATCGGACGAACCGGAGATCGAGACCTCAGGCTATGCGCGGCTGGACGCCCGGGACTATGGCGCGGCCCGGGTGTTGTTCCTGAGGCGGGACGGCGGTTAACTTCCGGCCATGACCGGGATCGATCGACGCCAGCTTCTCACCGCCTCCGCTGCGGCGGCTCTGCCATTCTCGAAGAACACCGCGCAGAGCCCCGGCTGGGAGCCGCGCGCCTCGTTGCCCTGGCCGGTGCAGGAGATCTATGCGGCCGTCTGGAACGGTCGGATCGTGACGGCGGGCGGGCTCGTCGGGCGACCCGGTGGGCAGCCGCTGCACGTCGAGGACCGGGTCGGGGTCTATGATCCCGCCGCCGACGCCTGGAGCGAGGGGCCGTCGCTGCCGGCGCGCCGCCACCACCCTATGATGATCGGCGACGATACGCTCGGGCTGTTTGCCATCGGCGGCTATGGCGTCAGCCCTGCCGGGGAGTGGACCGGCATGCGCGAGGTCTGGCGGCTGGAGGGCGAGACCTGGGTGAGGGTCGCGTCCCTGCCGGAGCCGCAGGGCGAGGCCGTAGGACTGGCGCACGGCGGGCGGCTGCATCTGATCGGCGGGCGCTCCCCGGCCGGGTCAGCGAACGGCGGCTGGACCGATCAGGCCGATGTGGCGATCCACCGGGTGCTCGATCCGTCGGTCGGCGGCTGGCACGAGGCGCGCCCGGCCCCGATGGCGCGGAACAGCGCGGCCGGCGCGGTGCTGAACGGGGCGCTGTGGGTCGCGGGCGGGCGGACGGTGCGCGGCGGCGGCACCGGTCAGCTGGACCGCTATGATCCCGGCGAGGATCGCTGGGACACCCTGGCCCCCATCCCGCGTTCGGCGGCGGCGGACCAGCAGGTCGGCGGCGGCCTGGCCATGGTGGCGCTCGGCGGCGAGCTGGTGGCGTTCGGGGGCGAATGGTTCGCGCCGGGCGGGGGCGGGGTGTTCCGCGAGACCTGGATCTACGACCCGGCGGCCGATGCCTGGAGCGCCGGGCCGGACATGAAGACGCCGCGCCACGGTCTGGCGGCGGCGGCGGTCGGCGGGGTCGCCTATGCGATCGCGGGCGGGGCGGTGGTATCCGGCGGGCAGGCGGTGGGGACGGTTGAGGCGCTCAAACTTTGACCCTCTCCCAGCGGGAGAGGGACCGCCTTACCGCCGCCCGAACAGCTTTTCCAGATCCGCCAGCTTCAGCTCCACATAGGTCGGCCGCCCGTGGTTGCACTGGCCCGAGTGCGGCGTCGCCTCCATCTGCCTCAGCAGGGCGTTCATCTCGGGGGCGCTGAGCACCCGCCCGGCGCGGACGCTGCCGTGGCAGGCCATGGTGCCGCAGACCTCGCCCAGGCGTTCGGACAGGGCGAGCGCCGCGCCGTGTTCGGCCAGGTCGTCGGCGATGTCGCGGATCAGGCCCTGGACGTCGGTGTCGCCCAGCAGCGCCGGCGTCTCGCGCACCAGCACCGCCCCGCCGCCGAAGGGTTCGACGATCAGGCCCAGCTGGGCCAGTTCCTCGGCGCGGGCGATGACGCGGTCTGCCTCGGCGGGGTCGAGTTCGACGACCTCGGGGGTCAGCAGGGCCTGGCGGGTGACGGCGCCCTCGGCCATCTGGGCCTTCATCCGCTCATAGACGAGGCGTTCGTGGGCGGCGTGCTGGTCGACCACGACGATGCCGTCGCGGGTCTGGGCGACGATATAGGTGCCGTGGACCTGGGCGCGGGCGGCGCCGAGGGGGTGGTCGATGGGATCGGCGGCGGTGGCCGCCGAGGGATTAGGGATTAGAGATTGGAGGGGGTCCGGCTCGACGCGGGCGCTGCGTTCGTTCAGGCCCGGCAGGTCCTGGGCGGCGGCGGCGGGGCGGTCCCAGCCGGTCCAGCCGCTGTAGCCGCCAGAGAAGCTCTGGGACGCCTGGGACGAGGGGCTGTAGGCGGCCACCCCGGTGTGCGGGCGGAACCCCGACAGGGCGTCGGCGGCGACGGTGGTCGACGCCCGGTGCCCCGCCGCCGCCAGCGCATGACGCAGCGCCCCGACGATCAGGCCGCGCACCAGGGCGGGGTCGCGGAAGCGGACCTCGGCCTTGGCGGGGTGCACGTTCACGTCGACGAACAGCGGGTCGATATCCAGGAACAGGGCCGCCGCCGGATGCCGGTCTCGCGCCAGGAAGTCGGCATAGGCGCCCCGCAGCGCCCCTTGCAGCAGGCGATCCCGCACCGGGCGGCCGTTGACGAACAGATACTGATGCGCGCCGTTGCCTCTGGAATAGGTCGGCAGGCCCGCATAGCCGGACAGGCGGATGCCCTCGCGCGACTGGTCGATCAGTAGCGCATTGGCCTCGAAATCGCGGCCGAGCAGGGCGGCGAGGCGCTTCAGCCTGCCCTCGTCGCCGGGGTGTTCGGCGGGCAGGCGCAGAACGTTGCGACCATCGAGGTCGAGGGTGAAGGCGACGGCCTCGTGCGCCATGGCCTGGCGCTTGATCTCCTCGGAGATGGCCATGGCCTCGGCCCTCGGAGACTTCATGAACTTCAGCCGGGCGGGCGTGGCGTAGAACAGGTCCCGCACCTCGACGCGGGCGCCGTACGGGCCGGGAAAGGCGGCGGGGGCGACCGGGCGCTGGTCGCCGCCCTCCACCGTGATCTGGTGGGCGTCTTGGCCCGCGCTCCGGCTGGTGATCGTCAGCCGGGCGACGGAGCCGATGGAGGGCAGGGCCTCGCCGCGAAAGCCCAGGGTGTGGATGCGCAGCAGATCGACGTCGCCCGCGTCGTCGGGCTCCAGCTTCGATGTCGCGTGGCGCTCGACCGCCAGGGCCAGCTGGTCCGGGGCCATGCCGTGGCCGTCGTCGGCGATCAGGATGCGCGACAGGCCCCCGCCGTCGGCCTGGATCTCGATGCGGCGGGCGCCCGCGTCCAGGGCGTTCTCGACCAGCTCCTTGATGGCGCTGGCCGGGCGTTCGACCACCTCGCCGGCGGCGATGCGGTTGACGGTCTCGGGCGGGAGGCGGCGGATGGGCATGGGATTCGGCAGGGTAAACCATTTGCTCGCCTCGATCCCCCTCTCTCCGCTCATCCCCGCGAAAGCGGGGACCCAGTGCTTTGGGCGGAGGCTGGAAGCGTGTTCGCGTCGTCCGCCATCCCTGACGCCCTGCCTCACAACAGAACTGGGTCCCCGCTTTCGCGGGGATGAGCGGAATGGGGTAGGATCGTGGGCGTGAGGAGCCCCGACCATGACCACGATCCAGATGACCGAGCGGCAGAAGAAATGGTTCGCCTCGCTGCGGGCGAACCTGGAGGCCCAGACGGGACGGTCGCTGGACGCCTGGGTCGAGGTGCTGAAGGCCTGTCCCCAGACGGGCAGGAAGAAGCAGGCCGCCTGGCTGAAGGCGAACCACGGCCTGGGCGTCAACCACGCCTCCACCATCATCTCCGCCGCCGATCCGCTCGGGCTGGGCTGGGACGATCCCGACGGCCTGCGCGCGGCCCTTTGGAAGGACGTTGACTCGCTGGCGATCCTGGAGGCGGTGGAATGGCTGTCCGACGACCTGCCGGGCGTCGTCCCGACCCAGAGGAAGGGCTATTCCGCCTGGAGCCGGTCCGTGCAGTTCGCCGTCCTGCGCCCGCTGAAGGGCGGCCGGGCGCTGCTGGGCTTCAAGCTGGAGCCGGAGGCCTCGGCGCGGCTGTCGGCGGCGGCGCGCAAGGAGAGCTGGTCCGAGCGGCTGACGGCGGTGGTCGAACTGGACGACGCGGCGGCGCTGGACGGGGAGATCGCGCGGGTGTTCGCGGTGGCGGCGGAGCGGGGTTAGGCGTTCAGCCCCAATCGACCGTCACAGTCGCCGCCCGACCGGTTTCGTGATTCCACAGGTGAACCTCGTCTGAGGACCGCAACAGCACCAGCAGGTCGCCTGTGCCGTTCTGGGCGACGACAAAAGCGCCTTCCGGAAAGTCGGGCCACTTCGATGCTTCTCGCGACTCTCTCAGGATATCGTTGGCCGTTCGCGCGAGGCGTTTCCGGTCGGTGTCGTCACGAACCGGAACGAGGGTCCAGACATCACCTGCTGCGGAGACGTCGCCACCATTGGAGCGCTCCAGGCGAGCGCGAAGAGCGGCGGGAAGACTACGCCCCATCGCCTGTTCGGCGCGCTTAAGCAGACTGTCTGAGACCGGAAAAGGCATGTCAGACCTCCGAAGACGTTGGCTTCACAGTGAACGGTCAGTTCCGAAACGGCGACAACTCCGCCGTCAGCCCAGCGATCTCCGCCTCCACGCCTCGCCGCTCCTGGTTCAGATACCGCTCCACCGGGACCCTCAGCGCCATGTCGGCGATGTGGTGGGCGGAGTAGACGGGGGTGGGGAGGTAGCCGCGCGCGATCTTGTGCTCGCCCTGGGCACCCGCCTCGACGCGGGACAGGCCGCGCGAAATGGCGAAGTCGATGGCCTGATAGTAGCAGAGCTCGAAATGGAGGAAGGGCACCTCCTCCAGCGCGCCCCACTGGCGGCCGTACAGGGCGTCGCGGCCGATGAAGTTGAGCGCCCCGGCGATCGGCGTCTCGTCCCGGAAGGCCATCATCAGGGCGATGCGGTCGGCCATCGTCTGGCCCACCATCGAGAAGAAGGCGCGGGTCAGGTAGGGGCGGCCCCACTTCCTCGACCCCGTGTCCATGTAGAAGGCGAAGAAGGCGTCCCAGTGGGCCTCGGTGATGTCCGATCCGGTCAGGACGCGGATGTCGAGCCCGCCTTGCGCGTCGCGGCGCTCTCGCCGGATGGTCTTTCGCCGGTTCGACGACAGGGCGGCGAGGAAGTCGTCGAAGGTCTGATATCCCTCATTGCGCCAGATGAACTGCATGTCCTGGCGCTTGAGCAGGCCCTGGTCGCCCATCAGCCGCCACTCTGGCTCGGTCGGGAAGTTGACGTGCAGCGACGACAGGTCCAGCCGCTCGCACAGGGTCAGCGCACCCTGGATCAGGGCCTGATGCACCGTCGCGGCGTCGACGTCGGAATGGGCAATCAGGCGCGGGCCGGTGGCGGGGGTGAAGGGCACGGCCGAAAGCAGCTTGGGGTAGTACCGCCCGCCCGCGCGCTGATAGGCGTCGGCCCAGCTGTGGTCGAAGACGTATTCCCCCTGGCTGTGGCCCTTGAGCCAGAGGGGCATGACGCCCAGCACCCGGTCGTCGGGGTCGCGCAGCGTCAGGTGCCGCCCCGCCCAGCCCGCGCGCGGCACGGCGCTGCCCGAGGCCTCGCAGGCGTGGAGGAAGTCGAACGACACGAACGGATCGCCGGTCGGGAGGGCGCAGGCGTCCCACGCCTCGCGGTCGATCTGTTCCAGGCTCTCATGAACGCGAAGCTCGAAACTCATCTCCGCTCATCCCGGCGAAAGCCGGGACCCAGTGCTTTGGGCGATGGCTGTTGGCGCATTGCCGCCGCCCGTCATCCCCGACACCCTGTTTCACAAAAGAACTGGGTCCCCGCTTTCGCGAGGATGAGCGGAAAGCGTGGGCTCACTTGACCTCCACCACCGCGTCCACCTCGACGGCGAAGCCGAGCGGCAGCTGGTAGACACCGACGGCGGAGCGGGCGTGGCGGCCCTTGTCGCCGAACACCTCGACCATCAGGTCCGAGCAGCCGTTGATGACGGCTGGAATGGCGGTGAAGCCGGGTCCCGCCTGGACGAAACCGCCCAGCTTGACGACGCGGACCACCCGGTCGAGGTCGCCGTCCAAGGCGGCGTTCATCTGGGCCAAGAGGTTGATGCCGCACAGGCGCGCGCCGGCGTTGGCCTGTTCCGGGGTCACGTCGTCGCCGACCGTGCCCTTCAACCCGCCCGAGGCGTCGTTCGACAGCTGGCCCGAGATATGGAGCAGATTGCCGGTCCGCACGAAGGGCACATAGTTGGCCACGGCCGCGGCCGGCTGGGGCAGTTCGATGCCGAGTTCGGTCAGGCGGGCGTGGATGGACATGTCAGGGCTCCATAGGGGGTTGGGGGCGGTTTAGCGCGGCGGCGAGACGTCTCGCCAGCCTTAAAGGTTCGCCAACCGCCGTGTGCCATGCTCGCCGTCATGGAAACGCTCTCGCCCTCTCAAGTCGCGGCGTTCAACGCCGTGCGTTCGCGCCTGACGTCCGACGAACGGACGCGGGTCGACATCGCTTCGGTCGAGGCCGTGGACCCGGCGGTCGCCGCCGCGCCCCACTGGAACTTCGACCTGCCCAGCCACGCGGCCGACGCGGCCCTGGGGGAAGGTGCGACCGACGCCATGCGCCGGGCCCTGGTCGCCACCTGGGCGCTGGAGCTGCCGGGGCGGGCCAAACAGGCGCGTCTGCCGGGGGAGGTGATGGAGCTCTATCCCTATTGGCTCGACAAGATGGCCGAGTTCCTGACGGCGGCGGCGGAGGCCGACGCCGCCTATGACGCCGATCACTGGGCCAAGGACGTGCGCATGGCCCTGGTGCTCAGCGTGCCGGGTGCCCTGACCCAGACCATCGACCTGTCCTCGCCCATGGGGCCGGGGCAGGTGGTCAAGAACGGACGCGACGGCCACGGCTGGAGCCAGCTGGTCCATTATGTCCGCGCCCAGGGCTGGAAGAAGCCCTGGCTGGAGGTCCACACCGAAAGCCGCCAGCTGGCCGACTTCAACGAGGCCGGCTGGGACCGCGCCTGGGCCACGGCGGCCGCGATCTGCAGGACGCGGCCGGAACTGGCCGGCATGATCGGGTCCAGCTGGTTCTACGACCCGCCGCTGGAGACCATCAGCCCGCGCCTGGCCTATCTGAGGCTGAATCCGCTGAAGGGCGGGGCCTTCATCATCCACCAAGGCCCGGCCCCGATCCATTCCGAGCGCGCCAGCGCCAGTTCGCCGACGAGGAAGGCCCTGATCGACAGCGGGGATTACACGCCGGCGTCCTGGCTGGTCGCCTGGCCGCGCGCGACCCTGATCCCCTGGGCCGAACAGCGGGCGGCGTCGATGTCGATGGCCGAAGCGGCCTGACGGCTTGCGTCCGGTCCGTCGGGCCCGCTAAAGCCCAGCGCGAGCCGGCGTAGCACAGCGGTAGTGCAGCGGTTTTGTAAACCGAAGGTCGGGAGTTCGATCCTCTCCGCCGGCACCACTCCCCGTCGCGGTCATGCCCATGCCCGAGCGCAGTCTGAACAAGCTGGGACACCGCATCGGCGCGCGGGGCGGGCGCACGCGCACCGCGATCCTGGAGGCGGCGCGACGGCTGCTGGACCAGCGGCACCTGGGCGAGATCCGGGTCGCGGACGTGGCGGCCGAGGCGGGGTTGTCGCCGTCGAATTTCTACACCTATTTCAAGACGGTCGAGGAGCCGGTTCTGCTGCTGTGCGAGGCGGTGGCGGCCGACTTCCAGCCGCTGGCCCGGCACCTGGAGGGCGACTGGTCGGCGGAGAACGCCTTCGGTGCCGCTCGGGCCTATGTCGTCGACGTGCTGATGATCTGGGACCGGCACGGGCCGGTGCTGCGGATCGAGCACATGCTGGCCGACAAGGGCGAGGCGGGCTTCGTCGAGTCGCGGGTCGGGCGGCTGAGGCGCGTCCACCTGGCCTTCGAGCGGCGGATCGCGGTGGCCCATGCGACGGGCTATCACGCGGCGGGGCTGGACCCCCGACTGACCTCCTATGAGGTGGCGAACCTGGTCGAGTCGGTCGCGGCGGGCTTCGAGCTGATGCGGCGGGGCGAGACCCCGCCCGAGGCCATCATCGACACCACGGCCCACATCGTTGTGAAACTGGTGACAGGCCGATAATCAATGGGTTAGACGCTCTGTCTTGCTCCGACGCTCAGAAGTTGGACTCGGTACCCGCCGAGTCCAATCTCACCCCCCGATCGGGCCATACAGCCAGGTCAGCCATACCCCGATGGCCAGGAAGGTTCCGAACGGCAGGCGATCGGTCGCCGAGACACGGCGGCGTGTGATGAGCAGGGTCAGCACCATGCTGAACCCCGCCGCGCAAGCCCACAGCAGGACGGAGGGCAGGCCCTGCCAGCCCACCCAGGCCCCGGCCCCCGCGAACAGGATGGGATCGCCCCCGCCCAACCCCTGGCGGCCCCGGACGCGGCGATAGACCTCGGCCAGCAACCACAGTGAGACGAAGCCGGCGACCGCTCCGATGATCTGATCGACCGGCCACCCGGTGGCGAGGACGGCCGAGGCGATGAGGCCGGTGGCGATCAGGGGAAGGGTCAGTTCGTCGGGCAGCCAGAAGTTCTCGGCGTCGATCAGGGCGATCAGAAGCAGCTGCCAGCCGAGCGCCGCGGTGGCGATCGTCCAGGTCAGGTCGCCCGCCCCGGACAGGGCGGCCCAGACGCCGATGGCGGCGGCGGCGCATTCGATCAGGATGTAGCGGGGCGAGACGGCGGCGCGGCACAGCGCGCAGCGGCCGCGCTGGACCAGCCAGCTGAACACCGGAACCAGATGCCAGGCCTTGAGCGCCTGGCCGCAGCTCATGCAGCGCGAGCGACCGAAGACGATGTCCTCCTCGCGCGGCATGCGGACCGTCACGGCGGCGATGAAGCTGCCGAAGATCAGGCCGAGGACGGCGAACAGCAGGGCGAGGACGGTGGGCGTGGGCACGCCCAATCCTTAGCCGCCTCCCAGCGCCACCGCCACGCGGTAGGTCACGAACGCCGCCAGATAGGCCAGGGCGAACATGTAGACGACCATGACCCACATCCACTTCCAGCTGTTCAGCTCGCGCTTGACCACGCCCAGTGTCGCCACGCACTGGGGCGCGAAGACGTACCAGGCCAGGAAGGCCAGGCCGGTGGCCAGCGACCACTGGGCGGCCAGGGTGGTCGCCAGCAGGCTGCCCGCGCTTTCGGCATCGGCGATGGCATAGACGGTGCCGAGCGCGGCCACGGCGACTTCTCGCGCGGCCATGCCGGGGATCAGGGCCACGACCATCTGCCAGTTGAAGCCGATGGGGGCGAACAGGGGCTCCAGCGCCTGGCCCGACATGCCGGCGAAGGAATAGTCGATGGCCGGGCCGGTCGCGCCCTCGGGCGGATAGGGAAAGGTCGAGGCCGCCCAGACCAGGATCATCAAGGGTAGGATGATCCGCGCCGCGCGTTCGATGAAGATCTTGGCGCGAAGCCAGAGATTGAAAAGGACGTTTCGGGCCTCCGGCAGCTTGTAGGCCGGGAGCTCCATCATGAAGGGCTCGACCGCGCCGCGCCAGAAGACCTTGCGGATGACGAAGGAGACCAGGAGCGCGGAGAGGATGCCCGCTGCGTAGAGCCCGAACATCACCAGCCCCTGCAGGTTGGCGAAGCCCCAGACGGTCTGCTGGGGGATGAAGGCGGCGATGATCAGGGTGTAGACCGGGATGCGCGCCGAACAGGTCATCAGGGGCGCGACCATGATGGTGGTCAGCCGGTCCCGCTTGGCGTCGATCACCCGCGCCGCCATGACGCCGGGGATGGCGCAGGCGAAGCTGGACAGCAGCGGGATGAAGGCCCGGCCATGCAGCCCCGCCCCGCCCATGATGCGGTCCATCAGGAAGGCCGCCCGCGCCATATAGCCCAGGTCTTCCAAGAGGATGATGAAGGCGAACAGGATGACGATCTGCGGCAGGAAGACCAGAACGCCGCCGACGCCCGCGATCAGGCCGTCGACGATCAGGCTTTGAACCAGAGGCCAGACCGCGCCGGTATCGGGGACGATGGATGCGACGCCTGAACCCAGCAGGCCGAAGCCCGCCTCGATGGTGTCCATGGCCGGCGTGGCCCAGGCGAAGACGGCCTGGAACATGACGAACAGCAAGGCGAGCAGGATGACCAGTCCGCTGACGGGGTGCAGCAGGACGGCGTCGATGCGGCCGGTGGTCGTGTCGGGACGCTCGGGCGGGCGGACGCAGTCGCGCATGATCTGTTCGGCGCGGGCGTGGGCCTGCCGGATCGCTGCTGCGTCGGGTGCAACCCACTGGCCTTCGGCGGCCTCCGACCAGGCGGGCGCAGCGGCGGCCTCGATCGCGGCGACCAGTTCAGCGATGCCGCGCTTTCGGGTGGCGGTGGTGGTGACGATCGGCACGCCCAGGCTGGCGGACAGGCGGTCGAGGTCGATGCGCAGGCCCTGGCGTTCGGCGATGTCGAACATGTTGAGCGCCAACACCATGGGCCGGCCCACGGCCTTCAGCTCCAGGACCAGGCGCAGCACCAGACGCAGGTTGGTCGCGTCGGCGACGGCGACGATGACGTCGGGCGCGACCTCGCCCTGCAGGCGGCCCAGCACCGCGTCGCGGGTGACCTCCTCGTCCGGGCTGCGGGCGCGCAGGGAGTAGGTGCCGGGCAGGTCCAGCAGGGCGATGGAGCGGCCCGACGCGGCCTGGACGCGGCCTTCCTTTCGCTCGACGGTGACGCCGGCGTAGTTGGCGACCTTCTGGTGGGCGCCGGTCAGAGCGTTGAACAGGGCGGTCTTGCCCGAGTTGGGATTGCCGACCAGGGCGACCCGCAGGGGCCGGACGAGGGCATCCATCTATTCGGCGGCTTCGGCGAAGAGCTCGACCGTCAGGTTTGCGGCCTCGTGACGGCGCAGGGCCACGCGCATGTCGTCGACCCTCAGCGCCATGGGGTCGCGGCCGAAAAGGCCGTTGTGCAGCAGTTCGACGCGGGCACCCTCGATCAGGCCCAGCTCCAGCAGGCGGCGCTCCAGCTCGGCGGCGTGTTCGTCGGTCCCGCCGGGCTTGACCCGGGTGATGACGCCCCGGTCGCCCAGGCGCGCGTCGGACAGGGAGATGACGGTGCTCATGTTGCGACTGCTTATCAGGCGCGAGGCAGAGGCGTAAAGCGTGGTTTCCTTCTCCCCTTGCGGGAGAAGGTGGCCCGGAGGGCCGGATGAGGGGTACGAGGATGCCCATCCGCTGACAGAGTCGTTCGCTCATCGGTCAGAGCGAGTGCCACCCCTCATCCGTCACGCTTCGCGTGCCAGCTTCTCCCGCAAGGGGAGAAGGGACGTTTGCGGGGAGGGGCGACGCCCGCTAGACCGTCCGCTCCTCCTGATGAAGACCGCCCGCCATGCACGACATCCGCGCCATCCGTGACACGCCCGAAGCCTTCGTCGCGGGCTGGCGGTCTCGGGGCGTCGAGGATGCGCAGGCGATCGTGGACCAGGCCCTGGCGCTGGACCGGGAGCTGAGGGCGGCGCAGACGGCGGGGCAGGAGGCTCTGGCCAAGCGCAACGCGGCGTCGAAGGCCATCGGCGCGGCGATGGGCAAGAAGGACATGGCCGAGGCCGAGCGGCTGAAGGCCGAGGTCGAGGGGCTGAAGGGCGAGATCGCGGCTCAAGAAGGCGTGGAGGCCGAGAAGGGCAAGGCCCTGCGCGATCTGCTGGCGGCGCAGAAGAGCCTGGCGGCGGACGACGTGCCGGACGGCGAGGACGAGGCGGGCAACGTCGAGGTCTCACGCTGGGGGACGCCGAGGGATGGCGGACCGGCCAAGGACCATGCGGACCTGGGCGAGGCGCTGGGGCTGCTGGACTTCGAGGCGGCGGCGAAGATGTCGGGGGCGCGGTTCGCCGTCTTGAAGGGCGGGCTGGCGCGGCTGGAGCGGGCCATCGGCCAGTTCATGCTCGATATGCAGACCGCCGAGCACGGCTATCTGGAGGTCAATCCGCCCTACCTCGTTCGGGATGAGGCGATGTTCGGGACGGGGCAGCTGCCGAAGTTTAAGGGAGATCTCTTTGGTGCGGCATCTTTCTGGGAGGCATATGAGGCCGATCGAGAGCAGCACTGGGCGAATCTGAAATCCAACGGGCTTCATCCGCTGCGAGACAACGAAGCATTCAATCAGGCACGGCTCGCAAGGCAGCGAGAGTGGGTGGAGAAGTTTGAAACCAGCGAGTTCAAGGCAAGCCACTGGCTCATCCCCACCGCCGAAGTCTCCCTGACCAACCTCGTGCGCGAGACGCTCCTGTCCGAGGACGAGCTGGCCACGCCGATGCGGCTGACGGCGCTGACGCCCTGTTTCCGGGCCGAGGCGGGGTCGGCGGGGCGGGATACGCGGGGGCTGATCCGGCAGCACCAGTTCTCCAAGGTCGAGCTGGTGTCGATCACGCGACCGGAGGACTCAGAGGCCGAGCACGAGCGGATGACGGCCTGCGCCGAGGCGGTGCTGAAGGCGCTGGAGCTGCCGTTCAAGCGTGTCCTGCTATGCAAGGGCGACATGGGGTTCTCGGCGAGGAAGACCTTCGACCTGGAGGTCTGGCTGCCCTCGCAGGGGACCTATCGCGAGATCAGTTCCTGCTCCAACTGCGGGGACTTCCAGGCCCGGCGGATGGACGCGCGTTTCAAGCGTGGCGGCGAGAAGAAGACCGAGTTCGTCCACACGCTGAACGGATCGGGGCTGGCGGTGGGGCGGACGCTGGTGGCGATCATGGAAAACTATCAGGACGAGGGCGGGCGGATCGCCGTGCCGGAGGTTTTGGTGCCCTACATGCCGAAGGGGATGACGCATGTGGGCGGTTGATCCCTCTCCCGGCGGGAGAGGGCTTGAGCGCACGGCGCTAAGCGTCGTCCTTGCGCGAAAGGGTGAGGGCTTATCGTGCGAGCCGGTGAGGGCGGAACCCCTCACCCTTTCGCCTTCGCGCATCGCTGCGCTCTGCGAGGCTCAAGCCCTCTCCCTCTGGGAGAGGGATCAGTGAGAATCCTCCTCACCAACGACGACGGGATCGAGGCGGAGGGGCTGGCGTGCCTGGAGCGCATCGCGCGGACGCTGTCGGACGACGTCTGGGTCGTGGCACCGCAGGAGGAACAGTCGGGCAAGGGGCGGGGGATCACCCTGACCGAGCCCTTGCGCGTCAACCGGTTCGCCGAGAAGCGGTTCGCGGTGACGGGGACGCCGACGGACTGTGTCGTCCTGGCGGTGAACGACCTGATGCCCGAGAAGCCCGATCTGGTGCTGAGCGGCGTCAACCGGGGCCACAATGTCGGGGAGGACTGTTCGTACTCCGGCACGGTCGCGGGCGCGCTTCAGGGGATGGCGTTCGGCATTCGGTCGATTGCCCTGAGCCAGAGCCTGGAGCGGTTCCACGACGAGGTGACGGCCCACTGGGAGACCGCCGAGGCGTTCGCGCCGGCGATCATCAGCCGCCTCTTGGCCCAGTCGTGGAACGACGGCGTGGTGATGAACCTGAACTTTCCCGCCCGGCCGCCCGAGGCCGTGACCGAGGTCGAGGTGACGGTGCAGGGGTTCCGCCAGGCCGGAGAGATGCACGCGGTCAAGCGCACCGACCTGCGCGGGCGCGACTACTACTGGATGAGCTTTCGCGGCACGAAACAGGACCACGCGCCGGGCACCGACCTGCGCGCCATGGACGACGGCAAGATCTCGGTCACGCCGCTGCATATCGATCTGACGCACCGTGAGAGCGTGCACGACCTGAAAGGCGTGCTGGGCGGGGTGCCGCCGCGGAGCCTAGCGGCGGAATGAACCTGAGGGACGACCGGGCTGGGCGTCTGATCCTGTCGCTGCGGCAGCAGGGGGTGACGGACCCGCGCGTGCTGGCGGCGATGGAGTCCATCGACCGCGCCGTGTTCGTCCACGAGAAATTCCTGGATCAGGCGTGGGAGGATCAGGCCCTGCCGATCGATTGCGCCCAGACGATCAGCCAGCCCTATATCGTCGGCCTGATGACCCAGGCCCTGGGGGTCGAGCCCCGCCACCGGGTGCTCGAGATCGGCACCGGCAGCGGATACCAGTGCGCGGTCCTCAGCCGCCTGGCCCGCTATGTCTATTCGGTCGAACGCTACCGCAGCCTGATGGTCGAGGCCGAGGCCAAGCTGAAGACGCTGGAGATCGACAACGTCATCACCAGACATTCCGACGGCGGCCTGGGCTGGCCCGAACAGGCGCCGTTCGACCGGATCATGGTCACCGCCGCCTCGCCGACCGAGCCGACCGAATTGCTGAAACAGCTCAAGCCCGGCGGGGTGCTGGTCGCGCCGGTGGGCAAGACGTCGGTGCAGATGCTGCATCGCTATGTGGGCCAGGACGACGGCAGCTTCCGCCGCGAGAGCCTGTGCGAGGTCCGGTTCGTGCCCCTGGTCGAGGGAACGGCGAAGGAAGGGTAGAAAGCGAGGCAGTAGGCAGCAGGCATTTGGAAGAGCGCCTTTGCGTCAGCGCCGGTGCCCGGGTCTCGGTCCGGCCGTGCGGTCTCGCCCTATCGCGGGATCCCTACTGCCTACTGCCCACTGCCTCGTCTCCATTAACCTTTCCGCCCCACTTTCGCGCGCTTTGGCGGCTTGGCTTGGAGCGCGACGCGGGGCATGTCGGGCATCATGAACAGGGAGGGGCGGATGGGTCTCACGAACTGGATTCGAGCGGGCGTCATCGCTCTGGCGGGAATGGCGGCGACGGCCTGCGTCAGCTATCCGGAGGCTCCGCGATACTCGACCCGGCCGATGCCAGGATATGGCGGAGCCGCGCCGGTCCCGCCCGGCTATGCGCCTCCTGCCTATGGCAACACGCCCGCGCCGCCGGTCTATGAGGCTCCGCCGCCCGCGACCGCGCCGGTGGAGCGGATCGAGGGTGGGGCCCTGCCGCCGCCGGGGTCGTCGAGCGGTTCGACCTATGCGCCGCCTCCGGCCGATACGCCGCCACCTCCGGCCTATGCTCCGCCTGTCGCCAGTGCGCCGACAACGGTGACCGCGGGCGCGGCCTATGTGATCCAGCCGGGCGACACCATCTCGGGCGTCGGACGGCGTTTCCAGACGCCGGTGCAGACCTTGATCGACCTGAACGGTCTCGGGCCGCGCGGTGCGATCACGACGGGCCAGTCGATCATCCTGCCCGACAGCGCCGTCGACACGGGGTCTGATCCCTATGCCACCGGGCCGACGCCGGTCGGGGTGCTGGTGCCTGATAGCGGTTCCGCTCCGCCGCCGCCGCCGCCACCGCCGTCGGGCAATGCCGCCCTGCCGCCCCCGCCGCGCCAGCCGGCGTCCAGCGGTCAGGCGGGCACGGCCGCGCCGGGCTCGGTCGCCCTGCAATGGCCGGTGCGCGGCGAGATCGTGCGGCGTTTCGGGCCGGTGGGCCTGGGCGAGCGCAACAACGGCATCAACATAGGCGCGCCCGCCGGAGCCAGCGTGGTCGCGGCGGCGGACGGGCGGGTGGCCTATGTCGGCGACGACCTGGTGGGCCAGGGGCTGACGGTGCTGATCGTCCACCGCGACGGCTGGCGCACGGTCTATGGCCACCTGGGCTCGGCCACGGTCGACGACAACCAGGATGTCCGCGCGGGCCAGCAGATCGGCACGGTCGGTCTGACCGCCGGTGACGGACGACCGTCCATCCACTTCGAGACCCGGCGCATGCAGGGCGACGAGCCGGTGGCGATCGATCCGGTGACGGTGCTACCCCGCTAGCGACGTTGCATTGTCCGGGCCTCGGCCCTAGGTATCGCGCCTCGTTTTCAATGGGCGCCCGACTGCGAGGCCTGCCCTCCTGTCGGGGAAGACACCATGACCACCACCGCTGACGGCGGCTTCGTCGCCTTGATCGTGCAGTTCCTGCCGTTCGTCGCCATCTTCGTGCTGTTCTACTTCCTGCTGATCCGGCCGCAGCAGAAGCGTGCCAAGGAGCACCAGGCGCTGATCAGCGCCGTCAAGCGCGGCGACGTGATCGTGCTGTCCTCGGGCCTGATCGGCAAGGTGACCCGCGTCGAGGACGCCGAGGTCAATGTCGAGATCGCGCCGTCGGTCAACGTCCGCGTGGTCAAGGGCATGATCGCCGAGGTCCGCAACCGCACCGCCATCGCCGCCAACGATTCCAAGCCCGCCAAGGCCTGATCCGCTCGTTCGCTGAACCGGAACCTTAGTCCATGATTCAGCTGTCGCGCTGGAAGGTCATCCTCGTCGTTCTGGCTCTGGTGTTCGGGGTGCTGTTCGCCCTGCCGAACATGCTGAGCCCGGCTCAACGCGAGGCGATGCCGGGCTTCCTGCCCAAGGGCACGCTGAACCTGGGTCTGGACCTGCGTGGCGGATCGTATCTGCTGCTCGAGGTCGACACCGTCGAGATGCGCGAGAAGCGCGTCACCAACCTGCTCGAAGACGTGCGCGTCGCCCTGCGTGAAGAGCGGATCGCCACCACCGCCATCGCCCGCGAGGAGCGCGGGGCCCTGGTGACCCTGTCCAGCCCGACCCAGCAGGACGCGGCCTTCGAAGCCCTGCAGCTGGCCGCGGGCGCGCCCGGAGCGAACGGTCAGTCGGACCGGGTGGCCCAGCGCGTCGGTTCGGACCGGGTGCGGCTGGCCTTCACCGACACGGCCTGGAACGGGATGGCCTCCCAGGCCGTCGACCAGTCGATCGAGGTGGTGCGCCGCCGGATCGATTCCCTGGGCACGCGCGAACCCTCCATCACCCGCCAGGGTGCCGACCGCATCGTGGTCCAGGCCCCCGGCGAAAGCGACCCGGCCGCCCTGGAACGCGTCATCGGCCAGACGGCGCAGCTGACTTTCCAGATGGTCGACGTCGACAACCAGGCCCAGGCGCTGCAGTCCGGCCTGATCCCACCGGACGCCGAGGTGCTGCAGGACGAGGTCGGCACCCCTTATCTGGTCAAGCGTCGCATCCTGGTCTCGGGCGAGAACCTGACGCGGGCCAGCGTCGGCGCCGACCAGAGCGGCCGACCCGCCATCGACTTCCGCTTCGACGGCCAGGGCGCGCGGCGATTTGGCGAGGCGACCGCCCAGAACATCGGCCGGCCCTTCGCCATCATCCTGGACGGGCGGGTCATCTCGGCTCCGAGAATCAATGGGGCGATCACCGGGGGAACGGGTCAGATCGAGGGCGGCTTCACCATCGAGTCGGCCTCGGAACTGGTCAATCTGCTGAACGGCGGGGCCCTGCCGGCACCGCTGTCGGTCGAGGAGCGGCGCACGGTGACGGCCGAACTGGGCGCCGACGCCGTGGCGGCGGGGGCCCTGTCCACGGCGATTGCCTTCGCCATCATCATCGTCTTCATGTTCCTGTCCTACGGCCTCCTGTTCGGCGGCGTCTCGGTCCTGGGGCTGCTGCTGAACGGCCTGATGATCATCGCCGCCATGTCGATGACGCAGGCGACCCTGACCCTGCCGGGCATCGCTGGTCTGATCCTGACCTTCGCCGTGGCGGTGGACGCCAACGTCCTGATCTATGAGCGGATGAGGGACGAGGCGCGAGCCGGGCGATCGGTCATCGCCTCGATGGACGCAGGCTTCAACAAGGCCTGGGGCACGATCCTGGACGCCAACGTCACGACCCTGGTGGCGGCGCTGATCATGTTCATCTTCGGGGCCGGACCGGTGCGCGGCTTCGCCTGGACGCTGAGCATCGGCGTGTTCACCTCGGTGTTCTCAGCCGTGTTGGTGGCGCAGGTGCTGCTGGCCTACTGGCTGAAGGCGCGCCGTCCCAAGAAACTGCCGATCGCGGAGTGATGGCGATGACCTGGTGGCCCCTGATCAAGATCGTGCCGATCAAGACGAACCTGAAGTTCGTCCGCTTCGCCAAATTCTTCGGCGCGCTGTCGACGGTGCTGTGCGTCGCCTCGATCATCAGCGTCGTCTATCCCGGCATGGTCCTGGGCATCGACTTCCGCGGCGGGGCGGCGATGGAGTTGACCACTTCGGACGGGCGGCCGCTCGACCTCGAGAAAGTCCGGACCGCCGTGGACGGCCTGGGCATGGGCGACGTGGGCGTGCAGGGGATCGACGACGATTCCAGTGCCATCCTGCGCTTCCAGATTCCCGACGGTCAGGCCCAGTCCGAGGTGGTCCAGCGGGTGCAGCAGGCTATCACCACCGAGGTCGGTGGCGTGACCTACTCCGGCGTCAGTATCGTGGGATCAAAGGTCTCGAGCGAACTGTTCACCTCGGGCCTGCTGGCGCTGGGCGCGGCCATCGTCTTGATGTTCGCCTATATCTGGTTCCGGTTCGAGCCGCAGTTCGGCTTCGGCGCCGTGGCGGGCCTGATGCACGACGTGATCCTGGTGTTCGGGCTGATCGTGCTGTTCCGGCTGGAGTTCAACCTGAACATGGTCGCGGCCATCCTGACGGTCATCGGCTATTCGATGAACGACACCGTCGTGGTGTTCGACCGCCTGCGGGAGAACCTGCGCAAGTACAAGACCATGCCGCTGCGGGACGTCATCGACCTGTCGATCAACGAGACCCTGTCGCGGACCATCATCACCGGCGTGACGGCGATCATGGTGCTGGCGGCCCTGGCGGTGTTCGGCGGGGTGGCCCTGTTCGGCTTCTCGATCGCCCTGATGGCCGGCATCATCATCGGAACCTATTCCTCGGTCTATGTCGCCGCGCCCATCATCCTGCTGTGGGGCGTCAAGCGCGGCGAGTTCGCCGAGGAAGCCAAGGCGATCAAGCTGGGGATGGCGAGCCGGCCATAGGGTCGAGGCGGCTTCTCCCTCCCCGGAACGGGGAGTGTGGCCGAAGCGAAGCGGAGACCGGGTGGGGACGGCCGGTTCCGCCGAACTCCGCCATCGGCTGTTCGTCACCTGGCCGCCCCCACCCGGTCGCTTCGCGACCACCCTCCCCCGCAGGGAGAGGGAGATGTAGAGTGCGACACGACTCAAACGGGGGACACCAATGGCCGGACTGCTCACCAACTTCAGGAACACCCTGATCCTCAGCCTGCTGCTGGCGGGGGTGATGATCTTCTCGTTCGGGCGCGTCTCGCCGGGCGGGTTCGACATCAGCTTCTGGCAGGCCGTGGCGCGCTGGGCCCACGTCGGCTTCGGCATCCTGTGGATCGGGCTGCTCTACTATTTCAACTTCGTCCAGATCCGCGTCATGCCGACCATCCCCGGCGAACTGAAGCCGGCCGTGTCGAAATACATCGCGCCCGAGGCTCTGTTCTGGTTCCGCTGGGCGGCGCTGGCGACCGTGGTTGCGGGCCTGGCGATCCTGGCCCTGCGCGGGCACGGCTATGCGATGGAGGTGATGAGCTTCGGTCTGGCGGGCGGCGTCGTTCAGGGCGATCAGGGCTATATGCTGCTGGGCGTGGGCGTCTGGCTGGCCATCGTCATGTTCCTGAACGTCTGGGGGATCATCTGGCCGAACCAGAAGCGGGCGCTGGGCATCATCGTCGTGGACGACGACAAGAAGGCCAGGGCCGCCCGGGTGGCGATGCTGGGCAGCCGCACCAACCTGCTGCTCAGCCTGCCGATGCTGACCTCCATGGCCATGTACCAGACCCTGTTTGGCTGAAACGACCGCCCTCGACGCGCAGGTCCGGGTCGCCGACCCTGACCGCTGGCTGTCCAGCCGGTTCGTGGGCGACCGGGCGGCGCGCGACGACCTGATCGCCCTCTATGCGTTCGAGGCGGAACTGGTGGCCATTCCCACGCGTGTGACCCAGCCCTTGCTGGCCGAGATGCGATACGCCTGGTGGCGCGAGCAGATGGACGGGGTGTTCGCCGGGGTGCCGAGGAAAGGGCATCCGGTGCTGGAGGCACTGACCGATCTGGTCGCGCGACGGTCGCTGGATCGCGCGCCGTTCGACGCCCTGATCGAGGCGCATATCGGCCGGGTCCTCGGCCAGCTGCACGACCTGAACGCCTTCTATGTCGGGCCCATGCAGGCGGCGGTGCGCGTGCTGACCGGTTCGGGGCATGAGGCCGCCGTGGTCGAGGCGGGACGGATGTGGGGGCTGGCGCAGACCGGGCGGGTGGTGGAGGCGAGGGCGGTGAGGGCGGAGGCCAATCGGAGCCTGAAAACGCTTCCGGCCGCGGCCTTTCCGGCGGTGGCCCACGGTGCCCTGATCGGGGTTTCGCCCGGCGACCCAACGCGGGCGTTGCGCCTCACCTGGGCGGTGGCGCGGGGTCGGATCTAGTCACCGTCTCGGGCCAGCGCGTCACCTCGTCGGGCCAGACGCGGCGGTTGGGCGAGCCCGCATAGACCCAGCCCAGACCTTTTGCCAACGCGCGGGCCCCGCCGTGGACGAGCGGCGATGCGGAGGGCAGGCCGTGCATCCGCCGGGCCCAGGGCGGCAGCAGGTCGGCACCGGCCGACATGACTAGACCGGCGGCCACGCCCTCGGCCCGACCGCCGATCCTCTGGCGCATAACCAGGTCGGCGACCTCACGCGTGCGGGCGTCGGCCTTCAGCTCGGCGCGCATCGACTGGATCAGGGCGTCCGCCGACAGGCGATCGGTCGGCACAGGATCGGCCCCCAGGGCCAGACCGACGCGGGCCATCTCGGCCAGATAGACGTCCTGATCCGCGCGGCTCATCGACGGCTCGGCATAGCGGACCCAGGCGTCGAGGAAACTTGTCGTCTCGGTCACATGGACCCAGGCCAACAGGCGCGGATCGCTGACGCGATAGGCCGTCCCGTCGGGCAGGGTGCCGCCCAGCCGATCGTGGATCCGGCGGACGCGGTCGATGGCGGCCTGACCGTTGGCGGCGTGGTCATAGGTCGTCACGGCGATGAACTTGGCGGTCCGACGCAGCCGCCCGTGCATGTCGGCCCGGAAGTCCGAATGGTCCCACACGCCGGCCAGAACCGCCGGGTGCAGCATCTGTAGCAGCAGGCCCGAGACCCCGCCGATCATCATGGTGACGATGTCGCCGTTGACCCGCCAGGCCACCGAGTCCGGTGCGAACAGGGCGTCGGCGCGGCGCAGCGCCGGTCGCTCGCCTCGCTCATAGTCGTTGAACAGCTCGTTGATGCGGCCCCGGACCCGGACCTTGATCGGTTCCAGGATCGCCATGGTCAGGCCGCGTCGCGCCAGGCGGTGAGACCGGCGATCGCTCGCTCGCTCATCAACCGCTTCTTGGCCCGACCGCGATCCTTGGGCGGGATGCGGTTGCCGTTGTCGTCCTGGCGCGGGGCTTCCATGGGGGGCAGAAGTCCATAGTTGACGTTCATGGGGGAAAACCGCGCCCCTTCCAGATGGCCGCCGGTGATGTGCTCGACCAGGGCGCCGATGGCGGTATGGGCGGGCGGGGCCTCCAGCGTCCGGCCCAGCCGTTCGGCGGCGGCGAGCCGGCCGGCCAGCAGGCCGGTGGCGGCGCTCTCGACATAGCCTTCCACCCCCGTGACCTGACCGGCGAAGCGCAGGCGCGGCATCGGCTTCAGCCGTAGCTGGCGATCCAGCAGGAGCGGGCTGTTCAGATAGGTGTTCCTGTGGAGGCCACCCAGCCGGGCGAACTGGGCGTTCTTCAAGCCTGGGATCATGCGGAACACCTCGGCCTGGGCCCCGTGCCTCAGCTTGGTCTGGAATCCGACCATGTTGAACAATGTGCCCAGCGCATTGTCCTGGCGCAGCTGGACGATGGCATGGGCCTTTACCGTCGGGTCGCGCGGGTTGGTCAGGCCGACGGGCTTCATCGGGCCGTGCCTCAGGGTCTCGCGGCCGCGCTCGGCCATGACCTCGATAGGCAGGCAGCCGTCGAAATAGGGGACGTTCTCCCAGTCCTTGAACTCGGCCTTGGGACCGGTCAGCAGGGCGTCGATGAAGGCATCGTAGGTCGGCTTGTCCATCGGGCAGTTGACGTAGGCGGCGGCGTCTCCGCCCGGGCCCTCCTTGTCGTAGCGCGACTGACGCCAGGCGATGTCGAAGTCGATGGAGTCGGCATGGACGATGGGGGCGATGGCGTCGAAGAACGACAGGCTCTCCTCGCCGGTCAGCGTCAGGACCGCCTCGGCCAGGGCCGGGGAGGTCAGAGGGCCGGTGGCGACGACGACGTTGTCCCAATCCTCCGGCGGCAGGCCCGCGATCTCCTCGCGCACGAGAGTGACCAGCGGGTGGGCCAGCAGGCGCGCGGTGACGGCGGCGGAGAAGCCCTCGCGGTCGACGGCGAGGGCCCCACCGGCCGGGACCTGGTTGGCGTCGCCGCAGGCCATGATGATCGAGTCCAGCGCCCGCATCTCGGCGTGCAGCAGGCCGACCGCGTTGTATTGCCAGTCGTCGGACCGGAAGGAGTTGGAGCAGACCAGCTCGGCCAGCCCGTCGGTGTGATGGGCGTCGGTCGTCACTCCCGGACGCCGCATCTCATGCAGGATCACGGGCACGCCGGCCTGGGCGATCTGCCAGGCGGCCTCGGAGCCGGCGAGGCCGCCGCCGACGACGTGGATGGGGGCGAGGGACGTGGGCGAGGGCGTGGACATGCGGCTTTCTAGCCACGCGAGGACGGTTCGTCAGCCGCAGTCTGTCAGGCGCGGCGTCGCAGGGCTATAAGGGCCGCCACGCTCAGCGAGGGGGCTTGATGAGCCACAGGGATGTCGGAAGCCGGCGGCTGAACCTTCAGCGCGCCCTGGCCGATGCGGTCGCCGCCTTGCCGCGCCTGTGGGCGGGTGCGGTCGCGGCCTTGCTGGCGCTGGCCGGCGTGTGCCTGGTTCCCGCTTTGCTGCCGGTGCCGCATGATCTGGCAGGCGTCGTTCGCGGCGTGGCGACGGTCCTCGCCCTCGTCGCCGTCGGGGCTCTGGCACGGTTGTCCATCACACCGGACCTGAAGGGCGCGCGCGCGCTGGGACTGGGGCCCGGGGGGCTGCAGTTCAAATGGCCGGAGCTGAGACTGGTGGGCGCGGCCCTGCTGTGCCTGATCTTTCTGGCCATGATCGTGTCGATCCTGGGTCTGGTGGTGCTGGCCATCTTCGGCGGCGCGGAGCTGGACGTCGCCGCGATCCAGGCGCGGGACTGGGCGACGGTGGGCGCGCCGTGGAAGCTGGCTGTGCTGGCCGTCGTCGGGATCGGGGCCGTGGTGGTGCCGCTGGTCCTGCTGGTGCGGCTATCGCTGTTCGTGCCCGCGACGCTGGGTCGGAGACAGATGGTGTCGCTGAACAGCATGGGCATCGCCTACGGCAGCTTCTGGGCCCTGCTGGGGGGGCTGGTCGTGACGTCGGCGCCGATGATCGCCTTGCTGGGGCTGATCGGCGGCGGTGTGCTCTCGGGCGTGGTGGCCAGTGTCGTCTGGGTCGCAGGGCTGGTCGGAGTGCAGTTGCCGCTGACGCTGGCCTTCCTCGGGGTCGCCTATCGCCGGCTGGAATACTGGTCGCCTCAGGAGGGGGCCGCATGAGACGGGGGTTTTCGATCGGGGACGCGGTCTCGGCGCCGTTCCGGCTGGCCTTCGGCAGGCCGCTGGCGACGCTGGCCTGGGGGCTGGTCCTGGTGGTGCCGTCGGTCGTGGCCGTCTGGGCGTTCGCGCCCCTGGTCACCCAGGCGCTGGAGAGCGGCGACGCCGGGGTCCTCGCCAGCGAGGGCGCCATGAGCGACTTCGAGAGCTTCGGCCAGTACATGGCGTTTCAGGCGTGGAGCGGGCTGTCGAACATTCTGGGGCTGCTGGCGACCCTGCTGGTCACGACCGCAGTGATCCGGGCGGCCACGGCCGGTCGGCGCGGGGACAGCGCGGCGTTCCTGAGGTTCAGCCGGGACGAGTTCCACGTCGCGGTGATCGGTATCGCCATCGTGGTGGGGACTGTGGTGGCCTGGATGCTGATCGGCGGCCTGATCCTGGGGTTCGCGGTGGCGGCGGGGGTGTCCGGTGGACAGATGAGCTGGGCGGCGCTGGTCGCGGTGGGCATCGGCCTGATCGGGGTGTTCTCCACCCTGGTGATCTGGGGTCGGTTGTCGCTGATCGCGCCCGTGGCGGTGATCCTGAAGTCCCTGGCCTTCGACGAGGGATGGAAGGCGGGGCGCGGTCAGACGGGCAAGCTGTTCCTGCTGATGCTGGTCCTGTTCGCCGTGACCGTGACGATCGGTCTGTTCGTCTTCATGCTCGTGCTGATCGCGGCCGTCGCCTTGGGCGCCGGACTGGCCGGGATGAGCGATCCGGGAGATTGGGACGACGCGGCGATCGAGGCCTGGATGCTGGCCCAGTTGCGCAACCCCTGGCCGATGCTGGGCGTCGGGGTGGTGCTGCTGCCGCTGATGGCCTGGCTGACGGGGTTCTCGCAGGCCCTGTGGACCGCGCCCTTCGCGGTCGCGGCCGACGCCTTGGTCCAGCGACCAGACCCGGCCGGGGCTGTCGACGACACCGCCGCCCGATAGGGTCGCGCGCAACAATCAGAGGATTCGCCATGCGCTTTTCAGCCACCGAGGCCGCGTTCGAAGGGTTCCGCATCGTGCGGCGGCATCCGCTGGCCATCGTCTTCTGGGGCCTGGCCTATGTGGTGTTCTTCGTCGCCTTCTTCGCCCTGGTGGGCGGGCAGCTGGCGGGGGTGATCGCCCAGGCCGAAGCGCTCCAGGGCGGCGAGCCGGATGTGTCGGACCTGCAGGCTCTGGGTCAGAGCTATTTCACCATCCTGGGGCTGGGCGCGCCGTTGGGCCTGCTGCTCAGCGCGGTGCTGAGCGCGGGCGTCGCGCGGGCGGTGCTGAACCCGTCGCAGAAGGCGTTCGGCTACCTTCGGCTGGGGCCCGACGAGCTGCGGGTGCTGGCCGTCAATCTGATCCTGTCGATCGCTCTGGGTGTGGGTATCTTCGTTCTGGCCATGATCGTCGGCGTGGCCGCGGGCGTGGTGGCGCAGGGAAATCAGGGCGCGGGTGTGCTGGTCGGGGTGTTGCTCGGGCTCGCCTTCGCCGTGCTCGCCATCTGGATCGCGGTTCGCCTGTCGCTCGCCGTGCCGCTGACCATGGCCGAGAAACGGATCGCGCCGTTCGCCTCGTTCGGCGTGACCAAGGGGCATTTCTGGCCGCTGCTCGGCATGGCGGTAATCGCCTTCATCATGTCGATCCTGGTCAGCCTTCTGGGCAGCGTGATCGCCCTGCCGATCATGATGTTCACCGGCGGCGGTCTGGCGCAGTTGGCCGGGCTGGAGGGTCAGTCGACGGCCGCGATTCTGCAGACCGCCGGTCCCGGCCTGCTGGCCTGGGGCGTGGTCAACGCGATCGTCTCGGCCCTGCAGCTGGCGGTGCTGTATGCCCCGTTCGCCGCGGCCTATCGCGACATCAAGGGCCTGCCGCACGCCTGACGGTCAGGCGCTGACCGTCTTCTTCGCCGACTTGGCCTTGGCCTGGGGCAGGGCCGCGACGCGCGCCTTGCGGCGCGTTTCGTGGCGGTCAAGGACCTCCTTGAGATACTTGCCGGTCCAGCTGGCCTTGTTCGTCGCCACCTGTTCCGGCGTGCCCACCGCGACAATCTCGCCGCCGCCGTCGCCGCCTTCGGGGCCGAAGTCGAGCAGGTAGTCGGCGACCTTGATGACATCCAGATTGTGCTCGATGACGACGATGGTGTTGCCGCTCTCGACCAGCTCCTGAAGCACCTCCAGCAGCTTCCTCGTGTCCTCGAAATGCAGGCCGGTGGTCGGCTCGTCGAGGATGTACAGGGTCTTGCCGGTCGCCCGCTTGGACAGCTCCTTGGACAGCTTGACCCGTTGGGCCTCGCCGCCGGACAGGGTCGTCGCCGACTGGCCGACCTTGACGTAGTCCAGGCCGACACGGCTGAGGGTCAGCATCTTGTCGCGGATTGGTGGCACGGCCTTGAAGAACTGACCGGCCTCCTCGACCGTCATGTCGAGGACGTCCGAGATCGACTTGCCCTTGAACACGATCTCCAGGGTCTCGCGGTTGTAGCGCTTGCCCTTGCAGACGTCGCAGGTGACGTAAACGTCTGGCAGGAAGTGCATCTCGATCTTGATCAGGCCATCGCCCTGGCAGGCCTCGCAGCGGCCGCCCTTGACGTTGAAGCTGAAGCGGCCGGGGCCATAGCCGCGCGCCTTGGATTCCGGCAGGCCGGCGTACCAGTCGCGGATGGGGCCAAACGCGCCGGTGTAGGTGGCCGGGTTAGACCGCGGCGTGCGGCCGATCGGCGACTGATCGATGTCGATGACCTTGTCGAAATGCTCCAGCCCCTCGATCCGGTCGAAGGGGGCGGGGGCGTCGGACGCATTGTGCAGTCGACGCGCGGCGGCCTTGTACAGGGTCTCTATCGTGAAGGTCGACTTGCCCCCGCCTGACACGCCGGTGACGCAGGTGAACAGGCCGACGGGAATCTCGCCGGTCACGTTCTTCAGATTGTTCCCGGTGGCGCCCGAGACCTTGAGCATCTTCTTTCTGTTGACCGGACGGCGGCCTTCGGGCGGCAGTTCGATCTCCTTCTCGCCCGTCAGGTACTTGCCCGTTAGCGACTTCGGATTGGCCATGACCTGCTCGGGCGTGCCCTCGGCGCAGATGGTGCCGCCGTGAACGCCGGCGGCCGGGCCCATGTCGATGACGTAGTCGGCCGTCAGGATGGCTTCCTCGTCATGCTCGACGACGAGCACGGAGTTGCCGAGATCGCGAAGGCCGCGAAGGCTGTCCAGCAGGCGCGAGTTGTCGCGCTGGTGAAGGCCGATCGAGGGCTCGTCCAGCACATAGAGGACGCCGGTCAGCCCTGAGCCGATCTGGCTGGCCAGGCGGATGCGCTGGCTCTCGCCGCCCGACAATGTGCCCGAAGACCGGGCGAGGCTGAGATAGTCCAGGCCGACGTTGTTCAGGAAGCGCAGGCGGTCGGTGATTTCCTTCAGAATGCGCCGCCCGATCTCCAGCTGTTTGGCGCTCAGCCGCTCCTCCAGCGTCGAGACCCAAAGGAAGGCCTTGGAGATCGAAAGGAAGTTGATGTCGGCGATGTCGGACCCGTCGATCTTGACCGCCAGGGCCTCGGGTTTCAGCCGCTTGCCGCCGCAGGCCTCGCACGGGGTCTCGGACTGGAAGCGACCCAGCTCCTCGCGGACCCAGGCGCTGTCGGTCTCGCGCCAGCGGCGATCGAGGTTGGGGATGACCCCCTCGAACGGTTTGGAGACCTCGTACTTCCGGGCGTTGTCGTCATAGACGAACTTGATTTTCTCAGACCCGGTGCCGTGCAGGATGACGCGGTGCGCCTGCTCCGGCAGGTCGCGCCAGGGCTTGTCCATCGAGAAGCCGTAGTGACGGGCCAGCGCCTGGAGCGTCTGGGTGTAGAGGGGCGAGGGGCCGCGCGACCAGGGGGCGACGGCGCCCTTGTGCAGGGATTTGTCGCGGTCGGGGATGACCAGGTCGGCGTCGAAGGCCAGCTTGACGCCCAGGCCATCGCACACCGGACAGGCGCCGAAGGGGTTGTTGAAGCTGAATAGCCGGGGCTCGATCTCGCTGATCGTGAAGCCCGAGACCGGACAGGCGAACTTCTCGGAGAAGACGATGCGACGCGGTTCCTCGCCCTCCGAAGCGGTCGCCCATTCGGCTGTGGCGATGCCGTCGGCCAGATTGAGCGCGGTCTGGATCGAGTCGGCATAGCGGCTTTCCAGCCCCGCCTTGGTGACGATGCGGTCCACGACGATGTCGATGTCGTGCTTGAACTTCTTGTCCAGCGTCGGCGCGTCCTCGATGGCGTAGAACTCGCCGTCGATCTTGAGCCGCTGATAGCCCTGGCGCTGCCAGTCGGCGATCTCCTTGCGGTATTCGCCCTTCCTGCTCCGGACGACGGGGGCCAGCAACAGGATGCGTTCGCCGTCGGGCAGGGCCGACAGCTTGTCGACCATCTGGCTGACGGTCTGGCTCTCGATTGGCAGACCGGTGGCAGGCGAATAGGGGACGCCGACGCGCGCCCACAGCAGGCGCATATAGTCGTGGATCTCGGTGACCGTGCCGACGGTCGAGCGCGGATTCTTGGACGTCGTCTTCTGTTCGATGGAGATGGCCGGCGACAGGCCCTCGATCAGGTCGACGTCGGGCTTGCCCATCAGTTCCAGAAACTGGCGGGCGTAGGCCGACAGGCTTTCGACATAGCGACGCTGGCCCTCGGCATAGATGGTGTCGAAGGCCAGCGAGGATTTGCCCGAGCCGGACAGGCCGGTCATGACCACCAGCTTCTCGCGCGGGATGTCGACGTCCACGCCCTTGAGGTTGTGCTCGCGCGCGCCGCGCACGCGGATGAAGTTGTGCTTTTCGGTCATGGAGTCCGGGAACGCGGGAAGGCCGGACAGGTGTCCGGGGCAACGACGCTATATGGGCATTGATCTGCGGGATTCAGCAAGAACAATGTGGGAACATTGTGGTGCTGTTGCCACCTGGTTGGCAGCAGGCAGGCAGCGTTACGCCGTGCGGTTCAGCGTCACCGCACGGCTGTCGCCGGCGTAAGCCTGGCCGCCTGCGCCATAGCCGGTGCCGAGTGCGCGGGCACCAGCGACCTCCTGGGCGATGGCGCGGACGAGGCCCTCGGAGATGGTGCGGGCCGCCTCGACCGTGCGCCCATGAATGGCCAGGGCGGCCTCGAAAGCCTCGGTGGCGCGGATCAGGGCGGTGCGGTCGGCGGCCGGAGCGGCGGAGACCAGGCCGGGATTGGCCTTCACCTGGGCGGTCTCGCGGCGATAGGCGTTGGCCAGTTCCTGGGTCTCGGCCAGACCCGCGGCGACGTCCTGGGGCCGGCGCGAGGCGAAGGCGTCGGTCTCTGTCTCCAGCCGAGCGGTCAGGCGATCGGTCAGGTCGGTGAGCCTGCGCAGATAGGCGGCGGCGGTGGTCGGGTCCTGGGTCATGGGATGGTCCGGGCGCTTTGCTGCGACTGCATGCGGATCATCTCGGCCATGACGGTGTCGGCCAGGCCGACGCCCCCGGACTGGACCGTCTTCTTGGCCATCTCGTCGATCAGGAAGCTGCGCCAGGTCGCCTCGGCCTCGCCGCCGCCGAACAGGCCATCGGTCTGAAGGCCCTCGAACATCGGCTTCAGCATCTGCGACAGGAAGGAGGCCTCGAACCGCTCGGCCGTCTCGCGGATACGGCGCGGATCCGCAGTCGAGGGCGCGGTGGGGTTCGGGGCAATCAGGGACGGGGAGACGACGAGGTCGCTCATCAGATCACCTCGATATCGGCTTGCAGCGCGCCCGCCGCCTTGATGGCCTGAAGGATGGAGATCATGTCGCGGGGCGAGACACCCAGGGCGTTCAGGCCGTTGACCAGGGTGGACAGGGAGGTCGAACCGTCGACCAGCCGGATCTCGCGACCCAGTTCCTCTTCCACCGTGACGTCGGACTGGGGGACGACCACGGTCTCACCCTGGCTGAAGGGCGCGGGCTGGCTGACCTGGGGGTTCTCCTGGACCGAGATGGTCAGGTTGCCCTGGGCGATCGCGACGGTCGAGATGCGCACGTTCTCGCCCATGACGATGACGCCGTTGACCTCGTCGATGATGACCCGGGCGGGAGTATCGACGGCGACGGGCATGTTCTCGACGCGGCTGATGAAGCCGGCCATGCCCAACGCGGGCGGCGGACGCAGGGTCACGACCGAGCCGTTCTCGGCCAGGGCGGTCGATGGATAGGTGGCGTTGATGGCGGCGGCGATCCGCTGGGCTGTGGTGAAGTCGGGGTTGCGGAGCGTCAGGCGCACTTCCTGAAGACTATCGAGATTGAAGCCGGTCTCGCGCTCGACCGTGGCCCCCGAGGCGATCCTGCCGGCGGTGGGCACGCCACGCGTCACCGAGGAGCCGGAGCCGCCGGAGCCGGAGACCGAGCCGGTCTGGATGGAGCCCTGCGCCACCGCATAGACCTCGCCGTCGGCGCCCTGGAGGCTGGTGACCAGCAGCGTCCCGCCTAGCAGGCTCTTGGCGTCGCACAGGCTGGAGACCGTCACGTCCACCCGCGCCCCAGGCGTGGCGAAGGGCGGCAGTTCGGCGGTCACCATGATGGCGGCCAGGTTCTTGGAGTTGGCGTTGGCGCCGCGGATGTTGACGCCCAGACGCTCGGTCATGCCCTCCAGAGATTGGCGGGTGAAGGGGCAGTTCCGCAGGCTGTCGCCCGTTCCGTTCAGGCCCACGACCAGGCCATAGCCCACCAGCTGGTTGGTGCGGACGCCCTCGATCGAGGCGATGTCCTTGATGCGCGACTGGGCCGCCGCCGGGCCGGCGAGGGCGGCCGACAGCGCCAGGGGCGCGAGGAGGGCGGTAAGCAACTTCTGCATGGGCCAGCTTTCGGACGGTCGTCTGAGGCGCGCGTTGCAGGGAGCGTGCCGGAGCGAAAACTCCGTCAAATCAACGATCGTCCTTTTGGCGGTCGAACCACCCCGGCAAATCCTGCCCGGCCATTAACCAAACGGTGACGGTCGTCTGGCGATGGTGGCGCATGATCCGGAGCTCCCTGTCATGAAGGTCACCGGCCCCTACGGACCCGGACCCGCCCTGCCGAGCCGACCCGCGCGGGCCGCGGGTGGGTTCGCCGTGGGCCAGTCGGGTCCCGCCGGCACGGCGGCCCCCGCCCAGTCGGCGACTGCGGCTTCAGGGGTGTCGGACGTCTCCTCGCTCATGGCGCTGCAGGGGATTGAGACCGCGACCGAACGTCGACGGCGGGCGATCCGTCGGGGTGGCGGCCTGCTGGATCGGCTGGAGGAGTTGAAGCTTGCCCTGCTGTCGGGCGAGACCGGTGAGGCCTCCCTGGACCGTCTGTCGCGCACCCTTCGCGAGGAGCGGCCGGACGACGATGACCCCGTCCTGACCAGCGTGCTGGAGCAGATCGATCTGCGGGCCGCCGTGGAACTGGCCAAGGCCGAAGTTCGCCGCAACGCAGCATAGGTCTCGGATTCCACAGACCTATCCCCCGATCGGGGAACCGGGTGATGAAGAAATGTCACGCTTTCGTCTGTAACAGAGCTCGGCCGCGATCACGGACGCGAGATGCGTGTTGCCGCGACTCTCCCACCTGCCTATACGCCGGGTTGCGCCACGGGGGGCGCTGTTGAGGGTGTGAGTGCGATGACCGCATTGGCCTCGATCCCATCGGATGAACCGGCCGGCTATCGGCCGTCGGACGACGAGCCGTTCATGAACGAACGGCAGCTCGCCTACTTCAAGGGAAAGCTGCTGGCCTGGAAGGACGAGATCCTCCGCGAGTCCAAGGGCACGGTCGTCAACCTGAAAGCCGAAACAGAGAACCATCCGGACCTGGTCGACCGGGCCTCATCGGAATCCGATCGCGCACTGGAGCTGCGGACCCGCGACCGCCAGCGCAAGCTGATCTCCAAGATCGACGACGCCCTGCGCCGGATCGAAGACGGCTCCTACGGTTATTGCGAGGACACCGGAGAGCCGATCGGCCTGGGCCGTCTGGAGGCCCGCCCGACCGCGACCCTTTCGGTCGAGGCCCAGGAACGCCACGAGCGCCGCGAGCGCGTCCACCGCGACGACTGATCGATCAGATCAACGCTTCCGGGGGCAAGGTCGCCTTCCACGCCTTGAACGAGACCCGCGTGGGCGGAATCAGCTTTCCGTTCGCCAGCTCGACGACCAGGGGCCCGATCTCGGACGGGTGCGGTACGGTCTCGGGATCCTCGCCCGGATAGGCCTGGGCGCGCATCTGGGTGCGCATGCGGCCGGGGTCCAGAACGCTGACGCGAATGGGGGTGTTCTCGATCTCGTCGCCCCACGACAACATCATCGCCTCAGCACCGGCCTTGGTCGCGGCGTAGAGCCCCCAGAAGGCCTTGGGCTCGCGCGCCAGGCTGGTGGTCAGGTGGATGACACGGCCGGCGTCCGACAGACGCAACAGCGGCTCCAGCGACCGGATCAGGCGATAAGTGGCGGTGAAATTGGTCTTTTCGATCTTGGCGAAGCCGCGCGGCTCGATGTGGCTGACCGGCGTCAGGCCCTGCGCGCCGAGGGTCGCGGCGGCGTGAACCCAGATATCGAGCCTGCCGAACCGCTGAAAGATCGCCCCGCCCAGGCGGTCAATCCCGCCGCCGTCGACCAGATCAAATGGCACCAGCGTCGCGTGGCGGCCGGTGGCGGCATAGACGGCGTCGTCTAGCTCCTCGAGCGCCCCTTGGGTCCGACCCGTCGCGACGATGTGGGCCCCGGCAAGCGCGAGGGCCAGGGCGCTGTGATGGCCGATGCCGCGCGAGGCCCCGGTCACGAGGGCGATGCGGTCTTCGAGGGGCAGGGTGTCGTCGGTCATGGCACCTGATAGCGCGTGCCGCTCCGCTTCGCCATGCGGTCAGGCGTATCCCGGCGCGGGCTGCCAAAGGCCGAAGCTGACGCCCTGATCGTCCGAGACCACGGCAGAGCGACCCGAGGGGCTGTCGGACGGAACGGCCGCACGACCGCCGAGTTCGTTCACGCGCGCGCAGGCGACGTCGACGTCGGCGACCTGGAAATACAGATGGGAGAAGTCCCGCTTCTCGCCTCGCACGATGCCGAACGACACCGCCCCGTCGGCCTCGGTGACATGGGCATAGGTGGACTTCGACGAGTCGGCGTCGAAGGTCCAGCCGAACAGGCCGGCGTAGAAGGCTTTGGCCTTTGTCAGGTCCGGGGTGTCCAGGGTGAAGTAGCCGAGGCGGTTTTGCATAACCGGATCAAGCGCTGACCAGCAGGGAAAGTTGCCGGTTGGTCAGTTCGCGGCCGCCCTCCTCGATCTCCCGGTCGAGCAGGCGGGTGGGATAGTCGCCGGTGAAATAGTGGTCGGTGAACTGCGGCGCGGAGGCGTCGCGGCCGGTCTCGCCCATGGCGCGGTACAGGCCCTCGACCGAGAGGAAGCCGAGCGAGTCGACCTCGAGGAAGGCACGCATTTCCTCCATCGATTTGTTCGCCGCGATCAGCTGGTCCCGTTCGGGCATGTCGATGCCGTAGAAGTCGGGCCACAGGATCGGCGGGCTGGCCGAGCGCAGGTGGACCTCGCTCGCCCCCGCCGCGCGGACGGCGCGGACCAGCTTCACCGAGGTGGTGCCGCGCACGATCGAATCGTCGATCAGGACGACGCGTTTGCCCTCCAGAACCGAGCGGTTGGGGCTGTGCTTCATGCGTACGCCCTGCTGGCGAGCCCCCTGGCTTGGCTGGATGAAGGTGCGGCCCAGATAGTGGCTGCGGATGATGCCCATCTCATAGGGGATGCCGCTTTCCTGGGCATAGCCCAGGGCCGCCGGGACGCCGGAGTCGGGCACCGGCACGACGACGTCGGCCTCGACCGCGTGTTCCTGGGCCAGGCCGTGGCCCATGCGCTTCCTGACCCCATAGACCGAGCGGCCGTTCACGACGCTGTCCGGGCGCGAGAAGTAGACGTATTCGAACAGGCAGGGACGGGCGGCGCGGGCCGGGAAGGGCTTCAGCGAGGTCAGGCCGTCCTCGTCGATGACCACCACCTCGCCGTGCTCGACATCGCGCAGGAAGGTCGCGCCGATCTGATCCAGGGCGCAGGTCTCTGACGCCAGCACATGGGCACCGCCCAGCCTGCCCAGCACCAACGGGCGGATGCCCAGCGGATCGCGCGCGCCGATCATCTTCTTGGGCGTCTGGGCGACCAGGGCATAGCCGCCCTCGATCCGGGCCAGGGCGTCGATGAAGCGGTCGACGATGCGCGCCTTCCGCGACCGCGCGATGAGATGAAGGATCACCTCGCTGTCCGAGGTCGACTGGAAGATCGAGCCCTCGGCGACCAGCTGGTTTCGCAGGAACAGGAAGTTGGTCAGGTTGCCGTTGTGGGCGATGGCGATGCCGCCGGTATCCAGATCGGCGAACATCGGCTGGATGTTGCGCAGGAAACTGCCGCCTGCGGTCGAGTATCGGGTGTGGCCGACCGCGGCGTGACCCGGCATCCGCTTGGGCAGGTCCGACCCGCCGAACGCCTCGCCCACATGTCCCATGTGACGTTCGGTGTGGAAGCGGTCCGCGTTGACCGAGGCGATGCCGCAGGCCTCCTGGCCGCGATGCTGAAGGGCGTGCAGGCCCAGGGCGACGATAGAGGAGCCCTCGTCCTTTTCGGCCCCCCACACGCCGCAGACGCCGCACTCCAGGCGCGGGCGGTCGTCATCGGCGTCGCGATGGTGTTCGCGATGCACGACGGGGGCGGAGATGGCGTGGTCCAGCTTGATCATCGTGGCGGCTCCGATGACAGGCGAAAAACTTACTCTGGGGCGGTCGGCGGCGAGGTAGGCCCGGATTGCGCCGGGGGCAAGGCGTCTTCGTCGGAAAAGCCTCTGCGAACGGACGAATCCACCACGGGTGAGATCGCGTCGGCACCACGGCCGATGCCGGGCAGGATGATCTGGATGGCCCGCGCGGCCCCGGCGCTGAGGGGACGAAGCGCCGCCTCCGACAGCCAGCGCGGCGTTCGCTCGCCCGGCAGGGCCGCGACGATGACCAGGTGAATGGCCCCCAGCAGCACCAGGGCCCGGCCCGAGCCGACGAGGATGCCCAACAGCCGGTCGATGCCGCCTAGCGTCGGATGGGCCTGGGCCTTCTTCGACAGGATCGAGCCGAAGATGCGGATGCCGAAATAGACCAGCAGGAAGGAGGCGATCGCCGCGAAGATAGAGCCCGCCCAGTCCGGATCGATCAGGGCGCGCCCGACCGGGGCCGTCAGCGGCAGGGCCACCAGGGCCAGAAACGCCGCCAGGACGAAGCTGAGCAGGGTGATGATCTCGCGCGTGCCTCCGCGCACCCAGCCGGCCGCGGCCGAGGCGAGGATGACGAGCAGGGCGAAGGCGTCGAAGCCGGTCATGCGTCCGCAACAGGGGCCATGCCGTCCTAATACCTGTTCTGTGAGATTCGTTCGACGGCTTCGGTCAGTCGGCTGACGGGCGTGATCGCCACGCCACCGCCCTTGACCGTCAGGGGCGGCGACAGAGCCTGGTCGAAGCCCAGCTTGTGAGCCTCGCGCAGTCGGGCCTCCGCTCTGCCGACGGCGCGGACTTCTCCGGACAGGCTGATCTCGCCGAACACGATGCAGCCCTGAGGCAGGGGGGTGTCGGTCACGGAACTGATCAGGGCGGCGGCGGCGGCCAGATCGGCGGCGGGCTCGTTGATCCTCAGGCCGCCCGCGACATTCAGATAGACGTCCTGATTGCCGAAGCCGACGCCGCAGCGCGCCTCCAGCACCGCCAGCACCATGGCCAGCCGTCCCGTGTCCCAGCCGATGACCGCCCGGCGTGGCGTGCCGTAGGCGGACGGGGCGACCAGGGCCTGGACCTCGACCAGCACCGGCCGGCTGCCCTCTATGCCGGCGAAGACGGCCGCCCCCGCCGCGCGCTGGGTGTTTTCGCCCAGGAACAGGGCCGAGGGGTTGGACACCTCGGTCAGGCCGGCGTCGCCCATCTCGAACACGCCGATCTCGTCGGTGGCGCCGAAGCGGTTCTTGCCCGCGCGCAGGATCCGGAACGGATAGCCCCGTTCGCCCTCGAAGCTGAGGACCGCATCGACCATGTGCTCGACCACGCGGGGGCCGGCGACCTGGCCGTCCTTGGTGACGTGGCCGACCAGGACCACGGCGGGTCCGCCCGCCTTGGCCAGCCGCACCAGTTCGCCGGCGCAGGCGCGGACCTGGGTCACCGAGCCGGGCCCCGCTTCATGGGCGTCGGACCACAGGGTCTGGATGGAATCGACGATGACGATGTCGAATTTTTCGCGCTTCAGCGTGCCGAGGATTTCCCGCAGCGCCGTGGCGCTGGCCAGTTCGACGGGGGCCTGGGCCAGGCCCATCCGCTTGGCGCGTGAACGGATCTGTTCGATCGCCTCCTCGCCCGAGATATAGGCCACGCGCCGGCCAGCGAGCGCCGCGCGCCCGGCGACGTCGAGCAGGAGCGTAGACTTGCCGACGCCGGGATCGCCGGACAGCAGGATGGCCGAGCCGGGAACGACGCCGCCGCCGCAGACGCGGTCGAACTCTGCCACGCCGGTGGTGATGCGCGGCGGCTCGGGCGTTTCGGACTGGAGCGATTCAAACGCCAGGCCCCGACTGCGCGCCGTGGCGGCGGGCTTCAGCGCGCCGGGCGGGGCCGATCGGCCCTCCTCGACGATGGTGTTCCAGTTGCCGCACGCCCCGCACTGGCCCGACCACTTGCCGTGGATCGCGCCGCAGGACTGACAGACATAGATCGCACCGTCTCTGGCCATGCGTCGGGGATAGACGATGCGGTGCTCCGAGGGGAGGGGGCGTGCGTCCCCCTACGTCCGCCTTTGACGTAGCCCTAGCCGGCGTTCGCCTCGGTCCAGGTAACGAGCCGGGTGTTCAACTCACGCGTGGCCAGGTCGAAAGCCTGGGCAATGGCGGAGATGCGGTTCTCGCCCGCCGACTGTTCGAAGGTGAAGACCTCCTCGGCCACAACGGTGCGCTCGGGGAATCGCAGCAGGCGGGCGCGGGCGCTGATCGCCACGACGGGCACGGCCCCCTCGTAGTCGTAGCGCGCCTCGAAGCTGCGGACATCGACGTCCAGGATGCGCGTGACCGGCGTCAGCTCGCGTCGGCCGATCATCCGCACCGTCCGCGCCTGGCCGGCGAACGCGCTCTCGATGCTTTGGACATAGAGCTGCTGGGCGGGCGAGACCCAGCGCGCGCCGCCGATATAGGCCGCCTCGACCCCGGTCACGCCCAGGATGCGGTCGCCGCGCGAGGCCGCGGGGAACTCTACGGCGCGCAGCCGGACCTGGACGGGCGCGTCGATCGTGGCCGTCATTGGGGCCCCGGCACTCTCGCCGAAGCGATACAGCTGAACCGGATCGGGCGAGGACAAGAGCGCGCAGCCCGACAGGGCGACGGCGGCGGCGAGGGCGACTGACAGCGCGCGGATCACGGCTGGACCTCCAACTCTTGGGATTGCGGACGGCTGATGAAGTCGCGCGGACTGGCGCGCACATCGTCGATCAGGCCCTGGAGCGAATTGGTCGCTTCCTGCAGGCCCTGAATGGCCTCCAGCAGCTGAGGCACGCCGGTGGTGGCGACCTCTCCGACCGGGCCTTCCAGAGCGTTGGCCGTTCGGTTGATCGAGGCGATGGCGGTGCGCGCATCGGCGGTGGCGGCGTTGATGTTCTCGACGGCCTCGGCCCCGTCCTCGTTGATCAGACGGCGGGCGTCGGTGCCCAGGGCCTGGTATTCGGCGATAGCGGCGTTGGCGGTTTGGAGCGCCTTCTCCAGGTCCTCGAACATGCCCTTGCGCGCTTCCAGCTCGGCGGTGAGGGATTCGATGTTCCTCAGGCTGGTCGAGAAGCTGCGCACATTGTCGTCGGACAACACGCGGTTGATGCGGTTCAGGGCGTCGACAGTCTGGGCCAGGACGGTGCCGGAACCGCTGAGCAGTTCTGCGATCGGCGAGGGCTGGCTCTGGATCACGGGCACGACGTTGTCGGGATACTGGGTCTTGAGCAGGGCGCTGCCGTCGGTGCCGGCGGTCACCTGGATGTAGTTCAGGCCGGTGATGCCCTGCGGCTCCAGCTGGGCGCGGCTGGTGACGCGGACCGGTGTGGTGGCGTCCAGGCGCACGCGGGCAATGACCTGGTCGCCCTGGTTCGGATCCAGGTTCAGGTCGGTGACTTCTCCGACCCGGATGCCGTTGAAGTGCACCTCGCCGCCCTCCGACAGTCCGCGCACCGGTCCGTAGAAGACGATGTCGTAGATGTCGTAGTCGTCGTTGAACTGCAGCCGGGCCAGCCAGATGGCAAACACCGCCAGCGCCGCCAGAAGGGCGACGGTGGCGATGCCCACGGCGGCGTAATGTGCGTCTCGTTCCATCTCGGTCCTCTAGGCGGCCTTGGTGGCTGCGCGTCCGCGCGGCCCCAGGAAGTATTCCTTGATCCACGGGTGGTCGGATTTCTCCAGCTCCTGCACCGTGGCCTTCTCGATCACCCGCTTGTCGGCCAGGACCGCGACCTTGTCGCAGATGGCATACAGGCTATCGAGGTCGTGGGTGATCATGAAGACGGTCAGGCCCAGGTCGTCCGACAGCTTGCGGATCAGGTCGTCGAACGCCGCCGCCCCGATCGGGTCCAACCCTGCGGTCGGCTCGTCGAGGAAGATCAGTTCCGGATCCAGCGACAGGGCGCGAGCCAATCCGACGCGCTTTCGCATGCCGCCGGACAGCTCCGCCGGCTTCTGGTGATGGCTCTCGGGCTTGAGGCCGACCATGGCGATCTTCATCTCCGCCAGTTCGCGGATGGTGTCGTGCGGCAGGTTGGTGTGCTCGACCATGGGCGAGGCGACGTTCTCCAGCACCGTCAGGCTGCTGAACAGCGCCCCCTGCTGGAAGAGGACGCCGGTGCGCCGCTCGATGTCGGCGGCCTGGGCCTCGGTCAACGCGCCCCGGTCGTGGCCGAAGATGCGGATGGCGCCCCCCTCGGGGTCTTTCAGGCCGATGATGGAGTTCAGCAGCACCGTTTTGCCGGTGCCCGAACCGCCGACGACGCCCAGAACCTCGCCCCGCACGACGTCCAGATCGAGGTCCTTGTGGATCACCTGATCGCCGAACTGGCTGAGCAGGCCGCGCACCTCGATGAGGTTTTCAGGCTTGGCGGCGGCCGCCGTGTCGTTCGCCGGGGCGCTCACAGGTTCAGCTCCAGGAAGATCAGGGCGAACACGGCGTCCAGCGCGATGATGGCGAAGATGGCCTGGACCACGGCGGCGGTGACCCGGCGGCCGAGGCTCTCGACGTCGCCAGCCACGGCCATGCCCTGACGACAGCCGATGGCGGCGATGACGATGGCGAAGACCGGGGCCTTGATCATGCCGACCATCAGGTGCTGGCCCATCAGGGGATCCTCGCTGACGCGCTGGATGAAGAAGGCGGGGCCGTAGTCGAGCTGGCTCCAGGTCACCAGCGCCCCACCCATGAAGCCCGCCAGCATGCCGACGAAAGTCAGCAGCGGCATCATCACCAGCATGGCCGCCAGGCGCGGGATGACCAGGGCCTGAAAGGGGTTCACCCCCATGACCTGCATGGCGTCGACCTCCTGGTTCATCCGCATCGAACCGATCTCGGCGGCGAAGGACGAGGCGGATCGCCCGGCCAGCAGGATGGCGGTGATCAGGACCGCGAGCTCGCGCAGCACGGCGACGGCCACCAGCTGGACGGTGAAGACGCCGGCCCCGAACTGGGTCAGCAGGTTCGCGCCCAGGAAGGCGATGACGGCCCCGATGAAGAAGTTGGTCACGGCGATGATCGGCAGGGCGTCAAGGCCCGCCCGGTCGGCCTGGCTGACCCAGGCGGCCCAGCGGATGTCGCCCGGTCGGCGGATCGCGTGGCCGCTGGCCCCCATCAGCCGCCCGAGAAAGGCCATGGACAACAGAAACTCGGCCCCCGCGTCGTGAACCCCATGGCCGATCTTGGCGAAGAAGCGGGTCAGGGACTGGGGCCGCGGGGCCGGGCCGGCCGTCTGACGCTCCAGCGTCTCGACCATGGCATAGATGCGGCCTGCCTCGGGTCGCGCGTCGAAGGCCCCCGGCGGCATGGCGAAATTGGAGGCCTGGACCAGGGCCAGGGCACCGGCCGTGTCGAACCGGCCCATATCGCTCAGATCGACGTGCTCGATGCTGACGCCCTGAAGCTTGGCGCCCAGCTTCACCGCCGCCCGACCCAGGGACATGGTCGTCCAGTCGCCGGTAAGCTTCAGTACGGTGTTGCCGCCCTTCGCATCCTCGATCTGGAAATCCGCAGCGCTCATCCAACCACCTTTAGCCGAGCCCGAGCGAATCGCGAACGCCGCAGGTCGCGTAGGCCCGCGATGAAAGCGGGCCCGTCGTTCGCCTGCAACAGCTGATGACTTACGGCCTACAGCAGGGCCCGGACGCGCTGCAGATCGCGCATGAAGGCCTCGCGTTCCCTGACCCTCGCCACCTCGTCGGGCAGGCGGAGCAGATGGGAGGGATGAACGGTGATCATTGCGGTCGAACCGTCCGTCATCGTCAGCGCCTGACCGCGCTCCTGGGTCACCGCGACCTTGCAGCCGAGAACCCCTAGCGACGCGGTCGCGCCCAGGGCCAGGGTTACCAAGGGCTTCACCAGGCGTCGCTCCTGATCCAGCCACCAGCGGCAGGCGCTGACTTCGGAGGCCACAGGCGTCTTGTGCAGTCGCCGCTTGCCGCGCGGCTCGTGCTTGAAATGCTTGACCGCATTGGTGACGAAGACATCGTCGCGATCGATGCCGGCGTCTTCCAATGCCTCGTTCAGAACCTGACCGGCAGGGCCGACGAAGGGGCGGCCGGCAAGGTCTTCCTGATCGCCCGGTTGCTCGCCGACGATCATCAACTTCGCCTGCTTCGGCCCCTCGCCGCAGACGCCCTGGGTCGCGTCTCGCCACAGCGGACAGCGGCGGCAGGCCTGAACGCCGTGGCCAAGTTCGTCGAGGGTCGAGGCGACGAAGCCCTCATCGAACGACCCGTCCCGGACGTGGCGGGCGATGGCCTTGGACAGGCGGGCGTTCGGCTCGGTAGGGGCGGCCTGGACCATGGTGTCGGTGCGAGCGCGCGAGGCCGCGACCAGTTCCGGGATCAGCTGGGTCTCGGGCAGGTTCTTCCAGTACCGCTTGGGCATCTCGCCCTGCATGGTCCTGGTCTTCAACCGCGCCGGGTTGAAGGTTGAGGCATAGTAGGTCTTCCAGAACTCTTCGATCTCGTCCTCCTGGGGCGCGTCCTCGGGGCGGGCGCCCGGGCCGAAGGTCAGGGCCTCCCCGTCCCAGAAGCAGGACCCGTCGGGCGTCAGGATCGACCAGCGCAGGGTCGTGTAACGCCGGACGAAGAAGCCCGCCGTCCGTTCCAGCACCCTGTGGGCCGGCTCGAACCAGGCGACATAGGCCTCGCCCGCCCCGTCCTCGACCAGCCGGAACCGGACGAAGGCCTTCATCTTGTGCGAGGCGCGACTGACGTTCTTGGCCCGCTCCATCGCGTCGGCGACGTCGGGGTCGGAGACGATCCTCATCAGATCGGGCTGGTCGCGCAGCCGCCACAGCAGCTGGTACATCAGGTCGAACCGGTCGGCGGAGCGATGCAGGATCACGTCCTGCGCCGTCTCGACGAAGGCCTTGGGGACAGAGAAATTCTCGTCCCTCCGTGCACCCCGGCGAAGGTCGGGGTCCAGATCACTGACGCCGCTGGAGGAGGGAGCAGCTGACCCGGCGGTATCTTGAACGTCTCCGTTTGAGTGCGTTTCTGGACCCCGGCCTTCGCCGGGGTGCACGGGAGAGAAAAGGTCGCCGGTGTGGACTTGCCCCCGCACCACGAACCTTGCAGCCGCCGGCTCAACCCCCGCCAGACGGAACCGCCGCGCGGCCGCGCGCCAGCCGTCGAAGTCGGTCTCGTGCGCCAGTTCCGCGGTGGTCATCTCAGAACAACGTCAGCTGATCCGGCTTGGGTTCCGGCGCGATCCGGGCGCGCAGATCGACGGCGTCTGTCAGGCCTCCGGGCGTCCAGTCCAGGGTGGTGATGAAGGGGCGCACCTTGTCGATGCCGCGACACAGGCGGGCAACGTCTTCCAGCCTCAGTGTCCTGTAACGCCGGACCGAGATCATGCGGTTGACCGACTTCACACCCAGGCCGGGGACGCGCAACAGCCGCTCCCGCGGGGCGGTGTTCACATCCACCGGGAACTCTGCCCGGCGGTTCAGGGCCCACGCCAGCTTGGGGTCGAGGGCCAGATCCAGCATGCCATCCACGGTCGCCTCGCCGATCTCGGGCGGGGAGAAGCCGTAGAACCGCATCAGCCAGTCGGCCTGATACAGCCGATGCTCGCGCATCAGCGGGGGCCGGGATACCGGTAGGGCTGAGCTGGAGTCCGGAATGGGGCTGAAGGCGGAGTAGTAGACCCGGCGCAGGCCATAGCCGCCGTAGAGGGAGGCGGATCGATCGATGATCTCGGTGTCCGGCGCGCCGTCGGCCCCCACGATCAGCTGGGTCGACTGGCCGGCGGGCGCGAACTTTGGCGGGTGGGCCTTGGCCTTCTTCTCGGGACGGGCCGCCTCGACCTGGCGCCGCACGTCCGCCATGGCCTTCTTGATGACGCCGACGTCCTTCTGGGGGGCCAGCCGCCCCATGGCCTCGTCGCGCGGCAGCTCGATGTTGGCCGACAGCCGGTCCGCATAGAGGCCCGCCTCTTCGACCAGCTTGGGATCGGCTTCCGGGATGAGCTTGAGGTGGATGTAGCCACGGAAGTCGTGCTCTTCTCGCAACTTCTTGGCCACCAGGACCAGCTGCTCCATCGTATAGTCGCCTGAGCGGATGATGCCCGACGACAGGAACAGGCCCTCAATGTAATTCCGGCGATAGAAGTTGAGCGTCAGCTCCACGACCTCGTCCACGCTGAACCGGGCCCTCTGCACGTTGGAGGACGTTCGATTGATGCAGTAGACGCAGTCGTAGATGCAGAAGTTGGTCAGCAGGATCTTGAGCAGGGACACGCATCGCCCGTCCGGCGTGTAAGCGTGGCAGATGCCCATGCCCTCGGTCGAGCCGATGCCCTTGCCGCCGCGACTGTCGCGTTTGGACGTCCCCGACGAGGCGCAGGACGCGTCATATTTGGCGGCGTCGGCGAGGACCGAAAGTTTGCGCCGGAGATCGAGCTGAGCCATAAGTTGCCATTATGTTCTCATTCAAGACCCATGGCTAGGGCCAGCAAGTCGCAGGCTTCAACGCAGGTAATTCAGCAGTGACACTTCGCGCAGTTGGCTGACCACCTGGGCCGAGGCCTGGACGGCGATCTGTGACAACTGCAGGTCCGTCACCGCCTGAGCCAGGTCGGCGTCGGTCCGGTCCGAGACCAACTCGTTCAAGGCCGTGATCTGGGCGGTGTGGCTGACGGACATCTGGTCGATACGCTTCTGCAACGAGCCGTTGCGGGACGCCACGTCGACCGTGTCGTTGCGCGCCGCGTCCAGGCGCGACAGCTGCGCGGTGAGGAAGGCCTTCTGGGCCTCGGTCGGCTTGCCGGTCAGGGGGCCTGTCGCGGGGTTGTCGTGGTAGTCCTTGATGTCGCGGAAGATCTGAAAGACGTCGGTGCCGAGTTCATTGGCCAGGTATCCGGTCTCGACCGAGGTGTTCTCGGCGACGCGGGACACGGGTTTGATGGTGTCGTTGCCAAAAGTGTCGGCCACGGTCGCGGCGGCTGCGAGATCACCGAGCGTGCCCACCGACACCGGTGGATTGCTGGTGTCGGCCCCGGCGAACAGATAGCCGCCCTGGTGGCGCGCGTTCAGACCGTTCGAGACCGACTGGAAGAAGCCCTCCAGCTCCAGCATCAGGGTGCCGGCCGAATCCGAGGACAGCACGCCCGCGACGGCCTCGCGCGCGCCGCCGACCCCGTCGATGATCTGGTTCAACGCCAGGTCCTGGGCCCCCAGGCGGGCGGCGACGACCTCGCCGGTGTCGAGGAAGCCCTGCACCCGGCTGACCGCGCCCTTCAGCGCGGTCAGGGTCTCGGAGCCGCGCCCGAAGCCGGTCAGGTCGGTGGCGACCTTCTGGGTCGAAACGCGCTGGGAGGCGTCGGCCTGACGCTGCTGCGAGGCCATCAGGTCCAGCAGGGCGGATTGATAGTTCCCGGTGGTGGAGACGCGGCTCATCAGACCATCCTCAGAAGCGTGTCGTACATTTCACTGGCCGCCTGGATCAGCCGGGCGGAGGCGTTGAAAGCCTGCTGATAGACGGTCATTAGCACCAGTTCCTCGTCCAGGTTGACGCCCTCGTGGTTCGACTGGCGAGCCTGGGCCTCGGTGGCAAGGGCGACGGCGCTGTCGCGGCGGGTCTTGGCGGACTGGGCCTTGCCGCCGATCTCACCGGACAGTTCGGACGCGTAGCGCGAGACCGACAGGCTGCCGCCCGGGCTGTCGCCGGCGGCGGAGAAGCGCGCGGTGACCTGTCCGGCGTCCGCCAGGCCCAGGGCACCCCGGCCATCGCCTGTCGACAGGGCGGCGGCGCCGGGCGCGGCCGAAAGGTTCAGTTGTGCCAGCGCCAGCTTCGACGGGCTCTGCTGGATGTCGGTGCGCACCTTGAAGCCGTCCGCGCGAGAGGCGCGAACGCCGCCGCCCAGCCCAAACAACTCGGTCGCCGAGACGCCTGATGGCACCTGGGTCGTGGTGTCGGCCAGTACGCTGAGGCGGGGTGCTGGATCCCCGGACGCCGTGAACTTCAGCTCGCCGGTTGTCGTGTCCAGGGCATAGGAGCCGTATCGGCCGACGCCGGTGGCGGTACTGTTCAGCGCGGTGACCAGATCGGCGACCGTGCCCCCGGCGGGGATCGCCACCGGGATGTCGCGGATGCGTGCGCCGTCGGCTCCGGTGAAGCGGAAGGTCAGGGTCTCGCCCGCTGTAAAGCCGTGAGGCGAAGTCGCCGTCAGGCCTAGGTCGTAGAACGACGGACGGTCGCTGGTGACCAGGTCGTTCAGGCCGAAATAGTGCGAGAAGCCGCGCCCGGCCTTGGTGCTGGGATTGGCCGCATCGTCGGCGATGGCGATGCCGTTGGTGCCCGCCGCTGTCAGACTGAGCCGTCCGTTGGTGAAGCTGGCCGTCGCCGCCCCGCCCAAGGCGGTGTTCAGATCAGCCAGGAAGGTGGCGGGCGTCGAGGCCGCGCCGTTGATGGTCAGGGTCCCGCCCGAGAAGACGATGTCGGCCCGCGTCGTGATCGCTCCGCTCGTGGGGTTGACCACGGCGATGCTGGTCCCGCCGGTGAAGCCGGTCAGGGCGGTCTGAAGCGACTGGCCGACGTTCTTGCCGGTCAGGGTGGTCGGCGGCGGCACGGCAGAGTTGGCGTTGTGGGCCCGGTTCAGTTCGTCGGCGACATGGGCGACCAGTTCGGCCAGCCGCTCGGCGGTCTGGGGCGCGTCGACGTCGCGTAGTTCCAGCAGGCCCTTGATCTCGCCCGACTTCAGACCCTCGGCCAGCGGACGCTTGGTCGCGCCGGGTTCCGTGACCCAGATCTCGTTAAAGCTGGTCTCGGCGTTGACGGTGCCGGCCCGGTTGTACTCCAGCGTCGCCGCGCCGTTGCCCGCCAGCAGGACGCCCGCGCCCGTGCGGATCGACACGCCACCGACCGCCCGCTGGGTCACCTGCACGTCCAGGATCGACGACAACTCGCCCACCAGTCGCGCCTGCTGGGTCTGGGCCCCGGAGGCGTCGCCGTCCAGGACCACCGCCCGGGCGATATCCAGGTTCAGGGTCTCGATCTGCTGCAGCAGGCTGTTGGCCTTCTCGACCGCGCTCTTCAGCCGGCCGTCGGCGTCTTCGCGCACGGCCTGGATCTGGCTGGAGATGCGCGAGGCCTCGTCCAGAACGCTCTGCGACTTGAACAGGGCGTCCTGGCGGCGCGGGCCGCTGGTCGGGTCTTCGGCGGCCACGGCGAAGGACGAGAAGATGTCATCGATCTGCGAAAAGAACCCGGTGTCGCCGCCCGGGTCGCCGAACAGGGACTGGATGCGGTCGTACAGTTCGTAGCGCACGCCCTGCCGGCTGGCCTCGGCCCCGGCCGACAGGGAGGCCGCCTGGAGGAACCGATCCGTCGCCAGGCGGATGCGCGCGACTTCGACGCCCGAGCCCACGCCCTGGGTGGTCAGCGAGACCTGGTCGGCGATCTTGCGGACATATCCCGGCGTGTTGACGTTGGAGACGTTGTCCGACACCACGCGTAGCTGGGTCTGGGCCGTCTGCAGCCCGGAGTTGGCGATGTTCAGGATGGAGTTCAGGCTCATCCCGTTAACCCTCCGCCCGGCAAGCCCTGCCCGGAACGTTGCGAAGTTTGCCCAGCCGACGTGGATCGGCGCGCGGGCATCCCGTTGTTTTGACTAGATAAAGATTCGGAGCGGCGTCTCATGATCCAGCTGATGCGCAAGCGGCGGGCCAGTCTCCGGGCCCGCGCCGCCACCGGGCAAAAAACGTCACCGGCGCGGCAAGAAGCGTCCGTCGCCCGACGGTTCAGTAGCGGTGCGTCTATGGAAACTTCCTCGCTATAACAGAGGGTTGGCGTCCCGGTCGGGATCTGGCCCGGCGTTTGCGACGGCGGTTCCGAAAGTTCCGGCGCAGCAGGCGCCACGCCCTCCAGACAGAACCGCCTGCGCCGCATGCCGCCATCCACGTTCGCCGTCGTCCTCGGCCCGATCACCGGGTCCACCGCTCCCAGCCGGGGCGGAAAGGCCGATGTGCGTCCGGCGAGCATTAACGGGGAGTTCGCCGCCGCCCTGAAGGATGCGCCGACGAGCGAGGCCGCTTCTGAAGCGTCGCCGATCCGCCCCGAAAGACGCCGCGATGGAGCGGCGACCGCGAGCGAGACGGTTGCCTCCGACGCCGAGGCCGGCACGGGTGAGGTCGGCCCGGTTGTCGCGCCTCCTCCGGACGTTTCGGCACCGGTCGCGCCCGTGCTGCCTCCAGTCCTGATCTCGGCGGCCCCGGAGGGTGAATCAGGCCCCGGTGTCGCCGCGCCCCCGTCGGCCGCTCCGGGAGGCGAGGGCGACGGGCCTGGCCCCGCCACGCCGGCGTCCGCACCCGATTTCAAAGCGCTTGCGGGAAGCAGCGCCACCCAAGAGGCGAGCCTCGCCCACTCCGCCAAGGCGGAAGCGCCGCAAAGTCAGACTCTGCCGTCGTCAGGCGAGGTGCCCACCTCCCAACCCGACGTCGCGCCTGCTGAGCCCAAGGTCGTCTCGCCGCCTGCGACGGATCGTGCCCGAGAGGTGGCGGCCGCTCGTTCGGCCGTTATCACCTCGGCGAGGCCCGCCAGGGCCGCGACCCCTGTCGTCGATACAGCGACGCCGCCGATCGAAGGGGCGGATGCGTCTTCGGACGAGAGCGATGCTTCTCCGCCCGTCACAGTCACTCCGGCACCTGTCGAGAGCGGCCGCGTGCGCGACGTTATCGACCGGGCGGCCCTCCGCGCCGCAACCGACACCGCCTCGGCCGAAACGGATGCTCCAGCCTCTGGCCCTGGCAAGTCTGCCGAAGGGACCGGATCGTCGTCGCCCGGTATCGCGGCGCCCAAACCGCCGTCGCCGATCGAAGCCGCGCCGCTGACTGTCCCTGCGACCCTGGTGGCCGAAGAACCAGCGACCCCGCAGGCCGGCGCTGCGCCCTCGTCCGCCCCGGAGGCTCAGCGCGTCGAGGCTGCACAGACGACCGGCCTCTCCAGCTTGTCGCGGACAGCGGTCGAGACCACCGCCCAGATCGCCGCCCAGATCCTCCGCAGGCTTGAGGGTCGGTCGACCCGCTTTGAAATGGCCCTTACGCCCGAGGGGCTGGGCCGCGTCGACATCAGCCTGGACATCGAAGCCGACGGGTCGCTGCGGGCGACATTGGCGTTCGACAACCCGGTCGCGGCGACCGACCTGCGGGGTCGCGCCGACGAACTGCGCCGCCAACTGACCGACGCTGGCTTCACCCTGGCCGACGACGCCCTGTCGTTCGCCGATCGCGATCCGTCGGCGGGGCAGGGCGGTGGTTTCGACCGCCCTTCGGACCGCCACAACGCCCGCGCCTTCGGGGCCGCCTCGCGCCTGTCGGTCGAGGCCGACGGGTTAGCCCAGGCCCCGAGCTGGATCCAACTCAGCCTGACGCCGACCGGCGTCGATATGAAGGTCTGATCGATGATCGACGCCCTCACCACCACGACCGAGGCTGCCAGCCGGACGAACGCCAGCCGGACCAGCCTGGTCTCGAACTTCGAGACCTTTCTGAGCCTGCTGACCGCCCAGCTGAAGAACCAGGACCCGTTGTCGCCGCTCGATTCCAACGAGTTCACGGCCCAGCTGACCCAGATGACGGGCGTCGAGCAGCAACTGCTGACCAACGACCTTCTGACCAGTCTGCTCGCGGCCCAGCAGGGCGGGGGCTTGTCGGGGGCCACGACCTATATCGGCAAGGACGCCACGGCCGTCTGGTCGGCGGCGCGGCTCGAGGGCGGCGAGGCGGCCTGGAGTTATGAGCTTGGCGCGTCCGCCTCGTCGGCCGAACTGCAGGTCCTCGATTCGACCGGCAAGGTGGTCTGGACTGGCCCGGCCCCCGAACGGACCGAGGGCACCCACGACTTCGTCTGGGACGGCAAGACCACCGCCGGCGGACAGCTGAGCGACGGCGGGGTCTACACCCTGAAGGTTGTCGCCAAGAACGGGACCGCAGACGTCGACGCCCAGGTCCTGACCCGCGGCCGGGTCACCGGCGTCGAGATGTACGACGGTCAACCCTACCTGACGATCGGCACATCCATCGTGCCCCTCAGCGCCGTGATCGGCGTCGAGGAGCGGACGGCCGAAACCACCGAACCGCCGGCCGAGGACGACCCCGGCCTGATGTCCTCGATCGCCTCTGCTCTCAATCCCCTCAAGTTGCTTTCCTAAGGAGCTCCCGCCATGAGCATCAACTCCGCCCTTCTCGCTGGCGTTTCCGGGCTGACGGCCAACTCGGCCGCCCTCGCCGCGATCTCGCAGAACATCGCCAACGTGAACACGGTTGGCTACAAGCGCACCTCGGCCGAGTTCTCGACGGTCGTGAACTCCCAGAGCGCGGGCACCGGCTATTCGGCCGGCGGCGTACTGGCCAACCAGCGCAACTTCATCTCCCAGCCCGGACAGTTGCAGCGGACCACATCCTCGACGGACCTCGGGATCGCCGGTCAGGGCTTCTTCGTCACCACCGAGAAGGCCGAGAACCTGGACGCCGGTGACGCCCGCCTTTTCACGAGGGCGGGTGCCTTCCGGGTCGATAGCTTCGGGTATCTGAAGAATACCTCTGGCCTGTACCTGCAGGGCTGGCCCGTGGATTCTGACGGCAATATCGCGACCGACCCGTCGGACCTGAACCGGCTGCGCTCGATCAATGTCGGCTCCGTCGGCGGCACGGCCGAGGCCTCGACCCGCGCGCAGCTGAACGCCAACCTGCAGTCCAGCCAAGCGGTCTCGCCGGACTTCGCGACCTACAACGCCACGACCAATCCGATGTCGATCTACGATGCCGAGGCGGGCACCGGGTTCAGGCCCGACTTCCGCATCACGGTGCCGATCTCGGACTCCAAGGGTGGCCAGAGGACTCTGGCCTATTCATTCCTGAAGACCGCGAACTCCAACGAATGGCTGGCCGAGGTGCACGTCATTCCCGCGACGGACATCGACAACGGCACGACGACGCCGGAAACGGGCATACTCAGGTCGGGCCGGGTCCTGTTTACGCAAGACGGCCGGCTGGACGTGGACGGCATGATCGCCGCGGAAACGGCGACGCCGGGCTCGATGCTGTTCGCCGATCCCGCCGCCGCCGTCGTCTCGCTGAACGCCTCCGACTCGGCCGTCGCACCCAGTTTGACTGCTCCCAAGTGGGCCACCACTCTCGGTATCGACGATCAGGCGGTCACCTTCGATCTGACCGCCTCGGCGGGCGGGCTGACGCAGTACGACTCGGACTCCATCGTCCAGGCCGTGGTCACCAACGGCACTGCCTTCGGCAATCTGTCGAACATCGAGATCGACGACGAGGGCTTCGTCACCGCCATCTTCGACAACGGCGTGACGCGCCGGATCGCCCAGGTCGCCCTGGCCACCTTCACCAGCGCCGACAGCCTGACGACCGCCAACGGCAACGCCTTCCGAGTCAGCCAAGGCTCGGGCACCTATAATCTGAAAGCACCGGGCACAGGCGGTGCGGGGCTGATCGGGGCGTCCCAGCTTGAAGCCTCGACCGTCGACCTGTCGGCGGAGTTCACCGGCCTGATCACCACCCAGCGGGCCTATTCCGCCTCCTCCAAGATCATCACCACCGCCGACGAAATGCTGGCTGAGCTCATCAGCATCAAACGCTGATATTCAGGTAACGCGTCGTTAGACTGAATGAATCATTACTCAAAAATCGCTGAACGGGACCGGTACGGCGGGTGTGGATGTTATGTCTTCCTTCACCACGACGCTAAACCGGGCCTTAGCGGCGGCGCGCTACAAGTCTCGTTCATTGGTGGTGGTGAATGAGGCATAAGCCCATGTTGCAAGAGCGTCGCGTCAACAAGGACGGCGAACAATATGTGGTCGGTCCGACGGGCACGCCCCTGACGATGCGCGACCTGCCGCCGCCCAATACGGATCGCTGGGTCATCCGCCGCAAGGCCGAGGTCGTGGCCGCCGTTCGCGGCGGTCTGATCCCGCTGGAGGACGCCCTGACCCGCTATCGTCTGACGGCCGAGGAGTTCTTGGCCTGGCAAAAGGCGATCGACAAATGGGGCATGCAGGGCCTGCGCACGACGCGGATCCAGAACTACCGCTCCTAGAGACTTCCGCCCCAAACGATGTGGTGGCCGCGCCCGGCGACGGGGGCGGCCGTTCGCTGTCGGGGGAAAAAGCGGGCGAGGGATCGAGTGTCTCGCCCGCCAGTCAAGGGAATGCAGGAAACGCCGTATGCGAAACGCGGTGTTCGTTGCCAAACAATACTGACTGACCGCGTCGTTTTTGGCAACCCTCTTGCCAAACCGCTGACGCAGCGTCACTTTCAGGCCATGGGACGCACCGCCGACTATTCACGCCAGAGCTGCTCGATCGCCGCGACGCTGGAGGTCATCGGCGATCCCTGGACGCTGCTGGTCATCCGCGACGCCTTCCAGGGGATCAAGCGGTTCGAGCAGTGGCAAGAGCGGCTGGGCGTGGCGCGCAATGTCCTCGCCGCGCGGCTCAAGACACTCGTCCAGCACGGGATCCTGGAGCCCCGGCTCTATTCCGAACGGCCGCCGAGGAACGAGTATGTGCTGACCGCCAAGGGCCGGGCCCTGTCAGACGTCCTGATCGTCATGCACGGCTGGGGCTCCCAGCACCTTTACGGCGAGGTCGATTCTGGCGTGACTTTCACCCACAAGACCTGCGGGGCCGAGCTGAGGCCGCGCGTGGCCTGCTCCTGCTGCGGCGAGATCGTCCGGCGGCGCGACACCGACATCCACTTCCACGCCAACCGGCCGACCGTCGGTGATGTCCTACCCAAGGAGGCCGCCTCCGAAGAGGCGGCCTAGGCAAAGGGCTTAGTCCGCGTCGCGGACGTACTGGTTCAGGAAGGTCAGATAGGCCTCCTGGGCGGTGATGCGGTTGTCCCGGCGCTGGAATCCGTGGCCTTCATTGGGGAACAGGACGTATTCGACCGGCACGCCGTTGGCGCGGATGGCGGCGACCAGGTCGTCGCTTTCGGCCTGCAGCACGCGCGGATCGTTGGCCCCCTGGACCACCAACATTGGCCGCTGGATGTTCTCGGTGTGGAACAGCGGCGAGATGGCGCGGTGGCGTTCGGAGTCGGTGGCCGGGTCGCCCATCTCGTCATACAGGGCCACGCGGTTGGCCCCCCACCAGGCCGGGATCGATTCCAGCGTACGCTCCCAATTGGTGACGCCGAAGATGTTGACCCCCGCCTCGAAGGCTGTCGGATGGAAGGCCAGGGCGGCGGCCGTCATATAGCCCCCGTAGGACCCGCCCATCACCGCGACCTGGTCGTCGGCGACCCAGTCCTGATCCCGCAGCCATTGTCCGCCGGCGACGATGTCGCGCAGGTCCTCCTCGCCGTGGCGCTTGTCGTCCATGTGGAAGAAGGTCTTGCCGTAGCCGGACGAGCCCCGGTTATTGGCCCCCAGCACCGCATAGCCGTGGTTCACCAGATGCTGGACCATGGCGCTGTAGCCGCGCCGCGTCTGGCCGCCGGGTCCGCCGTGGACCAGGACGATGGCCGGAACCGGGTTCTCGGCCGAGGCCCCGTGCGGGCGGTACAGGATCGACGGGATCATCACCCCGCCCTCGGCCGGGTAGCGGACGACGGTGGCCTCGACCAGCACGTCCTCATCGATCGCCGGGTTCAGCGCCGTCGTCAGGCGGTTCGCCGCGCCGTCGGCCAGGCTGGCGGTGAAGATGTCGGACGGCGAGGTGTCCGACAGCACGGTGAAGGCGATGCGGTCCTCGGTCGGGTTGAAACGGACGGCCCCGACGTCGCCGCCGGGAATTCCCGTGACCGCCACCGGCCGGTCCGTCGTGGTGTCGGTGATGGTCACCTCGGTCGAGCCGTCGGCGTTCAGCGACGATACGCGGTAGCGGCCGGACGGCGAAAAGGCGACGTTGGACACGTCCCACTCGGCCTCGATCAGGGGCGCGGTGTCGCCGGTCGCCAGCACCATGCGACGGGCCTGGGTGAACTCACCGAACTGGTCGGTGCCGTAGATCAGCGAGGCGTTGTCGGGCGTGAAGTCATAGACGCCGTGCGAGATGTTCTGCTCGGGCGTCACCAGACGCGGCGGCGTTCGCGCTTGCAGGTCGACCAGATAGATGTCGGAGCGGGCGCTGGAGACGTTCTTCGTCAACGCCAGCCAGCGACCGTCGCCCGAGATGGCGTCGGGGAAGAAGCCGTCATTCTGGAACACCATCCGCGATTCATAGGTCTCGGCGTCATAGGCGATGACGTCGAAAGAGGCCGGGTCGCGGGCGTTGGACGTCAGGTAGAAGGTCTTGCCGTCGTCGCTCCAGTCCAGGAAGCCGGCTTTCAGATTCTCGCCCGGCGTCAGGTCGCGCAGGGTGCCGTCCAGTTCGCGCACATAGACGTGGTTCAGCTCGTCGCCGCCGCCATCGGTGGTGACCAGAACCCGTCCGTCGGTCGGGAAATAGCTGATGCCGAAGGTCGCCGTGGTGGTCGAGTTGGTCAGCGGCACGGGCTCGCCGCCCGCGACGGGCAGGGCATAGGCGTTGAACACCCCCGTCTGGTCCGACGAGATCAGGATCGAGCGGCCGTCCGGCGAGAAGGCCCCGACGCGCGAGCCACCGTTCAGCTGATAGCTGCGGTTCTCGAAGAACTGGGCGGCGGTATAGGTGGGGTGGGCGGCGGCCTGTGCCAGCGGGGCAGGTTCGACCGGCGGCGTGGCCAAGGCCGGCGTCGCGGCCATCAGGGCGAGGACGGAAACAAGGTGAATGGTGCGCATGTGGAAGAGCCCTCCGGTGTGATCGCGATCCCGGCGCGATAGGAGCATGTCCGGAGCGGCTTGTCTTCGCCCGATGGCCTCAGTGGGCGAAGGCGTCGGCGTGGCGGGCGATCAGCGGGATGACGATGTCCTCCTCGTCCTCCAGATGGCGGTCGGTCTGGCGCGAGGCGCGTTCCAGCGCGTCAGCCAGCCGCGCAGCGTGGTCGGCGGCGTCGGGCGCGCCGCTCGCCAGAGCCTGATGAAAGCCCAGTCCGGCCTTGAACAGGGCCTCCAGCTGGCCGTGGATGGCGTCGTGGTCGGCGTCCAGCAGGTCGATGCCCGCCGTGATGCGAGGCTCGACCCTGCGCATGACCGGGAAATAGTGGCCGGTCTCGACTCGGTGGTGGCCATCCAGATGCTGGAGGTAGGCCTGGAGCGTGGGGATCAGGCCGCGATGCAGCGAGACCAGATCCCCGCCGCTTCGCCATGCAGCGACGTGGCGCTGCATCTCCGTCTGTTCGTGCCGAAAGCCGCCGTGCATCTGCAGCCAGAAGCGCGCGACCTCGCCGAGCTCGGCATCCCGCCAGCGCAGCCGGGGATAGGTTTCCAGGAGCCAGCGGTGGGCCTCGGGCAGGGCCTGCCGAACGTCCAGCGCGTCAGACAAGATCGACGGCCGTCGTCGAGGCGATGAAGCCGCCCCCCAGCAGACGGTCCGGATCAGCGGGGTCATAGAGGGCACAGGCCTGGCCGGGAGCCACGCCTTCCTCGCCGGTGTCGAACACCAGGGCCACCGCGCCGTCCCGCATGTGCAGGCGAGCCGGGGACGGAGGGCGGGTGGAGCGCACCCGGGCGAGCACGGGCGTCCCGGCCTCGGCCGCCGCCACGATCGAGTCCGCGTCGCCCAGCCAGTTGGTCTCGTCCAGCGTCAGGGATGCCGTCAGCAGGGCCTCGCGCGGGCCGACGACGACGCGCCGCGTCTCGGGCTCCAGTTTCGTTACGAACAAGGGCTCGCCCACGGCGACGTTCAGCCCTCGGCGCTGGCCGATGGTGAAGTCGGTGATGCCGCCGTGGCTGCCCAGGACGCGGCCGTCCATGTGCACGATCTCGCCCGCCTCGCGTCCCTGCGGACGCAGCCGGTCGATCAGGGTACGATAGTCGCCGGACGGGACAAAACAGATGTCCTGACTGTCGGGCTTGGCGGCGATCCTCAGGCCTAGTTCGGCCGCCACGCCGCGCACGGCGGACTTTTCCAGACCGGCGAGTGGGAAGCGCAGGTAGTCGAGCTGGTCGCGCGTCGTGGCGAACAGGAAGTAGGACTGGTCGCGCGAGGGATCGATCGCCTTGCGCATCTGCGGTCGGCCGTCCGGACCGATGGTGCGGCCGACATAGTGGCCCGTCGCCATGGCCTCGGCCCCCAGATCGCGGGCCACGTCCAGCAGGTCGCGGAACTTGACGGTCTGGTTGCACCGGATGCAGGGCACGGGCGTGCGCCCCGCCAGATAGTCGTCGGCAAACTGGTCGATGACGGCGTCGCGGAACCGGCTCTCGTAGTCCAGCACATAGTGGGGGATGCCCAGGGTCTCTGCGGCCAGGCGGGCGTCATGGATATCTTGCCCCGCGCAGCAGGCCCCCTTCTTCTTCAGCGCCGCCCCGTGGTCGTAGAGCTGCAGCGTCACGCCGACGACGTCGTAGCCCGCCTTGTGCAGCAGCGCCGCGACGACGGTGGAATCCACCCCGCCGGACATGGCCGCCACGATCCGGCTGCCGACCGGCAGGCCGACGGCCGCGCGCGCGCTCTCGATCGCCGCGTCCATCTCGGGCGCGGCGATCTCGGGGATCGGGCACGGGGGCTCGACCAGGATTGACGAAGAGGGCGTCATCGCGCGCATATAGAGGCGATGGCGGTGGAATTCGAGACCGTCGGGCTCAGGCGGCCGCGCGGGTCTCCACCATCGGCTCCCGGGCGCGCGGCGTGAGTTCCGCCAGACGCGCCTGGGCGGCGGCGACCGCGCGTTCGGCTGTCGAGAGATGCGCGATCAGGGCGTCGCGGCTTTCGACCAGGCGTGTTCTGTCCGGCCGGACCTTTCGCGGCCGCTTGCCGGCGAGGCCCAGGGCCTCTCGCCAATCCGCGCTCCAGGCCTCGATACCGTCACGCGCGGCGGCGAGGGCGGCCGGGACCGTGTGGTCGGCGTTCTGGAGCGCGCGGATGCGGGGCAAGGCGGCGATCGTTCGCGCGCGAAGCCGGGCGAGCGTCTCCAGGCGTCCGTCGAGTGGGTGAGGCAGGGCGGCGACCGCGGCGGGGTCGCTCTCAGGGTGAGCCTCAGCCGCCTCGCTGACCGAGACGGGCGGTTGCTCCTTCTCGGCGCCCGGGGCGTGGATGTCGCCGGGCGCGGCCTGGGTTTCCATGACGCGAGAGAGCGGCTGGAACCGCGCTTCGGCGTCCGCCTGGGCTTCGACGGGGTCCATCTCGGCCTCGGCCGGCGCTGTCTCCGCGCCCGCTGGCGTGTCGGTGGCGTCCTCGAAGGCGGCTGCCGCTTCGGGCGGCACAGGACTGGCTTGCTGCTGCACCGCGCGGTCGGCCAGCCAGCCGCGGCCGGCGGCGACGTGGTCGTCGAGATCGGTCAGCCCGGCCCGGAGTTGGGTCCAGAGCGCCTCCAGATCGTTACCGCGACGGACGATGGCCCCGCCGCGATCCGCCAGATCGGCCGCGCCGGACGCCGCCGTCTCGGCCGCCGCAAGGTAGGCGGCGCGGAAGGCTTTCAACCGCTTGCCTCGACTGTCGAACAGGCCCGCCAGGCCCCGTCGGGGCTCCAGCCGGGCGGCGTCCAGCCCCGTGACGCGATCCCGCACGTGGGTCAGCAGGGCGGCGGCCTCGGCGTGGGGGGCGGAGCCGCTGATCGCGTCCAGACGTTCCAGAGCGGCCTCGACGGAGGCCCTGACAGGCTCGGCGAAGGCCGCACCCGCCTCGGCGTTGTCGGCCATGGCGGCCCGGATCGCGATGATCCGGTCCGAAGCGGTCGGCGGCGAGCCAACGGTCATGTCACCCTCCATCGCCCGGCCCTCTGACGCGGCCGATTTCGGATTAACTATGCCGCAGCCTTGAGGGTTTGTGAAATCGAGTAGGCCGCCTCGGTCCTGGCCGCGACCTCGTCCAGCGTCACGCCCTCGGCCAGCTCGATCAGCTCCAGCCCTGCGCCGCCCGGTTTGACGTCGAACACGCACAGGTCGGTGATGATGCGGCTGACCACGCCCGTGCCGGTCAGGGGCAGGGTGCAGGCCTTCAGCACCTTGGACTGGCCGTGCTTGTTGGCGTGCTCCATGACGACGACCACGCGCTTGACGCCCGCGACCAGGTCCATGGCGCCGCCCATGCCCTTCACCAGCTTGCCCGGGATCATCCAGTTGGCGATGTCGCCGTTCTCGGCCACTTCCATGGCCCCCAGGATCGACAGGTTGATGTGGCCACCGCGGATCATGGCGAAGCTGTCGGCTGAACTGAAATAGGCGCTCTCGGGGATCTCGGTGATCGTCTGCTTGCCGGCGTTGATCAGGTCAGGATCGACGTCTTCGTCATAGGGGAAGGGCCCCATGCCCAGCATGCCGTTCTCGGACTGTAGGGTGACCTCCATCCCGGCCGGGATGTAGTTGGCCACGAGCGTCGGAATGCCGATGCCCAGGTTCACATAGAAGCCGTCCTGCAGTTCCTGGGCGGCGCGTTCGGCGAGCTGTTCGCGGGTGCGGGGCATCAGGCGACCTCCCTCTGACGGATCGTGCGCTGCTCGATGCGCTTCTCGAACGTGCCCTTGATGATGCGGTCGACATAGACGCCGGGCGTATGGATCGCGTCTGGGTCGAGGGAGCCGGTCGGCACGATCTCCTCGACCTCGACGACCGTGACCTTGCCGGCCGTGGCCATCATCGGATTGAAGTTGCGGGCGGTCTTGCGGAATACCAGGTTGCCGCGCTCGTCGGCCTTCCAGGCCTTGACGATCGACAGGTCGGCGACCAGGCCGGTCTCCATGACGTACTGGCGGCCGTCGAAGGCGCGGACCTCCTTGCCCTCGGCGACCAGGGTGCCGACGCCGGTGGCCGTGAAGAAGGCCGGAATGCCGGCCCCGCCCGCCCGAATGCGTTCGGCGAGCGTGCCTTGCGGATTGAACTCAAGCTGCAACTCGCCGGCCAGATACTGGCGTTCGAACTCCTTGTTCTCGCCGACGTAGGACGAGATCATCTTGGCGATCTGGCGGGTTTCCAGGAGCTGGCCCAGACCGAAGCCGTCCACGCCTGCGTTGTTGGAAATGACGGTCAGGCCCTTGACCCCGCTGTCGCGCAGCGCCGCGATCAGGTTCTCGGGAATGCCGCACAGGCCGAAGCCGCCCGACATGACGGTGATGCCGTCGAAGGTCAGACCCTCCAGCGCGGATTTGGCGTCAGCGTAGATCTTGCGCATCGCTCCCCCTTTTTCACCGTCTGATGAATAAACGCAGCCGTTCGTCGTCCGTAACGCGGGGGGCGGACGAGGGCAAGAGACGCGGCGAACGGAATAGCCGCGTCCGGATCGTCCAGATCGTCCGGATAGTGCGGATGGTTCGGACACCTGTCGGTTCGTCGAGCCGGACGACCACATCCTAAGAGGCATCTACGTCAGAAACGGACGTAAGGCTCAGCGGCCGTGACCCAGGGTGACCGACGCGACCGGCGGCGTGTTTCGATGACGATAGCGCGCGCCCTTCAGCATCATCTTCAACGCTTCCCAGTGGATGCCGGCCGTGACCTTCCAGGTCAGGAGCGGATGGGTGGCGAAGGCGCGCAGCAGTTCGGCGTCCGTCAGCGGACGGCGACGCCCGGCGAAGGACGCCGTCAGGACCGGCGTGTCGCCCCGTCGAACCGCCACCACGACCGACACGGCCTCGCCCGGCGGGCGGACGGTGAAGTCGTAGGTCAGAGCCATGTCCATATAGGGTGAGACGAAGAAGCGCTTCTCGGTGGTCTGCCGGATGGGGCCGGGCGGCGCGTCCTCGGGGACTGCTACAAGGTAGCTGTGGCGCTCGTGGAAGGTGTTGGTGACCTCGTAGACGAGGGCGGCAAGGGCCCCGTCGGGACGATGACAGAAGTAGACGCTGATCGGATTGAAGCCGTAACCGAGAATGCGCGGCATGGTCAGCAGGCGGATCGGGCCGCCCGCGATGTCGATCCCGACTTCGGACAGATGGGTCTCGATCTGGATGCGGAGTGGTGTGTCGGAGCGGTCGCCGTGGTCACGGGCGCTGACACTCATCAGGCCGAACCGGCCGTGGGACAGCAGGCGGAGACGCCGGGTGGTGGCCTCGATCGCGTCGATGTCGAGCAGCAGCATGTAGAGGCCGTAGCGGAGCCTATGCTCGAAGTTGGCCGTGCGCTGATGAACGACCTCGCCGACGTACAGGGCACCGAAATCCTCCCCCGTTGGGGGAGGTGGCACGGAGCGAAGCGGAGTGACGGAGGGGGCCCCAGGCGAACTCCGAGCGCGCAGCAGACCCCCTCCACCGCTACGCGGTCCCCCTCCCCCGACGGGGGAGGATTGTCGGAATGTGGTCAAGCCGCCTCTGCCACGAGGGTCGCCGCGCCCAGCACGATCCGCCCGCTCTCGTTCTTCACCGACCAGGGCCGGCGCACGCCGCCCAGCTGCTCGGCCACGGCGAGACCCGCCTGCAGACCGTCCTCGTGGAAGCCCGAGCCGAACCAGGCCCCGGCGAACCAGACGCCGCCTTGACCCTGAAGCGACCAAAGCTCGGATTGCGCGGCCACGGCGGCCTGATCGAAGACGGGATGCTCATAGTCCCATTCGCCGATCACCAGGGCCGGATCGGGCTCCCGCGCCGGGTTCAGGCTGACGAACAGAGGCGGACCGGGCAGGGACTGGAGCTCGTTCATCCAGTAGGTCACGCCACCCTCGCCCGAGCGGTCGGAATAACCCTTGTGCGTCCATGCGGCCCAGGCGTGGCGGCGTTTCGGCATGGCGGAGGTGTCGCGGTGCAGGATCGCGCGGTTGGGGCGATAGGCGATTGCGCCGAGCAGCCGACGCTCCTCGGCCGTGGGCTGATCCAGCAGACGCAGGGCCTGATCCGAATGAGTGGCCAGGACCACGGCGTCGAACCGCTCGGTCCGACCGTCGGCGAACCGCAGCATGGCACAGGAAGGGTCGCGCGACACGCCGACGACGCCCGCGCCCAGCACCGTGCGACCCTGGAAGGCCGCGTGCAGCCGGCCGACGTATTCGCGGCTGCCGCCGTCGACCGTGCGCCAGGTGGGTTTCAGATCATAGGTCAGGAGGTTGTGGTTCATGTAGAACCGCACGAACGACGCCGCCGGATAGGCCGACATCTGGCCCATGGAGCAGGACCAGATCGCCGCCGCCTGGGGCAGCAAATGGGCCTCCTTGAAGAGGTCGCCATAGCCGTTGCGGCTTAGATAGGCGTCCAGCGTCTCGCCGGTCCGTTCCATCTCGGCCAGGTCCCTGGGGGCCTGCTTCTGGAACCGCAGCAGGTCGGAGATCATTCGCCAAAACTTCGGACTGACCCAGTTCCGCTTCTGAGCGAACAGGGCCGGGATGCCGTGGCTCGAGTATTCAAAAGCTCCGTCGTCGATCGACACGGCGAAAGACATGTGGGCCGGCTTGGTCGGCACCGACAGGTGGTCGAACATCGCGACCAGGTTCGGATAGTTGTCTGCGTTGTAGACGATGAAGCCGGTGTCGACCGCGACGGGCGCGGAAGGGGTCGGTGCCTCCACCGTGTTGGAGTGTCCGCCGATGCGGTCGTCGGCCTCATACAGCGTCACATCATGCGCCTGGGACAGCAGCCAGGCGGCCGACAGGCCCGAGATGCCCGATCCGACCACGGCGATCCGGCGGCGCGGCGCGCCCCGCGTGGCGTTCGAGGAAACGAGATGGGCGTTCATGGGGTCTCCGGACGGCGAGGGACGACCAGATCAACTACGGCCGTGGGCCTGAGGCGGATGAGCCTTCATCCAAGCGTCACGGTCGTGCGTAACTGCCGGGTCGCCCCATGAAGCGCGGCCGTTGCGTGCGTCAACGGTTAGGCTTCGCAAGGCCCGGTCGCAATGTCAGGATCGTCGCATGAACCTCACGAACGTCGCCATTCGCCAGCTTCAGGACGCGCCCTTTCCGGACTTCGTCGCTCGCCCCGCGATCCGCAGCCTGGTGACCGAGGCGCGCAGGAAGCTGGATCGCGAGGGACCGCACGACGCCGCCGCTTTCGCGCGCGAGATGTCGACCCGCGCCATCGCCGAGCACACCGACGCCGCCAACGACCAGCACTATGAACTGCCGCCCGAGTTCTTTCGCCTCTGCCTGGGTAAGCGGCTGAAATACTCTTGCTGCCTGTATCCGACTTGGACCGAGAGCCTGGACGAGGCCGAGGAGGCGGCGCTGGCCGAGACCTGTCGTCACGCGGGTCTGACGGACGGGCAGGCGGTGCTGGAAATGGGCTGCGGCTGGGGCTCGCTGAGCCTGTGGATGGCCGAGCGGTATCCGCGCAGCCGGATAACCGCCGTGTCCAACAGCCATGGCCAGCGCGGTCATATCGAAGCCCAGGCCCAGGCGCGCGGCCTCAAGAACCTGACCGTCATCACCTGTGACATGAACGCGTTCGAACCCCCCGAGCCGGGTGCCTATGACCGGATCGTCTCGGTCGAGATGTTCGAGCACATGGCCAACTGGCGCGCCCTGCTGACCCGCGCCAAGGGCTGGCTGAAGCCGGACGGGCGGATGTTCATCCACGTCTTCACGCACCGCGACGCCCCCTACCGGTTCGACCACACCGACAACGGCGACTTCATCGCCCAGCATTTCTTCACTGGCGGGGTCATGCCCAGCCACGACCTGATCCATCAGTTCCCCGACCTGTTCGAGGTCGAGCAGGAATGGACCTGGAACGGTGTGAACTATGCCCGCACCGCCGAGGACTGGCTGACCAACATGGATCTGAACAAGGACCGGGTCTTTGAGCTGATGAGTGAGACCTATGGCCCGGCGAACGCCAAGCTTTGGGTGCGGCGCTGGCGACGCTTCTATCTGGCGACGGCGGGCCTGTTCGGAAACGATGGCGGCCGGACCTGGGCCGTCAGCCACTATCGCCTCAAGCCCGCCTGAAGGACCTGACATGCTGAAATGGATCGCCGCCTACATCGGCACGGCCGCCGCCTTCGCGGCGATCGACTTCGTGTGGCTGAGCACGATGACCGAGCGGTTCTACAAGCCGGTGATCGGGCCGATCATGGCCCCCAAGCCCGACATGGTCGCGGCCGTCCTTTTTTATGTCATATACATCGGCGGCATCGTCTTTTTTGCGGTGGCACCGGCCCTGAAGGAAGGCGCCTGGACCCGTGCGGCGCTGAACGGCGCGGCCCTGGGGTTTGTGGCCTACGCCACCTACGATCTGACCAACCAGGCGACCCTGGCAGTGTGGCAGGTCAAGCTGACGGTGGTGGACCTGATCTGGGGCACGGCACTGACCATGGCGGCCGCGACCGCCGGCTATTTCGCGGCCAGCGCCGTCGGGGGGCGTCCGGCCTGACGATTTCCGACGGGCGGTTGTCTTTCGACGAGCGTTGATATCTCCTTCTCCTGCGGGCGGATTGCCCGTCTAGGAGGGGACGATGCGGAAAAGTTTGCTTGCGGGGATAACCGGCTTGGCCTTATTGGCCGGCTGCGCGACAGATCCCTACGCCTATGCGGCACCGCAGACCTATGGCTATGGGCAGCAGCCTGACGCCAGTCAGCGCGCCATCTATGGCGAAATCTATCTGGAGGCGGGCTTTCCGGACGATCCCTACACCATCTCCCTGACGTCGGGCGGGTCGATTGACGCGTCGAACGTCTCGAACGGCTGTGTCGGGATGATCTCGAGCGCCCCAGATTTCCAGCTGACCTACGAAGCCGGCAGTCTGCCGCTGTCTTTCGGAACCCGGTCCCGCAGCGACACGACCCTGGTCATCAACGGACCGGACGGTCGGTGGGCCTGCGACGACGATTCCGGTGGCGACACCGACGCCCTCGTGACCTATCGGAACCCTCGGTCCGGCGTCTACGACGTCTGGGTCGGGGCCTTCGGCGGCGACAGCGCCCCTGCCGAGCTTTTCGTCACCGAGCTGACTGGTAACTACGCCGACAACCGCGACTACCGCCCCAACAACGGTGGCCGGAACAATTTCTACGGCGGAGGCGGATACGATGGACCGGACTCCAGCCTCACCGCCCTGTATGGCGAGATCTACCTGGACAGCGGCTTCGCCGATGATCCCTACCGCGTGAACCTGACGGCCGGTGGATCGTACGACGCCGGCGACCTCGGGGCGGGATGCGTGGGCATGATCGGCCAGGCCCCGGATTTCCAGGTGACCTATGACGCCGGCAGCCTGCCGCTGTATTTCCGGACCCGGGCCAACAGCGACACCACCCTGGTGATCAACGGTCCCGACGGACAGTGGCACTGCGACGACGACTCCGGCGGCGGGACCAATGCCGAGGTGGCCTTCTACAACGCGAGGTCCGGTGTCTATGATGTGTGGGTCGGTTCCTACGGCGGCGACGGCGGATCCGCTCAGCTGCTGATCTCGGAGCTGGACCGGTAACCATTTTGCTCCCGCGTGGCGCGTGCGCCATGGCGAGAGACGCGACGACCCGGCTATGATGGCCGGGTCGTTTTCGTATGGGGGCAGCGGGTGCGCGCCGGGGTCAATGCAGTCACGGCCGCCCTGGTGGTGGGCCTTCTCGGCGGGCTGGCCCTGACGCCGGACGGTCGCGCCTGGCTGCGGCGTCCGACCCTGATGCTGGGCGGCAGCGCCAATGCGTCGGCGTCTCCGCCCCTGGTCACGCGCGCGGCGGTTCCGGCCGACCCGGTGGTCGCGCCTGTGGTCGCGCCTCCGACGAACCCTCTGCGGAACAAGGCGGCGCAGGGACGCCTGCGGATCGGCGTGTTCGGCGACTCCATGGCCGACGGTCTGTGGACCGCGCTCTATCGCGACATGCGCGACCATCCGGGCGTCACCGTCACCAAGTTCAGCGAGGTCTCGACCGGCCTGTCCCGCTATGACTACGTCGATATCCAGGCCAAGACCCAACGCCAGATCGCCGAAGAGCCGATCGACGCGGCGGTGATCCTGTTCGGCACCAACGACGCCCAGGGCATCAGTCTGGACGGCGTGATCCATGACTTCGGCACGGACGGCTGGAAGGCCGCCTATACCCGCCGGATCGACGATCTGGTCGCCATGCTGCGGGGACAGGGGATCGCGGTCTACTGGGTCGGGCTGCCGGAGATGAAGCGCGCCGGCTTCGACGGGCGGATGGATCTGATAAACGGAGTGGTCTCCGAACGCATGCAGGCTCTGGGCGTGCCCTTCATCGAGACCGAGACCCTGACCCGCGACGCAGCGGGCGAATACGACGCCTATCTGCCCGAGACCGGGACCGGACGGCGGCGGCTGATGCGGGCCAGCGACGGCATCCACATGACCATGGCCGGCTATATCCGCATCGCCGAGCCGGTGGCCGCGCGGCTGAAGCGAGACGCGGGTCTGGAGACGCCGACCGACGCGACGGCGGGGCCCGCCGGGGCGTGATCCGGGCTCTGGCCCTGCTGGCGGGCCTGACGGCGACCGACCCGGCCGTCGCCCAGGAGCGACCCTGGACGCCATTGCCCAGTCCCGTCAGCGCGACCTGCCCGGGGGGTCTATGTCAGCCACAGGGCCTCGGGGCCTTCTTCGACGCCCTGGACCGGGGCGGGAGGGTCAGCATCGTCCAGTTCGGGGACAGCCACACGGCGGGCGGCGACATCACCGGCTCCCTGCACTGGAGGCTGCGGGCGCGTTATCCGGGTCGGGACATCCAGCTGACGCCTCATGGTGTGGTGGGCGACACCCTGCGAGGCCTGGAGGCGCGCGAGCCGGTGCTGACGCCCGGCACGCCGGCGCCGGATCTGGTCATTCTGGCCTATGGGACAAACGAGGGGTTCGACGACCTTTTGGACCCGGCGATCTACGAACGCCGCCTGCGCGACCAGCTCGCACGGTTGCGGAGCCGGTTTCCACGGGCCTCCCTTCTGATCCTCGGTCCGCCCGAGGCCATGCGCGGTGAGGGGGGTGGCACCTGTGCTTCGGACCCCGACAGGCGCTGGAGGGCCCCGGCCATGCTCTCGGTGGTGCGCGACGTGCAGCACCGGGTCGCCGTCGAGACGGGCGTCGCGTTCTGGGACTGGAGGGGCCGGATGGGAGGAGAGTGTTCGGCCCACGCCCTGACGCTCGGGGAAGCCCCGATGATGCGTCCGGATCATGTCCATTTCACCGGCGCGGGCGGCGACTGGATCGGCGGGCTGCTGTTCGACGACATCGCGGCGGCCCATGGCCGGGGAGGGCGCTAGGTGCTGTTCCCGACGCTCGCCTTCGGTGTCTTCTTCCTGTTCGTCTATTTCACCGCCTGGTCGCTGGATCGCGAAAACGGGCGCAGGAAGCTGTTCCTGCTTTTGGCCAGCTGGGTCTTCTATGCCCAGTGGGACTGGCGCTTCGTCGGGCTGCTGATCGCGTCGGCGGTGCTGAACTGGGGCGTCGCGGCCCTCATCGCCCGGGCGGATCAGGCGGGGCGCAGGAAGCTGTGGGTCGGCCTGGGGGTGGCCGCCAACCTGCTGATCCTGGGCGTGTTCAAATACTACGGCTTCTTCGTCGAACAGGCGGGCGAACTGTTGGCCCGTGTCGGCTGGGAGCGCGACCTGCCGCTGCTGGAGATCGTCCTGCCGGTCGGGATTTCGTTCTTCACCTTCCAGGGCATCAGCTACGTCGTCGACGTCTATCGGGGCAGGACGCCGCCGGCGAAGTCCCTGCTCGACGTCATGCTGCTGATGAGCTTCTTCCCGCACCTGGTGGCGGGGCCCATCGTGCGGGCTTCGGACCTCTTGCCCCAGTTCGATCGCGTGCCCCGCCTGACGCGAGAGATGGCGGCGCACGGATTTCTGCTGATCGGCTGGGGCCTGTTCAAGAAGACGGTGATCGCGTCGGAGCTGTCGGTGCGTCTGGTCGATCCTGTCTTCTTCGACCCGTCCGCATACGGAGCGTTGGACCTGACGGCGGCGGTCTATGCCTATGCGGTCCAGATCTACTGCGACTTCTCGGCCTATTCCGACATGGCCATTGGGACGGCGGCGCTGCTGGGATATTCCTTCCCGCGCAATTTCGATCAGCCGTACCGGGCGAAGTCGATGCAGGACTTTTGGCGGCGCTGGCATATCAGCCTGTCCAGCTGGCTGCGCGACTATCTGTATGTGCCGCTGGGCGGGGGACGAAAGGGGCTGGTCCGCAGCTGCCTGAACGTCTTCATTACCATGCTGCTCGGCGGGCTGTGGCACGGCGCGGCCTGGACCTTCGTGGCCTGGGGCGCGCTGCACGGCGGGGTCCAGGTGATCGAGCGCCTGGGTCGGGCCGCGTTCGGAGATCGGCGGGTGTTGCCGACGTGGCTGGGCGTGATCGTCACCTTCCACATCGTCTGCCTGGGCTGGATCCTGTTCCGGGCCGAGACCTTCCCGATGGCGATGGAGGTGCTGGCGGGGCTGGGGCGGTTCGAGGCGGCGACGATGGTGACGCCCTTCCTGCTGACGCTGATCGTCGGCGGCCTCCTCATGCACTGGCTGCCGCCGCGCGCGGTCGAGGGGATCGCCACCTGGCTGAAGCCCGCGCCGTCGCTGACCATGGGGCTGCTGGTCGGGGCCGCCATCCTGCTGGTCGAGGCGGTGCGGCCCGACGGTGTCGCCCCCTTCATCTATTTCCAGTTCTGAGGGCGATGCGATGACCGACCGTCCCGACGATCCGGATACCCCGCTGGCCCCGTTCCCGACGGCCCTGCCGCAGTCGCCGTTCCCGCCGCTGGACGGCGAGGCCGCGCCCTGTCTGGAACAACAGGAAATCGAGGCCCCCCCGGCCGAGCGCGTCGTTGCCCAAGAGAGCGGCGACTGGATCGAGACCGCCGATGCCTACGACCTGCCGACCGCGCCGGAGCCTGTACCCGCCAATCCGCTGCTGGCGCTGGGCCGGTTCGCCTTTCCGCCGGGCGAGCCGCCGGACGAGGAGGGCCTGGCCGCCCGCGACCGCCGCTGGACCAGCCGCGTCATCGTGGTCGCGACGGTGTTCCTGCTGATCTTCAACATCGCCTCGGTCCAGAACTGGACCCGGCAACAGGCTCCGGGGTGGGTGACGACCACGGTCGGTCGGCTGGCCGAGGTCTGGAGCGAGCAGATGGCGTCGCTCGGGGCCGACCGGCCGAGGGAAGCGGTTCGCGACGGGTATGAGCGCGCGCGGGAGGCGACATGGTCTCCTTCTCCCCTTGCGGGAGAAGGTGGCCCGGAGGGCCGGATGAGGGGTACGAAGACACAGACGCGATGATCGGATGAGTGGCTCGTCGGTGATGCCGAGTCTCACCCCTCATCCGTCCTCGCGTTGCTCGGCCACCTTCTCCCGCAAGGGGAGAAGGAACTCAGCTCCTCGCCGGAGCCGTGATCCCGTCAGCGTCCCGCGTGACCACGAACGTCGCCACCGTCCGTGTCTCGAAGGGCTTGGCCAGAATGGTCGAGACGCTCTGTAGCTTCGCCTCGACCCGCTCCGGCATCAGGGTCAGCAGAAGGTAGCCCTTGGCCGACTGGTCGCAGAACACGACTTCGTCGTTGTTGGCGCTGAGCAGCGGGCCGATTGGCAGGGGGGCGACGGCGTCGCCGACCGAAGGGCTGGAGATGGCGCTGGTGCCGAATTCGACCGCGCGCCGTGCCCCGGCAGCGTCCTTCAGGTCATTGACCCAATAGGCGTGGCTGTCACCGGCCAGGACGATGGGCTGGACCCGGGCCTCGGCGAAGGCGGCGTACAGCCGCTCGCGCCCCGTCGGGTAGCCGTCCCAGCTGTCCAGGCTGAAGGGCACGCCCAGCTTGTAGAGCTGGATCACCTGGCGGATACCGGGCTGGACCGCCTCGGGCAGCCCCGAAATCAGGCCCTCGATCTGGGCCTCGGACGCCATGCGGGTGATGTCGGGGCCCATGACGCGGGCCATGACGACCTGGTTGCCCAGGACCTGCCAGGGCTTTCCGGCGGCCTTCGAGGCCGTCAGCACCCCCTTCAGCCAATCGCGCTGCGCCTGGCCCAGCAGGTCGCGGTCAGGGGCGTTCAGGGTCCGGCGAAAGGCCTCGACGTCGGGACGGCCGTCCACGACCGGCATGTCGGTCTCGTAGTCGAGTGGCTTGTCGCGGTTCAGCAGCCGGGTCTCGACCATGGCCAGGGTCGCCAGATCGCCGAACTCGAAGCTGCGGTTGACGTGGTCCAGCGACAGGCCGCCCTGAGGCTCGCGGATCGGCATCCATTCGTAATAGGCGCGCAGGGCCGTAGCCTTCTTGACGGCGAAGTCGCCCTCGGTCTCCGGCTGGTGGTTCTCGGCCCCGTGCATCCAGGCGTCGTTGGAGACCTCGTGGTCGTCCCAGACGCAGATGAAGGCGGCGCGGGCGTGGGCGGCCTGCAGGTCGGGGTCGGACTTGTACTGGGCGTGACGCAGCCGGTAGTCCGCGAGGGTCAGGATCTCGCGCGGCGGCTGGTGCAGGCGGCTGAGCTGGGCCCCCGTCGCGCCGCCGTAGTCGTTCTCGCGCGCGCCGTACTCGTAGATGTAGTCGCCGAGGTGGAGGACGGCGTCGAGGCGAGGCTCGGCCGCCATGGCCTCCCAGGCGTTGAACAGACCGCCGGGATAGAGCTGGCAGGAGGCCACACCCAGCACGACGTCGTCAGTCCGGCCCTGGGGCAGGGTGCGGACCCGGCCCATCGGAGACGCGACGTCCCCGACGCGGAAATCATAGGTGTAGTCCATGCCGGGGCGCAGGCCGCCCGCGATGACCTTGACCGTGAAGTCGCGGTCGGGCGACGCCTCGGTGGTGCCCGAGGCGACAACCGTCTCGCCGCTGAGCACCCGCCACGCGACCGGGACGGCGCGCGAGGTCGCGGCCCCCGGTGTGACCCGGGTCCACAGGACCACGCTGTCGGCATGGGGATCGCCGGACGCGACACCGTGCAAGAAGGCGACCGTCGCGGTCTCCAGCGGCTCGCCGGTGGAGGCGCAGGCCGTGATCGACCCGGCCGCCCCGGCCCCGAACAGGCCCAGAAGGCCGCGACGGTCGATGCTCATCGTCAGTAGCTCACGGTCAGGTTGACGCCATAGGTGCGCGGCTCGCCGGCGATGAAGGTGGGCAGGCCCAGGCCGTCGCCGGTGTTGCCCGCGTCCTTCAGGAAGTCCTCGTCGAGCAGGTTGTCACCGAATGCCTCGACCGACCAGTTGCCGGCGTTCGGGGTATAGCGGACCCGCAGGTTCAATAGACCATAGCTGTCCTGGAACTCGTCGACCGCGACGTCCGGCACGAAGTTGTTGGTCTGCAGGTTCGTCCGGTCATTGTCGTTGTCGAAGAAGATCTCCGACTGCCAGGTGTAGGTCGGCTGAACCTCGACAGCGCCGCCGGCGACCGGCACCGACCACAGGGCACCCAGGCTGAACTTGTGGTCGGGCGACAGGCGGAACCGGTTGCCGTCGAAGATGCCAGCCTGGAAGCGCGAGTGGTTGTAGCCGTAGGTGGCGTAAAGGTCGAAGGTGTCGGTTGCCGACCACACCGCCTGGGTCTCGAAGCCATAGCTTTCGGCCTCGCCGGCGTTCGTGGTGATGAACTGGGTGCCGACCTGAACCGTCGTCTGGAAGTTCTGGTAGTCGTAGAAGAAGACCGCGCCGTCCAGACGCAGGGCCCCGTCCATCGTCACGGTCTTGAAGCCGGCCTCGTAGCTGTCGACCGTCTCCTCCTCGACCTCGTTGAACACCGGCGCGCCGAAGGGCGTGGTCGGCACGCCCGCAGCCAGCACCGCCGGGCGACGGCCCCGGGCATAGGTGGCGTAGAGACTGGCGTCCGGGCTGATCGCGTAGCGGCCGGTCAGGCGATAGGTGAAGCCGTCGTCCTCCAGGCTGCGCTCGCTGACGCTGCCGTTGCCGGCTGTGGGCTGGAAGGTCAGGCCGAACAGGGGGAAGGCGGCGCTGGCGGGGGCGTTGGCGGCGCCCGGCGTGGCCAGTTGGGTCACCAGGCCGCCGGCGAAAGCACCCAGAGCGGCGGCCTGGGCCAGCGACGCGGGTGTGCCCTGCGCGATCAGGGCGTTGATCTGGCCCTGAACCTGGACGAGGGCCAGCAGACCGCCCGCGATGGAGCGACCGTTGACGACCTGGGAACCGAAGGACGTGGTCTTGTCGTCGGTGGTATAGCGGACGCCGGCGGCGAACTCCCAGCGGTCGGTTGGCTTCCAGGTCAGGTCGGCGAAGACGTCGAAGCTATCCAGCTCGGTCTCGGTGTAGGCGTTCTCGATGTGGCTGGCCTTCAGGTTCGCGGCGATTCCGGCTCGGGCTGGTGCCGGAATGCCGAACCCGCCGAGCAGCGGCTGCAGAAAGGCCTGCGACGCATAGACTGAGCGCGGCAGGAAGGTGGTGCCGACCGCCGCAGGATTGCCGTCCAGGATACCGGCCAGCTGGGCCAGGGCGATCCGTTCGTCGATCTCGATCGGCGACTCCGAGTCGTTCTCTTCGCGGAAGTAGCCAGCGCCGACGAAGCCCGAGAACTGGCCGCCGTTGTCCCAGTTGAGGCGCAGTTCCTGGCTGAACTGGTCGCCGTTCGAGATGCCGATACCGGTCAGGATGGGCAGGGAGATGCCGTCCGGGTCGAAAGTCTCGGAGGTCTCGAAGCTGCGGATGGCGGTGGTGGAGGTCAGGGTCAGGCTGTCGGACAGGTCATAGCGGGCCAGGCCCGTCACGCCCCAGACCTCGCGAGTGATGCCCAGCCTGCTGCCGTCGATGTTGGTCGAGGGCGTCAGGGCCGCGCCATCGGACGGCTCGCGACCGCCGAGGACCGCGCCGGTGTCGGGGTTCTGCGCGTCGTAGAAGACCGAGCGGAAGCTGACGCCCGAAGGGTTGTCGACCTGGAAGTTGCCGATCAGATCGAAGCGGAAGACGTCCGACGGCTGCCAGGCGAACAGGGCGCGATAGGCCTGGGTATCGACGCTGTTGTAGTCGCGGCCACCCAGCAGGTTGTCGATATAGCCGCCGCGCGTCTTGACCCGTCCGGCCAGGCGCAGGGCTGTGGTGTCGCCGAGCGGCAGGTTCACCATCAGCTCGCCCATCAGATAGTCGAGATTGCCCAGGCCCAGCCGCGCCTCGCCGTATGCGGCGTCGATGTCGGCCTTGTTCTGGATGACGTTGACCGCTCCGATCAGGGCGCCCCGGCCGTACAGGGTCGATTGCGGGCCCTTGGCGACCTCGACCCGCTCGATGTCGAACAGCTCGACGAAGGCGCCAGGCGCGCGCGAGATCGAGACGCCGTCCTGATAGATGGACACGCGCGGCTCGTCGGAGGCCCCGGTCGAGTCCGAGGTGATGCCCCGGATCACGAAGCCGGGGTTGTTGGGTGACTGGTTCTGGACAATCAGGCCGGGCACGAAGGCCGACAGTTCCTCGAAGTCCTGGACGCCGAGGCCGTCCAAGAACTCGCCGTTGTAGGCGGTCAGGGCGAAGGGGACCTCGATCGGGTCCTGTGCGCGCAGCTGGGCGGTGACGATGACCTCGTCCAGCTGGGTCGAATCCTGGCCGTCCTGGGCGTGGGCGGCTCCGGCGATGGCGCAGGTTGCGACGGCGCTCATGAGCACGGCGCGTGTGGTGAAGCGGTTCAGCATGACAATCCCCCGAGTGATGCGTTCGGCACCTAACGGGGGTTGGCATCGCCCTTACGACGGTACGGCGGCGCTTGCGTGAAGCTTGGACCGTGTACGGACCGCTGATCTCAGAGGAAACCGAGACCGCGCGAGGCCATGTTCCTCAGGTTCGGGAAGATGACGTCCAGGTTGCTTTCGGACACTCCCAGCCAACGACCCATGGTCGCTCCGTACTGATCCACCGACGTGGTGGGCACCAGGTAGGACCGGCTCATGTCCGGGTTGCGGAAGGCCCCCAGATCGACTCCCAGCGTCGGGTACTGGCCGTAGATGTCGCCTCCCCGGACCGAGCCGCCCATCACCAGGTGGTGGCCGCCCCAGGCGTGGTCGGTCCCGTCGCCGTTTGTGGTGAAGGTCCGCGAGAAGTCCGAGGCCGTGAAGGTGGTCACCGCCTCGCGCATGTTCACGCCGCCGAGATTGCCCAAAGCACCGTCGAAATAGGACAGGGCGTGCGCGACCCTGGCCAGGTTGTTGCCCTGGGCGGCGTTCTGGAAGTCGTGGGTGTCCCAGCCGCCCAGGCTGACGAAGAAGACCTGGCGCCGGATGCCCAGCGCCGGCGCCGCCGCGATCATGCGCGCCACGGTCTGGAGCTGGGTCGCCAGGGTATTGTTCTCGATCGCGCCGGTGATGGGGTTGCGATAGGCGGGCGCGGCGGCGACGCCGGTCACGGCCGACGATCCGAACACGGTGTTCAGCGTCGTCGAGGCCCCGATCGACCGGCCCGTGGTGGTCGCGTAGTCAGCCGCGAACAGGCTGGCCGAGTTGGTGTCGGTGATGATCTCTCGCACCCGCCCGGGCGCGACGGTCGAGCCGAACAGACTGGCGCTCGACTGTCCGGTGATGACCACGGCGGGCTGGGCCCCGGTGCTCATCTGATACTGGACCACGCTCTGTCCTGACAGGAAGACCGCGTTGCCGGCGGTCGAGACCGCGGTGAACAGCGACGAGGTGCCGTTCTGACTGGACAACAGGTCGCCGAAACGTCCGCCCCAGCCGGTCCGGGCCCCCTCGGTCTGGCCCGCCTGCCAGGTCGACTGCTGGTCGTTGTGCGAGAACAGATTGGCCGGGAAGGGGGCGGTCCGGGCCTCGTACTGGGCCTTGGTGATCGGCTGGATCAGGGTGCCGACGTTGGCCACGACGGCCAGGCGGTCGGCGTCGAAGAGATCCTTCACCGGCTGCATGAAGGGATGCAGCGCGAAGGTTCGCACCGAGGCGTTGGTGCCCGCCGGTATGGGGTTCAGGGTCCGCGGCACGATCGGCAGAACGCCGCCCCAGGCCTCGGGCGACGCGGCGTCGGAGACCCGGCCCGTGATGCTGTTGGTCTGACCGACCGGCGTGGGGGCCGTGCCCACCGGCATCAGGGCGATGGGATCGTTGCCGGTGTTGCGGGCGGCGAAATAACGGCCCCAGCTGTCGTTGTCGGTCGCCAGCACCATGTTGTGGCTGTCGTTGCCGCCGAACAGGAAGACGCAGACCAGGGCCCGGTAATCCGGCGCGCTCTGGCTGGCGGCGTTGCCGGCGGCGGCCAGCTGGGCGGCGAAGGGCGCGGCGGCCCCCAGCATCGACATGCCGCCGGTGATCCGCAGCAGCTGGCGGCGGGTGTATTTTCCGTGGGTCATCGTCCCGCCCTCACCGCTGGACCAGATATTCGGGCGAGACCATCGTCATATAGACGGCCAGTCTGGACCGGTTGAGCAGGGCCGTGTCGATCGCGGCCTGGTTGGTTCCTGTCGCGGCGGGCACGGTGACAGAGTTGACGCTCTCGACGATGCGGGCTCTCAGCGTCGACGACATCTGGCCGTACAGCAGCATGCGGTTCATCCGGTCAGCCAGGGCGTTGGCGTCGCTCGCGATGGCGACCTCGCGCGCATAGGCCGAGCGCACGTCCGCGCCGGTGCCGATTCCGTTGCCGATGGCGGCCTGCATGGTGTTTGCGTAGCCCGCGACGGTCACTTCATCGACAATCTGGAACTCTGGCACCGTCAGATTCTGTGCGCCCGCCCGGGTGTTGGGCGGCACGTAGCCGGGCCGGAAGAAGTTGAAGACCGAGGGGCTAGCCAGGGCCGACTGGCCCAACGAGGTGTTGGCGCTGGTCGAGTTCAGCAGATAGTTGCCGCTGACGGAGGTCGCCCCGAAGGCGCGCATCCAGTTGGTCATCCGGATGACAGGCTCCCGGATCTTGCCGAAGGTCGCGCTGTTGGCCGAGTTGATGTCCCGGGCCTCGGAATCCAGCAGGATGCTCCGAACCACGGCCGCCAGGTCGCCTCGCACGCCCGATCCGTTGTTGATGAAGGCGTTGGCGCAGCGGCTGACATAGCCACCCGAAGGATTGGACGTCACCAGCCGCTGGATCAGCTGGCGACAGATGAACGGCGGCACATTCACGTTGTTGAAGATGGTGTCGAGCGCGATCCTCAGATCCCCCGCCGCGTCGTTGGTCCCCGCCGGAATGGTGACGCCCAGGAAGGTCTTGGCCGTGATCGAATGGTACTGCGGATAGACGATCATGGGCCGCACGAAGGCGTCGGGATCGCGGTTGCGGCCGAAGAAGGTCTGGTTGGTCGGCGTCGGGTGGAAATAGCTGAAGCCCGTGAACACCTTGGCCAGGTTCGAGATGTCGGCGGGCGTATAGGTGGGGATCGGATTGCCTTGGGCGTCGCGCCGCACCGTGCCGTCCGGATTCAGCTCCTGCACGCCCAGCGACATCAGCTGCATCACCTCGCGGGCATAGTTCTCGTCCGGAGTCCGTCCCGTCGCGGGGTCCTCGCGCTGGTTGGCCAGATGGGTCAGATAGATTCCCATCATCGGATGCAGCGAGACCTGCTCCAGCAGGGTCCGGTAGTTGCCGAACGCGTTGGCCCCCAGCATGTCGTAGTATGACGCCGCGCCCCGCACATCGATGTTGGCGTCCGTCAGGGAGATGACGAAGATCTCCGACAGGGCCAGCTTCATCCGTTCGCGCAGCTGGGCCTGACCGGTCGCGGAATAGAGCCAGAAGCTTTCGTAGAACTGGTTGGGGCTCAGGTTCGCCGTCGGGTTGGTCAACCGGATCTGCGCCAGCCGGTTCTCGACATAGGTCTGGTGCGACGACGAGGGCAGGGCGATCTGGGCGTTGATCCAGGCGGCGTAGCCCTGGGTCTTGACCGCGTCGATCTCGGCGTCGGTCGGGCCGAATGTGGCCTGCGTCAGGAGTTTGGCGGCCTCCGCGTCGGAGATCGACGCGGCCGGCGGGGGCGTGGGCGGCGTGCCGCCTCCACCGCCGCTGTTTCCTCCGCCTCCGCCTCCGCCGCTACCCCCGCACGACGCCAGGCCGACGATGAGCGCGACGGGAAGCGCCAGCCGGCGGGCCCTGTCGATGAATGGTCTTGTATCCACGCCTGTCCCCCGACCCACGCGACGCCTTTCGATGACGCTACGACTGTAAGACGCGAACCGTGAAGGGATTCCGTCGCGACTTGGTGAGTTTCAGCTTCACCGTGTGGGTGGCCGTCCGATTGCACGGAAAATGACAGTCCACGCCGGTCGTTTTGCGACGGCAGGACGAGTGATGTAGGAGGAAAACACACGCCTTCATCATCCCCTTGTCGATGCGCGCGGCCGACCGGCCGACCGCAGGGCCGTCATGACCGAAACCCCGCCGAACCCGACCTCCGCCCTCGTCCTGTTCTCGGGCGGGCAGGACAGCGCGACCTGCCTCGCCTGGGCGCTGGAGCGGTACGAGCGGGTCGAGACGGTCGGCTTCGACTATGGCCAGCGCCATGCGGTCGAGATGCGGGCCCGTCTGAGCGTCCGCGACGCCATGCTGCGGGCCCTGCCCCGCCTCGCCGGGCGGCTGGGGCCCGATCACGTCGTCGACCTCACCGGGTTCGGCGCGATCGGCGAGACGGCGATGACGACCGACCGCGCCATCGAGATCGGAGCGCGGGGCCTGCCCACCACCTTCGTGCCGGGCCGCAATCTGGTCTTCCTCAGCGTGGCGGCGGCCCTGGCCGACCGGCGCGGGCTGGACGTCCTGGTCGGCGGCATGTGCGAGACGGACTTCTCGGGCTATCCCGACTGCCGTCGCGACACGATAGAGGCCATGGGCCGGGCGCTGAGCCTGGGCCTCGACAAGCCGGTGTCGATCGAGACGCCGTTGATGGCCCTGACGAAGTCCCAGACCTGGGCGCTGGCCGACCGCATCGGCGGGGCGGCCCTGGTCGATCTGATCGTCGAGGACAGCCACACCTGCTATCGGGGCGACCGCGCGCACCGTCACGCCTGGGGCTACGGCTGCGGCGAATGCCCGGCCTGCGACCTGCGCGCCGCCGGCTGGACCGAGTGGGCGGCAAACCGATGACCTATTCGGTCAAGGAAACCTTTCTGACGATCCAGGGCGAGGGCGGGCAGGCCGGGCGTCCGGCCGTCTTCCTCCGCTTCGCGGGCTGCAATCTGTGGACCGGGCGCGAACAGGATCGGGCCACGGCCGTCTGCGCCTTCTGCGACACCGACTTCGTCGGCACCGACGGCGACGGGGGCGGCAAGTTCGCCGACGCCGACGCCCTGGCCGATCACGTCGCCTCGTTCTGGATCGGTCGGATCGGTGATCCTCGGCTGGTCGTCTGCACGGGCGGCGAACCCCTGTTGCAACTCGACGCCGCCCTGATCGCGGCCCTGAAGACGCGGGGCTTCGAGATCGCGGTGGAGACCAACGGCACGCTCCCGGCCCCGGACGGCATCGACTGGGTCTGCGTCAGTCCCAAGGCGGCCGCGCCGGTGGTGCAGACGAGAGGCCAGGAACTGAAGCTGGTCTACCCGCAGGCTCTGGCCATGCCGGACCGGTTCGAGGACCTGTCCTTCGACCGCTTCTGGCTCCAGCCCATGGACGGCCCCGATCAGGCGGCCAACACGGCGGCGGCCATCGCCTATTGCCTGGCCCACCCGAAATGGCGGCTCAGCGTCCAGACGCACAAGTATATCGGGGTGCGGTGATGCGCCTTCGCCCTTATGCGCCGGGCGACGAGGTCGCGATGGCGGCGCTGTATCAGAGATCGGTGCGGGTACTGGGACCGGCCGATTACACGCTGGCGCAGGTCGAGGCCTGGGCGGTCGCCGGACCGACGGCGGCGCGTTTCGCCGAACGGATGGCTGATGGCCGCCGTGCCTTCATGGCCGAGGCCGATGGAGGGACCCTGGTCGGTTTCGTCGATCTGGAACCGGACGGCCACATCGACTTTCTCTACGCCGCGCCGGAGGCCAAGGGCACAGGGGTCGCCGATCGGCTGCTGGACGTGGTCGAAGTCGGTGCCCAGGCAGACGGCATCGAGCGGCTGTACTCAGAGGCCAGCGAGGCGGCGCGACGCTTCTTCCAACGACGGGGCTTTGACGTTTTGCATCGCCGCGATTTCGCGGTCGGCGGGGTGGCGATCCACAACTACGCCGTGGAGAAGCGGCTCTAGCAGGGTCGACCCTGGCGCTGTCGCTCTTCGCAGCGGCGTTGCTCGCGTTCGTAGTCGCGTTGCTCGCGCTCGCGACGGGCGCGGGTCTCCTCATCCGAGGTGGTGACGGCGTCCACGCCCGCGCCCACCACAGCCCCGGTCGCCTTGGCCGCGCCCCCGACCACGGCCCCGGCGGTGCCGACCACGGCCCCGACCAGGCACCCCTGAAGCATGAACGATCCCGCCAGCAAGGCGGACAGTGCGGCGGCGCGGCGGAGCGGCTGGGTCATGCTTCGCATCTCGCATGAACAGGGTGAACCAAAGATGACCTCGGCTGTGTCAGCCCACCTGCGCGCGGTGCCTCAGCATCGCGTCGGCCAGGACGCAGGCGGCCATGGCCTCGACGACGGGGACGCCGCGCAGGGCGACACAGGGGTCGTGCCGCCCCTTGGTGCGAAGATCGGTCTCGGTCCCATCGCGGGTGACCGTCCGGCGCGGCGTCAGGATGGACGAGGTCGGCTTGAATGCCACCCGCGCCGTGATCGGCTGGCCCGTCGAGAGGCCGCCCAGGACCCCGCCGGCGTGGTTGGACAGGAACTCGATGCCGCCGTCCGGCCCCAGTCGCATTTCGTCGGCGTTGTCCTCGCCCGACAGCTCGGCCGATCCGAAGCCCGCGCCGATCTCGACGCCCTTGACCGCGTTGATGCTCATAAGGGCGGCGGCCAGTTCGGCGTCCAGCTTGCCGTAGAGGGGCGCGCCCCAGCCTGCCGGAACGCCCGTGACTTCCAGCGCGACCACGGCCCCGATCGACGAGCCCGCCTTGCGGACCCCGTCCAGATAGGCCTCCCAGGCCGGCACCATCTCGGCCGAGGCGACGAACAGGGGGTTGTCGTAGACCGCGCCGAAATCGATGGCGTCGGCCGCGATCCTGTGCGAGCCCAGTTGCACCACGCCCGCGCGGATGACGACGCCATCGCCCAGCACCTTCCGGGCGACCGCGCCCGCCGCGACCCGGCTGGCGGTCTCGCGCGCCGATGACCGGCCGCCGCCGCGATGGTCGCGCACCCCGTACTTGGCCTGATAGGTCATGTCCGCGTGACCGGGGCGATAGGCGCGCGCGATCTCGCCATAGTCCCTGGAGCGGGCGTCCTCGTTCTCGATCTGGATGGCGATGGGCGTGCCGGTGGTCATCGAACCCGCGCCGTCGTCGAACACCCCCGACAGGATGCGAGCCGTGTCGCTCTCCTTCCTCTGGGTGACGAAGCGACTGCCACCGGGCTTCCTGCGGTCCAGCCAGGGCTGAAGATCCGCCTCTGTCAGGGGGATCAGCGGCGGGCAGCCGTCGATGACGCAGCCGATCGCCGGCCCATGGCTCTCGCCCCAGGTCGTCACGCGAAACAGATGGCCGAAGGTGTTGTGGGACATGACCAGCGACGCTTAGGCCGCCAGCCGGTCCGGCGTCCAGACGCGGGTGAAGCGGGCCAGCAGGTCCTCGGCCGCCGAGGGCGCATCCTCGGCGGGTGTCAGATGCACGAAGAGGTGGCCCTGACCGTGTTTGCCGCGTGCCGGCAGGCCCAGGCCTCGCAGGCGCAAGCGAACCGGGTCGGTCAGGCCCGGCGTGATCCACGCCGGCCGCGTCCCTGCGGGGGTGTCGATCTCGACCCGCCCACCGTCCGCCAGCAGGCGACGCGAGGTCGGCCACGTCATGTGCAGGTCGTCCCCGACCACGGTCAAACCCTCGCAGGCGCGAATGAGGATCGGCAGGTACAGGTCGCCACCGCCTGCCCCCGCGCCCTTCAGCCTCAGGTGTTCGCCGGTCCGCATACCGAGGGGAACGGTGACTTTCAGCGTGCGGCCGCAGAACCGCAGGGTGGCCTGTCCGCCTTTCAGGGCCTGATGGGGCGTCAGGCCGACGACCGGCAGGGCGGCGGGTCGCCGGACGGGGGCGGCCAGTGCGGCGCGTGCCCCGCCCCGGCTCTGGATCAGGCGATAGGCGGCGATGACCCGCCGAAAACGCGCGTCGTCGCCTCCCGGCAGGTCGGGTCGCGCCGCCTTGACCGCCAGGCGGAAGGCACGCGCCACCGCCGCCGTGTCCGCCGGACCGTGCAGGCCCAGTACGGCGAAGGCTTGGGACAGAGAGGGGCCGGACGCGCTCATGCGACGAATAGGCCAGGATCATGGTCAAGAGCGGGTTAACCGTGCGGTCACGCCGGTCGCTTGTTATAGGAGCGGCCATGAGCAGCGCCGTGATCCCGCCCAGCCCGACCCGCGACGAATATGCCCGCGACTATGCCGCCGCCCTGGCCGCGAACGGCGACGAGACCATCTTCGACCGCGCTGAGCCGATCGGCCTGATCGTCGACTGGCTGGCCGATGCTCGGGCGCACGAGCCGAACGATCCGAACGCCATGGCCCTGGCCACGGTGGACGCCGACGGCGCGCCGGACAGCCGCATGGTCCTGCTCAAGGACATCGATGCGCGCGGCTTGACCTTCTACTCCAACGCCGAGAGTGCGAAGGGCCTGCAGCTGTCAACTCGGCCAGTCGCGGCCCTGCTGTTCCACTGGAAGACCCTGCGTCGCCAGATTCGCGTTCGCGGCGTCGTCGAGCCCGTCACGGCGGCCGAGGCCGACGCTTATTTCGCCAGCCGCGCGCGCGAGAGCCGGATCGGGGCCTGGGCCTCGGACCAGTCGCGGTCCCTCTCTGACCGGTCTGCGTTGGAGGCCGCCGTGGCGCGCGCGGCGGCACGGTTCGAGGGCACGGAGGTCCCCCGTCCCGATCATTGGACGGGCTGGCGTGTCGTGCCCCGCTCGGTCGAGTTCTGGCGCGATCGGCCGTTCCGCCTGCACGACCGGCTGCGCTTCGACCGGGATCGAGAGGGCTGGGCTCGCACCCGTCTTCAGCCTTGACCGATCAGGTGCCGTAGCGCGCCAGGAAGGTCTCGACCGCGTCGGCGGCGATGTGCTCAGGATCGCGCGTCGCCTGGACCTCGTCGCCGGTGACCAGGGGCATGAAGAAAACGGGGTGCTCGATCATCCCCATCAGCTGTCCGGCGGCCCAGGATGCCTTGTCGAACCGGATTTCGCCGCGGTCCGCCAGGGTTGTCAGTGCGACGATGAGGGGTCGACCGAAGTCGCTGCGGCCCTTGTCGAAGAAGCGCAGGGCGACCTCGCGGAACCGGGGACGTTCGGCCATCACCAGGCGAAAGACTGATCGGACGAAGGCGTCCCCCATGAACCGGGAATAGGCCAGGGCGAAGCCGGTCAGCAGCTCGCGCGCCGGTCCATCCGCCAACCGCACGCTCTCCATCTGGCGCGAAAAATCCTCCGCTGCGTCTTCGATCACCGCGCCGAACAGGTGCTCCTTGGACGGGAAATAGGCGTAGAGGGTCGCGGTGGACACGGCGGCGGCCCGCGCGATCGGCTCGATCCGGGTGGCGGCGTAACCCTGGCCCATGAAGAACCGGCGGGCTTCGCGAACGATGCCGTCGCGACGGGCGTCCTGGCCGGGAGAGAGGTCGGGCGGAATACCCGTAGCGTGTGAATCCATCGACGGACTGCTAGACTATCTCGTCCCGAACCGGAATACGGACGAACACCGTTACGGTTCTGCGTTCAACAACCGGCTGAGCAGGGGGTGGGCCAGCAGGGGCGCGGCGAGACGCACGACGGCCTGGGGGTCGTCCAGGCGCACCGCCGCCGTGGCGTCGGCGACGATGAAGTCGGCCCGGGTCCGGGACGGCTCGGTCAGCCGCTCGTGGCCCGGCCGCACGGTCTTCAAATACTGGTCGATGACCGAGGACGCGGTCCGTCCGCGCTCGGCCTGGTCGCGCAGCAGGCGGCGGATGAAGCGGATGTCGGACGGCGTGTCGACAAAGACGCGGATGTCGAACAGATCCGCCAGGGAGGGGGTGCACAGCAGGTGCGTGCCCTCGACGATCACGACCGGAGCGGCGGCCACCCGTTCCCCGCCCGGCTCCCGACCGTGGGTGATGAAGGAGTAGATCGGGGCCACGATGTCGCGGCCGGACTTCAGCTGGGCCAGGTCCTGTTCCAGCCGTTCGTGGTCGCGGGCGGCCACGTCGTCGAAGTCGAACGTCGCCGCGTCGAACCCCGGCAGGGATGCCGCGTCCCGATAGTAGGAATCCTCGCGCAGTAGCACGGCGGAGCCGACGGGCAGCACGGCGGCAACGGTCTCGGCCAGCGTCGACTTGCCCGAGCCGGAGCCCCCGGTGATGGCGATGAGGATGGTCATGACCGGGGTCTAGCCCCCGCCACGGCCTAGCGGAAGAAGCAGTTGCCCCCCGCCCACAGGGACTGGACCGTGGCATCGGCGGCCGTCGAGGTCAGGAAGCCGAACACATCGCCGGCGATGAACTCGGCGCCCAGGGTCGAGTCGGGCTGCATCTCGAGGGTCCGGGCCTCGGCCAGGGCCGCCCGGGACGAGCCGACGCCGATCCCGTCGACCGTGGTCAGGCCCGCCTTGTCCACATACCAGCCATTGAACTCGCCATTCTGGAACAGCAGCTGCAGGCCGGTGGCGTAGAGGGCGAACTGCGTCGGGCCCTGGCCGCACTCCTCGCCGGTGCTTTGTTCGGGGGCGACGCCGCCGGTCGAGGCGGTCACGGCCGCGATGACCGTCTCCTGGGGCGTGCCGAAGGGCAGGGCGCGCGCAGCCCCCTCGGCGTCGAAGATACGCAAGCCCTCGCCCTCTATGGCCAGACCTCCCGCTCTCTGGACCGGCGCGGCCGGCGGCGGGGCCTCGGAAGGCGCACCCGCAGGTGCCCGAGCCTCCTCAACCGGTTCGATGGAGCGGTCGCAGGCGGCGACCGCCATGACGGCGAAGAGGGCGAGGGCTGTGCGGTTCATCAGGCGCATGATCGGGTCCCTTGGTGCAAACAGAGCGTGATTTCGTCGGAGCCGACCTGCGAAGTCCAGAGGGCGTCGATGCGCGGCCGCTCAGCGGAAGAAACAGGTCAGGCCGGCATAGAGGCTCTCGACCCTGCCGTCGGGCGCGTCGGAGGTCATGAAGCCATTGATCCCCTGGAAGTAGAACTCCACGCCCAGCGTCGAGGTCGTGTCGATCTGGAAGTCAGACAGGGTGTCCATCATCGACCGCGGCACGCCGACGCCGAACTCGTTTTCAGTGTAGATGCCATCCCTGTCCAGGGTCCAGCCCTGGAAGGCACCATCGACGAACACGAGCTGCAGGCCATTGTCATAGTCAGCGAACCCGGTCGGACCCGAAGGGCATTCCTCGTTCGTCGTCAGTTGAGGAGGCGAGCCGACGGCCGCCGTCACCGCCGCCAGGGCGTCGACCTGGCTCGTGCGCTCGAACGGCAGGGTGGTGGTCGTGCCCGAGGCGTCGATGATGTCCAGCCCGAGCCCCTGAATGCGGATGCGACTGCCCTGGGGAGCGCCCGCCGGGGCGGATGTCGCGGATGCGGCGGCACCGGCGGCCGCCTCCGCCGTCGCGTCGCCGTCGGAGGATGGACCGCAGGCCACCAGCCCGCTCAGGGCCATGGCGACGACAGGCGCGAAAAGGATCGAAACACGCATCATGAGGCTCCTCGGACTCCGGGTCGCGCGCGAGATGACAGCGGAATGCGAGCGGACGCAACGGCAAAGCTTTCGATACGACGCCAGGCTGCCGTCGCGTCACGTTGCGAGGTCCGTCGCACCTCGGCTAGGTTACCGCCAAGCCCCGGCGTCATCAGGGGCATTACCGAGGAAATGCGATGCTGGGTTTGATGCAGGACTGGCCGCTGACGGTCGACCGGATTCTGGACCATTCGAAGAACTGGCATCCGCGCCGCGAGGTCGTGACCCGATCGGTCGAGGGGCCGATCGTGCGCACCACCTATGCCGAGATCCACGGCCGGGCCAAGCGCGTCTCGAATGTGCTCAAGGGCTGGGACGTCAAGGTCGGCGACCGCGTCGCCACCCTGGCCTGGAACACCGGCCGCCACATCGAGGCCTGGTACGGCATCATGGGCATCGGGGCGGTCTGCCACACCCTGAACCCGCGCCTGTTCCCCGAGCAGCTGATCTACATCATCAACCACGCCGAAGACCGCATCATCTTCGTCGACCTGACCTTCGTGCCCCTGCTCGAGGCGATCCTGCCTCACTGTCCGACGGTCGAGCGGGTGGTGGTCATGACCGACCCGGTCGCCATGCCGGCCACCAAACTGCCCAAGGCCGACTGCTATGAGGCCCTGCTGGATGGCGCGTCCGAGGACTGCGCCTGGGGCGGGTTCGACGAACAGACCGCCTGCGGTCTGTGCTACACCTCCGGCACCACGGGAAACCCCAAGGGGGTCCTGTATTCGCACCGGTCGAACTTCATCCACACCCTGCTGGGCATGCAATCGACGGTCCTGGGGCCGTCGCCAAAGGAAGTCATCCTGCCGGTCGTGCCGATGTTCCACGCCAACGCCTGGGGCATCGCCTTCGCGGGCCCGGCGTCCGGGGCCAAGCTGGTGATGCCGGGCGCGCGCATGGACGGCGCGGCCATCTATGAGCTGATCGAGACCGAGGGCGTAACCTTCTCGGCCGCCGTGCCGACCGTGTGGCAACTGCTGCTGGCCCATCTGCGCGAGCACAATCTCAAGATTCCGACCGTCAAGCGCGTGCTGATCGGCGGCTCGGCGGTGCCTGAAAGCCTGATCCGCGCCTTCAACGACGAGTTCGACGTCGAGGTGCTGCAGGGCTGGGGCATGACCGAGACCTCGCCGATCGGCACCCTGTCGACCCTGACGCCTGAACTTCTGGCCCTGCCCTACGACGAGCAGATGAAGTGGCGCATCAAACAGGGCGTGCCGCCATTGGGCGTCGAGCTGAAACTCAAGAACTACGCCGGTCAGGAGATGCCGCACGACGGCTCCACCTATGGCCGTCTGATGGTGCGCGGCCCGACCATCGCCGGAGGCTATTTCAAGGACGAGGGCGGCGACATCCTGGATCACGAGGGCTTCTTCGACACCGGCGACGTCTCGACCATCGACGAGCACGGTTTCATGCAGATCACCGACCGCGCCAAGGACGTGATCAAGTCCGGCGGCGAGTGGATCAGCTCGATCGAGATCGAGAACATAGCCGTGGGCCACCCCAAGGTCGAGCTGGCCGCCGTCATCGGCGCGGCCCACCCCAAGTGGGACGAGCGGCCCGTGCTTGTCATCAAGCTGAAGCCCGGCGAGACCCAGGACAAGCAGGAGCACCTGGACTTCCTGGTCGGAAAGATCGCCAAATGGTGGATGCCCGACGACGTCGTCTTCGTCGACGACATCCCGCTGGGCGCGACCGGCAAGATCGACAAAAAGCTGCTGCGTGAGCGCCTCAAGGACTATCGCCTGCCCGCCGCCGCGAACACGCCCGAGCGGGGCTGACGCATGGCCCGGCCTTCCCGCGCGATCCGCTGGGCGCGGGTGCTGCTGGCGCTGACGGTGCTCGCGCCGCTGGTGGTCTTTGTGGCCGTGGCGGGAACCAAGACCGGCGTCTGGGACTGGCGGGTCGGATACTCGCTGCTGACCATGCGGCTGGGCTTTGCCCTGGCCGCCCTGGGGGCCGTGGCGGCGGTCGGCGGAATCATCGTGGCCCTGGGCGAGCGCAAGGCCTGGCCTCTGGCGCTGGTCGGTCTGATCTTCGGCGGTGGGACGGCGGCGATCTTCGCGCTGCACCTGTCGTCCTACGGCCCCGGCGCGCTCGGCGGAGCGCCGGTCGCCGGGATCATCGAGGTCACCACGGACCGGATCGAACCGCCGGGCTTCTCCGGCGCGCTCGCTGATCGCCGCGTCGTCGCCGGGATTATGGACATGCCCCCCGTGGTGGAAGCGTGCGACGCCGCCTCCATCCCGACCCAGGTCGCTCCCGGTGCCGCCGCCTATGCCCTGGGCGAGGCCGGGTTCGACGTGCTGGGCTTCGGCGTCGGCCGGGCGGACGGGACACGCAGCGGCTTCTGGTTCGGCTTCACCCATGACGCGGTGATCCGCATTCGCCCGGGCCGGACCGATGTCCGCGTCGCCGCGCGCGAGGCTCGCCCCGACGGAGGCGAGGCCTGCCGTCTGCTCCAGACCATCGTCGCCGGACTTCAGCCCGAGGCGTAGACCGCGTTCAGCATCGCCTCGCCCTCGACCGTGACCCGGCCCTCGCGCACCAGTTTGATCAGGTGGGCCCAAACCGACAGGCCGGCCGCCGGCCACAGGCGGGGATCGACCGCAGCATAGAGGTTCGGCACCATCTCGGCGATCGTACGGTCGCCCGCCGCCAGCCGCACCAGAACCTGGGCCTCTCGCGCCAGCCTGTGATCGCGATAGGCGGCGAGGAAGGGCGCGGGCTCGGTCACGGGCGCCCCGTGCGTCGGCCACAAGGTCTCGAACCGGGCATCGATCACGGCGTCCAGGCTGGCCATATAGTCGGCCATGTCCCCGTCCGGCGGCGCGACCACGGTCGTCGACCAGCCCATGACGTGGTCCCCGCAGAACAGGGCGTTCTCCTCCTCCAGAACGAAGGCCATGTGGTTGGAGGCATGGCCCGGCGTCACCAGGGCCGTGATCGTCCAGCCGTCGCCTTCGATCCGCTCGCCGCCCCACAGGACGACGTCGGGCGCGAAGGCCTCGTCCTCCTCTTCGTCGAGGGCACCTGAGGCATGAGTGTCGGTTCGGGGCGGCCGCATCGCCAGGATCGGCGCGCCCGTCCGCTCGGCGAAGGGGCGGGCGAGGGGGGCGTGGTCGCGGTGGGTGTGGGTGACCAGCACATGGCTCACCGTCCGTCCTTCCACCGCCACCAGCAGGGCCTCCAGATGGGCCTCGTCCATCGGACCCGGATCGATCACGGCGACGCTCGCCCCGGGCGCGTCCCGCCCGACGATATAGGTCCCCGTCCCGGTGAAGGTGAACGGCCCAGGGTTGTTGCAGATCACGCGCTGGATCAGCGGCGAGACCCTGTCGCACCGTCCGTAGGCGAACTCGAAGTCACGCACGAAGGGAATCATCTCGGCTCCATCTCGCCCGGCGCGGTCCTTGCCTTAACGGATCGTAAACCGTTCAGGAGCGTCCGAAATGGCCCGCGCCATCGCCTATTCTGTCTCAAATCGGCTCCAGCCCATCGCGGCGGCGATCCTGTGTCTCATGGCGACCCAGCTGGTCCTGGCCTCGTGCGGCGATCCCGAGCCCGTGCCCTTCGCCGCCCGCGTCGCGGTCACCCGCTAGAGCGGCAGGCGGCTCAGATCGTAACCAGCCCCCGCTGCCGCCTCGCGCAACCCCTCGGGCTCCGCTCCCGCCTGACACATCGCCAGGGCCCAGACCATGGCCGAGCGTGTCCCCGACCGACAGAACATCAGCACCGGCTCGCGGGCCGCCAGAACCTCCCCGACCGCCGCCACCGTCGCCTCGTCCGGAAAGCCAGACACCGGGGCATGCACGAAATCGATGCCAACCGCCTGCGCCGCCGCCGCGACCTCGGCCGCGGTCAGCTGACCAGGGTCCTCGTCGTCGGGCCGGTTCGAGACAATGGTCCTGACGCCCAGCGCCGCCGCCTCGGCCATGTCGGACAGGGCGATCTGGGGGGCGACGCGGACGGTGTCGCTGAGGACGCGGAAATCGGTCAAGGTCGGCTCCTTCGCAATCCAGACTGGCTAACACGTCGCCACGGAAAAACCATTGCGACGCTTCACGCGTTGTGGCGGACCACCTCCTTCTGAAACAGCCTCACGGACGTCCCATGCGCCTTCGCCTCGCCGCCTCGGTTCTCGCCCTCGCCCTGACCGCCCCCGCCGCCCTGGCCCAGGACGGCCCGATCGCCACAGCGACCGAAGCGACCGAGAGCGTCGAGGCGCGCAACGCCCGCGAAGCCATCGCCTATGAGACGCCCCTGCCGCGCGGCGCGCCGGACCAGGACTATCCGCTGGTCGCCTGGTGCGCCGCCCTGGTCGAGGGTCATATCGCGCTTGGCCGCACCCTGACCACCGCCGACGATCTGGACCGGGACATCATGCGGCTGGGCGCGCTGGAGGCCACCGACTTCCGCGAGGCCTTACGGGCCGGCGCCGCGCGCCAGACGCCCGCCACCCGCACCGCCGCCGAAGCCGCCGAGGTCGAGGCCACCGCGCGCTGGACCGAGCTGATGGCCTTGCCCGACGAGGCCGCCCGCAGCCAGGCCTTCGGCCTGTTCTTCGGCCTGCCGGGCCGCTGCGAACACGCCGCCCGCCGCATCCGCGACAACATCACCACCGCTCCGGTGACCCTGGACGCGGCGGGCCTGGATGAGATGGGCGTGCCGGTCGCGAACTAATCCTCCCCCAACGGGGGAGGATTTACGCCGCCTTCACCCGCGCCTCCGCGCCCGGCTCATAGTTCAGGATCGGGGCCAGCCACCGCTCCGCCGTCTCCACGTCCCAGCCCTTCCTCCGGGCATAGTCCTTGACCTGGTCGCGATCGATCTTGCCGACGCCGAAATAGTGGCTCTGCGGATGCCCGAAATAGAGCCCCGATACCGAGGCCGGGGGAGTCATCGCATAGCTCTCGGTCAGGGCCATCCCGGCGTTGGCTTCCGCCTGCAACAGGCGGAACAGGGTCGCCTTTTCCGTATGGTCCGGCTGAGCCGGATAGCCGGGTGCAGGGCGGATGCCCTGGTATTTCTCCTCGATCAGGTCCTGGATCGATGCCGTCTCGTCGGGCGCATAGCCCCACAGCGTCGTCCGCACTTCCTTGTGCAATCGCTCGGCGAAGGCCTCGGCCAGCCGGTCGGCCAGCGCCGCGGCCATGATGGCGGAATAGTCATCGCCCGCGTCCTTGAACCGCTTGGACGCCTCCAGCTCGCCGTGGCCCGCCGTCACGGCGAAGGCCCCGATCCAGTCCTCGCCCGTCGGCGACACGAAGTCCGACAGGGCCGCATTGGGCTTGCCGTTCGACTTGGCGATCTGCTGGCGCAGGGTGTGGAAGCGCGCGATCTCGGTGGTTCGCGCCTCGTCCGCGAACACCGCGATGTCGTCGCCGACGGCGTTGGCTGGCCAGAAGCCGACGACGCCTTTCGCCGTGAACCACTTCTCCTCGACGATGCGCTTCAGCATCGCCTGGGCGTCCTTGAACAGGTCCTTGGCCGCCTCGCCGACGATCTCGTCTTCCAGAATGTGCGGATAGCGCCCGATCAGCTCCCAGCTGGCGAAGAAGGGCGTCCAGTCGATGTGCTCGGCCAGGTCGGCCAGGTCCCAGGCTTGATACGCCCGCACGCCGGTGAAGCTCGGTGCGGCGGGGCGGGGCGCGGACCAGTCGATGGCGACCGGGTTCTTTCGCGCATCGGCGATCGAGGTGCGTGCCTTGACCTCCTGGCCCCGGGCGTACTGTTCGCGGATGCGGATGTATTCGTCGCGCGTCGCCGCCTCGTTCCTGGCCCTCTCGGTCTTGGACAGCAGGCCCGAGACCACGCCCACCGCCCGGCTGGCGTCCACGACATAGGTCGTCGATCCCCGGTGATAGGCCGGCTCGATCTTGACCGCCGTATGGGTCCGGCTGGTCGTCGCCCCGCCGATCAGCAGGGGAATGTCGAAGCCGCGCCGCTCCATCTCGCGCGCGACGAACACCATCTCGTCCAGGCTCGGCGTGATCAAGCCCGACAGGCCGATGATGTCGACGTTGTGCTCTTTGGCGGCGTCCAGAATCCGGTCGGCCGGGACCATGACGCCAAGGTCGATGACCTCGTAGTTGTTACATTGCAGCACGACGCCGACGATGTTCTTGCCGATGTCGTGGACGTCGCCCTTGACCGTCGCCATCAGGATGCGGCCCGCCTGCTCGCGCGGCTTGCCGGCCTTTTCGGCCTCCATGAAGGGCTCCAGCCAGGCGACCGCCTGTTTCATCACCCGGGCGGACTTGACCACCTGCGGCAGGAACATCTTGCCCGATCCGAACAGGTCGCCGACCACGTTCATCCCGTCCATCAACGGACCCTCGATGACGTGCAGGGGCCGCTCGACCCCCAGCCGAGCCTCCTCGGTGTCGGCCTCGATGAACTCGGTGATGCCGTTGACCAGGGCGTGCTCGATCCGCTTGCCGACGGGGGCCTCGCGCCACTTCAGATCGACAACCCGCGCGACGCCCTTATCGCCCTTGTAGTTGGGGGCGATGTCCACCAGCCGCTCGGTGTTGGACACATTGGTCCGCTGCGGCCGGTTCAGGATCACGTCCTCGACGGCTTCCTTCAGCGTCGGATCGATGTCGTCATAGACGGGCAGGTCGCCGGCATTGACGATGCCCATGTCCATGCCCGCCTGGATGGCGTGGTACAGGAAGACCGAGTGGATCGCGCGGCGCACCGGCTCGTTGCCGCGGAAGCTGAAGCTGACGTTCGACACCCCGCCCGACACGCGGGCATAGGGCAGGGTGGCCTTGATGACCCGCGTCGCCTCGATGAAGTCGACGGCATAGTTGTCGTGTTCCTCGATCCCCGTCGCCACGGCGAAGATGTTGGGGTCGAAGATGATGTCCTCGGGCGGAAATCCGACCTCGTCCACCAGGATCCGGTAAGCCCGGGCGCAGATTTCGATCTTGCGCGCGGCCGTGTCCGCCTGACCCACCTCGTCGAAGGCCATGACCACGACGGCGGCGCCGTAGCGCAGGCATTTCACCGCCTGTTCGCGGAACTCCGCCTCGCCCGCCTTCATCGAGATGGAGTTGACGATCGGCTTGCCCTGGACGCACTTCAGCCCCGCCTCGATGACCTCCCACTTGGAGCTGTCGATCATCACCGGCACGCGGGCGATGTCCGGCTCGGCCGCGATCAGGTTGAGGAAGGTGCGCATGGCCACGGCGCCGTCCAGCAGCCCCTCGTCCATGTTCACGTCGATGATCTGGGCACCGGCCTCGACCTGCTGGCGGGCGACGTCGAGCGCGGCGGCATAGTCGCCCTCGACGATCAGCTTCCTGAACTTGGCCGAGCCCGTGACGTTGGTCCGCTCGCCGACGTTGATGAAGATGGGTCTCATTGGTTCGTCCAACGCTTTGTTCTCACAGCGTTGAGCAGTGATCCAACGGTCAAGCTCTTGAAGCGCCGCTTGCCGAAAACCGAACGGATCATTGCCGGCGGCTCATTGAGATTGAGGTCACCGGCTTTCAGTTCGGAAAAATCCATCTCGAACTCGGTCTGTAACCAGAACAACAAGTCTTCGAGGTCCTCTCCTTCGATCCGCAGATCGTCACTGACTTCAGTGTCGCTGCCGATAGGCCCCTCATAACCCGAAAGCTCGCGAAGCTTTGTGGTGAGCCGCGTCTGCGCGTCCATCACGCCACCATCTCGAACGGTTCCAGCCCCGACAGCCTCAGCGCCACCGGCCGCTCCGGAATCTCGCGCGGCGTCACTCCCGCCACCTCTTCGGCCACATGCCGGATGTGCTCCGGCGTCGTGCCGCAGCAGCCGCCGACGATGTTGACCAGGCCGCTCTTCGCCCATTCCTCGATGAAGTGGGCGGTCTCGTGCGGCTCCTCGTCGTACTGGCCCATGGCGTTGGGCAGGCCGGCGTTGGGATAGGCGGCGACCAGGGTATCGGCGACCCGGCTCAGTTCGGCGATGAACGGCCGCATCAGGTCGGCCCCCAGCGCGCAGTTGAAGCCCACGGCGAATGGCCTGGCGTGGCGCACGCTGTTCCAGAAGGCCTCGGCCGTCTGGCCAGACAGGGTCCGGCCCGAGCGGTCGGTGATGGTGCCGCTGATCCAGATGGGCAGAGGCTCCAGCCCCTCGTCCTCGAGGTCCTTGATCGCCTTGATCGCGGCCTTGCAGTTCAGCGTGTCGGTGATGGTCTCGATCAGATAGAGGTGCACCCCGCCTTCGTTCAGCGCCTTCACCTGATGGCGATAGGCCTCATAGACCTGGTCGAAGGTCACCAGCCGCGCGCCCGGATCGTTCACGTCCGACGACATCGACAGCATCTTGTTCAGCGGCCCGATGGAGCCTGCGGCGAAGCGCGGCTTGTGCGGCTCCTTCTCGGTCCAGCGGTCGGCGGCGGCGCGGGCCAGCTTGGCCCCCTCCAGATTGATGTCCCACACCGCCTCTGCGTCCAGGCGATAGTCGTCCTGGGCGATGGTCGTGGCCGAGAAGGTGTTGGTCTCGGAGATATCGGCACCCGAGCCGAAATACTGATCGTGCAGATCGGCGATGACGTCGGGCCGGGTGATGCAGAGGATGTCGTTGTTCCCCTTCATCTGGCCGTTGTGCGCCGTGAAGCGATCGCCTCTGAAGTCTGCTTCTGACAAATCGCGCCGCTGGATCATCACGCCCCACGACCCGTCGAGCACCAGGATGCGCGCCTTCGCGGCGGCGTGCAGCTGGGTGATGCGTTCTGCGCGGCTCATGCTGCGGCCCTCTGTTCGCGCACGCCCAGCACCCGGCAGATCGCATAGACCAGGTCCGCGCGGTTCAGCGTGTAGAAGTGGAAATCGGAGAAGCCCTCTTCCTGCAGCCGCGCGCAGGTCTCGGCCGCGACCGAGGCGGCCAGCAGTTTCCGCGTCTCCGGATCGTCGTCCAGCCCCTCGAAATGGGCTGCCAGCCAGGCCGGCACCGAGGCTCCGCAGGACGCGCTCATCCGCTGCAGCCCGGCGAAGTTCGACACCGGCATGATCCCGGGAATCAGGGGAATGGTCACGCCCGCCGCCCGCACCCGGTCGCGGAACCGCAGGAAGGCGTCGATGTCGAAGAAGAACTGGCTCAGCGCCCGCGTCGCCCCCGCATCGACCTTCGCCTTCAGCACATCGATGTCGTGCTCGATCGACGGGCTCTCGGGATGCTTCTCCGGATAGACGCCGACGCTGGTCTGGAATCCGCCGACGCGCTGGATGGCCTGGGCCAGCTCCGTCGCATTGGCGTATCCATCGGCGCGCGGCTCATAGACCCCGCCGATGCCCGACCCGCCGCTGACCGCCGACCCGGGCGGGTCGCCGCGCAGGGCCACGATGTGATCGACGCCGATGGCCTTGTACTCGCCGATCACCTGATCGACCTCGTCGCGGCTGGCCTCCACGCAGGTCAGATGGGCGGCGGGCTTCATCGTCGTCTCGGTCAGGATGCGCTGGACCGTGCGGTGCGTCCGCTCGCGCGTCGACCCGCCCGCGCCATAGGTCACTGACACGAACGCGGGGTTCAGGGGCTCCAGCCGGCGCACGGCCTTCCACAGATTGGCCTCGGCCTCGTCGGACTTGGGCGGAAAGAACTCGAACGACACACGGACCGGGTTCGCATTCCCGCCCGCTCGTGCGACGGGGCCCAGCGGCGACAGCAGCAGCGCGCGGGCGGCGGCGAGAGAGGTGGCGGCCATCAGGCGACACTCCGGTTCGAGAGGGCGGGCCGTTCGGCGGTCCAGATGGTGACGGTCAGACCCGCCGTGTCGGGCGGCAGGGCGATGGTCGCCGACGCGGTCAGCCCTGCCTCGCCGAGCCAGCGCCCGATCTCTTCGTCTGCGAAGCCCAGGCGGCGATGCTGATGCTCGTCCCTCAGTCGCTCCAGCTCGTGTGGGGCGAAATCAACGATCAGCAGTTTTCCACCCGGCATGACCAGCCGCGCAGCCTCGGCCACGGCCGATGCCGGATCGGCCAGGTAATGCAGCACCTGATGCACCAGCACCAGGTCCGCCGACTGCGCTGGCAGACGCGTGGCGAAGATGTCGCCGTGCCGCAGCTCGACCTTGTCCAGCCCGGCCTTGGTGACATTGGCGCGGGCGATGTTCAGCATGTTCTGGCTCAGATCGAGCCCGATCGACATCCGCGCCTTCTTGCCCAACAGGGTCAGCATCCGACCCGACCCGGTGCCCAGGTCCACGACCCGCTCGAACGGACCGGGCCCCGCCGCCCGTTCGATGGCGCTCTCGACCGCCGTCTCCGACACATAGAGCGAGCGGATGCGGTCCCAGCTGGGGGCCACCTGTTCAAAATAGGCCGCCGCCGCCGTGGCCCGCTCGTCGCGCACCTCGTCCAGCCGCCGGTGGTCGGCCAGACCCTCGCCGTCGTCCAGCAGGTCCAGCACGGTGTCGATCAGCCGGCGCACGTCAGGCTCGTGGCTGATGCGGTAGAAAACGCGGGCCCCGTCCGGAAACCGCTCGATCAGTCCGGCGTCCGCCATCAGCTTCAGGTGACGCGAGACCCGCGGCTGGCTTTGGTCCAGCACGCGGCTGAGTTCCATCACCGACAGCTCCTCGCCGGCCAGCAGCGACAGCACGCGCAGCCGCGTCGGCTCTCCGGCGGCGCGCAGCGCATCCACGATCTGGTCGGCGGTCAGGGCCATGACATAATCATATAAGGATATCCTTATATGATGTGAAGACGGAAAACAGCGACGGCATGGCGCGCGAGCGGCGTTACACTCAGGCTTGCGTCCCATGGAGTCGTCGATGCGTGTCGCTCTTAGCCTGCTTTCGATCGTCATCCTGTCCCTCGCCGCCTGTTCCAGGGACGAGGAGGCCGACGCCGCGACGGTGGATCCGGCCCCCATCGCCGAGCCCGCCGATGCGCCGGACGACACCCTGCTGCAGGAGGTCGCCGTTGCGGTCGAACCTCTGCCGCCCCGACCCCTTCGGCCCCGCGCCGGACAGGGGCGTCAGGCCGAGACGGGGTCCATGACCCTCGATCAGATGCTGGCCCGGGCCGAGCGCGGCTTCGACCGCGCCGACGCGGATTCGGACGGCGTGGTCACGACCGTCGAGCTCGACGCCGCCGCCGAGACCTTCCCCGGGGCCCGCAACTGGGCCCGGGCCGACCGCGACGCGGACGGCCGCCTGACCCGCGAGGAATTCCGCTCGGTCGTCGCCTGGCGGTTCCAGCGCATGGATGCGGACGGAGATGGCGTGGTCAGCGTCGCCGAGCGTCAGGCCACCCGGGGCGGCGACGCGGGCTAGGTCTTGTCCCTGTCGAATGCGCCCTTGGCGGCGCCCTGGGCCGACCAGGTGGTGAAGCCGACGTGCGCGCGCGCAGGTGCCGCGGGCTCAGGCGCGTCGGGCAGGGGGCTCATCCGACGCTTGTTGACGTGGGTGTCCGGGGCCTGGGCGATGCGGTCGGGGAACTCGCCCCGGAAATAGAACTTCTGCCATGCCTCCTTGACCGCCTCGGGGTCACCCGCCGCCATGCGGGTGTTGAAGTCCGTGCGGACCTCGGACCACTTTCGATACTGCCGGGCCAGGTCCCCATCGTCGTCGATCGACCGCCGCACCGGCTGGATCCGCTCGATCCTGTGGTGCGGGATCGGCTGCAGGAAGCAGAACGGCTCGTCCCTCTCGAACCGGATCACCCCGGGCGCGGTGAAGCGCCAGTTCATGGTGAAGGGATAAGGCAGCCAGTCGGTCTCCGTCAGACCCTCCAGCGGCGCGATCCCGTGCTTGGCCCGGTTCGGTGGCCCCGACGCCCGCATCCCCCATCCCTCGGGCGTCCGAAACATCCAGCCGGTGTGGAAGGTCAGCACCCCCTCGGTGAAGTGCGACTGGGCGAAATGGTCGAAGTACAAGGCGTCCGCGTCGGGCCGGAACTGGATGGCGTCGGCGCCCAGCCGCCCGTCCCATTCGGCTTCGAACCCGAACGGGCACAACAACTCCCATCCCGTGGTGTTGGCCATGGTCAGCGGCAGGCAGCGATAGGGATGCCGCCCCGCGAAATCGTCCATCCAGTCCCGCTCGGGCCGCCCGGGCACCATGCGCGGCGGCGACGGCGTCATTGGAAAACATTCCAGCGTCAGCGGCGCTTGGGTCTCGGCGGGATCGGTCACGGGCCAACTCAGGGAATGGGTGTCACGGGTGGATCGCCCGCCGCGACAGCCTGAAGGTTCCGGATCAGAAGCGCCAGCATGCCCTGCACCGCCGCCATTGTGGCCCCGGCCGTGTGCGGGGTCAGCACCACGTTCGGCACCTCGGCCCAGCGATCCACAGGCGTCGGCTCGGTCTCGAACACGTCCAGCGCCGCCCCGCCCAACCGCCCGGCCTTCAGCGCCGCGATCAGGGCGTCCTCGTCGATTAGCGACCCGCGCGCCACATTGACCAACAGGCCGCCTGGCCCCAGCGCCTCGATCACCTCGGCCGAGATCAATCCCCGGTTCGTCGCATCCGCCCGACAGGCCACGACCAGAATGTCCGAAGCCTGCGCCAGTGCGATCAGCGCCCCCGCCTTGGGCCAAGCCGCCTGCGCCTTGTCGCGCGGTCCCCACCATTGGATCGCGCAGCCCATCGCCGCAGCCCGCAGCGCCACCGCCTCTCCGATCGCGCCCAGACCCACGATCCCTACGCGCTGGCCACGCATGGACGGGGTGATCAGTCTCTGATCGATGGCCCAGCTCCCCGACCGCACGATCCGATCACCGTCCGCGACCCGCCGGCGCGCCGCCAGCATCAGCGCCAGGGCATGGTCGGCCACATCTTCGTGGTTCACCGCCGGCGCATGGGTGACGACAAGTCCGCGCGCCCTGCACCAGTCCACATCCAGCCCGTCATAGCCCGAGGTGAAGCAGGCGACGTGGCGCAGCTTCGGCAACCGCTCCAGCACGGCCATGTCCAGCGCATCCTCGCCCGCGACGACCACGGCGGTGATGTCATCGGTCGCCTCGACCGGTGGCCCCTCCCACAGGCGGAACACCCGATATGCGGGCTCCAGGAACGGCGCGACGGGCGCGAGCGCGCGCGACGCGATCAACAGGGCAGCCTGAGTGGTCATGGCGGGCGCTATACGACGGCAAGCCGGGCTGGGGGAGGGGCTTGCGCCCTGCGATGGCCAGGCGTCAGATCAACGGCACAGCTTCCGCGCAGAGAATTCGCAGGACCACGCCATGCTCCGCTCCTCGTTCGTCGCCCTGATTGGCAGTTTCGCGCTCGCGGCCTGTAACGTGGCTGAAACCACACCATCACCGGCCGAGCCCGCCGCGACGGCCACCTCGGACGCCGACATCGAAGGGGTCCCCGACGGTGAGACTGTGCTGACGGTCGGTCGGACCCTCCATATCGCCCTGCCGAGCAACGCCACGACCGGCTATCAGTGGAGCGTCTCGGGCGTCGAAGGCTCGATCCTGACGCCTGTCGAGCCGACGGGCCAGGAGGCGACCGATCCCCATCCGGAAGGCATGGTCGGCGTCGGCGGCCAGACCCACTGGCGCTTCAAGGCCGAGCGCGCGGGCTCGGCGACCCTGACGTTTGCCTATGCCCGGGCCTGGGAGCGGAATACGCCGCCGGCCGAGACCGCGACCTACCGGATCGTGGTCCGGTAGGGCGTCTGGGACGCGGTCACCGCCCGAACTTCTGGAACTTGATCCGGTGCGGGATCAGGGCGTCGGTGCCCAGACGACGCTTCTTGTCCTCTTCATAGGCTTCGAAGTTGCCCTCGAACCATTCGACGTGGCTGTCGCCCTCGAAGGCCAGGATGTGCGTCGCCAGGCGGTCCAGGAACCAGCGGTCGTGGCTGATGACCACGGCGCAGCCCGCGAACTCCTCCAAGGCCTCTTCCAGGTTCTGCAGGGTCTCGATGTCCAGGTCGTTGGTCGGTTCGTCGAGCAGGATCAGGTTGCCGCCCGTCGCCAGGGTCTTGGCCAGGTGGACGCGGTTGCGCTCGCCCCCCGACAGCTGTCCGACCTTCTTCTGCTGGTCGCCGCCCTTGAAGTTGAAGCTGCCGACATAGGCGCGAGTGTTGATCTCGCGCTTGCCCACCATCATCACGTCGGTGCCGCCCGAGATTTCCTCCCAGATGGTCTTGTTGGGATCGAGCGCATCGCGCGACTGGTCGACATAGGCCAGCTTCACCGTCTCCCCGACCTTGATGGTCCCGCCGTCCGGCGTCTCCTGGCCGGTGATAAGCTTGAACAGGGTCGACTTGCCGGCCCCGTTGGGGCCGATCACGCCGACGATGCCGTTGGGCGGCAGCTTGAAGGTCAGGTTGTCGAACAGCAGCTTGTCGCCATACGACTTCTGCAGGCCCTCGACCTCCAGCACGACATTGCCCAGGCGCGGGCCGGGCGGGATCTGGATGTGGGCATGGGTCTGGGCTCCGCGCATGCTTTCCTGCTCGGCGACCATCTTCTCATAGGCGGCCAGACGGGCCTTGGACTTGGCCTGGCGGGCCTTGGCGCCGGACCGCACCCATTCCAGTTCGCGGGTCAGGGCGCGCTGACGAGCCTCGGATTCCGAGTTCTCCTGCACCACCCGCTTCTGCTTCTGCTCCAGCCAGCCGGAGTAGTTGCCCTCGTAGGGGATGCCCTTGCCGCGATCGAGTTCCAGCGTCCACTTGGTCACGAGGTCCAGGAAGTAACGGTCGTGGGTCACCAGGATGACGCAGCCCGGAAACGCCTCCAGGTGATGCTGCAACCAGGCCACGCTCTCGGCGTCCAGGTGGTTGGTCGGTTCGTCCAGCAGCAGCATGTCGGGCTTGCTGAGCAGCAGTCGCGCCAGGGCCACGCGACGCTTCTCGCCGCCTGACAGGTTCGTCACCGCCCAGTCGTCGGGCGGGCAGCGCAGGGCGTCCATCGCCATCTCGATGCGGCTGTCGATGTCCCAGACGTCGCCCGCGTCGATCTTCTCCTGGAGGGCGGTCATCTCCTCCATCAGTTCGTCGGTGTAGTTTTCGCCGAGTTCGCCGGCCACCTCGTTGAAGCGGTTGACCCACTGTTTCTCCTCGCACCAGGCCTCGACGTTCTGGCGCACGGTCAGCGCCTCATCCAGGTGGGGCTCCTGCTCCAGGTATCCGCGCTTGATCCCGTCGGCGGCCTTGGCCTCGCCGGAGAATTCCGGGTCGATGCCGGCCATGATCTTCAGCAGCGTCGACTTGCCCGAGCCGTTGACGCCGACCACGCCGATTTTGGCGTCGTTGTAGAAGCTCAGCCAGATGTTCTCGAAGATCTTCTTGCCGCCGGGGAAGGTCTTGGTCAGACCCTGCATCTGGAAGATGTATTGCTGCGCCATGAGGTGCGTGCGCCCTTGTCGTTCAAGCGTATGAGGAGGTCGGCGCGGGGTGTAGCGACCGGCGCGCGTCAGGGCAAATCAGATAGGGTGCCGAGGGGGCGGATTGAAGGCCGCAGTCGCCCTACCAGCGGAACAGCACTCGCCCGATCACCGCGCCCGCCGCCGCCGCGAGTCCGATCCCCAGCGAATACCAGACCATGACAAAGCTGGCCGTCTGCTCGGGGCAGTGCAGACCATAGAGGGTCGTCGCCAGGGCCGCCGTCAGCAGCCCCGCGGCGGCCCCCGCCGCGCCCGGCCGCATCGGCGCGAACCCCCGGGCCGCGCCGAACACGAACGGCGCCGCGATCAGGCTGAGGATCAGGATCAGGGGCGCGCATTCGCGGGCGCTCTCGCCCATGACGGCGGGCATGCGCTCGGCCTCGGCCATCGACAGGAACTCCCAGGCCGTGAACCCTGCCGCGGCCGCCAGCACGACACCCAAAGCCACCAGCGGTGCGCCTATGGCCGATCCGGGCCGCCCCAGCCGATCCAGCAGCCAGAAGCCGATGACCCCCAGCGCTCCCGTATAGACCGCCTTGATCCAGAAGGTCGGCCCGATCATCGCCGAGCCCAGATCCTCGCGGAACCCCAGCCACAGCCCGACGCCCAGCAGCACCAGCAGTCCTCCGGCCACAAGCGCCAGCAGCAGGCGCCGCTCCACCTGGCGGGCTCCCGAGGCGGGCAGGTCGGCGGCCAGGGCCTCGATCAGATCATCCGTCTTCATCTTCAACTCCCTCGGACGCGGGCGCGAAGCGGGCGTTCAATGATTTCATACTGCGGTGGATGGACACCTTTGCGGCCGTCAGGGTGTAGCCGTGGTTGGCGGCGGCCTCGGCGACCGTCAGGCCTTTCAACCGCACGTCCTCGATTAGTCGACGCTGGCGAGCCGGCAGCAGGGCCAGGATGCGGGTCAGGTCGGCCCGCGTCGCCCCGTCCTCGACGGTGTGGCCGGCGAACAGTTCGGCGGCTTCGTCCAGCGGATGGGTCGGCCGCCGGCCCTGGCGGCGCAGATGATCGATCAGCTTGTGCCGCGCGATGGCGAAGGCCCAGGCGGTGAAGGGCTGGGCGCGGTCCCAGGTGGCGCGCTTGGCGTGGATGGCGATCAGGGTTTCCTGCACCAGGTCCTCCGCGTCCTCCCCGCCATTGAACAGTCGCCGGCGGAAGAAGGGACGCAGGTGCGCCCCCAGATCGGACAGCAGCAGGCGCCAGGCGGCGGCATCGCCATCCAGACCACGGAGCATCAAGGCTTTCAGTTGGGCTTCGCGGTCGGTCACGTGGGCCCGATTACGGTGGGGGACGGGGAAGGTTACACGACCGACCTAAAGCGTATAGCCGCCGTCCACGATCAGGCTCGCGCCGGTCATCGTCCGGGCCCCGGGCGACAGCAGGAAGGCGATCTGCCCCGCGATCTCCTCGGCCTTGGCATAGTGGCCCAACGGCGTCGCGAACCCGGCCATCCGGTCGAAGGCGGCCTGCTCCGAGCCTGTCTCGGCGACCAGATCGTCGAAGAAGGCCATACCCCGCCAGATCGGCGTCTCGACGCCGCCGGGCAGGATGGCGTTGACCCTCACCCCCCGCGCCGCGCCTTCCCGAGCCGCGACCTTCGCCAGTTGAAGCACCGCCGCCTTGGAGGCTCCATACGCCCCGACGCCGGGCTCGGCCTTGACGGCGGATGCCGAGGATACGACCACGGCTGCGCCCTCGTCCCGCAGCAGTCGCATTCCGGTCCGCAGCGTCAGGAAGGTCCCGTCCAGATTGACCGACAGCACTCGCCGCCATGCCTCGAACGACAGATCGGCGATGGTCCCGCTCTCGGAAATCCCGGCGTTGACCACGACACCGTCCAGCCCTCCAAACCGCTCGCGCAGAGCGCTTTCGGTGTCGGCCCAGGCGGCATCGTCGGAAACGTCCTGCGCGAAGGCGACAGCCTCTGCGGTGGTCAGTGTTCGCGCCAGAGCATCGAGCGCCGCCGCATTCCGATCCACCAGAGCAAGGGCCCACCCTTCTCTGGACAGCAGCTGGCTCACCGCACGACCGATGCCTGAGGCCGCTCCCGTTACGAGGGCGACGCGACGTGCCGATGTCTCAGGCATAGTTGAAGCTCACCGAGATCCGCTCGGCTTTCGCCGCGTTCAACGGCACCTCGTGCCGCAGCCAGCTTTCCCACATCAGGACGGTGCCGGACCGGGGCGCCAGATAGACGAATGGCCGTTCGGCCTCGGGCGCGTCCACGCTCACCGAGGGCCGCGCCATCATCATCGCCAGGCGTGGATCTTCCAGCTTCAGGGCCGAGGCTCCGTCCGGCACCTCGACATAGACCGTGCCCGACAGGAAGGCGTGCGGATGGATATGGCCACTGTGCGACCCGCCGGGCTTCAGGATGTTGACCCACATCGTGTCCAGCCGGGGCTTCCTCGCCAGGTCGAAGTTCAGCGCCTTGGCATAGGCCAGGGCGTGACGATCCAGATGCCGCTTCAGTTCCGCGAACTCCGGCAGCCGCTGCGGCAGGTCGTTCAGAGAGCCATAGGAGGTGTAGCCGCGATAGCCGTGCTCGCGGCACCAGGCACGGCCCGCCCCGTCCTCGACCGCCAGCATGCGGCAGGCCTGGGCGAGGCCGTCGTTGAAGTCGGAGAACCCGGGGGTATCGGCCAGGCTGGCCTCATAGACCTGGGTGACGAACAGGGGGCGCAGGGACATGTGCGGCTCACTAAACCGTCTCGGCTGATCGTGCGACTCTCGTGCAACTGGGAGAGGCGCACGGCCCGAGGGTAACTTCTAGAAAACAGCGAGATATCGTCAAAATTTAACAAAGCCGGTGAGCACTTGCACCCGTTGGACTCGGTGTCTCAGGAGTCCAATCCCGCCGCCCCGGTCAGAATCGCCTCGGCCTCGGCGGTATGCTTGGCCCCCGACCGGTCGTGCAGGATCAGGGCGGGCAGCAGCCGCAGCGGCGCCCGCCCACCCCGGACCGCCTGGACCAGCACTCGCTTGGCCGGCTCCTCGACGAAAGGCTGGACCGGCCGGATGGCAAAGGACCCGCAGCGTCCTCCGAACAGCGCCAACAGGTCGGCCAGCCGGTCCGCCCGGTGGATCACGACGACGCGCCCGCCGTCCTTGACCCCGTCAACAAGGAAGCCGACCCAGGCCGCCAGCCCGTCGTCGGCGATCCAGGCCCCGCGCTTGGCCGAAGAGGGGGCCCGCAGCGCCCCTTCGTCGTCGAAGAAGGGCGGGTTCGACACCGCCCAGTCGGCGCGCGGCAGGCCCAGCGCCTTGAAGCCGCGCCCCACGTCCCCCTCGATCACCGTCATCCGCGCGGCCCAGCCGTTCAGGACGGCGTTCCGTCGCCCCAGTTCGGCGGCGGCGGCGTCCCGTTCGATCCCGGTCAGGGCCACCCCCGCCCGCCGCGCCGCGATCTGGGTCAGGACCGCGCCGGCCCCGCAGCCCGCTTCCAGCACAGTCTCGCCGGGCTCGGCGACGACCGTGGCCGCCAGCAGGGCCGCGTCCATCCCCGCGCGATAGCCCCGCGCGGGTTGCAGCAGACGGACCCTTCCGCCCAGCAGGGCGTTCTCCGTCGGTTCGGTCTTCGGCTCGACCCCTTCCGGGGGTGGGGATGCGACGGTCACGCGGCTTGACCCTTCATGGCGGGGTCACCATTGTCCGGCGTGTCGCCGCGCCGCAAGGGACGGACGATCGGGCGACGCGAACTCCCCTCGCGCCGCGAGGTTTGAAAGAGCATTCATTGGACGCCGCCGTTCTGACCGCAGCCCGCCCGAGAGGCGATGTCGACGCCCTGGCCCGGCTGGCCAAGGGCGATATGGCGGCGGTCGACGCCCTGATTCTGGACCGGATGCAGTCCCAGGTGCCGGTTATTCCCTTGCTGGCCGAACACATCGTCTCGGCGGGCGGCAAGCGACTGCGTCCCCTCCTGACCATCGCCGCCGCCCGCGCCGTCGGCGCGACCGAGGTCGAGAACGCGCTCAAGCTCGCCGCGTCTGTGGAGTTCATCCACACCGCCACCCTCCTGCACGACGACGTCGTCGACGGGTCCGAGCGCCGCCGGGGCAAGGTCGCGGCTCATCTGATCTGGGGTTCGGCCACCAGCGTCCTGGTCGGCGATTTCCTGTTCGCCCGTGCCTTCGAGTTGATGGTCGAGACCGGAGCCATCCGGGCGCTCGGTATCCTCGCCCAAGCATCGGGCGTCATCGCCCAGGGCGAAGTGCTGCAACTGACCCGCGCTCACGACCTGAACCTGGATCAGGAAACCTACCTCCGCATCATCTCCGCCAAGACCGCGGAACTGTTCGCCGCCGCCGCCGAGGCCGGCGCCGTCGGCGTCGGGGCCGACGAGCGGACCACCGCGGCGTTGCGCTCCTATGGCCTCAACCTGGGCCTCGCCTTCCAGCTCGCCGACGACGCCCTGGACTACGGCGGTTCCTCCGAGGCCCTCGGCAAGAACGCAGGCGACGACTTCCGCGAAGGCAAGGTCACCCTGCCGCTGCTGCTGGCCGTCGCCCGCACGCGCGGCCGCGAGGACGCGTTCTGGGACCGCACCATCAACGGCAACCAGCGGACCGAGGACGACTTCCGCCGCGCCCGCGAACTGATCATCGGCACCGGCGCGGTCTCCGCCACCCTCGACGCCGCCGGCGACTACGCCGACGCGGCCAAGGCGGCGTTGAAGGTTCTGCCGCGCGGCGACTGGCGCTCGGCCCTTGAAAGCCTCGCCGATTTCGCCGTCAGCCGCGCCAGCTAGCGCAAGGATGCGGCGAACCGCTGGATGCGCCCGCAGGCGTCCTCCAGAACGGCTTCCGACGTCGCATAGCTGATGCGGAAGTAGGGGCTCAGCCCGAACGCGGCTCCATGGACCACCGACACGCCTTCGGCTTCCAGTAGAGCGGTGGCGAAGGTCTCGTCGCCGTCGATGACCGTCCCGTCCGGGGCCGTCTTGCCGATCAACCCCTCGATGGACGGATAGACGTAGAAGGCCCCCTCCGGAGTCGGGCAGCGGATGCCGCTCGCCTGGTTCAGCATCGACACCACCAGATCGCGCCGTCGCTCGAAAGCCGCGCCGCGCTCGGGCAGGAAGTCCTGCGGCCCGTTTAGCGCCTCCACCGCCGCCCACTGGCTGATGGAGGCCGGATTGGACGTCGTCTGGCTCGCGACCTTGCGCATTAGGTCGATCAGCGGCTTGGGGCCGCCGGCATAGCCAATCCGCCAGCCCGTCATGGCATAGGCCTTGGACACGCCGTTGACCGTCAGGGTGCGGTCGTAAAGATCCGGCGCGACCTGGGCGATCGTCGTGTAGTCGAACCCGCCGTAGGTCAGGTGTTCGTACATGTCGTCGGTCAGGACCCAGACTTGGGGATGGCGCCGCAGCACCTCGGCCAGGGCCTCCAGCTCGGCCCGCGTATAGGCCGCGCCGGTCGGGTTGGACGGGCTGTTCAGGATCAGCCACTTGGTCCGGGGCGTGATCGCGGCCTCCAGCACCTCGGGCCGCAGCTTGAACCCATCGGCTTCCTCGCCCGTCACGAACACCGGATCGCCGCCGGCCAGCAGCACCATGTCCGGATAGCTGACCCAGTAGGGGGCCGGCACGATGACCTCGTCGCCCGCGTTCAGCGTGGCCACCAGGGCGTTGTAGATCACCGGCTTGCCGCCTGGCGCGACGTGGATCTGCGCCGTCGTATAGGTCAGGCCGTTCTCGCGCGCGAACTTGGCCACGATGGCCGCCTTCAGTTCCGGCAGGCCGTCCACGTCCGTGTACTTGGTCTCGCCGCGCTGGATGGCGGCGATGGCGGCGGCCTTGATGTTTTCCGGCGTGTCGAAGTCCGGCTCGCCCGCCCCCAGGCTGATGATGTTGCGGCCCTCTGCCTTGAGCGCTCGGGCCTTGGCGGTGGCGGCGAGCGTGGCGGATGGCGCTACGCGGGCGAGGGCGGAGGACTGCAGGTCGGACATCGTAGATTCCCCGGGAAGGTCTCCGTCTTTACGCAGATGCGAAAGTCGGATCAAACGCCTCGCCATGAGGCGTATCCTCGACTTCATCCTGAACATGGAGGGCCGCCGCTGGCGCACGGCGCTGGCGGCCGTTCTGCTGATCGGGACAACGCTCGGCCTGCTGGCGATCGGCAAGTCGCAACTGGGGTTGGCGGCCGAGGAGAACCTGGAAGGCTGGCTCCAGGGCTATCGCGGCAGCCCGTGGGCCTTTGCCGCCACGGTGGCCCTGTTCGTCGCGGCCGCCTTCATCGGCGCGCCTCAGTTCATCCTGATCGCGGCTTGTGTGGTCGCCTTCGGCCCATCGCTGGGCTTTTTCTACAGCTGGGCTGCGACGGTGGTGTCGGCCGGCGTGACCTATTGGCTGGGACGCGGGCCGACCGCGCGCCTCATCGACCGGCTGGACAGTCGTACCTTGGCGCGGCTGAAGCGGTTCGTCGGCAAGAACGCCTTTTATGCCAGCTTCATGATCCGCAACGTCCCCTCGGCGCCCTTCATCGTCGTCAACATGGCCTTCGGCGCGACGCGTGCCTCCTACGTCGCCTTTCTTCTGGGGTGCGCGCTAGGGGTCCTGCCCAAGACCGCGCTGGTCGCCTTCTTCGGCGGAGCGGTGGTTTCGGCCGTCAGCGGGGACGGCGTCTGGACCTCGCTGATCCTGGTCGCGGTGGCCGTCGTCTGGCTGGCCGTCATGCTGGGCGTGCGCGAACTCGTCCGGAGGCGAGAGACCGATGCTGGCGCGAGCAAGGTCACCGAGTAGGTAAATCGACGTAGGGTGACGTTAGCACCTCGTTACCGAGCACGACATAAAGCTGTCATAGTCAGGAGACTGTGATGGCCACGCGCAAACTTCGCTCCGAACACGATCGTATTCTACGACAGGCGAGCACCCTTGCCGGACTCGCCAGAACCCGCATGACGCGTGATGTGGCCACAGTTGCCAGGGCTGCGATCAGCGGCCTGGATCGCCTTCTGGTTGAGCATCTGGAGGCGGAGGACGGGTGGATGTACCCGCTGCTGATCTCCTCTGCCGACGAGGGTGTCCGAAGGATCGCGTCGGAGTGCTTTGCGGATATGGGCGGCATCCTCGGGGCATGGGTCGCCTACCGCGATCAGTGGTCGATCGAAGCCATCCTTGGCTCTCCGGCCGTTTTCGTACGGGCGACGGACGGCATCATCGGGGCCCTGGCGCTGCGGGTTGAACGCGAGAACAGCGAGCTCTATCCCCTGGTGGACCAGATGGTGCCGGCCGCCCTCGACGCAGGGCGCGCTGCCTGACCGCGAGGCGAAGCGGAGCCGTAACCACCTCGTGATCGCGGCCTGCCACATGGGTGGGATGAGGGCTTGTCATCGCCTGTCGCAGCGGGCAAACGGGCGCTCAGTCCGTCAGGCGAGGACGATCAGGAGGCCGAGCGCGTATGGGGATGCGCCTCGGTCTGGGCATCGCCGAAACGGGCTGGACCAGCATCGCCTCAGACGGCTCCAACCCGAACGGTAACCGACCCCCATGAGCTTCTCCCTCTTCGGCGCGATCTCCAACGACATCGCGATGGACCTGGGCACCGCCAACACCCTGATCTACATGAAGGGCAAGGGCATCGTCCTGAACGAACCGTCCGTCGTGGCGCTGCGGAACGTCGGTGGACGGAAGATCGTTCACGCCGTAGGCATCGAGGCCAAGCAGATGTTGGGCCGCACGCCGGGCCACATGGAGGCCATCCGTCCGATGCGCGACGGGGTCATCGCCGACTTCGAAGTCGCTGAAGAAATGATCAAGCACTTCATCCGCAAGGTTCATAACCGCAAGGGCTTCGTGAACCCCAAGATCATCGTCTGCGTGCCCTCGGGCGCCACGGCGGTCGAGCGCCGCGCCATCAACGACAGCTGCCTGAACGCCTCGGCCCGCCGCGTGGGCCTGATCGACGAGCCGATGGCCGCCGCGATCGGGGCCGGCCTGCCGATCCATGAACCGACCGGCTCCATGGTCGTCGATATCGGCGGCGGCACCACCGAGGTGGCCGTGCTGTCGCTGTCGGGCATCGTCTATTCGCGTTCGGTCCGCGTCGGCGGTGACAAGATGGACGACAGCATCATCAGCTACATGCGCCGCAACCATAACCTGCTGATCGGCGAGACCACCGCCGAGCGCATCAAGAAGGACATCGGCACCGCCCGCATCCCCGCCGACGGCGAAGGCCTGTCGATCGAGGTCAAGGGCCGCGACCTGATGCAGGGCGTGCCGCGCGAGGTCCGCATCTCCGAGCGCCAGGCCGCCGAAGCCCTGGCCGAGCCGGTCAGCCAGATCATCGACGCCGTGAAGGTGGCGCTGGAAGCGACCCCTCCCGAACTGGCCGCCGATATCGCCGACAAGGGCATCATGCTGACCGGTGGCGGTGCCCTCCTGCGCGGTCTGGACGCCGAGATCCGCGATCACACCGGCCTGCCGGTTTCGGTCGCCGACGATCCGCTGTCCTGCGTGGCGATCGGTTGCGGCCGGGTTCTGGAACATCCGCGCTGGATGAAGGGCGTCCTCGACTCGGCGCTCTGATGCGGAGACGGGGCGCGGCTGCAAATCCCCGTGATTGCAGCGAATTCGCCGGTTCCAATCTGGCCCGGTTTTTGCGATAGGCTGCCCACAGCGGCGGGGGGCGTCCCGCCGATTCTGACCTCTTTTGGAAGGCAAGGCCGTGGCGTTCCGCGACGGACCGTTCGATCAGTTGAAGGTACCGCTGGCCTGGACGGCCGCGGTCGCGGTCGTGGTCGCCCTGATCGCGTCGGCCCTGATGATCCTGGCCGACCGCCGCATCGACGGGGAGGGGCATGAATACGGTCCCGTGCGGGCCGGATTCGATGCTGTCGTCGCGCCTGTCAGCGGCGTGCTGGCCGCGCCCGTCCGCTGGGCCGGCGGAGCGACCGACTACATCAAGGGATACTTCTTCGCCGTTTCCGAGAACCGGCGTCTGCGTGCGCAGGTCGCCGAGCTGGAGCCGTGGCGCGACCAGGCGATCGCGCTGAAGAACGTCAACGCCCGGTACGAGTCTCTGCTCGGTCTTCGCACCGAGCCGCCGGTCGCCATGGCCACGGCGCGTTCGGTATCGGAATCGCGAGGGCCCTTCGTTCACGCCCGCCTGCTGGACGCGGGCACCGGCAAGGGTATCCGGATCGGTAATCCGGTCATCAACGAGCACGGTCTGGTCGGCCGCGTCGTCGGCGTCACCGGCGGGGTCAGTCGGATGCTGCTGGTCACTGACGTCGCCAGCCGCATTCCCGTGCTGGTCGACCGGACCGACGCGCGGGCCCTGCTGACCGGCGACGGTTCGGGCAATCCCCGGCTTGAGTTCGTTCGGGGCGTCGGATCCGTGCAGGCCGGTGACCGCGTCCTGACCTCCGGCGATGGCGGGGGCCTGCCGCGCGGCGTGCCGATCGGCGTCGTCGCCCGAGGCATCGACGGCAGCTGGCGGGTCAAGCTTTTCAGCGACAGGGGCGCGATCGACTACGTCCGCGTCATGCTTTTCGAGGACTTCGGGCAGCTGGCCGACCCGGCTGCGCTGGACGCGCCGCCTCTCGCGGGTCTCTCGACCGCCCCGGCACCGGACGCGACTCAGGCGGCGTCCATTCGTGACGCCGCCGCCCGGCGCGCCGGCGCGACCGCCACCCCCGTGCCTGGGGCGACGGAATGAGACGGCCCGTCGCGGTAAGGGTCGTCGGCTCGTTCGAGCTGGTGTTCCGGCCGGCGTTTATCGCCATCGCCTTGACCATCGTTCTGGCCACGCCGGTCGAACTGTTCGGCTTGACCTTGCCCGAGCCGGTCCTGCCGCTGGTGCTGGCCTTCGCCTGGCCGTTGATCCGCCCGTCGATGCTGGCTCCGGGGGTGCTGTTCGCCCTCGGCCTGTTCCTTGATATCTTCTGGGGCGGGACCTTGGGGACCTGGCCGCTGGCGTTGATCGCCGTCTATGCGGTCGTCCTGGGGTCTCGCAATCTGCTGGCCGGGCAGGAGACCCAGGTGCTATTCGTCTGGTACGCCATCTGCTGCGCCATCGCCTTTTTCCTGGTCTATCTGGTGGTCAGCCTGGACGCGGGCCGGGCCCCCAGCCTGATCGCGCTCCTGCTGCAGATCGTGCCGACCCTTCTGTTCTTTCCTGCGGCCGACTGGATGGTCCAGCGGTTCGATGACGGCGATGTGCGGTTCCGATGAGCGAACCTTCGATCTTCTTTTCCGATGTCAACGAGCGGCAGGGGTCGTTCCTGCGGCGAACCTTCGTGGTGGGGGGCCTGACGGCGCTCGGCGTGACGGCCCTGACTGTGCGGCTGGCGCAGCTGCAGGTCGTCCAGGCCCAGGAATATGCGACCCTCGCCAGCCAGAACCAGTTCAACTTCCGCCTCGTGCCCCCGCCGCGCGGGCGCATCCTGGACCGGAACGGTGTCGTCATCGCCGGCAACCGGCCCAGCTTCCGGGTCCTGGTCGTGCGCGACGAGACCAAGGATCTGGACCAGACGCTGGACCTGCTCGGACAGCTGCTGCCTGACACCGTGGACCGGCGTCGTGCCATCATCCGCGACGTCAACGCCGCCCCGCGCTTCGCTCCCGTTCCGGTCAAGAGCGACCTGACCTGGGAAGAGTTCGCCAAGGTCAACATCTACGCCAATGAACTGCCGGGCGTGATGGCGGACATGAACGAGGCGCGCTTCTATCCCTATGGTGGATCGTTCGCCCACGTCATCGGCTATGTCGCCAAGGTGTCTGACCGGGACATCGAGGCGGTCCGGGATCGCGGGGAAGAGGTCCCCCAACTGCTCTACAATCCCGGTTTCCGCATCGGCCGCTCCGGCGTCGAAAGGGCGTTGGACGAAGATCTGCGCGGCGTGGAGGGCGGCAACCGTGTCGAGGTGGACGCGCGCGGGCGGGTCGTGGCCGAGGACGTCGGTGGCTCGCGCCCGGCGACCCCCGGAAAGGACGTGGTCCTGACGCTGGACGCCGACATCCAGAACCGGGCGCTGGAGGTGTTCGGCGAGGAAGCCGGCAGCTGCGTGGTCATGGACGTTCGGAACGGCGACATCCTGGCGATGGTGTCTGCTCCGTCGTTCGATCCGAACCTGTTCGTCTCGGGGGTGCCGGGACCGATCTATCGCGCTTGGGCCGATTACGAGCGCCGCCCGCTGACCGACAAGGCGATCAACGGCGTCTTCGCGCCGGGCTCGACGTTCAAGCCGGTCACAGGTCTGGCGGCCTTGATCCGGGGCGCGGACCCGGACCGACGCATTCATTGCGGCGGGGCCTTCTACCTCGGCCGCCGCTTCGCCTGTCACGCCACCCATGGCTCCCAGGACATGCGCGAGGCCATCAAGAACTCGTGCAACGTCTACTTCATGACCCTGGCGGTCGAGGTCGGGCCCGACGCGATCGCCGATGTGGCGCGCACCATGGGGTTCGGCCAGACGTTCGACCTCGGTGTCGGGAACCAGAACGCAGGCCTGGTGCCGGATCGCGAGTGGCGTCGCCGCAATCCGGTTCGGGGCGACGGGCGCTGGTATCCCGGCGAGACGCCCAGCTACGGCATCGGGCAGGGGGCCTTGACGGTGAACGCGCTTCAGCTGGCCGTCTACACCTCGCGCCTCGCCAACGGGCGAAAGGCGGTTCAGCCCCGGCTGATCAAATCGATCGGCGGCGAGGAGCAATCGGTTCCCGGCGGTGATCGGGACCTGCCCTATTCCCCCGAGATGCTGGCCGTGTTGCGCGACGGCATGAACCGCGTGACCGACGTGGGCGGAACCGGCTTCCGCAACAGTCAGCTGGGCCTCGGCGCTGTGCGCATGGCCGGCAAGACCGGGACGGCCCAGACGCGCAACTATGGGTCGGGCGCCCGGCGCTCCAATGTCTGGTCCCAGAAGGACCACAACCTGTTCATCGCCTACGCGCCGATCGACAATCCTCGCTACGCGGTGTCGGTGATCGTGCAGCATGGGGGGTTGGGCGGCGGCACGGCCGGCGCTCCGCGCGCTCGCGAGGTCATGCGTGTGGCTCTGCTGAAGGACCCGGAAATCCGGCAGCGTATCGAGCAGTCGGGTTTCGCGGAGACGGAAGATCCCGGCTCTCACGAGGCCAACGCCCTCGGGGCGGCCGAGCCGACGTCCGTCGAAGCCCCACCGGCTCCGACCGCTTCCACAGGACCGCGCCCCTATCTGTCGGAGCCGCCTCAATGACCGCGTCCGCCCTGACCCGTCCTGGCGAGCGCGACCGCCTGTCGACCAAGATCACGGAGCTGGACTGGCGTCTCGTCGCCCTGCTGTGCGTCGTCGCCTTCACCGGCACGGCCATGCTGTACTCGATCGCGGGCGGCGAATGGCAGCCCTGGGCGATGGATCACCTGACGCGCTTCGGGGCCATGCTGGTGGTCATGCTGGGCCTCGCTATGCTGCACCCCAAGTGGTGGTTCAGGGCGGCCTATCCCCTGTATGCCGTGCTGTTGTTGCTGGTTCTGATGATCGAGTTCACGCCGCTGGGCTATGTGGCCGGGGGCGCGCGCAACTGGCTGAACCTGGGCTTCATCCGCATCCAGCCGGCCGAGTTCATGAAGCTGGGCCTCGTTCTGGCACTGGCCCGCTGGTACCACAACCAGACCGCCCAGGAGGCCCGGTGGTCGTGGAAGCTGATCATCCCCGTCGCCATGATCGGCGTGCCCTTCCTGCTCGTGGCCAAACAGCCCGACCTCGGCTCGGCGATGATCATCGGGCTGACGGGAGCGGCCGTGATGTTCGTCGCGGGCCTCAGCTGGAAGGTGATCGCCGCCGGGGGCATCGCCGCCGTCGTGACCATTCCACCCTTCGTGATGTTCGGCATGCATGACTATCAGCGCAATCGCGTGCTGACCTTCCTGAGCCCCGAGTCGGATCCGACCGGCACGGGTTACAACATCATCCAGTCCAAGATCGCCCTGGGATCGGGCGGCGTGCTGGGGCGGGGCTATGGCCTCGGCAGCCAGAGCCAGCTGGAGTTCCTGCCGGAGCGCCAGACCGACTTCATCTTCTCGACCGTGGCCGAGGAGTTCGGCTTCGTCGGCTCGTTCGGCCTGCTGGCCTGCTACGTCGCCATCATCCTGATCTCGCTCAGGATCGCCTCGACGGCGCACAGCCATTTCGCGCGGGTGTCGGCGGCCGGCATGACCGCCTTCTTCGCCCTGTTCGTACTGATCAACGGGGCCATGGTCATGGGTCTGGCGCCGGTCGTGGGCGTGCCGATGCCGCTGCTGTCCTATGGCGGATCCTCGATGATGACCGTCATGCTGGGCTTCGCGCTCGTGCTGTCGACGCGGGTCCATCGCTATGCCGAACTGCCAAAGGGCTACGGCCTGATCTGACCGTTCCCTATAGGTCGGCCGCCCAGTCGGTGGCTCTGACCAGACTGTCGACGATGCCAGGTTCGGACGAGGCGTGGCCGGCGTCGCGCACCACGTCCAGCCTGGCTTCGGGCAGGGCGCGGTGCAGGGCCCAGGCGCTGGCGATCGGGGTCACGACGTCGAAGCGGCCTTGAGCGATCCAGACCGGAATGTGGCGGATGCGGCCGATGTTCTTCAGCAGCCAGTTCTCCTCGGGGAAGAAGCCGCCGTTGGTGAAGTACCAGCATTCGATTCGGGCGAAAGCGAGGGCGAACTCGGGCTCGGCGAATTTGTCGGGTCGGCCCGCCGGGCCCTCGACGCTGACGGTATCGCCTTCCCAGCTGGACCAGGCCACCGCGCAGTGCTCGCGCTCGGCCACATCCTCGCCAATCAGGCGACGGTAGTAGGCGCCCATCAGATCATGACGTTCGTCCTCTGGGATCGGGGCGATGAACCGCTCCCAGGCGTCCGGGAAGATCATCGAGGCGCCGTCCTGGTAGAACCAGTGTAGCTCCTTCTTGGTCAGCAGGAAGATGCCGCGCAGGATCAACGCCTTCACCCGCTCGGGATGGGTGATCGCATAGGCCAGCGACAGGGTGGAGCCCCAAGACCCGCCGAAGACCGTCCACCGGTCGATGCCGCATCGTTCACGCAGGCGCTCGATGTCCTCGATCAGGGTCCAGGTCGTGTTGTCTTCCAGCGAGGCATTGGGCCGGGATTTGCCGCAGCCGCGCTGATCGAACAGGATGATACGATAGATGCTCGGGTCGAAGTACCGGCGCATGGCCGGGTTGACCGCCCCGCCCGGGCCCCCGTGCAACACCAGCACCGGCTGGCCCTGCGGATTGCCGCACTCCTCGAAATAGATCTCGTGGACGCTGTCGGTCTGCATCCAGCCGGACGCGAAGGGTTCGAGCTCGGGATAGAGCTCGCGGCGGGGCGTCTCGGTTACGGGAAAAGCCATGCGGTGTTCGGGACTTCCAGTTAGAAGATCAGTCGTTGACGGAGGATGACCGGAACGCGGCCAGGGCGAGGGTCAGCCAGGCGGAGATCATCAGCACTCCGCCGATCGGCGCGACGGCTCCCAGCTTCGGCAGGGACAGCACCCCGATCAGCCACAGGGACAGACAGAAGATCAGACCCCCGACCGTCGCCAGCCAGCCGGCGATGCGGACCAGCCAGGGAGACCCCGGCGATATCGCGCAGACCAGGCCGAGGAGAGCGTGCGCCAGCTGGTAGCTCGCGCCGGTCGTCAGCAGTGTCTTGATCTGAGGACCCGCGCCGTGCGCGGCGAAGGCTCCGACGGCCACCGCCATGGCCCCGTTCAGGGCGGCGAAGCCGACGAGCATCCGATTCCCGTTCATTCGCAGACCGTAGCCCACGGAATCTCCGGCGTCTGCTATCGGATCGCCGCATGACGTCCGCGCCCCGCATGGCTTTGCAGTATGTGCTTCTGTTCGCCGCAAACGGCGTCAGTTTGCCGTTCGCCGGGCTGTGGCTGAGCGGGCAGGGGTTCACGGCGGTCCAGATCGGGGTCCTGCTGGCCGCGCCCATGCTGGCCCGACTGGTCACCGGCCCGGTGATCGCGGTGTGGGCCGATGGTTTCGCAAGGCGGCGCACCGCGATCGCCCTGCTGGGCGGCGTCGCCTGCCTGTCCTACGCGGTCGCGGGCCTGGGCCAGGCGCTCTGGTTTCAGGCTGTGGGCTGGTTCGTGGCGGCGACGGCCATGGCGGCGTTGATCCCGTTGACGGACGTTCTGAACCTTCGGGTCGCCCGTCGGGATGGCTTCAGCTTCGCCGGTCCGAGGGGTTTCGGCTCGGCGGCGTTCGTCACCGCCAATGTGCTGATGGGCGCGGTCCTCAGCACGGGTCATCTCGACTGGGTCATCATCACGGTGGCCGTTGTGTCCGGTCTGCTCTGCCTGACGGCGGCCACCCTCCTGCCGGGCGAGGCGATCGAACCCGTCGGTCGGGCGCGGGATCGGTTCGCGGGCGTGGGCCGACTGCTCGGCGATCGGGTCTTCATGACCGCGCTCCTGGCGATCGGAGCGATCCAGGCCACGCACGGCTTTTATTACGGGTTTTCCGCCATCGCCTGGAAGGCCCAGGGCATCGGCGAGCGGACGACCGGCTTGTTGTGGGCCTTTTCGGTGATCGTCGAGATCGGCTTCATGTGGTGGGTCGAGCCCTGGCGGCGGAGCCGGGGGATTGGCGCGCTGACGGTCCTGGGCATCGGCGGAGGTGCGGCGGTCGTCCGCTGGACGGCCCTGGCCTTCGCGCCCCCGCTGTGGATGCTCTGGCCGCTTCAGGGCCTGCACGCCCTGACCTTCGCGGCGACCTATCTGGCGGGCGTCCAGATCATCGAGCGGCTGGCCCCGGCGAGCGACCACACGGCCGCCCAGACCCTCAACTCGGTCATGGCGGCGGGCGTATTGATCGGCCTGGCGACGCTGGCCGCCGGTCCGCTGTATGCGCGCTTCGACAGCCTGGGATATCTGGCGATGACCGGTCTCGCCCTGGTTGGCGTCATCGCCTCCTTCGGGCTGAGGGGCCGGCTCAGCTGAGGCGGGAGCGGGGCAGGGGCGTCAGGTGGCGCGCCATGGCCATGGCGGCGGTCTCGACACCGCGCCGGGCGTGGTGGGCATCGAGGCCGTCGGGGGCGCGCAGCAGACCCACGGCGACCGCGTCGGCGTTGTCGGGCAGCGCCGTCAGCAAGCGATAGAGAAGGTAGGACCCGGCGTCGTCCTCGCTGTCGGACGTGGCGTCGGCGGCGAAGCCGGCGTCTCCCAGGGCGCGGACCATCTCGGCGATCGGGGCCGTCGCCCGGGCCAGGGCCGGACCGGTGTCCGACAGCTTGCGCCCGCCGCCGAGAACCCGGTTCTCCGCGCGCATCTGGATGCGGAAGCGGTCGGCCTTTCGCGTGCGACCGACCAGCAGGATGGCGCGGCAATCGGTGTCGGCCAGGGCACCTGTGATGCGGGTCGCCAGCGCGGCGGGTTCATCCGGACCCAGGGGAACCACGCGGGCGGCGATAGGGCCGGTCGCGCCATCCTCAAGACCGGTCATCGGCCAGAGCCCGTCCGCCACATCATAGACGCACACGAGCATCGCGGGCCTGCGATCGGGCTTTTCCTCGGCGAGGGTGTCGAGCATGAAGCCTTGCGAGAGCCGTTGATACGAACCGGGAACCGAGACTGCGATCCCTTGGCTGTCCGTGACAAGGTCGTGACAGCGGGGAGACGGTTGCGGAAAGCGGTCCGTGGCGTCAAGCCAAATCCGACCCGAGCGGAAGCTTTGGCGCGGGAATCCCCCGTCAGGCGAGGTCGCCGATCGCCGCGTCCAACAGCATGAAGGACCGTCCGCTGTCCGTCGCCAGTGCCGCGAGAACGACCGGTTCGCCGTCGCCGGCCTGCTGCGCCAGACGTGCGGCGAACCCCCGCACGAAACGCTCGGCGTCGCCGCGAAGCTCCGGATCGCTGATGACCCGGCGCGACACGCTGCGGACCGCCGCGGGGGCGACGCGCCGCACGATCTGCCGCGCCCGGTCCGGATCGCGCGCGGCGAAGGCCTGAGCGGCCTCTTCGACGCGAGAGCGAGGCAGCAGGGCGTTGGGATCGACGCCCATCCGGCGGATGGCCGCCGTGATCCGGTCCGCCAGCGCGGCCGGGTCATCGGGCATCACGGGCGTGTCGAGCTCCAGCGGCATCTCCGGACCGGCGTCGTCGACCAGATCGCTCCAGTCCAGGCGGTCCGAGGCTGCGGGGGCGGATCGGGTGCCCGGATCGTCGCCGGCCGGGGCCAGTCTGAGGCGTCCCCGCAGACCGAAGCCGCGCTCCTTTTCGGCCGCCGGGCGCTCCGGCGCGACCGGAGGTGGCGGCGTCGTGGGGGTCGACGAAGCCGGGGCCTGAGCCGGTGGTTCGCGCCGCCGGATCGGGGCGGGCTCGCCCGAAACGACGCCCATCAGCCGCACGGCCTCGGTCAGCATGTCGTAGTTGCGCCGCACACGCTCCTGGAAGCCGGCGTCGAGGGCCTCGGTGTCCTCGGCCGCCTTTCTGGACGCCGCGGCCAGGGCCGCCAGCCCTTCCTCGACGGTCGTGCGCACGGCCTCGGCGCGGGCGCGGGCCTCTTCGGGCAACCGCGAGGCGCGTTCGTCCAGGTCGGCGATGGCGGCATCGACCTCGGTCAAGGCCTCGGTCATGCGGCCCAGGGTGGTCTCCAGCTTCTGGATGGCCTGCTGACCGGCCTCCTCGACCATTTCGACGGTGTCGGTCACGATCCTGCGGGCCCCGTCGACGCGGGCGTCGGCGGCCTCGTCGGCCTTCTGTGCCGCTTCGAACAGAGCCTCGCCCAGGCGGTCGGCGCGGATCTGGGCCTGTCCGGCCGCCTCGGCGGCGGTCTGACGGCTTTCCTCGGCGGTGGCCATCAGCATGGCGAGCGCGCGCCGCGTCTCTTCGATCAGGGTGTCGCGCGCCTCGGCGGCGAGAGACTCGAACTTGTCCAGCGACAGCTTGGTCGCGGCGTCGAACCCGTCGGCCTCGCGCTGGGACAGCTCGACCAGGGCGCGGAATTGATCCGTGGCGGCTTCCACCAGGTCGCGCATGCCCTCGGTCGCGCGGGTGGAGGTGGCCCCCAGGTCGCTGGCGGCCGCGCGGGCGGCGGACAGCTGCTCGGTCAGCTGGGCGCGCTGGCTCTCGACCTGGGCCGAGAAATCCTCCTGATCGGTGCGAAGGGCATAGGCCGCCGTGACCAGGGCCGCGCGCTGCTGGCCCAGCCCCTCCTCGACGGACTGGATCTGTTCGGCCACGCCGGTCCCGGCGTTCTCGAGCCGCAGGGTCTGGCGCGCCAGGTCGTCGGCGGCGAGACGGGCGGCGTCCTGGGCCTCACCGGCGGCGGCGGCCAGATCGGCGGCCCGGGCGGCCAGCGCGGCTTCGGCCTCGCGCAGCTGGGTCTGGGCCAGGTCGGAAGCGTCCACGATCAGGCGGGACTGTTTCTCGACCGCGTCGAGCACGCCGGCGGCCTGGGAGTCGAGTCGGCCTCCCAGGGTCGCCATCTCGGTGCGCTCGGCGCCCAGTTGTTCGACAAGGCGACGGGCGGTGCGGCCGGCGGTCTCGGCGGCGTCGTTCAGACGCTGGGTTTCCTGTGCCAGGGCTTCGCGCAGCAAGGCCATGTCGTTGCGCGCACGTTCGGCCGCCAAGGCCGCCTGGTCGATGTCGTTGCGGAGCGTCGACAGAACCTCGCCGGTCTGCTGAGCGGCCAGAGCGGTCGGCGCGACCAGGGCCTCGGCCAGATCGCGTGCGCGACGGGTCTCGTGCGCCAGACCCGCGCCCTGACGGACCGCATGGGCCAGCATGATCGCGAGACCTGCCGGAGCGAGCGCGATCAGGATGTAGAGGGCGATGCGCAGCGGATCGAGGGCGACGTTGCCGACTCCGACCTCATAGGCCGCCCAGGCGGCGACACCGCCGACCCAGAGGGAGGCCGCGACCCCCGCGATCAGATAGGTCCGGCCCGATGACGGCGGGCTCGGCGTCCGCTGCGAGGTGGCGGTCACGGGCGCCGGGGTCGGGGTGATCGTCGCGGGCGGGGCGTCCGCGCTGGTCGCGAAGGTCAGGGCGCCGGTGTGGCTGTCCGTTGGATCGCGGTTCTCGGCCGGAGCGCGCGCGGGTTCGACCGCCAGGTTGGCCTGAGGAGATGGCGCGTCGACGGGCGGTTCCAGGGGCGTGTCCGCCGCCACGGCCTCGCGTTTGCGCTGCTCTTCCAGCCGCCGGCGACGGCGTTCCGACATCGGCCTGGGTTCATCCGTGGCATCCGTCTCGATCGGCGCGACCGGTGTCTCGCCTTCGACCGGAGCCGGGGCCGAGGTATCGGCGACATCCGGGTCGGTCAGGGTCAGAGGCGGCCGTTGGCGGGACTTCATGTGACGCGTATCTCGGATGGACTGACGCCGCGCATGTGCGCGAGGTGATCCGACCCTAACGGCTAAGGCCCTGTCCCGAAAGGCGGCAGGCGCGATTCAGCCGGGGAGACTCAGCAGGCCGGCGGCGTGTCCGATGTCATCGATATCGAGGCGTTCGGCGTGCAATCGACGACGCGATGAACCTCGCGCTCGGGCTCAGCGGCGCGGTCGAGGGACACGCCGAACTGGGCCAGGGCGGCCGTCGCCAACATCACGATGAAGCCGACGAGCAGTTGGATGAGCGCCTGCAAGTGTTTCTTCCCCCGATCGAGGGGGCCTTATGCCCGATTTCGGCGAACCGGACAATGCAGGGTGGCAGGCTCGATTGACCCTTGGCTGGTGGCGTGGAACGGATGGACGATCCGGGCGTCTTGGTTCAGCCGGAACGCGACCCACGATACCGGACGGGGACAGACGAGCCATGGACACTGAGGGAGCACCGGGCGTGGCTCTCGATGCGCGTGAGTTGCTGGTGCCAGGCCACACCTGCTGGCGGGTGGAAACCGCAGGCCGCTTCGCCGTGCTGATGGAGAACGAGGCCTACTTCGACGCCTTGGCCTCGGCCCTGTCGAAGGCGCGCCGGTCGGTCGTGGTTCTGGGCTGGCAGTTCGATCCCCGCACACGCCTGGATCCCGTGACCCGCCCCGGCGACCGCCAGGCGGAGATCGGCCATCAACTGCGCATGATGGTCAAGACCCGGCCCGAGTTGGACGTGCGCCTGCTCATCTGGAAATCGCCCCTGCTGATCGCCGCGTCGCAGGGCTTCTATCCGCACCGGGCGCAAGCCTGGTTCCGCAAGCGGATGGTGGAGTTCCGGCTCGATCAGCCGGGTCCCCTCGGTGCCTGCCATCACCAGAAGGCGATCATCGTAGACGACGCCGTGGCCTTCTGTGGCGGCGGGGACATTTCGGTCGACCGTTGGGATTCAGAGGCGCACCGCGACGACGACCTGCGCCGTGCCCAGCCCTCGGGCGTCATCTCGCCACCCCGGCACGAGACCATGTGCGTGATGGACGGGCCCGCCGCCCGGGCTCTGGGCGATCTGGCGCGGGAGCGGTGGTTCAAGGCGACCTGGGAGAGGACCCTGCCCGATCCCGAAGGTTTCGATCCGTGGCCGGATGGGGTCGAGCCCGACTTCCACGACGTGCCCGTCGGCATCGCCCGGACCGAGCCTCGCCATGGTGGCCGCACCGAGGTCCGCGAGAACGAGCGACTGCACGTCGAGGCGATCCGGCAAGCCAGGCGGCTGATTTATATGGAGAACCAGTATTTCACCTCGCCCGTGATCGCGGCCGCCCTGGCCGAGCGGCTGGACGAGGACGACGGGCCCGAGGTGGTGCTGGTCTCGACCGGCCGCAGCCCCAGCTGGTTCGACAGCCTGACCATGGACACCGCCCGCGCCGAGGTCCTGTTCCGACTGGAGAGCGCGGACCGGCACGATCGGTTCTTCGCCTTCAGCCCGAATACGGCCAAGGGGCAGCGAATCATCGTCCATGCCAAGGTCACGATCGTGGATGATCGGCTGCTGCGGATCGGGTCGACGAACCTGAACAACCGGTCTCTGGGCATGGACACCGAATGCGATGTCGCCGTCGCGCCGACGACGGAGGTCGGGCAGGCGGCGGTGCGAAGGTTTCGCCACCGGTCGATCGGACATTTCATCGGCGTCACAGCGGACGAGTTCGATGCCGCCGAAGCCGTTCTGGGATCGACCGGCAAGGCCATGCGGGGGTTCGACACCGGGCGGCTCACACCGCTGGGAGCCGAGCCGCCGACCTGGATCGAGCAGACGATCGCGGAGTTTCAGATCGGCGACCCGACGTCGCCCGCCGACGCCTGGCGTCCGTGGAAGCGGCGCAACCGCTCGCAGCGGATTCAGGACGCGGGCTGAACCTCGAAATCGACCACCAGCGGCAGATGGTCCGACGCCATGCGCGACAGGGGCGAGAAGGGAGCCTGAACGCGGGTAATCCGAATGTCGGGCGTGACGAAGACATGGTCGATGCGGATGGCGGGAAAGCCGGAAGGGAAAGTCTTCAGCGAGGGCCGTTGTCCGATCTGGCGCTGACAGTCGGCCAGGCGGCACGCGATCGTCTGATAGGGACGGGTGATCGATGTGGCGTTGAAGTCTCCGGCCAACAGGGTCGGGCCCGCGCATTCCGGATGTCCCAGCCACTCGCGGCCGACCAGCGCCGCCGCCTGCAGCCGCTGTTCCCGGGGCACCAGGCCGAGGTGGGTGTTGAGGACGTTGAGCGCGACACCCGCGACGTCGATGCGCAGCCACAGGGCCCCTCGCGGCTCGATCCCGGGAATGCCTCGCGCGGTCGGGAGCGGTCCTGCCTTGACCAGCCGCTCTGGCCAGGGAGTCAGGACGGCGTCGCCATACTCCTCGGCCTCGACCCGCATGGCGGGGTGGAAGCGGACCGACATCGACAGTCGGTCGGCGATGGCCTGAGCCTGATCGACGCCGCCGGTCCGGGCGCGACCGACGTCCAGTTCCTGGAGGCAGACGATGTCGGGCTCGTGCTCTGAGATGATGGCGGCGATCCGGTCGACGTCCAGCCGACGGTCGACCCCGACGCAGCGATGCACATTGTAGGTGAGAAGGCGCACGGTCGTTCGGCTAAGCCATTTGACGCCGGTTGGCGACCCGCGTCCTCAGATTTCGACGAGCCGGTCGGCGATCTCGTTGGGATTGCGGGGCCGGGGCGGGAAGTGTTCCGCGAGCACAGCACCGACCATGCCGATCGCGGCCTCGAAACCTTCGGCGGGCCGATCGTCCTTGAGGGATGATGTCAGCGCCTCGACGGCGTCCACCCAGACGGACTGGTCGACGCGGGCGTGGATGCCCTTGTCCGCGATGACCTCGACCCGGTGATCGTCGAGGGCCGCGAAGATCAGCACGCCGGTCCGCTCCTCGGTGACGTGCAGGCCGTGAGCCAGGAACTGGTGCAGCGCCGCCCGCCGAACCCTGTCGCGCCGGACGCTTTTCGGCGTTGTGACCCTGCGAAGGGGCGGCAGTCGCAGCGCGGCATAGACCATGACGAAGACGGCGGTCTGGATCAGGGCATAGGCCGCGAGGGCCTGACTGATCTCGGTTCCCTGCGCCGACAGGTGGGCGGCGTCCCAGCCGCTGGCCATGCCCGGGATCCACGCCGGCTCGAACCCGAAGGGAATCAGGGCGAGCGGCAGCAGGAAGGCGGCCGACGCCGCCCACAACAGGCTGATGTCCCGGTAGGTCGAGACTTCCTTGGCCAGGACGCAGAAGATTTCGCCCGACGTCTTCGCCTCCGCCGCCCGAATGGCGGCGGTGATGCGCTCGTGATCGGCCCTCGAGATGCGCTTCACCATCCGCCCGACGCGCCTCCGCCGCCGAAACTGCCGCCGCCGCCCGAGAAGCCGCCGAAGCTGGAGCCACCGCTGGAACCGCCGCGGGCGACGCTGCTCAGGATTTCAGCGGCCCCCCAGACCAGGATCGGGTCGACGCCGCCCCTGCGTCCGCGCCGGCGCCGCCCACCGCCCGCCGCCTGCATCAGGTTGATGAACAGGATGATGAAGATCGCAGCGATGATGATCGCCGGCATGACGGGGAGTTCCGACTCGGTGGGCTCGGCGGCCGCCGCCCGGGCCTGGGCCTCCGCGGGATCCAGCCTCAGCTGGGTGTCGATGGCGTCGACCCCGGCGGTGATACCGCGCTCGTAGCCACCCTCGCGAAAGGGCGGCAGGACGTCGGTCTGGATGATCTGGTTGGACAAGGCGTCGGTCAGGACGGGCTCGAGACCATAGCCAACCTCGATTCGGACCTTGCGCTCGTTCGGCGCCACGATCAGCAGGACGCCGCTGTCGGTCTCTGCCGCCCCGATGCCCCAGGCGCGACCCAGCTGATAGCCGTAATCCTCGATCTCGTAATCCTGCAGACTGTTGACCGTGACAACGACCAGCTGGTCTCCGGTGGCGGCTTCCAAGGCCTCGAGCTTTGCCGTGATCTCGGCCTCCTTCGGCGCGGACAGCAGGCGCGCTTCATCGACGACGCGGCCGGTTAGGGCGGGGAAGGCCGGCTGCGCGATCGTCTGCGTCGTCGCGGCCAGGCAGGACACCAGACCGACCAGCAGAGTGACCATGAGCCTGTTGGCCGTCCTGATCATCGTCGTAGACGTCACTGGGCGGGCGGCGTCGATCCGGGCGCGACGGGTTGAGCAGATCCACCCGGAGCGGGGGCGGGGGCCCCGTTCAGATTGAACTCCACGCGTGGCGCGCTCTGGGCCTCGTCGGTGGCGTTGAACAGCTGCATCGGCTCCTCGCCCGAGAAGACGGTGTTGGCCCAGATCACGGTCGGGAAGGTCCGCAGTGAGGTGTTGTAGGCGCGAACGGCCTCGTTGTAGTCGCGCCGTGAAATGGTGATGCGGTTCTCTGTCCCCTCCAGTTGGGACTGGAGGTTCAGGAAGTTCTCGTTGGCGCGCAGCTGCGGATAAGCCTCGACCAGCACGCCCAGCGAACGCACCCCGGCAGTGACCCGGCCCTGCGCATTGACGAAAGCCTGCACGGCGGCCGGGTCGCTGAGCTGTTCGGTGGTCAGGGGGGTGGAGACGGCGGCGTTGCGCGCCTCGATCACCTCGGTGAGCGTGGTCCGCTCCTGGATCCCGGCGGCCTGGACGGTGGCGACGAGGTTCGGGATCAGGTCGGCGCGGCGCTGATACTGGCTCTGGACGTCGGCCCACGCGGCCTCGGCGCGCTCCTGCTTGGTCGGGATGTCGTTGTAGCCGCAGGAGGCGACGCTCTGGGCGGCGATCAGTACGCCGATCGTGGCGACGAAACGAAACGGACTGCGAGCCATGGACCCCTCCTGAATCGCCGGATCGTCGGCGTCTGGCGAGACTATCAGCGTAACGTGACGAAGCTTCAAGCGTCGAACGGCTCGGGCTCCACGCCCGCCGCGCGGCAGGCGGCGCTGTAAGTGTTGGCCAACAGGCAGGCGATGGTCATGGGGCCCACGCCGCCCGGCACGGGCGTGATGGCTCCGGCGACGGCGGCGGCCTCGGCTAAGGCCACGTCGCCGACGACGCGCGTCCTGCCCTCGGCCGCCTTGACCGGATCGGTGGCAGGGACGCGGTTGATGCCGACGTCGATCACCGTCGCGCCCGGCTTGATCCAGTCGCCGCGGATCATCTCCGGGCGTCCGACCGCGGCCACCAGGATGTCGGCGCTCCGGCAGAGTGCGGGCAGGTCGCGGCTGCGGGAATGGGCGACGGTGACGGTGCAGTTCTCGGCCAGAAGCAGTTGAGCCATCGGCTTGCCGACGATGTTGGACCGCCCGACGATGACGGCGTTCAGGCCCGAAAGATCACCCAGGGTTTGCCGCAGCAACATGATCGACCCCAGGGGCGTGCAGGGCACGAGCCCCGGCAGTCCGACCGCCAGCCGGCCGGCGTTCACGACGTGAAAGCCATCGACGTCCTTGTCTGGATCAATGGCGGCCAGCACGGCCGCCGCGTCGATGTGGGCGGGGAGGGGGAGTTGCACGAGGATGCCGTGAATCCCCGGATCGGCGTTCAGGCTCGCGATCAGGGCCAGGAGGTCGGACTGGGTCGTGGTGTCGGCCAGCCGATGAGTGTCCGACCGCATGCCGGCGCGGGCGGTGGTCTCGCCCTTGTTGCGCACATAGATCTGGCTGGCGGGGTCCTCGCCGACGATCACGACCGCCAGACCGGGGCGGACCCCGTGGGTTTGCTCCAGCCTTGCACTGGCCTCGGCTATCCGGTCGACCAGACCGGCCGCGAAGGCCTTGCCGTCGATCAGCGTCGCACGCGCGTCGGTGTGGGCCACGGGCGGCTCCGTCTCGTCAGAATCCGAAGGGTCGGCGGCGATTTACAGGCGTCACGGATCGGCGTCTATGATCGCCTTGCAAACCGGGGGAAAACCAATGCGCCGCTCGACCTTAGCCATCACCGCCAGCGCGCTCGCGCTTCTTGCCGGCGCGAGCCAGGCCGCCGCCCAGCAGGCGACGCCGCTGGCCCTGGGTCAGGAGGTCTCCGGATCCCTGACGCCCGACGATGCTCGGGTCGATGATGCCGAGATGGGTCAGTACATCTATGATCTGTACGAGATTCAGGCGCGGGATGGGCAGCGGCTGGAGTTCACGATGCGCTCGGAGGTGTTCGACAGCTATCTGGAGCTGCTGGCGCAGGGCAGCGAGGAGGTGCTGGCGTCCGACGACGATGGTTTGGGCGAAGGGCTTCATTCCCGCCTTCGGTTCAATGTCGACGGCGACGCCACCTATGTGCTGCGGGCGCGCAACCTGGGCGGCCTGGAGGGCGGAGACTATCAGTTGAAGGTCGTCGACCGGGGTCCTGCGCCGCCCGCGCCGCGCCCGACGGCGATCCGGCTGGGCACGCCGATCCAGGGTGAAATCACCGACGCCGATCCGGAAGAGGAAGGCGTCGATCAGTGGTCGGCCTATCTTTATGACGCCTACAGCTTCACCGCGCGGGAAGGCGAAAGGATCGCCGTGACCATGGAGAGCGAGGCCTTCGATCCGATCGTTCGGGTCGGCGGCATGGCGTTGAGCGGCGGTTTCGAGGAACTGGCGTCCAACGACGACAGTCCGGCGGGTGGCCTCAACTCCTATCTGGTGTTCACCGCCCCGGCGGATGGCGAGTATCTGGTTCGCGCGGCGCCCCTGGGAGGAAGCCAGACGGGGGCCTATACCGTCGCCATCGCCGAAGGTCCGCCGCCGATGACGACCCGGACGATCGCGTTCGGAGAGACGGTCGAGGGGGCCCTGACCGACGAGGACGGCTCCAATGCCGGTGGCCAGAAGGCCGATGCCTACACCTTCCAGGGACGCGCCGGACAGCGGGTCGTCGCGACCATGAGTTCGGACGACTTCGACACCTATCTGGACCTTTACGCGGGCGAGGGCGGGGGGCGCTATATCGTCGATTCGGACGACGACGGCGCGGGAGAGGGGACGAACTCGCGTCTGACCCACACCCTGACCGAGGACGGCGAGTACACGCTGGAAGCCCGGGCTTTCAGCGAGGACGGAGCGGGTGATTATTCCCTCACCCTGACCGAGGCCGCGCCCGATCCGGAACCCATGCCCCTGGCGTTCGGCCGGACGATCCAGGGCGAGATCGCCGATGGCGATCCTCGCGACGACGACAACCGCGGCTTCGACGCCTTCCGCATCGCCGGAACCCAGGGCAACCGGATCCAGGTCATCATGCGCTCTGGCGATTTCGACACCTACCTGCAGATCGGGAGCCCGGAAGGCGACTTCTACGCCCTGACCAGCGATGACGACGGCCTGGGCGAGGGCACGGATTCACGCCTGAACTACACCCTGCCGTCGACCGGGGACTTCATCCTGCGGGCTTCGCCCCTCTATGCCGACGCTGGCGGCCTCTATTCGCTGGAACTCATCGACCGCGGTCCGCAGCCGACACCCGGCAGCATCCTGGTGGGAGCCACCGCGCGCGGAACCCTGACCGAGGACGACGGGATCGCCGAGGATGGCGCCTTCTATGACGCCTATCGCATCTCGGTGAAGGAAGGCGACAAGCTGCGCCTGACGATGGTGTCCAATGAGTTCGACGCCTATCTAGACATCGGTCGCGAGGATGAAGGCGGCGTCTTCACCAGCGTGGCGGCCGACGACGACGGCCTGTCGGACACCCATGCCAAGGTCGATTGGTCGGTCGAGGAAGAGGGCGACTACATCATCCGGGCCCGCAGCTTCGGCACGGGTCAGACGGGCGCGTATTCCCTGACGGTCGAACCGCGGGAATAGGCGGCCGCAAACAGCACGAAAGGGCTCCGGCGCGGTCGCGTCGGGGCCCTTTTGATTCTAAGGGTGGGGAATGGAATCCGCCGAGTTCGATCTGATCCTCGTCGGCGGCGGGCTCGCGTCCAGCCTGATCGCCTGGCGCCTGGCCATCGACCGGCCCGAGCTGAGGGTCGCCGTGGTCGAGCGCGACGGCCGACTGGGCGGCAAGCACACATGGTCTTTCTTCGACGGCGACATATCGAGCGAGGATCGCGCCTGGCTGGCCCCTGCGACGCCGCATCGCTGGGAGGGTGGCTATGATATCTACTTCCCGGGTCTCAGCCGCACCCTGGAGACGCCCTACAACAGCATGACCTCCGAGCGCCTGCACGAGGCGGTGGCGCCCCTGCTTGGAGATCGGCTCATTCGCGGCGAGGCGGTCGTTGTGGCACCCGATGCGGTGACGCTGGCCGATCAGACGGTCCTGCGCGGGAAAGGCGTGATCGACGCGCGGGGGCCCGCTCCCACTCCGCACCTGGACCTCGGATGGCAGCTCTTTCTCGGTCGAACCGTCCGTCTGACCGAACCCCATGGCCTGACCCGGCCGACCATCATGGACGCCACGGTGGCCCAGGGGGACGCCTACCGCTTCGTCTATCTGCTGCCGTTCGACGCCCGGACCGTGCTGGTCGAGGACACCTACTACGTGGATGGGCCCCGGCTGGATCGGGACGTTATCCGGGGACGTATCGACGATTACATCCGCTCGCGCGGCTGGACGGTCGAGGCGGTGGTCGAAGAGGAAGAGGGCGTGCTGCCCATCGCGCTGGACGGCGACATCGACGCCTTCTGGGGCGAGGGCGCGCCGGTCGCCCGGGCGGGACTGTCGGCGGCGCTGTTCCACCCGACCACAGGCTATTCCCTGCTGGACGCCGTGGCGACGGCGCGTCTGGTCGCTGGTGCGGATGACCTGTCGTCGACGGGGCTGCGCGCGCTGATGGAGGGGCATTCCAAGACGATCTGGGCGGGTCGGGCCTTTTATCGCCTGCTGGACCGTATGCTGTTCCGCGCCGCGAAGCCGTCGAAACGCTGGAGCGTCATGCGCCGCTTCTATGGCCTGTCGGAGCCTTTGGTGCGGCGCTTCTACGCAGGACGGAGCACCACGCTGGACAAGGCGCGCATCCTGACCGGAAAACCCCCCGTGCCCATCCATCGCGCGCTTCGACAGCTGCGCGAGACGGGTCTAGGAAAGAGCGCATGAGAGACCTGACGGCGAAACGGGCGGTGGTGATCGGGGCCGGGTTCGGCGGCATCGCCCTGGCCATCCGACTGCAACGGGCGGGCATCCAGACGACCCTGGTCGAGAAGCGCGACAAGCCCGGCGGCCGCGCCTACGTCTGGAAGGAGCACGGTTTCACTTTCGACGCCGGTCCCACGGTCATCACCGACCCCGACTGCCTGGAGCAGCTGTTCGAGGGCACCGGCTCGGTGCTCAAGGACTACGTCGATCTGCTGCCGGTCGATCCCTTCTACCGGCTGTGCTGGGAAGATGGGCGGGCGTTCGACTATAACAACGACCAGGAGGCGATGGAGCGCCAGATCGCGGCCTTCAATCCGGCCGACGTCGCGGGCTACGACCGCTTCCACAAATATTCCGAGGAGCTGTATCAGGAGGGCTATCTGCGGCTGGGCACCGTCCCGTTCCAGTCCTTCTGGTCGATGATGGCGGCGGCGCCCCAGCTGATGCGGCTGGAAAGCTGGAACAGCGTCCACGCCATGGTCGCCCGCCACATCGAGGACCCGCAGCTGCGCCAGGCCTTCAGCTTCCACACCCTGCTGGTGGGCGGCGACCCCTTCAAGACCAGCTCGGTCTACGCCCTGATCCATGCGCTCGAACGGCGCGGCGGGGTGTGGTTCGCGCGCGGCGGGACCGGGGCCTTGATCGACGGTCTGTGCCGGTTCTTCACCGACCTGGGCGGTGACCTGCGGCTGAACGCCTCGGTCGAGCGGATCGAGACGGAGGGCGACCGGGCGACGGGCGTCGTGCTGGAAGGCGGCGAGGTGATCCCCGCCGACATGGTCGCCTCCAACGCAGACGTGGTCCACACCTACGACAAGCTTCTCGGCCGCACGCCGCGCGGGAAGTCCAAGGCCAGGTCGCTGAAGTCCAAGCGGTTCTCGATGTCGCTGTTCGTCCTGCATTTCGGCGTCTCGACGCCGCAGCCGCAGCTGGCGCACCACACCATCTGCTTCGGGCCCCGCTATCGCGAACTGATCTCCGAGATCTTCTCCGGGCCCGAACTGCCCGAGGATTTCTCGCTTTACCTGCACGCGCCCTGCGCCACCGACCCGTCCATGGCCCCGCCCGGACAGTCCAGCCACTATGTCCTGTCGCCCGTGCCGCACCTGGGGGCCGCCGACATCGACTGGTCGGTCAAGGGACCGGAGTACCGCGAGAAGATCATCGACTATCTGGAGGAGCGGTACATGCCGAACCTGCGGCGCGATCTCGTCACGACGCGGATCTGGACGCCGCAGGATTTCAAGGACGACCTGAACTCGCACCTGGGGTCGGCCTTCTCGCTGGAGCCGATCCTGACCCAGAGCGCCTGGTTCCGGCCGCACAACAGGGACGACGTGATCCCCAACCTCTACATCGTCGGGGCCGGCACCCATCCGGGGGCGGGCATTCCCGGAGTGGTCGGCTCGGCCAAGGCGACGGCTGGCCTGATGCTGGAACAGGCGGCGGACGTCCGGTGACCGACGCCGTCCTCGCCGCGTCCAAGGCGTCGATCGTCAAGGGGTCCAAGAGCTTTCGCTCGGCCTCCCGGCTGTTCGACCCCAAGGTGCGCGAGGACGCCTGGCTCCTCTACGCCTGGTGCCGGGCCTGCGACGACGAGATCGACGGCCAGGACCACGGCTTCGGCCACGAGGTGCTGACCCCTGAGGAACAGAAGCGGCGGCTCGACCGGCTGTATGACCTCACGCGCCGTGCCATGACCGGCGAGACCATGTCCGATCCCGTCTTCGCCGCCTTCCAGCGTGTGGCGCTCCGGCACCGCCTGCCCGAGCGCTGGGCGATGGACCTGATCGACGGTTTCGCCATGGACGTTGCGCACCGGGACTATCGCACCCTGGACGACGTCATGGCCTACTGCTGGCACGTCGCTGGCGTCGTCGGGGTCATGATGGCACGGGTGATGGGCGTGACCGATGCCGAGGTGCTGCGCCGCGCCCAGGACCTGGGATTGGCGTTCCAACTGACCAATATCTCGCGCGACGTGATCGAGGACGCCGAAGGTGGCCGGGTCTATCTGCCGGCGGACTGGCTGGTCGAGGCGGGGCTGGAGCCGACGGCCGAGGCCGTGGCGGATCCCGCGAACCGCGCCAAGGTTCACGCCGTGACGCAGAGGCTGCTGGCCGTGGCCGAGCCCTATTACGACAGCGCGCGGGACGGCCTGCGCGGACTGCCGTTCCGCTCGGCCTTGGCCATCGCGGCGGCGCGTGGGGTCTATCGGGAAATCGGCCGCAAGGTCCGGCGTGGCGGCCCCGAAGCCTGGCGTTCGCGGGTATCGGTCGGGCGCCTGATGAAGCTGTGGCTGTTCAGCCGAGGCGCTCTGATCGCCGTCTGGACCCAGGCCTTGGATCGCGGCAAGCCCCTGCCGATCAGGCCTGCGCTGTGGACCCGCGTCTGAGGGCTTCGCGACGGACGGCGGGCAGCCGCCACCACGGCGTCGCCGGCGACAGGTGATGCTCGTGGTGCATGCCGAAGTGGAAACAGGTCAGCAGGGACGCGATCCACGGCATAGGCAAGGTCCGAGCACGGTGATGGTCGTCGAAGCCCTCGCCGGCGGTATGCCGATGCGGCAGCCAGGTGCCGAAGACGAACAGCTGTAGCGCGCTGAGCACGGCCGGCAGGGCCCAGAACAGGATCAGACTGGCGACCGACGCGCCCAGCAGCAGGTAGGCGATCAGCACCGCAGTCACGATGGCGAACTCGCGCCAGCCGAAATAGCGTGTGAAGAAGCCGTAGAACCACGGCAGGAAGGCCTCGGGCCGGTCGGCGTGAAAATCCGGGTCGTCGGCCGTGCCGGGCGCGCGGTGATGCTGGTGGTGGCAGACGTTCAGCTCGCGGAACGAGAAGGCTGCGTACGCCCCGACGCAGACCTGGCCGACCACTGCGTTAAGCCTGGGCCGTCCGGGAGCCAGCGACCCGTGCATGGCGTCGTGGGCGACGATGAACATGCCGGCCCCGAGCCAGCTTTGCGTCAGGATCAGCACTGGAACCACCGCGAGCGCCGGACCGTGCAGGGGATGAAAGAAGATGCCCCACACATGCAGGGTCGCCCACCCGGTCACGATCAGGGCGGCGAGGGTGAGGCCGATGGTGGTCTGGCGGGCGCGCGTCACTCGGCGGGCAGATCGGCGGCGGCCCGCTCGGCGCGACGGGCTTTCAGAATGGCGCTGAGCCGCTGAGGATTGGGCGCGAAGACGAAGCCGAAGGATACCGCGCCGTCCCGCGTCTGCACCGCGTGATGCAGCTTGTGCGCCTGGACGAGGCGGCGGGCGTAGCCGTTTCGGGGCATCCAGTGGAACGGCCACCGCTGATGCACCAGGCCGTCGTGCACGAAGGCATAGACGACGCCGTACAGGGTCACCCCGAGCGCGATCGCCCGGATCCACCACAGACCCGTCAGCCAGGCGACGACGAACAGGCCCGTGCCGACGACGGCTCCGACCACGCCGTACAGGTCGTTGACCTCGAAAGTCTTGTCGTGGGGCTCGTGATGATCGCGGTGCCAGCCCCAGCCCAGGGGGCCGTGCATGATGTAGCGATGCGTCGTCCAGGCGACCCCTTCCATCAGGAAGAAGACGGCCAACGTCAGCAGGGTGAACCACACGAGCGTCATGGCCGGACCCTACGCCGCGTCGCGGGCAGTTCCAACCGCGACCGGGCGTCGCTAAGCAGGAACTCATGAGCGACGACGTCATCCGAGACCGCAAGGACCAGCACTTGGACGTTGTCCTCTCCGGCGGCGGACGCCATGCCAGGGACGCCGGGTTCGACGCGATCCGGTTCGTTCACGAGGCCCTGCCCGACCTCGATCACGCCAAGATCGATCTGGGCGTCGATTTCCTGGGGCGGCGACTGAAGGCTCCTTTTCTCATCAGCTCGATGACGGGCGGTCCCGCCCGCGCGGAAGCGATCAATGCCCATCTCGCCGAGGCGGCGCAGGCCCTGGGCATCGCCTTGGCCGTGGGCTCTCAGCGCGGGGCGCTGGAAGGCGGCGCGGGCGGCGGCCTGAACGCCTCGCTTCGCGATCGGGCCCCGGACACGCCGATCCTGGCCAACATCGGCGCGGCCCAGCTGACCCGGGGGTTCGGCGTGGACGAGGCGCGCCGCGTCATGGAGATGATCGGGGCCGACGCCCTGATCGTGCATCTGAACCCGCTTCAGGAAGCCTGCCAGCCGGAGGGCGACCGCGACTGGTGGGGCGTCGGCGCGGCGCTGGAGGCGCTGGTCCGCAAGCTGGACGCGCCGGTCGTGGTCAAGGAAACGGGCGCGGGGATATCGGCGGCCACGGCACGGCGGCTGGAAGCGATGGGCGTGGCGGCCATCGATGTCGCCGGCGCGGGCGGGGCGAACTGGGGCCTGATCGAAGGCGAACGCGCGACGGAACCGGGGGACAAGGCGCACGCCCTGGCCTTCGCCGACTGGGGCATTCCGACCGCCCGTTGCATCGCCGAAGTACGCGCTGCGTGCCCTGGCGTGACCCTTGTTGGGTCCGGAGGCGTCCGCGACGGGGTCGACGCGGCCAAGGCGATCCGTTTGGGCGCCGATGTCGTGGGACAGGCGGCGGGTGTGCTGAAAGCCGCGACGCTGTCCAGTGAAGCTGTGGTCGCGCATTTCGACCTGGCCATTCGGCAACTGCGGACCGCTTGCCTCTGTACGGGTTCAGCCAACCTCGCAGCCCTGAAGCAGGCACAGCTTCAGGATTGAGGCGACCAATCACAGGTTGACATACTGGGCCTAACGCTCGACCTAGGATTGATTATCCCCGGTTGTGGAAGGTCGATCATGGATGCCGACACGTTCATCGATCGTTGGTCGGGTCCACCGATCAGCGAGCGTGCCCACTATCAGACGTTCGTCAGCCAACTCTGTGAGGTCATAGACGTCGGCGGGCCGGATCGCGACCGTGCTGGAGATCTGAATTACTGCTTCGAGCGGCCTGTTCGATTTCGTCACGACGATGGTGGGTCCCACGTCGGCTACATCGATTGCTACCGACGCGGGTGTTTCGTGCTCGAAGCCAAACAGTCGGCCAAGGGCCCCATCGGTATCGCGAGCGGGGACCGCGTCGACCGGCTGATGCGAGCGGCGAAACGCCAGGCCGCAGACTATGCCAAGGCGCTGGACGAATGGCCGCCCTTTCTCGTGGTCGTCGATGTCGGTCGATCGATCGAACTGTGGTCCGACTTCGATCGCCAAGGAAAGGTCTACAGCCCCTTTCCGGATCGGGCGCGGCAGCGCATCACCCTGGACCGTATGGCCGATCCAGAGGTCCGGGACATGCTGCCGGCCGTCTGGCTGGACCCCATGAGCCTGGACCCGGCCGCGCGGGTGGCGGCGGTGACGACGGACATCGCCGAGCGTCTCGGCTGGCTGGTGCGTTCGATCGCCGAGCGGATGCCGGGCACCGCAGACGGTCCGATCAGCGACCTGGATCGTGGCGCGCATGCCAATCGGACTGCCCTGTTCATGATGCAGTGCATTTTCGCCATGTTCGCCGACAGTGTCGGGCTTATCGAAGATCGAGGCTTCCTAGAGTTCCTGATATCCTATCGAGGTCAGGCGAGGAACTTCCATACCGCGGCCAGCGACTACTTCCGGCACATGGACAGCGGTGGACATTGTCCGGCGGCGCGCCAGGACCTCAGGCGGTTCAACGGTGGCTTGTTCCGCGAGGTCGCGCCCCTGCCGATCACCGAGGCCGAGCTGGAGGCCCTGATCGCCGCCGCGCAGGCGGACTGGGCGTCGGTCGAGCCAGCCATCTTCGGGGCGCTGCTGGAACAGGCCCTCGACCCCTCTGAGCGCGGTCGGTCGGGCGCGCATTACACGCCGCGCGCCTTCGTCGAGCGTCTGGTCGGTCCAGTCTTGCAGCCCCTGAGAAAGGACTGGGAGGCCATAGAGGGCCTGGCCATCGGACTGCATCAGGACGGACGCTCGGCCGAGGCACAGAAGCTGGTCCGTGGCTTTCACGCAGACCTTTGCGCCCTCAAGATCCTGGATCCCGCGTGCGGAACGGGAAACTTCCTCTATGTGTCGATGCATCTGCTCAAGACCCTTGAGAGCGAGGTCCTCAGCGCGCTTCATGAACTCGGCGACCCGCAGGGGATGCTCGAGTTGCCGCGCCATTCGGTGGCCCCAGAGCAGTTCCTGGGCCTGGAACAGAATCGCTACGCCGCCTGGATCGCCCAGATGGTTTTGTGGATCGGCCATTTGCAGTGGCATTTCCGGACCTTCGGCGATGCCAAGCCCAGCGAGCCGATCCTGAGGGACGCCGGATCGATCCAGCTTGGCGATGCGATCCTGTCTTGCGACGCGGTCGATCTGGCTCGGGATGATCAGGGCAGGGTCGTGACGCGTCAGCGACGGGCGACCCGCAACGGCTCCGTCCAACCCGAAGACGAGAACGTCGAGGTCGAGCGGTATATCAATCCGCGTCAGACGCCCTGGCCAGAAGCGGACTTCATCGTCGGGAACCCTCCCTTCATGGGGGCCAAGGACATGAGGCGGCACCTCGGCGACGGCTATGTCGACGCCCTGTGGGCGGTGCGTCAGGGGCGTCATCGTTCAGCGGACCTCGTCACCGTCTGGTGGGATCGGGCGGCCGAACTGCTGACGCGTCCGGGATCGCGGCTGCGCCGCTTCGGCTTCATCACGACCAGTTCGATCACCCAGACGTTTTCGCGCCGCGTGATCGAGGATCGACTGAACGCGCCTCGACCTGTCCGGCTGGTCTATGCCGTGCCCGATCATCCCTGGATCAAGGGAGTCGACAAGGCCGCCGTCAGGATCGCCATGACGGTCGCCGAGGCCGGAGATCCGGACGGCCAGGGCTGCCTGGCGGAGGTCGTTCAGGAGTCGGACCTGCACAGCGATCTGCCGCAGATCGTCTTTCGAGAGCGCGTCGGCGACATCGGATGCAATCTGTCGATCATCGACGGGCCAGCGGCGGTTCCGCTCCGCGCGAACGCCGGGCTCAGCGCGCGCGGCGTCCAGTTGATGGGCGCGGGATTCGCCGTGACCCCTGCGCGGGCCGACGCTCTTTGCGTCCACTCCGCGCCTGTTGCGCCGAGCCCGGCGCGACCCTACCGGAACGGGCGCGATCTGGCGGGGCGGTCGCGAGATCTGATGGCGATCGACTTCCACGACCTCGACGAGCGCGAGGCGCGTCGCCTGCATCCCGGCTTCTACGATCACCTGCTGACGACGGTGAAGGCGGCCCGCGACCGGAATGGGCGCAAGGCCTACCGGGACCGGTGGTGGCAGTTCGGCGAGCCTCGCCGCGAGCTCCGCGCCGCGCTGGCGGGCCTGGATCGCTACATCGTCACGATCGAGACGGCCAAACATCGCTGGTTCCAGTTCCTGGACGTCGAGATACTGCCGGACAACAAGCTGGTGGTGATCGCGACCGATGACGCGGCGGTGCTGGGCGTTCTGTCGTCCCGGGCCCATCTCGCCTGGTTCCGCAGTCATTGCGGACGGATCGGTGCCTATGACGGCGATGCGGTCTATGTGAAGAGCGCGTGTTTCGACGCCTTTCCCTTTCCTGATTTGTCCGTCGCCGCACGCGCGGAAGTCGCTGCGCTCGCGGAAGAGCTGCAGGAGGTGCGCGAGCGGGCCCTGCTGCGCGATCCGACCCTGACGATGACGACGCTCTACAACGCCATTACTCGGGCCGGCCCGGTAGCGGACGACGGCCGCGGCCGGACCGCGTGCGTCGAGTTGCTTCGCTATCTCCACGCCCGGCTGAACGACTGCGTGGAGAAGGCCTACGGCTGGAGCGACAGCCCGGAGCCGGAGGTCCTGGTCGATCGGCTGCGCGCGCTGAACGCGTCCAGAGCGGCAGAGGAGGCGTTGGGGGATGTTCGCCATCTGCGTCCCGCCTTTCAGAAACGGATCGGGCCGGCGACTCCGGTCCAGCAGAGCGACGCGCTGTTCAGTGGGCCTGCGGGTCTGCCCGATCTGCCGTCCAAGGGTGCTCCGCTTGCCGCCGCTATCCTGGCCTCCTTGAGAGGCGCCGGCCGTCCGATGACCTCGCACGCCTTGCTGGGTCGCTTTTCGCGTCGTGCCGGACGGCGAGCGGAGGCGCGCGTGGCCGAGACGCTGTCGATCCTGGCTGTCGCCGGCTCGGTTCAGCAGACCGAGGGCGGTTGGTTCGCGCCGCGCTGAAGGCTTTTCGATCGACGACCACAAAGGCCGTGCTATGGGCGCGGCGGAGGTCGAATGGCACGGGCTGACACCGACGTCGTCATCATCGGAGGCGGGCACAACGGGCTGGTGTGCGCCTTCTACCTGGCGCGCGCGCGTCTGAAGGTCGTCGTTCTGGAGCGCCGCGACATCGTCGGTGGGGCCGCGGTCACCGAGACCTTCCATCCCGGCTTTCGCAACTCGACCGCCAGCTACACCGTCAGCCTGCTGAACCCGCGCGTCATCGCCGACATGGATCTGGCGCGGCACGGTCTTCGGATCGTCGAGCGACGCGTGTCCAACTTCCTGCCCCTGCCCGATGGGCGGTTCCTTGAGGCCGGGGAGGGGAGGACAGCCGCATCGGTCGCGCGCTTCTCGGTCCGCGACGCTGATCGGCTGCCCGAGTACGAGCGTCGGCTGGCGGCGGTGGCGGATGTTCTGCGCGATCTGATCCTGAAGGCCCCGCCCAATCTGCTCGAAGGCGGCGTTGCCGAGGCTCTGCCCGAGCTTCTGCGCTCCGCCTCCGTCGCGCGGCGACTTGGGGGCCTCGATCTGACGGGCCGCCGCGATGTGCTGGACCTGTTCACAAAGTCGGCCGGTGACTGGCTGGACGGCTGGTTCGAGAGCGATCCGATCAAGGCCCTGTTCGGCTTCGACAGCGTCGTGGGCCACTACGCCAGCCCCTACACGCCGGGTTCGGCCTATGTGCTGTTGCACCACGTCTTCGGCGAGGTGAACGGCAACCGGGGGGCGTGGGGGCATGCCCTGGGTGGCATGGGGGCGATCACCCAGGCGATGGCCTCGGCGTGTCGCGAGCGCGGCGTCGACATCCGCACGGGCGTCGAGGTTTCGGAGGTCGTGACGGAGCGGGGCAGGGCGGTGGGCGTCGTCACCGCGACCGGAGACGCGCTGCGGGCCCGCGCCGTGGTCGCCAATGTCCATCCCCGACTGCTGTTCGATCGGATGGTCGATCCGGCGGTCGTGCCACCGGACTTCACCGAGCGGATGGCGCGCTATGCGTCGGGTTCGGGCACCTTCCGGATGAACGTGGCCCTGTCGGAGTTGCCCCGGTTCACGGCGCGACCCGAGCCAGGAGATCATCTGACGGCCGGTATCATCCTGGCCCCCAGCCTGGCCTACATGGACCGGGCCCATGCCGAGGCCCGCCTGGGCGGATGGTCGTCATGGCCCATTATCGAGATGCTGATCCCGTCCACGCTGGACAACAGCCTCGCGCCGGCGGGCGCCCACGTCGCCAGCCTGTTCTGCCAGCACGTCGCGCCTGTGCTGTCGGACGGGCGAACGTGGGACGATCATCGCGAGACCGTCGCGGATCTGATGATCGACACCATCGAAGGGTGGGCCCCCGGGTTCAAGGCTTCGATCGTCGGCCGCATGGCCCTGACGCCACTGGATCTGGAGCGGCGCTTCGGCCTGGTCGGTGGCGACATCTTCCACGGGCGTCTGACGCTGGACCAGTTGTTCAGCGCCCGGCCGGTGCTGGGCCACGCCGACTACCGCATGCCGGTGCCTGGGCTGTTTCTGTGCGGCTCGGGAGCCCATCCGGGCGGAGGCGTCACGGGGGCGCCGGGGCACAACGCGGCGCATGCTGTGCTGAAACGGATCAAACGTCGCTGAGGTTCAGTGCGCGGGCGACGGCCTGGCGGATGGCGGCCTCTGTGAACGGTTTCTGGACCGTCGGGTGGCCCCGCCAGGCATCGCCGAGCCCGCTCTCGCCGTAGCCGGTCGAGAACACAAAGGGAATGTCTCTGGCCCGCAGTGCCTCCGCGACGGGGAAGACCTCGCGGCCGGCGACGTTCACGTCCAGCAGCGCCACATCGAGGGCCTCGTCACTCGTGACAATGCGCAGGGCTTCGTCGATCGTGCCGACCGGGCCGATCGGCTGGCAACCCATGTCTTCGAGGATGGTCTCGAGCAGCATGGCGACCAGCGACTCGTCCTCGACGATAAGGACGCGACGTCCCTCCAGCCCTGTCGTCATCGATATCCTCCGAGGCGAGCCCTGACGCCGCGATCTCCGCGAGAGCCGTAATCCAGATTTCTGGCCACCGCCAGATGCGTGGCCCGGCATTGCCCTCGCCGATCATGAGGTTAGGATCGGCCATGTCTATCACAAGCTTGGCCATGGCCATGACGATCGCCCTTTCCACCGGGTCCGGACGGCCCGTCGTGGCCGTGGAGCAGGGACAACTCGCGGGCCGCTCGACGGACAGTGTGATGTCGTTCCAGGGCATTCCCTACGCGGCCCCGCCCGTGGGCGCTCTCCGGTGGCGACCTCCCCAGTCTGCGCCGGGGTGGGATGGCCTCAGGGATGCCACAGGCCCCGGCGCGATCTGCGTCCAGCCCCCCGCGAACGGGGACCCCGGCGTCGGCCCTCCGCCGATGAGCGAGGACTGCCTGACCCTGAACATCTGGGCTCCGGATGACGCCGAGGCCTTGCCCGTCATGGTCTGGATCCATGGGGGTGGGTACAACAACGGCTCGGGAACGGCAGAGCTCTACGAGGGCACGCGACTGGCCGGGCGCGGCGTCGTCGTGGTCACGCTGAACTACCGCCTCGGTCGGCTGGGCTTCTTCGACCATCCCGCCCTGGCCGCGGAGCGCGATCCTGGCGAGCCGGCGGGGAATTATGGCCTCATGGATCAGGTCGCGGCGCTGGAGTGGGTTCTAGACAATATCGCCGCCTTCGGAGGCGATCCGCGACGTGTGACGATCTTCGGAGAATCCGCCGGCGGTGTCGCCGTCACCCAGTTGATGATCGCTCCGGCCGCCCGGGGGCTGTTCCATGGGGCCATCGTCCAGTCAGGGCTGGGACGGCAGCGGTCGGCCCGCCTGGCCGAAGATCGTCCCGGGCGACCGTCGGCTCAGAGCCTCGGGACCGCCTTCGCACGCGGCGCGGGCCTCGCCGAGGCCACGGCCGGCGAGTTGCGAGCCCTGCCGGCCGAGCGGTTCCTGTCGCCTATGCCGGCCTTCTACACCGACAATCTCGTGGTGGACGGCCAGGTGCTAAACGAGGATGTGGTCGAAGCATTCTCGGCCGGGAGACAGGCCCCGGTGCCGATGATCATCGGCACCAACAGCGCCGAGTTCTGGTGGATCAGGCCCGCGGACGCAGGAGCCTACGGCCGGACCGACGACGCCATGACGGACGCCGAGTATGACGCCCTGATCGGGGCCTACGGCGGTACCGCGAACTACGACGCCTCCGTGGTCAGCGACCTGATCTTCAACGAGCCGGCGCGGCATCTGGCGAGGCTGCATGCGGCGGCCGGCCACCCGACCTTCCTTTATCGGTTCGACGTCGTCGCCGCGTCGAACCCGGAGCCCAGCGGAGGCGCGACCCACGCGTCGGAACGTCCCTATGTGTTCGACACTCTGCATACCGTCGGACGCCCGATGGGAGATCGCGACCAGCGTGCCGCGACTCTGATGGCGGACTACTGGACGACATTCGCCAGGACCGGCGATCCGAATGGAACGGGGCAACCGGAGTGGCCAGCGTTTCAGAATGATCGCCTGCTGCAGTTCGGAAATGACGGGCCGGAGCCGGTGACTGTTCCGGACGCAGGCGTGCTGGATATCATCGAAGAATTCTATCGACGCGTTCGGCCCTGACGGCACGCGTTGGGGATGTGGCGAGATCAAGGCCCTTGCGTGGCACATGAAGGCTGTGTCATGTAACCGATTACAGAATCTTTCGACGGACCCTCGATAAAGGGGGCTGGAACGATAGGACTGCTTCAGGAAGACGCCCTTGACCCTTCTTTCGTCCATCCGACGCTCCGCGTTCGTCGCGAAGGCTTCCGCGTGAAGCCCGCCACGATTCGCGACGTCGCCGACCTCGCCAAGGTCTCCGTGGCGTCGGTGTCGCGCGTCCTGACCGGGGCGGGCGTCGTGGCGGAGCCGACCCGGATGAAAGTCCTCGAGGCGGTCGAGGCCCTGTCCTATGTGCCTCATTCCGGTGCCCGCAGCCTGTCGACCAATCGGACCGACACCGTCGGCGTTGTCCTGCCCGACCTTTTCGGGGAGTTCTTCTCGGAACTGATCCGGGGCATGGACCTCGCCGCGCGGTCGGCCGGTCTGCACCTGATCGTGTCGAGTTCGCATGACGACGCCAGCGACGCCGCGGCGGCGATCCGGTCCATGCGGGGCCGGGTGGACGGGCTGATCGTGCTGTCGCCCCATCTGGACGCGGCGAACCTCGCCGCCAACCTGGCCGGGCGCCTGCCCGTGTTGCTGATGAACGGCGGAATGAACGCGGCGGGTCGCCCCTCCATCGTCGTCGATAACCATGGCGGCGCGCGGGTGGCGGTCGAGCATCTGTTGTCTCTCGGGCACCGCCACATCGCCCATATCGGGGGGCCAAAAGGCAACCTGGAGGCCCGGGAGCGCCAGGAAGGCTACGTCGAGGCGATGCGGGCGGCGGGTGGCCAGCCCCTGATCGTGGGTGGCGATTTCACCCAGGCGTCGGGTCACCGCGCCATGAGGGAGCTACTGGCGGAAGGCGTGCGGCCTGAGGCTGTCTTCGCGGGCAACGACATGATGGCCGTCGGAGCCTTGCTGGCCATGCAGGACGCGGGCGTCCGGGTGCCGGACGATGTCGCCGTGGTCGGCTTCGACGACGTGCCCATCGCCGCCCTGGTCCGACCGGCCCTGAGCACCATGCGGATCGAGATCGCCGAAACCGGTCGCCGAGCCGTCGAGCGGCTCGTCACCCTGATCGCCTCGACCTCCGATGGAGGCTCGGAGAGCGACATCCGCGAGGTCATCACCCCGCGCCTCATCGTGCGTCCCTCCAGCGTCGGCGACGCCGCCGCTTCTACCCAGTCAGCTTCTTCAACCGGAGACCGATCATGATCAGCCCCAGTGTGCGCCATCGCGCCTTGGCCGCGGCGTCCCTCGTCGCCATCGGCGCCAGCCTGACGGTGGTCACGACCGCGTCCGCCCAGGTGACCGGCGCGACCCTCCGCGGGTCGGTGACTGACGGCAGCGTCGCCGAGGCTGGCGCCGAGATCGTCGCGCGCGACACCGCCAGCGGCTTCACCACGCGCGCCCGCACCAACGCCAGCGGCACCTATGTGCTCTCGGGTCTTCGCCCCGGCTCCTATGAGGTCACCGTCACGACGGGCGAGGGGGAGACCGCCAGCGACACCGTGACGATCGGGGTCGGCCAGGTCGGCGATCTGGATCTGGATGTCGGTGACGTCGTAACCGCCGAGGCCGGCGGCTCGACGGTGGAAGATATCGTGGTCGTCGGCCGACGGCTGGTCGAGGTGCGCACGCCCGAGAACGCCACCAACGTCACCACCCAGCAGATCCAGACCCTGCCCCAGATCAATCGCAACTTCCTGAACTTCGCGGCCCTGGCGCCGGGCGTCCGGGTGTCGCTGGACGAGCAGGAACAGACCATAACGGCGGGCGGCCAGCGAGCGGAGTCGGTCAACGCCTTCATCGACGGTGCCAGCCTGAAGTCCAACGTGATCGCCGGCGGCATCATCGGCCAGGACGACAGCCGCGGGAACCCGTTCCCCCAGGCCGGCATCCAGGAGTTCCGCGTCGTCAGCCAGAACTTCAAGGCCGAGTACGAGCAGGCGTCGTCGGCCATCATCACCGCCGTGACCCGGTCGGGGACGAATGAATTCACGGGCGAGATCTTCGGCTCCTACCGCGATCAGAGCTTCATCGAGCAGGACGTGTTCTCGCGGCGTCGTGGCGACGAGCAGCCGGACCTGGAGGTGCAACAGTACGGTTTCGCGTTGGGCGGACCCATCATCCGGGATCGCCTGCACTTCTTCGGCACCTATGAACGCAAAGAGGAGAACCGGGCGAACGTCGTCAATCTGGGTCGCCAGGACCCGAGGTTCGTCAGTCAGTTCGGCCAGTTCATCGGCACATTCGCCGCGCCGTTCGAGGAAGACCTGTTCTTCGGCAAGCTGAGCTGGCAACCGGCGGACGGCCATCTGGTGGACTGGAGCGTCACCTATCGCGACGAGATCGACCTGCGCGACTTCAGCGGGGCTGACGCGTTCGAGCGTGCCACCAATCTGGCCCAGAACACCCTGACCAGCAACTTCCGCTGGCAGTGGCAGGGCGAAGCCTTCACCAACGAGTTCGCCGTCGATTATCGCAGCTACGAATACAACCCCGGCGCGGCTAACTTCTCGGACGTCGGGGAGTTCTACCGTCTGTTCGAGGAGGACACCAACACCACGCTGCCCGGTTTTCAGCCGAACTACTTCGGAGGAACCGCGATTATCAATCTAGGCGGACGCGACAGTACCCAGGACATCGCGGATGACGCCATCACCGTTCGGAATGACCTGACCTTTACCGAGATCGACTGGAATGGCTTCCACACGATCAAGATGGGCGCCAAGGTTTCGTTCCAGAACTACGACGTGTTCAAACAGTTCGGCCGTAACCCGCAGTTCTACTTCGACGTCGACGGGCGGCCGGAACTCAGCGGCTCGACGACCGTGCCTTATCGCATCGAGCTGGGACGGCCCACTCCGCGCGTCGATCTCGATAACACCGTCGTCGGCCTCTACATTCAGGACGATTGGCGCATCACCGATCAGCTGGAAATCAACCTCGGCCTTCGCTGGGACTATGAGAGCAACGCCGGGAACGAGGACTACGTCACGCCGGCGAACGTCGCGACGGGCCTGGCGCAGTGGATCGCCTCGACCGACGGCGGCAAGGCGGCAGGTTATGTTCCCAGCTGGTTCAACCAGGCGGACTACATCTCGACCGGCGACAATCGCGAGCCTTTCGCGGGGGCCTTCCAGCCGCGGCTCGGCTTTTCCTATGATGTGTTCGGCGATCGGGCGACGGTCATCTTCGGTGGCGTCGGCCGATACTATGATCGGATCAACTTCAACTTCGCCTTCGACGAGATCTCCGGGCCGTCCAACATCCGGCAGAACGCCTTCTTCACGACTAACACAGCGCGGGGCCGACCGTTCGGCGTGGCGTCCGGCACGGATCAGGACCCCATCTTGTGGGAAGAGCGGTTCCGCACGACGGCCGGTCTGGACGAGGTCTTCGGCGCGATTCCCGCCCGGGGCGAAGCCTTCCTGCTGAAGAACGACTTCGAGCCGCCGCGCACGGACCAGTTCAACCTGGGCGTTCGCCAGCGGTTCGGGGATTGGCAAACCGAGCTGACATTCGCTTACGGCAAGACCGAAAACGAGTTCACCTGGCAGTATCTGAACCGCTGCCGGGAATCGACCCGGCCGGCCATCGACGGTGACAACGCGGCGTTCGAAGACAACGGTGGCTTCTGCTCGCCGGGAGGCACCAACCCCTATCGGACATATCTGGTCTCCGACCATAACAAGGAGCGCGAGTTCACAGCCCTCTATCTGAAGGCCGACAAGGCCTACACCCGCGACAGCGGCTGGGGTCTGAACATCGCCTACACCTTCTCGAACTCTGAGCAGAACGGCGGAAACGACACCTTCTGCTTCGACTGCTTCAGCGTCGAGACGTCGCCGACGCGTCCTTCGGCGAACGACGAGGAACACCGGATCGTCGCCAACGGCATCGTCGATCTTCCGGCCGGGTTCCAGCTGTCGGGCATCCTGACGCTGGGGTCGGGCACTCCCTACACCATCTTCGACGACACGCGGACGGATGCGGCGGCCTTCCTGATCCGACCCAACGCCGGCCGTCCCCCGACCGACAACTTCATCATTCCGGACGCGTTCGCTTACCGTAATCTCGATCTGCGCCTGACCAAGAATTTCGAGCTGTGGAACGGGTCGGAGCTGTCGCTGTTCGTCGACGCCATCAACATCTTCGACTTCTACAACTACGCCGGCTTCGACGGCGGCACGGGGTCAGCGACCAATCCGAATCCGAACTTCGGCCGGCCGTCGCGGGTGCTGTTCCCGACCCGAACCTTCCAGCTGGGCTTCCGCTACAGCTTCTGACCGCTTCTCCTGAGACTGGCCGCTCCTTCTCCGGGGAGGAGCGGCCATCTTTTTTTGTAACGCGGGGGCGTTGGCTTAGAAGGGACGATATGGATCGTCGCGGATTTCTGATGGTTTCGGGCGCGCTGGCCGCCCTCATGGGCGGCGGCTGCGCGTCGCTGCCGAGCAGAGCACCGGTTCGTCCGCTCGCCCCCGAGGTCGCCGAGCTTCAGCGGCGCTCCTTCGACTGGTTCGTGCGGGTCACCGACATCGAGCGCGGCCTGACGCCGGACCGCTGGCCGACGGAATCCTTCTGTTCGGTCGCCGCCGTCGGCTTCGCGCTGACCTGCTGGCCGGTCGGCGTCGAGAACGGCTGGATGAGCCGGGAGGAGGCGAGGGCGCGGACGTTGAACACCCTGCGCTTCTTCCACGACGCGCCCCAGGGGGCCGACGCCACCGGCGTCACCGGCTACAAGGGCTTCTTCTACCACTTCCTCGAGATGGACACGGGCCACCGCTTCGGGCGGACCGAACTGTCCACCGTCGACACGACCCTGCTTCTGGGCGGCATGCTGTTCGCCGCCCGCTATTTCGATCAGACCGACCCCGACGAGGCCGAGATCCGCCGTCTGGCCCAGGCCATCTACGACCGCGTCGAGTGGGACTGGGCCGTTGTCCGCCCCAACCGCATCAGCATGGGCTGGCACCCGGAGACGGGCTTCATCGAGGCCGACTGGCACGTCTACAATGAAGGCATGCTGGTTCTGCTGCTGGCCATGGGCAGCCGCACCCATCCCGTTCCGGCGTCCGTCTGGACCGAGTGGTGCAGCGTCTACGACCGCAGCTGGACCGACCGCTACGGCCCCGCCCACCTGCACTTCGCGCCGCTGTTCGGGCACCAGTACAGCCATATGTACGTCGACTATCGCGGCATTCGCGATCCCTGGATGCGCGCGAGGTCCGCCGAGATCGGCCCGTTCGACTATTTCGAGAACAGCGTCCGCGCCGTTCAGGCCCAGAGGAACTACGCCGTCGCCAACCCCGGCGGGTGGGACGGCTATTCCGCCGACGTCTGGGGCCTGACCGCCTGCGACGGGCCGGGCGACTTCAAACAGGTCATCGACGCGCGCGAACGGGAGTTCTTCAGCTATTCGGCGCGCGGCCCTGGCGAGCGTGACGACGGCACCATCGCCCCCACCGCCGCCATGGCCAGCTACCCCTTCGCGCCCACCGACGTCACCGCCTGCCTCAAGGCCATGAAAGCCCGCTACGGCGAGGCGATCTACACCGAGTTCGGCTTCCTCGACAGCTTCAACCCGACCCTGACGGAGCGGGAAGGGCGGCTGCAGCACGGCCGCATCGTGCCGGGCATCGGATGGGTCGACGGCGATTATCTGGGCATCGACCAGGGGCCGATCGTCGTCATGATCGAGAACGCCCGCAGCGACCTGGTCTGGCGCTACATGCGGACCGAGCCCAACCTGCGCCGGGGTCTCGAGGCTGCGGGCTTCACCGGCGGATGGCTGGAGGCATGATCCACCGCCGCGCGGCGATGGGGCTGATGGCCGGGGCCGGCGCGGCCCTCGCGGGCTGTGGACGCGAGGACGGGATCACTCGCCTGACCTTCTGGGCGATGGGCAATGAGGGCACCAACGTCCCCCGCCTCATCCCCGCCTTCGAGGCGGCCAACCCGGGCATTCGGGTCGAGGTTCAGCCCCAGCCCTGGACGGCCGCGCACCAGAAGCTGCTGACCGGATACGCCGGCAACTCGCTGCCTGACGTCAGTCAGATCGGCAACACCTGGGTGGCGGAGATGGAGGCGATCGGGGCGCTGTCACCCTTGCCGGCCGCGGCCGCTGGACTGTTGACCGATCAGTTCCCGGCCGTGCTGGACACCAATCAGATCGATGGCCGGACGGTCGCCACACCCTGGTATGTCGATACCCGACTGATCTTCTACCGCACCGATCTGCTGGCCAACGCGGGTTACGACGCCATGCCGACGACATGGGCGGACTGGAAGGCGGCGATGCACGCCGTCAAGCCCGTCGTCGGCCCAGAGCGGTATGCGATTCTGTTACCACTCAATGAGTTCGAGCAACTTCTGACGTTCGGACTGCAAGGCGATCAACCATTGCTTCACGACGACGGCACCCGGGGAAACTTCTCCAGCTCGTCCTTCGAGGCGGCCCTGGCCTTCTACAAGAGCCTGTTCGACGAGGGCCTGGCGCCCGTCGCCACGGGATCGCAGATATCCAACGTCTGGACCGAGTTCGCGCGCGGCTGGTTCAGCTTCTACTTCTCCGGTCCCTGGACCATCGGCGACATGAAGACCCGGCTGCCGGCCGAGATCCAGCCGCACTGGACGACCGCCGGGGTGCCCGGCCCGACCGGCCCCGGCGCCTCGGCCCCCGGCGGTTCCTCGCTCGCCGTCTTCCGCTCCTCGCCCAACCCCGAGGCGGCGTGGAAGCTGGTCCGCTACCTGTCCGACCCGGCGGTCCAGGCCGAGTTCAACGTCATCACCGGCAGCCTGCCCGCCCGTCCTTCGGCCTGGGCCGCGCCCAGGGTGGCGTCCGACCCTTACGTTACTGCCTTCGGTGGCCAACTGGAGCGCGCCAAGGCCGTTCCGAAAGTGCCGGAGTGGGAGCGCATCGTCACCGAGATGCAGATCGTCGCCGAGCGTATGGTCCGCGGCGAGTTCACGGTGCCGCAGGCTGCCGCCGAGATCGACCGCCGCGCTGATCGCCTGCTCGAGAAGCGTCGCTGGATGCTGGATCGGGGGCGGGGATGATCGAGCATCAACTCCCTTCTCCCCTTGCGGGAGAAGGTGGTCGAGCGCAGCGAGGTCGGATGAGGGGTGAAACTCGACCTGTCCGTCGTGCCCCCCGTCCACCCACCCAGTCCGCATCCGCTTACCCCTCATCCGTCAGCCTTCGGCTGCCACCTTCTCCCGCAAGGGGAGAAGGAGAATGACGTCGCGCGAACGCGCCGCCTGGGGTTTCATCGCGCCGGCCCTGATCGCGCTCGCGGTCTTCTTCGTCGTGCCGGTCGTGTCGTCGCTGCTGCTCAGCCTGACCGACTTCGACATCTATGCGCTCGCCGACCTGTCGAACCTGCGCTGGATCGGGCTGGAGAACTACAGCCGCCTGCTGGGCAATCCCCTGTTCTGGCAGGCGATGAAGAACACGGTCCTGTTCGCCGCCTTCGGCGTGCCCCTGTCGATCGCGGCGTCGCTCGGCGCGGCGCTATTGCTGAACGCGCGCACGGTGAAGTGGCGGCCGATGTGGCGAGTGATCTTCTTCGCGCCCTTCGTGACCACGCTCGTGGCCACGGCCGTCCTGTGGAACTATCTGCTGAACACCCGCTATGGCGTGATCAACTGGGCGCTGACTTCGATCGGGCTGCCCGCCGTGGACTGGCTCGGCGATCCGTCGACCTCTATCCCGGCCATCCTGCTGTTCGTCGTGTGGAAGACCTTCGGCTACAACATGCTGATCTTCCTCGCGGTTCTCCAGACCGTGCCGGACGAGCTGCACGAGGCCGCTCGCATCGACGGGGCCGGACCCTTCGCCCGGTTTCGGCACGTCACGCTCCCGGCCATCGCGCCCACCGTGCTGCTGGTCTCCATCATCTCGGTCGCGGCATTCTTCCAGCTGTTCGCCGAGCCCTATGTGATGACGCAAGGGGGCCCCGCCCAGTCGACCGTGACCGTCCTCTACTTCATGTATGAAGAGGGCTTCAAATGGTGGAATCTGGGCTCCGCCAGCGCGGTCGCCTTCGTCCTGTTCGTCTGCATCTTCGCCGTGACCATGCTCCAGCTGGCGGTCTCGCGACGCCTTGGCGGAGAGCACACATGAAGCCCCGCGACATCCTGCTGAATCTCGGCGTCGCAGCGATCGGCCTGATCGTGCTCTTCCCGCTCGCCTGGATGGTCTCGGTCAGCCTGATGTCGAGCGGAGAGGCCGCCAACTTCCCGCCGCCGTTGATCCCGTCCGCCCCGACGCTGGAGCATTACCGCGAGCTCTTCGTGGAGCGCGGCATGGGCCGCTACGTCTTCAACAGCTTCGCCCTCGCCAGCCTGGCCACGGGACTGGCCCTGGTGTTCACCGTGCCGGCCGGCTACGCCTTCGCCAAGCTGCGTTTCGCCGGGCGGGACCGCCTGTTCCAGTTGCTGGTCGCCGCCCTCGTCGTGCCAGCGCAGATCGGCACGCTTCCGCTGTTCCTGATGCTGAAGTCGGTCGGGCTGGTGAACACCTACGCCGGTGCCCTGGTCCCCTGGCTCGCCTCCATCTTCGGCCTGTTCCTCGTCCGCCAGTACGCCCTGTCGATCCCCGACGAGATGCTGGAGGCCGCTCGCGTCGACGGCGCGACCGAGGGCCAGATCTTCCGCCGCATCGTGCTGCCGACGCTGACGCCCATCCTGGTGACGCTCGCCTTGTTCGTGTTTCTGGGCAGCTGGAACGACTTCCTGTGGCCACTGATCATCCTGACGGACCAGTCCAACTACACCCTGCCGGTGGCGCTGGCCGCCCTGTCGCGCGAGCACGTTCAAGACATCGAGATGATGATGGCCGGGGCGGTGATCACCGTGGCTCCGGTGCTGGTGCTCTTTCTGGCGCTCCAGAGGTTCTACATCCGCGGCATGCTCGCGGGCAGTGTGAAGGGTTGAGTATGCGTGTTCTGGCCTGGCTGATCGGCCTCGTCCTTTGGTCCGCGCCAACGGCCCACGCCCAATCCACCCGCACCCTCGACGCCTTCGAGGACCTGTCGCCCTGGACCGCCGACGCCTCCACCGACGTCACCTCGACGATCCGCGCCGTCGACGGCCTGCGCGGCCAGGCGATGCGGCTGGACTACGACTTCAACGGCCGATCCGGCTACGCCTTCGCCGCCCGCCCTCTGTCGTTCGAGGCCCCCGACAACTACGAGATCCGCTTCCGCGTCCGGGGCGAAGGCGCGACCAACACCTTCGAGATCAAGTTCACCGACGCCTCGGGCGAGAACGTCCATTGGCGCCAGCTGACCCGCTACGACTTCCCGGGCGAATGGACCGAGGTTGTCATCAAGCGCCGCCAGATCGTCTGGGCCTGGGGCCCCAACCCGGACCGCACCTTCCGTGGCGCCGAACGCATCGAGTTCGTCGTCGTGGCCGGGGAGGGCGGCCAGGGCTTCATCGAGATCGACGACCTGACGCTCCGCACGCTTCCGCCCGAGCCCTCGGTCCCGCCGCGTCCGCTCGCCGAGGCGTCGAGCGAACAGGGCCAGAGCGTCGCCTCGCTCGCCGTCGATGACGACCCCCGCACCGCCTGGGTCACCGAGGGTGCCGGCGCCCAGAGCCTCACGCTCGACCTCGGCTACGAACGCGAGTTCGGCGGCCTGACCCTGGCCTGGGTCGAGGGCCGCGCCGCCTCGCGCTACCGGCTGCTGGCCTCGTCCGACCGGCGTCAGTGGCGCGAACTGGCCCGCGTCGATGGCTCCGACGGCGGCACGGACTGGCTGATGACGACCGAGGCCTCCGCCCGATGGCTCCGCCTTGACCTGATCGAGCCCCAGCGCGCCCCGGCCTCGGGCCAGATGGGCGCGGGCTTTGGCGCGCGAGACGGCTCGGCCGCGGTCTATGGGCTGGCCGATCTCCGCATCGAGCCTCTGTCTTTCGGCGAGAGTCGAACGGCCTTTCTGTCTGCCGTCGCCGACCGCAGCCGCCGGGGGCTGTATCCACGCGGCTTCCGGGGCGAGCAGCCCTACTGGACCCTGGTCGGCGTCGATGGCGGCGGCGAGAGCGGCCTGATTTCCGAGGATGGGGCCATCGAGCTGAAGCGCGGCGGGCCCTCCATCGAGCCTTTCGTGCTGGACAACGGTCGGCTGGTGACCTGGGCCGACGCTCGCATCGAACAAGGGCTGGTCGACGACGACCTGCCGATCCCCACTGTCACCTGGACCCACGACGACTGGACCCTGAAGGTCACGGCGATGGCGGAAGGGTCCCCCGACGCCGCGTCCCTCTACGGCCGCTACGACCTGACCAACACCTCCGCGCGTCCGCGCACCCTGACGCTCGCCCTCATGGCCCGCCCAATGCAGGTCAACGGCCCGGTCCAGTTTCTGGCCGTGCCGGGCGGGGCCTCGCCGCTGGAGCAGGTGCAATGGAACGGGGCCGAGCTGGTCCTGAACGACGCCTTGCGCGTCCGCGCCCTGGTCCAGCCCGACGAAGCGCGGCTGGCGACCTTCCATGCCGGGGCCGATCCGCAGAGCCTGCTGGCGCGCGGCCCTGACGCGCCCCGCGACGCCATGGTCGAGTCCGACCGCACCGGCCTGATGTCCGGCGCCCTGACCTGGACGGTGACCCTCCAGCCCGGAGAGACCCGCACCGTCGGTTGGGTCACCGCGCTCGCGGGCATCCGCCCCGCCTTGCCCGCGACCGGCTCGGTCGAGGCTGCCCTCGATACCGTCCAGCAACGCATCGCCGCCACCTGGCGCGAGAAGCTCGACCGCTTCGACCTGATCCTCCCGCCCGAGGCCCAGCGCATCGAGGACACGATGAAGTCCTCGCTGGCCCACATGCTGATGTCGCGCCAGGGCCCGGTCCTCCAGCCCGGCACCCGCAGCTACAACCGCTCCTGGATCCGCGATGGAGCCATGATGGCCGAGGGGCTGAACCGCCTGGGCCACGCGTCGCTCAGCCAGGACTACCTCGCCTGGTACGCCCCCTTCGTCTTCGACAACGGCAAGGTCCCCTGCTGCGTCGATCAGCGCGGCGCCGACCCCGTCCCCGAGAACGACAGCCACGGCGAGTTCGTCTTCCTCGCCGCCGAGACCTATCGCTACACCGGCGACGAGACCCAGCTCCGCGCCGTCTGGCCCCAGGTCCAGGGCGCCATCCGCTACATGGACGAGCTGCGCGCCCAGACCCGCACGGCCGAGAACCAGACGCCTGAGCGCCGCCACCTCTACGGCCTGCTCCCGCCGTCCATCAGCCACGAGGGCTATTCCGACCGCCCGGCCTGGTCCAACTGGGACAACTTCTGGGGCCTGCTCGGCTACCGCGACGCCGTCTTCATCGCCCGCACGCTGGGCGACACCGCCGCCGCCGACCGCTACGAGGCGGCGCGGCGCGAGTTCCTGACCGATGTCCTCGCCTCCATCGAAGCGACCGCCGCCCACCACGGCATCGACTGGATCGCGGGCGCCGCCGACCGGGGCGACTTCGACGCCACCTCGACCACCATCGGCCTGTCGCCCGGCGGTCTTCAGGCCGATCTGCCCCAGACACTGCTGGCCAACACTTTCGAGCGCTACTGGTCGAACTTCCAGGCCCGCGCCGCCAATCGCAGCCAGTGGAAGGACTACACGCCTTACGAACTCCGCAACGTCGGCGCCCTGGTCCGCCTCGGCCAGCGCGACCGCGCTCTGGAGGCGCTCGACTTCTTCTTCGCCGACCGCCGCCCGACGGCCTGGAACGGCTGGGCCGAGGTCGTCGGCCGGGACCTGCGCGAGCCCCGCTTCATCGGCGACATGCCCCACGCCTGGATCAGTTCGGACTACATCCGTTCGGCGCTGGACCTGTTCGTGTACGAGAGGGCGGGCGACCGCGCGCTCATCCTCGCGGCGGGCCTGCCGATGAGGTGGATCGACACCGCCACCGGTGTCGGCCTGCGTGATATCCGGACGCCCTATGGACCGCTGAGCTACGCCCTGAGACGCAGGGCCGGCGTGACGACTCTGACGCTGTCCCCCGGTGCCGCCCCGCCGGGGGGCTTCGTCCTGCGTTGGCCCGGGGAGGAGGCGCTGCCGACCCGCGTCAGGATAGACGGCCGGACGGGCAGCTGGGCGGGGCGCGATCTGGTCATTCCGGTGGGCGCGCGACGGGTGGAACTGCGTTGACGGTTTCAAGTGATCGGGCTCGGCGCTAGACTCTTGCGGTGACCCAGATGCGCCGCCTGATCGACCTGCCCGGAGTGGCTGACCTCGAGGCCAGGGCCCTGATGAAGCCCGGATTCGCCGACCCGACCCGTCGGGACGAGTTCCCGGAGGTGGACTCCTGTCTGACCGACCTGTTCGGCCTGTCGGGGGACGAGGCCGAGGCGACGAGACGCCCCGAGGATTGGGACGGAATCGAGGATCTGTCGCCACAGGATCAGGCCGACACCTTCGAGGCGGAAGGCTGGGATGTGCGCGACACCAGGCGCCGACCGCTGCGGATGCTGGGGCAGATGGCCGGACCTCTGGCCCTGGCCATGCGAGGCGTCGCCGGCCGCTTGCCGGAAGCCCCGTTCAGGCCCGAGCCCGCCGAGGAGCGAGACGCCTGGGGCTCCGGCCTCGCCGCCGAGGCGGCGCGGTTCCGCAAGCGCTGACGGCTCAGCCGCCGGGACGGACCACCATGCAGGTGACCCGGCGGGCGTCCAGCGCCTCGCAGGCCGCGCGGGCCGCAGCCTCGGTCATGCCGGTAAAGCGCGAGCGGTGCCAGCCGGCCGCAGAGGCGATGTTGCGTTCGGCGTTCGAGAACTGACTGCGGAACCGGCGGTTGACCTCGGTCAGCCATTCGGTTGCGACGGTCTCGTCGCGGAAGGCACCGACCTGGACGCTCCAGCGTTCGGCTGTCGGTCGCGTCGTGGCGGGCTCCGGCGGACGGGACGTCGTGGTCGCGGCGTTGCGGTTCAGCGTCGAACTGCTGGCGACGCCACTGTTCAGGCTGGCCGTCAGATTGGCCGGCCGTGAGGGCGGCACCGCCGCGCGCTCGACCGGCGCAGGCAGGGGCGTGGCCCGGGTGTAGCCGGCGGGCGGCGTGGCCGCGACCGTCGTCGGCGCAGGCACGGCGGCGGCCGGCAGGGAGGCGTAGGCGATGCCGTTCGACCCCTGACCTTCCTGATCGTCGGTCGTCGGCGCGCCATTCAGGGACGCGTAGGCGACGGGGGCCCCGGTGTCGGGACCGCCGATGCCGAACCCACGCGCCTCGAAGAAGGCCTGGGCGACCTGGATGCGTTCGCCGGCGGCGCGGCGGCGCTCGACCTCGAACCCGGTGTCCATAAGCTCGGCGACGTGGGCGTTGCGGGTCGCGCTGGAGCGGCCCCCCAAAACGATGGCGATCAGGCGACGGCCGTCGCGCACGGCCGAGGCGGCGAGATTGTAGCCGGAGGCATTGGTGAAGCCGGTCTTGATGCCGTCATAACCGTTCCCGGAATGCAGCAGGCCATTGGTGTTGCGATAGCCGCGCCCCTCATAGGCCCAGTCATGCTGGCCGAAGTAGGCATAGTACTGCGGATAGTCGCGCATGGCGGCGCGCGCGAGGATGGCCAGATCGCGGGCCGACGTCAGCTGGCGGCTGTCGGGCAGGCCGTTGGGATTGACATAGCGCGTCTGGGTCATGCCCAGCTCCTGCGCCTTAAGGGTCATCATGGCGGCGAAGCGGGCCTGGGATCCGCCGACGTGCTCGGCGATCACCACGGCCATGTCATTGGCGGATCGAACCGCCGTGGCGCGCATGGCGTCGTCCAGCCGGATGGCCTGACCGGCGGCCAGACCCAGCTTCGACGGCGGCTGGGAGGCGGCGAGCGGGGAGACCGTCAGGATGTCATCGACGCTGACCTGGCCACGCTCCAGCGCCTCGAACGCGAGATAAAGGGTCATGACCTTGGTGATGGAGGCCGGATAGCGGCGGCTGTCGGCATGGCGGGCGAACAGGACCTCGCCCGTGCCGGCGTCGACGACGATGGCGGCGTAGCGGGTGTTCTCGCCGGTCTGGGCCCGGACCTGCGACCATGCGCCCAGACCGGTCGCCGCGATCATCACCAGGATCGCCAGCGCGGCCATCAGGCGGCGCGGTTCTGCCCAGACACTCAGGGTCCGCGGGTTCTGTGACGACTGGCGCTTCATCGGCAACTCGCCTCATCCTCTCGTGACGCGACGGCGGCCCCCCGGCGCGACGCAGATGTGAGCCTAACATGAGGGCCGCAGGTTTCACGTGGGTTAACCAGAGGTCAACGCGGATTTGAACTGCCTAATCCTGATACACGAGCAGCCGGCCCTGCTGTTGTGCGTTGCAACATAAATCCCTTGACCGTTGTTCGCACTTGCACCATACACGCCTCGTCGCACCGGAATCGGCGCGAGAAGCATCACGCGGATCAACCGCGATTTCATCTGGTTCAGGAGACCTCCCATGGCCGACACCGCCGAGACCATCAAGAAGACCGTCGATCAGACCGTCGCCAACACCAAGGCCCAGACCGAGCAGTTCAAGGCCCAGGCCGAGACCGCCCAGGCCGCCGGTGCCAAGGCGCTGCGCGAAGGCATGGAAAAGACCACCGCCTCGCTCGCCGAGCTGTCGGCCCACTCCAAGTCGAATCTGGAGGCCCTGACCGCCTCGGCCACCGCCGCCCAGAAGGGCGCCGAGGCCCTGTCGGCCCAGGCCCTGTCCTACGGCAAGACCAGCTGGGAACACAGCGTCGCCGCCGCCCAGTCGATCGCCCAGGCCCGTTCGGTCCAGGAGCTGATCGAGCTGCAGACCAACTTCGCCAAGTCGGCGATGGAAACCTACCTCTCGGAAGTCACCAAGATGACCGAGACCCTGACCGGATCGGTCAAGGACAGCTTCAAGCCGATCAACGAGCGCGTCACCGCGACCGTCGAGACCTTCCAGGCCGCTCGCTAAGCCTGACCGTTCTATAGCGTACCGAAGGGCCCCCGGAGCAATCCGGGGGCCTTTTTTGCTTTCTCCCTCCCCCTCGGGGGAGGGTGGTCGCGCAGCGACCGGGTGGGGGCGGCCCGGCGCTGCAGAGGCGATGGTCGGCCTGTGGTTCAACAGCCGCCCCCACCGGGTCTCCGCTCCGCTTCGACCACCCTCCCCGGAACGGGGAGGGAGAAGGGCGCGCTGTTTTCCTAAATCATCCGAACTCGCCCGGATTCCCCCAACGATCTCAACGCCCGCTCCGCCCGAAGCCTCGCGAACGCGCCCGCATTGACGCGCGTGCTACCCTCCCCCTCGGTTCCGTCGCCTGGGAAGGGCGCAAGGCCTTGCGAGCTTGTCGCGGCGGAAGCGGTTGGAGCGGGGGCTCTGACGTGGACCGGACGGAGGGGGGCCGAAAACCTCATCGCCGCCGGATCCGGGTCGGGGTGGCGTGGGCGCACCAGCGTTCGGAATGAGGGGCCGGGCTCAAGCAGCCCGGGACCGCGTCCCGGGCGGTAGCCCACCAAAAAGGCGTCAGGCAGAAGACCGGGCGCGTTCAGGGGATCGGCTCTCGCAAGGACGCCGACCCTCCCGCCGGAGGCGTCAGTAGCGGCAAGGCTCTAACAGAGCCGTTGGTCCCCGGTCAGTCGGCTTCGAGCGACGCGGGGCCGTCCGCTTCCGATCAGACCAGCCGCGCGGAGCAGTCGTCTTTCGCCGAAACACAAACTCCTACGGTCTCCGGGCGAAGGCCCGGCTGCTCCGCCCGCCCTTCCCACCTCGCCGCGACCCGGCGAGGGCGCTTCCGCACGTCCGCAAAAAGCTGTGACTGGACGCGGCTTCAAATCCGGCCATCAATACCTATCTGATCCATCGACTCCCCGACGGACCGAGAATGGCAAGCAGAAGACCCGGCGAACAAGGCGGAGGCGGCATCGGTGCCGCGACCGTCACCGAAACGAAGCCCAAGCTTCAGAAGCCCTCGCTCTATCGGGTGCTGATCCTGAACGACGACTACACGCCGATGGAATTCGTCGTCTATGTGCTGGAGCGGTTCTTCCAGAAGAGCCGCGAGGACGCGACCCGCATCATGCTGCATGTGCACCAGCATGGCGTCGGGGTCTGCGGCGTCTTCACCTATGAGGTGGCCGAGACCAAGGTCGCCCAGGTGATCGAGACGGCGCGCCGTCACCAGCACCCGCTGCAATGCACGATGGAAAAAGACTAAAAGGGATCTGTTCGAATGCCCTCGTTTTCACGTCCTCTCGAAGAGACCCTGCACCGCGCGGTCTCCTACGCGAATGAGCGCCGTCACGAATATGCGACGCTGGAACACCTGTTGCTGGCCCTGGTCGATGACCAGGACGCCGGCGCGGTCATGAAGGCCTGCAACGTCGACCTGAGCGCGCTGAAGACCGCGCTGACCCTGTATGTCGATACCGATCTGGCCGCGCTCGCCACCTCGGACGGCGAGGACGCCAAGCCGACGGCCGGTTTCCAGCGCGTGATCCAGCGCGCGGTCATTCACGTCCAGAGCTCCGGCCGCGAAGAAGTGTCCGGCGCCAATGTGCTGGTCGCGATCTTCTCGGAGCGAGAGAGCCACGCCGCCTACTTCCTGCAGGAGCAGGACATGACCCGCTACGACGCCGTCAACTTCATCGCCCACGGCATCGCCAAGAAGGCGGGGCAGGGCGAGACGCGCCCGGCCAAGTCCGCAGCCCAGAGCCCTGAAGAGGCCGAAGACGCCGCCGCCGTCAAGTCGGGCGGCGAGGCGCTGGAAGCCTATTGCGTCGACCTCAACGAGAAGTCGCGCAACGGCAAGATCGACCCTCTGATCGGCCGGATGGCCGAGGTCGAACGCTCGATCCAGATCCTGTGCCGCCGGACCAAGAACAATCCCCTGCTGGTGGGCGAACCCGGCGTGGGCAAGACCGCGATCGCCGAGGGGCTGGCGCGCAAGATCGTCAACGGCGAGGTGCCGGACGTGCTGAAGGGCGCGACCATCTACTCGCTCGACATGGGCGCTCTGCTGGCGGGAACCCGCTATCGCGGCGACTTCGAAGAGCGGCTGAAGCAGGTCGTCAAGGAGCTCGAGAACCACGACGACGCCATCCTGTTCATCGACGAGATCCACACGGTGATTGGCGCGGGCGCCACCTCGGGCGGGGCGATGGATGCGTCCAATCTGCTCAAGCCTGCGCTCGCCTCCGGCACGCTCCGGTGCATGGGCTCGACGACCTACAAGGAGTACCGCCAGCATTTCGAGAAGGATCGGGCCCTGGTCCGGCGCTTCCAGAAGATCGACGTCAACGAGCCGACGGTCGAGGACACGGTCAAGATCCTCAAAGGTCTGAAGACCGCCTACGAGGGTCACCACAAACTGCGCTACACCGACGCGGCCATCCGCTCGGCGGTCGAGCTGTCGGCCCGCTACATGACCGACCGCAAACTGCCGGACAAGGCGATCGATGTCATCGACGAGGCGGGGGCGAGCCAGATGCTTCTGGCCGAATCCAAGCGCAAGAAGGTCATCGGCCAGAAGGAGGTCGAGGCCGTCATCGCCAAGATGGCCCGCATCCCTCCGAAGTCGGTCTCCAAGTCCGATACCGAAGGGCTGCGTGAGCTCCAGAAGGACCTGAACCGGGCCGTGTTCGGTCAGGACGCGGCGATCGAGCAGGTGGCTTCGGCCATGAAGCTGGCCCGCGCGGGCCTGCGCGATCCGCAAAAGCCGATCGGGTCGTTCCTGTTCGCCGGCCCGACCGGCGTCGGCAAGACCGAGGTGGCCAAGCAGCTTGCGTCGACGCTCGGCATCGAGATGCTGCGCTTCGACATGTCGGAATACATGGAGCGCCACACCGTCAGCCGCCTGATCGGGGCCCCTCCGGGCTATGTCGGCCACGATCAGGGCGGGCTGCTGACCGACGCCGTCGACCAGCATCCGCACGCGGTCGTCTTGCTGGACGAAATCGAGAAGGCCCACCCGGACGTCTACAACATCCTGCTCCAGGTCATGGACAACGGGATGCTGACCGACGCGGTGGGCAAGAAGGTCGATTTCCGGAACGTGGTCCTGATCATGACCACCAATGCCGGGGCCGCCGACAACGCGCGCGCCTCGATCGGCTTCGGCCGGGGCAAGGTCGAGGGCGAGGACGAAAAGGCCATCCAGCGCCTGTTCGCGCCCGAGTTCAGGAACCGTCTGGACGCGGTGGTCTCGTTCAAGGCCCTGCAGCCCGAAGTGATCCGTCAGGTGGTGACCAAGTTCGTCCTGCAGCTGGAGGCCCAGTTGGCGGATCGGAACATCACCCTCTCGCTGACCGACGACGCGGCCGACTGGCTGGCCAAGAACGGCTTCGACGAACTGTATGGCGCGCGCCCCCTGGGCCGGGTCATCCAGGAGAACATCAAGAAGCCGCTGGCGGACGACATCCTGTTCGGACGCCTGACGCGCGGCGGCCACGTCAAGGTGGAGCTGAAGGACGGCAAGATCGCCTTCGACATCACGCCGACCGCGGGGGCACCCGCCAAGGAGACCGTGGACGGCGAGGCGGTCTAGCGACCGCCGCCGATCGGCAAAGCAAAAGGCCCGGGAGCGATCCCGGGCCTTTCGTTCGTTGGAGTGGGCTGAATCAGCCGCGACGGCGGCCGGAGCCGGCGAGGATGAAGGCGAGGCCCGCGAGGATTCCGGTGGTCAGCAGCGGCTTGCGACGCGCGAAATCCAGGCCGGTCCGGACAGGCTCGCGCAGGTCGGCGGGGGCGCGCTCGGACAGGGTCTCCAGCTTGTCGATGGCGCGGCCATAGGCGTCCAGCGCCTTGCCCTTCACCTCTTCGAACTTGCCTTCGACCTGCAGCTTGGTGTCGCCGGTCAGGGCACCGAGGCCGTTCTTGATCTTGCCGCTGACGCCGTTGGCGGCACCTTCGATGCGTTGGTCGGTCATGAAATAGGTCCTTCTGCTGATGACGCCGGGGAGGCTTGCATGAGAAGCGCACGGCAACCGCTACGGTTCCGCTAACGCCGGTGGTTGCGGGCGCGTCGCGGCGTGTCGATATCAGGCGCGCCGAAGGTGGCGAAAGGCGGAGCGAGACGTCCAGATGATCCGGTTCATCCTTCAGGCCGTGGTGACGGCCCTGGGCCTGTGGCTGGCGGCCTATCTGGTGCCGGGCGTGGCCTTCCTGTCGACCGGATCGCTGATCGCGGCGGCGGTGCTGCTGGGGCTGGTCAACGCCGTGGTTCGGCCAATTCTGGTGGTGCTGACCTTTCCCCTGACGGTCATCACCTTCGGCCTGTTCCTGCTGGTGGTGAACGCCGCGACGATCGGGATCGTGGCGAGCCTGCTGGGCGGATTCGTGGTCGACGGCCTGTGGCCCGGGGTTGGGGCGGCCATCGTGACGGGACTGGTCAGTTGGATCGCGGGGTCGGCGATCCCGGATGAGAGGCGGCGGCGGGATTGAGCCGTATAACGTCATGCGTTATACTCTGGCCCGATGATCCGCAGTTTCCGAGATCGTGAGACCGAGCGTTTCTGGAATGGGTTCGCCGCTCGGCGGTTTCCTCCGGATATTCGACGGTCGGCGCAACGGAAGCTGGAACTGATCGACGCGGCCGGGCGGCTCGACGACCTTCGCTTGCCACCGGGCAATCGGCTGGAAGCCTTGTCGGGCGACGGCAAGGGGCAGCATTCGATCCGGATCAATCAACAGTGGCGGGTCTGTTTCCGCTGGACCGATGGAGGTGTCGAGGATGTCGAGATCTGCGACTACCACTGAAGAGTGGTTGGACCCGGTGACGCCGGGGGAAATTCTGCTGGAAGAATTCCTCATTCCCGCAGGCCTCAGCCAGACCGCGCTGGCCAACGCCATCGGCGTGCCGCCGCGCCGGATCAACGAGATCGTGCTGGGCAAGCGGGCGGTGACGGCCGACACGGACCTGCGCCTGACCCGCTACTGGGGGATGAGCCAGGGGTTCTTCCTGCGGCTTCAGGTCAGCCATGATTTGCGCGAGCAGCGTCGGAAGATCGGGCCCCAACTGGAAATGATTACGCCGAGGGCGGCATGAACCGAAAGTTCTGGGTTGGATCATTCGATCCTAAAAAGCCGCCGAAGTATCCGTGTCCGACATGCGCTGCTGGCAAGCTGGCAATTATGACTGATACCACCCACACAGCTGAGACAGCTTATTCGCAGAACGAGCACGGTCACGATGCTTGGGACCCAGATTGGATTGTTGAACGATTTTCGATGATGCTTCGGTGTGACGAGGCCGACTGCGGGGAGGTGGTCTGCGTCTCAGGAAATACCGCAGTGCTCGAATTTTACGAGGAAACGCCTGACGGCTATGAGCCGTCGTATGCGACGGCTTTCCGACCAAGCGCGATGTATCCAGCCCCTGCCATGATTACGGTTCCGGAGAACGCACCCGAAGAAGTGCAGGATCCGTTGAAACAAGCGTTTGGGCTCTATTGGATCGATACTGGAGCGGCGGCTGCGCGGGTGCGGGTCAGCTTGGAGCGACTGCTCGACGACAAACTTGTCCCCACGGAATCGATGAACGCAGCGGGCGAGACTCACGTTCTCGACCTGAACGGTCGCATTCAGCATTTTGAGAAGACCAATCCGGATGAAGGGCAAACTTTCCACGCCCTACGTATGGTTGGCAACGTAGGCGCGCATGGTGAGCCAGTCACTTCGACGACAGTTCTCGACATCCTTGAGCTATACGAAGATGCGCTCGAGAAACTTTACAGCGGTAAGGCTGAAAAGCTCAAAGCCATCCAAAAAAAGATCTTGGCAAACAAGGGGAAACTCTAACCGACCTTCACCCGCGTCGCCGCCTCGGGCAGGTCCTCGCCGAACGCCCGCTGATAGAACTCCGCGATGGTCGGACGCTCCAGTTCGTCGCACTTGTTCAGGAACGTCAGCCGGAAGCTCAGGCCCAGGTCGCCGCCGAAGATCGAGGCGTTCTGGGCCCAGGTGATGACGGTGCGGGGCGACATCACCGTCGAGATGTCGCCGTTCATGAAGGCGTTGCGCGTCATGTCGGCGACACGGACCATGGCGGCGATCTTCCGACGGCCCTCAGCGTCGGACCAGTCGGGGACCTTGGCGGCGACGATCTCGGCCTCCACATCGTGGTCGAGGTAGTTCAGCGTCGTCACGATGGACCAGCGGTCCATCTGGCCCTGATTGATCTGCTGGGTGCCGTGATACAGCCCACTGGTGTCGCCCAGGCCGATGGTGTTGGTCGTGGCGAACAGGCGGAACCAGCGGTTGGGCCGGATCACCCGGTTCTGGTCCAGCAGGGTCAATCGGCCCTGGGCTTCCAAAACGCGCTGGATCACGAACATCACGTCCGGGCGGCCGGCGTCGTATTCGTCGAACACCAGGGCGATGGGCCGCTGGATGGCCCAGGGCAGCATGCCCTCGCGGAACTCGGTGATCTGTTTTCCGTCCTTCAGCACGATGGCGTCCTTGCCGACCAGGTCGATGCGGCTGACGTGGCTGTCCAGGTTCACGCGAACGGTCGGCCAGTTAAGCTTGGCCGCCACCTGTTCGATGTGGGTCGACTTGCCGGTGCCGTGATAGCCCTGGACCATGACCCGACGGTCGTGGGCGAAGCCGGCGCAGATGGCCAGCGTCGTCTGGGGGTCGAAGCGATAGGCGGGGTCGACGTCGGGCACATGGCTGTCGCCCGGCTCGAAGACCGGGACGATCATGTCGGAATCGATGCCGAAGACCTCGCGCACCGAGGCCTTGCGGTGGGGTTCGAACGTCAGCAGCGGGTCGGGGGTCTGGTCGAGCAGGGAAGGAGCCATGGGCTCATCTAGAGGCGCCGCGCGCGCGGCTCAACACGCGCGCGGCCTCCGGGGTGCGGTTATTCCGCCGACAGGGCGACGTCGACGTTGCCGCGTGTCGCGTTGGAGTAGGGGCAGACCTGATGGGCCTTGGCGATCACGGCGTCGATCGTGGCCTTGTCAAGGCCGTGGTCGGTGACCTTGAGGTCCACAGAGATGTTGTAGCCTTCGCCGTGATCGTTCTTGCCGAAGCCGATGCCGGAGTGGACCTTGGTGTCCGGTCCGACCGGGGTTCCAGCGCCCTGGCTGACCAGTCGCAGCGCGCCGAGGTAGCAGGCGGCATAGCCCACGGCGAACAGCTGTTCGGGGTTGGTGCCGGGGCCGTCGTCGCCGCCCATCGCGGCCGGCACCGACAGGGCCACATCGATCTTTCCGTCGTCGGTATGCGACCGGCCGGAGCGGCCGCCGCCGGAAGCGGTGGCGTGAGCCTTGTAGCGAACGTCCATGGGGGGCTCCTGTGAGGATTGGTTCCCATATCTAGTGCGCCCCGCGCGGCGCGCCAGCGGGCGTCGTCTCAGTTCGCCATCCCGGCCTTCTTCAAGGTCTTGTAGGCCTTGATGACGCGCTGAAGCTTGGCCTCCGCGCCCCGGTCGCCCTGGTTCAGGTCGGGGTGGAAGCGCTTCAGCAGCTCGTGATAGCGCGCCTTGACCGCCGCCTTGTCGGTGCGGGCGTCGAGGTCGAGATCGGCGAGGGCCTGACGCTCCAGCTTGCCCAGACGCAGACCCTCTTCTTCCGCCGCCGCCTGTTCGCGCACGCGTCGGCCGAACAGGCCGAAGCTGTCGTGCCAGCCGCCGGTGCCGGTGGTGTTGGCCGTGCCCATCTTGGAGGCGAAGGCGGCGGCTTCCCGCGACATCTTGCCCGCCTTCATTTCCCAGGTCGGACGCCCGCCGGTCATCGCTTCGCGTTCCTGTGCGGCGCGAATCTGGCCCTCGGACATGCCGGCGTAGAAGTTCCAGCCCTTGTTGTACTCGGCCGCGTGCGGCTGACAGAACTCGTAGAACTCGTTCAGCCGCTCGCGCGATTTCGGGGCGCGCGCCGTGGCCGGGCGGCTGCAGTCGGGCCAGTGACAGGGTTTCTCGCCCGGCTTCAGGCGCAGGACGTCGGCCTGCGCCGCCTCCTCTTCGGGGCGTGGCGGCTTGATCCGCATATCCTTGAAGCGGGGTTTGTACTGGAACGATGCAGGCATTGATCCCAGTGTAGGGGGGAATTGGTCACCATCAAGGAACACCCGCATGGCCGAAGGCCCTATCGCGTCGATTATCCGGGAAAAACTCACTCGGGGGCTCGCGCCGACCCGGTTGGAGATCGAGGATGACAGCGCGCGCCACGCTGGCCACCACCATGAAGGCGGCATGGACGCCAAGCCCGGCGGAGAGAGCCACTTCAATCTGACCGTGGTGGCCGATGCGTTCGAGGGGCAATCGCGGGTATCGCGCCAGCGCGCGGTGAACGCGCTGTTGGCCGATGAGCTGGCGGGGCCGGTGCACGCCCTGTCGATCAAGGCGCTGACGCCGCAAGAAGCTCCGACCTAGGAAAAAACCAGCGTTCATTTCGTCTTAGAAGGTTCGTTCTAGCGTCGCAGTCGGGACTGTTTACACGCGGCCGGGGGACGAATGGTTGGCTCCGACGAGATCGGCAAGGACCTCGGCGCGGGCCAGGGCCGTCAGGCGCAGGCCGGTGACGCCGCCCAAGCCCTGACCGCGATCCTCCAGACGCAGTATTTGCGCTATCTCATCATCGCCAGCTGGGCGCTGGGGCTGCTGGCCACTGTGGGGGCCATCGAGGCCGTGGTGTGGTTCGTGGGGACCGTCGCGGCTGGAGCGGTCCGGGGCTCCTTCGAACGCCGCATGGCCGGGCGGGTCGACAAGGGGTGGGGCCTGCTGTTCCCCGCGGTCGCCACCGTGACCACGGCGGCATGGGCGTCGGCCCCGCTGCTGGCCTGGTTCTCTGGCCATCCCTTCGGACACTCGCTGGCCGTGGCCCTGCTGATCGGCGGCTATGTGCTGGTCTTCTCCCAGCTGCGGAGCTCGCCAAAGCAGGCGATCGTCATTTCGTCGCCCTATTCCCTTGTGGCCGTCGCCATCCTGGTAAGCGCATGGGGCACGCCGAACTTCCTGCCCTTTCTGGCCATCATGCCGTTCACCGCGGCCGGCCTGTTCGTGCTGGTCACCATGACCATGCTGCGGGAAGAACGCATCCGCGCCTTCCAGGAGCATCAGGCGCACCTGATCGAGGAGCTTCAGGCCGCTCGCGACAAGGCCGACGCCGCCAATGAGGCGAAGTCGAGCTTCCTGGGTGTCATCTCGCACGAACTGCGCACCCCGATGAACGGCGTGCTGGGGGCGGCGCAGCTTTTGGGGGCCACCCGGCTGGAGGCGACGCAGCGCGAGTATCTGTCGATCATCCGCAACTCGGGCGACAACCTGTTGAGCCTGCTCAACGACATTCTCGACATGACCAAGATCGAGGCCGGAAAGATGAACTTCGAGGTCATCGACATCAACCTGGAGGACCTGCATCGCCGGGTCACGGGTCCTTTCGTCGCCCAGGCCGAAGCCAAGGGTCTGAATTTCGTCTGCAGCTTCGAGGGCGAAACGCCGGCCGTGGTTCGTGGTGACCCGCTGCGGGTGTGTCAGGTCATCCAGAACCTGCTGTCCAACGCCGTCAAATTCACCGAGGCCGGGACGGTCGATTATCAGGTCCGCAGCCGTCGGATCGGCGATCGCCGCTGCGCCTTCGACTTCTCCGTCACCGACAGCGGGGCCGGCATCGCGCCCGAGGATCTGGAGCGCCTGTTCCAGCCCTTCACCCAGGCCGATGTCTCCTCGACGCGGCGATTCGGCGGGACCGGCCTCGGCCTGACCATCGCGCGACGCATGGCCAATATCATGGGTGGCGACATCACCGTCACATCGACCCCGGGCGTCGGTTCGACCTTCACCCTTTCCGTCGAAGCCGAGGTCGTCGAGTGGCATTCGGTCGTGGCCGCTCAGGCGGTCGACGCAGAGGTCGAGGACGGCCAGGCCTTCTCGGTGCTGGTGGTCGAGGATCATCCCGTCAATCGCATGATCCTGGAGGCCTGGCTGAGCTCGGCCGGACACGCGACGACGGCGGCCGAGAACGGCCAGATCGCCGTCGACCTGGCTGCTGCCCAGGCCTTCGACCTGGTCATCATGGACGTGAACATGCCGGTCATGGACGGGCTGAGCGCCACGCGCCTGATCCGGCAGGCCGGGCTGAACCGGGATACGCCCATCGTGGTGTTGTCGGCGTCCGCCCGCCACGAGGATCACGAAGCCGGTCTGGAGGCCGGGGCTGACGCCTATCTCAACAAGCCCATCGATTTCGCTGCCCTGGCGCAACTGATGCAGACGGTCAGCGCCGGGCGCGAGGGCCTTCGGGCCCTGACGGAAGCCGACGAAAGCCGCGCGGCTGCATGAACACCAGATGAGCGGCGTCGTTCAGATGCGGCTCAACCACAGGCTCCTAGGGTGAGGGCAAGTCGGTAGTTTCCGACGCTCCAAGGAGTATCTGCCATGAAGAAGCCCGTTCTCAAGAGGCTTGGCACCGCCAGCCTGGTCGCCCTGATCGCCGCCGGCTCCATGGCGACCGCCTCGGCCGCCGACGCCCAATCGCGCTACGACCGTGGCGACCGTCAGGAGCAGCGTCAGGACGGCCGCGAGGATCGTCGCGACGACCGCCGTGAGGATCGCCGTGACCGCGACAACCGCCAGGACCGTCGCGAGTTCCGACAGGATCGTCAGGAGTATCGTCAGGACCTGCGCCAGTATCGCCAGCAGGCCCGGGCCTATGAGCGGTGGCAGCGGGCCGAGCGTCGCTACAACGCCGGTCGTTACTATGCGCCCCGCGGCTATCAGGTCCGCACCTGGGGCTATGGCCAGCGACTGCCCAGCCACTATTCGCGCGGCTATGTCATCAACGACTACGACCGCTACGGCCTGCGCGCTCCGCCCCGTGGATACCACTACGTCCGCAGCGGCAATGACGTGGTTCTCGCCGCCGTCGCCGGTGGTCTGATCTCCGCCGTGATCGCGGGGCTCTTCAACTAAGGGCCTACCGCTCGGCGCGCGATGCCTCGCTGTTTGAGGCGCATCGCCGACGCAGAGACGACGCCCCGGAGGGAGACCTCCGGGGCGTTCTCGCGTTTGGGCCTCGTCATGCCTAGATGAGGTCTGATGCGCGCCTTTGCCGAACTTCTGGACCGCCTGTCGCTGACGGGATCACGGAACGCCAAACTGATCCTGTTGCGGGACTATCTACGCGCAACCCCCGATCCGGATCGGGGCTGGGCCCTCGCGGCCCTGACCGGCGATCTGACCTTCGACGCCGCCAAACCCGCGATGATCCGCAGGGCGGTCGAGGCGCGTGTCGATCCGGTCCTGTTCGGATGGTCCTATGATTATGTCGGCGACCTGGCCGAGACGGTTGCCCTGATCTGGCCCGCCGACCCGGCCTACCGCCCCAATCGCGAGTCCAAACTGGCCGAGGTCGTCGAGGCGCTGAGAGTGGCCAAGCGGACCGAGGTCCAGGGCCTGATCGAAGGATGGCTGGACGCGCTCCAGCCCAAGGGGCGCTGGGCTTTGCTGAAGCTGGTCACCGGCGCATTGCGGGTCGGGTTGTCGGCGCGGCTGGCCAAGACCGCTACCGCCATGATCCGACCGGCGTGGATCTCGGAATCGCCGGATCCAGCGGGCGATGAGCCGGTCTTGTCCCTCGATCCCGTGGATGTCTCGGAAATCGAGGAAGTCTGGCACGCCGTCGACCCACCCTATGCCGATCTTTTCGCCTGGTTGGAGGGGCGGGCCGATCGACCAAACCCCGACGCCCCCGGTCGGTTCCGCCCGGTGATGCTCGCCGTCGCCATCGACGAGGCCGTGGATTTCGACCGGCTCGACCCCGCCGACTACGCGGCCGAGTGGAAGTGGGACGGCATCCGGGTGCAGGCGGTGCGCGAGGCCGGCGTTGTGCGAATGTATTCGCGTACCGGCGACGAGATCGCCGCGTCCTTTCCCGACGTCATGGCCGGGCTGACGTTCGAAGGCGCGGTCGACGGGGAACTGGTCGTGCTCAGAGAGGGGCAGATCGCGCCGTTCGGGGACCTCCAGCAGCGGCTGAACCGCAAGACGGTCGATGCCAAGGCTATGGCGGCTTACCCGGCGGCCATCGTCGCCTATGACGCCCTGGCGCTGGACGGGCAGGACCTACGGGGGCTGCCCCTGCGCGAGCGGCGCGCGCGGCTGGAGGCGATGGTCGCGACCCACGGCGGTGATCGGCTGACTCTGTCCCCGATCGTCGCGTACAAGGACTGGGCGGCTCTCGGTCGACTCAGGGCCGATCCGCCGTTGGGCGCGGCGGCCGAGGGCCTGATGCTGAAGCGGTGGGACGCGCCCTATGTCGCCGGTCGGTCCAAGGGGCCGTGGTTCAAGTGGAAGCGCGATCCGCACACCGTCGACTGCGTCCTGATGTACGCCCAGCGCGGCCACGGAAAGCGGTCGAGCTTCTATTCGGACTTCACCTTCGGCGTCTGGACGCCGGAAGGAACGCTGACGCCGGTCGGCAAGGCCTATTTCGGCTTCACCGACGAGGAGTTGAAACAGTTGGACAAGTTCGTGCGCGACCACACCATCGACCGGTTCGGGCCGGTCCGTTCGGTGCGGGCCGAGCGCGATTTCGGTCTGGTGCTGGAGATCGCCTTCGAGGGACTGAACCGCTCGCCCCGGCATAAATCGGGCGTCGCCATGCGGTTTCCCCGGATCAGCCGTATCCGTTGGGACAAGCCGGCCCGCGAGGCGGCGACCCTCGACGAGGTCATGGATCTGCTGGACGCGATCGAGAGCGGCGGGGGGCGGATCGCGACTGCCGTGTGACGGGTGGAAAATGTGTCGGGAGGGTTCCATTCCGGTGATCCGGCGTTAGACCGCCTGCATGACTTCCACTGAAACCGCTCTGGCCGCCCTCATGTCGTCGGGCGAGCAAGCCGTCGCGTTCGACGCGGCCATGATCGCCAAGCTGACCCAGATCGCCGGCGACTTCGCGGTCAACCTGGCCATCGCCCTTATCATTCTGGTCGCAACGATCTTCGCGGCGCGCTGGGCCTCGTCGGCGACCCGAAGGGGCCTGAGCCGGGTCAGGGGCTTTCGACACGATCCCACGGTCCTCAGCTTCGCCGTTCAGGTGGTGCGGGTCCTCATCTATCTGATCGGCTTCATCGCGGTGCTACAGCGGCTGGGCGTTCAGACCACATCGATCATCGCGGTGCTGGGCGCGGCCTCGCTGGCCGTTGGCCTGGCGCTTCAGGGCACGCTGTCGAATGTCGCGGCCGGTGTCATGCTGCTGATCCTGCGGCCGTATCGCGTCGGCGACCTGGTCGATATCGGCGGCAACGTCGGCAAGGTGCAGCGGCTGGACCTGTTCTTCACCCAGCTTTCGGACGTGAACAACGTCAAGATCATGTGCCCCAACGGCAAGGTGTTCGGCGACTTCATCCTGAACCTGTCCGGCCAGCAGACCCGCAGGATCGAGCTCAAGATCGGCGTCGGATACGGCGAGAACTTGACCCGGGCCCGAGAAGTCCTGGTGGCCGCCGCCGCCGGCCGAGCGGCCGTCCTCGACGATCCCGCGCCGTGGGCGGGTGTCACCAACATGCTGGACAGCGCCATGGAGATCACCCTGACCGCCTGGACCCGGTCCGAGGACTACTGGCAAACGCGCGCCGATGTTTTTCAGGCGGTGAAAGAAGGTCTGAACGCCGCCGAGATCGAGATCCCGTTCCCGCACCAGGTCGCCGTGCCCTACGGCGACGATGATCTGGTCCTGCGGTTGCCGGCGGAGGGTATGGCGCTTCGCCGGGGCCGGGCCGATCCACGCAGCGCGGGTTTCGGCCCCGGGCGAGACACCGACGAGAGCGAGGCCTGACATGCGCTACGACTTCGGTTCTGACAACACGGCGGGCATGGCGCCGGCCGCGCTGCGGGGGCTGGTCGAGGCGAACGACGGGTTCGCACGGGCCTATGGTGCCGACGACGTCACCGCGAAGGCGGCCGACCAGATTCGGCGCAGGCTGGACGCCGACGCTGAGATACGCTTCGTCTTTTCCGGCACGGCGGCCAACGCCATCGCCCTGTCGATGCTGGCCTGGCCGCACGAGGCGGTTCTGGCTCATCACGCGGCCCACGTCTGCACGGACGAGACGGGCGCGCCCGGCTTCTTCGGGCAGGGGGTCGGTCTGATCGGACTGCCGGGCTTTTCCGGCAAGATCGATCATCGGGCCCTGACCGCGGCGCTGGAGGAGTCCGAAGTCGGCCATCGACAGCCGCCCGCCGCGCTTAGCCTGACCCAGTCGACCGAATACGGCACGGTCTACACCACCGAAGAACTGCGCCACCTGATCGAGCCGGTGAAGGCCAAGGGCTGTGGCGTTCATCTGGACGGGGCGCGCCTGGCCAACGCGGCGGCGGCGGGCTTCGACCTGACCCAGATCGCGCGACTGGGCGTCGATGTTCTGGTCTTCGGCGGGGCCAAGGCTGGCGGCCTGTGCACCGAGGCGATCGTGATGTTCGACAGGTCGCTGGCGCGGCGGATCGACAACCGCCTGAAACAGGCGGGTCAGCAGGCGTCCAAGGCCCGATATCTGGCCGCGCCCTTCCTGGGGATGCTGAAAACCAACGCCTGGGAGGATGGAGCGGCCCACGCCAATCTGATGGCGCGGCGGCTGGCCGAGGGGATCGTCACGCGCTCACCCTATGTCCTCGCCCACCCTGTGGAGGCCAATGCGGTGTTCCTGCGAATGCCGGCCAAGGCGCATCAGGCGCTGAACGCGGCCGGGTGGGCCTGCTATCGGTTCGACGATGGCTCGGTCCGGTTCGTCTGCTCCTGGGCGACGACCCAGGAGGCGGTCGACGAGATCATCGAGACGATCACCACCCTGAACTGAGACGCGCCTTTCGCCAGCGGGCGACGCACGCCATATCTGATCCATGGCGAGAGGCGAGCGGTCGGGCAGGCGAGGGGGGTCGATGGAGGCGAAGGCGCAGGCGGCGGGAGCCGTCGCGGACCCGCCCCCGGACCCCAAGACCATCCCGGCCCTCATCGATCTGATCCGGCTGGTCGGCCGGTCCCAGGCACCGCAGTTGAAGCTCAGGCTGATCGTGGCGGTGCTGATGACCATCGGCGGCAAGGCGCTGGGCGTGCTGGCGCCGCTGGTTCTCGGGGCGGCGGTCAATCATCTGGCGGCCGATCAGCCCCCGGGCGTCGCCATCGGCATGGGGTTCGCGGGCTTCGCGGTCGGCTGGGCCGTGGTCCGTTTCCTGTCCAGCGCGGCGCCTCAGTTGTCGGACGTGGTGTTCGCCCCGGTGCGTCAGGCGGCCCAGAGGCGGGCGGCGGCCGAGACCTTCGCCCATGCCCTGAACCTGTCGCTGGATTTCCACCAGACCAAGCGCTCGGGCGCCCTGTCGCGCACTGTCGACCGTGGCGCGCGCTCCGTCGATTTCCTGCTCCGGATCCTGGCGTTCAACCTGGTTCCGACGGGCCTGGAGCTGATCCTGGCGGCCGGTGTGCTGGGCGGGGCCTATGACTGGCGGTTCGCCGCCGTCGCCGTCGTCGTGGTCATCGTCTACGCCGGGCTGACCTTCTCCATCTCGAACTGGCGGATCGAGCATCGTCGCACGATGAACACCGCCGATACCGAGGCGGCGGGGCAGGCGGTAGATGCCTTGCTGAACTACGAGACCGTCAAGTCCTTCGGCGCCGAGGCGCGAGCGGCGGACGACTATGACCGGGCCCTGGGCGTCTATGGCGCGGCGGCGATCAAGGCCAACAGCTCTCTGGCTCTGTTGAACGGGGTCCAGGCCCTGATCATGAACGTAGGCCTGGGCGTCATGGCGGTGATGGCCGGCTTCGAGGCGGCAGCAGGGCGGATGGGGCCGGGCGACGTGACGGCGGCGGTGTTGATCCTGATATCGCTCTACGCGCCGCTGAACATCCTGGGCTTCGCCTATCGGGAAATCCGCCAGTCCTTCATCGACATGGAAGAGATGCTGAAGGTCACGCGCCAGAGCCCGCTGGTCGCTGACGCCCCCGGTGCGCCCGACCTGCCGCGGTCTCAAGACCATCAAGGAGCGTCACTGGCGTTCGAGGACGTCTCCTATCGCCATGACGCGCGGTCCAGTGGCTTGGAGGATGTGTCGTTCGTGGTGCCGCCCGGCACCACCACGGCCCTGGTGGGCCCCTCCGGATCGGGCAAATCGACGATCGTCAAGCTGGCCCTGCGCCTGCTTGATCCACAGGTCGGGAGGGTGCTGATCGAGGGGGTCGACGCCCGGTCGGTGACCCAGGCGTCTCTGCGTCAGGCGGTGGCCCTGGTGCCCCAGGACGTGGCCCTGTTCAACGACACGCTGCGGATCAATATCGCTTTCGCCCGGCCGGACGCGGACGAGGCCACCATCTGGTCGGCGGCCGAGGCGGCGGAACTGGCCGATTTCATCCGGGGCCTGCCCGATGGCATGGAGACCAAGGTCGGCGAGCGCGGGCTGAAACTTTCGGGCGGCGAGCGCCAGAGGGTCGGCATCGCCCGCGCCCTTCTGGCCGATCCCTCGATCCTGATCCTGGACGAAGCCACCAGCGCGCTCGACAGCCGGACCGAAGCCGCGATCCAGAAGACGCTTCGCAGGGCCAAGGCGGGACGCACCACCCTGGTGGTCGCCCACCGGCTGTCGACCATCGCCGACGCCGATCAGATCCTGGTGCTGAAGGCCGGGCGGATTATCGAGCGTGGCGCGCACCACGAACTGGTCGCGCGCGTGGGCGGTGAGTACGCGGCCCTGTGGCGCAAACAGACGCGCGGCGCCCGTGCGAATGCCGACGCCGCGACGGCCTAGAACAAGCGCCGGCCCCGGGGCGGGTGCGGGGGGAGTGGGCTCGCCCCGGGGGCCGGTCTGACCGACCTCAGCTGGCGCGGCGAACGCGTCGGGGCTGGGCGATGGTCGGGCAGTTGATGACGACGCCCAGCGGTCGGATGCCGGCGACGAAGGGATTCCCCGGGCCCTCGGGCGCGACGGGGGCGGTGGCCACGTCTCCCGCCGCGACCAGTCGCGACAGGTCCTGGATCGAGGTGATGCGACGAACCCGATTGGCGGCGATCGCCTGATCGGTCCAGACCACGACGTGGGCGTCCCACATGGGACTGTAGTTGTTGTCGAGCGACGGATTGTCGTTGTCAGGATCGAGCGGGAACACGTTGATCGGATCGATCCCGCCGTTCGCGATCGAGGTCGCGAATCCCTGGTTCTGACCCGTCGCCGGGTCCAGGATGCCGTTCACCACCGGCGAAAAGCCCAGCAACGCGGACGGCCGGTCGGGGGTCGATTGGCCGAAGCTGGGCGTGTTGCCGATCCTGGGCGCGAACACGCCCTTTTCTATCACCGCGGGGACGTCCGCCGAAACGTCCGTCACCAGGTGGTAGTAGTACTGGTCACCGCCCTGGAAGCCGTCCAGCAGTTGCAGAACGACGGTGCCGCCTCGCTCGTCCAGGCTGTTGGCGCGGTCGTGACGACCGGTCGCGTTGCCGACGATCTGCATGTTCAGGACGACGCCCGAGGGCATCACCACCATGGACGACCACTCCGCGTCGGCGACGGCCCCTGGCACGGCGCGGGCGGGTGGGAACGGATACGGCGTGCCCGGCACCAGTTCGTAGGTCGGCGAGAAGTCGACCGAGCCGCGGAAGCGAACGACCCCGTCCTGGATCGTCACGCGCTGCTCGCCGGGCGTTCCGGCGGCGTGGCGCAGCTTGGGCGCATAGTTGACGCCGAGGCGGTTGGCGGTCTCGAAGTCCGAGGCCTCGGTGATGATGTAGTGGACTGCCTCGCCCCGCGGGCCGACGCCCCGGAACAGTGGCAGGGTCACGGTGGCGGCCCCGTAGGTGAAGTCCACGGCGAGGGCGTTCCGCATGAAGACGTTGTCGTCTTCCGAGAAGCGGACCGCTGTCGCCGGCGAATAGGATGGGCGGCCGTAGTCGCGAGCCGACCGAGCGAGAAGGGCGTCCGCCTCGGCGAGAGCGGCGCGGTTGCCCTGAGCGATCGGCGTCGTGGTGGCGGCGCTGGCACCGACCCCCTCCGCGAGGGCGGGGGAGTTGGTCCCTGCGGCCATGACGGCCAGGGCCATGACGATGGCGGTTTGTTTCATAGGATAGCCCTTTGATTGGCCCCGGCGGGGCGCGGATGGCCCGGAGGCAGGGCCGCCAGGCACCAAGAGCCTTGCCCGGAAGGGCTTGGGGCGTCTTTTCCGGGGCTGCTAGAGCCTTGTCCGGAATTGCTGTCAGGGGCGGCGCGCGGCACGCCACGCGCCCGGCGTCGTGCCGGTCAGCCGGCGAAAAACGGTGGTGAAATGCGCCTGGTCGGCGAAGCCGCAGGCGTGAGCGACCCCGGCGATCCGGGACCCCGGGCGCAGCAGCAATCCCATGGCCCGCTCCACACGCCGTCGCTGCACGAAACGCACGGGGCTCACGCCATGTCGAGCCCGGAAGGCGCGGGTGAAATGGAAGGGCGAAAGGCAGGCGACCCCCGCCAGGTCGGCCAGAGCCATGTCCTCGTCTAGATGCGCGTCGATATAGTCGATCACTCGGGTGAAGCGCAGATCCGCCGGCGGGCTACGACCCGTCCTGTCCTCGCGCCGTGCATCGGCGGCCGAGAGCAGCGTCGAAAACAGGGTCAAGGCGACGCTGTCCACGAACAAACCGTCGGCTCTCTCCGCCTCGGCCCAGGCGCGCATGGCCAGGAGCTGGAACATCGGATCGTGGAAGGGGCGCTCGTACACCGGAGCAAGTCGTTCCACCAAGGCGGGACTGTCGATCGCGGCGGCCAGGCGATGGGCGGGCGCGGCCAGGATGATCAGCTCGCTCGGCCCGTCAATCTGATAGTCGATGTCCGTCAGGGGCGGCGCCGCGACCGTGTGCGGTCTGTCCGTTGGGATGTCGATCCAACCGTCGCCGAGATTGTAGCGAGCCGGAGAGCGCGCCACCCGTCGGCGGATGCCGATAAGCAGGTCGGGCGTCGAACGGTCGGTCAGGCCGTGCCCGTCTTGTTGAACATGCAAGAGTTGGACCCCCAACGAGCCCGCAGAACGCACTTCGTGCTGGAAGCCGGCATAGGCCGAGCGCCCGTAGAATTCAGTGTACGACGGATGTTCGGCTCGCGCCCGACCCCATCGTTTCCCACAATCCTTCGTTTCGTTACCATCCAGCAAGCGTGTCTCCCCATTCGGGGGACGTCCGGTTCACTCAGGAAGTTACAACTGACCGGCCACGACGCGCGTCAGGCCGTCCGTCCAATGGCGTAGAACCGCTCGGATCGCTGGGCGCGCAACGCGGCCGCCGACAGAGGCAAGAGCGCCTGAAGTTCCTCCGAGACGGCGTCTCCGACCGCCTTGATCGCGGCTTCCGGGTCGGCATGGGCCCCGCCGACGGGTTCGGGGATGACGCGGTCGACGATCTTCATCTCCATCAGGTCCGGCCCGGTGATCTTCATCGCCATGGCGGCGTCGCGGGCCCGGCCGCCGTCGCGCCACAGGATTCCCGCCGCGCCTTCGGGGGAAATGACCGAGTAGATCGAATGCTCCAGCATCAGCACCCGGTTCGCCGCCGCAAGGGCGATGGCTCCGCCCGAGCCGCCTTCACCGGTCACCGTCGCGATCATGGGTGTGCCCAGCGTCAGGCCGCGCTCGGTCGAGCGCGCGATCGCCTCGGCCTGGCCCCGCTCCTCGGCACCCAGTCCCGGATAGGCGCCGGCCGTGTCGACGAAGGTCAGGACCGGCAGGCCGAACCGCTCGGCCAAGTCCATCAGGCGAACGGCTTTCCGGTATCCCTCCGGCCGGGCCATGCCGAAGTTGTGGGTCAGGCGAGTGGCCGTGTCGTGGCCCTTCTCGTGACCCATGACCACGACGGCTTGCCCCCGGAACCGAGCGAGGCCGCCCAGGATGGCCTGGTCGTCGCCGAACTGTCGGTCGCCGTGCAGTTCGGTGAAGTCGGTGAACAGCCCTGCGAGATAGTCCACGAAATGCGGGCGCTCGGGATGGCGGGCGACCTGGGTCTTCTTCCACGGGTCGAGCTCAGCATAGGTCTTCTTGCGAAGCTGATCGGCCTTCGTTCTCAGCCCATCGATCTCGGCCTCGAACGACCCGGACGTGGCTGAAAGCAAACCGAGTTCCTCGATCTTGGCCTCAAGATCGGCGATCGGCTTCTCGAACTCGAGATAATGGGTGGCCATGAGGCGTCCGGAGGGGCGGGCGACGGGGCCCTGACACAAGGCGGCGGAACCTAGTCGCGGCGCGGGCGGGGAGCAAGCGCGGGATCAGTCCTCCCGCGCCAGGGGATGGTGGCGGTTCACCACCTGGCTCAAATGGTCGGTGGCGACGTGGGTATAGATCTGGGTCGTGGCGATGTCCGCGTGGCCCAGCAGGGTCTGGACGACGCGAAGATCGGCCCCGCCCTCCAGCAGATGGGTCGCGAAGGCGTGGCGCAGGACGTGTGGGCTGAGCCGCGCGGGGTCGATGCCGGCGTCGATGGCCGCTCGGTCCAGCAACTGGGCGAAGCGGCGAGGGGTCAGATGCCCCGAGGCACCGCCGGACGGAAACAGCCAGGGACTGTCCGGGGCCTTCTCGGGGGGCGCGGCGTCGCGGGCGACCAGCCACGCTTTGACGGCATCGCGGGCGGTCGAATTCAGCGGCGCGAGCCGTTCCTTGCCGCCCTTGCCGCGTACGATCAGATAGGCAGGATCGCGTCGGACGGCCTCGACGCGCAGCGCCAGCAGTTCCGAGACGCGCAGACCCGACGCGTAGGCCAGTTCGACCAACGCCAGCATCCGAAGCCCTCCGGACCCCTCGCGCGCCGACGAGGCGGTCAGCAGGCGCAGGACCTCCTCCCGGCTAAGCACGCGGGGCAGGGGGCGTCCCTGTTTGGGGGATTCCAGCCGTCGCGAGGGATCGTCGCGCCGCCAGCCCTCGCCCAGGCAGAAGCGGTAGAACTGGCGCACCGCCGATCGGCGACGCGCGGCGGTGGACGCCGACAGGCCGCGCCTGGCCAGACCGGAGAACCAGGCCTCGATCGCCGTCTGGTCCGCGGCCAACAACCCGCCCGGGCCGACTGACTGCTCGGCGTCGGCCAAATCGCGGGCATAGGCCGAGAGCGTATGCGGCGAGGCGTCCCGTTCGACGGCCATCATCTCGAGGAAGGCCTCGACCTGGGGCGTCGTCATGGGCGCGCCGGGCGCTGGCGAGACCGCCTGCTTGGTGTAGAGACTGAAGCCGACATGGCTTGCACCATACTCCATCGCCGTCGAGGCCCAGCGTGAGCGGCCGACGCTCCGCCAACTCCGTCGCTCCTGACGCTCGTCCGAGTCTCACGATAGCTCTGGTCGGGTTGATGGGCGTGGGCAAATCGACAGTGGGACGACGGCTGGCGCAGCGGCTGGACCTGCCTTTCATCGACGGCGACGAGGCGATCGAATCGGCGGCCCGGATGACGGTGTCCGACATCTTCAGCCAGCTGGGGGAGGCCGAGTTCCGGGCGGGGGAGGCGCGGGTCATGCGCCGACTGCTGGATGGTCCCCCGATCGTGCTGGCGACGGGCGGCGGCGCGGTGCTCAATCCCGGCACCCGCGCCCTGATGAGGGAGCGGGCGACCACGGTCTGGTTGCGGGCCGAGCTGGCCATCGTGGCCAGCCGGGTCCAGAGACGCGACACGCGGCCGCTGCTCAGAGGCAAGGATCCGCTGCAGGCGCTGTCGGCCATGGCCGAGGTTCGCTACCCCATCTATGCCGAGACCGCCGACCTCACCGTCGATGTCGGCGCGGGCGCCCACGCCCAGGCCGTCGACGCGATCGTGACAGCGTTGACCAAACATTGGGCGCAGGGACAGCCGGCATGAAATCGGTCAAGGTCGGCGGCGGTTCGTTCCACGACTATGAGGTGGTGGTCGGCCGGGGCCTGATCGCACAGGCCGGCGATCGGATCGCGCCCTTCGCGCGTGGCCGGACGGTCATCGTCAGCGACGAGACGGTGGCGGCCCTGCACGGTCCCGCCTTGGCGAAAGCGCTTGCCCGGGCTGGAATCCGCTCCGAGACGGTGACCGTGCCGCCCGGGGAGGCGTCCAAGTCCTTCGGCGAGCTGGAACGCCTGATGGACCGGCTGCTGGCGACGGGTCTGGACCGCAAGGACGTGATCGTGGCTCTGGGCGGGGGTGTCGTTGGCGATCTCGCGGGTCTGGCGGCGGCGCTCTACATGCGCGGGATCGATTTCGTCCAGGTGCCGACGACACTGCTGGCCCAGGTGGATTCCTCCGTAGGGGGAAAGACGGCGATCGACACGCCGCGAGGCAAGAACCTGGTCGGCGCCTTTCATCAGCCGCGTCTGGTCATCGCTGACATCGATGTGCTGGCGACGCTACCGGAGCGCCAGCTGAGGTCAGGCTGGGCCGAAGTCCTGAAGCACGGGCTGATCTGCGATCCGGCCTATTTCGACTGGCTGGCCGGGCCCGGTGCCACCGGCGTGGGCGGTGACGCAGCGGCTCTCGAGGACGCCGTCGTGCGCTCGGTCGAGATCAAGGCGGCGATCGTCGGTGAGGACGAGAAGGAGGCGGGGCGGCGGGCCTTGCTGAACCTCGGGCACACCTTCGGCCACGCCATCGAAGCCGAGCTCGGCTTCGAAGAGGCGGCCCTGGCGCACGGCGAAGCGGTTGCCCTAGGCTGCTGCATGGCCTTTCGCTACTCAGCCCGGCGCGGCCTGTGTGACGCCGCCGATGCGGCGCGGGTCGAGGCGGTCGTGGCCGCGTCCGGCCTGCCGACCCGCTTGTCCCAGGCGGGCGGCTTCTCGGCCGAGGCGCTGCTTGCGCGCATGGCCGGGGACAAGAAAGCGGAAGGAGGCGGTCTGACGCTGATCCTCGCCAGGGGTATCGGTTCAGCCTTCGTCTCCAAGATAGAAGACCAGGAAGCGGTCGCGGCCTTTCTGCGGGAGGAGGGCGCGGCTTGATCATCGCGCCAATCGTGATGGAGAACCGGTGGGTGCGCCTGGAGCCCTATGCGCCCGACCTAAAGGATGACCTCGCCCGCGCATTGGATGGCGAACCAGAACTTTGGACCATGATGGCGACGGCCGGTCATGGAGACCATTTCGACGACTGGTGGAACGCGGCGTTGGCGCAGGTGGAGGCTGGTTCGCGCGTGGCCTATGCCGTCCGGCGGCGATCCGATGGGGCCATCGTCGGCACCACGAGCCTGTACGACATCCGACCCGAGCATCGAAAGTGCGAACTGGGCGCGACCTTCTATAGGCCCGATGCCCGGGGTGGCGCGGTCAACCCGGCGTCCAAGCGGCTGCTGCTGGCACATGCCTTCGATGCGGGGGCCGTCCGGGTCGAAATCCTGACCGACGCCCTGAACGTCCACAGTCGGGCCGCGATCGAGAAACTGGGCGCGACATTCGAGGGGCTGCTGCGGTCTCACAAGATCACCTGGACCGGACGGGTGCGCGACACCGCCCTCTATGCCATCGTGGCCGAGGACTGGCCGGCCTTGCGCGCGCGGCTGGATGCGCGGCTGTCGGAGATGTGACGTGATACAGTGGACACTGAACCGTCGAAGCGTGCTGACCGGCCTCGCCGTCGCTCCCTCGCTCGCGAACGCCGCCCCTTCCCTGGCGCAGGAAGCCGACCTGACCGCGACTGAGATCGTGCAACGCGCCCACGCGGCCGCCGGCGGTCCGGACTGGATGCGTCCCCGCAGCCTGACGCTTCGGGGGCGTGGGTCGTTCTGGCAGCAAGGCACCGACGTCGGGCGGATCGAGGTCCCAGACTACCGGATGTGGCGCGTCTATCCGGCCGCGAGCACCGAGGCTCATGCCGCCAACGGCTGGGTCCGCATCGACGCCACGTTGGCCGACGGATCGACCTTTTTCCAGGCCGCCTATGATGGAGAGACCTCCTACAACCAGAACGGCCCGATCCCCGGCGCTCAGGCCAGCCGCGAGTGGTCGGAGAATTTCGGCTTCGGGATCATCCGCTTCGCCCTCGACGAGGGGTTCAGCCTGGACCGCCTTCCCGACGATGCCGCCGACGGTCGGGCGATGCATGTGGTGCGGGTCAACGACCCCCAGGATGGCAAGACCCTGTTCGGCATCGCGACCGACGATTACGCGATTCTTTGGTTGGGCTTTTCGACGGCGCGCGGATGGCACGAGCGGCGCTATTCCGACTTCTACCGCAACCCGGGGGTCAGCTTCGTCCAGCCGGGCCGGGTTCGCCTGTATTACGACGGGGTCAAGCAGAACGAGATTGTCTGGACCAACTACGCCTTGAACGAAGACCTGCCGCGGTCCCTCTTCCAGATCGGTGGTTAAGGCACGCGCATCCAGCCGAGGGGACGAAGCACCTCCATCGGGCGGAACTGGGCCTTGTAGTCCATCTTGGGCGAGCCCTCGACCCAGTAGCCCAGATAGACGTAGGGCAGTCGGACCGCCTGGGCCTGGCGCACATGATCCAGGATGGCGAAGACGCCGAGCGATCGCTTGTCGATGTCCGGGTCGAAGAAGGAATAGACCATCGACAAACCATCCGACAGCAGATCGGCCAAGGTGACCGCGATCAGATCGCCGGGCCCCTCGTCTGTGGACGGCAGGCGATACTCGATGAGATGAGTGCGGACCGCCGTATCCTCGACCATGGCGATGTAGTCCAGCCAGGTCATGTCGGACATGCCGCCACCCGGATGGCGCGTGGCCAGATAGCGTTTCAGCAGGGTGAACTGCTCCTGCGTCGCCTCCGCCTCGACCAGGTCGCGCGACAGGTCGGCGTTCCGCGCCATGATCCGCCGCTGGGTTCGGGACAGGCGAACGTCCTCGACCGGCAGGCGGACGGAGACGCAGGCGTCGCAGCCCTCGCAGGCCGGACGATAGGCGATGTTCTGGCTGCGTCGGAAGCCCGCGTGCGTCAGCTCGTCGTTGACGTGGGCTCCGTCGGAGAACGGCAGGTTGGCGAACACCTTCCGCTCGGTCATGCCGGACAGATAGGGGCAGGGCGCGACGGCCGTCATGAAGAAGCGAAGCTGGCGTGTCGGAACGTGCTGCGTCACGTCACACCGTCCGCGTTCGAATACATCGCCGATTTGGCCGCCGCTGATCCATGATCTGATTTGGCGTCATTCGCGACCACGCCGCAAGACGGTTCTCGCAAACCCCGAACGTCACAGGCTCGTATCGGTGGGCAGGACCGGGGCCTCGCGCAACAGCACGATGGCGATCCGACGATTGCCGGCCAGGGATGGATCGTCCGGGTAGAGAGGATCGGAGCCGGCCTTGCCCGCGACGGAATAGACCCGATCGGGATCGACGCCGGCACCCTGCAGAATCTGGCGTGAGGCATCGGCGCGCTGAGCCGACAGCGGCCAGTCGCCTGGACTGGAGGCGCGGCCCGATCCTGCCACCGCGGAGGTGTGGCCGGAAATGGAGATGCGGTTGGGCAGGCGGTTGATGACGCCGGAGATGGCCCGCAGCAGGACCTGTGCGCGCGCGTTCGGGCGGGCCGAATTCTGCTCGAACATCGAGCGACCTTCCTGGTCGACCAGCTGGATGCGCAGGCCTTCGGGCGTCTGGTCGATGATCAGCTGCTTCGACAGTTCGGCCAGCTCGGGCAGGCGCTGCATGGCCTGGCGCAGCGATTCGGCTGCGGAGGCGAACTCGGCGGCTTCGCGCGCGGCGATCTCCTCGCGCAGTTCAGACTCGGACGCCGCCGCCAGATTGGCGCTGGGGCCTGCTTCTTCGGGCGCGTCCTGGGGCGCTTCAGGAGCCTGCTGTTCCAGGACGGACATTGATCCCGCGCTCTTGGCACCGTCCTCGCCGAGCGAGGTGCCCCCTAGGATGCCGCCAGATCCCGAGGTGGTCTGGCTGACGCTGGCGGGGGCGAAATACTCCGCGATGCCGCGCTTCTGTTCCGGATCGGTCGTGTTGATCAGCCACATCAGCAGGAAGAAGGCCATCATCGCCGTGACGAAGTCGGCATAGGCCACCTTCCACGCGCCACCATGGTGGCCGCCGCCGGAGACCTTCTTGACCTTCTTGATGAGGATCGGACGATCGCTCATGGACGACATGGATTGAACCCCGGCGACGAATGTCGGACCATGGCGCGATCAGGGTTAAGGCGACCTTTCTCGCACGGCGGTTGCCGTCGCTCTGCGGAACCCCTAAACCGCCCGCCACGCGGATGTGGCGGAACTGGTAGACGCACCAGATTTAGGTTCTGGCATCGCAAGGTGTGGAGGTTCGAGTCCTCTCATCCGCACCAAATCCGGGCCCTAGGGGCTCGGTGTCTGAAAGACCTTGAGCGTGCCGGCCGCCGACGGCGCGAGCCTGATGCCCTGGGTCAGCCACGCCCCCCAGTCCGTGGGCGAAACGATCGCGGGCTGGCGGGCATGGATGGGCTGCACGTCCGGTCCGGCGTCCACGGTCAGCAGGGTGAACCGTTCACCGACGGGCGTCGGGCGCACCAGGCCGGCGAACAGGATGAAGTCTTGATCGATCGGTTGAAGCGTCCACTTCGTCTTGGGGTATCTGATCCCCGTATACTCATGGAACCAGCTGGCCGGGATCAGGGCGCGTCCCTGGTCGAAGCGGCGCCCCTCGCTGCGCATGTTGATCAGCAACGGCCGCTTTGGTGCCGAGGGAGGCAGGCCCCATCGCACCATGGTCAGGGTCGCGGTGCTGTCCGCGCTGGCGCGGACCACCGGTGCCGGATCCGTGGGGCGCACCATATCGGTGGGTTCCGCGTTCGGCGTGCCCTCTGGAAACACCAGCGGAATGCGGAACTGGTGAAAGGCCTGCACCAGCGCCGAGGGCGGGATCTTCATCGCATAGGCGTTGCACATCGGGCCCCTCCATTCCGGGGAGGATTGAAACGGGCCCGGGATCGCTCCCGGGCCCGATCGATGGACCGTCCTTCGCGGATCAGTCCTTCTGGTTGTCGACGCCCCGGCCCATGGCTTCGGCCGGCGAGGAGATGGTCGTCTCCTCGGTGATGTCGATGCCCTTGGCCAGCTTGGAGTTCCAGAAGCCGTAGATGGCATAGATCACCGCCCCGACCGCGGCGTAGATGCCCAGGATGGTCAGCGGCAGCGGGTTGCCGTTCTGGAAGTTCGCGATCATGGGCGCGAAGTTGAACCCGGCCAGGCACAGGCAGGCGATGATGCCCGCCACCGCCGTGGCGATACCGCCCGGGACGCGGAACGGCCGTTCCATCTCCGGATGCCGGATGCGCAGGAAGATCACGCTCAGGCAGACGATCGAGAAGGCCACCGCGGTTCCCAGCGACACCAGGTCGCCAAGGATCGAGATCGGCAGGAAGGACGCTGCGACCGCGATCATGATCCCCAGCAGGATGGTGCCGATCCATGGCGTGCGGAAGTTCGGGTGAATGACCGAGAAGGCCTTCGGCAGCAGGCCATCACGGGCCATGGTGTAGAAGATCCGCGTCTGGCCGTAGCAGAGCACCAGCATGACCGAGGACAGGCCGGTGATGGCGCCGATCTTGATCAGGAAGGCGATCATGTTCAGCTGACCCTCGGGCGCGGCAGCCAGAGGGATGTTGGCCCACTCCAGGCCCATGCGGTCGATGGCGACGGCCACCGGGGCCGGGCTCGCCAGCTCCAGGTAGGGCACCACGCCGGTCATGACGGCCGCGACCGCCATATAGATCAGGGTGCAGACGAACAGGGCGCCCAGGATGCCGATCGGCACGTCCTTGGACGGGTTCTTGGCCTCGGCCGCGGCGGTCGAGACGGCCTCGAAGCCGACGTAGGCGAAGAAGATGATCGCCGCACCCCGGAAGATGCCGCCGGTGCCAAACTGGTCCCAAGTCCCGCCCTCCGGCGTCGCCGGGATGAAGGGCACCCAGTTGTCCGGGTTCACATAGCCGATGCCCACCGCAATGAAGGTCAGCAGCACAATGATCTTGATGACCACGATGGCGTTGTTGATGTTCGCCGATTCGGAAACGCCCAGAACCAGCAGGGCGCACACCGAAGCGATGCCGATGGCGGCCACCAGGTTGAACGTGCCGGTCAGCGGGAACGAGCTGCCACCCTCGCCGATCACGGCCTGCACCAACGGCGTGGCCCACTGCGGGCCCTCGCCACCGGGGTAGGCTATGGTCGGGAACAGGCTCCCGGATATGCCGAAGTCGGTCAGGATCGAGACCACATAGCCGGACCAGCCGACCGCCACGGTCGAGGCCGCGACGCCGTACTCCAGCACCAGCAGCCACCCCATGATCCAGGCGAAGACCTCGCCCAGCGTTCCGTAGGCGTAGGTATAGGCCGAGCCAGAGACCGGCATGGTCGAGGCCAGTTCGGCGTAGCAGAGGCCCGCCAGGCCGCAGGCGACGCCCGCGACCACGAAGGACAGCATGATGGCGGGGCCCGTGTGGGCGGCGGCGACCTGTCCGGTCAGGACGAAGATGCCCGCGCCGATAATGGCACCGATGCCCAGCGACATCAGGTTGAGCGGCCCAAGGGTTCGTTTCAGCTCGCTCTTGGCGGCTTCCTTCTGGATCTGGGCTACGGATTTCTTGAGGAACAGACGGTTCCCCTGCGGCCTGAGGCCATCTGCGGACATGGAAGTCTCGCCCCTATGAAAACGCTGGCGAGCCTCCCCGGATCGCCTCCCGAGCGGACGCATAGTCGCACCGCATCGGACTAGCAATGACGTTCCATTTCCATGAAGTCTTCAAGACTCTTCAATGACCTGAACTGTGGCGGCGGAATCGCATTCGCGATGGATCCGGCGGTATCGTGGGCTGGCTTCCGAGGCCTGATCCGCTATAGGTCGGCCGAAGTCTTCAGAGTGGGGGCGGCTGTCTAGGCCGCCCGCGCGCCAGCATTTCGGGAGCGATCGATGGTAGGAAGCGCACGAGCGCCAGGACAGGCGCAATGGTCTTCCAAGGCGGCTTTCGTCCTTGCCGCGACCGGCTCCGCTGTTGGGCTCGGTAATCTCTGGCGTTTCCCCACGGAGGCCGGGAGCAACGGGGGAGGGGCGTTCGTCCTGCTCTACATCCTCTGCGTCGTCTTGATCGCGATGCCGTTGCTGCTTGCCGAGAGCCTGATCGGGCGACATGGCCAACGTTCGACGATCGCCAGCGCCGTCCATCTCGCGCGTCAGTCCGGTGCCAGTCCGGCCTGGAGCCTGCTCGCCGTCATCGGACTGATCGCCAATACCGCCATCCTGACCTTCTATTGCGTCGTCGCCGGCTGGGTCGTCTATTTCATCGGGACCAGCGCGATCGATCTCGTGGGGGCCATCGGGGCGAGCGAGCCCTTGAGGGGCGCCTATGGTCTCCAGTCGGTCGAGCAGATCCAGCAGATGATGCCGACCCTGTTCGCCAATCCGGTGCTGCTGATCGGTTTGCAGCTCGCCGTCGTGGTCGTGACGGTCTGGATCGTCGCCCGGGGGGTCAAGGGCGGCATCGAGGCCGCGGCCACCTGGCTGATGCCGGCCTTCTTCTTCCTTCTGATCGGCATCACGGTCTATGCGGCGATCATTGGCGACTTCGCCGCGGCCGTCGCCTTCCTGTTCACGCCCGACTTCGAGCGGGCCTTGCAACCCGGTGTCCTCAGTTCAGCCCTGGGACAGGCGTTCTTTTCATTGAGTCTCGGTGGTGGGGCCATGATCGCCTACGGGGCCTACGCTTCGCGCGACACCAATCTGGCCCAGACGTCGGGCATGATCGCGTTCGCCGATTCGGCTGTGGCCATCATCGCCGGCCTCGCGATTTTTCCGATCGTCTTCAGCGTCGGAATGGAGCCGAATGCGGGTCCAACCCTGATGTTCCAGTCGCTGCCGACCGCGTTTCATTCCATGCCCGGCGGCGCGATCGTCGGCCTGCTGTTCTTCGTCCTCGCTCTGTTCGCGGCGCTGACGTCGTCGGTGTCCCTGCTCGAGATTTCCGTTGGGTGGGTCATCGAGAAGTTCGGCATTTCACGCGCGGTGGCGGCGACGGGCATCGGGTTCCTGGTCTTCGTTGTCGGTCTGCTGTCCGCCCTGTCGTTCAACGTGCTGGCCGATCACCGACCGATTCCGTTCGTCCCGGGGTTCGAGAACGCGAACTGGTTCGACGCGATCGACGGGGTCACGGGTCGGTTGCTGTTGCCGCTCTCGGGCCTGATTACCGCCGTGTTCATCGGGTGGGTGGCCGACCGAAAGCTCGTCAACGCCGAGACCGGGCTCGCCGGGGTCGGTCTGGTGGCCTGGCGCTTCCTGATCGCCTGGCTCTGCCCTCTGGCGGTGGCGGCCATCCTCGTGATCGGTCTGTTCCCGCAGATCCTGGGATAGTTTCCAAGACGGACCTGGAATGACGCTGCCGATCCATGCGGTCCTGGAGCCGCTGAAGGAGGCGCTCAGGCTTGGCAACGTCGTCGTGCTCGCCGCGCCTCCCGGCGCGGGCAAGACGACCGTCGTGCCCCTTGTCCTTCTGGATGCCGACTGGCGCGACGATCGACGCATACTGGTTCTGGAACCCCGGCGCCTGGCCGCGCGGGCGGCGGCCGAGCGCATGGCCGCGACGCTGGGAGAAGTCCCCGGCGAGACGGTCGGCTATCGTACCCGATTGCACAGTCGGATCGGGCCGAGCACCCGCATCGAGGTCGTCACCGAGGGTATTTTCACGCGCATGATCCTGGACGATCCGGCGATCGAGGGCGTCGCCGCCGTCCTGTTCGACGAGTTCCACGAGCGCAGCCTCGACGCCGACCTGGCGCTGGCGCTGGCGCGGGACAGTCAAGGACTTCTGCGCGACGACCTGAAGCTGATCGTCATGTCGGCGACGCTCGACATCGCCGGCGTGTCCCGACTGCTCGGCGGCGCGCCCGTGATCCAGGCCGAAGGTCGAGCCTATCCGGTCGAGACGATCTACCTCGGCCACAATCCCTCGGAGCGCATCGAGGACGCGACGGCTCGCGCCTGTCTGAAGGCGCTCGGAGAGCAGACGGGCTCGGTCCTGGCTTTCCTGCCGGGGCAGGCGGAGATCCATCGCGTGGCCGGAATGGTCCGCGACCGACTGCGGCTGCCGAATATCGACGTGGTTCCCCTCTACGGAGCCCTCGACAAGGCCGAGCAGGATCGGGCGATCGAGCCGACGCCACCCGGCCGGCGCAAGGTGGTTCTGTCCACCTCGGTCGCCGAGACCAGTCTGACGATCGAAGGGGTCCGCGTCGTGATCGATTCCGGCGTGTCACGCGTGCCGCGTTTCGAGCCGTCCAGCGGGCTGACGCGGCTGGTCACCGTCCGGGTCAGCCGGTCCTCGGCGGAGCAGCGCAGGGGCCGGGCGGGAAGAACCGAGCCGGGGGTCTGCTACCGCCTGTGGGACGAGGAGGCGACACGGGGTCTGGTTCCTCACCAGCGACCGGAGATTCTGGAAGCCGACCTGACGGGGTTGGCCCTGGATCTGGCGCGATGGGGGGCTCGATCGGCGGAGGGCCTGGCCTTGCTGGATCCGCCGCCGGCCGGAGCGTTCGCGGAGGCGAGGGGCGTGCTGACCCGCCTCGGCGCCCTGGATGATGCGGGTGGTCTGACCGCTCACGGCCGCCGCCTCGCCGGTCTGCCGTTGGCGCCGCGGCTGGCCCACCTGGTGGCCCAGGCGGCGGATGGCGGCAACGCGCTGCTCGGCGCGAAGGTCGCCGCGGTCTTGAGCGAACCGGGCCTCGGCGGCCGCGACGTCGATCTGGGCGAGCGATTGCGTGGCTTCGAGCGCGACCGCTCGCCTCGCGCCGTCGACGCGCGCAAATTGGTCGAGCGATGGGCCAGGGCGGGTGGACGGCCGGCGGATGCCTCGGTCGAGATCCCGCCGGGCACGTTGATCGCGGGTGCCTTTCCCGAGCGCATCGCCAGGGCGCGGGGCAAGCCCGGCGAGTATCTGCTGGCCTCCGGGCGCGGGGCCTTCCTTGATCCAACCGACAGGCTGGCGGCCGAGCCCTGGCTGGCCGTCGCCGACCTGGGCGGTGGGGAGGCGAGGGATCGTATCCGGCTGGCGGCCGCTCTGGACCCCGCGACGGTGGAGCCGCTGATGGCGACGGAGCGCCGTCTGACCCGCGAGCCGTCCGGCAGGAGGGTGGTCCGCGAGGCGCGTCGGCTGGGCGCGATCGTGGTCGAGGACCGGGTGGTCGGGACGCCCGAGCGCGGCGAGATCGTGGCCCTGCTGAGGACGGAAGTCGCAGAGACCGGACTCGACGGCCTGCGCTGGGGAGAGAAGGCGTCCGGCCTGCGCGCGCGGCTCGCCTTCCTCCACGCGATCGATTCGGGTTGGCCCGACGTCTCTGATCCGCCCCTGATCGCCCAGGCCGGGAGCTGGTTGTGGCCTGTGCTCGACGGGGTCCAATCGCTGGACAGGATCGATGACCACGCGCTCGAACAGGCGCTCCGCAGTCTGATCCCATGGGACCGCCAGAGAGCGTTCGACGACCTCGCGCCCGCCAGGCTGACGACGCCCCTGGGGTCGGCCCTCATCGACTACGCGGCCGAGGGTGGACCCCGGGTGGAGATTCGGGTGCAGGAACTGTTCGGCGTGACGCAACATCCGACCGTGGCCGGCGGGCGCGTGCCTCTGACCCTGGCCCTGCTGTCGCCCGCGCGTCGGCCCATACAGGTGACCGCTGACCTTCCCGGTTTCTGGAAGGGGTCCTGGGCAGCGGTCCGGGCCGAGATGCGAGGGCGCTACCCCCGCCATCCCTGGCCCGAGAACCCGGCCGAGGCCGAGGCGACCACCCGGGCGAAGCCACGCGGGACCTGAGGCTCAGGCCCTTTCGATCGAGGCGGCGATGGCGTCGGTCGAGTGGCCGGTCAGGTCCTTTGCGATCTCTCCGACCAGCTTGCCCTCGGTCTCCTTGTGCCAGCCCTTGCGCAGTTGCCCCAGGGTCTTGGGCGCTGCGATGACCAGCAGATTGTCCATCTTGTTTGTCAGAACCCATTTGTTCAGCACATCCGCCACGCCCATGGCGAAGCCGTCTTCGGCCTGGGTGTCGTTGTCGGGGTTGGCCTCGCTGGAAATCCGGCCGGCGGCTCCTGACGCGCGATCCTCGATGGCGGGGGCGGGCCTGGCGCTGAGCGTGACCTCCTGCTGGCCGGTGTTCTCGAACAGCGCCAGCTTCTCGCCATCGACCACGGCCACGAGCGTGCCTTTGGGAAGTTTCATCTGGTCTCTCCGATTGTTGGGGGAGCAGACCTAACGAACCCGGCCGGTGACGGTTGCCGTCACCTCGCGAGGGCGTCTGTCACGGCATAGGCCATGACGCCTGTCGCCACCGCCAGATTGAGACTGTCGGCGCGCCCGCGCATGGGGATCTTCACATTGACGTCGCAGGCCGCCGCCAGGGCGTCGGTCAGTCCGGCCTGCTCATTGCCCATCAGGATCAGCGTCGGTGGGGCGTAGGCCGCCTCGCGATAGCCGGTCGCGGCGTCCAGCCGGGTACCGACCACGGACCCGGGCCATGTCTCGCGCCAGGCCAGGAAGTCGGCGGTCGTGGCGCGCGCGATCGCCACGGCGAAGACCGAGCCCATGGTCGCCCTGACAGCCTCGACCGAGAAGGGATCGACACAGTCGCCAATCAGAATCACCCCCCCGCATCCGGCGCTGTCAGCCGTGCGGATGATTGTGCCCAGGTTGCCGGGATCCCGCACCTGCTCCAGCGCGATCCAGCAGGGGGCGGTTTCCGGCCGGATGCCCGCCAGGGGTGTAAAGGCCTGCTCGAAGACGCCCAGCACCGTCTGCGGATTCTCGCGGCGGCTGATCTTTTCGAGGATCGGGTGGGTCACGGTCACGACCTCGCCTCCGGCCTGCCAGGTCTCCGCCTTGGCGCGGTCCAGCAGAGGGTGGGGCCGCGCCTCCATGCCGACCAGCAGAGTCTTGGGCGTCCGACCCTGATCCAGGGCCTCGCCGATGAACTTCAGGCCTTCGGCCAGGAACAGGCCTGTGGCCTCCCGTTCCTTGCGCATGTGGAGGGCGCGGACGGCCTTGACCGTCTCGTTCGTCAGGGAGGTGATCAGTCGGCCGTCGGTCATGCCGACCACCGCGCGAAGAAGCTGAGGCCGATGGCGCGGGCGTCCGGGCCGTCTTCGGACAAGGCCAGTTCGCCCCAGTCGATGCGTCCGCCGCGCTCCGACGTGGCCTCCCTCATCAGGTGGGCCAACGAAAGACCCGAAATGCGCGCCGCATAGGCGTTCAGCAGCAGGAAATCGGCGTCGTCGGCCAACAGCTCCGCGCAGTCCTTGAGCAGGGCCGGCATGTCCTCGAACAGCCGCCATACCTCGCCGGTCGGTCCGCGCCCGTATTTCGGCGGGTCCAGGATGATGCCATGGTATTTCGAGCCGCGCCGAACCTCGCGGGCAACATACTTTCGCGCATCTTCGACGATCCAGCGGATCGGGCGATCGGCAAGGCCCGACAGTTCGGCGTTCTCGCGGGCCCAGGCGACTGACTTCTTGGACGCATCGACGTGGGTCACCTCTGCCCCGGCCGCCGCTGCCGCCAGGCTGGCCACGCCCGTGTAGCCGAACAGGTTCAGGATGCGGGGCCGCTCCAGCCGCCGGACGCGGTCGTCGAGCCAGTCCCAATTGGCCGCCTGTTCGGGAAAGAAGGCCAGATGCCGGAACGGGGTGAACCGGCCGGTGAAGCGGACATCGCGCCAGCCTAGCGGGAACGTCTCGACCGGCTTGCCCTTGAAGCGCCAGCGCCCGGCCTCGTCCTCGTCGTCCGGGTCGAAGGTGGCGTCCGCCTGATCGAAGGCCTGCGGATCGCGCGGGCTCCACCAGCATTGGGGCTCGGGTCGGACCACGGTGTGGAGACCATAGCGTTCGAGTTTGCGCCCCGCCCCACTGTCCAGCAGGGCGTAATCGGGCCAGGTGCGGGTGACCAGGGTTTCGGGGGTTGGCGACAGGACGGGCGGCATCGACGAGGCCATAGGCCGTCAGGCGGCCTCGCGTCCAGCGGGGGCGGAGGCGGCCGCGACGTCGGCGGTCGGATCGGCGAAATGGACCGTCTTGTCCCAGGTGAAGGGCTCGCGCACCAACCGCCAGACCGCGTGCAGAAAGGCCAGGGTCAGCAGGGACCAGTAGGCCGGGGCCGACAGCAGGTCGCCGAGCGTGTAAGGCAGGCTGGCCCGACGACAGCCGATCGCGGCGTTCACCGAGGCGGCGATGGCGCCCGTCGCCAGGACGGTCATGGCGAAGAGCGGGGTCTCCGGGACCAAGCCGGCCGCCAGGGCGATGGCGAGCGTCGCGATCAACCAGGCCAGGGACAGGGCATGGACCGCCGCTGCGGCGATGGCGGCACCCAGCGTCATGGTCAGGGAAAGGCCGCCTCTCCAGCCCAGCCCTCGAACGTCCCGGGTGTGGACGCCCCAGGTCTGCATGAAGCCCTTGAGCCAGCGCGTCCGCTGGGGAAGCCAGTGCTGCAGCCCTCCGGGCGGCGGCTCATAGGTTGGACGGCTCATGACGCCCAGCCGTCCTCCCGCGCGCCAGAGCCGGAAGCCGAGATCGGCGTCCTCGGTGACATTGTGAGCGTCCCACCCGCCGACGGCGCGCAGGGCGTCGACGCGGAAATGGTTGCTGGTTCCCCCCATCGGGAAGGGCAGGCCCAGCCTTGCCAGACCGGGCAGCGTCACTTCGAACAGGGAGGCGTACTCGATGGCGAACTGGCGATCGAGGAAGGCGCTGTCGCTGAGCAGAGAGGTGCGGATCCGTAGCGGCGCCTGAAGGGCCCACAGGTCCCCCTCCTGATCATTCGCGAACCTGGCGGCTGCCTCGCGCAGTTGCAGAGGATCCGGATCGTCCTCGGCGTCATAGACGGTCAACAGCTCGCCCCGGGCCTGCGCGAGGCCGACATTCAGGGCGCGGGGCTTCGTCCGGGGCTGGCCGGCCGGAGCCACCAGGACGCTCAGCCAGGGCGGGAAACAAAGGTCATGCGCCGCCGACAGGGTCTCGTGGTCATCGACTTCCAGGATCAGGAACCCCTCCAGCCGATCCTCGGGATAATCGATCTGCGACAGGCGCTCGACGAGCTGGGGCAGGACCTCCGCCTCGTCGAACAGGGCGACCAGAACCGTGTAGCGGGGCAGGTCGGAGCTCGGCCGAGGGCGGTCGATCCCGGGAAGACTGGCGGCCAGCAGCATGGCGCGCCAGCCCGCCGACAGCAGGAACCCGATCTGGATCGCGAAAATGATCAGGACCAGCGTCAGGTCCGCGTCCGCCCACCAAGCCGCTGCGAGGCCGAACACGATCAGCAGCCCCAGACCTAGTTGACCCGCGGTCAGGCTCAGTCGCGCGGCGCGTTCGGGGAACGCGACCGGGTCGCGGTCCCTTGCTTGTTCGGGCCTCCCCACTGCGAACGGCTAACCCGTGCGGTCGGGCCGGGCAAGCGGTTGGCGTCGGTCCGCGATCGGGTCTATGCACGGGCGTTCCCGTCGCGCCCCGGCGCAAAGTCTGTCTGGAGCGGCCGCTTGTCCGTCGTATCGCCCATGCCTCGCGAAGCCGCAAAGCGCTCCGCACGAAAGCCCAAGGGCGAGGGCCATGCGCGACGGGCGGAAATCCTGGACGCCGCCGAGCGAATCTTCGTCGAGGTGGGGTACGAAGGCGCGACCATCCGCCGGATCGCCGATGAAGTCGGGCTGTCCTCGACGGCGCTCTACATGCACTTCTCCGAGAAGAGCGAGATTCTGCACGAGATCTGCAGCGGAGCCTTCAGACGCCTGACCGAAGCCAACGCCGTCGTCATCGCCGCCGATGCCGCCCCGGAGGTTCGGCTGCGGCGATTGCTCGAGGCCTACGTCGATTTCGGCTTCGCCAATCCGAACGCCTATCGGCTGATCTATCTGACCCGACCCGTCGAGGCGCGCGAGGCCGAGAGCGCGGCCCAGGGGCCGGGCGCGGAACTCTATCGATCGTTCGAGGCCGTGGTGGCCTCGGTCGAGGCCGAGGGGCGCCTGAACGGCGAGGTCCGGGTGGTGGCGCAGGCGCTCTGGGCCGGGGCGCACGGCATCGTCTCGCTGATGATCACCAAGCCCTATTTCGACTGGGTGGATCGCGCGACACTGACGCGCGTCTTGATGGATGCCCTGTTCGTCGGGTTCCTGAAGCCTTGAAGGCCAGGATATGGGCCTTGGCGACGGCGGTCTGGACGCTGACGGCGCCGAACGCGATGGCGCAGGTGCCGCTGCGGATCCTCTCGTTGGACCAGTGCGCCGACCAGTATGTGCTGGCGCTCGCGCCGGACGCGGACCTGCATTTGTCTCCCCGCGCGGATGATCCGGACTCCTGGATGCGAGCGGCGGCGATCGGGCGTCCGCGCGTCCGGCCGACGCTGGAGGCCGCGCTGGCCGTCCGGCCCGAGGTCGTCGTCCGCACCTGGGGCGGCGATCCCCGACTGCTGCGGGCGCTGGAAAGCCGAGGGGTGCGTATTCTCCAGATCGGCGACGCCAAGGAGATGGCCGACGTGCAGCGCAATACCCAGGCCGTGGCCGATGCCCTCGGCCGGCCGGAGGCGGGTCGCAGGCTGGTTCACAGGATGGAGCGGACGCTCTCCCTGTCGGCGCCGAGCGGCGAAGAGCGAGGCTCTGCGCTCTACATGACGGCGGGAGGGTTCACCGCCGGGACCGGCACATTGATCGACGCCATCCTGCGGGCCGCCGGCTACGCCAACGCGGCCGGGATCGTCGGCTTCGGGCCCATCAGCGTCGAACGGATCGCGGTCGCGCCGCCCCGACGGTTCGTCCTCGGCTTCTTCGACCAGCTGCGCGCGGATTGGCGCGGGGTCGGCCGCCATCCCGTCGTGCGCAGGGCTTCGGCTGGCCGGGTGGTCGCCGATCTGCCGGGCGCGGCCATTACCTGCCCGGCCTGGTTCGCGGCGGACGCGGCCCGGATGATCGCGACCGGCACCGCGCGATGACGCGTCTCACTCTCGGGCTGCTGATCGGGCTCATCGCCGCCGTTCTGTTCGCGGTCGCTCTCGGAGAGACGCGGCTGACCGGGTCCCAGTATCTCGCCGCGCTGGGAAACCCCGTCTCGGACGGCGGTGTCGTCCTGTGGCAGATCCGGGCACCGAGGGCGATCTGCGCCTTCGTGGTCGGCGCGGCCCTGGGGTTGTCGGGGGCCCTGTTGCAGGGACTGTTGCGGAACCCTCTGGCCGACCCGGGCGTGCTGGGAGTCTCGGCGACAGCGGCGCTGGGGGCCGCCCTGGCGATCGTGGCCGGGGCGGCGGCCGTGCCCGGTGCCGTCGAGCTGGCCGCGTTGGCGGGGGCCGCTGTCGCGGGCGTGCTGCTGACCCTTGTGGCGTCGCGCCTGTCCTCGCCCGAGGGGCTGATCCTGTTCGGTGTGGCCTTGTCGAGCCTGGCCGGAGCGGTGACGGCCCTGGTGTTCAACCTGTCGCCGTCGCCGATCGCCACCGCCGAGGTCATGTCCTGGCTGCTGGGCTCGGTGCAAAACCGCAGCTGGATCGACGTGGCCTGGGTCACGCCGGCCCTGCTGACGGCCTGGGGTCTGGCGACGCTGTCCGGCCGGGGCTTGCGACTGCTGACCCTGGGCGAGGAGGTCGCGGCGACGTCCGGCGTCTCCCTGGGCCGGCTCCGGGGCGTCGTCGTCGTGGCGGCGGCGGTGGCGACGGGATCGGCCGTGGCGGTCGCGGGCGTGATCGGCTTCGTCGGCTTGGCGGCGCCGCATCTGGTGCGCGGGCTGGTGCGGGGCGATCCGGGTCGACTTCTGCTGCCATCCGCTCTGGCTGGCGGACTGATGCTGGTGGTGGCCGACCTGATGGCGCGCCTGATCCCGACCGATCAGGAGTTGAAGCTGGGCGTGTTCACGGCCCTGGTCGGCGCGCCGTTGTTCGCCCTGATCGCCTGGCGCGCGGCGCGGGAGTGGCGGTCGTGAGCCTGGCCGAACTGTCCAATGCCCGGGCCCGGATCGGCGGCCGCGAGGTCCTGGCCGGCGTCGATGTCCGCCTGGAGGCCGGGGAACTTGTCGCCGTCGTCGGGCGCAACGGCGCGGGCAAGACGAGCGTGCTGCGCGCCATGCTGGGCCTGCTGCCTCTGACCGGTGGCGCGGCTCGCCTGGGTGGAGGCGACCTGGTCCGTTTGCCCGAGCGCGAGCGCCTGGCCCGCGCGGCCTATCTGCCGCAGGAGCGGCGGATCGCCTGGAACATGGCGGCGATTGACATTGTGGCCCTGGCGACGCCGTTCCTGCCCGAGGCGGAGGCGAGGGCTCGTGCCGCCGGTGTCCTCGACGACCTCGAGGCCGGTCCTCTGGCCGATCGCGGCGTGGCCGACATGTCGGGGGGAGAGCGGGCCAGGGTCCTGCTGGCGCGGGCGCTGAACGCGCCGGGTCAGGCCCTGCTGCTGGACGAGCCCGTCGCGGGGCTGGATCCGGACGCCCAGCTGTTCGTTCTCGAGCGGCTGCGTCGCGAGGCGGACAGCGGGCGCGGCGTGATGCTGAGCCTGCACGACCTGACGCTGGCGGCGCGGATCGCGAACCGCGTCATCGTGATGGCCGACGGGCGCGTTGTGGCCGATGCGCCGCCTGCTGCCGCCCTGACGCCAGAGATCCTGCGAGACGCCTTCAGGCTGGACGGCGTCTGGGTCCAGACCGAGACCGGGCTGATGCTGTCGATGGGCCGCCGGCCTCAGGGCGTGTAAGGGCGAGGGCCGTTCGAGCCCCGCGCGATGTCCTGGGACGTCGTCAGAGGGGCGGAGCCGCCGTTCAGGCGCGCCTTGTAGACTGCCATGTTCTCCATCACCCGCATCATATAGTTGCGCGTCTCGGTGAAGGGGGCGCACTCGATGAAGTCGACCGGATCGACCCCGCCGGCCGCGGCCCCGCCGCGTGGGTCGCCACAGCGGGATACCCACTGAGGCCCCCGCGCCGGGCCGGCGTTGTAGCCGACGGTGGTCAGCAGCATCGAGCCGGAGAACTGGTTCATCAGCTCGCCCAGGTGATAGCTGCCCAAGGTCATGTTGTAGTCCGGATCCCACAGCCGGTCGGCTGAATAGGGCATGCCGAGGCGCCGGGCGACGCCCTGGGCCGTCGAGGGCAGGAACTGCATCATGCCGCGCGCGTCGGCTGACGACCGGGCACGGGGATCGAAGCTGGATTCCTGGCGGGTGATGGCCAGGCTGAAGGCGACTGGGGCGGCACCGGGCACCTCGGGCGGGATGCGGATCGGATACTGACGCTCGGGCATCAGGTAGCCACGCTGGCTGGCGGCGCGGCCGACCATCATGGCCGCGAAGCCGTCGCCGTAGCCGCGCGTCATGTCCATCAGGAGCGCCAGGTCGGTGGCGCCGGGCAGGACGTCGTCGGCGTGATAGGCGAAGACCCGGTACAGGCTCATCTCGCCGGTCTCGCCCAGGATGCGCGTCGCCCGAACCAGTTCATTGGCCTCGAAGCGGGCGCGGTCGGCGTCGGTGATCGTGGGGTCTGCGGGCAGGGTCAGGGTGGTGATTCCCGCCTTCTCGGCCGCCAGCTGGCCGTAGAAGGTCTGGATGTGGCGTCCGCCGGCCTGGTAGAAATTCTGGGCCGACGCCATGTCGCCCTGGGCCTCGGCCGCGCGGCCCAGCCAGTAGAGGGCACGGCCCTGGGTGATCGGGGTCTGGGACGACTGGCGCAGGGTCTCGAAATGCTGCGCAGCCCTGGCCGGATCGTTCAGCTTGGTCAGGGCGACCCAGCCGGCGAAGAATTCGGCATCGACCTTGCGTTCGCCGCTCGGGAAGCCGTGTCCGGCCATAGCATCGTAGGCGGCGCGCCAGTTGCGGCGCTCCAGGGCGTCGAGGAAGTAATTGCGACGCTCGGACCACAGGCTGTTCTGGCCTTCGTCGTGCGACGGGGCCGGGGGCAGGGCGGCGAGGACGGCGAAGCCCTCGGACTGGCGATCGGCGGCGCGCAGGATGCGGGCCCGTTCGAAGGCGACGGCCGGGTCGGCCGCCTGGGCCGGCGACAGATTGGCCACCACGGCGTCGCCGCTGTAGGCCGTCCGCAACGACATGGCCGCGTTGGCGATGGCTTGCCGCTCGGGCGAGACCAAGCTGACCATGGCGCGGGTCGCCGGGCCATGAGGCCCCAGCAGAAGCAAGTTCAGCCGCGCCTCGTGGTCGGCCTGGGTCAGCCAGCCGCCCCAGCGACCCAGGATGCGGGTCTGGGTGTCGGCTTCGAAGCTGCGGGTGCGCCACCAGTCGCCGATCAGGGCCCGGGCCTCGTTTACGCGACCGCGCTGTTCCCAGGCGTCGGCCAGGGCGATCGCGCCCTCCACGGTGACCGGCGGGCGCTCGCCGAAGAAGGCCAGGGCGGCGTCCGGGCCGACGGCGGCGCGGTCGAGCGCCCGCTCACCGGCGCTGAGACGGGACTCAGCGCGGGGCCAGCCGTCTAGGGCGAGAATGTCCTGGGACAGTTCCGCGTAGGACAGCTGTTCAGCGGAGGTGTCGATCAGGGCCCATTCGACCAGCTTCCTGGCCGTGGGGTCGCCGATCGAGGCGATGGCGTTGCGGGTGCCGACGACGTCGCGGGCGCGGGCGGCGGCCAGGCCCTGGCGAAACAGGGCCGTGTCGGCGTCGCTGAGGATGCGCGCCTGATAGCCGGCGGTCGGAACGATGGTACCGGACTGCTGATAGGGCGTGCCCTGGCGGTTCAGGTCCGCGGTCGACTGGGGAATCGGCGCGAGGGCGGCGATGAGAGCCGCCAGGCTGGTCGCAAGTATCAAGTGTCCGATCCCCATATCTGATGGTTGCGGGTTCGACCCCGGCAACCTACCCTCTCGCGCTCTTCAAGCGGCGAATGCCGCCCATCCCCCACGCAAGGTTCGACTGTTCCAATGACCGCCCCCTTGTTCAAGGGCGTGATCACCGCCCTGATCACACCTCTTCGTGACGGAAACGTGGACGATGACGCATTCGCCGCCCTGCTGGAGCGCCAGATCGCCGCCGGCGTGCACGGCGTCGTCCCCGTTGGCACGACCGGAGAGAGCGCCACCCTGACCACGGAGGAGCACAAGGCCCTGGTCGCGCGCTGCGTCGAACTGGCGCGTGGGCGGGTGCGGGTGATCGCCGGGGCCGGGGCCTCGGCGACCGGCAAGGCCGTCGAACTGGTCCGCCACGCCAAGACCGTGGGGGCGGACGGCGCCCTGGTGGTCACCCCCTATTACAACCGGCCCTCGCAGGCGGGGCTGAAGGCGCATTTCGAGGGGATCGCCGAGGCCGTCCAGCTTCCGGTGTTGCTCTACAACGTGCCGGGTCGGACCGGGGTCGATCTGGCGGACCAGACGGTGGCCGAGCTGGCGGCCCATCCGAACATCGTCGGCATCAAGGACGCGACTGGCGACCTGGGCCGTGTCAGCTGGATGCGGGCCCAGATCGGCGGCCAGTTCGACCTGATCTCCGGTGATGACGCCAGTTTCCTGGGCTATTGCGCGCACGGCGGGGTCGGGGTGATTTCGGTCACGTCGAACGTCGCGCCCGAAGCCATGGTGGCCTTGTGGAACGCGCTCCAGGCGGGCGACCTGGCCTTGGCGCGGTCATGGCAGGATCGGCTGATCGGGCTGCACAAGGCCCTGTTCGCCGATGCCTCGCCGTCTCCGGCCAAATACGCCCTGTCCCGGCTGGGACTGTGCGGCGAGGCGGTCCGGCTGCCGCTGGTGCCCACGCGGGCGGACGCCCGGCCCCTGATCGACGCGGCGATGGCGGCGGCGGGCCTCTGATGGCGCCGGCCCCCAAGAAATCCGGGGAGAAGGCTCCGATCACCAAGGCGAAGACCATCGCCGAGAACCGGCGCGCGCGGTTCGACTATTTCCTCGAGGACAATCTCGAAGCCGGGATCATGCTGCTGGGCACCGAGATCAAGGCCCTGCGGATGGGGCGGGCCAACATCGCCGAGAGCTATGCGGCGGTGGAGGGCCGCGAGATCGTGCTGATCAACGCCGACATCCCCCCCTATGCCCAGGCCAACCGCTTCAACCACGAGCCGCGCCGGCCCCGAAAGCTGCTGCTGCACCGCAAGCAGATCGATCGGCTGATCGGGGCGGTCCAGAAGGACGGCCAGACCATCATCCCGATCCGGCTCTATCTGAACGACGACGGCAAGGCCAAGCTGGAAATCGCCTTGGCCAAGGGCAAGAAATTGCACGACAAACGCGAGGCCTCGGCCGACCGCGACTGGGCCCGCGACAAGGCCCGGCTGATGCGGGACAAGGGCTGAGGCCGGATTTCAGACCCGCAAAAATGCGTGCGAAGCGTCTGAATAGTGCGAAATCGGCGTCGGCGACGGAGCCAGACCCCCCCCGTCATCCTCGGATCAAGTCCGAGGATGACGGAGTGTGGTGGTCAAGGCCGAACCCGCCTCGACCGTGCTTCATGATGTCAAAGACCGCTGCGCCAGCAGTCTAGCGGACGGCTACGTCAGATCCGGACGTAGCGCCGTGTCGCCGGATCAGAATCTGGCAAGCGGCCGGGCGTCGATGACGTTCGGCAGGCTGGGCGCCGACATGGTCGAGCCGTACTGGCCGAGCGACGGGCGGAACAGCCCCTCCAGCGCCATGATGCTGAGGGTCAGCACGCCGGCGGTCAGGAGAACGAGAAGCGCGATCCGGCGCTCGTTGGCGGTGAACAGACTGGGTTTCTTACGCATGGCAGCCCCTCCCGGCTGAACCTCGAAAACGCAAGCGTGGTGGACACGTTCCGTCTTGGTTTCCCTACCACGGCTGCCCTCTGATTCGTGTGTCCGGGGCACAACACTCGCCTGTCAGGCGAGGTTATCAGCGGTTGACCATCAGGGTTTGATCAGCGCCCGGGCGCGACGGAAGATCGCCTCGAACATCTCGGGCGTCAGGCGGCCCGTGTTCGTATTGAGCCGCGAGCAGTGATAGCTGTTCAGCAGGGTCCAGGGGCCGACGGAGGCCTCGACCCCATGACCAGCGGGCGCCGCAGAGGCGGGCAGGCCCAGGGCCTTCAGCACATTTTTTCGCGAGATGTCGCCCAGCGTCACGATCACCTTCAGCCGGGGCAGGGCGGCGAGGCGGTCGATCAGGAAGGGGCGACAGGTCGCCTCCTCGACCGGCAGGGGCTTGTTGAGCGGCGGCGCGCAGCGAACGGCGTTGGTGATCATGCAGCCCACCAGCGTCAGACCGTCGTCGGGACGCGCCTCGTACCGGCCCGTGGCGAAGCCGGTCTTGATGAGGGTCTCGTACAGGATCACGCCCGCGCCGTCGCCGGTGAAGGGGCGCCCCGTGCGGTTCGCGCCGGTGCGGCCTGGGGCGAGGCCCACGATCAGCAGCCGCGCGTCCGGATCGCCGAACGAGGGGGCGGGGCCGTTCCACCAGTCGGGATTCTGGGCGGTATTCTCCGCGCGATAGGCGACCAGGCGGGGGCAGAGGGGGCAGTCGCGAGGCGGTTCGGGGGTCATGTGCGATCCGCGCGGGGTCGGCCGTAGTCGATCATCAGGTCCGCCAGTTCGATGAAGTTATCCGCCTGACGCCGCAGTTCGTCAGCGATCTGGGGTGGCTGGGTCTTCAACGTCGACACCACAGTGACGCGGGTGCCGTGGGCCTGGACGGCCTGGACGAGGCGGCGGAAGTCGCCGTCGCCCGAGAACAGGATGGCGTGGTCGATGCGGGGCGCGAGCTCCAGCATGTCCACGGCGATCTCCATGTCCATATTGCCCTTGATGCGGCTGTGGCCTTGCGCGTCGGTGAACCGCTTGGCCGGCTTGGTCACGACCGAGAAGCCGTTGTAGCCCAGCCAGTCGACCAGGGGCCGCACCGCCGAGAACTCTTCGCCCTCGACCACGGCCGTGTAATAATAGGCGCGAACCAGGACGGCCTTCTCCCGGAACCCCTCGAGCATCCGTTTGAAGTCGAGGTCGGTGTTCAGGGCCTTGGTCGCCGAATGAAGATTGGCCCCGTCGATGAACAGGGCGAGGCGATCGGTCGGGTAAAGCGTCATGGAAATCTCTGCAGAGAATACGGGTCATCCGGTCAGCGTAGAAATAGACGGCGACCTCGATCTGGACGCCGCCGTCTTCATAGCTCTCGGGTGCAATGACAAGGGGGTGTGGGCCGACTGCGCCGAGGCGCTGGAAGCGACGCTGGCGCGGTTCCGGGCGGAGGGGATCGACGTGATGGCGCGGTCATCGTGGTGGCGGTCCCAGGCCTGGCCCGACCCGAGCAATCCGCCGTTTCTGAATGGCGTGGTCCGAGTGCGGACGGCGCATGATCCGCACGCCCTGATGGGGGCGCTGGGTCGGATCGAGGACGCCTTCGGGCGTCGGCGGGGAGCCAGGAACGCGCCCCGGACGCTGGATCTGGACCTGATCGCCTATGGCCGCGAGCACGGGGACTGCGGCGGCCTGATCTTGCCGCACCCCCGGGCGGCGGAGCGGCTGTTCGTCATGGGGCCTCTGGCGGAGATCGCGCCGGAGTGGCGCCATCCCGTGCTGGGCGAGACGGCGCAGGCGCTGCAGCGGCTGGCCGAGGTGGGCACGGATGCGAGGCCGATCGGTTGAGCCGAGGAGCCGCAACCCTGGCGCTCTGGAAGATCCGCCTACGAGAGAGTCGGAAGGCGATCTTCGTGTGTGGCCTGCTGCTCGTGGGCTTGTTGGCCTATGTCGCGTTCATTGCCTTCAATCCCGACAAGTTGCGCCCCTTCGGCAGCGAACATCTCGGTGCCGATGTCATCTGCAATAACTACGGAGACGGAGGCCGAGTGTGCTTCCCGGCTCCGGAGAAGGTCACCGAGTTTCGAGAGGATCGGCGACAGAGATTGAACGACCCGGCGAAGTAGCGCCCCAAAACCGCCCGTGTGGCGTTGCACAATAGGCTCCCTATCTGTATGCAGCGCGGTTCTCTCCGCCTCGAAGGATTCCCATGGCTCGCGTCACCGTCGAAGATTGCATCGAGAAGGTCCCGAACCGGTTCGGCTTGGTCCTGCTGGCCGGCAACCGTGCCCGCGCCATCGCCAACGGCGCGCCGCTGACCCTGGATCGCGACAACGACAAGAACCCCGTCGTCGCCCTGCGCGAGATCGCCGAGGAAACCGTCAAGCCGGACGAGCTGACCGAGACGGTCGTCGTGGCCCTGCAGCGCGTCGACGAGCGGACCGAGGCCGAGGATGAGGCCGAGATCGTCGGCCTGCTGGCCGAGCCGCAGCACATGAACATGGCCGAGGCCGAGCTGATCCGCGCGCTGCAGAGCGACCGCGACGGCGGGCAGGAGGAGCGATACTGACGGCCGAACCCGCCAACGGTATCACCATCCTACCGGCGCGGTCCGGCAAGACCCCGCCGCCGACCATCATTGCCAATGACATCACTTCGCCGTCTGAGCCCGCTCAGGCGGCGAAGCGCATTCCGGTCCTGCGCCAGTTCGAGCTGATCGAGGCAGTCAAGGCCTATGACCCCACCGCCGACGAGGCCCTGCTGAACCGGGCCTATGTCTATGCGATGAAGATGCACGGCTCGCAGTTGCGGGCCTCGGGCGACCCCTATTTCGCCCATCCGATCCAGGTCGCGGGCATCCTGACCGACTACAAGCTGGACACGGCGACCATCGTCACAGCCCTGCTGCACGATGTGGTCGAGGACACCTCGGCGACGCGCGACGACATCGCCTCCATGTTCGGCGAGGAGGTCGCCGTGCTGGTCGAGGGGGTGACCAAGCTCAGTCGCCTGGAACTGCAGGCCGAGCACACCCGCCAGGCCGAGAACCTGCGAAAGTTCATCCTGGCCATCAGCCGCGACGTGCGGGTGCTGCTGGTCAAGCTGGCGGACCGTCTGCACAACATGCGGACGCTGAAATACGTCAAGCCCGAGAAGCGCGAGCGGATCAGTCGCGAGACGCTGGAGGTCTATGCGCCGCTGGGCCGGTCGATCGGCATCCACTCCATCGCCTCGGAGCTGGAAGAACTGGCGTTCGAGCACCTGAACCCGACCGCCCGCACGGCGATCGAGCGGCGGCTGGAGGCGCTGAAGCTGGAGCACGGCAAGGCGACCGAGGGCGTCTCGACCGAGATCCAGCAGGTCCTGTCCGAGGCCGGGATCAAGGCCCGCGTCTATGGCCGGCAGAAGACGCCCTATTCGATCTGGAGGAAGCTGCAGAGGAAGTCGGTGGGCTTTTCCTCCCTGTCCGACATCTATGGCTTCCGCGTCCTGGTCGAGGCCGAGGACGACTGCTACCGCGCGCTGGGGGTCATCCACCGGGCCTGGCCCATGGTGCCCGAGCGGTTCAAGGACTTCATCTCCACGCCCAAGTCGAACAACTATCGCAGCCTGCACACGACGGTGGTGGGCCCGGGTGGTCTGCGCATCGAGATGCAGATCCGGACCGAGGCGATGGACCGCGTGGCCGAGGACGGGGTGGCGGCGCATTGGGCCTACAAGAACACCTCCTACGGCTTCGACCAGGAGGCGATGGAGCGGGAAGGGGGCCGCGATCCCCTCCAGAACCTGCGCCACCTCGTGCAGGTCATCGAACATGGCGAGGGCGGCGAGGACTGGGTTGAGCACGCCAAGCTGGAGATGTACCTGGATCAGGTCTTCGTCTTCACGCCCAAGGGCCGGCTGATCACCCTGCCGCAGGGGGGCATGCCGCTGGACTTCGCCTATGGCGTCCACACCGAGGTCGGCGACACGGCCGTGGGAGCCAAGATCAACGGCGAGTTGAAGCCGATGCGCACGCGGCTGCAGAACGGCGACGTGGTCGAGATCATCCGCGGCAAGAAGCGCGAGGCCCCAGCGGACTGGCGCAGCCTGACCGTCACGGGGCGTGCGCGCTCGGCGATCCGGCGTCACATCCGCTCGTCCGAGCGCGACGAGTTCCAGAAGCTGGGGCGCAACACGCTGGAACAGACGCTGTCGCGGGCGGGCAAATCACTGTCCGACGTCAAGCTGACCCCGGCGCTGGAGACCCTGGCCATGGCGACCGAGGACGACCTGTTCGACGCCATCGGGCGCGGGCGGCTGTCGGCCAACAAGGTCGCCGAGACCCTGTTCCCGGGGCTGAAGGGCACGCTGGTCTCGGGCTCCGACAAGAAGAAGATCGCGGACGACAAGGCGCGGCTGTTCGTCCGGGGCGGCGGCCTGACGCCGGGCGTCTCGATCCATTTCGGCGAATGCTGCACCCCGGTGCCGGGCGACCGGATCGTCGGCATCCTGGAGCCCGAACAGGGGCTGACCGTCCACGTCATCGACTGCCAGCGCCTGGCCGACTTCGCGGACGACGACAGCGTCTGGAACGACCTGCAATGGACCCCCCAGGCCGAGCAGGGGGCCGTCGGCATGGCCCGGTTCCGCGCCACCATCCAGAACGCGCCGGGCGTGCTGGGTCAGGTCGCCACGGTCATCGGCGAGGCGGGCGGCAACATCCTGAACCTGAAGATGGCGCACCGACAGTCGGACTTCTTCGACGTGGACCTGGATGTGGAGGTGTCGGACGCCAAGCACGCCACGACCATCATGGCGGCGCTGAGGGCGAACCCGGCGGTGGACACGGTGGAGCGGTCGCGGGGGTAGGGCTAAGCGGCCAGCGCCTCGACGTTGCGGTCGAACCTTCTCCAGGACACTTCGGCTTGCATGACCGGGCGCGGGCCTTGCTTGGACGAATGGTAAACCCACACGCCGTAGCTCTCGAGTCCGCCATACTCAAAAGCAAAGTCGAGCGCCGGCTGTCTCTCTCCGGAGACCACCTCGCGGTCAAATATCTCCTTGGGCACACCCTTATGCCCAACTCCGCTCATCAGCATAATGCGAAGCTCACTGAAGATGCGCTGGTGCGGGCTATGCACGCGCACCAAAAACGGGTCGATCTCTTTAGGAGTCGCAGATGCCCTATAAGCAGCGAACAACCGCCTGGAAACCTCAAGCGGCCCGGCGAAGTCGAAGAAGTTGGTTATCAAGACAAGGACGAAATTCTCCAGCTGCTTGTCGTAGGCCCAGAACAATGCATCCGGCCTAAGGCCGAGTTCCCTTACCGCAGCAAGGAATCTCTGACCGGCATCGTAGCGAGCTACGCCAAGATTCTTCGGATCCATGTCACTACTCCTTCCTCATCGAAGGCTGCTGCTACCCATTGTCTTGCGACTTTCCTGGGCATTGGCTTTGGGTCGTATGCCTGATTGCGGTCCCAGTTTAACACGACGTGCCAGGAAGCCGCACCCTCATCATTCGGATCAAGCTCAACGCCAGCAATACGAATTAGTCGCCAGAGGCTGTGTGTCCACAGCTCCGGTCTCATGTCCCTTGCGGGCCAATTGTTTAGTCGCTCGCGCTGCATGATCAGCGCCTTCAATGCGCACTCAGTCGCACTGCCGACATGGAACAGGGCTTGTGCCGCCGACAATCGGCTCTCCGCCGCAAGTCGAGCCATCTCTTCATGCTGTTCCGCAAGTCGCAGCCACTCATCGATCGAGGACGGTTCAGCCAAGTGACGGTGTCGCGAAGCTATCACTCATGTTCGACGTCCTAATCGGGCAAGGGTAGGCTAGCTTGACGAGAACAAATCCGCAACATAGAACATTCCCGGAACATGCATTCTGGGGATAAGGCGATGACCAAGGTGGTTCGAGAGACGCTGTCGCTTGCATCGTGCGGCGGCTTTGTCTGGATGGTGTGGCAGGTCGCCCTGCTGGCGAGATGAGTCGCTGATCCTCCTCTTTCCGCTCATCCCCGCGAAAGCGGGGACCCAGTGAGAACTGCGAACCTGATCGATGAGTTTCTACACCTACATCGTGGCTAGCGGGCGGAACGGGACGATCTATGCGGGTTCGACCGAGGATCTGACGGTCCGGGTGTATCAGCATAAGGACAAGGTCTTCGACGGGTTCACAGCGCGGTACGGAGTGGATCGGCTGGTCTGGTACGAGGTTCACGACAGCCGGGACGCAGCCTTCGCCCGGGAGCGGCGGATCAAGAAGTGGCTCAGGGTCTGGAAGCTGGAGCTGATCGAGTCGGTCAACCCGGCTTGGCGTGATCTGATCGATGAGTATCGGCTCGGCAATCTGCTGGATGCCAAGGACTGGGTCCCCGCTTCCGCGGGGATGAGCGGAGAAGGGGAAGCCGAAGGCGGAGGGCAAGATGTCTGATCCATCCCAGGGCTTCGTCCACCTCCGGGTCCGCTCGGCCTATTCGCTGCTGGAAGGCGCGATCAAGGCGGGGAAGGTCGGAAAGCTGGCGGCCGATCACGGCATGCCGGCGGTGGGCGTGGCGGACCGGGCCAATCTGTTCGGGGCGCTGGAGTTCTCGGAAGCCGCCAAGGGGGCGGGGGTGCAGCCGCTGGTCGCTTGCGCCCTGCCGGTCACCGGGATCGGCGGACGCCGGTCCGAGCGGTGGGCCAAGATCCCCACGGTCGTCCTGATCTGCCAGACCGAGGCGGGGTGGCGGAACCTGTCCGCCCTGTCGTCCATGGCGTACCTGGAGGCCGGGGCCAATAATCAGGAGAACGGCGAGCCCAATGTGCCGTGGGAGGCCGTGGCCGCCCGGTCCGAGGGGCTGATCCTGCTGTCCGGCGGCCCCGACGGGCCGGTCGATCCACTGTTCGTGCAGTCGAAGCCCAAGGACGCCGTCCAGGCCCTGTCCGAGATGGCGCGGGTGTTCGGCGACCGGTTCTATGTCGAGCTGCAACGCCATGGCCTGCCGGACGAGGCGGCGGCGGAGCGGGGGCTGGTCGAGTGGGCCTATGCCAACGATGCGGCGCTGGTGGCGACCAACGACGTCCACTACGCCCGGCGCGAGCAGGCGCGGTCGCACGACGCCCTGCTGTGCATCGCCGACGGGGCCTTCACGGGTCAGGAGGATCGTCGGCGGATCACGGACCAACACTATTTCCGCACGGCCGCCGAGATGCGGGCCCTGTTCGCCGACCTGCCCGAGGCCTGCGACGCCACCATCGAGATCGCCCGGCGCTGCGCCTTCCTGGTCCAGACCCATCCGCCGATCCTGCCGCGCTTCGACGCCGGCGATGGGCGCACCGAGCCCGAGGAATTGCTGCATCAGGCGCGCGAGGGGCTGAAGGCGCGGCTGAAGCAGGTCACGCCCGCCGCGCCCGAGGCGGAATACTGGACCCGGCTGGAATGGGAGGTCGGGATCATCACCCAGATGGGCTTCCCCGGCTATTTCCTGATCGTGTCGGACTTCATCAAGTGGGCCAAGTCGCACGGCATCCCGGTCGGGCCGGGCCGGGGCTCGGGCGCGGGCTCGCTGGTGGCCTGGGCCCTGACCATCACCGATCTGGACCCTCTGCGGTTCGGCCTGCTGTTCGAGCGGTTCCTGAACCCCGAGCGGGTCTCCATGCCCGACTTCGACATCGACTTCTGCCAGGAGCGCCGCGAGGAGGTGATCGGCTATGTCCAGGAGCGGTACGGCCGCGACCGGGTGGCCCAGATCATCACCTTCGGCACGCTGCAGGCCCGAGCCGTGCTGAGGGACGTCGGCCGGGTGCTGCAGATGCCGCTGGGGCAGGTCGATCGCCTGGCCAAGATGGTGCCGAACAACCCGGCCAATCCGACCACCCTGGCCCAGGCCATCGAGATCGAGCCGCGCCTGAAGGAGGCGCGCGACAACGACCGGGCGGTGGCAACCTTGCTGGAGACGGCGCTGGAGCTGGAGGGGCTGTACCGCAACGCCTCGACCCACGCGGCGGGAATCGTCATCGGCGACCGGCCCCTGGTCGAACTGACGCCGCTGTATCAGGACCCGCGCTCCGACATCCCCGCGACCCAGTTCAACATGAAATGGGTCGAGCCGGCGGGTCTGGTGAAGTTCGACTTCCTGGGGCTGAAGACCCTGACGGTGCTGGACCGGGCGCACGGATACCTGTCGCGACGCGGTGCGGCGGTCGATTTCAACCTGCTGCCGCTGGAGGACGCTGCCACCTATGAGCTGATGGCGTCGGGCCAGACGGTCGGGGTGTTCCAGCTGGAATCGCAAGGGATGCGCGACACCCTGCGCAAGATGCGGTGCGGCTCCATCGAGGAGATCACGGCGCTGATCTCGCTCTATCGGCCCGGGCCGATGGAGATGATCGACACCTACATCGACCGCAAGTTCGGGCGCGCCGAGGTCGACTATCTGCACCCCAGCCTGAAGGAGACGCTGTCGGAGACCTATGGCGTCATCATCTACCAGGAGCAGGTTATGAAGATCGCCCAGATCCTGGCGGGCTACAGCCTGGGCGAGGCCGACCTGCTGCGGCGGGCCATGGGCAAGAAGAAGAAGGAGGAGATGGACGTCCAGAAGGCGCGCTTCATCAAGGGCGCCTCGGATCAGTCCGTGCCGGAGGCCCAGTCCGGCGGCATCTTCGACCTGGTGGCCAAGTTCGCCGGCTATGGCTTCAACAAGTCCCATGCGGCGGCCTATGCCCTGATTTCGTATCAAACCGGCTGGCTGAAGGCGAACCATCCCGTCGAGTTCTTCGCCGCCTCGATGTCGCTGGATCTGTCGAACACCGACAAGCTGGCGGTCTTCTATCAGGACGCGCGCAAGTTCGGCGTGCCAGTGCGGGCGCCGGACGTGAACGCTTCATCCGCCGACTTCGACGTGAGCTGGGAGGGCGAGACGGGGGCTGTGCTCTATGCGCTCGGGGCCATCCGGAACGTGGGCCTGGAGGCGATGAAGCATGTCTGCGAGGTGCGCGAGACCGGCGGGCGGTTCACCGACATCTTCGACTTCCTGGAGCGGGTCGATCCCCGCGCGGTGAACAAGCGGGCGCTGGAGGGGCTGGCCAAGGCGGGCGCATTCGACAGTATCCACCCGAACCGGTGCCAGCTGTTCGAACAGGCCGACGTCCTGATGGCCTACTGCCAGAGCGTGGCAGCCGAGCGGGCGTCCTCGCAGGTCAGTCTGTTCGGGGCGGATCAGGCCAGCGCGGCGCGGCCCCGGCTGAAAGCGGTGGAACCGTGGGTCGGGCCGGAGCGGCTGGACCACGAACTATCGGCCGTGGGCTTCTACCTGTCCGGTCACCCGCTGGAGGACATGGAAGGGGCGCTGCGGAGGAAGCGCGTGACCTTCGTGGCCGAGGCGGTGCAGCGGGCCGAACAGGGGCACGACGCCTTCCAGATGGCGGGCGTCTTGCGCCGGCGTCAGGAGCGCGCCAGCGCCAAGACCGGCGAGAAGTTCGCCTTCTGCGCCTTCTCCGATCCGACCGGGGAGTTCGAATGCCTGGTCGGGGCCGAGCTTTTGCGCGGGAGCCGCGACCTGCTGGAGGTGGGCGCGGCGCTGATGGTGCGGGTCCGGGCCAAGGCAGCGGACGGCGAGGTCCGCTTCTTCGCCGACGAGATCCGGCGGCTGGACACGGTGGTGGACGACGCGGTCGCGGGCCTGCGGGTGCATGTGTCGTCGCGCGGCACCGATGCGGCGGCTTTGCAGGCGCGGCTGTCGCGGGCCGAGGCCAAGGGGAAGGGCGGCGAGATCACCCTGGTCGCCTCGCTGGACGGGCTGCGCGAGATCGAGCTGAGGCTGCCGGGGCGGTACCGGCTGGACGGTGCGCTGAGGGGCGCGCTGAAGTCCGCGCCGGGGGTGCTGATGCTGGAGGATGCTTGACGGGATCCAGACTCGCGGTCTCGGCGGAGGCTAGGCGGCTTTGGAAGCCGTGAAGGGCAAGGCGACGGTTTCGAGCGTCGACAGATCCATCCGTGACGCACCTTCGATATCGAGGCCGACCACTCCGCCGTCCGCATCGAAGTCCACGATCAAGCCGTCGACAATTTCACGCGCCTCGATGCCCGGCCCGGATTTGAGCTCGATGTAGAGGCTGTCCGTTTCCGGATAGTAGTGCAGTTTCACCGTCGTGCCTTGGGGAAGTCCCGGTCGAGAAATGCATTATGCACGGTTTCGCCGTCGGGAAGAACGACGACCCTGAGATGCCGATCACGGTCTTCACCAGGCAGACGGACCGCGATCCAGCACCGGATCCGACCATCTTGTTGGACCACCCGCTCAATGGGCTCGGTCAAAGCGCGTTCGCACCACTCCGCCTGAATTTACGGACGCTTTCGCAGAACCTGTTCATCGAAGTATCGCGTTGTCTTCAAGACCGTCTCCGGTGCCGACGCTTGCATTTCCGGGGCGTGCGGTCTATCAGCCACGCTACTTCACACGCGAGGCGTGGCGCGTTTCGGGGAAACATCCCGGATCGCGCCGTTCCGAGGGGCCTGAACGGTCCTTATAACGCCCGCGGCGGATCAATCGGATAAAGGACTGACTTAAGATGGCTCTGCCTGAATTCTCGATGCGCACCCTGCTCGAAGCCGGCGCGCACTTCGGCCACCAGACGCACCGGTGGAACCCGAAGATGGAGCGCTACATCTTCGGATCGCGCTCGAACATCCACATCATCGACCTGTCGCAGACCATGCCGCTGTTCCACCAGGCTCTGGTGGCCGTGCGCGAAGTCGCCGCCAAGGGTGGTCGCGTCCTGTTCGTCGGCACCAAGCGCCAGGCCGCCGAGCCGGTCGCCGAGGCCGCCAAGCGTTGCGCCCAGTACTATATGAACAACCGCTGGCTGGGCGGCACGCTGACGAACTGGAAGACCGTGTCGGGCTCGATCGCCCGCCTGCGCGAGCTGGAAGGCATCCTGGAGCGCGGCGGCGAAGGCCGGGTCAAGAAGGAACTGGTCAACCTGGCCCGCGAGAAGGACAAGCTGGAACTGTCGCTGGGCGGCATCCGGGACATGGGCTCGATCCCCGACATCATGTTCGTGATCGACACCAACAAGGAGGCCATCGCCATCCTTGAGGCCCGCAAGCTGAATATTCCGATCATCGCCATCCTGGACACCAACTCGGACCCCGACGGCATCACCTATCCGATCCCGGGCAACGACGACGCCGCGCGCGCCATCCAGACCTATTGCGACCTGATCGCCGACGCGGTGCTGGACGGTCTCGCTGCCGGCGCCTCGGCCCAGGGCATCGACCTGGGGGCCATGGAGAATCCGGAAGAGCCGATGCTGCGCGAGGCCTCCGCTCCGGTCGCGGCCGACGCCGCCCCGGCGGGCGCCGAGGCCGTGGCCGAGGAAATGCTGGCCGCTTCCGGCGAGGCTCCGGCCGCCGAAGAGACCGAGCAGGCCACGGCCTGACGTCGTCCGGCCGGGTCGCCCCGGCCCTTGCGAAACTGACATGCGGCCGGGGTAACACCCGGCCGCTCATGCACATCTAAAGACCTCAGGAGACCAGAAATGGCCGAGATCACCGCTGCCCTCGTCATGGAACTGCGCGCCAAGTCCGGCGTCGGGATGATGGACTGCAAGAAGGCGCTGCAGGAAACCGACGGCGACATCAACGCCGCCATCGACTGGCTGCGCGCCAAGGGCCTGTCCAAGGCCGCCAAGAAGGCCGACCGCGTCGCCGCCGAGGGCCTGGTCGCCGTGGCGTCCAAGGAGGACGGCAAGGGCGAAGTCGGCGCCGCCATCGAGTTCAACGCTGAGACCGACTTCGTGGCCCGCAACGACCTGTTCCAGAATGCCGCCAAATCGTTCGCGCAGCTGGGCCTGGAGCACCACTCCGTCGAGGCGCTGCACGGCGCCGAGCTGGAGAATGGCAAGACCGTCCAGGACGAAGTGACCCAGATGATCGCCACCATCGGCGAGAACATGCAGCTGCGCCGCGCCGCCCGCCTGTCGGTCGACGAGGGCGTGGTCGCCTCCTACGTCCACAACGCCGTGTCGCCGGGCGTCGGCCGCATCGGCGTGCTGGTCGCCCTGCACGGCGGCGGCGACAAGGCTGCCCTGCGCGAACTGGGCCGCAAGATCGCCATGCACGTCGCCGCGACCGCCCCGCTGTCGCTGAACACCGACGACCTGGACCCCGCCGCGATCGAGAAGGAGCGTCAGGTCCTGACCGAGAAGGCCAAGGAGGAAGGCCGCCCCGAGAACATGATCGACAAGATCGTGTCGGGCCAGATCGCCAAGTTCCAGAAGGACGTGGTGCTGACCAAGCAGCCGTTCGTCATGAACCCGGACGTGACCATCGAACAGCTGGTCGCCGACACCGGCAAGGAACTGGGCGCGCCCGGTCTGCATCTGGCCGGCTTCGTCCGGCTGGCGCTGGGCGAGGGCGTGGAGAAGGTCGAAGGACCGGACTTCGCAGCGGAAGTCGCCTCGATGATGGCCCCGCAGGCCTGATCCGACCCCGGACGGAATGCAAAGGGGCCGGCGAGCGATCGCCGGCCCCTTTCGCTTTTGAATTGCAGCCAAGTCGGTCTCGGGCCAAATGCGCGCCTGATTGTTTGTCCGGGGGCCTTTTCGTGATCCGTCTTCTCGCCACTGTTTCCGCCGCCGCCGTCTTGATGGCGGGACCCGTCCAGGCGCAGGAGGTCGATCGGGCCGCCGTCAACCGGATCGTCGACCAGGGCTTCAACCATTCCCAGGTCATGCAGACCGCCGCCCATCTGACCGACCGGATCGGGGGCCGCATGACCAACTCGCCGCAGATGCGCGAGACCGAACGCTGGGCGCAGGAACGCTTGCGCGACTGGGGCCTGTCGAACGTTCGCACCGAGGGGTTCGAGTTCGGACGCGGCTGGTCGATCGTGCAATCGAGCGCCCGCATGACGAGTCCGCGTCCCATCGCGCTGCGAGCCATTCCTGTGGCCTGGACGCCGGGCACCAACGGCGTGATCTCGGGCGAGGTGATCCTGGCTCCCATGGCGACCCCGGGCGACCTGGAGAAATGGCGGGGCAAGCTGGCGGGCAAGATCGTCCTGATCTCGGTCCCGACCGTGGCCCCGGATCCGACCGAGCCGGCGTTCCGCCGCCTGACCGAGGCCGAGCTGGCCGAGCGCAACGTCTATGGACAGCCGACGCACAATCATGCGGCGACCGAACGCGGCGTGCAGAGCAGTTCGCGCGACGACTTCCCGCTGCGGCTGGACGCCTTCCTGGCCGAGGAGGGGGCCCTGGGCTGGATCCGGATGGCGTACCGGGACGGCGGCCTGGTGCACGGCGCGGGCTATACACACCACGTCGGACGCACGCCGACCCTGCCGGGCATGGAGATCGCGGCCGAGGATTATCGGCGGCTCGTGCGACTGTCGATCGCCGGAGCGGCCCCGACCGTCGAGATGATGAGCGAGGTGCGTTTCCACGACGAGGACGTGAACGCCTACAACGTTCTGGCCGACATTCCCGGCACGGACCGGTCGGGTGAGTACGTCATGGCCGGGGCTCACTTCGACAGCTGGGTGGCGGCGGACGGAGCCGTCGACAACGCGGCCGGCACGGCCGTGGTCATGGAGGCGGCGCGCATCCTGCGGACGCTGAACGTCCGGCCCAAGCGCACCATCCGCTTCGCCCTGTGGAACGGCGAGGAGCAGGGACTGTTCGGCTCGCTGGCCTATGTCGACCGGCATCTGGCCACGCGCGCCTCCCTGGAGGACCCGGCCCTGGCCGCCCTGCCCAACAACCGCACCTGGCGCGCGCGCTGGCCGATCCAGCCGCGCGAGGGATATTCGGACCTGGTCGCCTATTTCAACCTGGACAACGGGTCGGGACGCATTCGCGGTATCAACGCCGAGGGCAATCTGGCCGCCGTGCCGGTGCTGGAAGACTGGCTGGAGCCGTTCGCCAGCATGGGGGCGACGACGGTGTCGCCGCGCTCGGCCGGCGGGACCGACCACGTCTATCTGCAGACCGTCGGCGTACCGGGCTTCCAGTTCATCCAGGACCCGCTGGATTACAGCAGCCGCCTGCACCACAGCTCGCTCGACAGCTATGACCACCTGAAGTCCGAGGACCTGCGTCAGGCGGCCGTCATCCTGGCCAGTGTGCTGCTGAGCGCGGCCAACAGCGACGAGCCCCTGCCGCGAATGCCGCTGCCGACCCGTCCGACCGATACCGATCCCTTCCCGTTCCCGGGCGGAAACTGACGCCTCGCCCCGGCGCGGATCATCCAAATGCGTGATCGGCGCGTTCGGCTTTGAAGCCGGACGCGCCCTTCGTCTATGATGGCCCGCCCGATTCCGCTTTGAGACCGAGACAGCCATGCCCGCCGACAGCCCCTCCACGCGTTACAAGAAGGTGCTGCTGAAGGTGTCGGGCGAGGTCCTGATGGGGGATCAGGGCTATGGCATCGACATGAACACGGTCGATACCGTGGCCGCCGCCATCGCCCGCGTGATCGAGAGCGGCGTGCAGGTCTGCCTCGTGATCGGCGGCGGCAACATCTTTCGCGGCCTGTCGACCGCGGCCGCGGGGATGGAGCGGGCCAGCGCCGACTATATGGGCATGCTGGCCACGGTCATGAACGCCCTGGCCATGCAGAACGCCCTGGAAAAGATCGGCGTCGATACGCGGGTGCAGAGCGCCATCCCCATGGCCGCGATCGCCGAGCCCTATATCCGCAGGCGCGCCGTGCGCCATCTGGAGAAGGGGCGGGTGGTGATCTTCGCGGCGGGGACCGGCAACCCGTACTTCACGACCGACACCGCCGCCGCCCTGCGCGCCGCCGAGATGGGCTGCGACGCCCTGCTGAAGGGGACCTCGGTCGATGGCGTCTATTCGGCCGATCCGAAGAAGGACAGGTCAGCGACCCGCTATGACGCCCTGACCTATCAGGACGTGCTGAGCCGCGATCTGCGCGTCATGGATGCCTCGGCCATCGCCCTGATGCGCGAGTCGAAGATCCCGATCGTGGTCTTCTCGATCCGCGAGGAAGATTCGCTGCGCAAGGTGCTGAACGGCGAAGGGACCTTCACCATCATCGGCGATGCGCCCGCCGCCGCCGCCTGATAAGCCATAAGAAACGAACCGGAGACCCTGCCATGGCCAAGCCTGACCTGAAGACCTATCGCGACCGCATGGACAAGGCCGTCGACGCCCTGAAAGAGGAATTCAGCGGCCTTCGCACCGGGCGGGCCAACGCCGGCCTGCTGGATCCGGTGCAGGTCCAGGCCTATGGCTCGACGTCGCCGCTGAACGCCGTGGCCGCCATCAGCGTGCCCGAGCCGCGCATGATCTCGGTCAGCGTCTGGGACAAGGGAATGGTGTCGGCGGTCGAAAAGGCCATTCGCAACGCCAACCTGGGGCTGAACCCCATCGTCGACGGCCAGACGCTGCGCATCCCGGTGCCGCCCCTGACCGAGGAGCGTCGCAAGGATCTGGCCAAGCTGGCCGGCAAATACTCCGAGCAGCAGAAGATCGCCGTCCGCAACGTGCGCCGCGACGCCAACGACGACCTGAAGAAGGCCGAGAAGGCGGGCGAGATCAGCCAGGACGAGCAGAAAAAGATGGAAACCGAGGTCCAGAAGGACACCGATGCGGCCATCAAGCGTATCGACGAAGCCTTGAAGACCAAGGAAGTTGAAATCATGCAGGTCTGAGCCGGGCTCGGACGCTGCGACAGGACTGGACAGACGGATGACGGCCCATCCCGTCGGCCTGCCGGACCCGGATGCGGGCCCCCGGCATGTCGCCCTGATCATGGACGGCAATGGGCGGTGGGCCGAGGCCCGCGGTCTGCCTCGGGCCATGGGTCATCGCGAAGGCGTCCAGGCCCTGAAGCGCACGGTGCAGGCCGCCCCGGATTTCGGCATCGAGTGCCTGACGGTCTTCGGCTTTTCCACCGAGAATTGGCGTCGGCCGGCCGAGGAGATCTCGGACTTGATGGGGCTGGTCCGGTCCTATGTGGCCTCGGACCTGAACCGGCTGGAACGCGAGGGCGTGCGCGTCCGGGTCCTGGGCCGCCGCACGGGCCTGCCCGCCGACATCGCGGCCATCGTGGAGCGGGCCGAGCGGACCACGGCGCACAACAGCCGTTTCCTGCTGCAGGTGGCCTTCAACTACGGCGGTCGGGCCGACATCGTCGACGCGGCCCAGAGGTACGTCGATCAACTGCTGGCCGGGCAGGCGACGGGTCCGCTGGATGAGGCTGCGCTGGGGGCTGGCCTGTCGACGGCGGGCGGGCCGCCGGTCGATCTGATCGTGCGCACCTCGGGCGAGCAGCGGCTTTCGAACTTCCTGTTGTGGGAAGCGGCCTATGCCGAGCTGGTCTATCAAAACGTGCTATGGCCCGATTACGGAGCCGAGGCCCTTGGCGACGCCGTGCGGCAGTTCCGGCAGCGGGACCGGCGCTTCGGCGCGATCGCGGTCCAGCCGGTGCTCGCGGCGGGCTGATGGTGTCGCTGAAGAATCTGGGCGTCCGGGCGGCTTCGGCCCTGGTTCTGGCGCCCCTGGCGGTCCTGGCCATCTGGGCGGGCAGCCTGTGGTTCCTGGCCATCATTCTGGCGGCCATCGTGCTGCTGGCGCGCGAATGGGCGGCGATGAGCGCGCCCGGGCGGCGGGACCTGATCACCGGCGCGGTGGCCGTGGCCATCATGGCGGCGACCGTTACGGCCCATACGGGCGCGATGTCACCGGCGCTGGTGGTGCTGGTGTTCGGCGCGGCGGCGGTGGCCCTGTACGCCAGGCGGCTGGGTCTTGAGGGCGTCGACGCGGCTTATGGCGTGCTCTATCTCGGCTGGCCCGCCATCGTGCTGATCTGGCTGCGGGACGGCGATTCCGGCATCGGGCTGAGCTGGACGATCATGGTCTTCGTGGTGGCCTGGTCGTCCGACGTCATGGCCTTCCTGGTCGGCAGCGTCATCGGCGGTCCAAAGCTGTGGCCCCGCTACTCGCCCAACAAGACCTGGTCGGGGTTCGTCGGCGGCCTGCTCGCCGGGTCGGCGGCCGGATGGCTGGTGGCCAGTTTCCTGCCGTTGGGTCTGTCCAGTCCGCTGTGGGGCGTGGCGCTGGGACTGGCCGGGGCCCTGGCGACCATGGCGGGCGACCTGTGGGAATCGGCCCTGAAGCGGCGCTTCGGGGTCAAGGACGCGGGTGGCCTGATCCCCGGCCACGGCGGCTTGCTGGATCGGGTCGATGGGTTGATGTTCGCCGCGGTCGTCATCGCGGCGGGGCGATTGGGAGCCATTATGCTGGACGGGCCCGCATGATCGAGAAGCGCATCACGGTGCTGGGCTCGACCGGCTCGGTCGGGACCTCGACCCTGGACCTGATGGATCAGGCCGAGGCGGCGGGAACGGGACGTTTCCAGGTCGTGGCCCTGACGGGCGGGGCCAACATCGCCCGGCTGGCCGAGCAGGCGCGGCGCTGGCGACCGGCGGTGGCCGTGACGGCCGACGAAACGCGGCTGGGCGAGCTGACGGAGGCGCTGACGGGCACCGGCATCGCCGTCGCCGCAGGCGAGGCGGCCATCACCGAGGCGGCGACGCGGCCGACGGATCTGGTCATGGCGTCGATCGTGGGCGCGGCAGGGCTGAAGTCGGCCTGGGCTGCGGCGGCGACCGGCGCGACCCTGGCCCTGGCCAACAAGGAAAGCCTGGTCTGCTGCGGCTCCAGCCTGATCGAGCGGGTTACGGCGGCGGGGGGGCGGCTGATCCCGGTCGATTCCGAGCACTCGGCGATCTTCCAGGTGTTCCCGGCGGATGCGCCCGAGCAGGTGGCCAAGCTGGTCCTGACGGCGTCGGGCGGGCCGTTCCGCCAGACCTCGCGCGAGGCGATGGCAGCGACGACGCCGGAGCAGGCCGTGGCCCACCCCAACTGGAGCATGGGGGCCAAGATCAGCGTCGACAGCGCCACCATGGCCAACAAGGGCCTGGAGATGATCGAGGCGGCTTATCTGTTCGGGATGCCGGCCGGGAAGATCGACGTCGTGGTCCATCCGGAATCCATCATCCACAGCCTGGTCGAGTTCGTCGATGGCTCGACCCTGGCCCAGATGGGGCCGCCGGACATGAAGACGCCGATCGCCTGCGCCCTGGCCTGGCCTGACCGGATGGCCTGGCCCGCGCCCCGTCTGGACCTGGCGGCGCTGGGCCGGCTGACGTTCGAGGCCCCAGATCCGGATCGGTTCCCGGCGTTGCGCCTGGCGCGCGAGGCGCTGGAGGCCGGCAAGGGCGCGCCGACCGTGTTCAACGCCGCCAACGAGGTTGGGGCCCTGGCCTTTCTTGACCGCCGTCTGGGCTTTCTCAATATTGCCGCAGTCGTCGCCGAAACGCTGGATCGGATGACGGCGACGGGGGCGGTTTCTCACGCGGGCGACGGCTGCGAGGGGGCTCTGGCGCTGGACGCCGAGGCCCGGCGCGTCGCGTCCGGCATCGTCCAGACCCTGGCCCTCGCCGCCTGACGGCGACGGTCCTGACGGAAACGGAGACGTGGACGACGCATGCTGGACGCCCTGACCCAGGTCCTGATCTACATCGTACCCTTCCTGCTGGTGCTGACGGTGATCGTCACCATCCACGAACTGGGCCATTTCTGGGTCGCGCGGGCGTTTGGCGTGAAGGTCGACCGGTTCGCCATCGGCTTCGGCAAGGCAATCTTCAGCAAGAGCGACAGGCACGGCATCGAGTGGCGCGTCGGCTGGATGCCGTTGGGCGGCTATGTGAAGTTCTCGGGCGACATGGACGCCTCCAGCGTGCCTGACAGCCGAGGGCTGGACACACTGAAGCGCGAGATCGTGGCCCGGGACGGGGTCGGGGCCGAACGCGACTATTTCCATTTCAAGCCCGTTTGGCAGCGGATGCTGATCGTGGCGGCGGGGCCGTTCGCCAACTTCGTGCTGGCGATCGCGATCTTCACGGTGCTGTTCTCGCTGGTCGGCGTGGAACTGCGTCCGGCCCGGGTGGCCGAGGTCACGCCCGGATCGCCCGCAGCGGCGGCCGGCTTCCTGCCGGGCGATCTGATCACGGGCCTGGATGGGCGCGCCATTTCCGATGCCGGCGAGGTGACCCGCAAGGTCAGCCTGTCGAGCGGCGATCCCGTCAAATTCATCGTCGAGCGTCAGGGCCGCGAGATCGAACTGGTCGCGACCCCGGTGCGTCAGGTGCAGGACGACCCGATCGCCGGTCGTGTCACGGTCGGCCGGATCGGCCTGGCTTTGGCCTCGTCGCGGGCGGAAGCGCGCCAGGTCCGCTACAACCCGATTCAGGCCGTCGGCCAGGGGTTCCGCGAGACCGGGGACATCCTGGGCACCACCCTGACCTATCTGGGACGCATCTTCACCGGCCGCGAGAGCGGCGATCAGCTCAGCGGACCGCTGGGCATCGCCAAGGCGTCGGGGGCCCTGACCAACGCCGCCGTCGCCGCCAATCCGGACCCGCTGGCCACCACGATCAACCTGCTTCTGACGCTGACGAGCTTTGCCGCCATACTTTCGATCGGAATCGGCTTTCTAAACCTCTTGCCCATCCCGGTCCTGGATGGCGGTCATCTGGTTTTCTACGCCTATGAGGCTGTGGCGAAGAAACCAGTGGCGGCCGCGGTTCAGGAGGCGGGGTATCGGGTCGGTCTTGCTTTGCTGGCGGGTTTGATGTTGTTCGCGACGTGGAACGACCTGCAAAAGTTGAACCTGTTCCAATTCCTCGGCGGGCTCGTCAGTTGAGCCGGCGCCAGCCCCCGATGGTTTCCCGAATGATCCTGACCGACACCCGCGACGCGACGACGACACCGGACGCCCGAGCCCTGCGTCGGACCTGTGCCGTGACCGCCAGCCTGTTGGCCCTGATGGCGGCCGCGCCCGCCCTGGCCCAGACTGCGCCCGCGCCGGATGTCCAGCCGGGCCAGATCGCTCCGTCTCAGGAGATCCCGGACGAGACGGGCGTCGTCAATCGCATCCTGGTCCAGGGCAATCAGCGCATCGATCAGACGACGGTTCTGTCCTATCTGCCGATCCAGCCGGGCGACACGATCGATCCGGTCATCCTGGACGTGGCCATCCGCACCCTGACCCGGACCCAGCTGTTCGCCGACGTCCAGATCGGCCTGGAGGCGGACGGCGATCTGGTCGTCAACATCGTCGAGAACCCGATCATCAACCAGGTCGTGTTCGAGGGGAACGGCGCGATCACCGAGGACAAGCTGCGCGAGGAGGTCACCATCTCGCCGCGCGGCATCTATACCCGCGCCCGCGTCCAGGAGGACGTCGGCTCGATCATCGAGCTTTATCGCCTGTCCGGCCGCATCTCGGCGACGGTGACTCCCAAGCTGGTGCAGTTGGACCAGAACCGTGTCGATGTCATCTTCGAGATCGACGAAGGCCCCGAGACCGGCGTTCGCGCCATCACCTTCCTGGGCAACCAGGCGTTCTCGGACAGCGAGCTGCGCGAGGTGATGGTGACCAAGCAGTCGCAGTGGTGGCGGCTGTTCACCAAGAACGACAATTACGACCCGAACCGGCTGGATTACGACCGGGAGCAACTGCGCACCTTCTATACCAACCGGGGCTATTACGATTTCCGGATCATCTCGGCGGTGGCCGAGCTGGCGCCGGACGACAGCGCCTTCGGCATCACACTGACCCTCGACGAAGGCGACCGCTACAATTTCGGCGAGATCAACGTCGTCACCGAGAACGACCGGCTGAACACCGACCTCTTGGAGGCCCTGCTGCCGATCCGTACGGGCCAGCTGTACGAGAGCGACAAGATCGAGAGCGCGGTCGACACGCTGACGTTCGCCGCCGGGTCCGCCGGCTATGCCTTTGTCGACATCAATCCGACCTATCGCCCTAACCCTGAAACCGACACGGTCGACGTCACGTTCAACATCGCCGAGGGCCAGAGGGTCTATGTCGAGCGGATCAATGTCGTCGGCAACACCCGCACCATCGACCCGGTCATCCGCCGGGAGCTGATGCTGACCGAGGGCGACGCCTTCAACCGCGCCCTGCTGGAGCGGTCGCGGAACAATCTGCGCGCGCTGGGCTACTTCAAGGACGTCACGATCGAGGAGACCCAGGGCGAGGCCCCCGACCGGTCGATCGTCAACGTCACCGTCGAGGAACAGCCGACCGGCGAGCTGTCGGTCGGTGCCGGCTTCAGCTCGGTCGACAGCTTCGTCGTCAACCTGGGGATCACGGAGCGGAACTTCCGAGGTCGTGGCCAAAACGTGGTCGCCAGGGTCGAATGGGGCTCGCTGCGCCAGCAGATCGACTTCCGCTTCACCGAGCCCCGTTTCCTCGGCCGGGATATCGGCGCGGGCTTCGATCTTTTCCACTCGCGCTACGACTTCCAGGACGAATCTTCGTTCGACTATCGTTCGACCGGTGCCGGTCTGCGTCTGACCTATCCGCTGAACGGCTACAGCCGCCTGTCGACGCGCTATTTCATCAAGGACGACGAGATCATCGTCCCGCAGGGTTTCTGCTCGGGCCTGGGCGGCGGATCGCGCGCCCTTTGCGAGCAGGTTGGATCATCCCTCAACTCTTCGGTCGGCTACACTTTGCTGATCGATCGCCGCAACGACCCGATCCGGCCCACGCGGGGATGGACGGGCTCGCTGCGCCAGGACTTCGCCGGTCTGGGCGGCGACGTGAACTATGTGAAGACCGAGGTCGATGCGACGGCCTACTACGGCATCACGCCCAGCTGGATCGTGTCGGTCACCGGCTCGACCGGCTATGTGAGCGGCTGGAATGGCGACGCGGTGCGGATCAACGACCGCTTCTTCAAAGGCGGCAATTCGTTCCGCGGCTTCGAGAACGCGGGCATGGGGCCGCGTGACCTGAACACCAACGACGCCCTCGGGGGCAATTTCTACGCCGTCGCCAGCGCCGAGCTGACCCTGCCGAACGGCCTGCCCGAGGAATACGGCATCCGCACCTCGCTGTTCGCCGACGTCGGCACCCTGGGTGTGCTGGACAATCGTTTCACGCTGAACAGCAACGGTCTGCCCGACCCGACCATCGCCGACGACCTGTCGCTGCGCGCGTCCGCAGGTCTCAGCGTTCACTGGCGTTCGCCGATGGGGCCGATCCGTTTCGACTTCAGCAAGATCCTCAGCCAAGAGGACTATGATCGCACCGAGACCTTCCGCTTCTCGACTTCAACCCAGTTCTAAACGGGGGGCCGATCCGGTCCCGCAAAAGGTATCCAGAATGAAACTCCTCGCCATCGGCGCCGCCGCCTTCGTCACCCTCGTCGCCTCCACCGTCGCGCCCTCGATCGCGACTGCGCAGACGCAGGGTCCGCAGAATCCGGGTCCGGTCATCCCCGGCGTCTGCGTCTATTTCAACCAGCGTCTGCTGGCCCAGTCGACCGTCGGCCAGGCCGTCCAGACGCGCATGGAACAGCTCGCCACCGAGGTTCAGGGCGAACTGGCTCCCTATGCCACCAACATCCAGTCAGAGCTCACCCGGCTGCAGAACGGCGGCGCGGCCGTGACCGACGCCGACCGTCAGGCGCTCCAGGCCCGCATCCAGGAGGCCCAGCAGCTGGAGCAGACCCGTGAGGCCGAGTTGCGCTATACGCTGAGCGAGCAGCGCCGCCTGATCTCCGAGGCGGTCGAGCCGATCCTGGTCGCCGTCTATCAGGAGCGCGGCTGCGGCATCCTGCTGGACCGCGAGAGCGTGTTCATCGTCAACCCGGCCATGGACGTGACGGACGTCACCATCCAGCGCCTGAACACCGCCCTGCCGACGCTCAGCTTCAACCGCCTGCCGGTCCCGGCGCAGACCGCGCAGTAAGGGGTGGGCGTGTCGCCCGACCCCCGCTTCTTCGATGCGCTGAGCCCGCTCAGCGTCGCCGACCTCGCGGCCCTGACGGGTGGCGAGGTCGTTCGCGATTCCGGGCAGAGCATCGCCCGGGTCGCGCCCCTGTCCGTCGTGGGGCCGGACGGCGTCGGTTTCCTGGGCGACCGCAAGTTCGTCGAAGCCCTGAGAGCGACCCGCGCCGGATGTGTTCTCGTCCCGGCCAGTGCCATCGACGCCGCCCCGGCGGAATGCTCGGTGATAACGACCCGCACGCCCCAGGCGGCCTGGGCCGCGGCGTCGGTCGCGCTTCACCGACCTGTGCGGCTCGACCCGATCAGCGCGGCCGCCGCGTGCGAGGACGACACCGTCCGGCTCGCGCCGGGCGTGGTGATTGGGCAGGGCGTCCGGATCGGCCGCGGCACGGAGATCGGCGCGAACACCGTCATCGGTCCCGGCGTCCAGATCGGTCGCGATTGCGTCGTGGGACCGAATGTCTCGATCGGATACGCCCTGATCGGGGATCGGGTGAAACTGTATGCCGGGGTGCGGATCGGCGAGGCCGGGTTTGGTGCCGCCGGGGGCCTGGCCGGACCGGTCGATGTGCCGCAGCTGGGCCGGGTGATCCTGCAAGACGGCGTCACCGTGGGGGCCAATACCTGCATTGATCGCGGCGCATTCGACGACACCGTCATCGGCGAGAACACCAAGATCGATAATCTGGTCATGATCGCCCACAACTGCGTTATCGGCAGGAACTGCCTGATCGCGGGACACGCGGGGATTTCGGGCTCGGTCGTCGTGGGCGACGGCGTGATCTTCGGCGGCAAGGCCGGGGTGGGCGACCACATCAGGATCGGCGAGGGCGCGCGTGTCGCGGCGGGGGCGGGGGTCCTGGCCGACATTCCGGCCGGCGAAACCTGGTCCGGCTATCCGGCGAAACCCATCCGCCAGTTCTTGCGCGAGACCATCTGGGTCTCCAGACAGGTGGCGAGAAAGGGAGCGCGGACGGATGACTGAGGCCAGCGTGGCACAACCGGGAACGGCGATCGACTATGCCGAGGTGATGCGACGGCTGCCGCACCGCTATCCCTTCCTACTGGTCGACAAGGCCGAGGATTTCGTGGCCAACACCTCGATCACCGGCATCAAGAACGTCAGCCACAACGAGCCCTTCTTCCCCGGTCATTTCCCCATCGACCCGGTCATGCCGGGCGTCCTGATCGTCGAGGCCATGGCCCAGACCGGGGCCCTGCTGATGTCTAAGACGCTGGACGTGGCGGTCGAGGGCAAGGTCATCATGTTCATGTCCATCGACGGCGTCCGCTTCAGAAAGCCCGCCCGGCCCGGGGATCAGCTGCGCATGAACGTCGTCGTCACGCGCGCTCGCGGCGACGCCTTCAAGTTCCGCGGCGAAACCTTCATCGACGGCAAGCTTGCAGCCGAGGCCGAGTTCATGGCCATGGTCGTGACCGTCGATCAGCCCGTTTCGGCATGAGCCACCTCCACCCCACCGCCATTGTCGATGCCTCGGCGCGCCTGGCCGACGACGTGGTGATCGGCCCTTGGTGCACGGTCGGGCCGGGCGTCGCCCTTGCCGAAGGCGTGCATCTGGTCAGCCATGTCGTGGTCCAGCAGGACACGAGCGTCGGGGCGCGGACCGTGATCCACCCCTTCGCCGTCATCGGGGGCGACCCTCAGCACAACGGCTACAGGGGCGAGCCCGTGCGGCTGGAGATCGGCGCCGACAATTCGATTCGCGAGCACGCCACCTTCAACCGGGGCACGCCCCAGGGTTCCGGCGTCACGCGGGTGGGGTCGAACGGCCTGTTCATGACCGGGGCCCATGTCGGCCACGACGCGGTCGTCGGCGACAACGTCGTGATGGCCAACCAGGCGACGCTGGGCGGTCATGCCCGGATCGGGGACAAGGTCTTCCTGGGCGGGCTTTGCGCCGTGCATCAGAACGGCCGGGTGGGGCAGGGGGCGATCGTCGGCGGTCTGGCGGCCGTGACGCGCGACGTCATTCCCTACGGCTCGGCCTGGGGCAACCACGCGCGGCTGCACGGGCTGAACCTGATCGGGCTGAAGAGGAAGGGATACGGCAAGGACGCCGTGCGACGGCTGCTGGCGGCCTATCGGGACCTGTTCGAGGGGCCGGGCGTGTTCGCTGACCGGCTGTCAAAGGTGGAGATCGAATACGGCGATCTGATCGAGATCATGGAGATCGTCGCCTTCATTCGTGAGAGTTCCAAACGGCCCCTGTGCCTCCCGGAGGCGTGACCGTGCCCGACCGGGGCCGGCTGGGGCTGATCGCGGGCGGCGGGGCCCTGCCGCTGGCCATCGCGGCGCGGTGCGAGGCCGAGGGACGGCCGGTGTTCGTGGTGCGGCTGACCTCCTTCGCCGATCCGCATCTGGCGCGATATCCGGGGATCGAGGCGGGCATGGCCGAGATCGGGCGCGTGCTGTCGGCCCTGAAGAAGGCCGGATGCGCGGCGGTGTGCTTCGCCGGGACCGTCAACCGGCCGGATTTCAAGGCGCTGAAGCCCGATCTGAAGGGCGCGACGGTGCTGCCCGGCATCATCGCGGCGGCGACGAAGGGCGACGACGCCCTGCTGAGGAAGATCCTGTCGGTGTTCGAGGCCGAGGGCTACGCCATCGAGGGGGCGGACGACATCCTGGGCGGCGAGACCCTGCCGGCTGGGGCTCTCGGCCGGGTGGCACCGACGGCGGATCAGCTGGCGGACCTGAGGAAGGCGCTGCACGTCGCGGAAAAGGCCGGGGAACTGGACATCGGTCAGGGCGCGGTCGTGTGCGACGGCCTGGTGCTGGCGGTGGAGGCGCAGGAGGGTACGGACGCCATGCTGGCGCGGGTCGCCGGCCTGCCCGCCGATCTGCGCGGGACGGCGGGGGCGCTGAAGGGCGCGCTCGGCAAGGCCCCCAAGCCGATCCAGGACCTGCGGGTCGATATGCCGGTGATGGGCGCACGCACGATCGAGATGGCGGCAGCCGCCGGGCTGGCGGGGGTCGGCGGGGTGGCGGAGCGGCTGATCCTGATCGACCGGACGGCGATCATCGAGGCGGCGGACCGGCTGGGCCTGTTCGTCTGGGGTGAAAGCCGGTGAAGATCATGCTGGTCGCGGCGGAGGCGTCCGGCGACGCCCTCGGGGCCGGACTGGCTGTCGCGCTCATGCGGCAACGGCCGGACGTCGCCTTGGTCGGCGTGGGTGGACCCGGGATGGCGGCCGAGGGCATCGCCAGTCCGTTCAACATCGCCGAACTGTCGGTGCTGGGCTGGATCGAGGGCCTGCGCGCCTATGGCCAGGTCAAGGCGCGGGTGGCCGACACGGTGGCGTTCGCCGTGCGCGAGCGGCCGGACGCCGTGGTGCTGATCGACAGCTGGGGCTTCACCATCCGCGTGGCCAAGGCGATCCGGGCGGCGCTGCCGGACGTCAAGCTGATCAAATACGTCGGGCCCCAGGTGTGGGCGTCGCGGCCGGGGCGGGCCAAGACCCTGGCGGGGGCGGTCGATCACCTGCTGGCGCTCTATGCCTTCGACGCGCCCTGGTTCGAGAAGGAAGGCCTGGCGACCACCGTCGTGGGGTCCCAGGCCCTGCATGTCGACATGAGCGGCGCCGATCCGGCGGGCTTCCGCGCCGCGCGCGGGATCGCGGCGGACGCGCCCCTGCTGCTGGTCCTTCCGGGCAGCCGGCCGGGCGAGATCCGGCTGATGGCCCCGATCTATGAGGCCGCCGTGGCGCGGCTGAAGGCCGGGCGCCAAGGGCTGGAGGTCGCGGTCGTGGCCGCCGGCACGGTGGCCGGGGACGTCGCCGCCCGCGTCGCCGCCTGGCCGTTCCGGGCCCATCTGGTCCCGGAGACGGACAAGTACGCGGCCATGAAGGCGGCGACGGTGGCCCTGGCCACGTCCGGCACGGTATCGACCGAACTGGCGCTGGCGGGCGCGCCCATGGTCATCGGCTACCGCTTCCAGCCTCTCAGCTATGCGATCATGAAGCCCTTCTTCACCGGCAAATACGCCACCCTGTTCAACCACGCGGCGGACGCGGAGATCGCTAAGGAACTGATCCAGACCGAGGCGACGCCGGAGCGGTTCGTCGCCGAGGTCGGGCGGCTGCTGGACGACCCGGCGGCGCGGGCCGATCAGGCGGCGCGGCAGACGGCAGCGTTGGACCTGATGGGGCGCGAGGGGCGGGACCCGTCCGAGATCGCGGCGGAGGCGGTGCTGGGCGTTCTGATGGCGTCGGGCAGCCGTTCCGGTTAGGCTGACGACATGATCCGTTCTCGTCCCCCCAAGAAAAGCGAGACCCTGGAGGTCCGCCTGCCGCTGGAAACGAAGGCGGCGTTCATGGCGCGCTGCCGCGACGCGGGGCTGACCGCGAGCGAAGTCGTGCGCGGTCTGATCGAGCGCGAACCCCTGGCCCCCCCTGCGAGGCTCAGAGGATGGCAGGCGGGGCTGCTCGCGGCGGCAGGCATCGCCATCGGCGCGGTCGCCGCGCCGTCGATCGCCCAGGCGTTGCCGGGGTCGCGCGCGGCGTTCGACCAGATGGACAGCAACCGCGACGGCGTGGTCACCTTCTCCGAGTTTCGGAGCCGCTAATCGATCGGGCGGAGGAAACGGCCGGGTCGGAGTCTCGGCCAGGTCCACGGCTTCCAAAGCGCGGCCCCCGGCTGCCAGGACGCAACGACGAGCTCGGCCTTTCCGATCAGGCGGTCAACGGGCAGCAGGCCAACGCCAACCTCGGGGCCCCAGCGGCTGTCCAGCGAATTGTCCCGGTGGTCGCCCATCACGAACAGCTGACCGCCGGGCACGATGACCGGCGGGCGGTCGTCACCGGCCAGGTCCGGGCCGCCCTCGAAGGTGACGTAGTGGCGTCCGTCCCGCTGGCGTTCCTCCACCCGCATAACGGCTCGCGTCGGCTGATCGAGGTCAAGACCCGGGCCCAGAGGGCGTCGGTCCAAGGGGCGGTCGTTGACCCTGACCTCGCCGTCGATGACCTCTACCCGATCACCCGGAAGGCCGATGACGCGCTTGATCCAGGTCTCTCGTGGCCGGGTCGAGTGCCGAAAGACCACGACGTCCCCACGCTCCGGCAGGCGACCGAACAGGCGGCCGGGCGGCAGCGGCGGATGGAAGGGCAGGGACGCCCGGCTCCAGCCGTAGGCGGACTTTGACACCACAAGATAGTCGCCGACCACCAGGCCCGGCTCCATCGAGGCAGAGGGGATGGTGTAGGGCTGGAACGCTGCCGTCTGGAGCACGACGGCGATGATCGCCCCGACGCCGATGGTCCTCATGAGGTCCAGCAGTTCGGAGACCGCGGAGGCGGGGGTGTCGGGTTCGGTGATCTGGCTCATGCGGCCAGCTCAGCCCCGGATGTGCCGAGCGCCAAGCGAAGCCTTGTCCGGACACCGTGGAAATCGTGTCCGGACAAGAAAAGGGCGTCGAGACCGGACCCGATGCCTTGTCTACCTCCAGTGAGGCTTACCCCCGCTGCTGGATCGGCACGTAGTCTCGCTCGGTCGGACCCGTGTACAGCTGCCTCGGGCGGCCGATCTTCTGCGAGGGATCGGCCATCATCTCCTGCCACTGGGCGATCCAGCCGACGGTGCGGGCCAGCGAGAACAGCACGGTGAACATCGAGGTCGGGAAGCCCATCGCGGACAGGGTGATGCCCGAATAGAAGTCGACGTTCGGGAACAGCTTGCGCTCGATGAAATACTCGTCGTTCAGGGCGATGCGCTCCAGCTCCTTGGCGACCTGGAACAGGGGATCGTTGGGGTCGCCGACGGCGGCCAGGACCTCGTCGGCGCTCTCCTTCATCACCTTGGCGCGGGGGTCGTAGTTCTTGTAGACCCGGTGGCCGAAGCCCATCAGCTTGTATTTCTTGGCCTTCACGCCTTCGATGAACTCCGGGATCTTGTCCGGGGTGCCGATCTCTTTCAGCATGTTCAGCGCCTCCTCGTTGGCGCCCCCGTGCGAGGGGCCCCACAGACAGGCGATGCCTGCGGCGATACAGGCGAAGGGGTTGGCGCCCGACGACCCCGCCAGACGCACCGTCGAGGTCGAGGCGTTCTGCTCGTGGTCGGCGTGCAGGATGAAGATGCGGTCCATGGCCTTGGCCAGCACCGGATTGACCTCATAGTCCTCGGCCGGGACGGCGAAGCACATCCGCAGGAAGTTCTCGGAGTAGCTCAGCTCGTTCCGGGGCGTCACGAAGGGCTGGCCGATGTGATACTTGTAGGCGCGCGCGGCGATGGTCGGCATCTTGGCGATCAGGCGGATGGCCGAGATCTCGCGCTGGCGGGCGTCGTGGATGTCCAGGCTGTCGTGATAGAAGGCCGACAGGGCACCGACCGTGCCGACCATGATGGCCATCGGGTGGGCGTCGCGGCGGAACCCCTCGAAGAAGCGATCGAACTGCGAATGCAGCATGGTGTGCCGCGTGACGATGTTCTCGAAGGCCGCGAACTCCGAAGCGGTCGGCAGTTCTCCGTGCAGCAGCAGGTGGCAGACCTCCAGGAAGCTGGACTTCGACGCCAGCTGGTCGATCGGATAGCCGCGGTGGAGCAGGGTGCCGACGTCGCCGTCGATATAGGTCAGGGCGCTCTCGCAGGCCGCCGTGGAGGTGAAGCCGGGGTCGAAGGTGAAGGCGTCGGTGGCCGCGTACATCTTGCGGATGTCGATGACGTTCGGGCCGGTCGATCCGGCCATGACCGGCAGTTCGACCGACGTGTCGCCATAGGTCAGGGTCGCCGTTCCGGCGGACTTCGGAGCTTCGGTCATGAGGGCCCTTTTTCGGTTTGCGGCGGCTCGAGCGAGGCCGAGCCACGAGGGTTATGGACGTTCACTTAGTCTGTTGCAGCGCATCATCCAAGCGCCCCAGAGCCTCTTCGCGGCCGAGGGCCGAAAGGATGCGGGCGATGTCGGGCGACACGACCCCCCCGGTCAGGGCGGCGCGCATGGGGGGTCCGATCTTGCCGAAGCCGACGCCCTCTTCCTCTGCGAAGGCCTTCAGCTCCGCCTCCAGTGCGAAGACGTCCCACGACTGGAACAGGGCGAGCCGCGCGCGCAGGCGGGCCACTCGCTCGGCTGTCTCGTCGGACAGGATGGCGCGCGCCTTGTCGTCCAGCGCCAGCGGGCGGCGAGCGAGAACGAAGGCCGTCTGGTCGGCCAGCTCGATCAGCGTCTTGGCACGGTCCTTCACGAATGGAATGGCCTGCTGAAGCCGCGCCTCATCGCCCTCGTTCAGGTCGCGGCCGGCGGCTAGGTGGGCGTCGAGCGTCAGCTGGGCCAGGCGGTCGTCGGCGGCGAGGCGCAGCCAGTGGGCGTTGACGTGGGCCAGCTTGTCGAAGTCCAGCCGGGCCGGGGCCTTGCCGATGGCCGACAGGTCGAACCATTCCCGCGCCTGGTCGTCGGAGAACAGCTCCTCGTCGCCGTGGGCCCAGCCCAGGCGCGCCAGATAGTTGCGCATCCCCTCCGGCAGATAACCCATGGCGGCGTACTCGTGGACGGCCTGGGCACCGTGGCGCTTGCTGAGCTTGGCACCGTCCGGGCCGTGGATCAGGGGGATGTGGGCGAAGACCGGGCGCGACCAACCCAGGGCGTCATAGATCAGGCTCTGGCGCGCGGCGTTGTTCAGGTGGTCGTCGCCCCGGATGACGTGGGTCACGCCCATGTCATGGTCATCGACGACGACGGCGAGATTGTAGGTCGGGGCCCCGTCGGAGCGCAGGATCACCAGATCGTCCAGAGAGGAGCTGTCCCAGCGCACGGTGCCCTGGACCGCATCCTCGACGGCGACGGTAGTGTCCAGCGGACGGCGAAAGCGCACCGTGTGGGGTTTTGACAGATCGTCGACCGAGGGCTGGCGGTCGCGCCAGGGAGAGACGAAGTCGCGGCCCTCGGATTTGGCCGCATCGCGAAGGGCACCGGTCTCCTCGGCGGAGAGGAAATCGCGATAGGCGTGGCCGGTCTCCAGCAACTGATCGACCACCTCGCGGTGGCGATCGGCGCGGGCGAACTGGAAGACGGGATCCTCGTCGGCGAACAGCTCCAGCCAGGACAGGCCGTCGAAGATCGCCTTGACCGCTTCATCGGTGGACCGCTCCCGGTCGGTGTCCTCGACGCGGACCAGGAACTTGCCGCCCCGACCCTTCGCGTAGAGGTAGTTGAACAACGCCGTTCTTGCCCCTCCTATGTGGAGGGAGCCGGTGGGCGAGGGGGCGAAGCGGGTGACGACCTGGGGGGAGGCTGAAGGCATGGGAAGGGGGTCCGATGGGGCCGCCCTTATACCGCCCGACGCCGCGAATCCCAGCCCGGGCGACCGCATCCGCGCCGGGCTGAGGACCGAGGTCGCCGCCCAGACCCTGCGCTGGCGGCTGTGGGCCCCTGTCGCGTTCGGCGGCGGGGCCGCGATCTATTTCGCCCTGAAGACCGAGCCGCCGCTGTGGCCGCTGGTGCTGGCGGCGGGGCTGGCGACGGCGGTGTGGCTGGGCGCGAAGGGACGCGGGGCGGGGCGGGCGGTGACACTCCCGCTGATGCTGGTGGCCTGTCTGGCGCTGGGGCTGGCGGTGGCCAAGGCGCGGACCGAGCGGGTCACGGCGCCGATCGCCCCGGCCATGGCCGAACCGACGACGGTCGAGGGTTGGGTGATGGACGTCGACAGCCCCGGCGACCGGGGTCACCGGGTGGTGATCGCGCCGGTCCGTGTCCGGGGGCTGGAGCCCGAGGCGACGCCGATCCGGCTGAGAGCCACGGTGCGAGGCGAGCCGCCGCGGCCGGGCGACGCGATCCGCCTGTTCGCCATCGTCAATCCACCGCCGCCGCCGGCCAGCCCCGGGGCCTATGACTTCGGGCGCAACGCCTTCTTCCTCGGCATGGGCGGGACGGCGTTCGGACTGGGGCCGACGCGCGAGGCGGCGCTGCCCGAGCCGCCGTGGCCGATCCGGCTGGCCATGCGGGTCAACTCTGTGCGCTTCGCCCTGGCCGAGCGGATCGTGGCGCGTCTGGGCGAGCGGACGGGCGGGATCGCGGCGGCCATGGTGACCGGGCACGAGACCTGGATCGCGCGCGAGGACCTGGACGCCATGCGCGACAGCGGTCTGGCGCATATCCTGTCGATCTCGGGCCTGCACATGGCGATCGTCGGTGGCTTCGTCTTCTTCGCGGTGCGGCTGGGCGTCGCCGCCTGGCCGTGGCTGGCGCTGAGGGTCTCGGGCAAGAAGGTGGCGGCGGTGGCTGGCCTGATCGCGGTCTGGAGCTACCTCGTGCTGTCGGGCGCGCCGGCCCCGGCGCAGAGGGCGGCGATCACGGCGTCGGTGGCCTTCGTCGCCATGCTGCTGGACCGGCCGGCGGTCACGATGCACGCCCTGGCGGTCGCGGCGATGATCGTGCTGGCGCTGCAGCCCGAGGCCATCGTGACGCCGGGGTTCCAGATGTCGTTCGCGGCGACCGCGGCCCTGGTCGCTCTGGCCGAGGCCTGGCCGCCCCGCGCCAGCGGCATGGGCGTGCCCTGGCCGATCGCGGCGGTTCAGGGAGCGGGGCACTGGCTGACGATCGCTGTGACGGCGAGCCTGGTCGCGGGGGCGGCAACGGGGCCGTTCGCGATCCAGCATTTCAACCGAGCGGCCGTCTATGGGCTGGTGGCCAATCTGGCGACCTCGCCGATCGCGGACTTCGTGATGATGCCGGCCTTGGCCCTGGGGGCGGTGTTGGAGCCGCTTGGGCTGGGCGGGCCGTTCCTGTGGGTCGCGGGCAAGGGGGTGGAGGCGATGCTGGCCATCGGCCACTGGACGGCGGGCTTGCCGGGCGCGGTGCGGACGGTGGCCAGCGCGCCGGACTTCGTTCTGCCGATCGCATTCGTGGGCGTGCTGTTCCTGTGTCTTTGGAAAGGGCGGCTACGATGGCTGGGGCTGCCGTTCGCCTGCGCGGTGCTGTTGTGGCCGAGGGCGGAGACGCCCACGCTGTGGATCGGGGACGCGGGCACGAACGCTGCCTGGAGCGAGGGTGGTCAGGCCGTGGTCGTGCGGCCGGGGGTGCGCGAGTTCGCGGCCGACCTGTGGTCGCGACGGCGGGGGCTGGAATTGACGCCGAGGCCGGAGGCGGACTGGGTCTGTCGCCGCACGTCCTGCGTGCCAGGGACGGCGACGGCCCCGGTGGCGCTCTGGTGGGGCCGGACGGCACCGTCGGCCGAGCGGATGGCGGACCTGTGTCTGTCGGCAGAGGTGGTCAGCGTGCGCGCCGTGGTCACCGCCTTGCCCCCTGCCTGCGCGGACCGTCTCGTTCTGGACGGAACAGACTATGCCCGGGGCGGGGCAGTCGAACTGTGGCGCGGCGCGGACGGCTGGCGCGCGGTCTGGGCGGCCGACGTGCGGGGAGATCGGCCGTGGAGCCGCATCGGCGATCCGGATGGGGAGGGGTGAGCCCACCTCCTTCCTCCGCTCATCCCCGCGAACGCGGGGACCCAGTTCTTTGGGCGATCGCCGTTGAAAGCGTGCCCTGACCGCTATCCCGAACGCCCTGCCTCACTTAAGCACTGGGTCCCCGCATTCGCGGGGATGAGCGGCAGTCAGAAAGCCTAGTGATACCGCCGGATGAGCCCGACCAGCTTGCCCTGGACCTCGACCTGGTCGGGACCGAAGATGCGGGTCTCGTAGTTGCGGTTGGCGGGCTCCAGGGCGATGGAGCCGCCCTTCTTGCGCAGGCGCTTGAGCGTCGCCTCCTCGCCCTCGACCAAGGCGACGACGATCTCGCCGGAGGATGCGGTGTCGGATTTCTTGATGACGACCAGGTCGCCGTCGAGGATGCCCGCCTCGATCATCGAATCGCCCTCGATCTCGAGCATGTAGTGCTCGCCCGCGCCCAGCATGGCCTCGGGTACCGAATAGCGGCCGTTGTCGCCTTGCAGCGCCGCGATGGGGGCGCCGGCGGCGATCTTGCCGACCAGGACCAGTTCGCGGGTGTCGTTGGCGGGCTCGACCGACTGGCTGCGTCCGCCGCCCTCGATGACGGCCGGGGTGAAGCCCGCCCGGCCGCGCGGCGCGCCCGTCGTGGCCTGTTCGGGCAGCTTCATGACCTCCAGCGCCCGGGCGCGGTGGGCGAGGCGGCGGATAAAGCCGCGTTCCTCCAGCGCCGTGATCAGGCGGTGGATGCCGGACTTGGACGCCAGATCCAGCGCCTCCTTCATCTCGTCGAACGAGGGGGAGACGCCCGTCTCCTTGATGCGTTCATGGATGAACATCAGGAGTTCGTGCTGCTTCTTGGTGAGCATGGCGGAGAGCCTTCAGAACAAGTCGTGAACCGTTGTCGATGTTCTGTAAGTGTTCTTGCCTAATGTCAACTTAACGGGAAACGTGCTGCAGAAGCGCCTCGGTCGCGGCCTCCACGTCGGCCTGACGCATCAGGCTCTCGCCGACGAGGATCGCCCCCGCACCCGCCTTGGCCACTGCGTCCACGTCGGCGGGGGTGAAGATGCCGCTCTCGGCGACCAGCAGGGCGTTCGGCGGGGCCAGGTGCGCCATGCGGGCGGTGGTGTTCAGGTCGACCTCGAAGGTGCGCAGCGACCGGTTGTTGACGCCGATCAGTTCGCCGCCCAGCGAGGCGGCGCGGGCCATCTCGGCCTCGTCGTGGGTCTCGATCAGGGCGTCCATGCCGAAACGGCCAGCCTCGGACAGCAAGTCGGCGGCTAATCCATCATCGACCATCGACAGGATGATGAGAATGCAATCGGCCCCTAGCACCCGGCTCTCGGCGACCTGCCAGGGGTCGACCAGGAATTCTTTTCGCAGACAGGGCAGGGCGCCGGCTGAGCGGGCGGCGACCAGATAGGCGTCGTCGCCCTGGAAGCTCGGGCCGTCGGTCAGGATCGACAGGCAGGCGGCACCCCCCGCCTCATAGGCGCGGGCCAGGGCGGGCGGGTCGAAGTCGGCGCGGATCAGGCCCTTGGAGGGGCTGGCCTTCTTGATCTCGGCGATCAGGGCGGGGCGGCCGGGCTCCGCCTTCTTGCGCAGGGCGGCGGTGAAGCCGCGCGGCATGCCGGCGACCAGGGCCAGCGATTCGATCTCGGCGAAGGGGCGGGCGCGTTTGCGGGCGGCGACGTCCTCGCGCTTGTAGGTGGCGATCTGTTCGAGGATGTCGGTCATGGCTCGGGCGCCTCTGCGGGGGCGGAGGTGATGCGGGCCAGCGTCTCCAGAGACCGGGCGGCCGAGCCGTCGTCGATGGCGTGGGCGGCCAGCGCCACGCCCGCCTTCAGATCGGCGGCGCGGTCGGCGACGACCAGGGCGGCGGCGGCGTTCAGCAGGACCACGTCGCGATAGGGGCCGGGGGCCCCGGACAGAAGGGCGCGCAGGGCCGCAGCGTTCTCTTCCGCATCGCCGCCGCGCAGATCGGCGAGGGTCGCGCGGGGCAGGCCCGCGTCCTCGGGCGTGATCTGGAAGCGGCGGACGGCCCCGTCCTTCAATTCGGCGACATCGGTCGGGCCAGTGGTGGTGAGTTCGTCCAGGCCCTGGCCGTGGACGGTCCAGGCGCGGACGGCCCCGAGACGGCCCAGCACCTCGACGAGCGGCTCCAGCAGGCGGGGGTCATAGACGCCCATGACCTGGCGGCGCGCTCCGGCGGGGTTCGACAGGGGGCCCAGCAGGTTGAAGACGGTGCGGAAACCGATCTCGGCCCGGATCGGCGTCACATGGCGCATGGCCCCGTGATAGGCGGGAGCGAACAGGAAGCAGATCCCGGCTTCGTCCAGCGCCTGCTTTTGGCGCTCGGCCGGGGCCATCAGGTCGACGCCCAGCGCGGCCAGCACGTCCGACGACCCGGACTTGGAGCTGAGCGCCCGGTTGCCGTGCTTGGCGACCTTGAGGCCCGCACCGGCCAGAACGAGGGCGGCGGCGGTGGAGATGTTGAAGGTGTGGGCGCCGTCGCCGCCGGTGCCGCAGGTATCGATGACGTCGTGCGGCGTCTGGAACGGCGTGGCGGCGGCGCGCATGGCGCGGGCGAAGGCGGCGATCTCGGGCACGGTCTCGCCCCGGATGCGAAGCGCCGTGACGGCGGCGGCCACCTGGGCGGGGGTCGGCTCGCCCCGCAGGCAGGCGGCGAAGAAGTCGCCGGCCTCGGCCTCGGTCAGGACCGCGCCGTCGACCAGCTTGGCCAGCAGGGGCTTGATCGTGTCGGACATCAGACGACCGCGAGGCGGCGGACGTTGGCCAGGTCCAGGAAGTTGGCGATCAGGTCGTGACCGTGTTCGGTGGCGATCGATTCGGGGTGGAACTGGACGCCGTGGATGGGCCGTTCGTGGTGCTGGACACCCATGATCTCGCCGTCCTCGGTCCAGGCGGTGACGTCGAGCGTATTGGGCAGGGTCGCGCGGCTGACGGCCAGGCTGTGATAGCGGGTGGCGGTAAACGGGCTGGGCAGGCCCCTGAACAGGCCGCGGCCGTCGTGTGTGATCGGCGAGGTCTTGCCGTGCATCAGGGTCTTGGCGCGGATGACGTCGCCGCCGAAGGCTTGGCCGATGGCCTGGTGGCCGAGGCAGACGCCCAGGATCGGCATGTCGTCGGGCGCGGTCGTCAGGATGGGCAGGCAGATGCCGGCCTGATCGGGGGCGCAAGGCCCGGGGGACAGCAGAATGGCCTCAGGCTTCAGCGCCCAGGCCTCGTCGACGGTCAGGTCGTCGTTGCGGATGACATGCGTCTCCGCGCCCAGCTCCGCGAGGTAGTGGACGAGGTTGTAGGTGAAGCTGTCGTAGTTGTCGACGACGAGGATCATGGGCCGCTTCTAGGGCTTGGCTGGCGCATCGCCAAGCGAGGAGGCGCGGCAACCTTCGGTTAACCGAATGGGCGTGAGGTCGCAGCGAGTTCAATCGAGGATTCGCCATGGCCGACGCACTGACCCAGATCGAAGCCGCGCGGGGCGTGCTGGTCGCGCCGATTCGCAAGGCCGGGGCATTGGGCCTGCTCGGCGCGACGGCCCTGGCGGCGACGGCAGCGGTGCTGCTGGCGGGCGTCATGGTGCTGGGTCCGGGCGTGGTGATCGAGGACCCGACGGCGATCGAAGGCTAGGCAGAGTGCGGGCCAACTTCTCCCCTTGCGGGTGAAGGTGGCCCGGAGGGCCGGATGAGGGGTACGACGAGACGGATTCGCTGATCGATCGGACGCTCATCGGCTCGACCGAGTTTCACCCCTCATCCGTCACGCTTCGCGTGCCACCTTCTCCCGCAAGGGGAGAAGGAGCGCACCCGAGGCTGCCGGCTTGAACCTAGACCAGCTGACCGCAGACAAACGCGGTCTCTCCGGCTTCCAGCAGCTCCGCCAGCACATCCTCGGCGTTTTGGGGCGAGACGATCAGGATGAAGCCGACGCCGCAGTTGAAGGTGCGGCGCATCTCGTGATCGCTGATACCGCCCGTTTCGGCCAGCCAGCGGAACACGGGCGGGAGCGGCCAGGCGTCCCAGTCGAAGGACGCCGACAGGTGATCGGGCAGACAGCGGGGCGGGTTCTCGATCAGTCCGCCGCCGGTGATGTGGGCCGCGCCCTTGATCTTGCCGGCCTTCATCAGCGGCAGGACCGACTTCACATAGATTCGCGTCGGCTCCATCAGGGCCTGGGCCAGGGACCGGTCGGTCGCGAACGGCGCATCATCGCCCCACGACAGGCCCGACCGCTCCACCACCTTGCGGATCAGGGAATAGCCGTTGGAGTGGGGTCCCGACGACGCCAGGCCGAGGATCAGGTCGCCGGTGTTCTGAAGATCCAGCCGGGGCAGGGCGTGGCCGCGCTCCAGCGCGCCGAGCGAAAAGCCCGCTAGGTCATAGTCGCCGCCGGAATACATGCCGGGCATCTCGGCCGTCTCGCCGCCGACCAGGGCGCACCCGGCCTGGCGGCAGCCGTCGGCGATGCCGGACACGACGCGCCGCGCCGCGTCGATCTCCAGCTTGCCGGTGGCGTAGTAGTCCAGGAACAGCAGCGGCTCCGCGCCCTGCGCCAGCAGGTCGTTGACGCACATGGCCACCAGGTCGATGCCGACGCCGTCATGGCGGCCGGTCTCGATGGCGATCTTCAGCTTGGTGCCGACGCCGTCGGTGGTGGTGACGATCAGAGGATCGACGAAGCCCGCCGCCTTCAGGTCGAACAGGGCCCCGAAGCCGCCCAGCGACGGCTCAGAACCCGGGCGGGCGGTGGATTTCGCCAGGGGCTTGATGTGCTCGATCAGCATGTCGCCGGCGTCGATGTCGACACCCGCATCGGCATAGGTCAGGCCGTTCTGGATGGAATCAGAAGTGTCGCTCATCGCTCACGGGCCTGAAAACGGTGCGGAAAAAAGGCCGGGGCTATTGCCACGACGCGGTCGCGGGGGGCTATAGCATTTCAATGACGCCGATCACCACCAATGACGCGCTGGCTGAGTTCTGTTCGGCGGTTCGCAACGCTCCCTTCATCGCGGTCGATACCGAGTTCATGCGGGAGACGACCTATTGGCCCAAGCTGTGCCTGATCCAGGCCGCGACGGCCGATCACGAGGCAATCATCGATCCGCAGGCCGAGGGTCTGGACCTGGGGCCGTTCCTGGACATCCTGCGCGACCCGGCGGTGGTGAAGGTGTTCCACGCGGCGCGCCAGGACACGGAGATCTTCGTCAAGCTGGGGGCGATGCCCAAGCCGATGTTCGACACCCAGGTGGCGGCGATGGCGGCCGGCTTCGGCGACCAGGTCGCCTATGATTCGCTGGTGCGGCAGATGCTGCGCATCGACCTGGACAAGGGCAGCCGCTTCACCGACTGGTCGCGACGACCGCTGTCGGACGCTCAGCTTCACTATGCGATGGGTGACGTGACCCATCTTGCGGCCCTGTATCCCAAGCTGCGCGACCGGTTGCTGAAGGAGGGCCGGCTGGACTGGGTGATGTCGGAGATGGAGGATCTGGTCGATCCCGACCTCTATGACACCGATCCGGAGAAGGCCTGGAAGCGGCTGAAGCCCAAGAAATACAACGCGAAATATCTAGCGGCCTTCAAGGCGACGGCGGTGTGGCGCGAACAGGCGGCCCAGGACCGCGACCAGCCGCGGGGTCGCATCCTGAAGGACGAGGCCATCGACGAGGTCGCCACCCAGGCCCCGACCGACATCGAGGCCTTCAACCGGCTGCGCTCCGTGCCCAAGGGGTTCGGTGGCTCTCGGCTGGGTCTGGAACTGATCGAGGTCCTCAAGCGGGTCATGGCCGACCCAGAGGCCCATGCGCCCAAGATGGATCGGCCAGCGCACAACCAGCCGGCGCCGCCTTCTGTGGTCGAACTGTTGAAGGTGCTGCTGAAGGCCAAGAGCGACAACGCGGGCGTTGCTTCCAAGCTGATCGCCAATGTCGCCGACCTGGAGAAGATCGCCCTGTCCGACGCCGCCGACGTGGATGCGCTCAAGGGCTGGCGCCGCCAGCTCTTCGGCGAGGACGCGCTGAAGCTGAAGCGCGGCGAGATCGCGCTGGTGCTAAACGGGGCGCGGGTCGAGGTCGTCGAGATCGAGTAGGCACCCGTCTGGCGGATTAAATCTCGAGCTTCAGCCCCAGCGCCTCGGCCAGCGCCTTGGCCCGACGCTTCGTTTGTTCGCCCAGCAGGACGTCGGCATAGCCGGGCGCGGCGGTCAGGCGCAGAAGCCCGCCCTCGACCCCCACGGCCGCATTGGCCAGAAGCTGGGGCGAGCGGCCGGACAGGTCGCAGCCAAGCCGCAGAGCGAGCCCCATGGCCCGAGCCCCGGCGCGGGCCTCTTCGCTGAGCAGACGTTCGACGGCTGCCGCGTCCGGGGTCGCGGCCCCGCCGCCGTAGCGGGCGTTCAAGGCGCAGGCCAGCCACACGCGCTCGGCGTGGGTCTGGCCTGGAATCGGGGCGCGCAGGACCTGGTCGAACACCAGATCGACGCGGTGATCGGGGTGCAACCGGGCCCCCAGATCGGCGAGCCGGCAGGCGGCGGCGGCCAGAACCGGGTCGCGCTCCGGGCCGAAACTGACGGGCAGGGCGGCTATGACCTGGGCCAGCCAGACCTCCAGCGCGACAGGCAGGCCCGGCGAAATGCCCTGACGCGCGCCCAGCGCCGCGCAGCCCGCGATCAGGGGGTCGACCGGGCTCTCGTCGCGATCCAGCGTCTCGTACAGCAGGCCTTCGCGCAGGCCCCAGGCGGAGAAGACGATGCTCTTGACCCCCAGGGCCTCGATCAGCCCGTCCAGCACCAGGGCGGCGTAGGGCAGGGTCTCCGCGCGTCGCTTGGACACCCCGGGCAGGCGATCCAGCGAGGCCTTGGACTGCTGGGCCACGAACCGGGCGACGTCGCGGGCATCCCCGGCCGTCATCGCGTATTGATGGACGATCCGCAGGGGATAGCCGCTGATCTCCATGTGCAGCTGGGCCAGGGACCGCCAGCCGCCGCCGACCGCGTGGAGTTCCTGGGTGGAGAACCGCCCGGCGACCGGCTTCAGCCGTTCGGCGATCTTGGCGCGAAGGCGGTCGCCGTCGAACCCCTTGGGGTCGGCGAGGCTGAAGGGACCAAGCGGCAGGGTGACGCCGGCCTCGGGGCGGCCCTGGCCGATGCGGATCAGCTCCAGGCTGGAGCCGCCCATGTCTGCGGCCAGGCCCTGGGCGCGGGGATCCCCGGCGACGACGCCGAGGGCAGCATAGAGCGCCTCCTCCTCGCCGGTCAGGACGCGGACGCGCAGGCCGGTCTCGGCGGCGACGCGGTCGCAGAAGCTGGGTCCGTCCTCGGCCTCGCGCACCGCGGCGGTGGCGGCGACGAAGACATAGGCGGGCTTGACCCCGTCCAGAACGGCGGCGAACCGACGAAGGGCGGTCATGGCCAGGGCAACGCCGGGCTCCGACAGCCGTCCGGTCTCGGGCAGGTCGCGGCCGAGGCCGGCGAGCACCTTTTCGTTGAACACGGTCCAGATGGCGCGGCCTTCCAGCCGGTACAGGACCATCCGCACGGAGTTCGAGCCGATGTCGACGACCGCGGCCTCGCGCGGGGCGGGATAGGGCTCGCTCACGCGGACAGGCTCATTTGCCTGGCCGTTCGTAGCGCAGCCGACCGGGCAGGGTCTTCACCTTGCGGCCCCGGCCCGATAGGCTGGGGTTGGTCATGAAATACTGGTGGGCCGAGAAGGGCCGCGCCGGATCGACCGGCGTGACCCGGGTGTAGTCGCCGTCCGGGCCCAGGAGCCAGCTCTGGGCGTCGTCCTTGAGGTTGGCGACCATGATCTGATCCAGGATCTGGTCGTGGACGGTGGCGTTGGTGACCGGGGTCATGACCTCGACGCGGCGGTTCAGGTTGCGGGTCATCCAGTCGGCCGAGGAGATATAGACCTTGGCCTTGTCGTGCGGCAGGTCGCGCCCGTTGGCGAAACAGATGATGCGGCTGTGCTCCAGGAAGCGGCCGACGATCGACTTGACCCGGATGTTCTCCGACAGCCCTGGAACGCCCGGACGCAGGCAGCAGATCCCGCGCACCACCAGCTCGATGCGCACGCCCCACTGGCTGGCGCGGTACAGGGCGTCGATGATCTCGGGGTCCACAAGGGCGTTCAGCTTGACCCAGATGGCGGCGGGCCGGCCCTTCGCGGCGGCCGACATCTCCTTGCCGATCAGTTCGATAAGCGTCGACTTCATGTTCAGCGGCGAGACGACCAGGGCCTCGAGGTCCTCGGGCTGGGCATAGCCGGTGATGTAGTTGAACACGCGCGAGGCGTCGCGGGCCAGCACCGGGTCGGAGCTGAACAGGCTGAGGTCGGTGTAGATCTTGGCCGTGATCGGATGATAGTTGCCGGTGCCGAAGTGGCAGTAGGTCTTCAGCCCGTCGCCCTCGCGCCGCACGACGACGCTCAGCTTGGCGTGAGTCTTGTATTCGACGAAGCCGAAGACGACGTGGACGCCCGCCCGCTCCATGGCTCGCGCCCAGCGCAGATTGGCCTCTTCGTCGAAGCGGGCCTTCAGTTCGACCAGGGCGACCACGTTCTTGCCGTTCTCGGCCGCCTCGATCAAGGCGGCGACGATCGGGCTGTCTTTCGATGTGCGGTACAGCGTCTGCTTGATGGCGATGACGTTGGGGTCGCGCGCGGCCTGGCGCAGGAACTGGACCACCACGTCGAAGCTCTCGAACGGGTGGTGGATCAGGATGTCCTTCTCGCGCACGGCGGCGAAGACGTCGCCACCCTGGTCGCGGACCCGCTCGGGATAGCGCGGCTCGTATCCCGGGAACTTCAGGTCCGGATGGCCAGGCGGGATCAGCTCGGACAACTGCGCCAGGCCCAGCATGCCGTCGACCAGCACCACGTCCTGGGGCGCGGCGGCCAGCTCTCCGACAATGAAGTCGCGTAGGTCGTCGGGCATCGAGGCCTCGATCTTGACCCGGACGACCGAGCCCAGGCGACGCTGCTTCAGCGCCTCCTCGAACTCCATGACCAAGTCCTCGGCCTCTTCCTCGATCTCGATGTCCGAGTCGCGGATCAGGCGCAGCACGCCTTTCTCCAGCACCTCGTGGCCGGGGAACAGGTGCTCGATGAACAGCAGGAGCACGGCCTCCAGAGTCACGAACCGGCGGCGCCCCTTCACCGAGCGGCCGTCGCCCGGCAGCTCCCAGAAGCGGCGGACCTGGGTCGGGACGGGGACCAGGGCATAGAGGGTCTTGTTGTCGCGCTGACGCCGCAGCTTCAGCGCCAGCGAGAAGCCGAGGTTCGGCAGGAATGGAAAGGGATGGGCCGGGTCGATGGCCAGGGGCGTCAGGACGGCGAACAGCTGGTTCAGGAACTCCGGCTCCAGCCGGTCGCGGTCGGTCTTGGTGATCTTGGCCGGACGCACGACCTCGATGCCGGCAGTGGTCAGCTCGTTCCTGAGCTGACGCCACCGCTTCTGCTGCTCGGCCATCAGCTCGCCGGCGGCGACGTTGACGCGCTCCAGCTGCTCGGCGGCGGTCAGCCCGTCGGCCGACAGGGTCCGCACCCGCTCGCGCACCTGGCCCTTCAGCCCCGCGACGCGGGTCATGAAGAACTCGTCCAGATTGTTGGCCGAGATGGACAGGAAGCGCAGGCGTTCCAGAAGGGGATGAACCGGGTTGGCGGCTTCTTCCAGCACCCGGGCGTTGAACTTCAGCCAGCTGATCTCGCGGTTGAAGAAGCGCTCGGGCGAGGCCATCAGCGCCTCGTCCAGGTGCAGCTGGGGCGCGCGAGAGGAGGGGACCTCCTCTCCGGTCGTGGCGTCGGCGATGGCGGCGTCGGACATGGGCTGGTTGTGAGGCCGCTCTGTTACGGCTGCAACCCTTCCGGCGGCTCTTCGAACAGATCGGCGCTGGCCCCCAGCACCTGGCGGGCCAGGGCGCGGGTCACGGGCCGGTGTTCGGCGTCCAGCCGCTCGACGACATCGGCCGCCGCCGCCGCCGATCGGTCGATGCGCAGGACCAGGTATTCGATGACCCCGTCCGCCGGGGTGATGCTGCGCTCGGCGAAGCGGGCGGCGAGGATGGCCGACAGGACCGCGTCGTCCGGGGCCTCCACGGCCAAGACCCGGACGGCGTCCAGGCGGCTGCGCAGGTCCGGCACGGCCACCTGCCAGCGGCGGGGCGAGGGCCGCGACACCATCAGCAGGGCCCCGCCGTCCTGCTGGGCCAGGTTGATGAGGTGAAACAGGGTCTCGTCTTCGGCGTCCTGGGCGATGTCCAGCAGGACGGGCCGGCCCTCCAGCTCCAGAGGGTCGGCCAGCGCCGCTTCGGAGCCGTTCAGGGGCACCGCCCCGACGCGCTCGGCCCACAGGGCGGCGAGGTGGCTCTTGCCGCAGCCGGCGGGGCCGCACAGGGCCATGACGCGGCCGGTGTCGTTGGGCCAGGCCGACAGGGCGTCGAACGCAAAGGCGTTCGAGCCGGAGCGCACGAAGGCGGTCGCGCTCGTCGGCACGTCCCGGATCAGCGGGAGCCGGAGCTGGTCCTGAGAGGAACGCTTGGCGGACATGTTGCACAGCATAGCAGATGACCGTGACTGTCCGGGCGCGGTTCCTTTGTCCGCCGTGGACAGACGATCGGTGTTGTGGATGCCGTGACATCCTCCCCCGGTGGGGGAAGATTGCGAATCCTTGACTTTCGGGGCCTCGGATGCGCCTTACGCCGCTTCTCCCGGTCCGCTGTTTCGCAGCCGTTTCACAGACGAATTCCGCCCATGCACGCCTATCGCTCCCACACCTGCGGTGCCCTCCGTTCCACGGACGCGGGTGCCAATGTCCGCCTGTCGGGTTGGGTGCATCGCAAGCGCGATCACGGCGGCCTGTTGTTCATCGACCTGCGCGACCACTACGGCCTGACCCAACTGGTGCTGCACCCCGAGACGCCGGGCTTCGAGATCGTCGAGCGGCTGCGCGCCGAGAGCGTCATCCGCATCGACGGCGAGGTGGTTCTGCGCGAGGCGGGAACGGTCAACGCCAACCTGCCGACCGGCGAGGTCGAGGTGCGAGTCAAGACGGTCGAAGTCCTGTCGGAAGCCGCCGAACTGCCGCTGCCGGTCTTCGGCGAGCCGGAGTATCCGGAGGAGATCCGCCTCAAGCACCGCTATCTCGATCTGCGCCGCGAGACCTTGCACAAGAATATCGTCCTGCGGTCGCGCGTGATTTCGTCGATCCGTCGGCGGATGGTCGATCAGGGTTTCCTGGAGTACCAGACGCCGATCCTGACGGCCTCCAGCCCTGAGGGTGCCCGCGACTTCCTGGTGCCCAGCCGGCTGCATCCGGGCAAATTCTATGCGCTGCCGCAGGCTCCGCAGCAGTTCAAGCAGCTGCTGATGGTCTCGGGCTTCGACCGCTATTTCCAGATCGCGCCCTGCTTCCGCGACGAGGACCTGCGCGCCGACCGGAGCCTGGAGTTCTATCAGCTCGACGTCGAGATGAGCTTCGTCACCCAGGAAGACGTCTTCGCCGCGATCGAGCCCGTCATGCACGGCGTGTTCGAGGAGTTCGCCGACGGCAAGCGGGTCGATCCCTATCCGTTCGTGCGCATCCCGTACCGGGAATCGATGGCCAAATACGGCACCGACAAGCCGGACCTGCGTAACCCGATCGAGATGCAGGACGTGTCCGAGCAATTCCGCGACGGCGGGTTCGGCCTGTTCGCCAAGATCCTGGGCGCCGATACCAAGAATGCGGTGTGGGGTATTCCCGCGCCCAAGGGCGGCAGCCGCGCCTTCTGCGACCGCATGAACAGCTGGGCCCAGGGCGAGGGCCAACCGGGCCTCGGCTACATCTTCTGGTCGGACGACAACAATGCCTGGGGCGGGCCGATCGCCAAGAACCTTGGCCCCGACGCCACCGACGGCGTGATGAAGGCCCTGGGGATGGGCCAGGGCGACGCCGCCTTCTTCGCCGCCGGCGACCCGGCCGTGTTCTCCAAGTTCGCCGCCAACGCCCGGATCAAGCTGGGCCAGGACCTGAACCTGATCCCGGACGACGAGTTCAAGTTCTGCTGGATCGTCGACTTCCCCATGTTCGAATGGTCGGACGAGGAGAAGAAGGTCGACTTCAGCCACAACCCCTTCTCCATGCCGCAGGGCGAGCTGGAGGCGCTGACGACGAAGGACCCGCTGGACGTCCTGGCCTATCAGTACGACATCGTCTGCAACGGCTATGAGCTGTGCTCGGGCGCGATCCGGAACCACAAGGCCGAGATCATGCTCAAGGCCTTCGAGATCGCCGGCTACGACGCCTCGGTGGTCGAGGAACAGTTCGGCGGCATGTTGAACGCCTTCCGGTATGGCGCGCCGCCGCACGGAGGCCTGGCGCCGGGCATCGACCGCATCGTGATGCTTCTGGCCGGCCAGACGGCCATCCGCGAAGTCATCGCCTTCCCGCTGAACCAGCAGGGCGAGGACCTGCTGATGAACGCGCCCACCGAGGCGGCCGAGCGTCAACTGAAGGACGTGCACATCCGCACGGCCCCGCCGATCAAGGTCTGAGCCAGGACCGCCGAATTCAGAAAGGCCCGGAGCAGAACGCTCCGGGCCTTTTCGCTGTCAGTTCGCGTCGGCGATGACGATGTTGCGCCGGGGCTGGGGCGGAGCGGGCGGTGCCGGCGGGCGGGGCGCGCGGACGATGATCCGGGTGCAGGCGCGGGCGCTGAGGCGGCCGGGGAGGCGGGTCGAGCTGTCCCCGCAGGCCGTGGAAATCTGCGCCTGGGTCAGGCCGGTGGCGCGCGACAGGTCGGCCCCCCGGATATCGGCCCGGTTCAGCGACGCTCCGCTGAAGTTGGCGCGGGCGAAACTGGCGCCCGAAAGGCGTGCGCCGTCCATCTCGGCGTTGGCGAAACTGGCCGAACCGAAGTCGCCGCCCGCCATATTGGCCGCGTTCATCTGGGCGTCGGAGAAGTTGGCGCTGCGCGCGCTGACGTTGGCCAGGGTGGTGCCGAACAGCTCGGCTCCCGACAGGTTGGCGCGGGTCAGGACGGCGGCGTTCATATTGGCCCCGACAAGCTCGGCGCCCGACAGATTGGCCTCCGACAGATCGGCGCGCGAGAAGTTGGACCCTTGCGCCTCGGCCCCGCTCAGGACCGCGCCGCTGAACAGGGAGGCGGTGAAGTTGGAGCCCTGGATTTCCGCCCCATGCAGGTCGGCGCGGGTGAAGTCCGAGGATGAGAAATTCGATCCGACCAGTTCGGCCCCGCGCAGATTGGCCCCGACCAGGGTCGCCGACACGAAGGTCGCGCCGGTGAAGGTCGCGCCCGACAGATTGCGTCCCGACAGCTCGCAGCGATTGCAGGAGCCGCCCAGCGAGACCATGCGGGCGACGTCGCGGTCCTGGAACTCGAACTGCATTTCGGCCGAGCTCGAGCCGGCGGCGAGCAGGGCCCCGGCGGAGGCCGTGGCGGCGAACAGGTTGCGAAGGCGGCGGCGGGACTGGGTCACGGTCTCTAGATGACGCTTGATGGCGGAAAACCCTACTTAAATCGCGGTAAGGTCGGAGGCGCTCAGCAGGTCGGGATGGACAGGCCGTGCGGCAGCACGGTGGAGGCGTCGCCGCAGGCGTCGTTCAGCTGGCGCTGGGTCAGTCCGGTGGCCCGGGCCAGGCGGGCGCCGGACAGGTTCGCCCCGGTCAGGGTCGCCCCGGCGAAGCTGGAGCCATCCAGATAGGCCCCGACCCAGCTGGAGTTGGTCAGGTCGGCGCGGGCGAAGTTCGACGACGAGAAGACGCCCCCATAGGCCTCGACATCGCGCAGGTCGGCCCCGGTGAAGCGGGTGCGATTCATGACGGCGAGACTGAAGTCGGCCTGACGCACGCGCGCGCCCGACAGGTTCAGGCCGTTGGCTTCCAGCCCCGAGAACTCGCCCTGGAACAGGTTGCAGCCGGCGCAGGACGCGCCGCCCCGCACCCGGGCGATCTGGCTCGCGTTCTGCGCCTGGGCGGGCAGGGCGGCGAGGAGGGCGGCACTCAGGGTGGTGGCGACGGCGAAGGACTTCATGACGGGCTCCGGAACTGGTTCGCCCCTAGCAAGAATCGCGCCGTTCACCCCTGCATCGACGGGGCCACGCCGCAGGCGTCGCAGACGAAGGCCCCGCCGCGCTGCTGCAGGGTGAAATCGCCGCAGGCGGGGCAGGCGTCGGCGTCGGTGGTCCGGGGCGGCGAGGGCTCCGGCTCGATGCGGCGGGCGAAGGGCAGGATGACGAGGTTGTCGGGCGCGGCGCCCCGGGCGAAGCCGCGCGAGATGAAATGCGACGCCGGCACCAGCTCGTCGGCCTGCCCGCCGCCCAGCCCATCGGCGTCCAGAGGCTCAGCGTCGGCATTGGCCAGTTCTTGGCGGCCCAGGTAGGACACGCCCAGCTCGCGGAAGATGTAGTCGAGGATCGAGGTCGCCGAGCCGATCGAATCGTTGCCGGTTACCCGCCCTGCCGGCTCGAAGCGGGTGAAGACGAAGGCGTCCACGAACTCGTCCAGCGGCACGCCGTACTGAAGCCCGATCGAGATGGCGATGGCGAAGTTGTTCATCAGCGATCGGAAGGCGGCCCCTTCCTTGTGCATGTCGATGAAGATCTCGCCGAGTTCGCCGTCATCGTACTCGCCAGTGTGAACATAGACCTTGTGACCGCCGACGGCCGCCTTCTGGATGTAGCCTTTTCGGCGATCCGGCAGTTTGCGCCGGGTGCGGTCGCGTTCGACGACACGTTCGACCACCGTTTCGATCGTGGGGGGCGGAGCGGGGTCCGGGGTCCGGCGCGCCTCGGGCTCCGGCAGGACCAGGACCGGCTGGGAGGGCGGCGAGGTGGGGATCAGGGTGATGGGCCCTGAGCCTGCGGCTGTGGCGTCGCGGATCAGGCTCTCCACCTCGGCGGCCGTCGCAGTCCAGGGCAGGATCGTCGTCGTGGGAAGTGGCGCGTCGCCGAAACGGGCGAAGGCGCGCCACAAGTCCGTCTCGACGGCGGCGGGATCGGACAGCAGATCGGAAAGGGCCTCGGGCTTCTGGGGCCAGTCGGACAGGTCGGGGTGGCCGAAGACATAAGCCCGAGCCGCGTCCAGCGCGTCGGTCGGGGCGAGGGCGGCGAGCAGGGCGGGAGCGTCGGTCGCTTCCGGGTCGAGGCCCAGGACGTCGCGGATGAAGCCGGCGTCCAGAACCGGGGGGGCGAAGGCGTCTTCCAGCGCCTCGACGAGGGCGAGGGCGCGTTCGACGGCCTCCAGTTCCGCGTCGGTGAAACCGAGGCCTCGTAGCCGATCGTGGTCCAGACCGGGTGCTCCGACGAGGGTCCGGCGGCCAAGGACCCAGCGTTCGGCGTCCTCCGGATCGCCGCCCTTGGCCGCGATCACCGCATGGATCGCGCAATGCAGCCGGCGCGTGGTCTCGCCGTCCTCCGTCTGGGCGACCTGCCGGGTCGTCAGGGCCCCCAGACCGAGGCGCAGGGTGGTCTCCGGACCGGAGGGGATCACGGCGATCCGACCGTGACGCCGCCCCGAGCGACCCGCGGCGGTCCGCGCCGCCTCGAGGGTGTTCCGCGCGCGACCCCCGAGGCCATCTTCGGCCAGGCATGACCGGCGAGCGTCCGTCTGCGCGTCCAGGCGGGAAGAGACGTCCGGCCAGATCGGGGTGGGATGGAGGGCCACGGCCAGTTCGCTGGAGGTCTGGGCGGCGGTGGCGGCCATCAGGGCCACGAGGGCCGTCATCTCCTCGGCCGCCTCCAGCCCCCGCCCGGCGGACAGGAAGCCCTCGAGCACGCCCTCGAGCCACAGATTGATCGGGCGGGCGGCATGGCGGCGCACGGCCGAAGCCCCGTCGGCGGAAAACCCGGAGGCGAGCTCGATCTCGAGCGCGGTGGTCCAGAGCCTGGACAGGGACTCAAGAGCCGAGACGGCGTCGCCGCCGAGGCCGGACAGCCCAGGCCAGGACAGAGCGGCGGTGGGGGCGTCGGCCAAATCGGCCAGGGCCTCGGCCGTGTCGGGAGCGAAGGCGAGCGTCAACGGCCCCGCGAGCGCGGCGCGAATGGCGGCGTCGATCTCGGCCTGGCCTGCGTCAGGCCTCAGAACCGTCAGGCGGGTCGGTCGTTCCGGCTGGGCGTCGGGCGCGGCGAAGGTCTCGCCGGCCATGGCGCGCAGGATCGCGGCATCGTCAGCGCCGGCCTGACGCGCGGCCAGAGCGGCGCGGGCAAGAGCCGGATTGGCGGATGGATCGGTACAATCGGCGGCCGGACCCTGGCAGCGCGCCACGGCGTCGGCCACGGCGTTCAGCGCGGCGCACAGGCGACCGAGCGAGGACGCGGCGAAGCGCTCGCCCTGAACGGCGCACGTTTCGGCCTCGAACGCCGCGCAGGCCAGATCGTCTTGCAGATCGGCGACAAGGCTGTGAGGCACGGCCGGGATCAGGTCGTCGGCGATCGGATGGACGCGGGCCCCCACCGGGCGGACCGGACCGGGAGCCGCCAGCCCGAGCAGAACGGATGCGGTCAGATCGTCGGCGAAGGCGCGCGCGTCCTTCTCGCCGGCGAACACGCCCATGGCCCGGCCCCAGGCAGCCAGGCGATGGGACCAGCGGTCCACGGCACCATCCAGAACCGGCGAGGGCATGGGCGGTGCTCCGTCGCCGAGCCGGGGCAGGTCCTTGGGAAGCGCAGCCGACCAATCCAGCGAGGCCTCGATCCGGGCATCCGTCCAGCCGGACGGAACGACGACGGTGACGTGGCCGCCTGGACGCTCGACCACGCGCCGCTCCAGCCGGAGGTCGCGGGTCAGGTCGGAAAAGCGGGGCGTGAAGCGCATACGCTGGGCTCGGGGTGCGGTTTCCTGATTCTATGCCCCGGTGATGGCGGGTCGCAATAGATATGGGGAAGAAGCGCGGGGTTACCCCCAAGATGTTGATCAAAGAGCCGTCGCGGGTAGTGTCTCACTTTGAAATGCGGGGCTTGTAGGGACCACGCTTCGCCGGAGCGGGTTTGCCCGCGTCGATCCGGGCAACGATATCCTCAAGCGACCATAGACGGTCCGTCACGCCAGCCGCCATCGCCGGGGTGACCTTGAGCGTCTTGTGGATGCGGCAGAAGTTATAGAAGGCGAAGTAGAGCGCCAGGGCGTGAACGTGGTTCTCCAGCTTTTTGCTGAACCCGTTCGTCAGGCGGGTGAACCGGCGCATCGACATACGCATCGTCAGGTTCTGGCGTTCCACATATGACGTGCTGACGTGGCGCTTGTCCGGGTCGCCCTCGACCGTGATCTTCTTGATCCCGGTGCATTCGGCGGGGCTGTAGCGCCCCGGCGCGACTTGGGTCGGACCATACAGCTTGATAAGCTGGGCATAGTCCACGTCACCGCCAAACGCGCCTTCAACCGCCTCCAGATAGGCCTTGTGGCCGTCCGTCGTCAGTTGGACCCGGTTCGCAAGACGGGCGCGAAGATCGTCCATGAGGTTGATCGCGCTATCGCCCGAACGGTCGCCGACGAAGTAGGACACGATCAGCTTGGTGTCGGCATCAATGGCCGTCCACGTCCACACGTCGCCCGCGCCTTCCGGCGCGGCCTTGGCGGTCGGGACGTTCTTCGCCTTCGCATGGCAGAACGACCAGATTTCGTCGCACTGGACGCGACTGGCGTGAACGTCGCGGACGAGATCGTCGTGCATATCCAGGCACGTCTCACCGGCCTCGACCAGCAGCTTCGTCACCGTGTTGATCGACACGTCCGCAACCCGGCTGATCGATCGCATCGACGAACCCTCGCAGAGCATGGCGAGGATTTGGACGCGCTTGGCGAGGGGCAGCTTGTTCATGCCTCGTTATCGCCTGGCGGCTATCCTTGTGCAAGCATAAAGTTCAGTTTGCGTGTTTGCGCAAGTTGGCTATTGCGGTCATGGGGTGGCCGCGCTAACTTTAGGGGGCCAAATGACCAGCGACGATTCCACATTCCGGACACCCGGCCAGCTTCTCCAAGCTCTCTTGGACGAGCGCGGCTGGACCAAGCGCACGCTCGCCATCGTGCTGGGGATTGATGAGTCCGGGATCACGCGTTGGACATCTGACAAGCAGGCGATGACAGCGGCCACAGCTGTCTCTCTGGAAGAGGTGTTCGGCGTTCCAGCCGACCGCTTTATGGCCCTGCAACAGGCCTACGATCTTGCCAAGGCCCGCTTCGTCGCTCGACCTGACCCACAGCGTCAGACCCGCGCTCACCTTTTCGGCAGCTTGCCGATCGCGGAGATGATCAAGCGTTCGTGGATCGACGCGGATGACGTCAGGGACGTCTCGAAGGTGGAGTCGGCTCTCGCACGGTTCTTTGGCGTATCCTCACCCGACGAAATCGAGATCCTGCCTCACGCAGCGAAGAAGACCAATGTCGGTCCCGACGTTACCGCTACCCAACTGGCATGGCTTTACCGGGTTCGGACGATCGCCAGCGAGATGGTCGTTGCGCCTTTCTCGGCCCAGGCTCTTCGCGGTGCGCTCACCAAGCTTTCCGGTCTCCGCAGGCATCCCGAGGAACTGCGCAAGGTTCCGAAAATTCTGGGGGACGCGGGAGTGCGATTTCTGATCGTGGAGTCGCTCCCAGGGGCAAAAATCGACGGCGTTTGCTTCTGGCTCGACGATGGATCGCCGGTGGTTGCGATCACGATGCGTCTCGACCGCATTGATAACTTTTGGTTCGTCCTAATCCACGAACTCGAACATGTCGCCCAAGGCCACGGGAAGACATCGCCGATAGTGGATAGTGACCTTGAGGGGGCAAAGGCCGGAACTGGCGAGGACGTGGCCGAAGAGGAGCGGGTGGCCAACGCCGCAGCAGCCGAGTTCTGTGTTCCCCAAAGCATGCTGGAGGGTTTCATCGCGAGAAAAGCCCCATTCTTCTCCGAACGCGATCTGTTGGGTTTCGCCAAGATCGCCGACGTTCACCCCGGTCTTGTCGCTGGTCAGCTTCAACACAAGACGGGCCGTTACGATCGGTTCAGGAGCCACTTAGTGAAGGCGCGGTCCTACATCGCGCCTAGTGCCATTGTTGACGGTTGGGGCGATGTCGCCCCAGTCGATTTCTAGTCAAGAAAGAGAGACGGTGATGAGCAAGAAAAAAGACATGCAACGCCTGATCCGGGCATGGAAAGATGAGACCGGCGAGCAGGCCATCGACATGAACAAGGTGGCGCAGTTCGCTCTCAGCAAGGGCTGGCCGATGCCGGTCCCGAAGTCGCCCGTCGATATCTTGGCGGCTCAGTTCGCGGATGCCGCCCGCGAAGAAATCGACCACGACAAGAAGACCGGCCGCCCGTATCGCGTCTACCACGCCTATCCGGTTGCGAGCGGGCAGACGAATCTCTTCCATTGGGTCGACATTCGTGAGGCTCCCCGGAAGGTGATGCTCAAATCCTTCGTGAACAGACGGGAACAGATGGTCGGAGAAGGTCTCCAGCTCACCTTCGACATGATGTTCTGGAACAGCCACAACCCCGCCGAAGAGCCGATCAGTCTCCCGATGGACATTGGCCCGGACATCGAATGGCGGATCGCGGCTGAGGGCTTGGAAGACGCCGCCTAGGTCTTTCGCCAGCGCGCCTCCGCTGCGAGCCTGGCAATGTCTGCCCGTGCGTCGGCCGACAACGAGGTTGCGCGGGCCTTGCCGCCCTTGCGGTGGTGAGCCTTCGGTTCGGTGGTTTCCTCAATCTCACCCGTCGCGATCTTCCCGACCATGACGGCAAGGCCGATTGAGTCGGCGGGGCGCTTCTGTCCTTGGGGGCCTTTAGGCATCGACAATGCTCCCGTCGTTTGCGGGCGGCCACACGCCAGCCTCGCGCAACTGCTTCTCGATATGGGGGTCCGGGTTCCGGCCTTTGCCAAGCTCCTTCTCGCGCCACCCCATGTCGAGTGGCGTCAGCAGGTGGAGCCAAGGCGGGGCATCTTCGTCAGTCATGGCCCCATCATATCGCAGCGGTGGTCAGAGCGCGACGGCTTCTGGGGCGTCAGATTTCAAACTGAGACACTACCCCGTCGCGCGCGCGCTGGACGCGAGGCCTCCCGGTTTCTATGATCGCAGACAGTGGCCCGGCCTCTCCCGCCGGCGGATTTCTCGGACGGAACAGCCAGTGCTGGGCAGGATCTTCGGTTGGACCTCGGGCGCGACGCTCGGGACGTTCTTCACCATCGCCAAGCGCGGCGAACTGATCGGCTCCGACGAGCACGGGAACCGCTATTACCAGTCGCGCGACAACACCAGCTATGACGGTCGCCGTCGCCGCTGGGTCATTTACAACGGCTATGCCGATGCGTCGAAGGTGACACCGGACTGGCACGGCTGGCTGCACTACACCTTCGACGAGCCGCCGAGCGAGGCCCCGCTGCCGCGCCGTCGGTGGGAGAAGGATCACCGTCCGAACATGACCGGCACGCCCCTGGCCTGGCGTCCGCCGGGCTCGCTCGCGGCCGAGGGCGTGCGGCCCGCCGCCGTGGGCGATTACGAAGCCTGGAAGCCGGAATGAGCCGGACCCGCCTGTTGACCGTCGGCGCGGCGGCCGTGGCCCTGACGATCGCGGGCGGCGTCGTGGCGGGCGGGATGCAGGACGCTCCGGCCCAGGACGCGACGCCCGCCGCCGATCCGATCGCCGAGGCCCTGCGTGAGGACGTGAACGCCGACTCCGCGCCCGCCGGGGACCCCGCTCCGGCCAATCCTGTGGCGATCATACCCGCCGCGCCCAGCATCGAGACCGCCGCGCTCGAGGAAGAGGTCGCCGGGGAAGACGAGGAGACGGCGACCGACGAAGAGGACGACGAGGAGGGCGAGACCGATGAGGAGAAGGCCCAGCGTCTGGCTCCCGAGACGCCCACCCCGCGCCAGCGCCGCCGCGTGGCCATCGTCGAGGCCATCGACAAGATCACCGCCGAGAGCATGCGGTTCGAGGTCGAGGTCGGCGGTCGGCCGGTGCGGTTCAACCAATCGCTGATCTTCACCGCCCGCGCCTGCGAAGTCGCGGCCGAGAACGAACTGGTCGCGGACTCGATCGCCTATCTGGAGGTCACCCTGCAGCCGCGCGGGACGGTGCGGGCCGAGCCACGCCAGATCTTCCGGGGCTGGATGTACGCCTCGACGCCGGCGCTGAGCGGGTTGCAGCACCCGATCTATGACGCCTGGGTCGTGGGCTGCAAGGAATAGGCGACGGCCTCGATGCCCGTCAGCGGGCGTGACAGGGCGGTCGGACCGGAGCGGGCCTTCAGGGCGGCCTCCAGCATGCGCAGATAGACGACCTGCGGAGTCTCGATCAGGCCGAACTGATCGAGGTGCGGCGTGCGGAACTGGGCGTCCAGCAGGCGCCAGCCGCCGATCCTCAGCCGCGCGACCAGATGAACCAGGGCGACCTTGGAGGCGTCGGTGGCGCGGCTGAACATGCTCTCGCCGAAGAAGGCTCCCCCCAGGGTGACACCGTACAGGCCGCCGACCAGGGCCTCGTCCTTCCAGCACTCGATCGAATGGGCGCGGCCGAGCGCGTGGAGTTCCAGATAGAGCCGCCGGATGGGTCCGTTGATCCAGGTGTCCTCGCGCCCCGGCGCGGGGGCGGCGCAGGCGTCGATGACGGCCCCGAAGGCGGTGTCGACGCGGATGGCGAACGGCTCGCCTCGGACGGTGCGGCGCAGGCGGGTGGGGATCCGGAAGGCGTCCAGCGGGATGATCCCGCGCATCTCGGGTTCGACCAGAAAGACGCGAGGATCGTCGCGCGCCTCGCCCATGGGGAAGACGCCGCGGGCGTAGCAGCCGAGGAGGTCGTGGGCAGTGAAGGTAGGCGTCATCCTTCTCCCCTTGAGGGAGAAGATGGCAGCCGGAGGCTGACGGATGACGGGTGGAACTCGGTCTGCGAGATGGGGGCTATCCGAACAGGCGCGTACGCGTCGACATACCCCTTATCTGGCCCTCAGGGCCACCTTCTCCCGCAAGGGGAGAAGGGATCAGCCCGCCCGCTTCTTGGCCCACTGTTCCAGCCAGTGGATGTCGTAGTCGCCGGTCAGGATGTCGGGCTCGGCCAGCAGGCGCTGGAACAGAGGGATCGTCGTGTCGATGCCGCCGATGACCATCTCGTTCAGGCCGCGCTTGAGCCGGGCGATGCATTCCGGCCGGTCGCGACCGTGGACGATCAGCTTGCCGATCAGGCTGTCGTAGTAGGGCGGGATCGAATAGCCGGCGTAGATGGCGCTGTCCAAACGCACGCCAAGCCCGCCGGGCGCATGGAAGTCGGTGACGGTCCCCGGCGAGGGGGCGAAGGTTTCCGAGTTCTCGGCGTTGATCCGGACCTCGATGGCGTGGCCTTCGAAGTGGATGTCTTCCTGGGTGAAGGACAGGGGCAGGCCGGCGGCGATGCGGATCTGCTCGCGCACCAGATCGACGCCGGTGATGGCCTCGGTCACGGGATGCTCGACCTGGAGGCGGGTATTCATCTCGATGAAGAAGAACTGGCCGTCCTCCCACAGGAACTCGATGGTGCCGACGCCGAGGTAGCCGATCTTGCCGATGGCCTTGTTCACGACCTCGCCGATCTGGACGCGCTCGGCGGCCGACAGGGCGGGCGAGGGAGCCTCTTCCAGAACCTTCTGATGGCGGCGCTGAAGGGAGCAGTCCCGCTCGCCCAGGTGGACGACGTTGCCGTGGCTGTCGGCCACGACCTGGATCTCGATGTGGCGGGGCTTCTGGAGATAGCGCTCCATATAGACCGCGCCGTTGCCGAAGGCGGCCTTGGCCTCGGTTTGGGCGGTCTGGACGGCCTCGACCAGGTCGTCGGCGGTCAGGGCCACTTTCATGCCGCGTCCGCCGCCGCCGGCCGCCGCCTTGACGATCAGGGGAAAGCCGATGTCCCTGGAGGCCGCGATGGCCTCCTCGACGGTTTCCACCTCGCCGGCCGAGCCGGGGACGCACGGAATGCCGGCCTCCAGCACGGTCTGCTTGGCGGTGATCTTGTCGCCCATGACGCGGATGTGCTCCGGCGTAGGACCGATGAAGGTCATGCCGTGGGCGTTGACGATCTCGGCGAAGCGGGCGTTCTCGGACAGGAAGCCATAACCCGGGTGGATGGCCTGGGCCCCGGTGATCTCGGCCGCCGCGATGATCGAGGGGATGTTCAGGTAGGATTTGGCGGCGGGCGCCGGGCCGATGCAGACGCTCTCATCGGCCAGACGCACCCACATGGCGCCCCGGTCGGCTTCGGAGTGCACGGCGACGGTGGAAATGCCCATCTCCTTGCACGCGCGGTGGATGCGCAGGGCGATCTCGCCGCGATTGGCGATCAGGACTTTCGTGAACATTCTTCAGTCCTTGAGGGCTCAGGCCTCGACGAGGACGACGAGGGCCTCGCCGAACTCGACCGGCTGGGCGTCGCCGACCAGGATCTCCTGCACGACGCCGTCGCGGGGGGCCTGGATCGGGTTCATGGTCTTCATCGCCTCGATGATCAACAGGGTCTGGCCCTTCTTGACCTTGTCGCCGGGCGCGACGAACGGATCGGCCTCGGGCGAGGGCTGCAGATAGACGGTGCCGACCATGGGCGACTTCACCTGTTCGCCCGACTTGGAGACGATGGTAGCGGGGTCCGACGGCATTGAGGCGGGCGCGGCCGGTGCGGGCGCGGCGGCCGGAGCCGGGGCATGAGCGGCCGACGGGGCGGCGTAGTGCATGACCGGGGCGGCGGTCACCTCGCGGGCGACGCGGATACGCAGGTCGCCACGCTCGACCTCGATCTCGGTCAGGCGGGTGTCGTTGAGGATGTCGGCCAGTTGCCGCACCAGGGCCGCGTCGATGACCTCGGTCGGTTCGTTCTTCAACGTCTTGTCGGTCGCCATGGAAAGCGTCGCCTTGTGATCAGGGTTCAACGGGTCGGCCGGGCGCTGCGTTCCCGCGCCAGCCGGAGAGCGGCCTGGACCGCCAGTTCGTAGGAGTGGGCGCCGAAGCCCGAGACGATCCCGGTCGTTGCCAGGGAGACGTAGCTGTGGGCCCGGAAATCCTCGCGCGCGGCGGGATTGGACAGATGGCATTCGACCACCGGGATGGTCAGGGCCTTGAGCGCATCCAGCAGGGCGATGGAGGTGTGGCCATAGCCGGCGGGGTTCAGGACCAGAGCCTGTGCCTCGGTTCGCGCTTCCTGCACCCAGTCGATCAACTCGCCCTCGCGATTCGTCTGGCGGAAGACGACTGTCGCGCCCCCCTCCTGTCCTTGGCCGGCCGCCCGTTCGCAGATGGCCTGGACGTCAGCCAGGGTCTCGCGCCCGTAGATGTGCGGCTCGCGCACCCCCAGGAGGTTGAGGTTGGGCCCGTTCAGGACGTAGAGGACGGGGGTTTCGGGCATTCGCTCCGGACGGCAGTGGCGGCGTTGTGAAGCGCGGCCTTTTAGCGGAACCGGGCGCGGCGTCAAAGCGGACGACCGCGCCGGTATGGACGGATTGACGTAGCGGCATGCGCATCCAAGTCAACGGAGATACGCGAGAGGTCGCCGCCCGGACGGTGTCGGCCCTGGTCGAGGAACTGGGTTTCGACGTGAGGAAGGTCGCCGTGGAGCGCAACCTGGCCATCGTGCCCCGCTCGCTCCATGCCGCGACCGCGCTGGAGGAGGGCGACCGGATCGAGCTGGTGCAGTTCGTCGGCGGGGGGTGAGGGCTGATTGGACTCGGGCAGTACCGGGTGCAACGAGTGCAAAATCTGAGACTTGACTGTAGGTTTCGGGATTAACCCTCTGATTTAACGAGAATCGAGTTCTGCAGGCCGATCGCTGCCACGCAGGCAGGGTGCACATTCGCAATGTCGCCGGGCGGCGCGGGCAGGCCGGAACGGCCGGTCCGGAGGTGACGGGATGGTTTCGCCAAGCCGTCCAAGGCCCTAGATAGCCCCCATGAACGCGCCCTTCGCTCCGCCCGCCGTCGAGACCGCCGCTGACCCCTGGACCGTCGCCGGACGGACCTTCACCTCGCGCCTGATCGTCGGGACCGGCAAGTACAAGGATTACGCCCAGAACGCCGCTGCCGCCGAGGCCGCGGGGGCCGAGATCGTGACTGTGGCGGTGCGGCGGGTGAACCTGACCGACCCGAACCAGCCCATGCTGGTCGATCATGTGAACCCCGACCGCTTTACCTTCCTCCCCAACACCGCCGGCTGTTTTACTGGCGAGGACGCGGTGCGGACGTTGCGGCTCGCGCGCGAGGCGGGGGGGTGGGACCTGGTCAAGCTGGAGGTGCTGTCGAACACGGCGCACCTGTATCCCGACATGATCGAGACGCTGCGGGCGCTCGATCTGCTCATCAAGGATGGTTTCCAGGTCATGGTCTATTGCACCGACGACGTCGTCATGTGCCGCAGGCTGGAGGAGGCGGGGGCGGCGGCGATCATGCCGGCGGCAGCACCGATCGGGTCGGGCCTCGGGCTGCAGAACCGGGTCAATATCCGGCTGATCGTCGAGCAGGCGAAGGTGCCGGTGTTGGTCGACGCGGGTGTGGGCACGCCGTCGGACGCGACCCTGGCGATGGAGCTGGGCTGCGACGCCGTGCTGATGAACACCGCCATCGCAGAGGCCAAGGACCCGATCCTGATGGCGTCGGCCATGAAGCACGCGGTGATCGCCGGACGGCAGGGCTATCTGGCCGGGCGGATGGCCAGGCGGATGTACGCCGACCCGTCCTCGCCGCTGGCGGGCCTGATCTGAGGCTCTTGGCGGCCTGAGCGGTCTGCCGCATGGTGTCTCACGGGGTGGGAGACGACCGATGCGATCACGATTTCTGGCGTTCACGGCGGCGGCGATCTGTCTGAGCGCGCCGGCGGCGGTGGCGGATGCGTCGCGGGCGGCCGCCGATGCGGAGGCCAGCGCGGCCCTGATCCAGAACCCGCGTGGCTGTGGAACGGTAGGGTCGGTGCTGGACGCGGCCTCGGCGACGGACATGGTCATGGTCGACGGCTTCGGCGGGGCGACCTGGGACGTGGATACGACCAACCCCGAGGCCCAGGCCTGGTTCGACCACGGCGTACGGCTGCGCTGGGCGTTCGAGCACAAGGAATCGGTGCGGGCTTTCCGCCGGGCGCAGGCGCTGGACCCGAACTGTGGTCTGTGCGCCTGGGGCGAGGCCTGGGCGCTGGGGCCGAACCTGAACGGCGGCGGCAACGACGACGCCTCGATGAACGAGGGGCGGCGGCTGGCGCAGATGGCGCGGAGGAAGGCGCGGGACGCCACCCCGGTGCAGCGGCGCATGATCGACGCGATGATCCAGCGATACTCGGGATTCAAATCCAGCCGCGCCGTCCGTTTCGCCCGATCCATGGACCGGATCGCGGCGGATCACGGTGATGATCCGATGATCGTGGCTGTCACGGCGGACGCCTGGATGCTGAAAGCGGACGAATGGTGGGACGAAAACGGTCAGGCCAAGGACCTCGGCATCACCCGGGCCATGAACCTGCTGGAGGCGTCGCTGGAGCGGGCTCCGAACGATCCGGGCACCATCCACCTGTATATCCACCTGACGGAATGGTCGGACGACCCGCACAAGGCCATTCCCTATGGCGAGCGGCTGGCGGCCCTGACGCCGGGGGCCAGCCACCTGGTGCACATGCCGTCGCACACCTTCTATCGGGTCGGGCGCTATCGCGACGCGATGACGTCGAACGTCAACGCCGTGGCGCTGGACGAGCGGTATGACGCGCTGGCGCGGCCGCCCGGCGGGGTGCCGGGAATGGCCCTGCATGCCCACAACATCCATTTTGGCATGGGCGGGGCCTTGATGGCGGGCGGAGCCGAGGCGGGGCTGCTGCTGGGCCAGCGGTTCCTGGCGACCTATCCGGACATTCCGGCCGACAACGCCTGGCGTCAGATGATGGCGCACAACGCCTATGCCATTCACGGCCGGTTCGGGTTGGCGGAGCAGGTGGCGGCGCTGGTCGAGCCGCCCGAGGACCGGCCCATGCTGCGGGCCAGTTGGCGCTATGCCCGGGGCGAGGCTGCGGCGCGGGCCGGCGACGCCCGGGCGGTGCGCGCCGAGGCCCAGGCGATCCGGGCGATCCGCGACGCCGGGGCCATCGGCGGTGGACGGGGCAATGACGGCAACGACTTCGTCGAGGTGTTCCAGCGCGTGCTGGAAGGACGGGCGGCGATGATCGAGGGCAATCCGGCGGCGGCGATCGTGGCCTATGGCCGGGCTGCCGAGATCCAGGGCTCGGGTCCGGAGGGCGGCGATCCGCCGGTCATCTGGTATCCGACACGCCGCAGCCTGGCCGCCGCGATGCTGGCGAACGGTGATGCGGCTGGAGCCAAGGCCAAGATCGAGGAGCTGATCGTCGACTGGCCGATGGATCCCTACAGCCTGTGGGTGCTCGCCGAGGCGGAAACGGCGCTGGGCAATGCCGACGCGGCCGAGGCGGCGCGGGCAAGGACGCAAGTGGAATGGATCGGCGGGACGATGACGCTGGGGCTGGCGTAGGCGAAATCTTCTCCCTCCCCCTCGGGGGAGGGCAGGTCGCGAAGCGACCGGGTGGGGAGGGCCAGGCGATCCATGGCGATCTGAGTCCGGCTCATCTGGCCGCCCCCACCCGGTCTTCGCTGCGCTTCGAGCACCCTCCCCCGAGGGGGAGGGAGAAGGCCGTTATCTCGCCTTCGCCGCTTCGATCGCGGCGGACACTTCCACCGGGTTGATCGTCGAGGTGGTGCGGCCGTTGATGAGGAAGGTCGGGGTGCCGACGAGACCCAAGGTCTGGCCGGCTCCGGAGATGTCGGCGATCAGGGCGTCGGTTTCGGGCGAGGCCATGGCGGCCCTGGCGCGGGCCAGGTCGACGCCGTTCTCGGTCAGAATGCGATCCACGGCGGCCGGGTCCAGCGCCGCCTCCGCCATCAGCGCCTGGTGGACGGGCAGATAGTGACCCTGGGCATGGGCGGCGAGGGCGGCGCGGGCGGCGTATTGCGACGTCGTGTCGTCGCCCCGGTCCAGGATCGGCCACTCCTTGAAGACGAAGCGGACGTCCGGATGGCTGCGGATCAGGGCCTGATAGTCCTCCGACACCGCCTTGCACCCGGGGCAGCGGTAGTCGAAGAACTCGATGACCGTGACCTTGGCGTCAGCGGGGCCAACGGCCGGATCGCGGGGGTCGGGGGCCAGAAGGGACGCATTGGCGGCGACTGTGGCGTTGATCGTCTCGACGCGGTTCGTTTCCTCGGCCACCTGACGGGCCTGGACGGCCTCGTCCAGCACCTGGGGATTGGCGATCAGATAGGCGCGCACCTTTTCGCCGAAGCCGCCGCTTGTCGCATAGGGCGCAACCGAAAGGCCCAGCGCCACGACCGAGATCGCCACGGCCAGGGCGCCACCTCGTCCGGAGCCGAAGAAGGCGAGGGGGTCACGCGCGGGCGGGGGCGTCGGGGCGTCGGGGTCGGTCATTCGGCTCTCGGAAGCGAAGGCGGATCAGGCGCCGGGCGGCAGGATCGCGGGACCGCGTTCGCGACGGCGCTCCTCGCGGGCATCCAGATCGTTGATGTCGTCCATGGTGGCGCCGGAGGCCAGGACGATGTCCATGGCGCGCCGCCATTCGATGGAGCCGCGAGGCAGCATGTCGCGGGCGCGCAGGGCGAACTGGGTGGCCTGTTCCTCGCCACCCGCCGCGAAATAGAGCTCGGCCGAGGCCAGACGCGCCTCGCCCTCCTTGCCCTGGCTGGAATAGGCCTGGGACAGCAGCCGCCAGGCCAGGGTGTTGTCGCTCTCGCGCGCCGTGGCGGTCTTCAGGTGATCGACAGCCTCGTCCAGCCGGGTCGCGTCATTGGTCTCGATCAGGGCGTGAGCGAGGTTGATGCGAAACAGGGGGGCGTCGGGCAGGAACTCGACAGCGCGGCGGTGGGCGGCGATGGCCTCTTCCGGGCGGCCTTCCTCGAACAGGATCTGGCCCCTCAGTTCCCAGAGATAGGGATTGTCCTGATCCTCGGCGATCAGGGCATCGGTGGCGTCAAGGGCGCGCTGGGTCCGGCCGTCGCGATACCAGGCGATGGCCCGGGCATAGCGGGCCGGGAAGGAGGTGTCGGTCTCCAGATAGGTCCGCAGCGTCTGGGTCGGCGGGTTCATGAAGGCCTGAATCTTGGCGCGGATCAGGGCGTGCTGGGCCATGCGTTCCGGGCTGTCGACCTGGTCGTAGTTGGACATGGCCTCGACAGGGCGACGCAGCGCCTCGATGCGCTGGCCCGACAGCGGGTGACTGCGGAAATAGGGATAGCGGCGGGCGTCGGAAAAGACTTCCTGGCTGCGGAAATTCTCGAAGAAGGACACCAGGCCCCGGCCGGACTCGCCGGCGGCCTCGAGGCCGCGCGCGGCGGTGATATCGGCCTCGCCCTCCTGGCTTTGGAGATAGCGCAGGGCGCCCAGGGTGCCGAAATACTGGCCAGACCCCAGGAGGGCCGCGCCGGCACCCGGCTCTCCCGCCAGGATGGCGAGGGCACCCAGGGCCATGGACATGATCATCGGCTGCAGGCCGGCGCCCTGGGCCCCGTCGCGCAGGGTGTGACGGTTCTTGATGTGACCGGCCTCGTGCGCGATGACGCCCAGCAGCTGGTTGGGGTCTTCGGTCCGCAGGATGAGGCCGGTGTTGATGCCCATGATCCGCCCGCGCGTGGCGAAGGCGTTCAGGTCATTGTCGGCCACCAGCAGGACCTCGACTTCCGCCGGATCCAGCCCCATGGCGACGAAGACCGGGTCGGACCAGTCGCGGATGATGCCCTCGATCTCGGTGTCGCGGATCGTGGATTGGGCCGCGGCGGGGCCGGCCGTCGCCGCGAGGACGACGGCCATGACCGCAGCGACGGCCCCGGCGAGGGGTCCAAAGGCGACACGGGTCTGCCGGATCATGGCCAACTCCTGCGAACGACGCCCCCGCCGCTGGCCCCTAACCTAGGACCGATCGGTCACAGACGCCACCACCCGCGCTTGGGCTTGGGCGGAGGTGCGGTGATCTGCGCCGGATCGTTGGCGATGATCTCGGCCAGGTCAGGTACCGGGGCGGGCTCGGGAGCCGGCTCGAGCGCGGGCTCTGGCGCGACCTCGGTCTCGACCGGGGATGGGGCCTCGGCCTGAACCGCTGCGGGCTCGATCGCTTCGACGGCCGGTTCGGACGCGACTTCGGCGACGACCGTCTCGGCTTCGATCGAAGCCTCTGCGACCGGGGCGTCGGTCGCGGCGGCCGTCTTGCGGCGAACCCGGCGGCGCTGGGGCTGAGGCGCGATGTCCGGCGCCGGCTCGACGGCCAACGCGGCTTCGGAGGCGGCTTCGGCGTTCTCGGCCTGATCCGCGCCTTCGCCACCGACGCGGTCACCGCCGCGACCCCGGCCGCGACGTCGGCGACGACGGCCACCCTCGCGTTCGCCCTGACCTTCGGCGGCCGAGCGTTCGAAGGATCGGGGCTGGCGGTCCTCGCCGATAGCCCCCTCGGCCGCCGGTTCGGCGCGCGGTTGCGGGTTCAGCGGGTCGAACCAGACGTAGGGGTCTTCCAGCGACGGCGTGCGACCGCGCACCCAGAAGAAGGCCGACGACCCTTCGGTCTCGCCCTCCTCGCGCATGCGCCGACCGCCGCGACGGCCCCGACGGCGACGGCGACCATCGGCGTCCTCGTCGTCGCCGGAGACGCCCAGCGTCTCGGCGTCGGCGGCCACGGGCGCGGCTTCCTCGTCGCGACGACCGCCCCGACGGCGGCGTCCCCGACCGCGACGGCCGTCGCCGTCCGGACGCTCGGCGCGCTCGGCCCGCTCGCGCGGCTCGTCGTCGTCCCCATCTTCGCGATCCAGCTGATCCTCGTCTTCGTCGTCGCCAAGGAGGAGGTCGTCGTCAGCGTCTTCCTCGTCGTCATAGGCGGCGTCGTCGAAGTCGTCGTCGAGGTCGGCCAGCGACAGGGTGGTCTCGGGCGGAGTGAAGTCCTCGTTGGTCTCGGTGCGTTCGATGGCGCTTTCGCCCTGACCCAGGCGGTCGTCGATCTGGATGACCACGGCCAGGCCGCGCGTCTTTTCGAGATGCTGCAGATACTCGCGCTTGTGGTTCAGGATGTAGAGGGCGACGGCCGAGGAGACCTTCAGGTTGATCGACCCCGCACCGTTCTTGCCGGCCTCGATGTCGACGGCGCGCAGGACCATCAGGGCGGCGCTCTCGGCGGAGCGGACGCGCCCGGCGCCGGCGCAGTGCGGGCAGACCTCGGTGGCGCCTTCGATCACGCCGAGGCGCCGACGCTGGCGGCTGATCTCCATCAGGCCGAAGCCCGAGATGCGGCCCATCTGGATGCGCGCCCGGTCGCGCGACAGCTCGTCCTTCAGGATGCGTTCGACGGTCCGGTTGTTCTTGGACTCGTCCATGTCGATGAAGTCGATGACGATCAGACCGGCCAGGTCGCGCAGGCGCAGCTGGCGGGCGGCCTCGGCGGCGGCTTCGCAGTTGGTCTTGAAGGCCGTGGCCTCGACGTTGCGTTCCTTGGTGGCGCGGCCGGAGTTGACGTCGATGGCGACCAGGGCCTCGGTCTGGTTGATCACCAGATAGCCGCCGGACTTCAGCGGCACGACCGGCTGGTGGATCTGGGTCAGCAGTTCCTCGATGCCGTTGGCGGCGAACAGGGGCTTGGAGCCCTGGTACAGGTGCACCTTCTTGGACTGCGACGGCATCAGCACGCGCATGAAGTCGCGCGCCTCCTTGAAGCCCTCGATGCCCTCGACCTGGATGCCGTCGAAATCCTTGTCGAACATGTCGCGCACGGCGCGGCGGACCAGGTTCTCTTCCTCATAGATCAGCGAGGGGGCGTGGCTGGCCAGGGTCGTCTCGCGGATCGTCTCCCACAGGCGCAGCAGATATTCGTAGTCGCGCTTGATCTCGGCCTTGGTGCGCTTGGCGCCGGCGGTGCGGATGATCAGGCCCATGCCGCGCGGCACATCCAGGGCGGCGGCGGCGGCCTTGAGGCGCTTCCTGTCCGTGGCCTGGGTGATCTTGCGGCTGATGCCGCCGCCCTTGCCGGTGTTGGGCATGAGCACGCAGTAGCGACCGGCCAGCGACAGCCAGGTGGTCAGGGCCGCGCCCTTGCCGCCGCGCTCGTCCTTGACGACCTGGACCAGCAGGATCTGGCGGCGTTTGATGACGTCCTGGATCTTGTAGCGGCGCATCAGGCGGCGCTTCAGGCGTTCCTCTTCGGCCAGACCGCCTTCGGATTCGCCGTCGTCGGAATCGCGGGCGGACTCGTCATCCTGATCGTCCTCGGCCGAATGGGCCTCGGCCATGATCGCGTCGCGGTCCGCCGCCGGGATTTGGTAGTAGTCGGGGTGGATCTCGTTGAAGGCCAGGAAGCCGTGGCGGTTGCCGCCGTATTCGACGAAGGCGGCCTGCAGGCTGGGCTCTACGCGGGTGACCTTGGCGAGATAGATATTGCCGCGCAGCTGGCGCCGGGTCTTCGACTCGAAGTCGAATTCCTCAACCTGGCGGCCGTCCACGATGGCGACGCGGGTTTCTTCCGCGTGCGCCGCATCTATAAGCATGGTCTTTGACATTGAAGATTTCTCTCTGGCGCGCTCGGCCGGCCCGGGAGGGGGCATCAGCGGCTCGCCGAATGGGGGAGGGGGCGTCGGCGCGCGTCAGCCCCGCGTCCTGGCCTTGGCCGAGAACGGCGACCGGCCCGGCCCAGGAACGTCCTGAAGCGGCTGGCGGTCGGGGGGTGACGAAGGCGTATGAGCCCATGGGTTATGGTCGGTCCTGGAGCCCTCTGCGCCACGAGGCGGGGTGAGGCTCCGGTTCGGGGGCCCGGCTCCGTCGATCCTCGGGCATTGCCGAAGGGGTCTCGAAAGGCGGGAAGTCAGCGCCGCGCCGGCACCGCGCCGACCCGATGAACCGGCGGCGCGATCGTTCGCGGACGGACGCAAGCATAGGCATGGTTGGTGTGAATGAAAAGGCGCGCATGTTTGTCGGGCGCGCTTAACCCAATCCACACGACGATCCGGCAGGATGATCCCAACAATATAGGTGGGTCGCCGTCAGAATGCCGCGTCCGATACGTTTCAACCTGTCCGCCTGGTCCCTGCGCGAGTGGGGCCTCACCCTGCTGGCGCTGGGCGTGCTGGCGGCCGTCCTGGCGATCGCCGACCAAGGCATGGCGTCGGGCGCGACCGGCGACGTTCGCGGCGTGCGCTTCGGCGGTGACGCCGCCCGTACCCGGGTCGTCATCGATCTGGACCGCTCGGCGCGCGGCGAGGTCGTCGAGGCCGGCGACAGCGGCCATGTTGTCCTGACCCTGTCGGGTGTCGGAGCCGGTCGTGGTGTCGACGGGCAGGGCAGGGGCCTGGTCAGGGATTGGCGAGTCAGCGCGTCCGGCACGGCCTCGCGCGTCCAGTTGGGTCTGGCGCGTAGCGCCCGGATCGAGCGACGCTTCCTGCTGCCGCCCGGCGACGGCGTGCCTCATTATCGCTATGTCATCGATATCGCCTCGACCGGCGGCGCGGTCACGGCCCCGCCTCGCCAGGCCCCCCGCGCGACACCGCGCCGCGCCGAACGTCCGCTGGTGGTGATCGACGCCGGCCATGGCGGCCGTGATCCGGGTGCCCTGGGGTCGCAACGGACCGAAGCCCAGATCAATCTGGCCGCGGCGCTGGCCTTGCGCGACGAACTGAACCGCACCGGCCGCTACCGGGTCATCCTGACGCGCGAGACCGACGCCTATGTCGCGCTCAACCGGCGGGTCCAGATCGCCCGCCAGGCGGACGCCGATCTGTTCATCTCGCTGCACGCCGACGCCGGTGCCGATCCGGCCACGCGGGGCGCGTCCGTCTACACCCTGTCCGAACAGGGGGCGTCGCGCGCCGTTCGCGAGGTGACCCGGTCCGAGGACTGGCATCGCGACCTGCACCTGCCGGGGCGCGACCCGTCGGTCGACCGCATCCTGCTGGACATGACCCAGCGCGCCACCCAGAACCGCTCGGCCCAGTTCGCGCGGGTGCTGCTGACCCACATCGAGGCGGCCGATCATCCGCTGCTGCGCCGCAGCCATCGCGACGCCGGCCTGGCGGTTCTGCTGGCCCCCGATGTGCCCGCCGTGTTGCTGGAGATGGGTTTCATCACCAATCCCGACGACGAGCGAGCCCTGGCCGACAGCCGCCGGCGCCAGCGCCTGATGCGCGCCGTGGCCGAAGGCATCGATCGCTATTTCAGCCAGCCCGCCGCCGGAACGATGATCGCCGGAATGCCCGGCAGGGCCGGCTGAGCAGACGGACCGTTTCCGGCCTTTCCGGCGGACCCGGCGCGGGCTAAACCCGACACGGGCGTCAGTCGGAGAGTCCCTGAAGTGAAGGTTGCCGAGCGTTGGTTCGTGATGGCGGGGGTGGCCCTGCTGGGCGCGATCGCGCTCGCCGGGCTGCTGGTGGCCATCTATGCGGCGTGGCTTTTCCACGACCTGCCCGACGCGTCCGAACTGGCCGATTATCGACCGCCGACGGCGACGCGGGTCTATGCCGGCGACGGCACCCTGATCGGCGAGTTCTCGGACGAGCGGCGCATCTATGTGCCGTATGAGCAGATCCCGACCAGTCTGGTGCAGGCCTTCCTCGCCGCCGAGGATCGCAGCTTCTTCCAGCACGGCGGCATCGACGTTTCGGGCCTGGGCCGGGCGATGTTCAAGAACGTCTTCAACGTCCTGACCGGACGACGGCTGGAGGGCGGATCGACGATCACCCAGCAGGTGGCCAAGAACGTCCTGCTGACCAATGAATCGACCATCGGCCGCAAGCTGAAGGAAGCCATCCTGTCGAGCCGGCTGGAGGCGACCCTGTCCAAGGAGCAGATCCTCGAACTGTATCTGAACGAGATCTTCCTGGGGTATCGCAGCTATGGGGTGGCGTCGGCGGCGTTCAACTATTTCGGCAAGTCGCTGCAGCAGTTGACGCCGGAAGAGGCGGCGTTTCTGGCGGCCCTGCCCAAGGGGCCCAACAACTATCACCCCAAGCGCCATCCCGAGGCCGCCAAGGGGCGCCGGGACTGGGTCCTGGGCGAGATGCTGCAGAACCGGTTCCTGACCCAGGCCGCCCATGACGCGGCGGTCGCCGCCCCGCTGGCGACGCGCGAGGCCCCGCGGCGGGCGGAGTACCAGGACGCGGACTTCTTCGTGGAAGAGGCCCGTCGGATCGCGCGCGCCAATCCCGAGTTCGGCGAGCAGCTGAACGCTGGCGGCTTCTATATGCGCACGACGCTGGATCCGTCGCTGCAGACCGCCGCGCGCGACGCCCTGATGCGCGGGCTCGAGAACTATGACCGCCGCCACGGCTGGCGCGGAGCCTGGGGGACGACGGATTTCGCGCCGGGATGGCAGGCGGTGGCCCTGCGCGAACAGGCCCCGCCGGAACGCCGAGAGTGGCGCGCCGCCGCCGTCGAAAGCGTCTCGGGCAATACGGTGCGCGTCCGCACCGCGCGCGACGACGCGACCGGTACCCTGATCGCCGCCGACGCCGCCTGGGCCAACGCCAACCGGCCGCTTCGGCGCGGCGACCTGATCTTCGTGGAGCCGAGGAACGGCCAGTTCGCGCTGAAGCAGGTGCCCGCCGTGAACGGCGCCCTGGTGGCCATCGAGCCCCAGTCCGGGCGGGTGCTGGCCATGGTGGGGGGATATTCCTTCGCCCTGTCTAGCTTCAACCGGGCGACCCAGGCGTTTCGCCAGCCGGGGTCGGCGTTCAAGCCCTTCGTCTATGCCGCCGCGCTGGAGGGCGATTTCACCCCGGCCTCGATCGTCGTCGACGGGCCGATCAGCTTCGCCGGCGGGCCGGGGGGACGCCGGTGGACGCCCGAGAACTACAGCCGTCGCTATTACGGCCCCCAGACCCTGCGGCGCGGGCTGGAGCTGTCGCGCAACGTCATGACCGTGCGGCTGGCCAACTCGATCGGCATGGACAAGGTCGTCGATCTGTCGCGGCGCATGGGCGTGGCCGACAACCTGCAGCCCAACCTGTCGGTGTCGCTGGGGGCGGGCGAGGTGTCGGCCTACAACCTGACGGCCGCCTATGCCGCCTTCGTCAACGGCGGGCGTCGGATCGACCCCTATCTGATCGAATACGTCCAGGACCGGGACGGAGAGACCATCTACCGGGCCGACCAGCGTCGCTGCCGGGACTGTGGTCGCGCCTTCACCGGCCAGGCCTCGCCGATGCTGGAGCCGCGCGGAACCCAGGTCATCGATCCGATCACCGCCTATCAGATCAGCTCGATGCTGGAAGGCGTGGTCCAGCGCGGGACGGCCGCCAGCGCGCGCGGCCTGGGCGACTGGGTCGGCGGCAAGACCGGCACGACCAACGAATACCGGTCGGCCTGGTTCGTCGGCTTCACCACCGACATCGTGGTCGGCGTCTATATCGGCTTCGACGACAATCGTCCCCTGGGCTACGGCGAGACGGGGACGACGGCCGCCGTGCCGGTGTTCATCGACTTCATGGAAGACGCCCTGAGAGAGCGCCCGGCCAGGCCGTTCGTGCGTCCGCGCGGAGCGGTGTTCCGCACGGTGCGCGGCATCGAGGAGGCTTTCCGCCCCGGCACCGAGCGTCGCCGCGAGGAGGAGCAGGAGGATCGGGGTCCCGTGACCCCGACCGGTCCGCAGAACTACAACGACGTGATCCGGCGCGAGCAGGAAGCCGCGGCGGCCGCCGCCGCCGCCGCGCCTCCGCCACAGGCGCCGCCGCCGCGGAAGCAGGAGCCGGCGGACGATCTGGAAGGGCTGTTTTAGGCAGTAGGCAGTAGGCAGTAGGCCGTTGGGGAGGGAACCAGCCCTGCAGCTCAGAGCGCCTTCCATTGCCTACTGCCTACTGCCTATTGCCTACTGCCTCCGATCACCCCTATCTCCGCGCCTTCGCACTGTAAGGATTTGCATATGAGACCGGATGTCGAGGCCATGAAGGCCGACATCGAGCAGAGCGTCGCTCTGCTCAGGAGGCGTCTTTGACTGGGATGTCGCCCTCCGAAAGCTGGATGAGCTGAACGCTCGGGTCGAGGACCCGACACTGTGGGACAGGCCCGACGAGGCCCAGGCGATCAGCCGGGACCGCTCGCGCCTGGAAGCCCAGATCAACACCGTCAAGGAGATGGAGCGTGAACTGGAGGATGGCGTCATGCTGTCCGAGATGGCCGACGAGGAAGGCGACGAGGCCACCCTGGAAGAGGCGCGCGCCCAGCTGAAGGCCATCAAGGACCGTGCCGCGCGGGCGGAGCTGGAGGCGTTGCTGTCCGGCGAGGCGGACGGCAACGACGCCTATCTGGAGGTCAACTCCGGCGCCGGCGGCACCGAGTCGAACGACTGGGCCGGCATGCTGCTGCGGATGTATTCGCGCTGGGCCAAGGCGCATGGCTACGAGGTCGAGATCGAGGCCGAGGAATCGGGCGAACAGGCCGGGATCAAGTCGGCGACCATCCAGATCAAGGGGCCCAACGCCTATGGCTGGCTGAAGTCCGAGTCCGGTGTCCATCGCCTGGTGCGGATCAGCCCGTATGACGCGGCGGCCAAGCGGCACACCAGCTTCGCCTCGATCGGGGTGTCGCCAGTGGTGGACGATACGATCGAGATCGACATCAACCCGTCCGACGTACGGATCGACACCTATCGCGCGTCCGGAGCCGGTGGCCAGCACATCAACAAGACCGATTCGGCCGTGCGTCTGACGCATATCCCGACCAACACCGTCGTGGCCTGCCAGGCGGGCCGGTCGCAGCACCAGAACCGCGAACAGGCGTGGAAGATGCTGCGGGCGCGGCTGTACGAGCTGGAGCTGCAGAAGCGCGAGGCGGCGGCCCAGGCCCTGGCCGACGCCAAGACCGACATCGGCTGGGGCCACCAGATCCGATCTTACGTCCTGCAACCCTATCAGATGGTCAAGGACCTGCGGACCGAGGTCGAGACCTCGGACACCGACGGGGTGCTGAACGGCGACCTGGATCGGTTCATGGGCGCGGCCCTGGCGCAAAGGGTCGGCGAGACGCGTGGGTCGACGGTGGAGTGACGGGTTCCTTCTCCCTTTGCGGGAGAAGGTGACCCGAAGGGCCGGATGAGGGGTCTGTCGGCCTCAGACATCGCTGACGGGTCAGCGCGTCCGCCGAAGATCGAGTTCCACCCCCCACCCGAACGCGCGAGAACGACGGGCTGCGCCCGCCGTGCGCGATCTCCCTCTCCCGCAAGGGGAGAGGGACTGGGTCAGACCGTCTTCATCTCGATGGTCTGGGGCGCGTCGGCCGCCGGGGCAGGCGCGGACGCCGGCGTCGGAGCCTCGACCGGGGCCGGGCGCGGCGCGGGGGCGACGGGAGCCGGGGCCTCACGACGGCTTTGCAGGACGCGACCCTGGAAATAGGCACCGATGTCGATCGACAGCTGTTCGGCGGTGATGTCGCCGTCGACATAGGCGGTCGAGACCAGCTTGACCTGCTTGCCCGAGACCGCGCCGACGACGCGGCCGCGAACCTCGAGGTAGTCGGCGGTGACATTGCCTTCGATGGCGCCGGTCTCGCCGACGATCAGGCGGCCGACGCGGACGTCGCCCTTGATCGAGCCGTCGACCTGAAGGTCGCCGGCGCCCGAGACATGGCCTTCGAACTGCAGGTCCGACGACAGGGTCGACAGGCCGCGCGACGAGGCGATCGGAGAGGGTGCGGGCGCGGGGGCCGGAGCGGGGGCGCGCCCGGTGCCGGGTGACGGCAGGTCCGGCAGGGGCGGGATGGGGATCGCGCTGGACGGGCGGTCAGGCGTGACGGGGGGTTTGGCTTTATTGAACAAGGGTGTCTCCGGCTCTCATGAAGCGGGCGGGATTCTGGGGTCGTCCGTCCATCCAGACTTCGTAGTGCAGATGCACGCCGGTCGAGCGACCGGTCGTGCCCATGGCGCCGATCCGCTGGGTCAGCGCGACGCGCTGGCCCGGACGGACGGCCACGGAGTTCAGATGGGCGTAGCGGGTCTTGAAGCCTCGGCCATGGTCTATCTCAACGGTGTTGCCATAGCCTGAACGAACGCCGGCGAAAGACACGATCCCGGGAGCGGTGGCATAGATGGGCGTGTTCAGCGGCGCGGCGAAGTCCTGGCCCTGATGAACGGCGGGGCGGCCGTTGAAAGGATCGAAGCGAACACCAAACCCGGAGGTGGTGCGCGCCTCGGTGGGCCGGTCGAACGGCAGGCCCTCGGCGGCGTCGGCGAGACGGCGCATATCGGTCAGGTTGTCGGCGGCGTGACGGATGCGGACCGCGAAAGGCTCGTCCACATCCAGGATCGTCGCCAGGGCCTCGGGGTCGTTGGCTTCGACGAGCGGGCCGCCCAAGGCCGAGCCCGAGGCGGCATAGGCGGCGGGGTTGAGGCCCGCGAGGCGGAAGGCGAGGCGGAGGCGTTCGGCGCGCGTCTGGGCGAAGTCGCCGGCCCGTTCGATCAGCCGCTCCTGGTCCATGCGGACCGCGACGATGCGCTGGACGGGCCCTGCGGCGCCTTCCGTGGGTATCGGCGCAGGGGCCATGACGGTCTCGGCGCCCTCGACGCCCCGGAACATGCCCATGACGTTCGACAGGGCGGCGTGACGGCGCTCGACCATCTGGGCCATTTCGTCGAGGCCACCTGTCGTTGCCGACATGCGGACCACCGCGGTTTCGAGACGGGCCTGAAGATCGGCGTTGAGGCGCTCCGACGCCGCGCGGGCCCGAACGATCTCGTCGTCGGCGCTGCGCGAGACCACCATCTCGAAGAGAAAGCCGCCGGAGGCCACCAAGGTCCAGGCCGCGGCCACGGCGGCGACACCCGCCATCATCATCTGCCGGCCGCTGGTCAGAACATATCCGCGCGTCTCGCCGTGCTGGCGCAGATAAACGTGACGCTCGGGAAACCAGCGGTCGATCAAAGAACGCCTGACCGTTCCCTGTTCTTCAGTCATGTAACACGCCCCCATGCACGAGCAGCGTTATCCGTGAACTGTTGCCGCTCGGCAATACCGTTCACGTAATCTTAACCACGTTGCCCGCGGGCTTTCGCCTCAACGAATCTGAACGGTGTCAAAGTTCGCCTCTCGGGCGATCTGTTACATCTGTCGGTTTCAACAACTGGACTGTCGAAACCATCCGCGACCGGACGAGCGTGCTTCACAGGGCCTGAGCGGCGGCAAGGACGTCCTCGGCGTGGCCCTTGACCGAGACCTTGCGCCAGACACGGCGGACGACGCCCGAGCCGTCGATCAGGAAGGTGGCGCGCTCGATGCCCATATAGGTCTTGCCGTACATGCTTTTCTCGACCCAGACGCCATAGGCTTCGGTGACGCCGGTCTCCTCGTCGGAGGCCAGGGTGACCTTGAGGTCGTATTTGGCCTTGAACCTGTCGAGCTTCTTCACCGGGTCCTTTGACACGCCGATGACCGTCACGCCGGCCTGGGCGAAGGCCTCGGCGTGCTCGGTGAAGTCCTTGGCCTCGTTGGTGCAGCCGGGCGTGTCGGCCTTGGGATAGAAGTAGAGGACGGTGGGACCCGAGAGGGACGCGCGATCGCCGCCGTCGGCGGGCATGTCGAACGCGGGGGCCTTGGAGCCTTCGGTGACCTCGGTCATGGCAAGTCCTTTCAGATCGGCTTGACGAGCAGTAGCTTCTTCTTGCCGGCGGCGAGCTTGAGCACGCCGTCGGCGTTGATGTCAGACGCCTCGATAAGCCGGGCACCGTCCGCGATCGCCTCGTCATTCAGTCGCAGGCCGCCGCCCTGGGCCAGGCGACGCGCCTCGCCGTTGGACGCTGTGAGCCCCGCGCGGGTGGCCACGGCGGCGATCATGGCGCCGATAACCTCCGACGACGGCAGTTCGACGGTCGGCAGGTTGGTCGAGACCTTCCCGTCCGAGAACGCGAGTTTTGCAGCTACCGCAGCCGCCAGGGCCTCTGTGTTGCCGTGAAGCATCTCGGTCGCACGGGTCGCCAACTCAATCTTGGCCTCATTGATCTCGGCGCCTTGCAGGGCCTCGTAGCGGGCGATCTCGTCCAGTGGCAGGTCGGTGAACAGGCGCATGAAGCGGCCGACGTCGGCGTCCTCGGCATTTCGCCAGAACTGCCAGTAGTCGAAGGGCGACAGTTGGTCAGCGTTCAGCCAGACCGCGCCTTGCGCCGTCTTGCCCATCTTGCCGCCGGACGCGGTGGTCAGCAGCGGCGTGGTCAGGCCGAAGGCGGCCTTCTGGTCCACGCGACGGACCAGGTCGACGCCCGAGACGATGTTGCCCCACTGGTCCGATCCGCCCATCTGCAGCGTCACGCCCAGCTTCCGGTTCAGCTCCAGGAAGTCCACCGACTGCATCAGCATGTAGTTGAACTCGAGGAAGGTCATCGGCTGCTCGCGTTCCAGCCGCAGCTTGACCGAGTCGAATGCCAGCATGCGGTTGACCGTGAACTGGGTGCCGAAATCGCGCAGGAACTGGATGTAGCCGTAGGTCGACAGCCAGTCGTCGTTGTTGACCATGACGGCGTCGGTCGACCCGTCGCCGAATGTCAGGAACTTCGAAAAGACCTGTTTGATGCTGTCCAGGTTGGACTGGATCGTCTCATCGGTCAGCTGGGGGCGGGAGGCGTCCTTGCCGGTCGGGTCGCCGACCTTGGTCGTTCCGCCGCCCATCAGGACGATGGGGCGGTGACCGGCCTGCTGGAGCCGGCGCAGCATCATGATCTGGATCAGGCTGCCGACGTGCAGGCTCGGCGCCGTGGCGTCGAAGCCGATGTAGGCGGAGATGATCCCGGCCTTCGCCGCCGCGTCCAGCTCCGCCGGATGGGTGATCTGGTGGATATAGCCGCGCGCCTGAAGGGTCTTCAGGAAGTCGGACTGAAAGGCAGGCTCGGTCATGGCTCAGGCGGTCTTGGCATTGGGAGGAGGGCGGGCTGTAGCATGCCCCACGGACTGGGGCGAAGGGCTCTGCGTGAGAGTCCGGGGATGGCGTGGGAGTGACTCTCACTTCTCTCATCGACAGCGTGGAGGCGGATCGAACGGGACGATCCGACCGTAACCGCCGCCTACGTCAGGATCGGACGCATCCCCTTGCTTGGCCATCGAGGCTCAGCGTGGCAGTCAGGCGGAATGTTCGAGCCAACCGACAGTCCGACGATGCTGGAAGTCCGGCTGAAGCCGCATCCGGCCTCGCCCGAGAGCCCGATCGACAGCCTGACGGTACTGTTCGAGCGCGACGGGCTGGCGCTTTGGTTGCGTTTCGTCGCCGAGGGTCAGATGCCGGAGGTGGTCTGGCCCAGACCGGCGGAGCCGGGGCGCGTCGACGACCTATGGCGGCACAGCTGCTTTGAGGCCTTCGTTCAGACCGACGACGGTTATGTGGAGTACAATCTTTCGCCGTCGGGGCAGTGGGCGACCTATCGCTTCGATTCAACGCGTCAAGGGATGCGGAACGCCCTGGAGGTCGCGACGCCGGGGGAACTGGATCTCGCCTGGGACATGCTGGCGCTGGAGACGCGGATCGAACTGCCGAACGGCGCGACGCGGCTCGGGTTGTCCGCGGTGATCGAGGCGATCGACGGCTCCTTCTCCTATTGGGCCCTGGCCCATCCGTCGGATAAGCCCGACTTCCATCATCCCGACAGCTTCGTTCTGGACCTGCCATGACCTTCGGCATCGACCGCCTGCTCGCCGATCCGGCCCTGCTCGACCAACTCAAGGGGCGGCGCGTGGCGCTGCTGGCGCATCCGGCGTCGGTCACGGCGGACCTGACCCATTCCATCGACGCCCTGATCTCGGCGGGCGTGCGGATCAGCGCTGCCTTCGGACCCCAGCACGGGATGAAAGGCGACCTGCAGGACAATATGATGGAGAGCCCGGACGAGACCGATCCGGTCCACGGCTTTCCGGTGTTCAGCCTGTACGGCGAGGTGCGTCGGCCGACCGGTCAGATGCTGTCGACGTTCGACGTCATCCTGGTGGACCTGCAGGACCTGGGGTGTCGCATCTACACCTTCGTGACGACGCTGCTCTATGTGCTCGAAGCTGCCGCCGAGACGGGCAAGACGGTCTGGGTGCTGGACCGGCCCAACCCCGCCGGGCGGCCGGTCGAGGGGACGACGCTGGTGGCGGGCTGGGAGAGCTTCGTCGGGGCCGGGCCCATGCCGATGCGCCACGGAATGACCCTGGGCGAGATGGGCCACTGGTTCATCGATCACTTCAAGCTGGACGTCGAGTATCGCGTCATCGAGATGCAGGGGTATGACCCGGACGCCGGGCCGGGTTTCGGCTGGCCGCTGAACGAGCGTGCCTGGATCAACCCCAGCCCCAATGCGCCGAACCTGTCGATGACGCGGGCCTATCCGGGCACGGTGATGCTGGAGGGGGCCAGCCTGTCGGAGGGGCGGGGCACGACCCGGCCGCTGGAGCTGTTCGGCGCGCCCGACATCGATGCCAAGGTGGTGATCGCCGAGATGCAGGCCTTCGCGCCGGACTGGGTCCGGGGTTGCGTGCTGCGGCCGATGTGGTTCCAGCCGACTTTCCACAAACATGTCGGCCAGCTGTGTTCCGGGGTGCAGATCCATGTCGAGGACCCGCATTACGACCCCGCCGCCTTCCGGCCCTGGCGGCTGCAGGCGGCGGGGTTCAGGGCGATCCGGCGGCTGTATCCGGACTACGACCTGTGGCGGGATTTCCCCTATGAGTACGCTTTCGGCAAGCTACCGATCGACGTGATCAACGGGGGGCCGGCGCTGCGGGAATGGGTCGATGACGCGGCCGCGCAGCCGGGCGATCTGGACGCCATCGCGGGCCGGGACGAGGCCGCGTGGATCGAGGCGCGGCGGCCGTTCCTGATCTACTGAGGGATCAGAACCGGCGCGCGAGGCCGACTCCGAATTCCACGTCCGGCGCGTCGTCGTTCAGTCCGAAGTTGAGCCCGAAATCCAGCTGGGCGTCGGGCAGGGACGGCGGGCTCCAGACGGCGATGAGGTCGAAGGTGGACGGGGTCGTGGAGCCCACCGGGTCGTCGTCGTGGCTGATCCAGACCTCGGCCCCCCAGGGTCCAGTCGCCAAAGCCCCGGTCTGTGCCGATCACCAGGCTGTAGGCGGCGTGCGAACCCTCTCCGTCGGCGTCGCGGATCGCCTCGACGAAGGGCGAGATGCCCAGGCTCCACTCCGAGCCCGTGTCGAACGCCATGGGCAGGGCGACGCCGGCCTCGATGCCGCTGGCGCGGACCTCGTCGCCCCCGGTGGGAACAGTGCCGAAGACGGTGACGGCCATGCCGAAGGGTTCACCGTCGGGGTTGATGAGGCTGTGGCGCATGGCCAGGAACAGATCGCCGATGCCCTCGGCGGTGTCGGTCAGACCGGTGGCCCGGTCGGTCGCCTCCTCGCGCGTGGCCAGGGACACGCCGGCCTGAACCTCGGTCCTCGGGCCGACCCCGTAGCGGACGGTGACCGAGCCGGCGGCCCACCCCTCGACGCGGGTCGCGGCATCTTCCTGCTCGAAGCCGTCGAACAGGCCGACTTCGACCTGGATCACGCCCGGGTCGATGACGCAGGTCGAGTCGCCCTTGCCGGGCCGGTCGGGGCAGAAGGGGCGGAGTTCCCTGTCCTGAGCCGCCACGCCGCCTGTGACGAGCGAGACCGCCAGCGCGAGCGCGCCGATGCGAAGTGTCATGGTCTTCCCCCCGATTCCCGAAGCCATCCTAGGCGTTGGCGTGCGGGAGGGAAGCGGCCGTCAGACGACGTCAGGCGGGTTCGGCCTCCAGCCGCTTGTCCAGATAGGCTCCGACGCGGGTCTCGACCGCGCCGATGTGGTCCTGCCAGAAGTGGCTGGCGCCGTCCTCCAGCTCGTAGTCGATGACGATGCCCTTCTGGGTCCGCAGCTTGTTGACCACACGCTCGACCTCGACCGGGGGCACGATGGTGTCGGCGGTGCCGTGAAGGAACAGGCCGGACGCCGGGCAGGGGGCCAGGAAGCTGAAGTCGTACATGTTGGACGGCGGCGAGACCGAGATGAAGCCGTCCGTCTCGGGCCGGCGCATCAACAGCTGCATGCCGATGTAGGCGCCGAACTGATAGCCGGCGACCCAGGTCTGGGTCGCGGCGGGATTGTTGGACTGGAGCCAGTCCAGGGCCGTGGCCGCATCGGCCAGTTCGCCGATGCCGGAATCGAACTCGCCCTGGGACTTGCCGACGCCGCGCGAGTTGTAGCGCAGGGTGGCGAAGCCGCGCTTCTGGAACAGCTGATACAGGGTCACCGCGACCGGATTGTTCATGTGCCCGCCCGCCTTGGGGTGGGGATGCAGGATGAGGGCGATGGGGGCGTTGGCGCGTTTGCCGGGGGAATAGCGGCCCTCGATGCGGCCGGAGGCGCCGGGCAGGATGACTTCAGGCATGGGGCTCTGGAATCCGTTCAACTGTCATTTCGCGGCCCTGAAATACTTGACCGCCGGGGTAGGACTTTCTAAGTCCAACCTGCGCCGGGCCGCCTCGCGAAGCGGCGGGTCATAGCACAGGACCCCTGAAAAGCGCGCGGTTTTTGAAGGACGACGATGCGCCTGTCGACCAAGGGACGATACGCCGTGATGGCGATGGCCGACCTGGCCCGGAACGGGCGAGGCGAGGCCGGTCAGACGCGCGCCGTGTCCCTGGCCGAGATCGCCACGCGGCAGGAAATTTCATTGAGTTACCTCGAACAGCTGTTCGCCCGATTGAGAAAAAGCGGTCTGGTCCAAAGCGTGCGCGGACCCGGTGGCGGCTATCGCCTGGCCAAGACGGCGGGCGAAACGGTGGTGTCCGAGATCGTCCTGGCGGTCGACGAACCGATCCGCGCGACGCGGTGCGCGGCCCATTCCTCGCCGCGCGGCTGCATGATGGCCGGCGAACGCTGCATCACCCACAATCTGTGGGAGGACCTGGGCGACGAGATCCACCGCTATCTGTCCAGCGTGTCGCTGGAGGACGTGATCCTGAACCGGACGCGGCGCGCGCCGGTGGCGTCTGACGTCGGAGTGGCGGCATGAGCCCGGCTTATCTGGACTACAACGCCTCGGCCCTGGTCCGGCCCGAGGTGCAGGCGGCGATGGCCGAGGCGCTCGCCGACAACGGCAACCCCTCCGCGGTGCATGCGGCCGGACGGCGCGCGCGGGCGCGGGTCGAGACCGCGAGAGCCCGGGTCGCCGAGCTGGTCGGGGCGGATGCGCAGTCGGTGGTGTTCTCCTCTGGCGGCACGGAGTCCAACGCCCAGGCGATCGCCAGCGCGCTGGCGGCTGGATGCGAGCGACTGATCGTCTGCGCGTCCGAGCATCCATGCGTGGCTGAAGCGGCGATCGCCTCGGGCAAGCCGGTCAAGGTGCTGCCGGTCGACGGGCGAGGCGTGATCGATCTGGGCAAGCTGTCGGAGCTGCTCCGCGCGCCGGGCAAGGCGGTGGTGGCGATCCACCATGCGAACAACGAGAGCGGCGTGATCCAGCCGATCCGCGAGGCCGCGACCCTGGTGCGCGAGGCCGGCGGCTGGCTGCACGTCGACGCCATCCAGTCTGCGGGCAAGATCCCGGTGTCGATGGCGGCGCTGAAGGCCGACACACTGACACTCTCGGCGCACAAGCTGGGTGGACCGCAAGGCGTGGGCGCTCTGGTGCTGGGCGAAGGCCGGTCGGCGGTGCAGATCGTGCGCGGAGCGGGGCAGGAGCGGGGCCTGCGGGCCGGGACCGAGAACGTGCCGGGCATTCATGGCTTCGGCGTCGCGGCGGACTGCGCCGCGCGGGATCTGCCGACGGCCGAGGCCCATGCCGCCTGGCGCGACGCGGCCGAGGCGGCGGTCGAGGCCGCAGGCGCGACCATCATCGGCAAGGGCGCGCCGCGTCTGCCGAACACATTGTTCCTGTCGGTCGCCGACTGGGAGAGCCCGCAGGCCCTGATCGTGCTGGATCTGGAGGGCGTGATGGTCTCGGCCGGCAGCGCCTGTTCGTCCGGCAAGACCAAGCCGAGCCGGACCATCGTGGCGATGGGGCGGATGGATCTGGCGACCGGGGGCGTGCGCGTCTCGGGTGGCTGGGGCACGACGAAAGACGATTGGTCGCGCTTTTCTGCGGCGTGGACGACCGCATATGCCCGGTACCGCGCCCGTCAGTCTACGCGTGTAAAGGAAACCGCCTAAGTCATGGCCGCCGTTCAGGAAACCATCGACGCCGTCGCCGCGCTGGAGAAGTACGAGCACGGCTTCACCTCGGACATCGAGACGGAATACGCCCCGCGCGGGCTGAACGCCGACATCGTCCGCTTCATCTCCGAGAAGAAGGGCGAGCCGGAGTGGATGCTGGAATGGCGTCTGGCCGCTTATGAGCGCTGGCTGGCGATGGAAGAGCCGACCTGGGCGTCGGTGAAATACACGCCGGTCGATTATCAGGAGCTGTTCTATTACGCCGCGCCCAAGAAGAAGGATGGACCCAAGTCGCTGGACGAGGTCGATCCGGAAATCCTGGAGATCTACAAGAAGCTGGGCATTCCGCTGAAGGAGCAGGAGGTGCTGGCGGGCGTCGAGGGCGCGGCGCGATACGCCGTGGACGCCGTGTTCGACAGCGTCAGCGTGGTCACGACCTTCAAGGCCGAGCTGGCCAAGGTCGGCGTCATTTTCATGCCGATTTCCGAGGCCCTGCGGGAATATCCAGATCTGGTGCGGCAATATCTGGGGTCGGTGGTGCCGGTCTCGGACAACTATTTCGCGGCGCTGAACAGCGCGGTCTTCAGCGACGGATCGTTCGTCTACATCCCGCCGGGCGTGAAATGCCCGATGGAGCTGTCGACCTATTTCCGCATCAATGCCAGCCAGACGGGCCAGTTCGAGCGCACCCTGATCATCGCCGACAAGGGCAGCTACGTCTCCTACCTGGAGGGCTGCACGGCGCCGATGCGCGACGAGAACCAGCTGCACGCGGCGGTGGTGGAGCTGGTCGCGCTGGACGACGCCGAGATCAAGTACTCGACGGTTCAGAACTGGTATCCCGGCGACGCCGAGGGCAAGGGCGGCATCTACAACTTCGTGACCAAGCGCGCCGACTGCCGGGGTGACCGGTCGAAGGTGTCGTGGACCCAGGTCGAGACCGGCTCGGCGGTGACGTGGAAATATCCGTCCTGCGTCCTGCGCGGCGAGGAGAGCTCGGGCGAATTCTATTCGATCGCCATCACCAACGGACATCAGCAGGCCGACACCGGCACCAAGATGATCCATCTGGGCAAGAACTCGAAGAGCCGGATCATCGCCAAGGCGGTGTCGGCGGGGAAGTCGGACTCGACCTATCGCGGCCTGGTCTCGGTGCACCCCAAGGCGACCGGGGTGCGCAACTTCACCCAATGCGACAGCCTGTTGATCGGCGGCGACTGCGGCAGCCACACCGTGCCCTACATCGAGGCCCGCAACGGCTCGGCCCAGCTGGAGCACGAGGCGACGACGACGCGGCTGTCCGATGACCAGCTGTTCTATGCCCAGCAGCGGGGCCTTTCGCAGGAGGAGGCCGTGGCCCTGCTGGTCAACGGCTTCGTCCGCGACGTGATGCAGAAGCTGCCGATGGAGTTCGCCGTCGAGGCGCAGAAGCTGGTGGCGATCAGCCTGGAAGGGAGCGTGGGGTGACGTTCGAGCTTAGAGACCTGATTGCGGGTCTGGCGCTCATGATCTCACTCGGGGTGGTTGTTCGCACCGAATTGAGAGCCCGAAATGACTTCAAGGTCGCCTGGTATCGCGAAGTCGTGTCCTGGGCGCGTGACTGCGTTCGCTCGATGTCGGCGGCCCATGAGCTCTGTGCCTCCCACACAACCGATCGAAACTACATCAACGACCAGAGGCACAAGGTTCTCGGTGATCTGACTAGCTTGATCGATGAAGGGCGCTTTCTGTTCGAGAATGATCGTTCGGTTCGGGTCGGATTGGACAAGCCGCGGGCCTACCAGGGTATCCGTCCGAGAATCATGGATTACCTCGTGCTTGCCTACGATCGCATTCAGGAGATTGACGCTGACGCGGACGCGTCAGTGCGCGAGTTCTTCTGCTCCCACATTATCGATGCGAAACGGCGCTTCGTTTCCGACGTCCAAGAAGCCATCGAGCCACGCTGGTTTGCTCAGCGCGCTCAGTTCGCAGCGAAGATTCAATGACTCTTTCCATCTCCAACCTCCACGTCTCCATCGGCGACAAGCCGATCCTCAAGGGGCTGACGCTCGACGTTCCCGCCCGCGAGGTGCACGCCATCATGGGGCCGAACGGGGCGGGTCGGATGGTTTCGTGCTATGCTGGCGACAGGAGATTGCCATGACCGCTGTCCGGAAAACCGCCACCCAGACCTACACCGTCGAGTTCGAGGACGAGATGGCTGAGGCGCTGAAGAAGGCGGCGGCCGCGAGCGGCCATTCGGTGGAATCCTTTATCGTGTCCGCTGCTCACGCCTTTTTCGACAATGACCTGGGCGTCCAGCATTGGACCGCCGAAGACCTTGCTGCGATCGACGAGGGATTCGCCCAGATCGACCGAGGGGAAGTCTTCACCCAGGAGGAGGTCGAGTCGGAGATCGACTCCTTGCTGCGCTGATGTCGAAAGCCAGATGGTCTGCGCGCGCGAAGCAGGAGTTCAGGGATCTGATCGTCTATCTGAAACAATACAACGAGGATCGGGCCGCTGAAGCGGCGGCCGACTTGAAGTCGGTCTCTAGGTTGCTGGCGCGTCGCCCCCTTCTCGGAAGGCCCGGTCGCCGAGACGGTGAGCGCGAGTTCAGCGTCAGGCGCTGGAGCAAGGTCTTCGTCTATCGCGTCACGCCCGACGGTATCGATATTTCAACGCTGCGTGATCCGCGTATGCAGCCCAGCCAAGAAGATACGGACGCCTAGATCAAAAATGCTCTCCATCTCCAATCTCCACGTCTCCATCGGCGACAAGCCGATCCTCAAGGGGCTGACGCTCGACGTTCCGGCGGGCGAGGTGCACGCAATCATGGGGCCGAACGGGGCCGGAAAGTCGACGCTGGGCTATGCCCTGTCGGGTCGGCCCGGATACGAGGCCGTCGAGGGGTCGGTCGAATGGCGGGGCGAGAGCCTGTTGGACCTCGACCCGGCGGCGCGGGCGGCGAAAGGCGTGTTCCTGTCGTTCCAGTATCCGATCGAGATCCCCGGCGTGCCGGCCCTGACCTTCGTGCGCACGGCGCTGAACGCGCAGAAGCGGGCGCGGGGCGAGGAGGAGGTCTCTGCACCGGCCTTCCTGAAGATGGTAAGGGCGGCGTCGAGCGCGCTGAAGATGGACTTCGAGATGCTGAAGCGGCCGCTGAACGTCGGCTTCTCCGGTGGCGAGAAGAAGCGGATGGAGATCCTGCAGATGGCGCTCCTGGAGCCGTCGCTGCTGATCCTGGACGAGACGGATTCGGGGCTGGACATCGACGCCCTGCGCATCGTGTCGGAGGGGGTCAATGCGCTGCGGTCGCCGGATCGGGCGATGCTGGTGATCACCCACTATCAGCGGCTGCTGGACTATATCCGGCCTGACCGGGTGCATGTGCTGGCAGGCGGGCGGATCGTTGCTTCGGGGGGGGCGGAGCTGGCGCATCAGCTGGAGGCGGAAGGTTACGACAAATACCTGCCGGTGGCGGCGTGATGATCCCTCTCCCGGTGGGAGAGGGCTTAAGCGCCCGAGGGCCGCAGGCGCTCGGTCTTGCGCGAAAGGGTGAGGGTTGGCCCTCTGAGGGTGTGGCTCGGATCGTGCGACGGCTTACGCCGACGGACAGGCTCGACCCTCATCCGACCGCTCCGCGGCCACCTTCTCCCAACGGGAGAAGGGAACTACGATGCTAGACCTCCGTGACCCGTCAACCTTCCCGTCGCGGCGGGTCGAGGCGTGGAAATACACCGACCTCGCCCGGGTGCTGCGCGAGACGCCGCCGCCGTCGCCGCCGGTCGAGATCGCGCCGGGTGGACCGTTCGCGGACCTGGGCGGTGAGGAGATCGCCTTCGCCAACGGACGGGCGGTGGGGGCAGACGCCTTCGTCGCCTCGGGCGAACAGACGCTGCGTTTGAGGTTCGTGTCGGAGGCGGCGGGCACCGGACACAGCGCCTCGGTGCGGATTGCGGTGAAGCCGGGCGCGAAGCTGACCTTGCTGGAGAGCCATGAAGGCGGGGGCGCAGGATATGTCGCCAACTATCGGATTGATCTCGACATTCCAGCCGGGGCTGAGGTGACGCGGGTCGTTCTGATCGATGAGCCAGACGATGCGATTTCGGTTGCGGTGGCGCATGTGAGGACGGCGCCCGGCGCGGTCTATCGTCAGACGACGATCACCAGCGGCGGGAAGCTGCAGCGCCAGGAGACGCATCTCGCCCACGGCGGCGAGGGGACCGAGGTCACGCTGGACGGCCTCTACGCTCTGTCCGGCGAGCGGCACGCGGACCTGACCAGCGTCGTCCGCCACGGCGGTCTGAACGGCGTCACGTCGCAGCTGACCAAGGGCGTGGTGCGCGACACCGCGCGCGGGGTGTTCCAGGGCAAGATCGTGGTCGAGCGCGGGGCCGACGGCACCGATGCGCGAATGGGGCATCATGCCCTGATCCTGGGTGAGCGGGCCGAGGTCGACGCCAAGCCGGAGCTGGAAATCTATGCCGACGACGTGCAGTGCGCGCACGGCAACACGGTCGGCAATCTGGACGAGAGCGCCCTGTTCTACATGCAGCAGCGCGGTCTTCCGGCGGATGAGGCGCGGGCGCTTCTGACCCAGGCGTTTCTGTTCGAGGTGGTGGACTGCATCGCGCACGAGGGCGCGAGAGAGGTGGTGAGGGAATGGCTGACGGCGCGCCTGTAACCCGCTTCGACTCCTATGCCGCGCGCGCCCAGTTCCCGATCCTGACGCGGACGGTGAACGGCAAGCCGCTGGTGTATCTGGACTCGGCCGCCTCGGCGCAGAAACCGCGGGCGGTGATCGACGCCCTGACGGCGGCGATGACGGGCAGCTATGCCAACGTCCATCGCGGCCTGCACACCCTGGCCAATGAGACGACCGAGGCGTTCGAGCAGGCGAGGGAGACGGTCGCGCGGTTCCTGAACGCCGAGAGCCCGGATCAGATCGTCTGGACCAAGGGCGGGACCGAGGCCTTCAATCTGGTCGCGGCGGGGTTGGCGCAGAGCCTCAAGCCCGGCGACGAAATCGTCACGACCCAGATGGAGCACCACGCCAACATCGTGCCCTGGGCGATGCTGAGGGACCGGTTCGGGATCGTGCTGAAATGGTCTCCTGTGCTGGACGACGGGTCCCTGGACATGGCGGCGCTGGCGGACCTGATAGGGCCCCGGACCCGGCTGGTCGCGGTGACGCACATGTCGAATGTGCTGGGCACGGTGAACGACGTCCGTGGCGTGGCTGATCTGGCGCATGCGGCGGGGGCTCTGGTGCTGGTCGACGGGTGCCAGGGGGCGGTGCATTGCAGCCCGGACGTTCGGGCGCTGGACTGCGACTTCTACGTCTTCACCGGCCACAAGCTGTATGGCCCGACCGGCATCGGCGGGATGTACGGCAAGCGCGCCGCGCTGGAGGCCCTGCCGCCGTATCAGGGCGGGGGCGAGATGATCGCGACGGTGACCGAGGACGCGGTGACCTATGCGGGCATTCCTCACCGGTTCGAGGCGGGCACGCCGCCGATCCTGGAGGCGATCGGACTGGGCGCGGCGCTGGAATGGTTCATGGGCTTCGATCGCCAGGCGATCGCGGCGCACGAGATGGCCGTCTATGACCATGCCGTGGCGCGGCTGTCGGGCCTGAACGGGCTGAGGATCATCGGCGAGGCGCCCGGCAAGGGGGCCATCCTGACCTTCACGGTCGAGGGGGCCCATGCCCATGACGTGGCCCAGGTGATGGACCGGTACGGCGTCGCCGTTCGCGCCGGACTGCACTGCGCCGAGCCCCTGTCGCGCCGTTTCGGCATTACGTCGAGCGCGCGGGCCAGCTTCGCCCTATATAACACTGTGGAAGATGCGGACGCCTTCGTGGACGCCCTCATCAAGGCTCGGGAATTCTTCGTGTGAGCGAGACGGACGAAAAGATCACCACCAGCGAGACCTTCGCCGAGACCTGGGCGGAGCCGCAGGCGGCTGCGATGGATCAGGCCGAGATCGACCGGCTGACCGACGACCTGATCGCGGCGCTGAAGACCGTGTTCGACCCGGAGATCCCGGTCGATGTTTATGAGCTGGGCCTGATCTACAAGGTCGATCTGTCCGACGACCGCGATGTGTTGATCGACATGACGCTGACGGCGCCCGGATGCCCGGTGGCGGGCGAGATGCCCGGCTGGATCGAGGACGCGGTCAAGACGGTGCCGGGCGTGCGCTCGGCCCGCGCCAACCTGGTGTTCGAGCCGCCGTGGGATCCGTCCAAGATGAGCGATGAGGCCAAGCTCGCCCTGAACATGTTCTGATGACCGAGCTCCGGACCACAGACCGTCCCCGCCGTCCGCGCCCCAAGGTCGTCACGCTGACCGAGGCCGCCGCCTTACGCGTGCGCGAGATCATGGAGACGGCGGACAAGCCCTATGTCGCCCTGCGCGTCGGGGTGAAGAACGGCGGCTGCGCAGGCCAGGAGTATACCTTCGCCTACGCCGAGACGATCGAGCCGATGGACGAGGTGGTCGAGGACAAGGGCGTGACGATCCTGATCGAGCCCAAGGCGATCCTGTTCCTGATCGGGTCCGAGATCGATTACGAGACGACCAGGCTGGCGTCCAAGTTCGTGTTCCGCAATCCGAACCAGACGGATGCCTGCGGTTGCGGCGAGAGCGTGACGATCATCCCCGCAGCGGCGCTCGAGACCGACTGACATGATCCGGCTGGAAGGCGTGACCAAGCGCTATCGCAGCGCGGCGGGCGAACGCGTGGCGCTGGACGCCATCGACCTGACGGTGGGCCGGGGCCAGGTGTTCGGCGTGGTCGGGCGCTCGGGCGCGGGCAAGTCGACGCTGGTCCGAACCATCAACCGCCTGGAAACGCCGGATGCCGGCAAGGTGTTCGTGGGCGACCAAGAAATCACGGCGCTTAAGCCCAGGGCCCTGCGCGCCGCGCGGCGGCGGATCGGCATGATCTTTCAGCACTTCAACCTGCTGAACGCCAAGACGATCGAGGAGAACGTCGCGTTTCCGCTGCGGCTCGAAGGCCGGCCGGACGCGGAGGTGCGGGCGAGGACGAATGAGCTGCTGGCGCGGCTGGGGCTGGCAGAGCATGCGAAGAAGCATCCGGCCCAGCTGTCGGGCGGGCAGAAGCAGAGGGTGGGCATCGCACGCGCCCTCGCCTGCGGCCCCGAGGTCCTGCTGTGCGACGAGGCGACCAGCGCGCTGGACCCTGAGACGACGGACGAGATCCTGACCCTGCTGGACGAGCTGAACCGCGAGCTGGGCCTGACCATCGTGCTGATCACCCACCAGATGGAGGTGGTCCGCCGCGTCTGCGACCGGGTCGCGGTGTTGAAGGACGGGCGCGTGGTGGAGGCGGGGGCGACGGCCGACGTCTTCCTGCACCCCAGGTCGCCGGTGACGAAGGCCATGCTGGCGGAGGGCGAGGGGGGCGAGGGCTTCGACGCCTCCGTGGTGCCGGCTGGTGGGCGGGTCGCGAAGCTGACGTTCCGGGGCGCGGCGACCTATGAGCCCGAGCTGAGCCGCGTGGCGCGGTCGGTGGGCGTGGACTATTCCATCCTGTCGGGCCGCATCAGTCGCATCCGGGGCGAGCCCTATGGCCAGATGGTCGTGGCCTTCACTGGCGGCGACGCCGAGGCGGCCGTGGCGCGGCTGTCCGAGCTCGGCGTGGTGGTGGAGGCGGTGTCGTGACCGCCTTCTTCGCCAACGTCGACTGGCCCGAGATCGCGCGGGCCACGCGCGACACCCTGCTGATGCTAGGCGGGTCGATGGCGCTGACGGTGCTGTTCGGCATCCCGCTCGGCGTGCTGCTGTATTTGTCGGGAAAAGGACGGCTGGCGGCCAATCCGGTGCTGAACGGCCTGCTGTCGTTGGTCGTCAACATCCTGAGGTCGGTGCCCTTCATCATCCTGCTGATCGTGATGCTTCCGGTGACGGTGCTGCTGGTCGGGACGTCGCTGGGCGTGGCCGGCGCCATTCCGCCGCTGGTCGTCGGGGCTGCGCCCTTCTATGCGCGCCTGGTCGAGACGGCGCTGCGCGAGGTCGACAAGGGCGTGGTCGAGGCGACCCAGGCCATGGGCGGCTCGACCTGGCAGATCGTCACCCGCGCCCTGCTGCCGGAGGCCATGCCGGGGATCATCGCCGGGGCCACGGTCACGGCCATCGCCCTGGTCAGCTACACCGCCATGGCCGGGGTCGTCGGGGCCGGGGGGCTGGGCGATCTGGCGGTGCGTTTCGGCTATCAGCGGTTCCAGACCGACGTCATGGTCGTGACCGTAGTTTTGCTACTCGTGCTCGTACAAATTCTGCAGATGCTCGGCGACGCCCTGGTCGCTAGGGTCTCGCACCGCTGATGTCCTAGCTCAAAGGCCCGCCCATGTTTCGCCGCTCGCTCTTGATCGCCGCCGCTTCGATGATCCTCGCCGCCTGCGGGCGGGGTGCAGAGAAAGCTGCCGACGGCACAGGGCCTCTGGTCGTGGGCGCGACGGCCGTCCCCCACGCGGAGATCCTGGAGTTCCTGGCTCCGTCGCTGGCCGAGGCCGGGACGCCGATCGAGGTGCGGGTGTTCAACGACTACGTCCAGCCGAACACGCAGCTGGTCGAGGGCGGGCTGGACGCCAACTACTTCCAGACCAAGCCCTACCTGGACGAGTTCAACGCGGCGCGCGGCGCGACCCTGGTAACCGTGGCCGGCATCCATGTCGAGCCGCTGGGGGCCTATTCGCGGCGGTTCCAGACGCTGGCGGCCCTGCCGAGCGGGGCCGATGTCGCCATTCCCAATGACGCCTCGTCGGTCGGGCGCTCGCTCATCCTGCTGCAGGCGGCCGGACTGATCCGGCTGGCGGACCCGACCAATCCCTCGCAGAGCCTGCGCGACATCACCGAGAACCCCAAGAACCTGCGCTTCCGCGAGCTGGAATCCGCGACCCTGCCGCGCGTGCTGGATCAGGTCGACATGGCGGTGATCAACACCAACTATGCGCTCGACGCGGGCCTGAACCCGCGCGAGGACGCGCTGACGATCGAGGGCGGCGACAGTCCCTATGTGAACTATCTGGTCACCCGCGCGGACAACCAGACCGACCCGAGCATTCAGGCGCTGGCCACGGCGCTGCGCAGCCAGGCGGTCAAGGACTTCATCGCCGAAAAGTACGATGGTGCGGTGATCCCGGCGAACTGACCGCCTGACCTTCCCGACGAAAGCCGGCCTAGCCGCCCATGGCTTCCAGGCAGGCGGCCTTCTTGGCCTCGAGCGCGGGATCGCTGACCGCATCAACCGAGGGTCTCAGGGCCGCGACGGTTTCCGCCTCGTCGCTGGCGCAGACGGCCTGGGGCGACAGACGCTGACGGGCGGGCTCTAGCACCCTCAGGGTGGCGGTGGCGTCGGCTGCCAGGGCGGCCTTCAGAACCCCGTCCAGGGCGTCTGCGCTCGGTCCGCTGACTCCGGGCTCGAGGGCGGCGGCGACGCTCAGCCATGCCGGGTCTGCGGAGGCGATCCCCGACATTACCGTGTTCCAGCGCGAGCGGGGCTGGTCGGCGCCCAGTGCCTCGATCGCGCCCGCCGGGCCGTTCAGCCCGACCAGATTGATCACCTCTTCCGCCGTCATGGTCGCGCCGCCAGACCAATAGTCCTGAACCTCGGCGACATAGGCCTGGCTGGTCGGGGACAGCGCGGCCGGTGCGACGGGCTCGATCGAGGCGTCGGACTCTTCCGGCTGGGAGCAGGCGGCGGCCACAGCGGCGATGGCGACGATGGACAGGCGACGGATCATGGACGGTTCTCTCGCGACGACGACCCGCGCTCTGCCGGGCCCGGACGGAAAGGTCCAGCCTTGCCGGACCCCGCCGGGCGGTTCTATCCCCGCTGTATGACACCGACACTCTACGGCATCCCGAACTGCGACACGGTCAAGAAGGCCAGGACCTGGCTGGACCAGAACGGCCGCGCCTTCGTCTTTCACGACTACAAGAAGGCCGGCATTGACCGGCCGACGCTGGAGGGCTGGGTCCAGACCCATGGCTGGGAGACGGTGCTGAACCGCGCCGGCACCACCTTCCGCGCCCTGCCCGAGGTCGACCGCGCCGGGCTGGACGCCGACAAGGCCATTGCCCTGATGCTGGTCCAGCCCTCGATGATCAAGCGGCCGGTGCTCGACCTGGGCGTTCGCACGGTCGTCGGATTCAAGCCGGAGGTCTATGCTGCGGCTTTCAGCTAGCCCTGGACGTCGGTGTCCGGCCGGTCGTGGCCGTCGGCGCGCTCGGTGATCCAGTTACCCTCTCTGTCCTCATATTCGATGTAGGCCGTCTGATCGGCGACCCGCTGTTCGCGGCTGGCTGCGACAGCGGCGGCGCGCGCGGCGTCGTGATTGGGGAAGGTCTCCGAGAAGGTGTCGCCGACCTTGTAGGCCCAGCCGCCGTCGTGTTCGACGATGCGATAGGTGACGTGGCTCATCGGGGCGCTCCTGAAGGGATGTTTCTCAGTCATAGATCGCACGTTCCGCCCCGCCCTGCACCCGCGAGCGACGGCGGGGCGCAGGCTCTCGTCTATCTGATCGCGCGCAGACGCCCGGCCTGGGCCAACTGATGCATCCGGGGGGCGGGCAGGGCTCGGTAGGCGAGGCGGCGCATCTCGGCCCGGCAGACCGAGACGTCACCCAGCCGATCGGGCGTGACGATCTCTATGTGGTCGCGGCAATAGTCGCGGCTGGCGGCATCGACGCGGCGGACGAACTCGTCCTGGCCGCTGGCGCGGGTGAAATCCAGATCGCCGATGGCGACACGCATTTCGGGGGCGGCCGCCTGGGCGGGGGACGAGGCCAGCAGTGTCGTGGCCAGGATCAGGGACGGGGACATAAGGAAACTCCGATGACGTTGGGCGGGATCGCCAATGCGTCAGAGCCGCCCGCCGTCGTCGCCGGATGCGAAGCGTCGCATTAAGTTTCGTCCATCCACGACGGGCGTCGCCTTACGAAGAATTCATGTGCATCCGCGCATCCGCCGGGGCCCGTCGCCGCCTCTTGTGGTCATGAGGCCCGGGCATCAGGCTCGCGCCGTCAGGACAAACGAGGGGACCACCCATGGAAGACTTCATTCCGATCTTCGCCATCTTCGCCGTGTTCGGCACCATCACGGCCATCATCGTCGGCCCCACCTATTTCAAATCGCGCGAGCGCCGCGAGATGCAGGCGACCGTTCGCGCCGCCATCGACAAGGGTCAGCCCCTGCCGCCCGAGGTCATCGAGGCCCTGAGCACCGAGGCGAGCAAGGGCGTTCCCAGCCGCACCCGCGACATCCGCCGGGGCATCATCTGGCTGGCGGTCGGTATCGGCATGGCGGCGTTCAGCCTCGTCAACGAGACCCTGGGACACCATGGCGACGACTGGAGCGACGGCCCCAACTTCGACGGCAGCCTGCTGGGCCTGTCGGCGATCCCGATCACGATCGGCCTGGCCTTCATCGTTCTGAGCTTCTTCAACAAGAACAAGGACTGAGCCGCGGCTGGACAGGGGGAATATCTGTCATGGCCCAGTCCCTATTGGCCAAATCGCTGAAGGATCGGCACGACGTGGAGCTGGCGGCCATGGCGGCCGCCGGCGGCCGGCGCGAGTTCGGCGAGCTGGCGCGTCGCCACGGCTCGGCGGTGCGCGGCCTGCTGCGGCGGATGGGGGCGCAACCCTCGGAAGCCGACGATGTGGCCCAGGACGCCTTCCTGCAGGCGTTCGAGAAATGCGCCGAGTTCCGGGGCGAGGGCACCTTCGCCGCCTGGGTCAAGCGCATCGCGGCGCGCCTGTATCTGAAACGCAAGGCCAGGAACGCCCGCTATGTCGCCGAGCTGGAGCCCGAACAGGCCGAAGGCGTGGCGGCTCCGGACACGGCGGGTCACGTCGACCTGGACGAGGCGCTGAAAAGCCTCAGCGAGGTCGAGCGTCTGTGTGTCTCCCTGTGTCACGGCGCGGGGCTGTCTCATCCCGAGATCGCCTCGGCCATGAATCTGCCGCTTGGAACGGTGAAGTCTCATGTCAAACGTGGTCTGGATAAACTCCGCGCCCGGCTTTCGCCGGATGGGGAACGATCGGGGAGGGCGGCCCATGTCGTCTGACGAGTTCGATCCGATGATCGAGCGGCTGTTCGCCCGCTCGCCGCAGATGGCCGACGCCCCTCTGTTCGCGGCGGGCGTGGAGGCCAAGCTCCAGTCGTCCAGCCGGGTCCGGACCGTCGCCCTGACGGTCGCAGGCCTGATCGGGGGCGTCATCGCCGTGCGCGAATCGACCAATGTCAGCTTCACCCTGTCCGACGCCCAGGCCCCCGTGGCCGGTCGCGCCATCGGCCAGGGCATCCAGAGCGCCAGCCTGAACGTTCAGGAAGCGGTGGGCTCGGGCCTGGCGCAGTTCGGCCTGGCCGATCTGTCGCTTGGGTCGATGGGCGGGATGCAGCTGTTCTGGCTGGTCGCCGGGGCGTTGATCGCACTCGCCGCCGCGGGCGTGATGAAGTTGTCCCAGGAGGTCTGATCGTGTCGAGGGGGTTCTTTCCCTCTCCGCTCATCCCCGCGAAAGCAGGGACTCAGTCCCTTCGTTTCGCACCGGGCGAGGGATCGGCGCCGGCTCAGACTGTCTCCAATCATCGGCCAAAGCACTGGGTCCCCGCTTTCGCGGGGATGAGCGGAAATGATAGAAGACCCGCCTGATCGGCAGCCGAGTATTGAATCATGTCCAAGCAGACGAACGATGCCACACGTCGGTTGGCCGCTCCCGACATCATGAAGCGCAAGGGCGGGGAGCCGATCGTCTGCCTGACCGCCTATGACGCGCCCACGGCCGCGCTGCTGGACGATCATTGCGACCTGCTGCTGGTCGGCGACAGCGTCGGCATGGTGGTGCACGGCCTACCCAACACCGTGGGCGTCACGCTGGAGATGATGATCCTGCACGGGCAAGCGGTCATGCGCGGGGCCCGCCGGGCCATGGTGGTCATCGACATGCCGTTCGGCAGCTACGAGGGCGGCAAGGAGATCGCCTATGAGAACTGCGCGCGGGTGATGAAGGAGACCGGGGCGCAGGCGGTGAAACTGGAAAGCGGACCCACCGTGCCCCAGACTATCGAATATCTGGTCCAGCGCGGTATTCCCGTGATGGGCCACGTCGGCCTGCGTCCCCAGGCGGTGCTGACCGAGGGGGCGTTCAAGGCCAAGGGCAAGACCGACGACGAGCGCCTGCGCGTCATCGCCGAGGCCGAGGCCACCGCCGACGCGGGCGCCTTCGCCATCGTGGTCGAGGGCACGGCCGAGCCGGTCGCGGCCGAGATCACCCGATCCATCGACAAGCCGACCATCGGCATCGGGGCCTCGGCCGCCTGCGACGGCCAGATTCTGGTGACGCCCGACATGCTGGGCCTGTTCGACTGGACGCCAAAATTCGTGCGTCGCTACGCCGACCTGAGGGGCGAGATCGATCGGGCGGTCGCGGGCTATGCCGCCGATGTTCGCGCCCGCCGTTTTCCTGCCGAAGTCGAGACCTACTTCTCGAAAAAGCCCGCCGCGACCTGAGGTCCGTCTTCCTGACGGACAGCGTTGCGGGCGCGGGGTCGAACCTCTAGGGTCCGCGCCGATTGGCTTTTCAGCGTTTTTTCCGGGGCGGCGTTTCACGTGACTGATGTCTTCGAAGAGGTCGAGGAGGAGATTCGCTCCGAACGCCTCAAGCGCCTCGCGCGCCAGTGGCTGCCCATCGTCGGTGGCATCCTCGCCGTCGCCCTGATCGCGGCCCTGGCCTGGTGGGGCTGGCAATCGATGCAGACCGGCCGCGCCCATGACGCCTCGGTCGCCTATCAGCGCGGGCTCGAGGCCCTGCAGACCGGCGATCAGGCGGGGGCCGAGAACGCCTTCACCGAAGCCGCCGAAAAGGGCAATGGCGCCTACAAGGCCCTGGCCCTGCAGCAGCGCGCCGGCATCGCCGTCGCCGCCGACCGCATCCCCGACGCCATCGCCCTGTTCGATCAGGCGGCAGACGCCGCGGGCGATCCGATCCTGGCCGACCCGGCCCGGTTCAAGGCGGCGTTGCTGGTCATGGACACCGGCACGCTGGACGAGATCGAGACCCGGCTGGAGCCCCTGACCGAGGAGGGCCGTCCGATGCGCCCCTTCGCCCAGGAGGCCCTGGGTCTGGCGCGCCTCCAGTTTGGCCAGCCCGCCGAGGCGCGCGAGCTTTTCACCCTGCTGACCCTCGGCCAGGACGTGCCCGAGGCGGTTCGCCAGCGCGCCCAGGCAGCCATCGGCCTCATCGACAGCGAGACGGCCGCTGGCATCGCTGCCATCGTCGCCGCCCAGCAGATCGACCCGCCCGCGCCGGTTCTGCAAGGTCCGCCAGTCGGCGAAACGGCCTCGGCTCAGGCCCCGGCCGAGGCGCCTGCCCCGTGAGTTTCGAGACCGGAGTTCCGATGACGACCGTGACGCGCGCCTTCAAGATCGTGGCCATGGTCGGCCTGGCGGCCGCCCTGGCCTCCTGCGCCTCGGCGCGCCGCATCCTGCCGTTCGGCCTGGGCCAGGACGACGCCCCCCAGGCGACGGCCAGCGCGGGGGACCGGGTCTCGATCCTGTCGTTCGAGCAGTCGCTGACGCCGTCCGCAGCCCTGTCGGGACGTGACTTCTTCCTGCCCGGCCCGGTGTCCCGGACGGCCTGGCCGATGGCCGGCGGCACGCCCGAGAACCTGGTCGAGCACAGTATCGCGGCCCCGAACTTCGAGGTCGCCTGGCGTCGCGGCATCGGTCGCGGTTCCAGCCGCACGACGCAGGTCATGGCCCCGCCCGTCGCGGCGGACGGGCGGATCTACGCCATGGACGGGGACTCGACCGTGACGGCCGTGGACTCCACCTCTGGCGAGGTGGTCTGGCGCCAGAACATCAAGCCGGACGGGCGCGAAGCCTCGGGTGGCGCGGCGGTGTTCGGCCTGCCAGTCCCGTTCGTCAGTTCGGGTGGTGGCGCGCTGGAAGGCGGCTTCGGCGGCGGCCTGGCGGTCGCGGGCAATCGTCTGTTCGTGGCCTCGGGTTATCGCACCATGTCGGCGCTGGACGCCGCGACGGGCGATGTTGTGTGGAGCCAGAACGTGGACGTGCCTCTGCGCGGCGCCCCCACGGTCGCGGCCAACCGGATCTATGTCGTCGATGTCGACAACCAGATCATCGCCTTTAATGCCGAGACGGGGGCCCAGGAGTGGTCCTATCGCGGCATCGCCGAACCGGCTCGGGTTATGCGGGCGTCCAGCCCGGCGGTCAGCGGCGACACGGTGATCGCGCCCTTCTCGTCCGGCGAGGTCGTGGCCCTGCGCGCCTCCAACGGCCAACCGGTCTGGACCCAGGTGCTGTCGCGCACCAGCCGCACCAGCGCCCTGTCCGAGATCCGTGACGTCGCCGGTCGCCCCGTTATTTCGCGTGGCTTCGTCTATGCCGTCGGTCACTCGGGCGTCATGCAGGCCATGGACCTGCGGACCGGTCAGCCGCGCTGGTCCGTGCCGATCGCGGGCGTCAACGCGCCGCTGCCGGCCGGAGACGTCGTTTATGTCGTGTCCAAGTCCGGTGAACTCACCTTGGTCAATCGCGACACCGGCGCCGTCTACTGGACCCGGGACCTCAACGAGGGCCGTGTACGGCAAGAGGGTGGCTTCTTCGGTCTCGGCGACCGCACGGTCAGGCCGGAGTGGTCGGGCCCCGTCCTGGCCTCCAACCGGTTGGTGCTGGTCAACTCCGACGGCGAGGCGGTGGCGTTCGACCCCAAGACCGGAGCCGAGACCGCCACGATCCGACTGGGCGGCGCGGCCTATCTGGCGCCGATCGCCTACAACGGGGCGCTCTATGTCCTGACCGACGAAGGCGATCTGGTCAGCATTCGCTGACGACCCCACCAAACTGCGTTAGAAGGCCGGCATGGCATTGAAGGTCGCCATCGTCGGCCGCCCCAACGTGGGCAAGTCGACCCTGTTCAACAGGCTGGTGGGCAAGCGCCTGGCGCTTGTCGACGATCGCCCGGGCGTGACCCGCGACCGTCGCTATGCCGACGGCAACATCGGCGACATGGACCTGACGCTGATCGACACGGCGGGGTACGAGGACGTCACCGACGAGAGCCTCGAGGCCCGGATGCGCGAGCAGACCGAGGCCGCGATCGAGGACGCCGACCTTATCCTGTTCATGATGGACGCGCGCGAAGGTGTGACCTCGCTGGACCGCATCTTCGCCGACCGTCTGAGGAAGCAGCACAAGCCGGTCGTCATCCTGGCCAACAAGTCCGAGAGCCGCGAAAGCGGCGGCGGCGTCGGCGAGGCCCATGCGCTCGGGTTCGGCGAGCCGGTGGCCATCTCCGCCGAGCACGGCGAAGGCATGGCGGACCTGTATCAGGCCATCCGCGAAGCCTCGGTCGACATCTTCATCGAAGAGGTGGACGAACCGGACAAGCCGATCCGCATCGCCATCATCGGCCGTCCGAACGCCGGCAAATCGACCCTGGTCAACCGTCTGATTGGCGAGGATCGCCTGCTGGTCGGGCCCGAGGCCGGCATCACCCGCGACTCGATCTCGGTCGACTGGGAATACGAGGGCCGCAACATTCGCCTGGTCGACACGGCCGGGATGCGCAGGAAGGCCCGCGTTCAGGAAAAGCTGGAGAAGCTGTCGGTCGCCGACACCATTCGCGCCATCACCTTCGCCGAGGTGGTCGTGCTGGTGATGGACAAGGACAACGCCTTCGACGTCCAGGACCTGCAGCTGGCCGATCTGGTCGAGCGCGAGGGCCGGGCCCTGGTCTATGTCGCCGCCAAATGGGATCTGGAAGAGGAACCGCAGGCCAAGCTGGCCGAACTGAGCCGCATGGTCGAGGACAAGCTGCCCCAGCTGAAGGGATCGCCGTTCGTCGCCCTGTCGTCCCACTCCGGTCGCGGCGTCGATCGGCTGATGCCCGCGATCCTGAAGGCGCACGATACCTGGTCGGTCAAGGTCAAGACCAAGGACCTGAACGACTGGCTGGCGATGGCGACCCAGCGGCACCCGCCGCCCGCCGTCGACGGCAAGCGGATCAAGACGAAGTACATGGCGCAGACCAAGGCCCGGCCACCGACCTTCGTGCTGTTCGCCAGCCGGGGCGGGGCCCTGCCGGACCACTACATCCGCTACCTGACCAACAGCCTGCGCGAGAGCTTCGATCTGCCGGGCGTGCCGATCCGTCTGACCGTCAAGGGCGGGTCGGAGAACCCCTATGCCGCGGGCGGGGCCAAGTCGGGGCCGGAACGCTACAAGGGCGACGCCAAGACCGCGCCGAGGAAGGTTCGCAAGAAGGAAGAGGAAGAGAGCCGCCTGCCCGGCAAGGCGCTGGAGCAGAAGAAAACGCGGGTCGCCAAGCCGCGCGTCATCGGGGCGGTGAAATCCTCGGCGTCCAAGAAGGCCGGGTCCTCGGTCGCGATCCAGAAGGGCGCGCGCGGGGGGGCCCGTCAGGTCAGCCGCTCCGGCCGCGTCCGCACCGGCCAGAAGCACGCGCCAAAGAAATAGGCGGCCCTATTCCGGGATGTCGCGGAAGTTCCCGTAGCGCCCGCTGTGGGCCAAGTTGCCGAACTTGGTCGTGTCGGAATCGAAGCTCAGCTTGACGATGCCGATTGGGCCGTGGCGCTGCTTGCCGATGACGACCTCGGCGACGCCGCGCAGCAGGTCCATCTCCTCCTGCCACTTCAGATGCTCTTCGGAGCCCTCGCGCGGTTCGGCCCGTTCCTTGTAGTAGCTCTCGCGGTAGACGAACATGACGCAGTCGGCGTCCTGCTCGATCGAGCCGGACTCGCGCAGGTCCGACAGCTGGGGCCGCTTGTCCTCGCGGTTCTCCACCTGACGCGACAGCTGAGACAGGGCGACGATCGGAACGTTCAACTCCTTGGCCAGGGCCTTCAGGCCGCCGGTGATCTCCGATACCTCCTGCACCCGGTTCTTCTGGCCGTTGCCTTCGCCGACGGTGATGAGCTGGAGGTAGTCGACGATGATCAGGTCCAGGCCCTGTTCAGCGCGTTTCAGGCGGCGCGCGCGGGCGGCGAGCTTGGAGATCGCGAGGCCGCCGGTGGCGTCGATGTAGAGAGGGCTCTCGCCGATCTCGATAGCGGCGTCGCGCACCTTGCCGAAGTCCGAGGCGTCGATCTCGCCTTTGCGAAGCCGGTCGGACGACACGCCCGACGCGTCGGCCAGAATCCGCATCGCCAGCTGTTCGGCGCTCATTTCCAGGCTGAAGAAGGCGACGACGCCGCCCGAGACGGTCTTCCTGCCGTCCGGTGTCGGCTCCCAGCGATAGTTGCGGGCCACGTTGAAGGCGATGTTGGTCGCCAGCGCCGTCTTGCCCATCGACGGACGGCCCGCGAGGATCAACAGGTCGGACGGATAGAGGCCGCCAAGCTTCTGATCCAGGTCGTCCAGGTGGGTGGCCAGACCCGCCAGCTTGCCGTCGCGTTGATAGGCCTCTCCGGCCATCTGCACGGCGCCGGCGAGCGCCGTCGAGAAGCTGACGAAGCCGGAGGAGGGAGCCCCAGTCTCGGCCAGGGAGTAGAGCGTCAGCTCGGCCTGTTCGATCTGTTCGATCGCGGGCGTCTCGGGGTCGGGCGCGTCCTTGATGATGTCGCCGCCGATGCGGATCAGGTCGCGGCGCAGGGCCAGGTCGTAGACGACGCGGGCGTAGTCGGGCGCGTTGGCGCCCGGTGGTGCGCGGTCCATCAGATCGGCGAGATAGCGAAGACCGCCGAACTCGGCGAAGGCCGGATCCTGTTTGAACCGCTCCATCAGGATGGTCGGCTCTGCCAGCAGGCCCTGGCGGATGTGATCCTCGATCGCGTCGTACAGGCGTTGGTGGAAGGGCTCGTAGAAGTGCGAGCCACGCAGCCGATCCGACAGTCTTTCGAAGACCGCGTTGTCGAACATCAGCGCACCCAGCAACGCCTGTTCGGCCTCAAGGTTATGCGGCAGGGACGGGATCGAGACGGTGTCGGCGGAGATGGGGGCGTAGGCGTTCATCGGGTTAACGCTTACCTGTCGCAGCCCCCTGCGACAGTCCCGGACACACCCTTGGCCGGGGATCGAATCGGTCGTGCTGTGGACCGCTGGAAAATCCCTAGGCGGATCAGTTGCGGAGGCGCGTCAGGCCGCGGGGCAGGGATAGCGGGACGCCAGCCAGGCGCGGATCCCATCCGTCGGGGTCATCTGACGGCGGCGGGTCTGGGGAATGGCGTTCAGGTAGTCCAGCAGCTGGCGCGGGTTCATCTGGATGCGCTCGGGCGGGCAGGCAGGCGGGGTTCGGCCGGCCGCGCGGGCGGTGCGGACTTCGATGCTGACGGCGGACATGGAGGCGTTGAACTCCCGCACCAGTCTTCGGGCGTCCGAGCGGATGGCCGAGGTCGGGTTCAGCGGAATGCGATTCGCCTCGGTGACGAAATTGTCCAGAGTCCGCGTCTGCGCGCTCGCCGATACGGCGCACGCGAGCAGGGAGGCCGTCGCGACGACGGCAAGGATGAGTTTCATGGGTCCCCCGGGGTTCTGACCCGACCTTTGCAGCGGCGCACCACGGCGAATCCAAGGCGCGAATATGAAAACGGCGCGAGGATCGCTCCCCGCGCCGTCGTCAGTCGGTTGTTCGCCTGGTCAGAAGCTGTAGCTCAGGCGGCCGTAAACGAAGCGCCCGTTGAAGCCGTAGGGCGAGAACTGCGGGAAGCCGACCGATCCCGTGGGCGGGTTCAGGTTCGCCGGGGTGAAGTTCGGATACTCGTCGAACAGGTTGTTCACGCCGAACGCGGCGGTCACGCCGATCGGGAACTCATAGCGGCCTTCCACATCGACCAGGGTGTCGTCGCCGGTCTCATAGTCCAGGGCGGACGCGTTGTTGGCGATCAGCACGCTGTCGTAATAGGTAGCCCGCGCCGTGGCGGAGAAGTCGCCCAGGGACCAGTCGACCGAACCGACGATCTTGGACGACGGGGTCCCTTCCTCGAAGGCGAGGATGTTGGAGCGGTCGAACAGGAAGTTCGGCGAGACGGGGATCGACACGACCGGCACGCCCGGCACCGAGTCGACCGAGGTGTCGTTGAAGTTCCCGGCCAGCGTCAGATCGAAGCGGCCCGCGGTGTCGGTGTCGAGCCGATAGCGGCCGACGATGTCGATGCCCTGGGTCGTCGTCTCCAGACCGTTGGTGAAGAAGCGGGCCGAGGACACGCCCAGAGGCTGGATGATGCCCAGGACCGCCGCAGTGGTCGCCGCCGACTGGCTGGGGCGGGTCGGGCCGAGGTTCTCGGACAGGATGATCCGGTCCTCGATCTCGATCTGATAGGCGTCGATGGTCAGTTCGAACGGCCCGCTGCGGAAGACGGCCCCCAGCGAGTAGTTGACCGACTCTTCCGGCTCCAGGTCCCGGGCCCCCAGGGCGATCGACACCGGATCGTCGACGCGGAAAGTGCCCGACTGGATCAGGTTGGTCACCGGCACGCCGCCCACGACCGTCGTGACCAGATTGGTCGCGATGTAGCTGAAGTACTGCTGCTGGAGCGCCGGGGCCCGGAAGCCGGTCGAGACCGCGCCACGCAGGGCGAAGGCCGGCGAGAAGTCATAGCGCGCCGAGACCTTGCCGGTCAGGGTGTCGCCGAAGTCGCTGTAGTCCTCGTAGCGGGCGGCCACGCCGAACGTCAGGGCCTCGGTCAGATTGCCCTCGATGTCGACGTAGGCCCCGATGTTGCTGCGATCGCGCTGGGTCGCATTGGCAGGGCTGAACCCGGGGAAACCTTGGGAACCGCCCGTCGCGCTGCTTCCCGGCACACGGACGTAGGACGCCTGCTGGCCCGCGGTCTGCTGGAAGTCCTCGTTGCGGTACTCCACGCCGAAGGCGAGGTTGACCGGCTCGGCCAGGCCGATGTCGAGGGGGCGGACGCCATCGACGGCGAAGGTCGCCTGTTCGTACACCAGCCCCCCGGCGCGGAAGCTGCGAAGCGAGGCCGCGCCGAAAGAGGCGTTGATGGAGTTCTCGACCCGGTAATCCAGGGCGTTGCGACCCCAGCTGGCCGAGATATCCCAGTCAATACCCCATGCCGGACCGCGGAAGCCGCCAAACAGGTTGTAGTCGTTGATGTGGGTCTCGATCAGCGGCAGGAAGCCGTTGGGGTAGACCGACAGCACGTTGTTGGAATTGTTGAAGGCGCGCGCCGTCGCCGCCGACGAGCTGTCCTTGTCCACCACGCCGCCGAAAGCATAGACCTCCCAGCCCGCATCGAGCGGGTTGCCGAGGTTGAACCAAAGGGAGCGCGACTCGACCTCGGGATCGCCGAAGCGACCCAGGACCGTCGTGGTCGAGCCGGTCGGCGTGGCGGCGGGCGTGGCATAGTCGGACCGGTTGGTCGGATCGCGCCGCTGCAACTCGCCCGAGAGGGTCAGGAAGCCGTCGTCGTAGAACGGAAGGCCGATCCAGCCGGCGACCGAGACCTGCTCGCCGTCGCTGGCGTCGCGGCTGCCTCGGGCGGTGTCGAACTCGGTTTCGTAGCGGCCGTAGTTCACGGTGACGTTTCCGCCACTGTTCGCTTCGCGCAGGCGCAGGTTCACGACGCCGGCGATGGCGTCGGAACCATACTGCGCCGAGGCACCGTCACGCAGCACCTCGACCGAGCCCAGCGTCACCGAGGGAATGGTGTTCAGGTCGAAGGCGGCGGCCCCGCGACCCAGGCTGCCGTTGACATTGACCAGGGCGCTGATGTGGCCGCGCTGGCCGTTGATCAGCACGAGGGTCTGATCAGGCGCGAGGCCACGCAGGGTGGCGGGGCGAACGTGGTCCGAGCCGTCCGAAATGGCCGGGCGCGGGAAGTTGATCGAGGGCGCGGAGGCGGACAGTGCGGCGGCCAGTTCGGTGCCTGTGCCCTGGCGGGTCAGGACCTCGCCAGAGATCACGTCGACCGGCGCGATGGTGTCCAGCCGCGTCCGGCCGACGGTGCGGGTGCCGGTGACGACGATCTCGTCGACCGTGGTCGCGTCGTCCTGGGGCGCACTCTGCGCGAAGGCGGGCGCGGCCATGCAACTGAGGGCGACCACCGAGGCGAAGCCGAGGAGGTGGGCGCGGGACGTTCTGTGGGTCATGTTCAATCCTGATGCCGTGAGCCAACGCCCATGCGCTGGCGTGTCGTATGTCGGCCCCCAGCCGGAGCCGACGATTGGCGCGCGTTTGGCGACGCAAGAATCTTGCGTCCTGCGTCGCGGTCGCGCGTCCGATTGGAAGCTGTGTCGTCCGATGGGCATGCGCAAGCAAGCGACATGCGAACACGGTTCGTTCGTTGCATTTTTGACATAGTTCAGATCGAGCGCGCCGGCCTCGGTGGCTCACCGGCCCGAGCGCCCGGAGGCCCGGGGCATCGAAAAGGGCGCGCCCCGCTGGAGCGCGCCCTTCAAGATTTCGACGTGGCGGCCGAAGCCGTCGCGGGTCCCCGGATCAGGCCTCGGAGCCGAGACCGTCCTGCTGGCCGGCACCGCCCTCGACCATGTCGCGGGCCTGTTCGGCGGCGGCGTTGCGATCTTCGTCGTAGGCCGACTTGATCACGTCCTCGCCCTTGGCCTGACGCTCGGCCTCGTCGGCCGAACGGGCGATGTTGATCTTGACCGTGGCCGAGACCTCGGCGTGCAGGCGCACGACGACTTCATGGACGCCCAACGTCTTGATCGCGGTGTTGAGCGCGATCTGGCTGCGCTCGACCTTGCCGCCCTCAGCCTGGATGGCCTCGGAGACATCGCGACCGGCGACCGATCCGTAGAGCTGACCGGTCTCACCGGCCTGGCGGATCATGACGTAGGTCTGGCCGTCGATCTTGTCGGCGACCTTCTGGGCCTCGGCCTTGTTCTTCTCGTTGCGGGCCTCGATGGCGGCGCGGTCGAGTTCGAACTTCTCCAGGTTCTTGGAGGTGGCGCGAAGGGCCTTTTCCCGCGGCAGCAGGAAGTTGCGGGCGAAGCCGTCCTTGACGGTGACGACGTCGCCGATGGCGCCGAGGTTCTCGACGCGTTCGAGCAGAACGACCTTCATCTTACTTCACCACATAAGGCAGGAGGGCCAGATAGCGGGCGCGCTTGATGGCCTTGGCCAGTTCGCGCTGCTTGATCTGGGACACGGCGGTGATGCGCGAGGGCACGATCTTGCCGCGTTCGGAAATGTAACGCTGGAGCAGCTTGACGTCCTTGTAGTCGATCTTCGGCGCGCCTTCGCCCGAGAACGGGCAGGTCTTGCGACGACGATTGAAGGGACGGCGGCCACCACCGGAGGCGTTGACGGGCGTGCCGGGCGTGTTGCCCGAGGCGGATGCGGAATAGGTGTCGGACATATCTGTGATCCCTTCTTACGCGGCCACTTCGGCGTCTTCACGCGGCGTGCGCTCGCGGTCGCGCTCACGCTCGCGCTCACGGCGGGCCAAGAGCGGCGACAGTTCCAGGTCCAGTTCCTCGACGCGGACGGTCAGCCAGCGCAGGACGTCCTCGTTGATGCCCAGCTGACGCTCGACCTCGGCCATGGCGGCGGGCGGGCAGTCGATAGCGAGCAGCGAATAATGGGCCTTGCGGTTCTTCTTGACCCGATAGGTCAGGTTCCTGAGACCCCAGTACTCGATCTTGGCGACGGTCCCGCCGCCGGCCACGATCAGGTCCTTGATGGTGTCGTTCAGGGCTTCGGCCTGTTGCGCGCTGATATCCTGGCGCGACATGACCGTGTGCTCGTAAAGAGCCATAGAGCAGTCTCCCTTGTGGGGCATCGGCGCGGACGGACCGGGTTAAAGTCCAAATCCACGATGGATCCCGAGGCGGCGGCCGGGAGGACTTCCCGAACCCTTTGGAGTTCCGCTCCGGGACCGAAGCCCTGGAAAGCGGGCGCGTATAGGGGAAAAGGTGCCTGGGGGCAAGGTGGATCGCTGCGCGGTCGGAACCTTTGCCGTGGATGGGGCGCTCCCTTCCCATGCAGACCATCGACGAACTGGACCGGACCGCCATCGTGGAGGTGGCCGGGGCGACCCTGACCCTGGGTGGATTGGTCACCGCCGCGATCATCCTGACCGCGACGATCGTGCTGCAATGGGTGGTGACCCGGGCGCTGCGTCGGACCCGGGCGCGGGCCGCGCGCAGCACCCAGGCGCTCTATCTGCTGGAGAAGCTGGCGGGATACGGCATCGTCATCGCGGGGGTCATGCTGGCGCTGTCGTCGGCGGGGCTCAACCTGTCGTCGCTGGCCGTGTTCGCGGGTGCCATCGGCATCGGCGTCGGGCTGGGCCTGCAAGGGGTGGTCAAGGAGTTCGTGTCCGGCGTCTTTCTAATCTTCGACCGCATGCTGTCGGTCGGCGACTACGTCGAAATGGAGGGCGCGCGCGGCGCGATCATGGAGATCGGCCCCCGAGCCACGCGGATCCGCACCAACGACAACGTCAACGTGCTGATCCCCAACTCGCACCTGATCGAGGGCCCGGTGACCAACTGGACCTTGAAGGGCGATACCCGCCGTATCCACATCCCGTTCTCGGTCGCCTATGGGTCGGATCGCGGGGCGGTGCGCGACGCCGTGCTGACGGCGGCCAAGGCCAGCCCCTTCACCCTGCCGGAGACCGATCAGAGAAAGAGCCAGGTCTGGCTGGTGGGCTTCGGCGATTCGAGCCTGGATTTCGAACTGCTGGTCTGGCCGACCCAGGAGGCGGTGAAGCGACCGGCGGCGATGCACGCGGCCTATACCTGGCTGATCGCCGACGCCCTGGACGCCAAGGGCATCGAGGTGCCGTTCCCGCAGACCGATCTGCGCATCCGCAGCCTGTTCGGTCGCGAGGGCGAGGATGCGATCGAAGCCGTCCATCCCGGCTCGGGCGCTGCCCGGGGTCGGAGGCCGATAAAGCCCAAGCCGCGCCCGAAGCCGGCCTCGGCTCCCGCGTCGAACGACGCGGCCCAGGATCTGATGTCGAACGATGCGGCCCTGGAGCCCGCTCCGGAGCGGTCTTGAGACCGTTCGGTTGAACGGCGAACCCAACCGGCTTAACCCTCCGCGCTCGTGACAACTTTCGACGGACGCGCCTCATGACCCTCGCCCTCCTGTTCCCCGGCCAAGGCAGCCAGGCCGTCGGCATGGGCACGGCGCTGGCCGACGCCTTCGCCTCGGCGCGCGAGGTGTTCGCCGAAGTGGATCAGGCGCTGGGGCAGGACCTGTCGGGCCTGATGCGCAACGGGCCCGAGGATCAGCTGACCCTGACCGAGAATGCCCAGCCGGCGCTGATGGCGGTGTCGCTTGCGGTCATCCGGGTGCTGGAGAAGGACTTCGGCGTGCAGGTCGGCCGCGCCGGCTTCGTCGCCGGGCATTCGCTGGGTGAATACTCGGCTCTGGCGGCCGTGGGCGCGCTGTCGCTGAGTGACACGGCGCGTCTGCTGAAGCTGCGCGGTCAGGCCATGCAGCGGGCGGTGCCGGTCGGGCAGGGGGCCATGGCCTCGCTGATCGGACCCAAGTCGGATCTGGCCTTGGCCGAAGCCGCGGCGGCGGCGGGTGCCGAAGTCGGAGTCTGCGTCGTGGCCAACGACAATAACAACGGCAATGTGGTCATCTCGGGCGAGAAGGCCGCTGTGGATCGCGCCATCGAGAAGGCCAAGGAACTGGGGGCGCGGGCGATCCCGCTGAACGTCTCGGCACCCTTCCACTGCCCGCTAATGCAGCCCGCTGCCGACGAGATGGCGCAGGCCCTGGACTCCGCGACGCTGAACGCGCCGTCGGTGGCCGTGGTCGCCAATGTCACGGCCCGACCCGAGCGTGACGCCGACACGATCGGCCGTCTGCTGGTCGAACAGGTCACGGGCCGGGTGCGCTGGCGCGAATCGATGGAATGGATGGCGACGCAGGGAGGCGTCACCCGCTTCGTCGAGATCGGCTCGGGCAAGGTGCTGACCGGCATGGCCAAGCGGATCGCGCCCGACGCCGAAAGCCTGGCGCTCAACACGCCCGAAGACATCGAGACCTTCGCCGCCTCGCTGGCGCAGTAAGGAGAAAGCCATGTTCGACCTGACGGGCAAGACCGCCCTTGTGACCGGGGCCACCGGCGGCATCGGTGGTGCCATCGCCCGCGCTCTTTATGCTCAGGGCGCGACTGTCGTCCTGTCCGGCACGCGCGAGGCCGTACTGGGCGAGATCGCGGGTGAACTGGGTGAACGGGCCTTCGTCGCCGCCGCCAACCTGTCGGACGCCGCCTCGGTCGACGGTCTGGTCGGACGGGCCGAGGAGGTGGCGGGCGCGCCGCTGGACATCCTGGTCGCCAATGCCGGGATCACCAAGGACGGCCTGTTGCTGCGCATGAAGGACGAGGATTTCCGGTCGGTGCTGACCGTCAATCTGGAGAGCTATTTCCGTCTGAGCCGCGCCGCGCTGAAGGGCATGATGAAGCGCCGGGCCGGGCGGATCATCGGCATCACCTCGGTCGTCGGGGTGACTGGCAACGGCGGCCAGACCAACTACGCGGCGTCCAAGGCCGGGATGATCGGTTTCTCCAAGTCGCTGGCCCAAGAAGTCGGCAGCCGAGGCGTGACGGTCAACTGCATCGCCCCAGGCTTCATCGCTTCGCCCATGACCGACGTGCTGAACGAGCAGCAGCGAGAGGGCATCCTGAGGAACATCCCCGTCGGGCGTCTGGGCAAGGGACCGGAAATCGCCGCCGCCGCCGTCTATCTGGCCTCCGACGAGGCCGCCTACGTCACCGGGCAGACGCTGCACGTCAACGGCGGAATGGCGATGATCTGATGATCGTCCTTCGTTATCTGGCCACGATCCTGTGCGGCCCGCTGTTGCTGGTCGGAATCATCTGGGTGTTGCAGGGGCTGAATATCCTCCCCGGCAGTTTCATGACCGGCCAGATCATCTGGGCCATCTACGGCGCGCCGATGGCCCTAGCGGGGGCAGGCCTGCTTTGGTGGGTCAATCGCCGACCGACCGGGCTCAAGTAGCGCGACCGCGCGATAGCCCACCAACAGTCTATTTCCCCCCGCGAGGGGTGTGCTAAAGGCTCGGCAACCGGTTGGGTCATGCGGGCGTTGCCCCTTGCGCAAGCGGGGCCGTCGTGAGACGGCAGACAACCACTACGCCGCCCCGGGCGGCCCCATAAGGCAGAGACACCCATGTCCGACACCCTGGAACGCGTCCGCAAGATCGTCATCGACCACCTGGACGCCGATCCGGACAAGGTCACCGAAAAGGCCAGCTTCATTGACGACCTGGGCGCCGACTCGCTCGACAACGTCGAGCTGGTCATGGCTTTCGAGGAAGAGTTCGACATCGAGATCCCCGACGACGCCGCCGAGCACATCCAGACTGTCGGCGACGCGGTCAAGTTCATCGACGAGAAGACCGCGGCCTGATCCGCATCTCCCTCTTCGGCAGTCCATGGCCGCCCGGCGCTCCTAGCGGAGAGGCCCGGCGGCCATTACTGTTTCTGAATCACGCTTAACGGAGCTGGAGGGCGAAACCATGCGCCGCGTCGTCGTCACCGGTCTCGGACTTGTCACGCCCCTCGGCACGGGTGTCGAACACAGCTGGAAGGGGATCGTCGAGGGCCGTTCCGGCATTCGCCCGATCACCGCCTTCGACACCGAAGGCTTTGGTTGCACCATCGCGGGCGAGGTGCCCAGCGTGGATGGGCGCGGCGGCGGCGGTCCGGATGTGCCCGGCAGCTTCGATCCCGACGCCATCATGTCGCCCAAGGAGCGCAAGCGGGTCGACGATTTCATCCTGTTCGGCATCGCCGCGGCGGATGAGGCGCTGAACGACGCCGACTGGCATCCCGAGACCGACGAGGACAAGGAACGCACCGGCGTCATGATGGGCGCGGGGATCGGCGGTCTGGGCCCCATCGCTGACAGCGCCCAGATCCTGGCTGAGAGCGGGCCCCGCCGGATCAGCCCCTTCTTCATCCCCTCGGCCCTGATCAATCTCGTTTCGGGCCAGATCTCGATCCGACACCAGCTGAAGGGCCCGAACCACGCGGTGGTCACGGCCTGCGCCTCGGGCGTTCACGCCATCGGCGACGCGGCCCGGATGATCGCCTTCGACGACGCCGACGTGATGGTGGCGGGCGGGGCCGAGAGTTCCATCGTGCCGATCGGCATCGCGGGCTTCCTGGCCTGCAAGGCCCTGTGCACCGCCTACAACGACACGCCGGAGAAGGCGTCGCGTCCCTACGACCGGGGCCACGCCGGTTTCGTCATGGGCGAGGGGGCGGGCGTCCTGGTCCTGGAGGAGTACGAGCACGCCAGGGCAAGGGGGGCCAGGATCTACGCCGAGGTGATCGGCTACGGCATGTCGGGCGACGCCTATCACATCACCGCGCCGTCTGAGGATGGCGACGGGGCCTACCGGGCCATGAAGGCGGCCGTGAAGCGGGCGGGCATCGACGTGACCGACATCGACTACGTCAACGCCCACGGCACCTCGACCATGGCCGACTGGATCGAGTTGCGCGCGGTCGAGCGGCTGATGGGCAACCATGCCGGCCATGTCGCCATGTCCTCGACCAAGTCCATGACCGGCCATCTGCTGGGCGCGGCCGGTGCCATCGAAGCGGTGTTCAGCGTCCTGGCCATTCGCGACCAGATCGCGCCGCCCACGATCAATCTGGACGACCCGGAACACGAAACCGCCATCGACCTCGTGCCACACAAGGGCAAACCGATGGAGATCGACGTGGCCATGTCCAACAGCTTCGGGTTCGGCGGCACCAACGCCTCCATCCTGTTCCGCAAGGTGGCCTGATGGCGTCCGGGGGGGCGCCGGGGGCGAAGAAGCGTCCCGGCTTGATCGCGGCGCTGCTGGCGGCCTCGGCGACGTTCAGCCTGTTCCTGATCGCGGCCCTGGCCTGGGCCTGGAGTGTCTACTATTCGCCCGGCCCGCCGGCGCGCGACGGGGAGGCGACCGTCGTGACACTGGCCAGCGGATCGGGGGTGTCGGCCATCGCAGCGCGTCTGAAGAACGCCGGCGTCATTCGGTCGGTCGACATGTTCAAGGCCGCCGCCACACTCACGGGGGCGGACCGGCGGCTGAGGGCGGGCGAGTACGAGGTGCCCAGCCGGGCGTCGCTGAAGACGGTCATCGGCCTGTTGACCGACGGCCGGGTCGTTCGCCACTTCGTGACCATCCCCGAGGGCTGGTCCTCGGCCCAGGCGGTCGACATCCTGAACGCCGAGCCGGTCCTGACCGGAACGATCGACGAAATCCCCGAAGAGGGGTCTCTGTGGGCCGAGACCTATGAGGTCACGCGCGGCGAGACGCGCCAGGCCGTCGTCGCCCGCATGCAGCGCGCGGCCGAGGAGAACCTCGCCGAGCTATGGGCGGCTCGTAGTCCCGACACGGTCGTTCGCACGCCCGAAGAAGCCGTGATTCTGGCGTCCATCGTCGAAAAGGAAACGGGCGTCGGGGCCGAGCGTCCACGCGTAGCGGCCGTCTTTTCGAACCGCATCCGGCTGGGCATGCGGCTGGAAAGCGATCCGACCATCATCTACGGCATCACCCAGGGTCGGCCGCTGGGCCGCGGCATCCGGCGCTCGGAGCTGGAGCGGGACACGGGCTACAACACCTATCTGATCGACGGCCTGCCGCCGACGCCCATCGCCAATCCGGGACGCCAGTCGCTGGAGGCGGTGCTGAATCCTCCGCGCACGGATGACCTGTTCTTCGTCGCCGACGGCACGGGCGGCCACGCCTTCGCCCGGACCTATGAGGAGCATCTGAGGAACGTCGCCCGGTGGCGCGCGATCGAGGCGCAGCGCGCCGGCGCGCCGGCCGAAGTGGTGCCACCGAGCGTCGTTCCGAACCCGCCCATCGAGGCCGCGCCTGCGCCGACCGGAGACGCCGTCATCACCATGCAGCCACCCGGGGCCTTGCGTCCGGCGACGCCCGCGCGCACCACCGTGCCTTCCCCGACCACGCCCCAGGCCTGAAATGTCCAATGACCGCACGCCCCGCCGGGGCGTCCTCCTGATCGTCGCCAGTCCGTCGGGTGCCGGCAAGACCAGCCTGTGCCGCCGCCTTATGGCCGACCACGGGGGTCTGGAACTGTCCGTCTCGATGACCACGCGCGATATCCGCCCGGGCGAGGTGGCCGGCCGTGACTATCATTTTGTCGACCATGCCGCGTTTCAGCGCGGCATCGACGCCGACGCCTTTCTGGAGTGGGCCGACGTCCACGGCAATCGTTATGGCAGCCCGCGCGGGCCGGTCGACAAGGCCTTGTCCGAGGGTAGGGACGTCCTGTTCGACATCGACTGGCAAGGGGCCCGCCAGATCGCCGAGAAATGCCCGGGCGACGCCGTGCGGGTCTTCATCTTGCCGCCCAGCCTCGAAGAACTGCGTCGTCGTCTGGTGACGCGGTCACAAGACGCCGACGACGTGATCGAACGCCGCATCAAGAACGCCAAGGGCGAGATCGAGCACTGCGCCGAGTTCGACTATGTCTTCGTCAACGACGACTTCGACCGGTCCTATGCCGAGCTGGCGCACATCTATCATGCCGAGCGCAGCCGCCGGTTCAGGAATACCTGGGTCGAGGCCTATCGCGAGGCGCTGCTGTCCGAGGACGTCTGAGGGAGGTCCGAGACCGGCCATGAAGATCAACGACAACTATGTGGCTGACGCTCCGAGCCCAGAGAACGCGCTCAAGCTGTTCTCCGGCCGCTGGTCGTCGCGTATCCCGGGCTTCGAGGCGGTCTCGGGCGAAATTCCCCTGTTCGCGGATCACCGCATCCAGTGGTGGATGGATCATCGCGGTGATCGTTTCGACGGTCAGAGCGTGCTGGAGCTCGGGCCCCTCGAGAGCGGCCACACCCACATGCTGACCAGTGCCTGTGCCACGTCCTAGGGATCGAGGCGAGTTCCGAAGCGTTTCTGAAGAGTCTGGTGGTCAAGGAGGTCCTGGGTCTGGACCGGGTGCGGCTTCTGCTGGGCGACTTCGACCAGTTCCTCGGGACGACCGATCAGAGGTTCGACGCCGTTCTGGCGTGCGGCGTACTCTATCACATGCACGACCCCCTTCAGACGCTGCAGAACATCATCCGGGTGACTGATGAGGTGTTCATCTGGAGCCACTTCTTTGTGGAGTCGGCCATGCCCCTGGGCGACAACCGGCGGCGGTTCTTCACCGAAGAGGTCGTCGTTCGAGAGCGGAACGGCGAGACGATGACCTATCATCCGCAGATTTATCCGGAAGACACCACAACGGTCGGGTTCGTCGGCGGTGTCCTTTCGGGGTCGTCGTGGGTGGACCGGGACGAGGTGGTGACCCTGTTCGAGCGGCAAGGCTTCGTCGTGACCGTGACCCATGTGCATGACGAGCATCCGAATGGCCCGGCCGCCAGCCTGCACGCCCGGCGTGCCGGCTGACGGGCTGCATCAGGCGGCGCGTGCGGCCCGGGCCGCGAACCAGGGCTCCATCCGGCGGAGCGCCTCTTCGATCTCGGGCGTCGAGACGGCGAAGCTGAAGCGCATGAAGCGGTGGCCCTCGACGGGGTCGAAGTCGACGCCGGGGGCCGTGGCGACGCCTGTGTCCTTCAACAGGGCCTCGCAGAAGCCAACGCTGTCGTCGGTCAGATGGCCGATGTCGGCCCAGATGTAGAAGGCCCCGTCCGGCGGGGCGATCGTCTTCAGGCCCAGGCGCGGCATGGCGGCCAGCATCCGCTCGCGGTTGGCGCGATAGACGGCGATATGGCCCTCCAGCACCTCATCCTCGTCCATGGCCACCAGGCCTGCGTGCTGGCTCAGCGACGGCGGGGTCAGGAACAGATTGCCGATGTAGGCCCTCGCCGTCTCGATGTGATGGGCGGGCACCAGCAGCCAGCCCAGCCGCCACCCCGCCATGCTCCAGTATTTCGAGAAGCTGTTGATGACCATGGCGTCCGGCGCGTGCGCCAGCATCGTCGGCTGGGGCCCGACATAGCTGAGGCCGTGATAAATCTCGTCTGAGATGATCTGGATATTCCGAATACGGCATATATCGGCGATTTGGGCCAACTCGTCCTCGGCGATGATCGATCCCGTGGGGTTGGCGGGGCTGGCCACGATCAGTCCGGCCGGGGCGGGGTCAAGCGCCTGGATCGCCGCGGCCGTCAACTGATAGTGCTCGGCCGGGCCGCAGGCGATCTCGACCGCCTCCATGTTCAGCCCCTTCACGACATTGCGATAGGCGACGTAGCCGGGCCGGGCCATGGCGATCCGGTCGCCGGGCTGGAACCGCGACGACAGGGCCAGCACCAGAGCGGGTGACGCACCGCAGGTCAGCAGCAGCCGGTCGGGGGTGACCTCGACGCCGTAACGCTCCTGATACAGCCGCGCGATCCGCGCCTTCAGCGGCGCGCTTTCCCAATAGCCCATGCCGTCTTCACCCAGCACCCGCTGCGCCTGTTCGATCGCGCGGGGAGGGGCTCCGGTCGAGGGTTGGCCGAATTCCATGTGGATGACGCTGCGGCCCTCCGCCTTCAGGGCGTGGGCCAGGCGGCTGATGACGATGGCGCGGAAGGGCTCGATGGCGGTGGTCATGCCCGGCTGTCTAGCGGTGGGCGGGCTGGATGACGAGAGGCCGGCCGGCTATCGTAGCGGCATGCGGTTGATCTTCATCCATGGCACCGCCGCGTCGGGCAAGTTCACCGTCGGCCGCGAACTGGCTCGGCTGACGGGATTGCCGCTGTTTCACAACCACCTGGTGGTCGATGCCGTCGCGGCTGTCTTTCCGTTCGGAACCGACGCGTTCATCCGTCTGCGCGAGAGCTTCTGGGTCCAGACGTTCGCCGAAGCGGCCAAGGCCGACCGCTCGTTGATCTTCACCTTCCAGCCGGAGCCGACGGTCTCGCTGGGCTTTCCCGATCAGGTGCGCGAGATCGTCGAGGGCCATGGCGGCTCCCTGTTCATGGTCGCCCTCGATGTGTCCGCCACCGCGCAGGAGCGACGGATCGGCGATCCGGGCCGAGCGAAATTCGGCAAGCTGGTATCACGGGATCTTCTGCGTGAGCTGCGGGAGAGCTTCGACGCCAGCATGGCGGCCATGCCGGCTCCCGACCTCAGGATTGACACCGAGTCCTGCGATCCGATCGACGCCGCCACACGCATCCGGGATATCGCCGGCCTCTGACCAAGGCTCTGACGATCAGGCACGAGCCCGGCGCTTGGCCTGTCCGCCTCAAGCCGTAATGCTGTTGCGCGTGTGCATGTTGAACCACGCCAGCGTCCGGTCCCAGGCCTGGGCGGCGGTGGTCGAGTTGTAGCGTTCCGGCGTCGCGTCGTTGAAGAAGCCGTGGACCGAATCCGGCCACAGGTGACCCTCGTGCGTCACGCCATGCCGCTCGAGCTCGGCGATCTGGGCCGGATAGGCCTCGGCCAGGCGCGTATCCAGCGCCCCGTGGTGGATCAGGATGGCGGCGCGGATGGCGGGCACCAACTCCGGCGGCGTGGCTCCGCCGTAGAAGGGCGCAGCGGCGGCGAGCTCGGTCCCCATCATGCCGGCGAGCAGGTTGGACTGGGCCCCGCCGAAGCAGAAGCCGGTCGCCGCGATCCGCTCGTTGCAGTCCGGCCGCGCCTTCAGCCAGCGCGCCGCCGCGATCAGATCTTGCGTCATCTTGTTCCGGTCCAGCGAGGCGAACAACTGGCCACCTCGATAGTCGTCGCCCGGATAGCCGCCGACGCTGGTCAAGGTGTCGGGCGCGAAGGCCATGAAGTTCGCCAGGGCGAAGCGGCGCGCCACGTCCTCGGTGTGCGGGTTCAGCCCCCGGTTCTCGTGGATCACGACGACGCCGGGCAGGCGGGCGGGCTCGGCGCTGCGCGAGTCCGCGCTGAACGGCCGGACCAGATAGCCCCGGATGAACCCGTACCCGTCAGGAGACGGCACAGTCACATAGGAGGCGCGGATGCGCTCGTCCTCGCGCGCGACCTGCTGGCCCAGCGCATAGTTGGGCATCAGGGCTTCGACGATGACCGAGGCGGTGAGGCCCGCGACGGCATAGCGGCTGACGCCCTGGGCGAAGGCGCGGCGATCGATCTCGCCATGGATGAAGCGGGTGTAGAGGTCCACGGCTTCGGCCGGGATCGTCTTCCTGTCGTCGCCCATGTCCGCCTTCCGTTACGTCCCTCCTGCCGGAGACATCGGCAATCTGGATCAAGGCGCGGTTGGAAGCCACCGGTTCCAGCGCCGCAGGTCGCCGTCAGTCGTTCGGCTGTTCGTCATCCGAAGGGGGCCGCTGCATGGCCCACGCCATCACATGATAGATCAGATGCTGTTCGATCGTGCCCTGGAACAGATGGGCCCATGGCCCGGCCGCGCGCACCGCGACATCCTCGCCGCCATGGCTTGCCGAGCCGAGAGGCACCAAGGACTGTTGTCGGTACTCCAGCGACGTCGTGTCCGAGGCGCCAGGATCCGGGCGGGCTCCGATGACGGCGCCCGGGCCGTTGGCGTATCCGAGGGTCGTGTAGGGGTGGCCGTCGCGGGCCTGGGCCTGACGTCCATCGACGTCCACCACCAGGCCCAGGATCGGATTCCCGCGCTGTGGATAGCCGGCCATGGTGAAGTTGTGGCTGTGATCGGCCGTGACGATCACCAGTGTGTCCGACAGATCGACCCGCGCCATCACGGCCGCGACGGCGCGGTCGAGCTCCACGGTCTCGCTGAGCGCCAGGGCGGCGCCGCCCAGATGGTGGGCGTGATCGATCCGGCCCGCTTCGACCATGAGCACATAGCCGTCGTCGCCATCGAGGAGATCGATGGCCTTGAGCGTCATCTCCGTCAGCGAGGGCTCGCCTGCGGAGTCCTGATCGCGCAGCGCCTCGAACTCCATGTGATCGCGCTCGAACAGGCCTAGCACGGGACGCGCAGTCGCCAACTCGGCCAACTGGCCAGCGTTCCAGATATAGCGACCCTGTGGATGGCGGGCTCGCCATTCCTGCGTCAGGTCGCGCCCGTCGTCCCTCAGGCCCCGGCTCTGCACATCCTCCGGGTCGGACGCCGTGTCGGGCAGAAACTGCGCGCGGCCGCCACCCAGAATGACGTCCAGGCCATCGCCGTGCGGCCACTCGACCATCTGACGGGCGATGTCGACGCATCCGGCCGCCCGCGCCTCGGCCGGCAGTTCGCTGCTGTTCTCCCAGTCGCGATTGGCGACATGGGCGAAGGCCGCGGCCGGCGTCGCGTGTGTGATGCGCGCCGTCGAGACGACGCCGGTTCGAAGACCCGCCGCATCGGCCTGGGCGAAGATCGACAGCACCTCGCGGCCTTTCGATCCTTCGCAGTCATTGAGCGCGACGGTCTGGTCTAGGCCGATGATGTCGTTGCGGGTCTTCACGCCTGCGACCATGGCCGTCGCCGTCGGCGCGGAGTCCGAAACCTGGGCGTCGTGCGAATAGGTCCGCACCAGGGCCGAGTAGGGCAGGCGGTCCATGGCGGTCCAGGTCGATTCGCCGTCGCGTCCGGCCCCCTGGCCCTGATGGATGCGCGCGGCCGTCAGGGTGCTGACGCCCATGCCGTCGCCGATGAACAGGATGATGTTCCGCGCCCGTCCGGTGACCGGCTGTGTCCGCAAGCGGGCCTCCAGGTCGGCCCGCGCCTCGACGAAATAGCTGTCGGCGGCCTGGGGCGGCTCTTGGGCGACGGAGGCATGGCCCGAGAGCCCGACGAGGGCGGTGGCCAGGACGGCGCGCATCAGCATGAGAAACTCCACTCTACGGGTGTCCGAGGGCTAGTCGCCGCCGATGACAGTTTCTTGCCGATCGGCGTGGAAGCGGTCGAGACTCACATTCCCAGTGTCGCGGCCAGCCTCAGGAACCCTCCGATGTCGATCGTTTCGGCCCGCGCGTCGGGGTCGATCCCGGCGGCCTCGCACAGGGCTCCGCCGCCCAATGGTTTCAAACTCGAGCGCAGCATCTTGCGACGCTGGCCGAAGGCGGCGGCGGTGACCCGCTCCAGACGCTTTTGCAGCTCGGGCGGCGGACGGTCCGGGAGGGGGACCAGATGCACGACGGCCGAGGCCACCTTTGGCGGCGGCGTGAAGGCGGCGGCGGGCAGGTGCATCACGATCCTGGCGCTGGCCGTCGCCTGGGAGATCACGGCGAGGCGGCCATAGGCCTCGTCGCCCGGCGCGGCCACGATCCTGTCCGCGACTTCCTTCTGGAACATCAGCGTCAGGGACAGCGGCGTCCACGGCCCCGTCAGCCACTTGATCAGCAGGGGCGTGCCGACGTTGTAGGGCAGGTTGGACACCAGATGCGCCGGCCCCTCGACCAGATCGGCCTCGCGGACCTTCAGCGCGTCGCCCTCGACGATCGCCAGCCGTCCGTCGCCGTCGTCGAGCTCGGTCAGCAGGGGCAGGAAGCGGGGGTCCTTCTCGATCAGGACCAGCCGACCCAGATCGCTTTCCAGCAGGGCGCGGGTCAGGCCGCCGGGGCCTGGGCCGACCTCGATCACGGCGCGGCCCTCGAACGGGCCTGCCAACCGCACGATCTTTCGCGTCACGTTCAGGTCCAGCAAGAAATGCTGGCCAAAGCTCTTCCTGGCCAACAGGCCGTGGGCTTCCAGGGATTCGCGCAAGGTCGGAAGGTCGGTCACCGCGCCCTGTTAGCGGCTGGCGCGCGCCGCCGCCATCTCGGACGCCAGACGGATGGCGGCGATCAGGCTGTCGGGCCGGGCCACGCCCTTGCCCGCGATCTCGAAACCGGTGCCGTGGTCGGGGGAGGTTCGCACGATCGGCAGTCCCAGGGTGGCGTTCACCCCGCCCCAGAAGTCCAGCGTCTTGACCGGGATCAGGGCCTGGTCGTGATAGAGGCAGATCGCGGCGTCATAATTGGCGCGCGCCTCGTCATGGAACATCGTGTCGGCCGGTAGCGGGTCGGTGATGGCGATGCCCCCGGCGCGCAGGGCCTCGGCGGCGGGTCGCAGCACCTCGATCTCCTGCAGGCCCAGCGCGCCGTTCTCGCCGGCATGTGGATTGAGGGCGGCCAGCGCCAGGCGGGGACGGGCGATGCCGAAGTCGCGTCTCATGGCCTCGTGGACGACTCGCGCCGTTCGCTTGACCCGTTCGGCCGTGACCATCTCCGGCACCTGGTCCAGCGGGAGATGGATGGTGACCAGACAGGCCCGCAGATCCCGGGCGGTCAGCATCATGACCGGACCCCGCGTCCCATCGAGCGGCGCGTCGGCCGTCAGCTCGGCGATGAACTCGGTATGGCCGGGGAAACGGAAGCCGGCGGCATAGAGCGGAGCCTTGGCGATGGGGGCCGTCACCAGGCCTGATGCGTCGTCGGACAGGCACAGGGCCACCGATTGCTCGATCCAGTCGGCGACGACACCGGCGTTGCGGACGTCCGGCGTTCCCGCCGTGACGGGCGCTGGCGCGGGATGGTGCAGCACGGGCAGAGCCCTGCCGAAGGTCGCGGCCGCCTCCGACGGATGCCCGATCTCCGATACGGCGATGCCCTGGGCCGCCAACAGCCAGGCGTCGCCCACGACGAAGAACGGAGCTTCGCACCTGAGCGCGGCCCAGGCCTTGGCGACGACCTCGGGTCCGATCCCGGCGGGTTCGCCCAGGCTCAGGACCAGAGGGGCCCGCGACACGACCTACTTCAGTTCGATCAGGGCGTCGGCGCGAAGGTCGCGCAGATAGCGACGGGCCAGCATGGCAAGGTTCTGGTTGCGCAACCGCGCCTCGACCTCGTTGTAGGTCGGCACGTCCGCACCGCCGACGCGGCGTCCACAGACGGCCACCAGATGCAGGCCCAGGGGCGTGCGGATCGGACTGGAGATCGTGCCGACTTCGGCCGATCGCGCGACCTGCTGGAATTGGGGCGCGAGGTTCGCCACATCGGCCTCGCCAAGGTCCGAGCCGAGAAGACCGGCTTCCGACGATGTCCGCTGGATCAGGTTATCGCACGTCAGGCTGGGCTGCAGGGCCGTCAGTCGCTGGGTGGCCGCCGCCACGACGGCCTCGGCGGCGGTTTCCGGCAGTTCGATCATGGCCTGCTTCAGGGTGACGAGGCTGGTCGCCGCGCCCGCGCGCTTGTCGCGCATATAGATAATGTAGACGCCACCCTCGACAGGGATCGGACGCGACAGCTGGCCCGTGTCCAGGCTGTCGAGCGCGGCCTGCAGCGCGGGCTGGACGGTGCCCTGAACGATCCAGCCCGCGTCGCCGCCGCGCGCGGCGGACGGGGCGGCCGAGAACTGTCGCGCCACCGCCTGGAACGGCGCGCCCTGGACCATCTGGGCGACCAGTTGTTCGGCCCCGTTCAAGGCGGCCTGCTGGCCCCCGACGCGGGCGGCCTCGATGTAGATCTCGCCGATCAGATACTGGGGCTTGGACGCGGCCTCGGACAGCTGACGCAGGTTCTGCTCGACCTGGGCGCGGCTGACCCGCGCGCGGCTGTTGAAGCGGCCACCCACCAGCTGTCGCCAGCCGATCTCGGTCCGCAGCTGCTCGCGCAGCTGATCCGGGCGAATGCCGCCCTGGGCCAGGAAGCCCACGTATTGTTCGACCGTCGTCCCGGCGTCCTGCGCCATGGCCGCGATCTCCTGGTTCACCTCTTCGTCGGTGATGATCAGCTGCTCGAAGTTGGCGATCTCCTGGGCCTGTAGCCGCTCTTCGATCAAAGCCTGCAACGCCTGCTGCTGGATCGCGGGAATGTTCTCCTCGGTCGGCTGGACCTGGCTCATGGCGATGACGGTCAGCATGCGCTGTCGCAGATCGAAGCCGGTGATGATCTGGTCGTTGACGGTGGCGACGATCCCGTCCGCCAGCCGGAACTCGGGCACCGGTGCGGCCGGGGCGACGGGGGCCTGCTCCGCGGCAGGGTCCAATGTGCCGGCCGCCTGCGCGGGCGCGACTCCGCCCGCCGTCGATTGGGCCACCGCAGAGCCGGCGACCAGCGCGGCCATCGCGACCCCGGTCGTAAAACGCATCAAACCCATGGTCAGTCCTGATTCCTTCGAAGCCTCGCGGACCGGTTGCTCGCCGGTCGGGCGCACGCCTTCACGCCTCATGCCTAACGCAGGCCGTTCGATCCATAGCCTGACCCTCCAAAAGTGGCGAGGTTTAGACGGAAGAACACGCCGTCCGACGGTCCGGTGGGCCGGACCCGGGTGTTGTCGCGCCGATACCCCACCTCGATGCGGAAACAGTCGTCGTCGAACAGCAGGCCGACCTCGGACCGGGTGATCAGGTCGCGTTCCAGGTCGGCGATGCCCGCGATGGTGATGCCCCAGTTGCCATAGACGAACTGCTGGGCTGCGACCTGGACAAACTCGTAGTTCCGGTTCAGCGGGCCATCCAGGGGATTGGATCGATCCAGGATATAGCTGACGGTCGCCAGGTTGCGGCGGCCCCAGCGGCCGTCGACGGCGGCCTCCGCGCGTCGCAGGTCGCCGGATCCGTCGATCGTGGCGTGGCCCCAGCCGCGGATCCGATCGGACGGCTCGAACTCCGCCTGGACCACCCAGTCCGAGGTCTGTGCCGCCAGGCCGGTCGGGTCATAGAGACGGGTCGGATCATCCGGGATCGGCACGCGGAAACCGTCCTGCTCGGCGTCGCGGACGCTTCGCCCGACAAAGACGCTGGCGCTGCGGCTCTGATCCCAGCGAAGGGTGGTGCGAACCCCGGCGGTCAGGCGCAGGCCGCCTTCCAGCAGGTCGTGACCCGGGAAGCGATCGACACGGAACAGGGACGATTCGTCCAGCTCGATTGTCTCGGCGTCCTCGTTGGGGATGCGCGGGTCCAGGTCCGGATCGGTCGAAAGCGACAGCTGACCCATCGGTTCGACGATCAGGTCGGCCCCGTCCGCCAGCCGCCGGATCAGTGGGTAGCTGACGTCCAGGCCCACCGTGGCGCGCTGGCGCGAGATCGTCTCGTTCTCGAGCCCCAGGATCGGCGGCAGGTCGTCGACCGAATAGACATCGACCCGTCCGTCGACGAATGGCTCGTAGCGGACCCCGGCCGCAGAGATGAAGGCGCGCCGCCAGTCCAGCTGCCCGGAGATCCGTCGGCTGTCCACGCCGGGCAGGCCGGCGGTCGACCCGGGCGGTATCACCTCGGGCCGCAGGACCGGGCTGCCGAAATAACGTTCGCGATACAGCGACACCGCCGATCCGCGCAGACGCAGCCGCCCGCCCAGTACCGCCGTGTTCGGCTCCCATCGGGCGTCGATCAGGGGGGCCACCAGCGGCAGGGTGTCGTCGTCCTCGAACACGTTCAACGCGGGCGTCACCGGATCGAACCGCGACACCCTCAGCGACTGGATCGAGAAGGCGGCGACGGACAGATAGGACCGCTCGGTCTGGCGCTCGGCATACAGCTGGCTGATCAGCCGACGCTGGTCGCCGTAATACAGGCCGTTGTCCTGATAGGGATCCTGGACGTCGTAGCGATCGAACAGGGTCTTGTCCGACGTGCGTTCGGCGGTGAAGCCCCAGCGCCAGGGACCGGCCGGATCGAAGCGGCCGTAGCCCAGGAAATAGCTGCGGCTGGTCCTGTCGCCGAAATCGACGTTTGACTCGGCGTCGCCGTCACCGTCCAGGTCGAAGTCGCCGAAGTTGCGGGCATAGGTCCCGCCACCGCGCAGGACGATTGTCCCGTCCGCGAACCGCCGGCGCCACTGCAGGTTCAGGAACGGTTCGACGCGGGTGTTGAACTGCGGACTGATCAGCCAGTCCTCGGATGGGGAGACGATGTGCAGATACGGCGTCTCCAACGACAGGCCCCGCCCGTCGTCGTAGTTCACCGTCGGGACCAGAAAGCCCGAGGCCCGTTCGACCGTCGGGTCCGGGTGGGCGAAGGCGGGCAGCCAGAACACCGGTACCCCGCCCAGCTTGAACACCGCGTTCCGATACAGGATCGCCCGCAGCTCCTCGTCCTGGACGACCTTCTCGGCCTGGATCGAAAGGCTGGGCTCCTTGGGATTTCCTTCGTCGTCGCAGATCGGGCAGGGGGTGAAGAGGACGTAGTTGAGCTCGTTGACGTTCTCGCTGCGCCGCACGGCCGTCGCAGCCATCAGGCTGGCCCCGTTGGCCAGGCGGGTGGCGAAGTCAACCGCCACCCCGGCCCGAAGGTCCTCGTCCAGCTCCAGATGGCTGGCGAACACCCGGTTGCCCTCGGGATCCGTGAGCTCGACCTCGCCGTCGGCCGTGCCGATGCCTTGGCCGATGTCGAATGTCAGGCCGCGGCCCAGGAGGGTGTTGCCCTGGTAGCGCGCGAAGATTCGTTCGGTCTCACCGGTGGCCGAGATGACATCGCCGACGCGGCCGGCGCGATCGGCCTCGATATAGATGGCGTCGGGGGCCAGCCCGTCAGGGGCGGGGCTGATGTCCGGCGCGCGGGGAGGTGCGCTCTGGGCCACCGCGACGGCGGGCAGACAGGCCAGGATCGTCGCCCCGGCCAGCAGCCGGGCGCGCAGGACGCTTTTGCGAGAGACGGAACCGCCGGACCGCATGAAATGGATACCGCTCCTGATGGCCCCCGCCGGGGCCGGGCTTAGCCGTCTTCGGTATAGAACAGCAAGGTGAAGGCGGCGAGCGCCGTGAGGATGGCCGGCAGCCATGCGGCCACGACCGGCGGCACCACCTCCGCCGATCCCATGGCGGCCGAGAACTGGTTCAGAAAGAAGAAGGCAAACCCCAGGACCACCGCCGAGACCGCCATCCGCGCCAGATCGCCCAGCCGCATCAGCCGCAGCGAGAACGCCGCCGCCAGAATAGTCATGGCCGCGAACGTCAGGGGCGTGGCCAGCAGTTGCTGGAATCGCAGCTGATAGGCGGTCGACGAAAATCCCGCGTCCTCGATCCGCCGGATCTGGCCGGGCAGGGACCAGAAGGGCGTCGACTGCGGTCGGGCGAACCGCTCGAAGGCCTCTTCGTCCGCCAGGGCCGAGGGCAGGTCCAGGGTGGCGTAACGCATGGCGCGCTGGCCGGTCTGGGCTCCGACGGCGTCATACAGCCGCCACCGACCGGCCGAGAGACTGGCGGCCGGGGCGTCGATCCGCTCGGTGAACGCTCGGCGTCCGTTGGGATCGGTGGTGTAGATGAAGAAGGTCACGTCCAGCAGCCGGGCGTTGGCGCGGTCCTGACGCCCCGCGCGGATGACCATCTGGCGGGGGCCGTCGCCCTCGCGCAGCCAGATCGCCTGCTGCTGTTCGTCGCCGCTCATGACGGAGCCCGAGATGCGCTGGCGCTCGCGCTGGAACAGGCCGTCGCCCGAGGCCGCGAGCGGGCCGAACACCGTCACCGTCAGGACCCCGGCGACCAGGGCCGCGCCTGCTGCCGGCAGGACGAACCGCCAAGCCGAGACCCCCGCCGCCCGCATGGCCACCAGCTCCGAGCGCCGGTTCAGGCTGACGAAGGCGGACAAGGTGCCGAACAGGAAAACAAAAGGCAGCAACTGAACGATCACCGCCGGACTCTTGACGAGCATCAGGCCCAGGATGCGGAACGCCGAAAGATCGGTGTCCGAGCCCAGGCCGCGCGAGATCTCCACGAAGTCGATCAGCATCACCAGGGCGGAGATCACCCCGAGCGCCACCGCCAGGGATCGGGCCAGCTGGACCAGCACATAGCGTTCGATCCGACCCAGCCGCAGGGCGCTGAACACATGCCGGGGCGCGGCGGCGAATGACCCGAGCGCGGTCATGCGAACCGAGCCTTCAACGACGACAGCGACCAACTGTTCGCACGCCGTGGCTTGAGGGCGCGGAACAGCAGCCGCAGCGAGAGGGCGGTCGCGGCGATCGGGATGATGTACTGGAACACGTTCAGCCAGCCGTTCCAGGCGCTGGCCGCCACCACGGCGTAGCCGACGATCCGGACCAGCAGGAAGGCGGCCGAGGCCCTGGCGATGCGGCCGCTGTATCCCGTCCGGCTGAACGCTCCGCCAAGGATCGCCGTCACCGCCATGGCCATGGCGGTGAGCGCATAGAGCGGCGAGGACAGGCGAGCATGGGCCTCGGCCAGCAGCTCACCCCGCGATCCGGCGGTCTCGATTAGTTGCGGCGTCGGCGAGAACAGCTGGCCCATCCACAGATCAGCGGGCTTGTAGCGAATGGTCTGGTCGTCGGTCACATACTGTCCCAGAGGAAAGACGTAGCCGTCGAACGACAGCTGCTGCAGCACGCCGGCCGAGCTGTACTGCTGCCACGACCCCGCGCGCATGGTCAGCACCGGCTGGCCATCGACCCGGCCGAAACGCGCTTCGGACGCATCCCAGGTCGTGACCTCTTCACCGTCCTGGATGTGGATGAACAGGTTTTTTAGCAGGCCGTTCTGCTGAATCTCCTGAACATAGACCGTCAGCCCGTTCGGGCCCTGGACGAAGCGCCCCTCCTCGACCAGCAGGGCGGCCAGGTCGGTGCGAATCTCGAAAGCCTGCTCGCGCGACGCTCTCTGGGCCCAGGGCTGGACCATCACATTGGTGACAAGCATCACCAGGGCCACGGCGGCGGCCAAGCGCGCGGCCGGTTCGATCATGCGCCAGCGGGTCATGCCGCTGGCATAGGCGGCGGTCAGTTCCTGCTCGCGCTGAAGCCGGGTCAGGGCGATCAGGGCGCCGACGAACAGGCCGATCGGCAGGATCACCGCGAACAACTGCGGTACGGCCAGCAGGGTCAGCTTCAGCATCACCCAGACGCTCTGGCCGCGCTCGACGATGACCTCCAGCTGATCCAGGCTCTGGCTCAGGATGCCGATTCCAGCCAGCGATCCGCACGCGCTCAGGACGGGCAGCGTGATCTGGCGGAAAAGGTAGCGTTGAATCAGGGTCATGCGGGCGATGGAAATCACCCGGTTGCGGGCGCGGACGTGGCGGCGCATCTAATACACGCGCTGGCCAGCCGCCGACAATGGCGGCTATACCAAGCTTCACAGTATCAATGATCGGGTCACAGCCCGGCTGGAGTTCGCTTAGTCTCATGCAGATCGATTTCGTCGCCGACGCCCACCGTTCGGGTGCCCTCGCCATCCTGGTTCACGATGGCCGCGTTCTGGCCGGAGCGGGGGGCGACCACGACGCGGCGACTTCGGGTGGCCTGACCAAGGCCATGGGCGCGAGCCGTTTCACCGGCGGGGCCAACTCGACCACCGTCGTGGCCGCGCCTTCGGGCCTGACGGCCGATCTGGTGGTGCTGAGCGGGGCAGGCGATGCCGCCAGGTTCGACGACCTCGCGCTCGAGACCGCTGCCGGTGCCGCCTATCACGCGGTCAAGCTGTCGGGGCTGGAGGCGCTGACGATCGATCTGGGGCATATGTCGGCCGAACAGGCCGCGCGGGCGGCCTTCGCGGTTCGTCTGGCCGCCTATCGGTTCGACAAATACCGGACCAAGGAAAAGCCGGACAAGATCCCGTCGATCAAGACCGTCCACATCGTCACCAAGGACCCGTCGGCCGCCGAGGCCGCGCTGGAGCCGCTGAACGCCGTCGCCGACGCAGTCTATTTCTCGCGCGATCTGGTCGCCGAGCCCGCCAACGTCCTGTATCCGGCCGAGTTCGCCCGCCGGGTTAAGGAGCTGGAACGCCTCGGCTTGACCGTCGAGATCCTGGGCGAAAAGGAGATGGAGGCGCTGGGCATGCACGTCCTCCTGGGCGTCGGCCAGGGCTCGGTGCGCGAAAGCCAGTTGGCCGTCATTCAGTGGAACGGCGGCAAGCCGGGTGATCAGCCCGTCGCCTTCGTCGGCAAGGGCGTCTGCTTCGACACCGGCGGCATTTCCATCAAGCCCGCCCAGGGCATGGAGGACATGATCTGGGACATGGGCGGTGCCGCCGCCGTCGCCGGGCTGATGCATGCGCTGGCGGGTCGCAAGGCCCGGGTCAACGCCGTGGGCGTGCTGGGTCTTGTCGAGAACATGCCCGACGGCAACGCCCAGCGCCCGGGCGACATCGTCAAGTCCATGTCGGGCCAGACCGTCGAGGTCATCAACACCGACGCCGAGGGTCGCCTCGTCCTAGCCGACGCGCTTTGGTACACGCAGGACCGCTTCAAGCCGAAGTTCATGGTCGATCTGGCGACCCTGACCGGGGCCATGATCGTGGCGCTGGGCCTCGACTACGCCGGGGTTTTCGCCAATGACGACGATCTGGCGAACGCCATCCTGGCGGCCAGCCCCAAGGTCGGCGAGAACGTGTGGCGCATGCCGCTGCCGCCCCAGTACGACAAGATCATGGACAGCGTGAACGCCGACGTGAAGAACTCGGCCGGTCGCGACGGCGGATCGATCACGGCGGGCTTGTTCCTGCAGCGCTTCACCAACGGCGTCCCCTGGGCCCACATCGACATCGCCCCCACCGCCTGGGTCAACAAGTCCACGCGGCCGACGGTCCCGGACGGCCCGGTGGGCTGGGGCGTGCGTCTGCTGGACCGGATGGTGGCAGACACCTACGAGGGCTGATCGTGGCCGAGGCGTCCGGCGAGGTCTGGTTCTATCACCTGGAACGGTCGACGCTGGACCAGGTGCTGCCCGAGCTTCTGGATCGAACGCTTCAGCGGGGGTGGCGCGCGCGGGTGCGTGTCTCCGACCCCGACCAGAGGCGCGACATCGACGAGCGTCTGTGGGGCTGGCGCGCGGAGGCGTTTCTGGCGCACGGCCGGGCCGACGAGGCCCATGCGGAGCGTCAACCGATCCTGTTGACGGCGGACGCGGCGAACCTGAACCGGTCTCAGGCGCTGTTCATCGTCGACGGGTCAGACATGAGCCTGAAAGAGGAGTTCGAGCGGTGTTTCATCATCTTCGACGGACGAGACGACGCGGCCCTGGCGACCGCGCGCGGTCGCTGGAAGGCGCTGAAGGAGGCCGGGGCGAACCTCGCCTACTGGAAGCAGTCGGACGAGGGGCGGTGGGAAAAGGCGGCCTGATCGCGGCCCCACTTTTGGCGAGCCTGTTTCTCGCCGCCTGCTCATCGACTCCGGAGGTCACCGCCCCGGCGGTCGTCGAACAGGCCGAGCAGAACCCGCCGGTCGGTAGTCGCTTGCCGGACGGCGAGCAGGACCTGTGCAAGGCGCGGGACCTGCAATATCTGGTCGGACGTCACAGGAACGAAATCCCGGTTCCCGTCGAGGTCGTCAACCGTCGCGTGGTCTGCACCACCTGCCCGGTGACGATGGACTTCTCGCCCTACCGGTTGAACATCTTCTACAACGCCGAAACCGAAATCGTGGAGCAGGTTCGATGCGGATGATGGTGACGATCGGCGGCGTGGCCGCCCTGCTGTCCGGCTGCGCGATGGCCCCTGAACCGGTGCCCGCGCCGGGGCCGGGCCCGCATCAGTGCGATGCGGCCGCCGCCGCCGGCCTGATCGGCAGCCACGTCGGCGCGGTGACCTTTCCGGCCGACAAGCCGGTGCGGATCGTCTGCACGACCTGTCCGACCACGCGCGACTACCGCCCGGACCGGTTGAACATCCGCTTCGAGGAAGCCACCGGGATCATCCGCAGCGTCGACTGCGGCTGATCCCGGCTTCGGCCGGCCCTGTGAGCGCCCGAGGTCTACCAGCGCCACGCGTCAAAGATGACCTCGATGACGTAACCGTCGTCGGCGTCGATCAGATAGATGTGGTTGTCGACCGCCACCCACTGGGTTCCCGGCGGCGGAAAGCCGAGGCCGAAGGTGCGCCAGTCGTCCAGCCGATAGCGCCAGAAGACCGACGGCAAATAGTCGCCCGCGTACCACCGTTGGCCCCAGTAGTTCCTCGGTACCGAGTAGTAGCCGTAGTTCGGGGCGAAATAGAAGCCGGATCGGAAGCCGGTGTAACCCCGGAAGCCCCGGTCGTTGCGCCACCAGTCGTAGCCCCGGTTGCGGCTCCAGTCGCGCCGCCAGCTGTTCTGGTTCCAGCGGTTGCGGAAGCCGTTGTAGTCGCGCCGACCGTTCCGATCGTTCGACCAGTTGCGACCGCCGCCGTTGCGGTCCCGCTCCCAGCCCCCGCGATCCTGGCCGCCGCCGTTCCAGTTTCCGCCGTTGCCGCCATTCCAGCCGCCGCGGTCGCGGTCGTCACGTTCGCGGCGGTCACGGTCGCCATCCCTGCGGTCGCGATCGCGGTCACGGTTCTGATCCTGCTCGCGCCGGCGATCCCGGTCGCGGCCGCCGCCGTCACGGCGACCGTCGCCACCCCGGTTCCATCCGCCGCGACCGTCCTGACCCGGCACAGGGGGCGTGACAGTCGGAACCCTCGGCGTCGTGGGTTGGGTCCAGCCGCTCCCGCCGCCGCCTCGACGTTCCCCCCGGTCGCGCCGCCCTTCGCCGCGATCCTGACCGCCGCCCCGGTTCCAGCCGCTCTCGCCGCCGCGATCGCCGCCTCCGCGAGCCTCGCCGCGATCGCGATCACCGCCCCGGCCTCGATCGCCTCGGGCTTCGCCGCCGCCTTCGCGATTGCGACCACCGCCCCGTTCGCCGCCGCCGCGTCGTTCACCACCCCCGCGTCGCTCTTGGACGGAGGCCTGCTGGATCAGGGGGGTCGGCTCGGCCGCTCTGGACGGGCTGTCTGAAGTGGCCTCCATGGTCAGCTCCTGAGCCATTGCGAAAGTCGGGGCTCCGGCTGGGAGGGCTAGGGCGGCCAGGGCGGCGAACGCCGTCAGCATGGATTTCATTCTCGTCTTCCCCGCACGCCGAAAGGTCGGCGGCTCGAGGGCACGCTCGGGTCCGACGCATGAACGGTGTCTGAACGACGTCTTGCGGGCGGGGCGCCCGCCGCCCAGATCAGTTCCCGCACCCTCGCAGGCCGGAGTTCCCGCCCATGATCGCCCCCATCGAACTCTGGTACTGGCCCACGCCCAACGGGTGGAAGGTCTCGATCGCGCTGGAGGAGATGGGCCTGCCCTACGTCGTCAAGCCGGTGAACATCGGCCGGGGCGAGCAGTTCAACGCCGAGTTCCAGGCCATCAGTCCGAACGGCCGGATGCCCGCCATCGTCGATCCCGACGGTCCGGACGGCGCGCCCCTGTCGATCTTCGAGAGTGGGGCGATCCTGCAGTATCTCGCCAACAAGTCAGGCCGCTTCTATCCGACCGACGTCCGCGCCCGCGCCGAGGTGGACCAGTGGCTGTTCTGGCAGGTCGGCGGGCTCGGACCCATGGCGGGCCAGACCCACCATTTCCGGCAATACGCGCCGGCCTTGATAAAGGACCAGCGCCAGATCGCCTACGGCGTGCGGCGCTACACCGACGAGACCAACCGGCTGTACGGCGTGCTGGACCGGCGGCTGGCGGACCGCGACTTCCTGGCTGGCGAATATTCCATCGCCGATATGGCCGCCTGGCCCTGGATCCTGCCCGAACACCAAGGTCAGGACCTGAATGACTTCCCCCATCTGAGGGCCTGGATGGAGCGGGTGGGGGCCCGTCCGGCGGTGGTGAAGGGCAGGGCGGTCGGCGACGAAATGCGCCGCAACCTCGCGGCCTCCGGCAAGGCGGCGGAGGAGGCCCGGAAGCTGCTGTTCGGGCAACGCGCGCGCCAAAGCTGAATCAGGCGTTTACAGTGTATTTCGCAGCCCTGAATCGCCTGCGGAGTATTCATTTTGCCTTTACTGAAAAGACTTTGTCCCGCCGGGCGCTGTTAACTTTAACTTCAAACCGGCGGTATTTGATCGCGTATCGAAAGGTGGGCCAGAAAGGTCCAGCCATCGCAAGGATACGGTAATGATCGCGCAAGAAACCGCGCCGGACGCGACCAACGAAGTCGAGGCGGCCCCGCTGCCTCTGCCCACGCCCGACATGGACGGCGACGCCCTGTTCCGGCTGGGGATGATGTATTCCTCGGGCTTGGGCGGCTGTCCGATGGACCGGGTCTCGGCCCACATGATCTTCAACCTGGCGGCCATGAAGGGCTCGATCGAGGCCCGGGTCTATCGCCGCGAGATGTCCGAAGAGATGGAACGCGACGAGATCGCCGAGGCCCAGCGCGCCGCCCGCCGCTACATCGACGCCGGCGTGGTCAAGCTGGCGGCGTAACCCTTCGTTTCGTCATCCTCGGGCTCGACCCGAGGATCAGATGTTCCGCCCACACCGTGCTGAAGGCATGCACGGCGATTTCCGCCTCGCTCCTAGGATGCACGCGCCGACAGTCCGATCCTCGGATCAAGTCCGAGGATGACGGGGGTGGGGAGGGGGCCCGGGCTCAAGCAGCGAGCGACCGCGTCGCAAGCGGTATCGCCACTCAAAACTGCTGAAACTGCCCGTTGATCGAATAGTTGAACCCGATCGGAAGGGCGTTGCGGATCTGGGTGAAAAAGTTGGCCAGTTCCCCCAACGTCGAGCGCGGCGCGAACAGGATGTCGCCGCGCCTCAGCGCCACGACCTCGCCACGACGGGGCCTCAGGTCGATCACCCGCATCATGCGCACCCCGCCGGGCCCGCGCCGGATCAGCGCCACCTCCTGCGGCTTGGCCGTCGGCAGGAAGTCGCCCGCCTGGACCACCGCCTGATAGGCGTCGATGTCTCCGTTCATGTCATAGACGCCGGGCGTGCGGACCTCTCCAGCCACCCAGACCCGGATCGGCCCCGCCTGTCTCAGCGTCACCTCGACCACCGGCCGCACCAGTTCGGCCGCATAGGCCTCCGACAGGGCGTATTCCAGCTCCGACAGGGTGCGGTCGGCCGCCATGGCCTGACCGATCAGGGGCAGGGCGACCCGGCCGTCGGGCCCTACCCTCAGCGTCCGCGTCAGTTCGGTGGCGGTCGGCAAGGCGATCTCGATCTCGTCGCCCGGATAAAGCAGATACTCCGGCTCGACGTCGGTCCAGTCGGCGAAGGCGATGTCGGAGAAGCCGCCCCGCTGCACCCGGTTGGGCGTGCGGCCCTGGCTCGAGGCGCAACCGGCCGTCGAGGCCGCGATCGCCGCGCCCAGAACGCCCCACAGAATCCGTCGCCGATCGATCATGGAGCGAGGCTCGCCGATCATGGGTAATCAGTGGTTAACGCCGACCGGCGAAGGATCGGAAAGGTTCACCTTCCCACGGATTCGCCCTGTTCATGCGTTCGACGGCCACAGCCTACGTCTCGGCCCGCCCGCGCTACGGGTTCGGGGACGTCGTCGGCCTGCTGTTTCGCGAGCTGTGGGTGATGGTGCTGGTTTTTCTGGTGGTCCTGGCCATCGGGGCGGCGGCCGTCCTGACGCTGAAGAAGACCTATACCGCCGGGGCCAGCCTGTTCGTCGGGGCGGGCCAGGAATATGTCTATCAGCCGCGCGTCGGTGGCCTGACCGACCGCCAATCCCAGCCGCCGGCGCCGGGCGAAGTGGCCCAGACGGAGGCCAACATCATCGGCAGCCGCGAGGTCAAGCTGCGCGCCGTGCGCGCGCTGGGCCTGCCCTTCTTCCAGAAGCCCGGCAAGGTCTCGACCGATCCCGTCGAGAAGCAGGAAGGCGATGCGATCAAGTTCATCAACGACAACCTGTCCATTTCCACGACGCCACAAGGATCGACCATCGGGCTCGGCTTCGAGAGCGACAGCGCCGAAATGTCGGCTCGGGTCTTGAACGCCATCATCGACCAGTATCTGATCTATCGGCGCGAGGTGTTCCAGGATCGCTCCACCTCCGCCATCGCCAGCCAACGTCGCGCGTTCGAGGACGAGTTGAGCGAGGTCGACCGGACCTATGAGGCGTTTCTGTCCTCCAACGACATCGGCGACTTCGCGGCGACCAAGACCGCCCTTGCTGCCGTCTATCAGACCACCCTGACGGAGAAGTTTTCCGTCGAGAACCAGTTGAACCAGGCCGCGCGTCGGCTCATCACCATCGAGGCACAGCTGGACCGCGTGCCCGCCGAGATCGCCCTGCAGCAGGACCTGAACGTCTCGGCCCAGGACCAGATCCTGACGCTGCGGACCGAGCGCGAGCAATTGCTGGCCCGCTATCAGCCCGACAGCCAGCCGGTCCGGGATATCGAGGCGCGCATCGCGGGGCTTCAGGCCTATGTCGCCACCGGCACGACCGTGGGGGCCAAGGAGGTGCGCCTGGGCCCCAATCCGATCTGGACCGAGCTCGAGACCACCCGCATCACCACCCAGGCCGAGCGCGACTCGTTGTCCGCGCGTCTGGCCTCCGTGAACCGCCAGCTGGCCGAGATCCTGGACCGCCAGGCCCGGATGACCCGCCAGGAATCCGAGAACGCCACCCTGGCCTCGAACCGCGACGTCCTGACCGCCTCGATCCGCGAGTTCCAGCAACGCGAGACCCAGAGCCGAGCCGACAACGGCCTGGTCCGCGCCGGGGCGGACAACGTCCGGGTGATCGAGCGCGCCGTCGCGCCGACCCGAGGCACCAGCCTGAAGATGCCGCTGATGGCCCTGGTCATTCTCTTCGCGGGCTTCACCGCCTTGTGCGTCGGGCTTCTACGGGTCTTCACCCGGCGTGGCCTGTCGACGCCCGGCATGGTCGGCCGCACGCTGGATATGCCGGTGCTCGCCGTCACGCCCGTGAAGGCGGCCTGATGTCCGCGTGTTAGCCTTGCCCGCGTCAGTCACCGCGTAACCGATTCGATGGTCGATCTCACAAGCGAAATGGCGGGCCTTTGGGCCGCCCTGGGACCGGCCCCCGCGCATCGCGGACGGGTCGTGCAGATCGCCTGCGCCACGACCGGAGAGGGGGCTTCGACCGTGGCGCGTGAGTTCGCGCGGCTGGCCGCCGTGCGGGCGCGAAAGCCGGTCTGGCTGATCGATGCCGACCTGGACCAGCCCGGCCAGCAGGAGGCCGTGGGGGCCGACCCCGAACGTTATGGCCGGCTAGGGGCCCCCGCAGCCTCGTCGCCCAACGGAGCGACCTTCTTCGCCGTCACGCCGCCGGTGATCGGCCGCGACCGCAAGCCGGTGGCACCGGCCCGCCTGATGACGGCCCGTCCCTGCCTGGGCGGGCGGCTGTGGATCACGCGCTTCCGGGCCGAGGTCCTGCGGTCGGGACAGCGGGCGGAGCCTCTCGCCGATCCCCGCTACTGGGACGCCATGCGCCGGTTCGCCGACACGGTGGTGATCGACGCGCCCGCGGCCGATCGCTCGGACCTGGCCATCACCCTGGCCCCCTTCGTGGACGCGACCGTTCTGGTGGTGGCGGCCGAGGCCACCTCGGCGGCCGAACCGGTGATCCTGAGGGACGAGATCGAGGCGGTGGGCGGACGCATCGCCGGCGTGGTCGTCAATCGCTCGACCTATGCGCCGCCGCCGTTCCTCAGGCGGCTGACGGGCTGATCGCCTCCAGCCGCTTCAGCTCGCGCGCGCCATAGAAGCGCGGCTCGAATCCCTTCATCCAGAACAGCTTGCCCAAGCCCCGCGCGGCCCGGTCCATCATCTCCGCGCGATGGGGATGGGCGATGACGGTCAGGCCGATGGCCGCCAGCCCCCACACCGCCGCCTGCGCTGAGCCGATCACCATCCACCGGATGACGCCCGCCCAGTCCTGCGCCTTGGCCGCCGCCTGGCTGGGGCCCTGGCCATAGGCGAAGGCGCGGGCCAGGGCGTATCGCATCGTCGCCCGATGCGGCGGCGCGAACTCCTCGACCCAGGCCTCGGCCGCCCAGCCGAAGCGCCCGCGCCGCGCCTGAAGCGCCGCGAACAGGGCATCGTCCTCGCCGCCGGTCTGGTCCGCGCCCGTGTCGAACGGAGTGGAGCCGGGCAGGGCGGTCGCCCGCACCATCAGCGAATTCCCACAGCCATAACCATGGTTGATCAAACCTGTGGACGCCGGTCCTTCGCGTCCGAAGAACCGTTCCAAATAGGCGCCGGCCCATCCGGTGCTCTCGGGCACGCGCCCCGTGATCGGCCCGAACACCGCGTCCGCGCCCGTCTGCTCCTGGGCCTGCAACAGGGCCGCCAGCCAACCCGGCGAGGCCACCTCGTCATCGTCCAGGAACGCGATCAGCGGCGCGTCGGTCTCTGCCAGGGCGCTGTTGCGTGCCGTCGCCACCCCGGGCCGGGGTTCGTGTCGGTAGGCGAGGGGGAGGGGGCTTTCGAGTCGCAGGGACTCCACCGCATCGCGCGCCGTCCCCGCCGGATCATTGTCGACCACCACGATCGATACCGGCCGCACGCCGAGCCCGCTTTGGGCGAAGATGGAGCGGAGCGCGCGCGCCAGACTCTCGGCTCGCCGCATCGTGGGCACGATGACGCAGACGGCCTGCATCACACCGCCTCGGCATACAGGGCGGCGCGGTAGAGCCTGAGCGAGAAGGCGCGGGTGGCGGTCGGGGCCCAGTCGGCCAGGGCGATGCGCTTGATCCACGGGCGCAGCCGGCCGAGGGCGGGAACCCGCTTCAGAAGGCGCGCGGCCTTGTAGCTGGGATAGCCGCCGACGATCTCGGGGTGACGCGCCACGACGCGGGCGAAGTTCCCCGCCGACTGCTCGTATTTTCCGGCCAGCTGCTCGACCGTGTCCAGCCCCATGTGGGTCGCCGGATTGTCGACGTGGACGACCCGGAAGCGGCGCGAGACGCGCATGGCCCACTCCACGTCCTCCCACCCCCAGCCGGTGAATTCCGCGTCGAAGGCCTCGGTCTCGAACACGTCGCGGCGGACCAGCAGGTTGGACGTGTAGACGTATTTCTCCGGCGTCCGGGCGCGCTCGCCGTAAGGCACGCATTCGCTTCGGGTGGCCATGGCGCGGTGGACCGCGAACCGGGCGTCCGTCGGGGCCTGCAACAGGGAGAAGCCGCCGAAGGCGACGGCCGGATCCTCGCGCGCGACCAGGTCGGCCCAGGTCTGGAGAAAACGCCGGTGATCGGGCCGCATGTCGCTGTCCAGAAACAGCAGCGACCCGCCCCGCGCCGCCGCCGCCAGCCGGTTGCGTCCCCTAGACCGGCCCTCGTTCCTGGACAGGCTGATGAGCCGGGACGGCAGGGCCATGCGCCGAACCTGCGCCTGAAGCCGTTCTGTCAGGGCTGCGTCGCTGGTTCCGTCGTCCAGCAGCACGACCTCGACCGCGCCCCCCAAGGCCGCGGCTTCCTCGTCCAGCAGGCCCAGCAGTTCGCCCGGATCGTCGCGCAGAAAGGGGATCAGCACCGAGACCGCCGGTCTGGCAGCGCGGCGGCGCGCGTTGTCGGTCAGGATGGGACGGCTCATGCGGTGGCCCCTTTCGCTCGAGCCTGAACCAGGCGACCAGCCACGTCGCGCACGCCGGCCGCGTTGAGGACCAGCACGGTCACGCCATAGACCACGGCCCCAACGCCGGCCTTCAGGATGAGCTCCCCCAGCCCGCCCGAGGCCGGAAGGACCAGCACCACGGCCGCCATCAGTCCGCTGGCCAGACCGCAGCGGCCCAGGGTCGTCCAGGGAATCGGCATGGCCACGCCGATGCGTCGCCCCATGACGATGGATGCCAGGGCGCCGATGGCGAAACTGAGGGTCGTGGCGATCGCCGCGCCCATGACGCCCATCGGCGGCACGAGGGCAAGGTTCAGCAACACATTGGCGGCGGCCGGAACGCACAGGGTCATCAGCAGCCGGTCGGTGCGCCGTCCCAGCACGAAGCTCTGGCTCAGATAATAGGCGGTGATCCCCGACAGTAGGGCCGACAGAGCGATCACGGGGGTGACCGAGGCGGCGGCCGTTCTCAGGTCCTCGCCGATCATGAACTCCGCCATCGGCCGGGCGACCAGGGTGACGCCGACCGCCGCCGGAAGGCCGATCAGGATGAAGGTCGAGGCCTGCTCGCGCGCCGCCGCCAGGAAGCCCTCGCGGGTGCCCCGCTCCCAGGCCATGATCAGCGCCGGCGTGCCCGCCGCGCCGAGCCAGATGAACAGGACGTCCAGCGTCCGGCTCGCGAGGCTGTAACCCGCATGATAGGCCCCGACCGCCGCCGGGCCCATGAACGCCTCCAGCAGAAACCGGTCCGTCGAGGCCATTACCAGCGACAGGCCCAGCCCCGCCGCGATCGGATAGCCGTACCGAGCATAGGACTGGAGACGGTCGCGGTACACGGTCCCGCCCCTCGCTAGCTTCAGTTCCCCCGGCAGGACGAAGGGCAGGGTCAGCAGCGGCGCCAACCCCAGGCCGATCAGGGGCGAGGCGGCTCCTGCGCCCAGCAGTGCCGCCACGACGCCGAAGCCGAAGCCGGCCAGGCTGACGAAGATGTCCAGGGTCGCCGACTTGCGCACCGCGCCCGAGGCGCGGAACCGCTCCTGCGCCAGCTTGGACAGGCAGCGGATCGGTATACCTGCGACGCCCACAGCGATGGCCAGCTTCAGCCCCAGGCCGATGGGCAGGACCCACAGGATCAGGGCGAACACCGGCAGGACGGCGGCCGTCACCATCGCGGCGGTGCGATACAGGGTCAGGAAATGGTCGGCCAGGCCGCGGCCCTTCTCGGCCGCCCAGAACCGCGCCATCGAGGCTTCCAGCCAGCTGAAGGTCGCGACGTGAAAGAGGGTCATGACCGAGAAGGCGATGGCGTAGCGCCCGAAATCCTCGGGCGTCAGCAGGCGCGTGAACACGACGATGGAGCCGAAGCCCACCAGTCCCTGGATGATGTTGGCTGGCAGATAGCCCCAGACTCCGCGCCAGAACATCAGACCGGTCCCGTCACCGCTGAGCCGCCCGGTCGCCGAGCAGCACGGGCACGGTGACGAGCATGATCCACAGGTCGAGCCACAGCGACTGCCGCTCGATGTATTCGACGTCCAGCCGCACGCGCGTGCGCACCTCGGCGGCGGTGTGCAGCGGTCCTCGCGAGCCCTTGATGGCGGCCCATCCCGTCATGCCGGGCTTCATCCGGTGACGGTGGGCGTATTCGGCGACCAGGCGCGCGGACTCGATCTGGCCCGTCTTCATGCCGATGGCGTGGGGGCGCGGGCCGACCAGCGACATCTCGCCTTTCAGCACATTGAACAGCTGGGGCAGCTCGTCGAGACTGGTCGAGCGGATGAAGCGCCCTACCCGCGTGACGCGATCGTCGTCTGCGGTCACCTGACGGCTGGCGGTCGCGTCGGCGGCCTCATGGCGCATGGAGCGGAACTTCCAGATCACGATCTCCTCGTGATTGAACCCGTGGCGACGCTGACGGAAGAAGATCGGCCCCGGGCTGTCCAGACGAATCGCCAGGGCCGTCAGGGCGATGACAGGCGACAGCAGAACCAGAGCCGCCGTCCCGACCACCATGTCCTGAATCCGCTTGTTGAAGGCCCGGCGGTCGTCGTCGATGGTGCCGTCCAGCGAGGCGAGGGGGGCTCGCGCCAGGCGGTCCAGGGCCGCGCCGCGTTCGCTGGCATCGACCGGATCGACCAGAAGGGTCACCTCGTTGGGCAGGGTCGACAGCCGCGCCGTCAGCTCTCGCACCCTGGCCTCCGCCTTCGGGTCGATGGCCACGACGATCTTGTCGACATAGGGCGTCATCCGATGGGTCATCAGGGCCTCGGCGTCGCCCAGCACCGGCACCCCCGCGACGCTGTCAGGCGACCGCGCCAGCCGATCGTCGAAGATGCCCAGCACATTGATGTCGCGGCGTTGCAGCGCCTCGCGGATCAGACGTTCGGCGTGGCGCGTCGCCCCAACCAGCACGACATTGGGCGTCAGGGCCCCCTTCTTGCGCCAGTCGGCGACCTTCAGGCTCCAGCCCAGGTGAAGGCCGTACAGGGCAACGATCACGAAGGCGGTCCACAGGAGATCGGCCGTCAAGTCCGGTTGCCGGGCCGACAGCGCGGCTTCCAGCCCGATGGCGAGGCCCCCGCCGACCAACGCCACGCCGGACACCGCCGCCAGATGGGTCGACACGCTCTGGCCCTTCGCGAACCGGTAGAGGCCGAGCGACCGCATCAGCCCCAGCACCGTCGTTGCCCCCAGCGCCAGGGGCAGGACGCGCCAAAGCGGGGCCTCGAGCAGGCCACCGGGCGTCATCACCCAGAGAAGGATCAAGGACAGGCCGACGACCACCGCCACGTCGATGCTACGAAACCAATGGACCGCCAGGCGCGAGGCGTGGCGCTGCCTCGCATTCAGCCAGACCTCGGGACGGAAGGGGCCGCGCCGCGCCGCGCCTTCGGCTCCGGCGTCGATTTCAGCTCCGGCCACGGTGCGGGCCGCCAGCGCCTGAAGCGCGGGGGCGTCCAGCCGGGCGTCCGGATCCAGCGTCAGGTCGAGGGCCGTGCTCATGGGCGACATCCTGCACAGGCGCCGTGGATGTCACGTTAACGGGCGCGTCTGGCGTTGCGACCCCGTGGCCGAACAATGGCGGCTTGGCCCGCGTCGCTGGTCGTGGTCAGATGTCCTAGGGACCAGGGGTCCGAAAGATCGGGAGAGTTCTTGTTGCAGAAGTATACGCCGTCCGTCCGCCAGTGCCTGGGGGCCTCGGCCGCCGCCGCCGTCCTGCTGTTCGCCGTGGGCGCCGCGGCCCAGACCGCCCCCATCGTCCAGCCCGGCGCGCCCGGACAGGCGACCCGCGCCCTGAGCGGTGACGAGGCCTCGCGCATCGCCGATAACCGTTTTTCCGCCGATGACGTCAAGTTCATGCAGGACATGATCCTGCATCACGCCCAGGCCGTGCAGATGGCCGCCCTGGTGAACGAGCGGACCAACACCGAGGCGGTGCGCGATATCGCGGGCCGGATCACGGCGTCCCAGGCCGACGAGATCGAGTTCATGCGCGGCTGGCTGACCGAGCGCGGCGAGACCGCGCCTGACACCAGCGGTGCCCATGCTGTCGCTGGCGGGAACCACGGTGCCATGGATCACTCCGCCCACGGCGCGGCACATTCGACCATGGCCGGAATGGCCACCACGGCACAACTGGAGGCTCTGGCGGCGGCTCAGGGGCCAGAGTTCGACCGACAGTTTCTGACCCTGATGATCGCTCACCACGAGGGCGCGGTGACGATGGTGTCCGAACTGTTCGCCCGGTCGGGCTCGGCTTACGACCCCGTCCTGTTCCGCTTCGCCAATGACATCAACAATGAGCAAACCGCCGAGATCAACCGGATGTCGCTGCTCCTGCGCGAGCGGGTCGGCGATCCCCGCAGCACTCTGGCCGCCGGCTTCCGCGATGCCGGACAGGCCGCCGGCAATCTGACCCTGGTCGCCAGCCTGCCCAAGCCCACTGGCTTCTTCGACCCCGCGAACCCCGAAGGACTGCCGCCGGCCATCCCGGCCGAGACCGACGACGGCAACCCCCGCGAAGGCACCGCCGCCCAGTTCGGCCGTCGCGCGCCGTTCCTCAGCTTCGCCAACACGGACATGGCCTTCTCGGGCGACCTGCTGGCCGTCGGCAACTATCACGGATTCAACCTGTACCGGATCACCGACACGGCCGCCGAGCCCGAGTTGATCACTTCGGTCGTCTGCCCCGGCGGTCAGGGCGACGTCTCGATCGTCGGCGACCTGTTGCTGATGTCGGTCGAGGCCAACAGCGGCCGCGTCGATTGCGGCCGTCAGGGCGTTGGCGACGGGCCTCAACCCGATCGCTTCCGCGGCGTCCGCATCTTCGACATTTCGGACCGCGCCAACCCCGTCCAGGTCGGCCAGGTCCAGACCTGCCGGGGCTCGCACACCCATTCGGTCGTTTCGGCCGACGAGCGCCGACTGATCGTCTACAACTCCGGTACCGCCGGCGTGCGCGACGAGGACGAACTGGCCGGCTGCGTCGCCGGCCTGCCAGGCGACGAGAACACCGCCCTGTTCTCGATCGACGTGATCGAGATCCCGCTGGCCGACCCGTCCCTGTCCCGCATCATCGACAGCCCGCGCGTCTTCGCCGACGACGAGACCGGCGCGGTGGCCGGTCTGTGGCGTGGAGGCGACCACGGTGACGGCACCCAGACCACTAACCGCACCGACCAGTGCCACGACATCACCCTGTTCCCGTCGGCGAACCTGGCGGGCGGTGCCTGCTCGGGCAACGGCATCCTGATGGACATCTCCAACCCGGCCGCCCCGCGCCGGATCGCGGCGGTGAACGATCCGGGCTTCGCCTACTGGCACTCGGCCACCTTCAACAACGATGGCACCAAGGTCATCTTCACCGACGAGTGGGGTGGCGGTGCCCGTCCGCGCTGCCGCGTCCAAGACCCGGTGACCTGGGGTGCCAACGCCATCTACGACATCGTGGATCGCGAACTGGTGTTCCGCAGCTACTACAAGCTGCCCGCGCCCCAGACGGCGCGCGAGAACTGCGTGGCCCACAACGGCTCGCTGATCCCGGTCCCCGGCCGCGATCTGTTCGTCCAGGCCTGGTACCAGGGCGGTCTGTCGATCAGCGACTTCACCGACTCGTCCAATCCGCGGGAGATCGCCTATTTCGATCGGGGTCCGCTCAGCGACGAGCATGACATCCTGGGCGGTTACTGGTCGGTCTACTGGTACAATGGCCGCATTTACGGCACCGAGATCGCGCGCGGCCTGGACGTGCTGGAACTGCAGCCCAGCGTCGACCTGACCGCCAACGAGATCGCCGCCGCCGCCATGGCGGACGAGGGCGGCACGGTGAACCCGCAGCAGCAGTTTCCGGTCCGCTGGCCCCACCATCCGGTGGTCGCCCGCGCCTATCTGGACCAATTGGCGCGTGACGGAGGCCTGGCGGCCGACGTCATGGCCCGGGTCACCAGGGCCGTCGACGCGGCGGCCCCTCTGGTCGAGGCAGGGGGCCGTGACGCCTCGGCGGCCAGCGCGCTGCGGGCCGCTGCCGGCGATATCTCGGTGTCGGGGAGTGACCAGACGGCGCGCCGTCTGCGGGGCCTGACCGAGACGCTGAACGGCATCGCCGAACGGATCGGTTGAGCCTGACCAGGCCCGCGGCGGAAACGTCGCGGGCCTCGTCACCTTCATATGTTGCGACTGCCTCGCAAGTTCACTATAGCGGTGCCGTAACGTCGCCGCGGGTCAGCGGCCTCAGTCCGGAACCGTCACCATGTCCCTTCGTCGTACCCTGATGCTGGCCGTCGCCGGCGCGCTTGCCCTGGCCGGCTGCGGTCAGCCGTCCGAGACCCAGACCGGCGCGGCCGATGCCGGAGTGGTGAACCTCTACACCGCGCGCCACTACGATTCCGATCTCAGGCTGTACGAGCGCTTCACCGAGCTGACCGGCATCCGGGTCAACCGCATCGAGGGCAATGCCGACCAGCTGATCGCGCGCATGCAGGCGGAGGGGGAGGCCAGCCCCGCCGACGTCTTCGTGGTCTCCGACGCGGGGGCATTGTGGCGCGTCCAGAACGCGGGCCTGTTCCAGCCGATCGCCAGCCAGACGCTGAACGCGGCCATCCCCGCCAATCTGCGCGACCCGGAGGGGCGCTGGTTCGGCTTCACCCGCCGCGCCCGCGTCGTCGCCTACGACCCCGCCAAGGTCCGCCCTGAAGAGGTCGACACCTACGAGGAAATCGCCTCGCCGCGCTTCCGGGGCAAGCTCTGCGTCCGCTCGGCCGACAACCCCTACAACCTGTCGCTGGTCGGTGCCCTGATCGAGGCTTGGGGCCCGGAGAAGGCGGCAGAATGGACCCGTGGCATCGCCGCCAACCTGGCCCGTCCGCCCGAGGGTGGCGATCGCGACCAGATCCGCGCCGCCGGTGCCGGCGTCTGCGAGATCGCCCTGACCAACACCTACTACTATGTCCTGCTGGGCAACGGCGACGACGCCGCCGACCGCGCCCTGGTCGAGCGGATCCAGCTGGCCTTCCCGTCGCTGGACGGGCAGGGGACCCATGTGAACGTCTCGGGGGGCGGCGTGGTCACCGGTGCGCCGAACCGTGACAACGCCATCCGGCTCGTCGAATTCCTCGCCTCGGCCGAGGCCCAGACCATGGTCGCGGCGTCCAACGGCGAATACCCCGCCAGCCCCTCGGTCCCGGCCCCGTCGCCCGTCGACGTCATCGCCGACTTCACCGCCCATCCGATGTCGGTGGCCGCATATGGTCCCCGCACGGCCCAGGCGCTGGAGCTGATGACCGCCGCCGGCTGGCGTTGATCGAGACGGCGGTTCTTCCGGCCCGACGGGGGCTGCGGCTCCCGTCCACGCTGAGCGGGATCGCCGGCGTCGCCGTTATTGTGGTTCTCGCGCCGTTGCTGGGGGTGGCCCTGGCCGCGGCGCGGGGGCCCTGGGCGGGCCTGTCGGCGGGAACGTTGACGGATTATGCGACGACCTCCGGCGTCCTCGCGGTCGGTGTCGGCGTCCTGGCCTCGCTGCTTGGGGTCGGTTCGGCCTGGTTGGTGGCCCAGTACCGGTTTCCGGGGCGAGGGGCCTTCAGCTGGCTCCTCGTCCTGCCACTGGCGGCGCCGACCTTCGCCCTGGCCTATGGCTATGCCGATCTCCTGGACGTCGCCGGGCCGCTGCGGACCTGGTTGCGTCAGGACTTCGACATCGAGGTGCCGGGCACGATGCGCAGTCTGCCGGGCGCGGTCATGGTCCTGTCGCTGGCCTTCTATCCCTACGTCTATCTGGCGGTTCGCGACGCCCTGCTGAATCGCTCCAGCTCGGCGCACGAGGCGGCGCGGGCCCTCGGAGCCTCTCCGGCGCATGTATTCTGGCGCGTCACCCTGCCCATGGCGCGACCGGCGCTCGCCGCCGGGCTGGCGCTGACGCTGATGGAGACCCTGGCCGACTATGGAGCCGTGAGTTTTCTCAGCGTCCAGACCCTGACCACCGGGGTCGTCCGGGTCTGGTCGGTGAACGGCTCGCCCGCCTCTGCGGCGCTCCTCGGCCTGCCGCTGATCGGCACCGCCGCGGCCCTGCTGATTCTGGAGCGCTGGAGCCGGTCGCACCGGGCCTATGGCGTTCACGCGGGTGGATGGCGAACCGTTCCCGCCCGGTCGCTGACCGGCTGGCGCGCGGTTCTGGCGAGCTCGGCGTGCGGCCTCCTGCTTGCCGTGGCCTTCATCCTGCCGCTGGGCTGGCTGGGCTGGAACGGGCTTCAGGCGACGCCCGAGTGGCCGCGTCTGGCGGCGGCGGCCGGACGCGTCGCGGCGCTGGGCGTTGCGGGGGCCGTCGTGGCGATCGCCCTCGCGCTCGCCCTGGCGCTGGCAGGTCGGGGGCGGCCCTTGCTGACCCGTCTCGCCGGTCTCGGCTATGCCACCCCGGGCGCCGTCATGGCGATCGGGCTCCTGATCCCCGCCGGTCTTCTGTGGCGCGCCATGCCAGGCCCTGGCTGGATGTTCGGCATCAGCCTCGTCCTGCTGATCTATGCCTATGCCTCGCGACTGATGGCGGCCGCGCTTGAGCCGATCGCCTCGGCCTTGACCCGCGCTCGCCCGTCCATGAGCGATGCCGCCCGCGCCCTGGGGCGGACGCCCCTGGGCACCGCCTGGTCGGTTCACGTCCCGCTGGCCAGCGGTGGCCTGCTGACGGCCGCGCTCATCGTCTTCATCGACGTGGTCAAGGAGCTGTCGGCGACCCTGATCCTGCGCCCGTTCAACTTCGACACCCTGGCCGTGCTCGCCGACGCCTATGCCCGCGACGAGCGTATCGGCCAGGCCGCCTGGCCCGCCTTGATGATCGTCGTGGTGGCCATGCCCGCCTGTCTGTGGTTGACCCGTCGCATCTCACGCGCCCGGCCGGGAGGGAGCCCCCAAGGTGACGACTGATCCCGTCCTGTCCGTAGAGGGCCTCCGCTTCGCCTATGGGGCCCGGACCGTCCTGTCGAACATCGACCTGACCGTCGGCCCCGGCGAGCTGGTCGCGATCCTTGGTCCGTCGGGCAGCGGCAAGAGCACACTGCTTCGCCTGATCGCGGGACTGGAGCGGCCCGCTGGCGGCCGTATCGCGATCGCCGGCACGACCGTGGCCGATGCCCGTTCCGGCCTTCCGGCCGAGCGTCGCGGCCTCGGCCTCGTCTTCCAGGAAGACGCCCTGTTCCCGCACCTGAGCGTCCTGGACAACGTCGCCTTCGGGCTGAAAGGCCTGCCCCGCTCCGAACGCCGCGCCCGCGCGCTCGACGCGCTGGATCGCCTGGGCCTGGCCGACCGCGCCGACGACTGGCCCCATCGCCTGTCCGGGGGCGAGCAGCAGCGCGTGGCCGTGGCCCGCGCCCTGGCCCCCCGGCCGGCCCTCATCCTGATGGACGAACCTTTCTCGCGGCTGGATCCGGCGCTGCGCCGACAGATCCGCGAGGACGTCGTCGCGGTGCTGCGCGACACGGGCGTCGGCGTCGTCCTCGTCACCCACGACGCCGAGGAGGCGATGTCCAGCGCCGACCGGCTGGTGCTCATGGCCGATGGCAGCGTGCTTCAGACCGGCACCCCGGAGGCCTGCTACCATCGACCCGTCTCGGTCGAAGCCGGGCGGCTTCTCGGACCTCTGAATGTCCTTCCGATCGAGGTCCGGAAGGAGGGGGTCGTCACGCCCTTCGGGCGGCTGACGCTCGACGGGTCGACGACAGGCGCCGTGGACCTGGCCTTTCGCCCCGAGGCCCTGGTTCGATCCAGCGACGGCGTCGAGGCGCGGGTCATCTCCCGCATCTTCGCCGGGGCCATGACGCGCTACCTGTTGTCGGTCGGCTCCGTCCGGCTTGAAATGAAGGGCTTCGGAGCCGACTCCGAGCTTATCGAGGGTCAGACGGTTCGGGTCGCTCTACGAACTGAGGCCGCTCCGACGATCTTGAGCCGCGATCAGCCGTAAATCTGGCTCAGCCGTTCGATCAGGGTCGAGAGCTCGCCCTTGGAGAACCTTTCGGAGAACCGGCGCTCGCGCGCCTTCGCCAGTTTCTTGATCTGAACGAGGAGGTCTTTCAGGACGGCCCCGCTGAGCCGGCTGGGGCGGCGGCGATGTTCGGTGCCGGTCCGACCCTACCCGGTCTCCACCGTCGGGCGCGCGGCAGGGTAAGCGCCGCCTCCCCGCATTGTCAGGTCGGGCGCCTTGGAACACAGTCCTCCTCCAGGCGAGTGAAGGTGACCCCCATGACCATGATCCAGAAGCGCCCTTTCGCGTTGCTGGCGGCGACGCTCTGGCTCGCGTCGCCTGCCGTGGCGACGGCGCAGTGGACCCACCGATATCCCAAGGTCGAGGGCTTCGGCCACCAGCTCTATCTCGAGCAGGAGAACCTCCCGATCCTGTCCTCCGGGCCGACCTATCCGGCCGCGTCTCCTGACGGGGCCACGCTCGCTTTCGCGCATCAGGGTTGGATCTGGTTGCTCGATCTCGACGGCGGCGTCGCGCGGCGTATCACCGATGCGAGCGGGGTCGACGCGCGGCCGCGCTGGTCGCCGGACGGCACGCGTATCGCCTTGGTTCGTGACAGTGGAACCGACACCGCCATCGTGATCGTGGGGCTGGATGGCGCGATCCTGTCCGAGATCGACACTCCGGCGATCGACCTGGACCCTGAGTTCACGCGGGACGGCAGGTCCCTGATCTATACTTCCGCGCGCGGGGGCCGGCTGGATCTCTGGCGTCGAAACCTCGAGACCGGGACTGACGAGGCCGTGACGTCCGGGGCCCGGGCGGCGCGCGCCGCGAGGGCGCTGGGCGACGGCCGGATCGTTTATCAGGAAGCGGTCGGTCCCGCCGTGGGCCTGAGGCTCCGCAACCTCGACGGGACACAGGGCCCGGTTCTGTTCGAGCAGGGCTGGATGGCGCATCTGAACCCCGACGCCCATCCGACCGAGCGGGCCATCGTCTATGGGGTCGGCGACGGCAATACCGTTCGGCTGGCCGTGATGGACGTCGACCGGCCAGCCTTTCCGCGCTGGCTCACACCGGCGGGCGAGAAGGCCCTGTTCCCGACCTGGTCGGCGGACGGTGCCCGCATCTATTACGCCCTGGCCGGCGGGGACCAGCAGTTCCAGCTGATGATGATCCCGGCGGCCGGAGGGACACCGCGAACGGTTCCGATCGAGAGGTGGGACTATGGCTTGCGTACGGGCGAACTGTCGATCGCCACCCGCCTGTCTGGCGAGGACGGCGCGACGCGGCCGGGGGCCGCGCGGCTGTCGATCACGCGGGCCGACGGGCACCCGGTCGCGAACCCCGCCGGGCCGACCTATGTCGATAACCAGAACGGCCCGGTCTATTTCTATTCCGATGGCCGGACCACCCTGCGGTTACCCGAGGGCGACTACCGGATCGTCGCCACCCACGGGCCGTTCTCCCTGCCGCAGACGATCCAGGTTCGCGTCGATGCCGACCAGGCCGTCTCCGCCGCGCTGGACATTCCGCGGATCTGGGACGCGGAGGCCGCAGGCTATGCGTCGGCCGATCATCACGTCCATCTGAACGGCAGCGGGGTCAATGAACTGGATCTGGACGATCTGCTGCTGCCGATGCAGGGCGAGGACCTGGACTTCTCGGCGCCCATGGCCTGGAACCAGTACAACCGGTTCATCGACGCCGACCGCATCGGTCAGAAGGCGGCGGCCCCGGACGGAACGGCGGCCTGGCTGACGCAGGAAGTGCGTTCCGACTATCACGGTCATGTCGGAATGATCGGGGCGACCGAGGCCTTCCAGCCCTGGTTCTTCGGCCCGGCCAACCCCGTCTATGGCAATCGCGACCTGCACAATGGACTGGTGAACCCGTTCGCGCGGGCCCAGGGCGCCCTGGCGACCTATGTCCACCCCGTCGGCGGGGACAGCGACCCCTTCCTGGACCTGGCGGCCAACGGACTGCCGCTGGAACTGGTCGTTGATGGCGTGCTGTCCGACGGCATGGGGCTCGAACTGGTCTGCCAGTGGACCAGCCCCCTCGGCACGGCTCAGGCCTGGTACCGGTTCCTCAACATCGGGCGCGCCATGCCGGCCACCTCCGGCACCGACATGATGGCCAACTTCTATCGCGCGCCGGCCGTCGGTACGGCGCGAGCCTATGTCCCCGTGACCGACGCCCGGTCGGGCTTCGGGTCCGCCGTCGACAGTGTGCGGGCAGGCGAGGGCTTCGTGACCACTGGCCCCGCCCTGTTGTTCGAGGTCGGTGGCCGGACGCCGGGATCGACCGTCGATCAGGGCCGCCAGCCGTGGTCGATCGAGCTGATTAGCGTGCGGCCGGTCGAACGCGTCGAGATCATCGTCAACGGCCAGGTCGTCCAGACCCTGGACGGCTTCGGGGGCGACGGTCGCCAGCGGTTCTCCGGGACGGTCGACCTGCCGTCCGGCGGATGGCTCGCGGCCCGCGCCGTCGGAGGCCAGACGGGGTGGCCGGTCATGTCCTATGTCCACTTCGCCCATACCCAGCCGGTTTGGATCGACCACGTCGGCAGCACCGAGCCGGTGGCCGCGCGCGCTGCGGCAGCGGACCTGCTGAAGGCGCTGGACCACTCCGAGCGTCGCTTCGCCGAGAGTTACGGTGACGCGATCCCACCGGGCCTGCGTGCGCGCCTGACCGAAGCCCGGCGGCGGCTCACGCGCCCCGCCTGAGCAGAATTCGCGCTCACTTCCCGCCCTCCGGGGCATAGCGGGTCAATCAGTGAGGTGCTGGCGGAGACGGAGGGATTCGAACCCTCGGTACCGGTTACCCGGTACGACGATTTAGCAAACCGTTGCCTTCAGCCACTCGGCCACGTCTCCAGCAGACGGGTCGATAGCCGAGCCGGCGCGGCGGCGCAATCCGCGAAGCGGTGACCTGGACGTCGCGCCCCGCTATCGTCGTCCGATGCTCGCCACGCCCGCGCCCCTCCCGTCCCTCGACCGTATCGACCGCGCCCGCTTCGAGGCCGAGATCGTGCCGGCCGGACAGCCGGTCTTGCTCCGGGGGCTCGTGGCGGACTGGCCCAGCGTGCGAGCCGACAACATCCTAAGTCACCTGCGCGACCAGCCGGCCCCCCATCCGGTCGGGGTCTTCGTCGGCGATGCTGCCATGGGCGGGCGGTTCTTCTACGCTGATGATCTTCTCGGCCTCAATTTCCAACGGATCCAGCTCTCGTTGTCCGAGCTGCTCGATCGCCTGGCGGCGGGCGGGCCGGACTACTTGTACGCCGGGGCCATTCCCGTGCCGTCGCATCTGCCGGGGTTCGCCGAGGCCCACCCCATGCCGCTGCTGGCCCCCGATCGCGAGCGCCTGACCTCCCTCTGGCTCGGCAATCGCACGATCACCGCCGCGCATTGGGACCTGGCCCAGAACCTGGCATGCGTCGTCGCCGGACGCCGCCGCTTCACCCTGTTTCCGCCCGACCAGATCGGCAATCTCTACGTCGGGCCTGTGGACAACACCCTGGCGGGCCAGCCGATCAGTCTGGTCGATTTCGACGCCCCCGACCTGGACGCACATCCCCGGTTCGCCGAAGCCATGCGCCACGCCCGCGTCGCGGAGCTCGACCCCGGCGACGGGGTCTACATCCCCAGCCTGTGGTGGCATCACGTCCGGTCGCTCGACGACGTCGGGGCTCTGGTGAACTTCTGGTGGCGCGACGGCCCAGAGTGGATGGTGACGCCGATGTTCACCCTGTGGCACGCCATGCTGACCCTGCGCGACCTGCCGCCGAACGAGCGCCAGGCCTGGGGCGCCTTCTTCGACCATTACGTCTTCAAGACGGACAGAGACCCGATGGCCCACATTCCGGTCGAAGCCCGGGGCCTGATGGCCCCGATGACGCCGGAGATCATGGCGCGGCTGAAGCGCCTGTTGATGGGTCCGCTTTCTCGCTGAAGTAGAATTGTCCGCATCGACATACCCATGTTACTCAAGCCTCGTATCTTGGAGGACAGACATGAAGCGCGGTTGGGCAGGGCTGGTGCTGGCGGCCGTTTTGTCCATGACGGGGGCCGGCGCGAACGCTCAAGACGTCGATAGCCCTTCGGTCATCGAGTGGCGCGTAAAGGACCGCTTCCGGCTCTGGGATCAGGCTCGGAGCGGCCCGCGCAATCTGAGTCTCGAACATCTGCTGAACAATGTCGCAGACGCGGAGAACGCGAGCGGCGTGGAGCAGGCGATGCTCGCCTTCCTCGGGTCCCAACCGAATCTGCATCGCCGCGCATACTGGCGCGAGGGCGAAGAGACCTATGATCGCGATTTCATCTGGCCGCTCGGTTACCGGGTCGTGCTGTCGGTCAGAGGCGAGGCAGGCGAGACCTGCCGATGGAGCGCCGATCTCGAAGGGTTCGTTCCAGTTGAGCGACCCTGCGATAATCCCTTCGAAATGGCTCTGCCCAGGGTCGAGACGGTACAGGGCGAGCAGGTGCGTCTCGGCTCGCCTGCGGTCGAGGTGGTCGTGACCCCCGAGGGCGGAACGCCGATCCGGACCACGGTCCAGGTTCGCGACCGCTTGATCGCCTCCATCGGCGACTCCTATGCGTCGGGCGAGGGCAACCCGGATCGCCCGACAGACCTGGGTCCGATCCCGAGACGGTTCGATGCGTGGGATCAGACGTGGGACGGGCGTTGGGTCGGTCGTGATCCGGTCATATCCGACAGCAGCGAGCCGGAGTGGTGGGATCAGAGGTGCCATCGCTCCTTCCTGTCGCAGCACATGGTCGCGGCGCTTCGCTACGCGGCCGCAAACCCTCATGTCGCGACGACCTTTCTCACCTTCGCCTGCTCCGGCGCCCAGACCTTCTCCGGGGTCCTCGCGACCCAGCCCGAACCTCCAGGCTTCGCTGACGTCGGAGGCAACGCCCGGCTGAACTATCCTCAGGTCGAGGTTCTCCTGGCCAATATGTGTCCCCGGCCCCCGAATGGCCGCAGCCGCGACAGCACGACGGACGTCGAGCGGTCTCCGCGCTATTGGAACGGTCAGAGTGCGACCCGCTGGCGCTGCACAGGCAACCGCCGGGCCCGCGCAATCGACGCCCTTCTGGTCTCGATCGGCGGCAACGACATCGGCTTCGCTCCTGTCATTCAGGAGGCCCTCCTGCCCGAGCCGACCGGGCGTTCGCGCACCGAGCGTCGCCTTCTGAATTTTCTCCGGGGCCGGGCCTCGACGCCCGACGAAGCGTTCGCCCAGATCGGCGAGCCGGGTGAAACTACCGCGCCGCTGCCTCGGAATCTGGCTGCGATTCGTGACCGGCTGGAGGAGATTCTGCCTCCCGGTGCCCCGGTGCTGCAGACGGTCTATCCCAACCCGCTGAATGACGAGAAAGGCGCGTTCTGTGGCCCGGACAACCGACGGAGAAATGACGATATCGGGGTCCATGCCCAGGCGCTCACCAGCGTCGGTGCCTTCTGGCCGGAGCTCGAGATACTGGGGACCGCCGACTGGAGATCCGTCATCACCAAGGGCGAGATCACCGAGATTCAGAACAAGCTCGTGACCCCTCTTAATGGCGTCATTCGCAATCATGTCGATGCCGGGAGAGGCAGGTGGCAGATCGTCGATGCTTTCGAGCCGGCGTTCCGGACGCGTGGCTGGTGTGCGGTCGCGCCGACGGGAGACCTTCAGGAACTGGCCCTGCCGAACTGGCGTCGAGTTGACGGCGATGACCGTGGAGAATGGCACGACTGGGCGCCTCAACAGTGGGACCCGTACGCCTCCCGGCAGCGGCTGTTCCGGACGCCGAACGACGCGGCCCTGACCCAACAGCCCGTGGCACGCAACCGCTTCGGTTTCGGTGGCTGGGTCCTCGGTGGGGTGCTCACACCCCGCCAGGGGGCCGTGCTGGCCGCCATGTCCGGTGCCTTCCACCCGACGTTTGAGGCCCACGCCATCATCGGCTGGAGCCTAGGCGAGGCGTTGATCGCGACGCCCTTGCCAGAGTAGCCGCTGTAGCCCGCATCTTTCCCCGACGTGATCTTGTGACCGGAGACGCGGAGGGCTACGGCTGGGGTTCAACCGCTTCCAGGGAGAGCGACATGGCCGATCTCAATCAGGTCACCGAACACATCCGCGGCGCCGTCGGCGACAACTCCGGTCTGGGCAAGACCGTGAAGCTGGACCTGGGCGACCACGGCAAGATCTACATCGACGGGGCCTCGGTCCCGAACACCGTGACCAACGAGGACAAGCCCGCCGACGCCACGGTCTCGATGGCCTGGGACGACTTTATGGCCCTGTCGAACGGCCAGCTCGATCCCATGATGGCCTTCATGCAGGGCAAGCTGAAGATCGCCGGCGACATGATGATCGCCCAGAAGCTGGCCCCGCTGCTGAAGCGGTAGACGCGCACGCAACCTCTCCCTCCCCCCGCAGGGGGAGGGCAGGCGGCGAAGCCGCCGGGCGGGGGCGGCAAGGCAACAGACAGCCGATGTTCGGTTTGCTTCACCGGGCCGTCCCCACCCGGTCTCCGCTTCGCTCCGACCACCCTCCCCGAACGGTGAGGGAGAAACCGAGAGCACGACATGCATTTCCAGCACTCCGACCGCGGCCTCCACTACCAGGAGCGCGTCACCCGGTTCCTCGAGGACCGCGTCCTGCCGAGCGCCCAGGACTATTTCGCCGAGGTCCACGCCGATCCGACCCGCCAGCCGCCGACCATGGAGGCGATGAAGGCCGAGGCGCGCGAGGCCGGTCTGTGGAACATGTTCTTGCCCGGCGATCACGGCACGGGCCTGACGAACCTGGAGTATGCCCCGCTGGCCGAGGCCATGGGCAAGGCGGGGCTGTGGACGCCCGAGGTATTCAACTGCAATGCCCCCGATACCGGCAATATGGAGGTCCTCCATATGTACGGGAACGCCGGGCAGCAGGACCGCTGGCTCAAGCCCCTGATGGCCGGCGAGATCCGTTCGGCCTTCCTGATGACCGAGCCCGAGGTCGCGTCCTCCGACGCCACCAACATCCAGACCCGCATCGAGCGCGATGGCGACCATTACGTCATCAACGGCCGCAAATGGTGGTCGACCAACATGGGCCACCCCAACGTCGCCATCTCCATCGTCATGGGCAAGACCGACACGGGCGCCGCGACCCACGCCCAGCAGTCCCAGGTCCTGGTCCCGACCGACACGCCCGGTTTTCGCGTCGAGCGCATGCTGACCGTGTTCGGCTATGACGAGCGCCCGATCGGCCATGCCGAGGTCGTGCTCGACAACGTCCGCGTGCCGGTCGAGAACTTGATCGCCGGCGAGGGCAGGGGCTTCGAGATCGCGCAAGGCCGCCTGGGGCCCGGCCGCATCCACCACTGCATGCGCGTCATCGGCTGCGCCGAACGCGCGCTCGAACTCATGTGCGAGCGGCTGCTCAACCGTACGGCCTTCAAGAAGCAGATCGCCGAGCACTCGGTGTGGGAACAGCGTGTGGCAGAGGCGCGCACCAACATCGAGATGTGCCGCCTGATGGTGCTCAAGGCCGCCTGGATGATCGATCAGGCCGGGGCCAAGAACGCCAAGTCCGAGATCGCCCAGATCAAGGTCGCCGCGCCCCGCATGGCGCTCCAGGTCATCGACGACGCCATCCAGGCGTTCGGCGGGGCGGGCGTTTCGGGCGACACGCCCCTGGCCGAGCTCTATGCCACGGTCCGCACCCTGCGCATCGCCGATGGCCCCGACGAGGTCCACAACCGCACCATCGCCCGGCTGGAGTACGCAAGGCATGGCGGCCGCCCGGTGAAGTGACACCGGGTGTCAGCAACGTCGCAGGGGGCGCCGGTTTCGGCAACGAAACCAGAACGGGCGTGTTAGCGTAGTCCGCTGCGAAGCGGGCCACCCCCGCCGTTACGGAGCCGACACCGATGCAAGCGCCAGCGCGTACCCTGGCGGTCGACGCCGACGACCTCGCCCGTTTCCGCGCCGTGCGCGCGGCCATGCCCGCCCTCGCCGAGGGTTTGTCGACCGAAGACCTGTCCGCCCAGGCCATGGCCGACGCCAGCCCGGGCAAGTGGCATCTGGCCCATTCCAGCTGGTTCTTCGAGGCCATGATTCTGGCGTCCGAGCCCGGATACGACCCCGTCAATCCTCGCCTGCAGACCCTGTTCAATTCCTACTATGAAAGTCTCGGCCGCCGGGTCGAACGGCACGAGCGCGGGCTAATGACCCGGCCCTCGGTCGAGGATATCCTGGCTTATCGCGCCGAGATCGACCGCCGCATGGAAGCTCGCATCGAACAGGGCTTCGACGGCGAGCTGGACGCCTATCTGTTCACCTTGGGCCTGCATCACGACCAGCAGCATCAGGAGCTGTTCCTGATGGACCTCCTGGCCCTGATGGCTCGCTCGCCCCTGGACCCCGTGGCCTATACGACGGAGCCCCGGCCCGGCGGGCCGCCGCAAACCGCGCGCGGCGGCGCGACCCGCTTCGAGGGCGGTCTGGTCGAGATCGGCCACCACGGCCCCGGCTTCGCCTTCGACAATGAGGGCCCCTGTCACAAGGTCTGGCTGGAGCCCTTCAGCCTCGACCACGACCTGGTCACCAACGGCCAGTGGATCGCCTTCATCGAGGATGGCGGTTACCGGCGGCCCGAGTTCTGGTTCGCCGACGGCTGGGACACGGTCAAGGCCGAGGCTTGGGACGCGCCGCTTTACTGGCGCAATGACGACGGTGCCTGGACCACCTTGAGCCTGACGGGTCGGATCGCCGTCGACCCTGACGTCCCCGTCCGTCACATCAGCGCCTATGAGGCCGAGGCCTTCGCCGCCTGGTCCGGCCGTCGCCTGCCGACCGAGGCGGAGTGGGAAAGCGCGGTCGCCACCGCGCCCGACGTCTTCTCCAATCTGTTCAACGAGGTATGGCAGCACACCTCATCCGCCTACGCGCCCTATCCGGGGTTCAAGCCGACCGAGGGCACGGCGTCGGAGTACAACGGCAAGTTCATGGCCAATCAGCGCGTCTTGCGCGGCGGCTGTTTCGCCACCCCGCCGGGCCACGCCCGCGCCACCTATCGCAACTTCTTCTATCCCCATCAGAGGTGGGCCTTCATGGGCCTGAGACTGGCGTCCGACGCCGTCGCCGCCGGCCGCCCGCGCATCGAGACGGTCGAGACGGCCCGCTTCCGCGCCGAACTGATCGCGGGTCTGTCGCGCCCGCAGAAGGCCGTCTCGCCCAAATGGTTCTACGACGCCGCCGGATCCGACCTGTTCGAGGACATCACCCGTCTGCCGGAATACTATCCGACGCGTCAGGAGGCGGCCCTTCTGCGCGCCCTCGCCCCCGCCCTGACCGATCGTTTCGGCGAGAACGCCGTCCTGGTCGAGTTCGGCTCCGGGGCCAGCGAGAAGACCCGGATCCTGCTCGACAGCGCCTCGACGCTCGCGGCCTATGTCCCCATCGACATCAGCCCCGATGCGTTGAACGCCGCCGCCGCCTCGATCGCCGAGGCCTATCCCCATCTGGAGGTCGCGCCGATGGTCGGCGACTTCCTCAATCTCGCGCCCCTGCCCGAATTGGGTCGGGGTCGCCGGATCGGCTTCTTTCCCGGCTCCACCATCGGCAATCTGGAACCGGATCAGGCCGTCGCCTTCCTGGCCAATGTCCGGGAGCGGCTGGGGCCGACCGCCCTGTTCATCCTCGGCGTCGATCTGGTCAAGGATCCGGCCATCCTTGTCGCCGCCTATGACGACGCCCAGGGCGTGACGGCCGCCTTCAACCGCAACCTGCTGGTCCGCGCCAATCGCGAGCTCGGTGCCGACTTCGACCTAGACGGCTTCGTCCACGAGGCCCGCTGGAACGCCGACCAGTCGCGCATAGAGATGCATCTGAAGGCGACGCGCGCGATGACCGTCCGGTTCGGCGATCACACCGTGGCTTTCGCGCTCGGCGAGACCATCCACACCGAGAGCTCGCGCAAGTTCTCTCAGGACTCCCTCGCCGCCATTGCCCAGGCCGCGGGCTGGCGCGTCGCCGACTTCCAGATCAGCCCCGAACCGTCTGTGGCGATCGCCGTGCTGGCATGAGTGACCCTCTCCCTATGGGAGAAGGAGCAATGAAAGGGCGGCCGGTGATCCCGCGGCCGCCCTTTCATTCGTTACTGGTCTCAGACCCTATTCGGCCTGGCCCTCGACATCGTTCGGACGACGCGTCCCGTGCGAAGCCTCGCCGCCCTTGCGGCCGGCCTGGGCGGCCAGGCTGCGATCCTGAGAGAAGCTGCGCTTCTCGCTGGGCACGCTGGCACCGCCCTTGCGGGCGATCTCGCGCTGGCGGGCGGGGTCCATCGACGCGAAGCCTCGTTTGGAGACTCCAGACGGACGGGTGGGTTGTCCTTCGGCCATCAGATGATCCCTTTACTGTCTTGGTGCTTGCGGTTGGATTTGAAACCCCGCCGTCCCGCCAAGGTTCCAAAGGTCCGCGATATCAACCGCGTGCGAATCAACTGGCGGCTTACTCCGTCCCCGGCCACTCGACCTGACCGTCATTGTCGCCCGGTTGGGGCGGGATCTCGTCGGGCGTGCCGGCGGGATCGATCTCGGGCTGCGGCGGCACGGGATTCATCGGCGGGATTTCGGGCTGGGGGGTCGGGTCGGTCATGTCGGCTCTCCGGTTGAAACAGGGTCGCCCTTCCGGAACCGCCCTGAGGCCCCGGGGTTCAATCCGGCAGTAGCAACGCGTCCCGGAGACCTCCCAATGACCGACCTCGATCCGACCCTGAGCGCCGAAGACATCGTCGACGACATCGACACCCGCCGCGAGACCCTCGACGCCGAGGGCGACCGCTGGATGGTGGACGGCGAGCGCAAGGCCTTCGCCCGCGAGCAGGGCCTGCGCCAGGCGCTCCGCAACGACATCGACACCGGCCGTTCCTGGGCTCGGGACCGCGCCACCCAGGCCCGGACCCGCATCGAGGAAGAACCGATGAAGGCGACCCTCTACGCCCTCGGTGCCGGCGTGCTCATCGGCATCCTGCTGCGTCGCTAGAACCTAGGCGGGTCCGGACGCCGCTCGCACGGGCGGCGTCCCGGCCACCGCCCGATCCGACACGAACGGATTGGTCCGCCGCTCCTCGCCGAAGGTCGAGTGCGGCCCGTGCCCCGGCACGAAGGTCACGTCAGCGCCCAGCGGCCACAACTTGTCGACCACCGACCGGATCAGGGCGTCAGGGTCGCTCCTCGGAAAGTCGGTTCGCCCGACCGACCCCTTGAACAGCACATCGCCTACCTGGGCGAACCGGGCCGCCTCATTGAAGAAGATAACATGGCCCGGCGTGTGCCCCGGGCAGTGCCGCACCGCCCAGCGCGTCTCACCCAGCGTCAGTTCGTCACCTTCGTCCAGCCAGCGGGTCGGCTGAAAGCCCCGCGCCTCGGGCAGGCCGTACATCTGGCCCTGCGCCGCGATGCCGTCGATCCAGAACTGGTCGTCCGGATGTGGCCCGATGATGGGCGCGCCCGACTTCTCGGCCATCTCGGCGGCGCCGCCCGCGTGATCCAGATGCCCGTGGGTGATCCAGATCTGATTGAGCGTCAGCCCGCGCCGCGCGACCTCGCCCATGACCGCGTCGACCGACCCGCCCGGATCGATCACGGCGGCCGTCATCGTCTTGGTGCACCACACGGTCGTGCAGTTCTGCTGCAGCGGCGTGACCGGCGTCACGAACACGCCGACCGGTGAGGGGGACTGAGTCATGCAACGACCATAGCCTCTCCCTCCCCCGTGGGGGAGGGTGGTCGCGCAGCGACGGGGTGGGGTTGGTCCCGAGAGCCAGGGGAGGGGATGCCGCCCCCGCGTTGACCTTTCGCCCGCCTCTCGACATAAGGGCGGGCTTCGAGGTGCCGCTCCGGATGGGGCGGCCTTTCTGCTTTCACATCCCCCGCGTGCGCCCGCCCTGTGGTGCCGCCCCAGAGCGTCAGATCCGTCCATGCAAGTCGTCCAGAAATCCACCGAAGGCCTGAGCCGCGTCATCGCCGTGACCATCCCGGCCGCCGAGCTGACCGCCAAGCTGGACGCCAAGGCCGCCGAGTTCGCCCCCAAGATGAAGCTCAAGGGCTTCCGCCCGGGCAAGGTGCCGGTCTCGCACGTCAAGAAGACCTTCGGCCGCGACATGATGGGCGAGATCGTCAACGACGCCATCAATGAAAGCAGCGCCAAGGCCCTCGACGAGGTCAAGGTCCGTCCGGCTGCCCCCGCCGAGATGAAGCTGACCTCGGACATGGACAAGGTCCTCGCCGGCTCCGACGACCTGGCCTACGAGATGGCGCTGGAAGTCATGCCCGAGTTCGAGCCCGTCGATCCCAAGACGCTCAAGCTGGAACGCCCCGTCTACGAAGCCTCCGACGCCGATCTGGACGAGGCGCTGAAGGAACTGGCCGGTCAGGCCAAGTCCTACGAGGACAAGAAGGGCAAGACCGTCAAGGCCGCCGACGGCGACCAGCTGACCATCGACTTCCTCGGCAAGCTGGACGGTGAGCCCTTCGAGGGCGGCGCGGCCGAGGACGCGGATCTGGTGATCGGCTCCAACCGCTTCATCCCCGGCTTCGAAGAGCAGCTGAAGGGCGCCAAGGTCGGCGAGGAAAAGATCCTCTCGGTCACCTTCCCGGAAGACTATCAAGCCAAGAATTTGGCCGGAAAGCTGGCCACCTTCGACGTCAAGGTGAAGGCCATCAAGGCCGAAGCCGAAACCCAGATCAACGACGAATTCGCCAAGCGCATCGGGCTGGAGAGCCTGGACAAGCTCAAGGACCTGCTGCGCCAGAACCTGAACCAGCAGTACGCCGGTGCCGCCCGCTTCAAGCTGAAGCGCGCATTGCTGGACGAGCTGGACAAGAAGCACAGCTTCGACCTGCCGCCCAAGATGGTCGACGCCGAGTTCGACGGCATCTGGCAGCAGGTCCAGGCCGACAAGGAAGCCGGCAACCTGTCGCCCGAGGACGCCAAGAAGTCCGAGAAGAAGCTCAAGGACGAATACCGCAAGATCGCCGAGCGCCGCGTGCGCCTGGGTCTGGTCCTCGCTGAGATCGGCCGCGCCAACAACGTCGGCGTGACGGATCAGGAGCTGAACAACGCCATCATGGCCGAGGCCCGCAACTATCCGGGCCAGGAGCGCCAGGTGCTGGACTTCTACCGCCAGAACCCCAACGCCGCCGCCCAGATGCGCGCCCCGATCTATGAGGAAAAGGTCTGCGACCTGATCTTCGGCCTGGCCGAGGTCAAGGACACGCCGATCACCAAGGACGACCTGCTCAAGGACGAAGACGAGGCGTAGTCCGCACGCGGCTTTTCCCTCTCCCTCGGGGGGAGGGTGGTCGAAGCGTAGCGGAGACCGGGTGGGAGAGGCCGGGCGAGCCGGACGCAGATCGGCTGTGGATCGCCTTGACCTCCCCACTCGGTCGCTGCGCGACCTGCCCTCCCCGGACGGGGAGGGAGAGATGCCTTGCACTCGCTCGCCACGATCGCGATATCAGGGGGACAAGGTGACCGGCCGAGTCGCCCGCCCTGCATCCAGCGAGACCTCATGCGCGATCCCATCGACTACATCTCGAACAATCTCGTCCCCATGGTGGTGGAACAGTCCAGCCGGGGCGAGCGCGCGTTCGACATCTTCTCGCGCCTGCTGCGCGAGCGGATCATCTTCCTGACCGGCCCGTTCGAGGACGGCATGGCCAGCCTGATCTGCGCCCAGCTGCTGTTCCTGGAATCGGAGAACCCGAAGAAGGAAATCAGCATGTACATCAACAGCCCCGGCGGTCAGGTGACCTCGGCGCTCGCGATCTACGACACCATGCAATACATCAAGTCGCCGGTCTCGACCGTGGTCATGGGCATGGCGGCCTCGGCCGGTTCCCTGATCCTGACGGCCGGCGAGGCGGGCCAGCGCATCGCCCTGCCGAACGCCCGGGTCATGGTGCACCAGCCCTCGGGCGGGTTCCGCGGCACCGCCTCGGACATCGAGCGCCACGCCGAGGACATCATCGCCACCAAGCGCCGCCTGAACGAGATCTACGTCCAGCACACCGGCCGCACCTATGAGGAGGTCGAGCGCACCCTGGACCGCGACCACTTCATGACGGCGGAAGAGGCCAAGGCCTGGGGCATCGTCGACCACGTCTACGACAAGCGCGAACAGGCCGAAGGCGAAGGCATCAAGACCGTCTAGGTGCAGAGAACGCGCGACAATTCAGGCACCGTCGTCGTCGGTGGTGCGACCTACGAATGGGAAATCCGCCGCCAGCCCCGGCCGGTGGCGGACGGCAAGTGGGAGGGCATTGCCATCACGTTGAGGCTTTCGGGCTATCCGCGCGAGGCGATCGTCCAGTTCCCCATGCCCATGCATCCCAGCGGCCGGCCCGAGATGGAAAAGCAGCGCATCGATCTAGATGCCGTCACCACGGCCGTGACGTCCATCATCGAGGCCGGGTGGGAGCCCACCTCGCGCGGCCGGGCCATGGTCTTCGAAGTCGACGCCCAGGGGCGCTGACGGTCAGGTGGCGCAGCGACCAGTTGGGGGCGGCCTCACGGCCGTTCGCGAAACACCCGGAACCCGACCTCGTCGGCGATCGCCAGCATCTCGGTATCGCCCGAGGTGTCGCCATAGGCCGCCGCTAGCCGCAGGCCCGGCCCATAGGCGGCCCTCAGCCGGCGCACCTTCTCCGCGCCCCGACAGTTCGGGCTTTCGAATGTGCCCGTCACCCGGTCGTCGGCGTCGAACGTCAGGTCGGTGCCCAGCAAGCCTTCGGCCCCCAACCGCCGGGCGAACGGCGCGACCGTCAGGGCAGGGGAGGCCGTCACGACGACACGGTGCGCCCCCCTCTGACCCCAGTCGTTCCAGACCTCCAGGGCGTCCGGCCGCATCAGCCTGCGCCAGGCCCGGGCGGCATATGCCTCCGCGTCGGCCTCCAGTTGCGCCCGGCTGACGCCCTTCAGGAACTCCTTCACCGCCGCCGCCTTGATCGCTCCCCGGTCCCGGTCGCGGGCATAGGCTGCCGTCGCCGGGGCCAGCCGAACCAGCCCCATGGCCCAGCCCCGTCGCCCCGCGCGTTTTCTCAGGAAGGTCGTGAAGCTGTCCCGGACCGTCAGTGTCCCGTCGAAATCGAAGGCGACGATGGCCTGTCCGGGGGCGGGGGGCTGGCGAACGCCCGGTGTGGCCCCCATGTCACCCATTCGCCGCAATCCCCGCCCAGCCTGAACCGATCCCCGGCGAACCATCCCCGTCTAAGCCGATATGCCCCTCCCTGGCGGGGTTGTGGCGGGCGTCGGGATGGGTGATTGTCATTTTTTGAATATCTTCGCGTCCATAGTGGTGGAATCAACGCGAGGGCAGCGCGTTCCCTCCCCGGGATGCGAGAGTGAGAAGGGTCCATGACCAAAGCCGCCGGCACTGACGCCAAGTCGACGCTCTACTGCAGCTTCTGCGGCAAGAGCCAGCATGAGGTGCGCAAGCTCATCGCCGGACCGACCGTGTTCATCTGCGATGAATGCGTCGAGCTGTGCATGGACATCATCCGCGAAGAGCACAAGATCGGCTTCGTCAAATCCAAGGACGGGGTCCCCACGCCCAAGGAGATCCGCGAGGTTCTGGATGACTACGTCATCGGTCAGAACCACGCCAAGAAGGTCCTCTCGGTCGCGGTCCACAACCACTACAAGCGCCTGAACCACGCGACGAAGAACAACGACGTGGAGCTGGCCAAGTCCAACATCATGCTGATCGGGCCCACGGGTTCGGGCAAGACGCTGCTGGCCCAGACCCTGGCGCGCATCATCGACGTGCCCTTCACCATGGCCGACGCCACGACCCTGACCGAGGCCGGTTATGTGGGCGAGGACGTCGAGAACATCATCCTCAAGCTGCTCCAGGCATCCGACTACAACGTCGAACGGGCCCAGCGCGGTATCGTCTACATCGACGAGATCGACAAGATCAGCCGCAAGTCCGACAACCCCTCGATTACCCGCGACGTCAGCGGTGAGGGCGTGCAGCAGGCCCTTCTGAAGATCATGGAGGGCACCGTCGCCTCCGTGCCGCCTCAGGGTGGACGCAAGCACCCCCAGCAGGAGTTCCTGCAGGTCGACACCGCCAACATCCTGTTCATCGTCGGCGGTGCCTTCGCCGGCCTGGAAAAGGTCATCTCCGCGCGCGGCGCCGGGGCCTCGATCGGTTTCGGCGCCAAGGTCAAGGACGTTGACGAGCGCCGCACCGGCGACATCCTCAAGGGCGTCGAGCCCGACGACCTGATGCGCTTCGGCCTGATCCCCGAGTTCATCGGCCGACTGCCCGTGCTGGCGACGCTGGAAGATCTGGACGAGGCCGCTCTGGTCACCATCCTGACCGAGCCCAAGAATGCCCTGGTCAAACAGTACAAGCGCCTGTTCGAGATGGAGAACGTCGGCCTGACTTTCACCGACGACGCGCTCAACGCGGTCGCCAAGAAGGCCATCACGCGCAAGACCGGCGCGCGTGGCCTGCGCTCGATCCTGGAGGGCATCCTGCTCGAGACCATGTTCGAACTCCCGACCTTCGACGGCGTCGAGGAAGTGGTCGTCAACGCCGAGGTCATCGAAGGCCGCGCCCAGCCCCTCCTGATCTACGCCGAAAAGAAAAAAGCGGACGGCGCGGCTTAAAGAGCCCCTCTCCCCATGGGAGAGGGTAGATTTTTCAATCATCGGCACTCGCAAGGATTCGCCCAATGAATCCAATGCCCGAACAATTCGAAACCGGACTTTCTCGCCCGCATTGACGAGTTTGTATAATGTGCCCTGGTCCCGTCGCCAGGGAAGGGCGCAAGGCTTTTCGAGCTTGTCGCGGCGGAAGCGGTTGCAGCGAGGGCCTTCCGACTGGAGGCCGTGAAGAGTGGTCATCCGGCGTCCGGGGCCGGGAGGTGGCGTGAGGTTATCGAATGGTTCCCGGCGACGGGCTCAAGCAGCCCGGGACCGCGTCACGGGCGGTAGCCCACCAAAAAGATCATGGGCAGAAGACCCATGATGTTCAGGGGATCGGCTCTCGCAAGGACGCCGACTGGGTCTGCGCGCTCGGCGTCTTAAGGGCAGCATGACCGGCCCCTGGCTGGGCATTGCGGCCACCGACGGCCTGGTCAGTCTGCGCTTCGGCGGGTTCTACCGCATCGAAGCCGACGGGATCGCCGAGGTCTACGCCTTCCACGACCTGATCGACCTGATGCGCCAGGCCGGGATCAATCCCTTGCCCGCGCCGCCCGCCCGGCGTCCAGGTTCCTGGACACGCTGGCGGTTCCTGGGAGAGACGATTGCGAGGGCCGCGAACCAGGGACCGAATGAGAGAAGGCTTTGGCAAGACCCCCGGCCGGGGCCCGCAAGAAAACGGGACCGTTCCGCGCGAGACGGAACGGTCCCCAGTGTGCGGCCGTCAGGAAGGGGTCAAGCAGCCGCGAGCCAGAACCGGACCTGGGTGAGCGCAGTGGCCTCCCAGCCCAGTTCAAGATGATTGACGGCGAGCGTGGCGCTGCCGCCATGGTTGGTCACACCGACGATGTCGCGGCAACTCTGGATGAACACCACACCATCGGACGGACCCGTGTGCTCGTTGTGCAGCAGGGCGATGTCATTCTGATTGCCGCATAGATTGTGGATCCGCACGCCGGACGGCGAGGGGGCGTTGCGAATCGTGTTCACGAGGGACGCGCCCAGATAGGCGTCGATTCCGGGTCCGCTACTGTAGAAGCCCTGGCCGCCATGATAGGTGGTGTACCAATCCTGCTCATAGGTCGGCAGGGCGTAGGTGGCGTCCCAACGCTTCAGCAGCTGGGCAGAGCCCGGGAAATAGGTCGAGGCATAGGTCCACTCCGCCCCTTCGCGCCACGCGCCGTAGCAGACCAGATATTCGTGAGGCGTCGGGCCATTGATGACGCCCCCACATTCTGGATAGACCACCAGGCTGAAGGTCCAGCCGTGGCGGAACGACAGGTCGATGCCGTTGTTGGCGGAGCCGAGCAAGATCAGCCGGCGGATGTCGCCGCGATAGTTGGTTCCCCAGCTCCTGCGGACATTGGAGACATACATGCGAGCATTCGACGCCGCCTTGGACCAGGCCACGACATCGACCTGGGTGGCACCGGTGCGGCTCTTGATGATGGCGATGGCGTCGGCGATCTGTTCGGACCAGAAGTAGCCGTCCCCGTTCTTGTGCGGCAGCCCCAGGGCGAAGACCTTGTATCCCGCGCCCGACAGGGACTGCATCATGCCGGTCGAGGGACACGAGTAGCGCCCGCAGCCATAGGGTCCAGCCTCGTTGGGGTCGGCCCAGGCGACGTCGGCGTCCTGGTTGGCTCCGTGCACCAGCAGCACGGGCACGGGCCGCGTTCCCGTGTTCCAGCCGGGCGCATAATACATCAGGAACTTGGACGAATGCGGCGAGGCGTCGGCGAAATAGGTGGCGCGCTGGCCCGTCTGGTCGCCGCGTCCGTCGGGCGGAAAGGCTTCCTGGGTGAAGGCGCTGGTGGTGTCGCGCCACCGCTCCACCCGCACCCAGCCGTTCTGGATGCCGCTGCTGTAGGTCGCCTCCAGCGTCGTCGGCCCGGCCGTCGCCGGCCCGGCGAGCATGCCGCCCAGTCCCAGCGCCATGGCCAGCGCCATCAGCAGGCGGCGCCCGGCCGGTCTGGGGTTCTGTCTGCGGATCGTGAACATCGAAGCCTCCTCCCTGTCGGCTCGCGTCGAACCCTGATCAGTCGGCGGGCGAGCCTTGCCGCAGACGGATATCCTCGGCGATCCGACGCCGCGTCGCGTGGCATACGTCCAGATCGCCGAAGGTCAGAAAGCCGTGGATCGTGCCTTGGACCACCTCGGTCGCGACGGGCGTCCCGGCTGCGTCCAGCCGTCGCGCATAGGCCAGGCCCTCGTCGCGCAGCGGGTCGTGGTCGGCCACGAGGACGTAGGCCGGGGCCAGGCCCGACAGGTCTGGCGCATTGATCGGCGACACGCGAGGATCGCTGGAAACGCCGCCCCCAGCCGCCAGATACCAGGCCAGGGTACCCGAGATCGCGTCCCGGCTGAGGAACAGGTCGCCGTTCCCGTTGGCTATGCGCGAGGGATAGGCCTCGTGCGGTCGACTGCCGTCGATCACGGGATAGAGCAGATACTGGGCAGCGAGGCGTTGGCCGTGATCCCTGGCATGCTGGGCGACGACCGCCGCCAGATTCCCGCCCGCGCTGTCGCCCATGACCATGATCCGGGCCGGATCGCAGCCCAGGTCGGCGGCGTTCCGCGCCGCCCAGCGCGTCGCCGCCAGCGCGTCGTCGAGGCCCGCCGGAAAGCCGTGCTCAGGCGCGAGACGGTAGTCGACGCTGACGAACACCGCCCCGGACAGACGGCATAGGGCCCGCATCAGCCCGTCGTAGCAGTCCAGGTCGCCGACCGCCCATCCGCCGCCGTGGAAGAAGACGACCAGGGCCGGGGCCGCGACCGTGGGGGCCTCCGAATTGTAGAGCCTCGCGGGCCGGGCACCGTCGCCTCCGTCGACGGTGATGGCGGTGGCGCAGACTCCGTCCTCGTCCGGAGACGTCCCGGCGAAGGCCTTGAAGATCGTCGCCGCCTGGGTGCGGGCGGCGACCGCGAGGTCGTCGGCCCCACTGATGTCCATCTGACGCGTCATGGCGTTCAGATCCTCGAGCAGGGCCCGGGATTGGGGGTCCAGCATCGTTCGCCTCAGTAGCGCCAGATCACGCGCAGGTCGTAGGTGCGCGGCGCGGCGTAGAAGCCTAGTTGTACCCCCGGGAAATCGGCCAGGTTGAAGCCCTGGACCCGCACCGCCTCGTCCGTTGCATTCTGGACCCCGGCCCGGACCTCCCACACGCCGTCGGTCGATCGGAGCGCGGCGAAGGCGTTGACGAGAGTGTAGGCCTCCTGGCGCAGGATCGGCGAGTCGGTGATCTCGGTCGCGATCTCGCTGCGGTATCCGGCGTCGCCGTGCAGAACCAGTGTCAGGCCGTTGTCCAGCGGCTGCTCCCAGGTCGCGGCCAGGCTGGCGTTGACCTCGGGGCTGTTGACCAGGGCGCGGTCGCTGACGTCGGTCGCGACGCCGCCGACCAGGATGTCGAACTCGTCGTACTGAGCGTCCAGCAGTCCAAGAGAGGCGTTGATCGACAGCTGGTCGGTCGGGCGAGCCGCAAGCTCGAACTCAAGCCCCTGGATGGTCGCCGCCGCCGCATTGGTGAACAGGCTGACGAACACGCCCGTGACCGGATCGGAGCCGAAACTCGTCACCTGGATGTCGGTGTAATCGTTGTAGAAATAGGCGGCGTTGAAGATCAGCCGACCGTCCATGCCGGTGATCTTGGCCCCAGCCTCATAGCTCCAGACGAATTCCGGCCGGAAGGGCTCGAAAGAGAAGTCGTTGGTCGCCCGACCGTCGAAGCCGCCGCTCTTGAACCCGCGCGAGGCCGAGGCATACAGGAGCACGTCTTCGTTGGGCGTGTAGGCCAGCGACACCTTGGGCGTGAAGGCGTCGAAGTCCTCATCGCCCGTGATCGGCGTTCCCGCCGTCCCCTGTCCGGCCAGGAACGGCGGCGTGTTGTCGATCACCGATACGGTCGGATCGAAGAAGTTCTCGAACCGCCGCGTCGAGGACTTCTCCTCTGTGGTGTAGCGGAGGCCCGCTCCGATCGAGAGCCGTTCGGTCAGGTCATAGGAAACGTCCGCGAAGATGGCCCAGGACTCCGTGTCCTGGCGCGTATCCGCGAGGCTGGACGTCTGGAAGCCGAAGGCGGTGACCGGAAAGCCGAAGATGGTCGCACCGCCGTTGTCGACTCCGGAGAAGGTCGTGTCCTCGTCCTTGAAGTAGTAGACGCCGGCCGTGCCGGTGAACCGCCCGCCGGCGTCATAGCTGGCGCGGAACTCCTGACTGAACTGGGTCTGGTCCTGCAGCAGCAAGATGTCCAGGATCGGCAGGGGCGAACCGTCCGTGTCCAGGTTCAGGTCGAAATCCAGCTCTCGATAGGCGGTGATCGATTGCAGCGTCACCGCGTCCGACACGTCGTAGCGCACCGTGACCGAGGCGCCGTATCCGGTCAGGTCCGACAGGCCGTTGGCGTTGACGTCGACCTCATAGGGGTCGGTCGCGGCCGGGAATGTGACCAGCGTACCGTTGGTCAGGGCCCCGGTCAGGGCTGTCTCGCGCACGGGGCTGCGCGAGGAGTCGGGGCGGTCGCGCTTGGCGTCCACGCTTAACAGAACCTGCAGCCGGTCGCTGGGCGTCCAGTCCAGGGCGATGCGGCCGGCCAGGCTGTTCTGGTCGCCGTCGTCCCGGCCGTCGATCGTGTTCTCGGCGTACCCCTCGCGCTCGGACCAGGCGAAGGCGATCTTGCCGTTCAGGACACCGTCGATCAGCGGCCCGCCGAGCCGTCCCTTCAGGATGCGGGCGTCAAAGTTGCCGATCCCGGTCTCCAGATAGGCGTCGGGCGTGGAGGGCGGGGGCGACGAGACGAACTTGACCGCCCCGCCGATGGTGTTGCGGCCATACAGCGTCCCCTGGGGCCCGCGCAGGACCTCGATGCGATCGACGTCGAACAGTTCCAGGAAGGCCGCCTGCGACCGGGCGATGAAGACGTCGTCGACATAGATGCCCACGCCCGGATCGGCGAAGGCGAGGGAATCGTTCTGGCCCACCCCGCGCAGATAGACGACGGCATTGGCTCCGTCGCCCCGGTCCAGATAGAGGTTCGGCACCGAGTACTGGATGCCCGAGATGTCGTCGGCCTGCAGGTCCGACAGCCGTTCCTCGCTGAAGGCCGAGACGGCGACCGGCACGTCCTGTAGCGATTCCGCCCGGCGCCGTGCCGTGACCACGATCTCGTCCAACTGGGTCTCGCCGGTCTGGGCCGAGGTGGCCTCCTGGGCGTGGACCCCGGTCGCCGTCGTCAGCGCCGCCAGCGAACAGGCCCCCAGCAGAAGCGCGCGGCCCCAGTCGCCCGCGCGCCCATGGCGCGGATGTGCCTTGGTGATCCTCATGGTTCCCGTCCCTCTGTCTCGACCACCGATCTCAGTCGGCGTTGGGCGATGACGATGCGAGGGCGCTGGCTTTCGGTCTATGACAGCCGCGTTCAATCGTTCAGGACAAATTCGCTCACAGCGGGACGCCAGCCGGCGGGCGTCACTCCGTTCCACGCCTTGAACGCGCGAGCGAAGCTGCGGCTGTCGGAGAAGCCCAGGGTCTCGGCCACGTCGGTCGGATGGCGATGGGCCGCCAGCATCTGCTTGGCCCGGTCGTTCAGGCCCTGGGCGCGCAACTGGCGAAAGCCGGTTCCGGCCTGGGTCAGGCGTCGGCGAAGCGTGGCCACGCTGACCCCCAGCCGCTGGGCCGCCTCGGCTTGGTCGTCGATGCCGGCCGTGATGACGTCGCCGACCCGCCGGATGAAGTCGGTCGTGTCGGCGGCCTGTTCCCGCTCGAGGATCATCGCCTCCACGGCCGCATAGACGTCGACCGCGCGTCCCTTCCGGTTGGCCAGGGCGACGGGCATCTCGGCAGTGTCGAGGTCGTATTCCAGGGCATAGACCGAGCCGCCCGTCTTTACCGGCGTCGTCCAGAACGACAGAAATCCGTCAGACGCGGTGCGGCGCGGTCGGCGCGTCCTCACGCTCCGCAGACTCGAGCCCAGGTCCCGGCCGGCCGCCAGGGACAGCATGGCGTGCAGGAAGATCAGCACCCCCTCCATCGTCGCATAGGCCGCCGGCGAGTTCGCGGGAAAGGCATAGGGAAAGTCATGGTCGTCGATGACGTAAGCCAAGCCGTGGCGGCGGCGCTCGACGCGATTGAAGTGACCCCCGTGGACCAGGTTGTAGGCGCGCGCGATCCGTTTCATGGCTTCCTGCACATGCCCCGCGTCGGCCAGGGTCTCGACAACGAAATCGGTGGTTCCGATCGCGAGGGGACGGAGCGAGAGGTGACAGGTTTCGTCGCCCGCCCTTAGTGAAAGTCGCTGCAGCAGGCGGAAATGCTCGACCAGCGGCAGGGGACTCACCGGCGCGCCCATGTCCAGCGTGTCGGCGAAGCGCCAGAGCGGTGCCACGTCATCGCTTTCAATCGTCAGGCGATCAGGATCGACAAGGACGGCTGCCATCGTGTGACGCTGTCAACTTCGGACCGGGGATGCAATGGCTTAGGACAGCGCACGGCGGTCGGCCTCGGGGAGGTCGTCGTACTCGCCTGACAAAGACCCTGTCCTTCGCTCAACCCTTGCGGGTCGAACGGGGATCGCGGGAACGCTCACCGACTACCGTGACGTCACTCGTGATGAACTTGGTGCCTTTATTGAAGGACGATGGTGGGTGATGTAGGGTTCGAGCTTACGACCCGCTGATTAAGAGCCCGACCGACGGCGTTTCCGCAGCGACGCGTTTTCCGGGTGCGGCAATGCAACTGCCTGCGTCAACCTCTCAGCGCCCCCCGAAGCTAGACCGGGATCACCGCGCGAGCCAGCCACCGTCGACGGGCAGGGTGATTCCCTGCACATAGTCGGACGCGGCTGAGGCCAGAAACACCGCCGCCCCGCCGATGTCGGCCGGCTGACCCCACCGTCCCGCTGGAATGCGCCCTAGGATTTCCTTGGATCGGACCGGATCGTCCTGCAGCGCCTGGGTGTTGTCGGTGGCGAAGTAGCCGGGCGCGATGGCGTTGGCGTTTATGCCGTGCTTGGCCCACTCATTGGCCATCAGCTTGGTGAGGCCCGCGATCCCCGACTTCGACGCCGTGTAAGAAGGCACCCGGATGCCGCCCTGAAAGCTGAGCATGGAGGCGGTGTTGATGATCTTTCCGCCGCGTCCCTCGGCGATCCAGCGCCGCGTCACGGCCTGGCTGAGGAAGAAGACGGACTTCAGATTGACGTCCATCACCTCGTCCCAGTCTGCCTCGGTGAAATCGACCGCATCGGCGCGGCGAATGATGCCGGCGTTGTTCACCAGGATATCGATGGAGCCGAGCTGTGCCGTCGCCTCTTCGACAATGCAGGCCAGAGGCTCGGTTGAGCCAAGGTCGGCCTGGATCGAGATCGCGCGTACGCCCTTGGCGAGGCACTGGCCCACCGTGTCGTCTGACGGGCGACGGGCCACCGAGACAATGTCAGCCCCGGCCGACGCCAAAGACAGGGCGATCCCCTGGCCGATCCCCGTGTTGCCACCGGTCACAACGGCGACCTTGCCGGTCAGATCGAAGGGATTGGCGGGCATGGCTTGATCACAGCAATTGGCGAAAACCGCAGCAGCACCGACATCCGCGAGCAGTGGAGGTTGCAGCTTAACGTGACCTAGACATATCATAATGTGAGCACCCGTCCCACATTATCCCTCGGTTTCCGGAAAACGTTCCATGAAGATCGCCCTCATCACCGAGAACAGCCAGGCCGCAAAGAACCCGGTCATCCACGCGGCCCTGACGGCTGTCGCGGAGCCGCTGGGGCATGAGGTCTTCAACTACGGCATGTACTCGGCCGAGGACAAAGCCTCCATGACCTATGTCATGAACGGGTTGCTGACCGGCGTCCTGCTGAACTCTGGCGCGGCGGACTTCGTCGTCACCGGCTGCGGCACCGGCATGGGATCGATGCTGGCCTGCAACGCCATGCCGGGGGTCTTCTGCGGCCTGGTGATCGACCCGACCGACGCCTTCCTGTTCGCCCAGATCAATGACGGCAACGCCATCTCCATGCCCTACGCCAAGGGCTTCGGCTGGGCGGCCGAACTGAACCTGCAGGACGTCTACAGGAAGCTGTTCGAGGGCGAGCGCGGTCTGGGCTATCCGAAGGAGCGCGCCGAGATCATGGCCCGCAATCGCGGCATCCTGAAACAGCTCAAAGCCGCGACCTGCCACGACATGCTCACGGTGCTGAAGACCGTCGATCAGGACCTGCTGAAAGCCGCCGTCGCCGGCGAGCGGTTCCAGGACTACTTCTTCGCCAATGCAAAGGACCCGGGGATCCGCGCCTTCATGAAGGGCATCGTCTGAGCGCGCGTGAGCGACTTGGTCCGCTTATCATTTTCCCAGATCGCTCTCTTTGTTGGGCTGATGATGCTCGCGCTGCCTTGGCCAACAGGCCCCGCACAGGCGGAGCCGAGAATGCCTCAGGATCGGGCTGAACGCCCTGAAGATATATGGGGATTTCTGCGCGATGCGGCCGCGTTGGAAGGCGCGGCACCGGATCAGGTCCGGACCTACACCGGAATCACTGGCCAAACCCACCGCATCGAGATTTTCCAGCCAGGTTCGGACGTTCCCGAAGACAGGCGCGTCCATCCAGGGTTGGTGCTCTTCCACGGCGGTGCCTGGAGGGAAGGCGCGCCTGTTCAGTTCTATCGTCAGGCCCGGGCGATTGCAGACGCCGGCTTTGTCGTCGCCCTGCCGGAGTACGCGCTACGTGACGAGGACGGGACCACGCCGCGCGACGCTGTCACGGATGGCTTCCTCGCATGGCGAGCGATCCATGCTGCGGCGGACGACCTGGGGATCGCGCGTGAGCAGTTGTTCGCCGGCGGCGCTTCGGCGGGTGGGCAGATGGCGGCGGCGCTGGCGACACTGGCACCTCCGGACAACATCACGGATCATGTCCGCCCGGCCGGACTGATCCTGTTCGAGCCTGTCGTGGACAACGGGCCCGGAGGTTATGGATATGCCCTCGTCCGCGACGATTGGGAGGCGTTCTCTCCAATCCACAATATCGGGAATGGTCATCCCGATACGCTGATCTTGGTCGGTGATTCCGATCCGTTGATCCCGGTGGAGACGGCTGACCTCTATTGCCGAAACGTACATGCCGCCGGCGGGAGCTGTTCAGTGGAAGTGTTCAAGGACGCGGGCCATGCATGGTTCAACTACGATCCTTCCGGTTTCTCGGGCACGCTGTCGAAAGCCCTGAGTACGCTCCAGACGTGGGTTCGAGGTCCGGAGGACTAGCGGGCTCGTTGGCCGTCCGGTCCAGCGTCAACTCACCAGGCGCGTCCCCTGGTCATCCTGGGGTACACGTAGGGTCGCGGTGATGCATGCTACCGACGGCGATGCGATCGTGGGCAAGAGCACAGGGCGGCATTGCATCGTCCTGAATGCCGACATACCGTCTCAGAATATGATTATCCGCGCCGTGTAGCGGCAGGTTGGATGTGGTGGCCATGTTTCTCGCGGATGTGATGGATTATCGCGAGGCAGCGCGACGACGCCTGCCACGGTTCCTGTTCGACTACATCGACGGGGGAGCCTTCGCCGAGACCACTCTGCGCGACAACATCGATCGGCTACGGGCCGTGCGGTTGCGCCAGCGGGTTCTGACCGGGGCCGATGAGGTGTCCCTCGAGGCCGAGCTGCTCGGCCGCAAGTCGGCCATGCCCGTCGCGCTCGGTCCGGTCGGGATGGCGGGGCTGAACGCCCGGCGAGGAGAGGTCCAGGCGGCGGCGGCGGCCGAAGCGGCGGGCGTGCCGTTCTGTCTGTCGACCGTGGGTGCCTGCACGCTTGAGGAGGTGGCGGCCGGGGTGTCCACGCCGCCCTGGTTTCAGCTCTATGTCATTCGCGATCGCGGTTTCATGCGCGAGATGATCGCGCGAGCGCTGGCGGTCGGCTGCGACACGCTGTTCCTGACGGTGGACATGCCTGCGCCCGGTCCGCGGTACCGCGATAAGCGGTCGGGGCTGTCGGGCGGTTCGGGTTTGGAGCGACGCATGAGCCGGCTCGCGCAGGCGGCGGCGCGGCCCGCGTGGGCCTGGGACGTTGGGCTGCTGGGTGGACCGCACACGATCGGCCATGTCGCTTCGGCGCTCGGGGACGCTGCGGGCATCGATGAGTACTGGGCCTGGATGGCGCGCAACTTCGACGCCTCGGTCACGTGGGATGACGCCGAGGAGATCCGGGCTCTGTGGCCGGGACGGATGGTGATCAAGGGCGTGCTCGATGTGGAGGACGCCCGCGAGGCGGCGCAGCGGGGCTTCGATGGCCTGGTGGTCTCGAACCATGGTGGGCGGCAGCTGGACGGGACCTTGGCCTCAATCGACGCCCTCGGACCGATCACCCGCGCCGTGGGCGGGCAGATGACAGTGCTGATGGATGGCGGGATCCGGTCGGGGCTGGACGTTCTGCGAGCTCTGGCGTGCGGGGCCGACGGCGTCCTGCTCGGGCGAGCGTGGGTCTATGGGCTGGGGGCCAAGGGGCGGCGGGGTGTCGCCGAAGTCCTGGCGCTGATCGAGGCGGAGATGCGGGTGGCCATGACCTTGCTCGGCGTAGAGCGTATCGATCAGGTCGGGTCCGATCTGTTGGTGTCGCACAAGGCGTCCGCCCAGAAGGCTTGACCCGAAGCAATCTATCACATTATGAGATATTAACGCATAAAATGAGATGTGTTGTCTGGCCGACGGGGAGACGGCGGCGACACAGGCCAGGCGTCGGACCGGCGCGCTGCCGACCGACACGACAACCCGCTCCCGCGAGCCCCAGTGCCATGCCCAATATCGTTCATGACCTCTCGCGATCGACGATCGACGAGACCCTGAGCCGCCTGATCGACAACCTGGTGAACATCAAGGACGACACGGGCGAGTTCCTGCTGCGCCTCGACGACGGGCGGGTGATCGACACCAAGGGGTGGAACGACTGGGAATGGACCCACGGGATCGGGCTCTATGGCCTCTACCGGTTGTACGAACAGACGGGCGATGACGCGGTCCTGCGGATCATGCTGGACTGGTTCGCCAACCGGTTCGCGGCCGGCACGCCGACCAAGAACATCAACACGGTGTCGCCGTTCCTGACACTGGCGAACCTCTACGAACACACCGGCGACGTCACCTTCCTGCCCTACCTGGATACCTGGGCCGAATGGCTGATGGACGGTCTGCCGAGGACGGAAGAGGGGGGCTTCCAGCACATCGTCTTCAACGACGAGAACCCGCAGGAACTCTGGGACGACACCCTGATGATGAGTGTCCTGCCGCTGGCCAGGATCGGTCTGCTGCTGGACCGGCCGCACTACGTCGAGGAGGCGCGCAAGCAGTTCCTCATCCACATCAAGTATCTGTTCGACCGCAAGACGGGCCTCTGGTTCCACGGCTGGACCTTTCTGGGGCGGCACAACTTCGCCGACGCCCTCTGGGCGCGGGGGAACTGCTGGGTCACGATCGCCATCCCCGAGTTCATCGAGATGCTGGATCTGCAGCCCGATGACGCCCTGCGGCGGTTCCTGATCGAAACGCTCGAGGCCCAGGTCAAGGCGCTGGCGCAGCATCAGCACGAGAGCGGCCTGTGGCGCACCCTGATCGACGACCCGACCAGCTACCTTGAAGCCTCGGCGACCGCCGGGTTCGCCTACGGCATTCTGAAGGCGGTCCGGAAACGCTATCTGTCCGCCGAGTACGAAGCCATGGCGGTTCGGGCGCTCAAGGGGGTGCTCGCCCATATCAACGACGAGGGTGAACTGACCCAGGTGTCGTTCGGCACCCCGGTGTTCGACACCTTGCAGGGCTATCGCGACATACCGCTGACCTCGATGCCCTACGGCCAGTCCATGGCCATCCTGGCGCTGGGCGAATTCCGCCTCCGGTTCATCTAGGTCGGAGAGAGCACCATGACCGCCGACGGGATGCGCAAGCCCAGCTGGATCAACTACTGGGGCTGGGGCTCGGGCGACATGCTCGGCGCCGGGGCTCAGGCGGTCATCACCGGCTGGCTGTTCTACTTCTTCACCACCTTCTGCGACCTGACGGCCGTGGAAGCGGGTTTGATCCTTGGTCTACCCCGGCTGATCGAGGCCATCACCTGTCCCCTGATCGGCTATGTCTCAGACAATCTGAGACACACATGGATCGGCAGGAAGATCGGACGGCGCAAGGTCTTCCTTCTGGCCACGATCCCGCTTCTGCCCAGCTTCGTTCTTCTGTTCGTGACCGGCCAGAGCTTCTATTACTACCTAGCGGTCTTCATATTCTTCGAGCTTCTCTACACGATGTTCCTGATTCCGTGGGAGACGCTCGCCGCGGAGATGACCAAGGACTACAAGGAGAAGGCGCGTTTCGCGGGCGCGCGGATGCTGGTGGCCCAGGGCTCGGCCATCTTGGCCTCTCTCCTTCCGACCCTGATCATCAACACCTTCGGGGGCCAGGACTCGCCCACCACCTTTCTGATCATGGCGGCCATCTTCGGCGTCCTGTTCAGCATCGTGGTGACGGTGGTCGTCATCACCACCTGGGAGCGGCCGTACACCGACGCCGAGAAGGCCTTCCAGCCGCCGCCGATGAGCCTGAAGCGAGCGATGCTGATCCCCGTGACCATGTTCCGGGACCTGTTCTCGACCCTGCGAATCCGCGCCTTCCGACAGCACCTGTCGATCTATCTGGGCGGCTACATCTCGCAGGACATCTTCAACACCGCCTTTCCGATCTTCGTGGTGACGGTGCTGCTCGGCGGCACCCTCGTCATCTCCCAGCTGATGACCCTGATGTATCTGGCTCAGCTGATCTCGGTGATGATCGCCATCAACGTCGTCATCCGCACAGGGCCGGTGGTGGCCTACCGGATCGCCATCACCCTGGTTGGCCTCGCCCTTCTGCTCTATCTCGCCTTCTACCTGATCGAGCCGGCGGGTTTTGGCACCGGAGTCGCGGGGCTCGACGGGGATCTCCTGTCGGCGCTGAACCCGGCTAATACGGCGTTCAGCCCGATGCTGGTCTTCTGGTTGTTCGTTCCAGTGCTGCTGGCGGGCCTTGGGCGCGGGACGCTGAACTTCGTGCCCTGGAGCGTCTACAACTACCTGCCCGATGTGGATGAGGCGGTGACCGGTCAGCGGCGCGAGGGGATCTTCGCCGGGGTCATGACGCTGGTGCGCAAAGTGGCCCAGTCGGGCGCGATCATCGTCACGGGATGGATCATCGGAGCCGGGGGATATGTCTCCGCCACCGACGGCGTCGCCGTGGAGCAGACGCCCCAGGCCATTTCGACCATCGCCTGGCTGCTTGTCGCCGGGCCGATCATCGTCATGCTGCTGGGTCTGATCATCTCATGGCGTTTCAATCTGAACGCCCGTACCCACGCTGTCTTGATGGCCGAGATCGACCGCTTTCATGCGGGCGAGCGGACGCCTTCCAGTCCAGAGGCCAAGGCCGTGGTCGAGGATCTGACCGGTTGGCGGTATGAGCGGCTCTGGGGTCGCGGTCGCTGATCGCCGCGGCGCATCGCGCAGTGAAGGTCCGCGCAGGCGCGGCCTTGGTCTCTGAGACGGGGAGACGCCGGGGTCACACCGTCAGGTCGAGGCGGTAATAGCGGATAGCGTTTCGTGCGAAGAGGTCCAGCCGTTCGTGCTCGCTGAAGTCGGCGACGATGGCGTGATAGGCGGACAGGTGGGTGTGGACGCTGCCGAACAACGTGTCGGTCGGGACATCGGTGGCGAACATGCATCGATGTGTGCCGAACATCTCAATCGCCTCGAGAATGATGGGCGCTATCGACTCCCGGGTCCAGTGGCGAGCCGCCAGCCCGAAGCCTGACAGCTTCACGCCGACATTCGGCAGGGTGGAAAGGGCTCTCATTCCCTCGCGCCAGACCTCCCGACCATTGCTTTCATCATCAATCGGCATGCCTGCGTGGTTCACGATCAAGACCGTGTCGGGATGCCGCGCGATCAGTGCGGCCATGGCCGTCATCTGGCTCGGGTAGCATTGCAGGTCGAATGACAGACCAAAACGGGCCAGCAGCCCGAAGCCTGCTTGCCATGCTGGATCGATCGTCAGATCGCGCGGTGTGTAGGATCGCGCGGGGTCGACATGCCAGTTGACGATCTGGCGCACACCCCGGACGCTCCGATGCGCCGCCTGAGCTTCCAGCATACGTTCCGCGTCGGGGCTCTCCAGCGAGGCAAAGGCGACGATGGCGTCCGGAAGGCCATAGGCATCGGCCAGTCCCTGGAGCCAGCGGGTTTCCTCAAGAGCCGCCGAAGGATCGGCGCCCGCCTCGACATGAACCGCACCCGCAAGGTGCCATCCGCCCAGATCGCTTCGATAATCGGCGGGTAGATAGGTTCGCGCGATCGGCTCCACGCTGCCATTCGGACCGTCGTCAGAGAACGGCGGTGACAGCCACGGATACCGGATGCGACCCAGATCCCACAGGTGGAAGTGGGCATCGACAAAGGGCAAGCCGACCATGGCGTTCCTCCTTCAATGAAGCCCGGTCTTCCGGGTCGTTCGCCGACGCTCAGTAGGTCGTGCGGCCGCCCGAGATGTCGAAGGTCGCGGCGGTCGAGAAGCTGCACTCCTCGCTGGCGAGCCAGCAGATCAGGGAAGCGACCTCGTCCATCTCGCCCAGCCGCCCCATGGGGATCTTGGACTGCATATAGTCGATCTGGCTTTGCGGCAGTTGATCGAGGATCGGGCTCTTGAAGGTCGCCGGGGTGATGGCGTTCACTCGCACGCCGGTCTGCGCCAGTTCCTTGCCGAGCGACTTGGTGAAGCCGAGCAGCCCCGCCTTGGATGCCGAATAGGCCGAGGCGTTGGGATTGCCTTCCTTGCCAGCGACGGACGACACGTTGACGATCCGGCCGTAGTCGTTCTTCAGCATGTGCGGCACCACCGCCCGGCAGCAGTAGAAGGCACCGTTCAGGTTTATGTCCATGACCCGGCGCCAGCTGTCGACCGGGAACTCCCACACTGGCCCGGTGGCACCCGTTACCCCAGCGCCCACCACCAGGATGTCGACGCGGCCCAGGGCCTCGGCGCTCGCATTGGCGGCGCGCACCACAGCGTCATTGTCCGACACATCGACAACCTGAAAGTTGCTGGCCCCTGTGGCCTTGGCGACCTCGGCCAGGACGCCGGCGTCCAGGTCCCACAGACAGACCTGGCCGCCCTCGGCGACGATCCGGGCCGCCGTCTCGCGCCCGACGCCGGACGCGCCTCCGGTGACGATAGCACAGCGGCCCTGAAAGCGATTGGCATAGACGCTCACGCGACTTCTCCCGATGCGGCGCGCCAGGGCACGACCGTCTGGCTCTGTTCGCCCAGTCCCTGAATACCGAGGCGCATGACGTCGCCCGGCTTGAGGTAGAAGGGCTCCGGCTTCTGACCCAGGCCGACGCCGGGGGGCGTGCCGGTGGTGATCAGGTCGCCAGGCTCGAGCGTCATGAACTGGCTGACGTAGGAGACGATCTCGGCCACGCCGAAGATCATGGTCCGCGTATTCCCGGTCTGCATCCGCTTGCCGTTCAGGTCTAGCCACATGTCCAGGTTCTGCACGTCGGCGACCTCATCGGCCGTGACCAACCAGGGGCCGACCGGGCCAAAGGTGTCGCAACCCTTGCCCTTGTCCCAGGTCCCACCGCGCTCGGTCTGGAAGGCGCGCTCGGACACGTCGTTGATCAACACATAGCCTGCGACGTGATCGAGAGCATCGGCCTGGTCCACATAGGAGGCGGGCTTGCCGATGACGATGCCCAACTCGACCTCCCAGTCGGTCTTCTCTGATCCGCGCGGGATCATCACGTCGTCGTTTGGCCCATTCAGGCAGCTGATGGCCTTCATGAAGACCACTGGCTCGGCTGGTATCGGCAGGTTCGATTCGGCCGCGTGGTCGGCGAAGTTCAGTCCGATGGCGATGAATTTGCGGCTGCCCGTCAGCGGAAGTCCATAGCGGGGCCAACCCTGGACCGCGGGCAGGGCGGTCGGATCAATCGCCTTCAGTCGGGCGAGACCCTCGCCATGCAACAGGTCCGGCGTGATGTCGGCGATGTGACCCGACAGGTCGCGGATCACCCCGTCGGTGTCCAGCAAGCCCGGCCTCTCTCTGCCGTTGGGACCGTATCTCAGAAGTTTCATGGACGGGGTCCGGTCGTCAGTGGGTGTAGGGGCGGAGGAGCGGGATGTCGGGGTTCAGGGCGACGCCGAAGCCTGGTGTGTCCGGCACCTTCAGCCGGCCGTTCACCGGCACGGGCTCACCGGCCAGCAGGGGCTGGAACATGGGCACGACCTCGTCGGCCTTGGGCGCCATCATCAGGAACTCGGCGAACGGGCTGTTATGGCGCGTCACCACGAAATGGTAGCTGTAGACGCTGGACCCGTGCGGGATGACCATCACCCCGCGCGCATCGGCCAGGGCCGAGATCTTGATCAGCTCGGTCATGCCGCCGCACCAGCCGACGTCGGGCTGGATGATGTCGCAGCAGTCCATCTCCAGCAGCATGCGAAAGCCCCAGCGGGTGGCCTCGTGCTCGCCGGTGGTGACCAGCATGCCCTTGGGCGCACTGGCCTTCAGATCGCGATAGCCCCAGTAGTCGTCGGGGCTCAACGCTTCCTCGATCCACTTCAGGCCGTGCTCGTGCGCCTTGTGTGCCAGCCGCGTCGCATAGTTCAGGTCCAGCGACATCCAGCAATCGAACATCAGCCAGAAGTCTTCGCCGACGCGCTCGCGCATCGTGGCCAGTTCCTCGATATTCTTGCGCAGACCTTCGTCACCTTCGGCCGGCCCGTGGTGCAGGGGCATCTTGCCGCCGATGAAGCCCATCTGCTTGGCCAGGTCCGGCCGCGCGCCGGTGGCGTAGAAGGTCAGCTCGTCGCGAACCGCCCCACCCAGCATGTGATGCACCGGCTCGCCGCGCAGCTTGCCCAACAGGTCCCATAGCGCCAGATCGACGCCACTCAGGGCGTTCACCACCAGGCCTTTGCGGCCGTAGTACTGGGTCGAGAAGTACATCTGGTCCCAGATCTTCTCGATCTCGGTCGGGGCGCGTCCAACCAGGAAGCGCGACAGGTGCTTTTCAACGATATAGGCGGCCGGCTCGCCACCCGTGGTAACCGCAAATCCGACCGTACCATCGGCCGCCTCGATCTCCACGACCAGGGTCCCCAGCACATTGATGCCGAAGCTCTGGCGGCTTTGGCGATACTCCGGATAACGCGACATCGGCGTGGCGATGTGATCATCGATCCAGTGCCCCTCGCCCTGGTCATGGTAGTCGGCACCGCCGCCCCTAACGACGAAGGCCCGCACCTGACGGATTACGGGGAAAACCATTGCGATCTCGTCTCCAGATATCAATATATGAGATGGCGGCGAAAGGGTGCGCTGAAGGTTTGTACCAGTGGGGTATCAGGCGACCCCAGTCCCCCCAACCGGATCTCTTGCCTATCGTATCAATATTTGAAATAAGAAGCTACGAGATGAGACAATCAACGTCAACACGCAGCCAGGGGATCGAAGCGCGTGACGGCACCAAATCGTCTAGCAGCCAGACCCTGCTTCGGGGCCTCGACGTGATCGAGGCCGCGGCGGACGGCACCATCAGTCTGACGGATCTCGCCATGGCTGTTGGTCTGAACAGAAGCACGACGCATCGCCTGGCGTCCGCCCTGGTGGATCGGCAGTACCTCAACTTCCTGCCGCGCGACGGCTACACGCTTGGGCCGAAGCTGCTGGAGCTCGGGTTCAAGGCCCAGCAGCAGAAGGACCTGCCTCGGGTGGCCCGCCCTCACCTGGAGGCCCTCGCATTGGCTACGGAGGATACGATCCATCTGGGTGTCATGGACAATGGTCGTGCGCTCTACCTGGACAAGATCCCGGGACGTCGCCGGATCGAGATCAGTTCCCGTGTCGGTGAGCGACAGCCGCTACGATCGACCGGCCTCGGCAAGGCGCTGCTCCTGGACGAGACCGAGGCTCGCTGGCTTGAGATGTTCGACGCCGAAGAGCGGCATGCGCCCAGTTCGCTGGGCAGAAAGATGTGGCTAGAACGGATGCGGGGCTATGCGGCCGCCGGACATGCGTTTGACCTCGAGGAGAACGAGGACCGCATCCGCTGTGTGGCGGCACCTATCCGAGATGTGGCTGGGCGGGTCGTCGGGGCCATCAGCCTGTCCAGCGCGGCTCAGTATATGGACGACCACCGTATGTCGTCCTTGCCGCAAGAGGTGCGGGCAACCGCCGAGGCGATCAGCCGCGAACTGGGCTGGCGCGAAGGCGCGGCCTCTTTGGCCACCCCAGTCTCCAGACCGAAACGTTCGACTCGAAACTAGACTAGGGAGTCGCCATGCTGCTGGAAGGCAAGACTGTTCTGATCACGGGAGCCTCCGGCGGCATCGGCCGTGCCGCGGCCATCGGCTGCGCGCGGCACGGTGCGAATGTGGCGATCAACTATCTCAATGACGAAGCCGGCGCCGTCAGCGCTGTCCACGAAATCGAGGCGTTCGGTCGTCGCGCCATCGCGGTGCGCGGCGACGTGGCTGACCCTGACGCTGCGCCGATTTTCGTTGGTGCGGCGGTCGAGGCCTTTGGCCGCGTGGATGTGTTCGTCAGCAACGCCGGTATCTGCCCGTTTCACAGCTTCCTCGACATGCCGCGAGACGTGCTGGAGCGGACCCTGCGGGTGAACCTTCATGGGGCCTGGTACATGACCCAGGCGGCAGCGAACCAGATGGCGGCACAAGGCGAGGGCGGCTCCATCATCGCTGTCAGTTCGATCAGTGCGCTCGTTGGGGGCGGCATGCAGACCCACTACACGCCGACGAAAGCCGGCGTTCACTCCCTGATGCAATCGTGCGCCATTGCCTTGGGTCCCAAGGGGATCCGTTGCAACTCGGTGTTGCCCGGCACCATCGAGACCGACATCAACCGCGAGGACCTCGCCGAGCCGACGAAGCGGGCCTACATGGCTGGCCGTATACCCCTCGGCCGCCTCGGCGCGCCGGAAGACCTGGCGGGTCCCATCGTTTTCCTCGCCTCCGACCTGGCGGCCTACGTCACCGGGGCCGCACTACTCGTCGACGGCGGCATGTTCGTGAACCTGCAATGAGCGCGCCCGCCGAGGAGACCGTCGCCTTTCGCATGACCCTCGATCCGGGACAGGCGGAGGCCTATCGCCAAAGACACGACGACATCTGGCCGGAGCTGACGCAGGCACTGATCACGGCGGGAGTGATCGACTACCGGATATGGCTCGATCCGCAGAGCCACCATCTGTTCGCGGTCCTGCGCCGTAGGGTCGATCACACCCTGGACCAGCTGCCGGACACGGAGGTGATGCGGCGATGGTGGGCGATGATGGCCGACATCATGCAGACTCATCCCGATAATGTGCCCGTTCAGGTCGATCTGCTGCCGGTGTTTCATCTGGAGGCACCAGAGCGGGCCGGCTCAGGGGACGCCTAGAGTTCCAGGCGACGCTAGCGCAGGGAAAAGACGCGGAAGTCGGAAATCCGCAGGCGATTGGCGGTCGTCCGTATGGCGAACCAGCCCCGCGTGTAGGGCTCGGGGTCGTTCAGTTCGAACACCCTGATGCCGTCCCGCCAGTATTCGATGCGCTGGTCTGCGGCGACCAGCTGGATGGTCTGGCGCGCGTTCGGCCGAAGCATATGCGTGGCGTCGGAGAGATCGTGCTCAGGCAAAAGGGGGCGATTGGCGGCTTCCCCGACGTAGCGCCGCATCCGGGTCGTGGTGTTCCGATTGCCTCCCTGACCGACGTAGTAGGCGAGCATATCGTCGTAATCGGCGAAAGCGCCGCTTCGTGTTCGCAGCGGGACACCGGCCGGTGCGCCTGGATCCGTTGCCATCCAGAAGCAGTTCAGGTCGCTGACGTGATCATTCGGGCCGCCTTCGGAAACCGCGACGGCATCGTACTGGATCATGACGGGACCTCGCAGTTCCTGGCGGAACCAGACGCTGCAGCCACCGGCCGTGTTGATCTCCATGAACCCGCCGTCGACAGTGACGGTGCCCTCACGCTCGAGCTCGATCCGCCATAGCCCAGGACCATCTCGAAAGGTGTCGGAGTAAAGCTGGGGCCCGGGCAGGTCGCTGCTGTTCCTGGCCGAGCCCTGGGCGCATGCGCCCAGAGAAAGAGCCGCTGCGGCTCCCAAGCCCATGACCCTGCGTCGTGTCGGGGCGATGCAGGTCGACGGGTTAAGGGTCCCGCCATCGGCCGCGACCAGGGCGGGACGTGTATGGTCGGCCAAGGGACGTTGAAACAAGCGGTCGGTCATCTGAAGGCCCCTGGGTTCTATTTCGGCGGTCGGTCAAGTTTAGCGAGAGAGACAGGAAGCCACGTCCGCGTTCGAAGATCACCCGTCGCGCCGACGCCGGTGCTCCGCGTGTAGCGATTGCCAATCTGACTTCGGAGGCGGCTGCCCCACGAGAGCAGGGGCCCACAATCCTCGCTTTGGGTGGTGCGCCCATATGAAGGATCTTCTGGACAAGATCGTGTCATAGAATGCATTGACATATCATTATATGATATTAGTCTCGCACTTGTCGATGTCGATCTAAGCCGCGCGCCTAGTCGGTCCCGACAGGGGAGGACACTGCCGCAACCGTCCTGAAAGAGGCGGACCAGCGGTGTCCATGGAAACGTGGACTGCAAAGGGGGCAGCCTTGTCACACTCGAACTCTATCCGCCGCCAGGCCATGAGCGCCGCGTCGGTGTTGGTTATCGGTACGCTCGGTGTTGCCGTCGCGGGGACCGCTTCGGCTCAATCAGCCCAGTCTTCCCAAGAGAGCCAGGCTTCGGCTGTCGACGAGGTCGTTGTGGTTGGCATTCGTGGGGCGTTGAGCGACGCCATCCGCACCAAGCGGAACCGGGATACGATCGGCGAGGGAATCTCGGCAGACGACATCGGCTCGTTGCCGGCTCTCGACATCGCGGAGGCGCTGCAGGTCGTTCCCGGCGTCCAGGTCAATCGCGAGAACAACGACGGAGCCTTCCGCTACGGGGAGATCAGCCTGCGCGGCCTGCCGGGTGCGTTCACGAACACGACCGCCAATGGCCAGAGCTTTGCGTCTCCATCCGGCAGCGTGACGCCGGCCGAAGGGGTCCCGAACGCCTTCGGCGCGTTTTCATCCAGCGTTTTCGACGGCGTCTGGGTGAACAAATCCGCCAGAGCGGATCTCGTGGAGGGCGGGATCGCCGGCACGGTCGATCAGCGATTGGCCAGCGCCCTGTCAAAGCGTGACGGCGAGTTCACCGTCCGAGTCGGGGCCCAATACGAGGAGCTTGTCGATGCGGTGGTGGGAAACGTCTTCGCGACCGGCACCAAGCACCTGATCGAGGATCGGTTGGCCGTGACCTTCAGGCTCGCGCATGAAGGCGAGCATTTCCGCCGTGACGGTGTCAACTTCACGAACTATACCCCCCTGACGACCGATGGTACCCGGAACAGGGGCGGGTTCTACAGCCCCACCGGCCAGACGTTCGATCAGTGGCGGACCGCGAACGGTATCGCGGCGGGCGAGACAGTGCTGTATCCCAGCAACTTTCGCCAGTACTCGGAGACTCGCGAAGGCTCGCGGACGTCCTTCGTCGGGGGGCTGGAGTATCAGGCGACTCCAGAGCTGAAGCTCGCTGCGAACTACCTTTATTCGTACCGCGAATTGGATCTGTCGGCGGAATGGCTGCTGCCGAGCCCGGCAGGGATCACGACCAGCATCACTCCTACGTCGGCTCCATTTGCTGGATTTACCGATAGTAACGACCGGACTGTCTGGATTGTGCCCGGGTATGACTATCTGGACATCACCTACGCCCAGAGTTCACGTGGCGGGTTCAACACGCAAGAGTCAGAAGGGTTGTTTCTAAGCGCCGAATATGAAGCGAACCTTTGGAAAATAGATGGTTCCGTCGCGGCTTCTCAGGCGGAATTCATCCGAGTGGGCACGAACTATCAAGCCCAGTATCTGGCGAGGTCCAACAACGGGCATCTGACGAACAATGGGACGTCTGGTTCGATCAACTCGGGTGCCGGCGATATTGATCGTTATCTGTTCACGCTCAACTTGAACCCAGCCGTTACAACGGTCGGCGCGAACATGGATCTGGTGTTCCCGCGGACAAACAATCCGACACTCAACCAGATCACGGCGACGGACAGCCTTGGTAATCAGAGCCGCTTTTTCTCGGCAGGTAACGAGGTGTTCCGCGATCGTTCCGACTATGCCGTCAATCTGAACTTCGAGCGTGAACTGAATTTCGGGTTGTTGAGGAGTGTCAAGTTCGGCGCGCGTCAGAACTGGCAGAATGTCGAGTCGTGGATCCTGAACCACTCGATCGCAGGCATGGACACGACGGGGCTCTCTAACGCGCTGTTCCGTCAGGGCACCACCGATTTCTTTGGTCGTAGCACGCCTGACGGCGCTCTGCTTACGGGTGAATGGCAGTTCCTCGATATTGCGGAGACCGAAGGGGTCCTCCGGCAAGGGGGAATCAGCAACCCCAACAACTACCCCACCTCGCCGTTCAATGGCGCCATCTATCAGCAGACCGCCACGGGGAGTCTGGTCGGGAACGACAGGCGCGCATCGACGGACACTACGATCACGGCGCTGTACGCGATGACCAACTTCGAGGGCAATCTGTTTGGCCTCGACGTTTCCGGCAACTCGGGCGTGCGCTACGTCCGAACCGAGTTGGAAGGCGCAGGTTTCAGCCTCGTCAACGGCGTTGCCGTCCCGACCAGCGCGAGCAAGTCCTATGAGAATATTCTTCCGGCGCTCAATGTGTCGGTCGAGTTGACCCCGGACCTCTATCTGCGGTTCGCCTACTCGGAGGCTATGAACAGGCCGAACCCTGCCGGCTTCACGCCTTCGACGTCCATCGTGGAGACCCCTGGTACGGGGGCAAACCTTGGCCGGGTCAACGTTGCGCTGCCGGGTCTGAACGTGGAGGCCTACACGTCCCAGAATTTCGATGTCTCGCTGGAGTGGTACAATCGGAGGGGAAGCCTCTTCTCGGTCGCCGCTTTCCGCAAGAACGTCGAGGGGTTCATCAGCCAGCGGCAGGTCTGCCCGTTGGACGGCGGAGGTCTTGGCTTTGGCACTCTTACCCTGGTCGACTTGGGTGGCGGGATCTCGGAATGCACCATCAATGCCGACGGTCGCGAAATCCTGATAAGCGAGAGCTTCAACTTCGACTCGACAATCGATATCGAAGGTCTTGAGATCGCCGTGCAGCAGGACCTCAGCTTCCTGGATAATCCTTTCCTCGCCGGCTTCGGCCTTCAGGCAAGCGCGTCTTTCCTGAGTGTCGGGGGAGAGGATTCGGCTGGCAATCCAGCGCGGGTCCAGCAGATCTCGGACGAGTCGTACAATGTCGCGACATACTGGGAGAACGATAAGTTCAGCGCGCGTCTCGCCTACAACTGGCGTTCAGAATACTTCCTCCAAGGGGGGCTGACCATCACTGGTGCCGAAGCTCGGCAAGTCGCGCCCCGCGGACAGTTGGACTTCATCGCGAGATACAACGTCACCGACGATATCATTATCACCGGCCGCGCTTTCAACATATTGGATGTTCTCTACGAGGAGTACCAATCCAATAATGAGCAGATGGTTCGTCAAACAGCATATGATGGACGAACATTCTCTGTCGACCTGACCTACAAGTTCTGAATACCTCCTGAACCTGAGGGCGAAACGTGAAACCATATCGCCCTCATTTTTTTTCGAGTATCACCAGAATCATGTTTCCCATTATTAGCTTAATATCTGCTGGGGCTGGTGAAACAATCAGTCAACCGGAGCGCTGGGCGCAGAGCGAGGTCGCATGTTCCGTTTAGTCGTTGCAGCCGTTCTCCTGATCGTAAGCCAGTCGATCATCGCGTCTAGTCCCGCGCATGCCCAGGAAGCCCGTCTTCTGGACTTCTGGGTCGAGGAAGCACGCTTGTTCGGTGTCGCGAGGACCGGTCAGCGGATCCATCATGATCTTGACGCCCGCCGGGCCGCAAGTTTCCGGACCGATGTGGTGAGGCTTGACCACGCAGACCATCAGGTTGGCGACCTCTCGCTGGTTTACACCCCCAGAGAGGCTGGTATGCCGGAACGCTTCGGCTTTGTGTCCGGGCTCTGGGGCGAGCGCTGGGACTTGTCGGCTGATAGGGTTTTGCGTTTCTGGGTCAAGGTCGCCGACGACCGTGTCCAATCACGCTGGGACGTTCACCTCGTGGACAGCAACGGGGTGGTTGCAACGACCGAGATCGATGGCGTGACTGGTCAGTGGGTGGAACTCTCGATCGCGAAATCATCCTGGAGGCCGGAGGCAGGTTTCGCTTGGGAGTCCGTCGTCGCGTTGGAGTTCGAGGGCGAGTTCGGGAACCGGGCTCGCGTCCATCTCGACGGCGTCCGGTTCGAAGGCGGAGGGCAGATCCTCGGCGTCACCGACAAGCCCTTGGAACAACGCATGGCGGAAGCCGCCGCCAGTCGTGACATGCGGATCGCTGACGCTTTCCGCCGTGAAGCCAGGGTTGCGGAGGAAGACTTTCCCAGCCCCGAACGCGGCCTGGCTCACCCGCAGAAGCTGACGACGGCGTTTGCGAAGATGTTGATGAACGAGGATCTCGAAACCGCCAACCGCCTTCTTCGTGAAGAGTTGGAAGCGAGCTCGGTCCTGACCGTCTGGAGCCTGTACGAGACGCCGCTCTACGTGCGCATGTACAATCTGTTCTCGAGCCAGAGCCGTGTCCATCCTGGCCGCCTGACGCCGGAAACCGAGGCGCTGTTGCTCCGGACGCTCTGGGAGCGAAATGAAGTCGAGAATGACATCGCGCTGACGCGTCAGAGCACCTGGTGGATGCAGGGTAGCGAGAACCACGACCTTCAAGCCAAGGCGAGCAGCATCAGCGCGTCGACGATATTCATGAACGTGGCGGAGTATCGGGATCGGATCTATCCGAACTACGGCTATGGCGCCGGCTACCACTACGGTCACGCGGGCTATTATGGTCCCGGCGTGGGCTTCGACAGTCGGCACGGCGGCGGGCGGGCGAATCTCAGCGATGGCCAGGATTATCGACCCGCAGATCACCACAGGGCATGGGTCGATTTCTTTCAGGACTATATTGCCGAGCGCGGGCGACGCGGCTTCTTCCTCGAGCACGCGTCGCGCGGCTATGCCAAGCACTCGCTGAGCTTCCTCCACCTGGCCACCAACAATGCCGATAACGAGGACCTGGAAGCGCTCTGGGACGAGTTTTACACTGTCTACTGGGCGGACTGGGCGCAAACCTCGATCTCGGGGGTTCGTGGCGGCCCCAAGACCCGTCATCAGAATGATGTTGGTGGTCCCAGCGACAGGGAGACGGCTGACCTGATCAGCTTCCACATGGGTGGGCCGGGTAATGCAGGCCCCTTCCACTACTGGAACCTGCTGGACGATTATGAGCTTCCCGAGGTCGTCTGGCGGATGGCGCTGGATCGTTCGGGAATGGGCACCTTCACGGTCCGGTCTCGCGGTGTTGGTGAAGAAGAGAATGTCTGGCCGCGGCCGCTCGGCAACGAGCGGAGCCTGCTCGTGGACACTGAGGCCCGCTTCCTGCGCAGCACCCACGTCACGCCGGAATACACCCTCGGCACCCAAATGGATCACCCGGCGGCGGTGCACTCGCACCTCTCGATCGCGGCGCGTTGGCACGGCATGACCTTCGCCCAGTCACCTCTGGCGCGGATCGTTCCTGTCGGCCTGAGGGATCAACCGGATGAGAATGGTCGTCTTCCGCCGGAATGGGACATGGAGCTGGTGCTCCAGTCCCTACACGACGAAAACACCCTGATTCTCCAGCAGGCCCGGCGCTGGTTCTCCGTTCACCCAGAGTGGTTTCCAGGCGGTCCTCAGAAATACAACCGCCACATGGGCGTGTGGTTCGGCAATGCCTGGGATGAACGCATTGAACGCGACGGATGGGTCTTCGTTCGGAGTGGCGACGCCTATGCGGCCGTCCGCTCCGTGACCTGGGACGCCGCCTACGAGCGCTCCCTGGCGGCGACAGGGGTCGGCAATCAGATCTTCTTCAACAAGCCCTACGACCCGCCGACGGTGCGGTTGCTGACGGACAGCTACACCTGGAATGAAGCGGGCACGATCATGGAACTGCGAGACAACTTTGCGCCTGTCCTGATCGAAGCCTCAACCACAGAGGATCATCCGACCATAGAAGCTTTCATCACGGATATTCTCGACAACCGTCTAGAACTTCACAAGACCGTGGTCCCCGGTTGGCATATCCTCGTATACGTCGGCCTCGGGGGCGATGAGAGGGAGATAGTCTTCAATGCGGGTACGACGGAAATTCCGACGATTGGCGGTGAGTACGTGAACTATAGCCATCCCATGACTTGGGATAGCCCATTTATGTCATCGGAATACATGAGTGGGGTGGTCACCCTGCAATACGGCGATGATCGATTGGTCGTCGACCTGACCGACTAGAGCACGTTGTCCTATCGACCCAGGCAGTCTGGGATGGAACGATGGGGAGGAGTAAACATGAAACAGGCCCGTCCAAAGCCCGGCAAGATTGCGGGTTCCACCCATCGTGTCGGTGGGCGAGGGCGGCTCGCGCGGGTCTTGTCTGCGTCCGCCGTGCTCTCGGCCTCCGTGTTCTGGCAGGCCAGCGCCCAGGAGCCGTCCTTCGTGGATCGACTGGTTCTTGACCCGCAAGAAACGTGTTCGGGCGGGACGCCGGAGCCGGGCGATATCGTCGCCCTGGCTTTGCGGGGAGCCAAGGGCCGCAACTATGCGATCGTGGGCGGCAATGAGGTAGCGAGGCTGGCCATGCGCGGTCCGGCCACGACCGCCTATAGCGTGTTCGAGATCACCGATACGGCCGTGGAAAACACCGTCGCCATACGCAGTCTGGGCCACGTGAAGTTTCTCAGCGTTGACAGTGAAGCCCGCGTGCAGGCGAGAGCGGAGCCCCAGCAGGCCGTGCCCTTCATCTTTGAGGAGACCGATAACGGCTATTTTCGCATTCGGCTGCACGCCCGGCCGATCTGGCTGAGTATGAACCAGAACGGGTACCTAGATTTCCGGGGCCGCGACGCCGGTTCGGCGGCACAGTTCTGCGCTCAGCCTGTCACGTCGGACTGATTTCGAGATGAGGTCGGTACGGATCGCGGGTTGGCTCTGCGGCTGGGCGCTGGTGTGGTTCGCGGGTGCGGCCTTTGGCCAGTCGCCTCCCATTGATCCCCGTCTGGTGCAGGCCTCTGAGCCGATCCCCGCTTCGGAGTTCAGCTACACCTCCTCCTTGAACCGAGAGTTTCCGATCCATGTGTTTCCGGCGGACCGGCCCGCCGGCGCGCCGCCGTCGCCTGCCATCGTCATGTTTCATGGGGGGAGCTGGCGGACGGGAACGCCCAGGCAATTCTACCGCCAGGCCAAGGTCTGGAACCGGTTGGGTGTCACCGTCGTCCTGCCAGTCTACGCGCTTGAGGACACGCACGGCGGTACGCCTCAGCAATCCATTGAAGACGCCTTTCGCGCCTGGCAGGCGGTCCATCAGAATGCCGTCGCGCTGGGAATAGATCCCATGACTATCGCTGCCGGTGGCGGGTCGGCGGGCGGGCATCTCGCCGCCGCCCTCGCGACCCTTACGCCGCCCGGTTTCATCGCCGATCATCGTCCGCCGGCGGCGCTCCTCCTGTTCAATCCGGTGATCGACAATAGTCCAGAAGGGTATGGCGCCGAACGGCTCGGGGAGCAGTGGCGGTCCTACTCTCCAATCCACAACATCGGAGCGGCGCACCCCCCGACGCTCATCATGCTGGGCAGCCGTGATGAGTTGATCCCTGTCGAAACCGGCGAACGATATTGTGCTGCGGTGAGGGTCTCTGCGCGCTGCGAGTTCATCATCTATCCCGAAGCGACGCACGGCTGGTTCAACAATGCCGGGTTCGTAGAGACCTTGCGCGACTCGACGCGGTTCATTGCCGAGACTTTTTCGGTGGCCCCGGTCGAGTTCACGGAACCGGGTCACGCAGGCGCGTCCGAGCCCCCGGTGCGCTCCCAAGGCGCGGTCCCAGGGGCAGAGTAGCGTAAGGTGGATCGGAACCCATTATCGACCGTCTTCAGAGGGTTCCTGTTCCTGTTTCTGGCCGCACTGGCCGCGTGCGCCCATCGGACCGATGAGGTCCTGGCGGCTCCGCGGCCGAACATCGTCCTGATCCTCGCCGACGACATCTCTCAGGACTTCGGCGCCTACGGAGTTCCGATCGAGACGCCGCATTTCGATGCGCTGGTCCAGGGTGGGGTTCTGTTCCGAAACGCCTATGTCGCCGCCAGCTCCTGCAGCCCCAGCCGCGCCAGCCTGCTCACGGGCCGTTATCCGCACAATCACGGCGCGCCGGAGCTGCATATGCCGGTCCCGGCGGACCAGTTCGCCTTCCCGTCTGCGCTGAGAGAAGCGGGCTACCACACCGTGGCGGCGGGCAAATGGCACATGGGCCCCCACGCGCTCTCGGCCTTCGACAAGGTCAATGACATCGACTACGCCGACGACTTCACCGGTGCCCGGACCTGGATTCCGGAAATGCGCGCCCGCCCGCGAGCCCGGCCCTTCTTCTTCTGGTTCGCCGGATTCGACGCCCACCGGCCGTGGGAACCGATCACGACGGCCCGTCCGACCGACCCCGCGACGGTCGTGCTGCCGGTTGGTCTGCCCGATACGCCGGAGGTCCGTCAGGACTATGCCAATTACAACGACGAGGTTCGTCGCTTCGACCAGCTCATCGGAGAGGTGGTCGCCGAGCTGAAGGCGCAAGGGGTGTTTGAGAACACCCTGATCGTCGTCACCAGTGACAATGGACGCCCGTTCGCGCGCAGCAAGACCACGCTTTACGATGGGGGAATGCGCACGCCGCTGGTGTTCCACTGGCCAGGCGGCAACCTGCCTTCGGGGGTCGTGAGCGAGGCGCTGATCAGCCTGATCGACATCGCGCCGACAATCCTCGAGATCGCCGCTTTGGAAGTCCCCGAGAGCGTGCAGGGCCTCAGCATGGTTCCTGCGTTGCGGGATCCCGAAGCGAAGCCGCGCGACATCGTCTTCGGCGAGCAGAATTGGCATACGCAACGCTTCGCCGGGCGGATGGTCCGCCAAGGCCGTTACGTCTACATCCGGGACTACGCACCGAATGCGTATAGCCTCATCATGGTCGAGCGTCAGAACCCGACCAATATAGAGCTGGCGCGCCTGCGGGCAGAGGGTGGTCTGACACCGCTTCAGGCCGAGCCCTTCTCGGTCAATCGACCCGAAGAGCTCCTCTTCGATGTCGTCGCCGACCCGGACCAGACGAACAATCTGGTGGCTTCCGAAGAGCACGCGGCGGTTCTCGCCAACATGCGAGCGCTGCTCGCGGACTGGCGTGCGCGCACGGGAGATTCCCTCGGGACTGTCGAAGCGATGACCGCCGAGCGCCTGGATCGGACGACGTTCCAGGCCCAGTTCACGGGCCTTCGTCCCGCCGACGGCGTGATCCCGGGCCGAACCTCACGCGCGACGGAAATCAACGATCCCGGACCACGATAAATCTCGACATGGCCGAGAATATATCACATCCTGATAAGATATCTCATTATGTATAGCATTACCAGCCGAGCAGAGGGCGAGCGTGTAAGATGAGGCATCTCAATCTGGTGGTGGTTTGCTGTCTGGCGTTGCTGGTGTCCCATGCGACGTCGACTGCGGCTCAGAGTCCTGCCGCTGCCGACGAGCGGATCGCGGACATCCTCGCGCATGCAGTCGCCAACCCGCTTGAGCCGTTGGATGTGGGCACTCACCCGGAGCAGCTGGGACAGGCGTTCTCGCGGCCTTACAATATATCGCGATCCGCGCGGGCCTATCTTCAACTGATGACTGACCCCTCGCGCGATGCCAACTCGGCCCAACTTTTGAGCGAGGTCGCACAATACTACATCGACCACCCTGAAGAAATGCCGGACCCAGACTCGACCTACTGGGCGGGTGAGTACCATGCTGCCATTCTGGCCAAGTTCGGATCGAATGGTACGGTCAGACCTTCTGCATTGCCAAGGGACGTCGAGGTCAAGCTGCTGACCTATATGGCAAGCTACGTCAGATACTGGTCGAGGCCGGATCGCTATGCTTTCAGCCGTACTCACGACACCTTCTACTACTGGAACAGTGAAAACCACTGGTGGCAGGAGATCGTCACGTCGTGGGGTTATCTTCAGGCGTTGAAGAATGATCCAGAATTCTCGGATCTGATTCTGAACGACGGCCGTAGCGTTAGCGAACACTATGAAATCACGGTCGACTACATGAAGGAACACATGCGTCAGCGCGCGCGCAAGGGGTTCTTCGTGGAGATCTCAAGTGGCGGCTACGCCGGACGCATGCACAACATGAATTACATGATCGACGAGATTTCGCCGGATCCCGAACTTCGGCGGCTCGCGAGACTTTCGCTCGATCTGTGGTGGACCTTCTGGGCCGAAGAACAGATTTCGGGAGAGCGTGGCGGCGGCAAGGTGCGGCACCGCAGATTGAGGGGGCTTCTCCCGAACTCGGAGTCCCACATGCCCAGCGCCTGGTACTATCATGGGCTCGGGACCCGGAACATGGACTATGTGAGGGGCGTGCCGCCGAGCTCGATCGCCCTGGCAGGAGACTATATCCGGCTGCTGTCGGACTATCGTCCGCCCGCCTACGTCACCGACATCCTGAACGACCGCCTGTCCGCGCCCGCCTTCGCGGTAACGCAGCGCCGGGTCGGACGTTCTGCGGGGCAGGACGAGAACGGACCACCGGAAATCATCAACGAGGTGCGCACGGTCTTCGATCGAGAGAGCATTCCGTCGCACAAGTTCTATGACATCGAGAATTCGGACGTTCTCAAATATTCCTGGGTGAGCCCGAGCTTCGTTCTCGGCACCAACATGCGTCCGCCGCATGACGTTAGGGAATGGGTGGCCGGCAGCGCGCAGGGCTGGTGGCACGGCCTGTTGCTGGAGCATCCCGGGACGCCCTATCCGCAACGGGTCGTCCCCACCCTGATCTATCCCGGGGACTCCATGGGCGAGCAGTATGCCGTTCAGTCGCGCGGCAGTCTCATGGCCCGCAAGCTGAACGACGCCTGGAGCCCGAACCAGGACAACGCGAACTACCCCATGGGCGTCTATATCTCGGACGGACTGAGGCGGCATACCTCGCTGGAAGGCGACTTCATCTTCATCAATAGCCCGACGACCTGGGTCGCCGTCAGGGCGGCGGGCAGTGTATTCGTCTCTGCCAATAATGTTCTAGCACCGGAGCAAGCACGGGCCGGGACGTTCTACCGGCTCGAGAACGACACCGTCCCGGTGATCATCGAGGCGGCCGAACACGCGGACTATCCGAACTTCGAAGCGTTCAAGGCCGCCGTGCGGGCCGCCGCTCTGTCGCATGCCGACGGGATCTATGACTACCAGAGCCTTTCCGGTGACCGGCTGTCCATGTTTGATGATCGCTCTCGCCCACGGATCAATGGCGAGGCGATCAACTACACGCCGAGCGTCGCCTACAGCAGTCGATACGTCTACTCCGACTGGGATAGCGGGAGGATCACGGTGACGGTCGCCGGTCATCAGCACGTCCTCGATTTCATCGGGCCGGCATGATGCGGATGGACAGGTCTTGCCCGGTCATGACGTGCGACAAGCATTCTTGCTGACAGGTCAGGGAGCCGCAGTTCGGTGACCGAAGGCGTTGAGGGCATGAAGTGGGTGGAAGGGGGCTCATTCCTGATGGGCTCCGACCGCTTCTATCCCGAGGAGCGCCCCGTGCGCAGGGTCCGGATCGATGGTTTCCATATCGACAGGCATCCCGTCACGAACGCCCAGTTCGCCGCCTTCGTCGCCGCGACGGGCTATCGCACGCTGGCCGAGATCGCGCCCGATCCCCGGGACTACCCGGGGATGCCGCCCGAGATGGCCCACGCAGGGTCGATCGTGTTCTCGCCGCCTGACGGTCCCGTGCCCCTCGATCAGCCGCACCGATGGTGGGAGTTTCGGTTCGGAGCCCGCTGGGACCGACCGCACGGCGCTTCGTCTTCGCTGGAAGGTCTCGAGTCCCACCCCGTCGTGCACATTGCCTATTGCGACGCCGAGGCCTACTGCGCCTGGGCGGGCAAGGCCTTGCCGACAGAGGCCGAGTGGGAGTTCGCCGCGCGGGGTGGTGCGGACGGCCTGGACTACGCCTGGGGCGACGAACTGGCGCCGGGCGGACGCATGCTCGCCAACTACTGGCAGGGCCGCTTTCCGGCGGAGAATCTGCGAACCGACGGCTGGGAGCGAACGTCTCCGGTCGAGGCGTTTCCCGCGAACGGCTACGGGCTCTACGACATGATCGGCAACGTCTGGGAATGGACGGCCGACTGGTACGGCGCCTCGACGCCGCACAGCTCGTGCTGCGTCATCGAGAACCCGCGGGGCGCGAGCGAACGCGACAGCCTCGACCCGACCGAGCTTGCCATTCCGATCGGCCGCAAGGTGCTCAAGGGCGGATCGCATCTTTGCGCCGAGAACTACTGCCGTCGGTACCGGCCGGCCGCCCGCCATCCCCAGGCCGTCGACAGTTCGACAGCCCACATCGGGTTCCGCTGCGTCGTGCGGTGTCACTAGTGGGAAGCGGCGACAACAATCGGTCGAGGTCGCAAGCGCTGCGTTGCCCGACACCGGCGCGATCAGGAAGGCAAGTCCAATGCGTATCCGTATGAAATCGATCTTCCTCGTGCCGGTCCTGAGCGTCGTCACGGCGTGCGCCGCCAGCGCCGAGCCCTACGTTCGACCACAGATCCCCGAACGCCAGGCGCGACCGAATATCCTGGTCATCATGACCGATGACCAAGGTTACAGTGATGTGGGCTACAACGGTAACCCGTTACTTCAGACGCCCAGAATCGATGCCTTGGCGGAGAGCGGCGTGGTCTTCGACCAGTTCTATGCCCAGCCCGTATGCTCTCCCTCGCGCGCCGCGCTTCTGACAGGGCGTCACGCCATGCGTCTCGGCATACTGGATACCGAGGGCGGCAATGCGATCCTGACTCCGGATGAAGTGACCATCGCCGAAGCCCTGCAGACCGGCGGATACCGGACCGGGATGTTCGGCAAATGGCATCTGGGCGACAACGCGCCCGCGCGTCCGCAGGACCAGGGGTTTGACAGGGTCCTGACCCATGTCGGCGGCATGATCGGCATGCCCTATAACCCGCCCCAGGGTCGCTCCTACTTCGATCCCATCCTGATCGAAGATGGCGTGGATCGCCGATTCGAGGGTTACGCTCCCGACATCTTCACCGCTGCCGCCATCGACTTCATGGTCGAGACCGCGCGTGAGGGCAGGGTGCCGTTCTTCGCCTTCCTGTCCCTCAACACCCCTCATCACCCGCTGACCGTGCCCGACGCCTTCGCGGACCCTTACCGAGCTATGGGCTTGAGCGAGGAAACCGCGCGCTACTATGGGATGATCACCAACATCGACCACAACGTCGGCCGCGTGATGGATGCGCTGGACGCCGTCGATGCTCTCGATGAGACGATCATCGTGTTCGTTGGGGACAACGGGACGTCGAGCCTGCATCGCCAGAGCGATCTCTGGGAGTCCGGCCTCCGGGGGCGAAAGACGGACGTCTACGAGAATGGCATCCGCGTCCCGATGATCCTGCGCCTGCCTGAGCCGACCGCCGCCGTCGGCGTGCGCACCCAGGTCGGCGCGGTCGAAGACATCATGCCGACTCTGCTGGAACTCGCAGACGTCCCGACGGATGTCGAGTTTGACGGCGTCAGCCTGGCAACCGTGACGTCGACGCCAGACGCCGAACTGCCCGCGCGCGATCTGTTCTTCCAGTTTCACCGGGGAAACGAACCCGTCCCCTATCGCAACATCGCCGTGCGGCGAGGGGACTACAAGCTGGTCCAGCCGGTGGGCCGGGGGCGGGAGGCCTTCGCGCCGGAAGCCGTCCGCTTCGAACTCTATAATCTGGCCGAGGACCCCCGCGAGACCGCGAACCTCGCGGCCGAACAGCCCGATCGCATGCGCGCCTTGATCGCTGCCTACGATGACTGGCTCGCAGAAGCGCGAGCGGACGCGCCGGGTCAGCAGGTCACCTGGATCGGCGACGATCGACAGCCTGTCGTCACCCTGTCGCGCCAGGACTGGATCGGTGCTGGCCTGGCGGATGGAGAGAATGGCTATTACGCGCTCGAAGTGCGTACGACGGGGCGGTATCGGGTCACCTTCCGCTGGAGCGGGCTTTTGAACGCCACCCACCCGGCGACGATAGAGATCGGCGATCGGACCGTCCGCCGCGAAATTCTGAGCTCGGAGATGGAGGCGCGGATCGAGGACATCCAACTGGCCGCCGGCCCTTTGAGGTTGCAGGCCTGGGTGACGATCGACGGCAGAGACAGCGGATTTGAGTTCATCGAGATCGAGAAGCTGGACGACTGACCCACCCGGACCGCCTCCGTCTGCTTTCACCAAAGACCGTCTGGGACGGGTGTTCTCTTCAGGACCCATAAGGAGATGCCATGATTGCCAGATCTCACAGGCTCAGGTGGGTCTCCGCGGCCGGCGCGTTTGTGGCGGGTCTCGCATTGGCTTCAGGTTACGCCGCGGCGGCGCATCAGCAGCTGACACCGGCTCCTCGATCTTCGGCCGACGCCGCCGTCCGTCCGGAAGACGCCATCGCGCCAGAGCTGCGGGCCGGCCTGGCGACCCGCATGCCAGCCCGATTGGATGAGCAGTGGCTTGAGCAGAACCGACGTCGCCGGGCGCAGGCCATGGCCGCGCTCACGGCATCGATCCCCGAGGGGGTAGAGGTTCGGTCCATTCCCGGGCCCGCTGGAGCGCCCGACGTCACAGTGCTGATCCTGGACCCTCATCCGGATCGCGATGATGAGCCCGCCTTCCTGTTCATGCACGGCGGAGGCTTTGTCGGAGGGTCGGTTGCGCAGACAGCTCCGCGTCTGCCGAGCTTGGCGCGGGCGTGCGACTGCGTCGTCGTTTCGGTGGGATATCGCCTTGCGCCGGAGACGCCGTTTCCTGGGCCGATGGAAGACAACTTCGCTGCGCTGAGTTGGCTTCATCAGAACGCTGCGGCTCTCGGGGTCGATCCAGACCGCATCGCAATCGGGGGAGGCAGCGCGGGCGGAGGACACGCCGCCCAACTCGCCATCGCGGCCCGTGATCGCGGCGTTCCTGTGCGTTTCCAGTTGCTGATCTATCCCATGCTGGACGACCGCACCGGCAGCACACGGCGCGTTCCCGGTCATATTGGGCACTTCGGGTGGAACGAAGCTTCCAACCGGTTTGGCTGGAGCGCGTATCTCGGTCGCCCGGCCGGGTCGGAAGATCCGCCGTACGGGGCCGTCCCCGCGCGTGTGGGGGATCTGTCCGGCCTTCCGCCGGCCTGGATCGGCGTCGGCTCGGCAGATCTCTTCTTCGCTGAGAACCTGGAGTATGCGCGCCGCCTCGGCGAGGCGGGAGCCATGGTCGAGGTCGTGGTCGTCCCCGGCGCCTATCACGCCTTCGAAGGCGACTCGCCCGACAGTCGCGCCACGATCGAGTTCACCAACAGCTGGCAAAACGCCTTGCGACGCGCTCTGCATCCGGAGACGCCGTGACGCGGGTTCAAGGCGCGTCCAGAAACCCCACCTGCCGTAGCCAGGCCTCGCAGAGCTTGGGCCAGACCGCGACGGGCGAGTCGTGAGTATCGAGCGCGAAGCCATGCGGCGCATCGGCGAAGATGTGCAGCTCGGCCGAGCCGCCCGCGTCGCGCAGCGCCCCGGCCAGACGGTGCGCGTTCTCGACCGGCACGACGGGGTCGTTGGCCGCGTAGACGATGAAGGACGGCGGCGGGTTCGCGCGCAGCTGGGTGTCGGGCTGCAGTCGGTCGTAGAGCGCCTGTTTCTCGGCCGGCGGGAGGGCGGGCTTGTCCGGGACGACCGTCCGGCCCTTGGCGTTGGTGGAGACGGGAGCATAGCCGACCACCAGGACGTCCGGACGCGTCGGTTGCTGCGACCAAGCCGTCGCCGGCGGAACCCATTCCGTTGGATACTCGGCGGCGAGGCAGGCGGCCAGGTGGCCCCCCGACGAGAGGCCCACGACCCCCAGGCCTCGATCCGTTTTCCCGCTGGCCCGGATCATCCGCATGGCTTCCATGGCGTCGTCCAGGGGCGCGGCGGTCCCGTTCTCGGCGTTGGGAAAGCGATGGATCAGAACGTAGGCGTGGTAACCCAGAGCCGTCAGCCAGTTCGCGACCGCCACGCCCTCCCGGCCGACCATCAGGGCGGTATAACCGCCGCCGCCCAGGACGAGCATCGCCCGCCCGTTGGGATGAACCGGCTTGAACTCGAACAACCCGGGCCGTGTCACCGCAGTGACGACCGCGGCGCCCGGCGAGGCGGCGACGTTCTCCAGCGAGAAGGAGTCGTGAAGTTCTGATCCCCTCCAGAGCGGCCACGCGGCATCGGATCCGAACAACGGCATGCTCCTTCGCGGGGGCGTTCCTGGATCCAGACTGTGAAGCGCCAGACGGTCTTCCGCAAATCGGTCCTGCTCGCCGTTCTGGGGCGCTGACTGGCAAACATCCGGCCGTGGTCTTCGAATCCGCGCCGAAGGTTTCTGCGGGAGCCGCCCCGCCGAGCGACGGAAATGCCGGGGCCGGAGCGTGGAACCAACACGTCGCACGAATGAGGTCGGACCATGCCTGCTCAAACCGACGCCAAGATGAACGCCGCGATCGCGCTGACGCGCTTCGGTCTGGGGGCGCGCGCCGGCGAGATCGACCGTGCGGCGGGCGATCCCGTCGGGTGGCTGGAAGCGCAGGTTCGTGCCGAGGGCGCGCCCAATCCGGACGGTGAGTTCGAGGATACGGCGGCGCGGGTCCAGGCCCTGCTTGGCTATCAGCGCAGCAATCGTTCGATGCGCCGCGATCGACCGGACGCGCCCGCGCCGATGTCGAGCGACACCATAGCCGAGGCGGCCATGCCGATGTCGGAGGAGGTGGTACCGGACCCTCAAGCGCAGGCGGCCTTTGATGCGCGGCGTGAGAACCGTCGCTCCCTGGTCCAGGATACCGGCCGGGAGTTCCTGGCCCGGGCCCAACTGGGCGCGACCACCGACGCCGGGTTCGCCGAGCGGTGGGCCCTGTTCTGGGCCAACGCCTTCACCGTCTCGGCGACCAAGTTCCAGTCGGCGATCTTCATCGGACAGTATGAGCGCGAGGCCATCCGACCCAATGTCTTCGGTCGGTTCGAGGATCTGGCGGTAGCAGCGGAAACCCATCCCGCCATGTTGCTTTATCTGGACCAGGTGCAATCGGTCGGGCCGAACAGTCGGGCGGGCGCACGGCGTCAGGTCGGACTGAACGAGAACCTCGCCCGCGAAATCCTCGAACTGCACACAGTCGGGACGGAGGGGGGATACACCCAGGCCGATGTGACCGAGTTCGCGCGGGCCCTGACCGGCTGGTCCATCCCCGGCAACCGCGACCGGGACCGGCGGCCTCGGCGGGGCTTGGCGGCCGAGGTGTCCGGGAACGGCGGGTTCATGTTCCGCGCCTTCGTGCACGAGCCGGGCCCTCGGACGGTGCTCGGCCGGACCTATCGGGCGGGCGGTGCCGAGCAGGGCGAGGCGATCCTGCGCGACCTGGCCAATCGTCCCGCGACGGCGCGGCGACTGGCGCGGAACATCGCACGCCACTTTGTGGCGGACGACCCGCCGCCAGCTCTCGTGAACCGGCTCGAGGCGGCCTGGACCGGCTCGCGCGGCGACCTCGCGCAGGTGGCGCGGGCTCTGGTCGCGGCGCCCGAGGCGTGGGATTCGAGGCCCGCCAAGATCAAGACGCCGTATGAGTTCGTGGTCTCGACCCACCGTGCTCTCGGCACGCGGCCGCAACGCATGCAACCGCTGCAGCAGGCCCTTATTCAGATGGGGCAGCCGGCGTTCAGTCCGCCGTCGCCCGAGGGCTGGCCGGATACGGCCGCCGACTGGGCCGGGCCGGACGCGCTCGTCAAGCGATTGAACTGGGCCAAGACCGTCGGCGACATGGCGCGGAACCCCGACCCGAACGCGGTCGCCGCCGACGCGCTGGGGCCGCGCCTGACCGAACCGGGCAGGCTGGCCGTGGCGCGCGCCGAAAGCCGGCCCGAAGCCCTGACCCTCTTTCTCATGTCCCCGGAGTTTCAGCGCCGATGACCCGCTCCATCGAGATGAACCGTCGCCTGCTGTTGGGCGGGCTGACCGCCGGGATCGGCCTCGCCTTCGCCGGACAGGCCGGGGCTCAGACGACCGGCGGACGGCGCAAGCTCGTCGTCATCATCGCGCGCGGCGCGATGGACGGCCTGTCCGTCACCGTGCCCTACGCCGACCCCGACTACGGGGCGCTACGCGGATCGCTGGCCATCGCGGAGCCCGGACAGCCGAACGGGGCCCTGCCGCTCAGCGAGGGGTTCGGTTTGCACCCCGCGCTCACGACCCTGCATGAAATGTATCGCGCGGGTCAGATGCGGTTCGCGCCGGCGGTGGCCATTCCGGTCCGGGTCCGCTCGCACTTCGATGCGCAGGACGTGCTGGAAAACGGCGGCGAGGGGCTTCGATCCCAGTCGGATGGTTGGCTGAACAGGGCTCTGCTGGCGAGTGGTGGGGCAGGGGCGCTGAAAGGACTGTCGATCGGCGCACAAACCCCGCTGATTCTGCGCGGTTCGGCAGAGACGTCCAGCTGGGCCCCCGGAGGACGGGTGAGGGGCGAGGATCGGATCGCGTCTCTGCTTCAGGACCTCTACGTCTCAGATCCCATGCTGGGCACCAATCTGGCGCGAGGCCTGGAGACCGAGGCCCTGGCCATGACGATGCAGGATGGGACGGCACCGGTACGCCGAAACGACGTCGCTGGCATGGGACAGGCCGTGGCGCGGCTGATGACCGGCGAAGCCGGGGCGGACGTGGTCGCCCTGTCGGTCGACGGCTGGGACACTCACGCGCGCCAGTTGGCCCAGATGCAGACCCGGCTGGAAGGTCTGGACGCCCTCATCAGTGGACTGAGGACGGGGCTCGGCGAGGAATGGGACCGTACGATCCTGATCGTCGCCACCGAATTCGGCCGCACCGCGCGGACCAACGGTACGCAGGGTACCGACCATGGCACGGCTTCCTCGCTCCTCTTGGCGGGCGGCGCGATGAAGGCCGGAGGCTCGATCGGGGACTGGCCGACCCTGGCGGCCAACCGACTCTTCGAGGACCGTGATCTGGCCCCGACACTCGACGTCCGTTCGGTGTTCAAGGGCGTCCTGCGCGACCACCTCGGCGTGGATCGCGCGGCTCTCGACTCGACGGTTTTTCCAGGAAGCGCGGACGAGGCGCCGACGTTGACCGGGTTCGCTTGAGCCCTTTCCAATCCTATTGAGCGAGAGGAGGCAGCGGCTTGGCGACGGGGTGAAGACGGCGGCGTTCTGACACGGCTCGCTAAATGCCTCGCCCGCCGCGCCGGCACATCTCGCGCGCCCTGCCTTGCATGGTTCGACGCATCTCGGCTTCGATCTGGGCCCTGATGGCACCCGGATCCATGCCGCCACCGCTGACTTCCACAAGCAGTTCGGCGCGGGTCAGCGTTCCATTCCGGTCAGTATCCAGCCGCCTAACGACCTCATCGAAGGTGGCCGAGAACTCGCTGCGCGAGACCCGACCATCCTGGTCGTGATCGAACTGCAACCGACCAGGCATGCTGTATTCGGAACCGAGATATGTCCGCGACCACGCCACGAACTCGATGGCTCTGAGATAGCCGTCCGTATTCCCATCGCTGGCCTCGAAGCTCTCTGTAGCACCGTCGCTGACTTCCGTGCGACTGACCCGCGCATCTCGGTCGATGTCCAGACTGGTGAGGAACAGTCCCACAGGCATGGCGATCCGGGATCCGTTCAGATCCTGTAGCGTCCTCGTCGGACCATCGGATGCCAGCCGGCGTGCGGACGGCTCAGGCTGACTGGCGCACGCCGACAGCGTGATGGCCGCCAGAAGCGGAAAGATCTTGCGGGTCATGTTCTCTCCTAAGCCGATCAAACGACCGGGCTGTTGTGAGTGGGGTAGGGAGGGCACCCGCGCGGCCAGGGCCGTCCGCGCGGGTGCCGCGGGCCTCAGGCGACGGAGGTGGTCGGGGCGACCTCGCCTGAGCCTCCCTCGTCGACCGGCGCCACGGGGGGAGTAGCGTCGGTCGAGCGCTTCATTGTCTGGGATGCGGCACCCGGGCGGCCAAACAGAGCCCTGAACACGCCGCGAATGGAATCGGCTTTGCGGATGTCGTCGATCAGATTGCCCCATTCATGAAGGGCAATGACGAAAGGGTTGTTGGACTTAAGCGGCCGCGTAAGACCGTAAACGATGGGTAGGTCGGCGCGTTCACCCTGGAAGGTGCCGAACAGCCTGTCGAAGATGATCAAGACGCCACCGAAGTTCTTGTCCAGGTAGTCCGGATTCGAGCCGTGGTGCACTCGGTGATGGGCCGGGGTGTTCAGGATCCATTCGAGCGGACCCAGCCGCCCGACGACCTCCGTGTGTATGAAGTACTGGTATTGCAGGTTCGCCGTCAGCAGCGTGGCCACCAGAAGCGGATGGAAGCCGAGCAGCGTCATCGGGAGGAAGAACGCCCAAAGGCCGGAGATCCCGCTCGTCCAGCTCAGCCGAGCCGCCGCTGGGAGCGTCAACTCGTTCGCCGAATGATGCACGGCGTGTGAGGCCCAGAACCACCGGATCGTGTGGCTGAAGCGGTGCTGCCAATAGTAGAAGAACTCCAGCACGAAGAAGCCGACGAGCCAGGTCCGCCAGTCGTCAAGCGGCCATTGCACCGGGGCCAGGGCGAACACGCCCAGCATGGCGACGCCGATGACGCCGTTCATGAGGCTCTTGAACAGGAACTGGCCGATCGCCGTCCCGATCGTGCCGCCCAGCGCGCCGAGGTCGTAGCCCCGGCCGGTGCGAACGCGCCAGGCGTACTCGATCGCGGACAGAACGATGACGGCGACGACGAACACTACGGACGGCTGAAGACTGGACATGACAAGCTTTGCGAGGATCGACTACGGACAGGGCGTTCCGCTTTGAAAGAACAGGGAAGCGCGGGCGTCACTGCGCGACGGGCGAGGTGGCAGACGGGAGAGACGCGTCAGCCTCATTGTCCCACTCATAGAGCGCGGTGATCACGCAGCGCCCTCCACTACGGGGAGGTCCAGTGAAGACCTGATCGCCGCGAGAGAGACATGACGTTCCGGGTCCACGGCGTGTGGCGATCGCCGCGAAGGCAGAGTCCGGGTCGCATGTCCCGGAAAGCTCCGCCATGTACCACTCGCCTCGCGCCTCGAGCAGGACGGCGTTGTTTCCCAGCGGTCTCCAGCCATCGCTGCCGCGGGGGCATATCTGGCTCACGGCTTGACCTTGACGGGCGCTGATCTCGACGAGCCGCAAGGCTTCCGCTTCTGACCGCGCGGCCTGCTGTTCATTGGAGGTGACGCATGCAGCCAGAACGCAAGCGCAGAGCGAAGCGCTCAGGCCGACTTTTGCTTTTGAGGACATGGCGACGGTTCCCAGACGAGGATCATGGGAGGAGGTCTAGGCGAGCGCCTTTGCCGCGATTTGCGGGGAATGACCCCGACTGTCGCAAACTGTTGCAGGCCCGCCTTCGGTGGCAATGAACCGTCACAAAATCATCGTGGCGGGCCCGCGCGCCTCCCGTTAGCCTAAGGGTCATGGGGGCCGCCTATCGTATCCTGGTCGTCGACGATGACGCCGAAATCCTGGCGCTGCTCGAGGGCGTGCTGGGTCGCAACGGCATGTCCGCGAGGGCGGCCCGAAACGCGGAGGAGGCCGACCGGGTCCTCGAAAGCTTTCCGGCCGACCTGATTGTGCTCGACTTGATGATGGAGGGCGAAGACGGTCTGTCGTTCTGTCGTCGACTGCGAACGCGCTCGAACGTGCCGATCATCATGCTGACCGCCCTCGCCGAGGATGTGGACCGCATCATCGGGCTGGAGATCGGGGCCGACGATTACCTGCCCAAGCCCTTCAACCCGCGTGAGCTGGTCGCCCGCATCAAGTCGGTCCTGCGCAGGACCGGGGACGCCAAGTCGGGAGAGGAGACGGGTGACGACGCCGTTTTCGCCTTCGGTCCTTTCCGCCTGTCCCCGGCGCACATGGTGCTGGTTCGAGAGAACGGTGATCCCGTGCATCTCACGTCCGGTGAGTTCGCGCTGCTCCTCGCCCTGGTCGAGCGCGCGCCTCGAGTCCTCTCGCGGGACCAGTTGCTTGATTTGTCCCGCGGGGCCGTCGCCAATCCCTTCGACCGGAGCATCGACAGCCAGATCAGTCGTATCCGCAACAAGATCGAGGCCGATCCTCGTTACCCCGACTATATCAAGACCGTTCGCAATCTGGGTTATGCCTTCGCGGCGAAAGTGGCCAGGGTTCCGGCCTGATGGTCTGGCTCCAGCGGGCCGTTTCTTCACTGGTCGTCAGGATCACCGCCCTCACCGTTGCCGCGCTCCTGGCGATGTTCGCCGTCGTCGTCCTGCTGCTGCAGACGCCGCTCGCGGCCGAGGCGCTTTATCCCCGGGCCTTGTCCGACAATGCGGAGAGCATCGCCGAACTGGTCTGGCTCGTGGAGACCTCGCCGCCAGAAATCCAACCCTTCATCCTCTCGGCCTATGGGGGAGGCTATCGCACGGCGGCGATCACCGACGACTTTGCACCCGGGCTTCAACCCCGCGACGGGATGCGAACGAGGCTGACGACAGGCGGGAGCGACGTCGCCGCGCTCCTGGAGGGCCGGGAGATTCGCTTTCAGGCCATCGGCGTGCTGGGCCTGCAACCAAGGCTCAGGCAACAGGGGGCCGGTCCTCTTGTCGGGACGGCTGCGCTGCAGGTCGCGATCCAGCTCCGAGACGGCCGGATCGTGAACGTCTGGCTCGTCCCCGCTTTGCGGCTCAGCCGGCCGTCGGCGGCGCTGGTCACCTCGGGTCTCGTCCTCGTGCTGTTCGCGATCGCGCTCGGTCTGGCGATCGCCGCGGTCACCTTGCGGCCGATCCGCCGGCTCGAACAGGACGCTGCCCTGGTGGAGCTGGGCGATGCCGGTGCCGGTGTTTCGGAGACGGGGCCTGCGGAACTTCGGCGGGTGTCCGCGGCCCTCAACCGGATGCGAGACCGTCTTACCGGTCTCATTCGAGAGCGTGAGCAGATGGTGGCCGCCATCGCTCATGATGTCAGAACGGGGATCACGAGGATCCGTCTGCGTATGGACGAGCGCGGAGTGGTGTCCGCTCGTGAGATCGAGGGAGACATCACCCAGATAGAGGCGCTCATCACAGACATGCTCGCCTATGCTCGGGCGCAGAGTCCGTCGGGACATCAGGAGCTCGTTGGCATCGACCGATTTGTCGCGGACATGGCGATAGCCGCGCCCTACCGGGTCCGCCTCAAGCCGCTGCCGGACGAGGATTTCGTCATCGTGGGCGATCCGGTCGCGCTTCGTCGGCTGTTCGAAAATCTGATGGAGAACGCCCGACGCTACGGCGGCGGGGGTATCACCGTTCGGGTCGTCGCGACCGAAGGCGGTCGTGAGGTCCGCATCGAGGACGATGGCCCTGGACTGCCCGAAGACCAACTCGAGACCCTCTTCCAGCCCTTTCAGCGCGGGGAGAACTCGCGCAATCGCGCCACAGGTGGAACCGGTCTCGGCCTGGGCATCGCGCGCGCCATCGCCAAGGTGCATGGCGCGAGCCTGCATCTGGAGAACGGGCCCGAAGGCGGTCTGGCGGCCGTCGTTCGCTTTCCGCAGGACCTGCTCACCTAGCTGTACGGGCGGTCGGCAACATCCCGCGACAAACGGTTTCAGCCGCGCCAAACCGCTGCACGACGCCGCGCCTAGTCAGTCTCCATCACCAACGAACTTGAAGGAGACCGAACATGAGCAAGAAGATTGAATGGCAGCCGAGCCTGTGCGCCCTGCTTGCGGGCGTCATGGCCCTGGCCTTTTCGGACACTGCCTCGGCCCAGTCGCTCGATCAACTGCGAGAGGCGGATGCCAATGGCGACGGAAGCGTCACATGGCAGGAAATGATGGACATGCGCGTCAGCATCTTCGGGCGACTCGACCGCAACGGAAATGGGGTGGTGGAAAGCAGCGACAGCCCGTCATTCGGTCCCGGAAGAAGCCGCTTCGAGCAGGCCTTCAACGGCCTAAGATCGGCCGACGCCAACCGCGATGGACGGATCACGCGGAGCGAAATGCTCAACGCCCCGGCCCCGCTGTTCGAGAACGGCGACACCGACCGCAACCGGGTGCTCAGCGCGAGCGAGCTCGCGGCGCTGCGCCGCTAGGCGCGCCGGTCCGTCAAGAGGCATCATCCCATGAGCCCCCGCAAACACACCGCCCTCAGCACGGTCGCAATGATCGCGTCGTGTGGCGCGCTCGGTGCCTGTGCCGTGCCCGTCACCATGCACTCTGGCGTCGCCGGATCCGTCGCTGCCGCTTCCGATGAAACCACAGGCGCAGGCCTCTACTATCCCCCGGCCTCAAGCGTGGAGACGCCAGACATCCTGTTCCAGCCGTTGCCCGGCGTCGGTCCACAACAGCGACAGTCTTTCGTCGATCAGGTGAACCTCGCCGTCGGCACACCCGGGCGATCCGTTCCCATTGTCGCGCAAGCCGTCGGCGCCAACCGGGAAACCCTGGTTCTCCTCTACGTCGGTGGCGAGGGTGCGATGACGCCCTATCTCGCGCGCGGCGTTCTCGCACGTCTGACCGCTGTCACGCGTTCCGCTCCGGCCATTCAGGCGATGGGACTCAGCAGCGAGTTCGATGCCTACAACATGGCCGCGGTGCTCGGTTTCGGGCGGATCGTCGTCACCGACGGGCGCGCCTTCGCTCATCAGGCCAATCTTCGTCAGAACTGAGCACCAAGGCGACATTCTGCAACAAAGCGTCGCCTGACCGGCAACTCCCAGCAATGGGCGCCGCCTAGACGCTAGGCCTGGTTGCGCCGGGCCAAGCGCACCCTGCACCTCCCCGTTTGACCTTCGACATAATCAGGAGCCGACCGATGAAAACACAATCTCATGTCTCAGTGCTACTCGCGAGCATCAGCGCTCTCACCCTGTTGGTGGGCGCCGCCACCCCCGACGCCCAGGCGCAGGACAGGCGCGAGGAGCGCCGCGAGGCGCGGCGCGGCGCCGAACCCGTGACCCGATCGGATCAGGTCACCACGGGTCGTGGCGAATTTTCACGCAGGATCGAGGGGGACATCAACGCCGAGGGCGACCGGGCCTACCGCTCGCGGACCGTGACGGGCCCCGAGGGCCAGACGGCGGGTGTCCTCGGTGAGTTCAGACGCACCGAGACCGGGACAGTGACATCCCAAACCTTCACCGACCGCGACGGCGAAACGGCCGGCCGCTCGCTGACGCGCGCCATCGATGAAGACTCGGCCAGTCGGGAACGTGAGGCCTACACCCGGTCCGGCGAAACGGCCTCCGGGAGCGACACGGTCACCCGGACTGACTCGGGGGCGGCTCGCACCCGGCAGTTCGAAACGAGCACCGGGCGCGGGGGTGCTGTCGACTCCGAGGTGGCGCGTACGGACGACGGTGGCAGCTTCAACCGCGCGTTGACGGATGCAGACGGCAACACGCTTGCGACCCGGGAAACCGTGGTCACCAACGATGACGGCAACCTCAGCAAAACCACGACCGTGACCCCTCCCGATCGCGACGACTGACTTTGTCGGCGAGAGGGCCGCGGGCAACCCGGGCCGGTCGCCATCCGCGGCGACCGGCAGCCGAACTGTTTGGCAACATTTCGCCACAATCCGCCACGCCGACGGCAAACCCAGCTTTGCCTTACGCGGTAGTCCAGCCGTGGTCCGCTCGCCAGAAGGGCGGGCCTCGACGGCGATCACGAACGCTTCAGGAGCATCGAACATGCCTGACTTTCGAAAGCGCGTGCTTTTGGCTGTGCTCGGTTTGACCTTCGCAGCCACGGCCTTCGCGCAAGACCAGACGTATGAAGAGGCCCTGGCGGAGCTGAGGACCCAGTTTCGGCGCGCCGACGTCAACGGCGACGGCAAGCTCAGCCAGCCGGAGGCCAGCAACGCGGGCATGAGCCGACTCGCATCGAACTTTCGTCGGGTCGACACCGATCGCGACGGGTTCGTAACCCTGCCGCAACTCGAAGCCAGGCTGGCCGATCAGTACGGCCGATGAGCCTGTCTGACGTCGGCGATAGCCATAGCGGGCGGGCTCGGCTCGGAGGTGGCGCACACGGACGCCGGGGTCGCCCCGCTGCAGGGTCGTTGCTCCTCCTGGTCATGCTGGCTGCGTGCGGGACGACGATGCCCATGGCGACCCTGCCTGGGTCGGTCGATGCGGGTTGGGCAAGAGAGGCCGGGCCGGACGTCGCTCCACAGCAGGCCGACTGGTGGCGCGCCTTCGAGGATCCGACCCTCGACGCTCTCGTTGTTCGCGCGATCCAGGACAGTCCGAACCTTCAAAGCGCCGCTGCCAAGATCGCTCAGGCCCAGGGACAGATGATGTCCAGCGGGGCGTCCCTCGGGCCGCAGTTCGCCGGGGCCGCCGGGTCGAATGTGGTGCGCATTCCGCCCGCCCTAGCCGAACGGATCGACCGGATCGAACCGACGATCTACTCCGCCAACCTCGGGGTTCAGAGCAGCTGGGAACTCGATTTCTGGGGCGGTGCGCGCAACGCCGCCTTGGGCGACGCCTATGCCTATCTCAGCGCCCAGCAGGCTTATGATGCCGCGCTGTTGTCGCTTATCGGTCAACTCGCCAGCGCCTACATCGACTATCGCACCGGTCAGGCCCGACTGGCGTTGGCCCGTAGCGACGCGGCGCTCCGAACACAAGGCCTGGCCTTGGCCGAGGCGCGTCATCGCCACGGATTGACCGACCCGAGCGATCCCGCTCAGGCGAGGATGGCGCTGCAGCAGCAGGAAGCGACCGTCGCGGCGCTGGTGTTGGATGTGGAGATGGGCCGCCACGCGATCGCTCTGCTGGCCGGCGCGACCGACGGCGAGATCGCCGACATTCTGGTTGATCCGACTCCCATTCCGGACGCGCCACCACCGCCGGATCCGGGCCTGCCTCACGATCTGCTGCGCGCCCGACCCGATGTGCTGCAGGCCGAACTCGCGGCCCGCGCGCAGTACGCAAGGTCGAACAGCGCCAAGGCCAATCTGTATCCCTCCTTCTCGCTGTCGGGATCGATCGGGCTGAGTTCCAACACCATTGGCGACTCCTCCCTGATCGACATCTTCAGCTGGGACGAACGGAGCGTGAGAGGCGGCCTGTCGATCGTTCTGCCGCTCTTTCAGCGGGATCGGATCATGGGACAGGTGCTCGTGCAGGACGCCGGTCTGGAGCAGGCGATCCAGGCCTATTCTCAGGCCGTCCTCGCCGCGCAGCGCGATGTCGCCGACGCCCTCGCGCAATACGCGGCCGCCCGGGACACGACCGAGGCGCTGGCCGCCTCGACGGCGGAGAGCGGACGACTGGTTCAGCTTGCCTCTGATCGCTACGCCCAGGGCGGCGCCGCCCGCCAGGACATCCTCACGGCACAGCTGAACGACAGCGCCGTTCAGGACGCCTTGCTCCAGGCCCAGGGCAACGTCGCCATGGCCTATGTCGCCCTTAACCGGTCGCTGGGTCTGGGCGCCCGCGCACCCGGAATGCCGGCGCGATTGTCCGCCGAAACCAGCGAGCGCATGCGAGACCGCACGCGATGGGGGGACCGGCTCGACGAGCTTGACGGCTCGGTCAGCCAGAACGAGGGCGAACGATGATGGGGCGATACTTGACCGCAGCGGCCGTTGTGGCGGGGGCGCTTGTTCTGTCGTCTTGCGGCCGCTCTGACGGCGGCGCGGCTGGAGGGCAGCCGCCGCCGGTGACCGTGGCTCGGCCGATCATGACGGAGGGCGCCAGCGTGCTTGAGTTGACGGGAACCGTTTCAGCTTCGACCTCGGTGGAGATCATCCCACAGGCCTCGGGTCCCATAACGGCCAAGTCGTTCACCGACGGCTCTTTCGTTCGTCGGGGGCAACCCCTGTTCCGGATCTCGCCCGAACCCTATGAGGCGCAGCTGGCCCTCGCTACAGCAGCGGAAGCCCAGGCGCGCGATCAGTACGATCTGCAGCAGCGCCTGTGGGCGGACGACGCCACCTCGCGCAACAACCTGGACAATGCGGGCCATGCCCTGGCTCAGGCCGAGGCTAACGCGCGGCTGGCGCGGATCAATCTGTCCTACACGGTCGTCAGGGCTCCGTTCAGCGGCTGGATCGGGGCGACGACCGTCGACGTCGGCGACTTCGTCTCCGCCGGGACGGCGAGGCTGGCCACGATCCAGCGGCTGGATCCCATCCATGTCGAGTTCAGTCTGGGCGAGCGGCAGGTTCTGCGCATCCTGGAAGCCTTGCGCGCCCGGGGCGAGACGGTGACGCGCTCGGGGCGCGGATATCCCGTCGCGGTCGGGCTTCTGGATCAGACGGATTTTCCTTACGTCGGCGCTCTCGACTTCGCCGACCGGCGGATTGACCCGTCCACCGGGGCGTTGCAGGCGCGTGCCATCGTGCCGAACACCGGTCGGACCGACCTACTTCCGGGCATGTTCGCCCGCGTGCGGATCGAGCTCGGAGCCAACGAGCCGCGAATGGAGGTGCTCGCCTCCGCGATCCAGAGCGATCCCCTGGGCGACTACGTCTTGGTGCTTGACGCCGAGAACACGGTTCGGCGCCGCGACATCGAGCTCGGGGCCGATTCCGGTCGCAACCGCATCGTCACCAGCGGGCTGAGCCCCCAGGATCGCGTCATCGTCAACGGTCTGGCGAATGTCCGGCTCGGCCAGCCGGCGAGGGTCGCCAGCGCATCGGCTCCGGCTGCGAAGACCGCGCCGTGATCGCCCGCTACTTCATCGACCGGCCGGTCCTGGCCAACGTCATCGCCATCCTGATGATGGTGATCGGCGGGATCGCGATCTTCGCCTTGCCGGTCGCCCAGTATCCGCCGCTGGCGCCCCCGACGATCTCGGTCACGGCGAGCGCGCCTGGCGCCAACGCCCAGACCGTTCTGGAGACGGTGGCTCGGCCGATCGAGCGACAGGTCAACGGCGTGGAGGGCATGCTCTACATGCAGTCGACTTCGTCCAACGACGGTCGATACTCGCTTCTCGTCACCTTCGAACCGGGAACGGACCTCGACGCCGCCCAGGTGCTGGTCCAGAACCGCGTCGCCATCGCCCTTCCGCAGTTGCCGGAGTCGGCGCAGCAGCAGGGCGTCGTCACCCGCCAGCGATCGACCGCGATCCTGCAGATGGTGACGCTCGTCTCCAAGAACGGCGACTATGACGGTCTGGAACTCGCCAACTTCGCAGGCGCGCGTATCCGCGACGAACTGGTGCGCTTGCCGGGCGTAGGCGACGTCACCGTCTTCGGCGTCGGCGCATACAGCATGCGGGTCTGGCTGGATCCCGAACTGATGAGCGTCCGGGGGCTTCAGCCCAACGACGTCCTCTCGGCGATCGCCCGACAGAGCCAGCGGGTGAGCGCCGGCAGCATCGGGTCTACGCCGGCGCGTCCCGGCGAGCTTCTGCAGCTGTCCGTCGACGTCGACAGCAGTTTCGAAACGCCGGAAGATTTCGCCAACATCATCGTCAAATCGGGCAACGAACCGTCCGCGCCCCTGACACGGCTGGGCGACGTCGCCCGGGTCGAGCTTGGCAGCAACAACTACGGACAGAACTTTCGCTACGATGGCCAGCCAGCCGCGGGTCTCGCCATCTATCAGTTGCCCGACGCCAACGCCCTCGAAACGGCGGAACGGGTCGAGGAGACCCTCGAGCGGCTGTCCTCGCAGTTTCCCCCGGGTCTGGAATACACGATCCCGCTGGACACCACCGAGTTCGTCGAGAAGTCGATCCACGAGGTCTACAAGACCCTGATCGAAGCCGGTCTGCTCGTTCTGCTGGTCATCCTGCTGTTCCTGCAGGACTGGCGCGCCACCCTGATCCCGGCCACGACCGTCCCGGTCACGATCATCGGCGCCTTCGCGGCCATGGCGGCCCTGGGCTTTTCGATCAATCTGCTGACGCTGTTCGCCATCGTCCTTTCGATCGGCATCGTGGTCGATGACGCCATCATCGTCGTCGAGGGGGTGACCCAGCGGCTCGAACAGGGGATGGCGCCCCGTGAAGCGGCGGCCGCGGCGATGGGCCAGCTGCTGGGGCCGATCCTCGGCATCACCCTGGTGCTGATGGCCGTGTTCCTGCCGGCGGCCTTCATGCCCGGCGTGACGGGTGAGATGTACCGCCAGTTCGCCCTGGTGATCGCCGCCACCGCCTTCCTGAGCGCGGTCAACGCGATAACGCTCAAACCCACCCAGAGCGCCCAGTGGCTCCGCGCCAGAAAACAGAAGGCTGATGTGGTCGCCCCGTCGAAGCACCCCTTGGCCCGGTTCCGGCGCGGGTTCGAAAGGGGATACGGCTGGCTCGAGCGGAAGTATCTCGCGCTCGTCGAGCGGATCGTCCGTCGGAGCGTGATCGCGGTCGTCATCGGGCTCGCGCTGTGCGGCCTGGCGGTCATCGGTCTGGTTCGGACGCCGACCGGATTCATCCCGACCGAGGACCAGGGATACATGCTGGCCATCGCGCGGCTGCCCAGCGGCGCCACGCTCGAGCGCACCGAGCGGGCGACGGCCGAGATGACACGGATCGTGCGGGCCCACCCCGCTGTCGAGCACGTCATCGCGATCGACGGTGTTTCCGCGCTCGACAACAATGCGTCGCTCGCCAGCGCAGGCCTGCTCTACATCGTGCTCAAGCCCTGGGATGAGCGCGACAAGATCGATGGCGGCGATCTGCCTGCGGTCTTCGCGGCGCTGAATGAGAATCTTCGATCAGTCCAGGACGCCAGCATCCTTCTGACCGTTCCGCCGTCCATTCCCGGGCTCGGCCTGTCAGGCGGCTTCCAGATGCAGGCCCAGTTGGTGGATGGATCCGTTGACTACGGGCGTCTGTCCGAGGCGACAAACGCGATCGCCAGCCAGGCCGCGGACGACCCCGCGATCCAGCAGGCGTTTTCACCCTTCCGCGCCGATGCGCCTCAACTCTCGGTCCGAATTGATCGGGAGCGCGCTCAGGCGCTCGGCGTGGCCCCCGATGTCGCCTTCGACGCCCTGACGACCTATCTCGGTTCATCGTTCGCCAACCAGTTCACCCGGTTCGGGCAAACCTACACCGTCTTCGTCCAGGCCGATGCCGAACACCGGATGGACGTAGACGACATCACACGGCTCTCTGTTCGCAGCCGCTCGGGCGCCATGGTCCCGCTGTCGGCGTTCGCCAGCGTGGAGCGGACCACGGGTCCGGCGCTGATCAGTCTCTACAACCTCTACCCGACCGCCACGATCAACGGATCGGCCGCGCCGGGCTACAGTTCAGGACAGGCGCTGAGGGTCCTGGAAGGGCTCGCCGAAGAGACGCTCCCCAGCGGCATGTCGTACGCCTGGACCGGCCTGTCGTATCAGGAAAAGCTGGCGGGGAGCGCGGCCGTGGTCATCCTCGCCCTGTCCATCCTGCTCGTCTACCTGGTGTTGGCTGGGCAGTACGAGAGCTGGCTGTTGCCGCTCAGCGTGATCGGGGCCGTGCCGCTCGCGCTCCTGGGAACGGTCGCCGTCCTGCTGGCGCTGGGATTACCCAACACGATCTACACGCAGATCGGGCTTGTCCTGCTGATCGCGCTGTCGGCGAAGAATGGCATCCTGATCGTGGAGGTCGCGCGCGAACGCAGGATCGCGGGCGAAACGATCGAAGCCGCGGTGATCCACGCCTGCCGCGAGCGTTTTCGACCGATCCTGATGACCTCGCTGTCGTTCATTCTCGGTGTCGTGCCCTTGATCCTTTCAGACGGCGCAGGCGCGGCGGCGCGCAAGTCGATCGGCGTCGCCGTCTTCTCCGGGATGATCGCGTCCACCGTGTTAGCTTTGGTGTTCGTACCTGCCTTTTTCGTTGTCCTGTCCCGTCTCAGTGAGAGAATGGGGCGTCGCGTGGTCGATGGGTAAGGAGATTCGTGAACGGGAGCGCGAGGCCCACAAGGCTGCGAAGAAGGCGCTACGCGAGGCTCATCGAGAATCGCGCGCTCACGACCCGCAGTTCCTTCACCAGCTTCACATGCAGAACCTAGGCCTTTGGGATTCGTGGGACCGCCCGCCCACAACCATAGAGAACCTTTCGTAAACCAAAGTTGGACGTGTCCAACTCCGGCCGCGACCCGGACCCCGCTAAGTCATTGAAAAATGGTGGGTGATGTAGGGTTCGAACCTACGACCCGCTGATTAAGAGTCAGCTGCTCTACCAACTGAGCTAATCACCCGAACCACTCGTCGAAGGCGGCCGTGCAATGGGCGTGCCACCTGCGCGCGTGCCGAAACAGGATCGCGCGGGAGGGCGGGAAATAGGCATTCGAGCTTCGCCTTGCAAGCGATTTCGGCCGGCTGTTCCGCATTGTCACAGGGCCGTCTAGCATCAAGTCAGGAATCGCCCCGGATCGGGGTGGGGGAGTGACGAATGGCGTTCTGGAACCGGCGCAAGTCGATCGACGCGATGCACCAGGCATCGGACGGGCCCAGGTTGAAGGCGACGCTCAGCTGGCCGCATCTGCTGGCCCTGGGCGTCGGGGCGATCGTGGGCACCGGCATCCTGACGCTGATCGGCGTCGGCGCGGGCCTGGCCGGTCCGGCGGTGATGATCAGCTTCGCGCTGGCGGGTCTGGTCTGCGCCTGCGCGGCCCTGGCGTATGCGGAACTGTCGACGATGATGCCCCAGGCGGGCAGCGCCTATGCGTATTCCTATGCGGTTCTGGGCGAGCTGATCGCCTGGGTCGTCGGCTGGTCGTTGATCCTCGAGTATTCCCTGGTCGTCTCGGCCGTGGCCGTGGGCTGGTCGGGTTATGCCGTCGGCTTCCTGACCGGGTTGGGCATCGACCTGCCGACGGCCCTGACGGTTGGACCCCATGTCGCGGGCGGGATCGTCAACCTGCCGGCCGTCTTCATCATCGCCGTGGTCACCGGCCTGCTGCTGCTCGGCACGCGCGAGAGCGCAACGCTGAACGCCATTCTGGTGGTCATCAAGGTCGCGGCGCTGATCGCCTTCGTGGCCATCGCGCTCCCGGCCTTCGACAGCGCCAACTTCACGCCCTTCATGCCCAACGGCTTCGGGGCACCCTTTGTGCAGACCGGGGTCATGGCGGCGGCGGCCATCATCTTCTTCGCCTTCTACGGCTTCGACGCCATCTCGACGGCGGCCGAGGAGACCAAGAAGCCGGAGCGCGACCTTGCCATCGGCATCATCGGCTCCATGCTGATCTGCACGGCGCTGTATCTGGTCGTCGCCGCCGCCGCGATCGGGGCGCGCCCGGTCGAGAGCTTCGCCGACAGCCCCGAGCCGCTCGCCTTGATCCTGCGCGAGATGGGGCAGGGGACGGCGGCCCAGTGGATCGCGGCGAGCGCCGTCATCGCCCTGCCCACCGTGCTGCTGGCCTTCCTGTTCGGCCAGAGCCGCATCTTCCTGGGTATGGCGCGGGACGGCCTGTTGCCGACGCGGCTGGCGCGGATCTCGAGCCGAGGCGTGCCGGCGGTGGTGACCGTCTTCACCGCCATCGTCGTGGCGGCCCTGGCGGGCGTGATGCGGCTGGACGAACTGGCGTCGCTGGCCAACGCCGGGACCCTGGCGGCCTTCGCGGCCGTGGGTGTCTGTCTGATCGTGCTGCGTTTGCGTGATCCGGGCCGGGAGCGAAAGTTCCGCGCGCCTCTGTTCTGGCTGGTCGGGGCGATCACCATCGTGGGCTGCGTGGTCTTCTTCCTGAGCCTGCAGGCCCGGACGCAGTTCTGGTTCCTGGTCTGGAACGGCGCGGGACTGCTGGTCTATTTCCTTTGGTCGGCGCGTAACGCCCGTCTGGCCAAACACCCCGATCAGGCGGCCTGATGTCGCGCCGCGACCTGACCGGCGCGGTGGACTTCTCTGTGCTGGACCGCACCACGGGGGGCGACGACGGGGTGGCCGAGGAGGTGCTGGGCCTGTTCGTTCAGCAGGCCGAGGTCTGGGCTCCGTTGCTGGATGCGCGCGAGGACGGCTGGCGAGATGCCGTCCACACCCTCAGGGGTGCCGCGGCCGGGATCGGCGCCGGTGAACTGGCCGAGGCCTGCGCCGATGCGGAGGCTTCCGAAAAGGCGGCCGCCCCGCCGCTGCTCGACCGGGTCCGGGATGCGCTGGACCGGGCCCTGGCCGATGTCGCCGCCTGGCGGCACGAACTGATGCTGAGGTCGCTGAGAGGCTAGCTGCGGGTCCGGTCGTAGACCGAGAACTCATGCGCGATGGAGCGGTCGATCAGGGTCCGCCAGACGGGCTCGGCGATCTCGGGCGACAGGTGGTGCGCCTCGGCGGCGGCCAGAATCTTGGTCACCACGTCCTCGATGCGGGCGTCGTCGTGGACGGCGTCACGGTCGGGCTTGATGCGCGCGGCGGCCTCCATGTACCGCTGCCGCTCGGCCAGCAGGGCGACCAGGGCGCGGTCCAGGGCATCGACCCCATGCCGCACCTCGACCATGGTCCGGCAGGCGGCGGGATCGACGCGAGCGTCGACCGCGACGATCTGGGGCCTGTGCGCAGCCTCAGCCGACAAAGGCCCGCTCCAGCACATAGTCGCCGGGCTCGGCGTTGGAGCCCTCCTTCAGGCCGAACCCTTCCAGCAGCTCGGCCGTCTCCTTGATCATGGCCATTGAGCCGCAGAGCATGACGCGGTCGCGCTCGGGCGAGAAGCCGGCGGGCAGGCCGAGGTCGGCAAAGACGGCGCCGGACTTGATCCGGTCGGTGATCCGGCCCGGCGTCTCGAACGGCTCGCGCGTCACTGTCGGATAGTAGGTCAGCTGGGCGGCCGCCTCCTCGCCGATAAGGGGGTCGTCGTGGATGCCGGTGGTGAAGAAATCGCGGTAGCTGAGGTCGGCCACGTTGCGGACCGTGTGGCAGACGATGACCCGGCCGAAGCGGGCGTAGGTGTCCGGATCACGGGCGACGCTGAGCCAGGGTGCTAGTCCCGTGCCCGTGCCGATCAGCCAAAGGGTGTCGCCGCCGGTCAGGGCATCCAGCACCAGGGTTCCGGTCGGCTTCTTTCCCATCAGCACGCTGTCGCCCGGCTTGATGTTCACTAGCCGCGACGTCAGGGGGCCATCGGGCACGGCGATCGACAGGAACTCCAGCTGCTCGTCCCAGCAGGGGCTGGCGATCGAATAGGCGCGCAGGACAGGCTTGGCTCCGTCCTCGCCGGGCAGGCCGATCATCACGAACTCGCCGGAGCGGAAGCGGAAGTCGTCGGGCCGGGCGACGCGGAAGCTGAACAGCTGCGGCGTCCAGTGGTGGACCCACAGCACCTCCAACTCGTGGAAGGCGGAAGGGCGGGCCGGGGGCGGGGACAGGGCGGCGTCGGTCATCTGGGGCTGTCTTACGGGGCGAAGCGGGTTGTTGGAAGGTCGCACAGGTCGCGGCATTTGGCGGCGGCGATCGCGAAACAGGGTGCGAACCGTCTGAATAGTGCGAAATCGCCACTGCCCAACAGGCTCTCCGGCCTCCAAGAATGGGTGCGAACCGTCTGAATAGTGCGAAATGGTGCCGTCGCCATTCATCGAGCCGCAGCTTACGGCCAGCGTGCGTCAAAAGCGGTCGTCGCCTGGGGTGACGCAGACGATTTCCGTCGCTAGCGTGACGGCCATGCGCACCGTCCTGACCGTTTCCGCCTTCGCCCTGCTCGCCGCCACCGCCGTCCAGGCTCAGACGCCAGACCCGGCCGTCCTGACGCCGGAGCGGGTGTTCGCCAATCCCGCGCTGAACGGGCCGGTCGCCCAGGGCGTCAGCCTGTCGCCGGACGGGGAGCTGGTGGCTTTTCTGCGGGCCCGCGAAGACGATGTCTCGGTGCTGGATCTCTGGGCCGCGCCGACCGGAGCGGGCGAGCCGTTCAAACTCATCGACGCCCGGGCGCTGGTGCCCGACGCCGGCGAACTGTCCGAGGCCGAGAAGGCGCGGCGCGAGCGGATGCGCATTTCGCAGCGCGGCGTGGTCGAGTATTCGTGGGACGAGCAGGGCCGCTACATCCTGGCGCCGCTGGAAGGCGACATCTTCCTGGCTAGCCGCGAAGGGGGCGACATCCGTCGTCTGACCGAGACCGAAGCCGACGAGATCGACGCCAAGGTCAGCCCGGAGGGCAATTTCGTCAGCTTCGTGCGGAACCAGGACCTGTTCGTCATGGACCTGGCGTCCGGTCAGGAGCGGCCGGTCACGACCGACGGCGAAGGGCTCATCACCTGGGCCACCGCCGAGTTCATCGCCCAGGAGGAGATGGATCGCGACACGGGCTATTGGTGGAGCCCGGACGAGCGGTTCATCGCGCTCCAGCGTACGGACGAGTCGACCGTCGACATCATCCCGCGACTGGACATCACAGGCGGCGGCGCGACCGTGATCGAGCAGCGCTATCCCCGCGCGGGGCGGCCCAATGCCGTGGTCGAGCTGTGGGTCCAGGACGTAGCCGCCGATCGCCGGGTCAAGGTCGATCTGGGCGACAACGCGGACATCTATCTGACACGGGTGAACTGGGCGACCGATGGCTCGGTTCTTTATGTTCAGCGTCAGTCGCGCGACCAGCAGACGCTGGACCTGATGCGGGTCGATCCGGCGACCGGCGCCTCGCGCGTGATCGCCACCCAGACCTCGGACGCCTGGGTGCCGCTGACCCATGATTTCAAGGCGTTGAGCGACGGCCGCTTTATCTGGTCGGACGAGAGCACCGGCTGGCGGCACCTGTATCTGTACGACGCCGAGGGTCGAAAGATCCGCGCCATCACCGCCGGCGAGTGGCCGGTCAAGTCGCTGAACGGGGTCAACGAGGAGACCGGGCAGGTCTTCTTCACGGCCTCCATGCGCGACGGGCGCGAGTATCCCATCGAGCAGCAGTTGTTCCGCACGAGCCTGAGCACGGACGCGGCCCCGGTGGCGGTCACGCCGGACGGCGGCTGGTGGTCGGCCAGCATGAACAGAACGGCGACGGCCTATGTCGGCAACTACAACGACCTGACCACGCCGCCGCGCTCGGGCCTTTATGCAGCGGACGGGACCTTCGTGCGCTGGATCGAGGAGAACGCGCTGGATGCCGATCATCCGTTCCAGCCGTTCGTCTCGCGCCGGCCCGATGTCGAGTTCGGCACCCTGGAAAGCGACGGCCACACCCTGGTCTGGCAGATGGCCAAGCCGGTCGGGTTCGACCCGTCGCGGACCTACCCGGTGGTGATGCAGGTCTATGGCGGCCCCTCGGGCGGCGGCGTCCGCAACGGCTGGCTGCCGGCGACGACCCAGTTGCTGACCGAGGCGGGCTATCTGGTCTTCCGCCTCGACAATCGGGGGGAGGGCGATCGGTCGGCGGCCTTCAAACAGGCGCTGTATCTGCGCATGGGTCAGCCCGAGATCGAGGATCAGGTCCTGGGGGCCAACTATCTGAGATCGTTGCCTTACGTTGACGACAGCCGGATCGCGGCGATGGGCTGGAGCTATGGCGGGTTCATGACGCTGCACATGCTGACCGAGCCGGAGATGGGGCTGGCGGCGGCGATCTCTGGCGCGCCGGTCACGGACTGGAGCCTGTACGACACACACTACACCGAGCGCTTCATGTCGACGCCTGAAGCCAACGCCGAGGGCTATGCCGCGTCCGACGTCGTGGATCAGCTGGACCAACTCACGGGCCGGCTGCTGCTGTTGCATGGCATGGCCGACGACAACGTCATCTTCGAGAACGCGACGCGGACGATCGACGCGCTCCAGGCGTCGAGCACCCCCTTCGAGATGATGCTGTACCCCGGACAACGGCACGGCATTCGCGGCAACGAGCGCCAGCTGCAGCAGTGGCGGACGTATCTGGACTTCCTGGACCGGACGATCGGCAGCCGCGCGGCGCGATAACCATTCGGGGCAGCCCGCTTCGCCCCAAAGTGCGATCGGCGACCTAGGAACCGCAGGCCAAGCGAAACGGTTTGGGCCCAATGGACAAGGCACCCGCTCGTTTGGCGATCTCGATCGCCACGGTCCCGTCATGAGCGACCTGATCGCCAACGTCTTCGGCACGGCCGCGGCCCTGTGTTCGATCACCAGCTTCGCGCCGCAGATGATCAAGATCTGGAAGGAGCGGGACGCCTCGTCCGTGTCCCTGAAGACCTATTCACTGACCGTGACCTGTTTTGCCCTGTGGGTGGTCTATGGTCTGATGACCGGGGCTTGGCCGGTGACTTTCGCCAATAGCTGCGCGCTCATGATGGCGGCCGGTGTTCTGGCGATGAAATGGCGCTTCAAGGACGGCGACCCCGAGGAGGGCCAGGCGTCCACCTAGGTGAACACCACCTGCACGCCGGGTTTGACCGCCGCCGCCAGTTCCTCGGCGCTCCAGTTCGTCAGGCGGACGCAGCCGCTGGACTGGGTCTTGGCGATCTTCGACGGATCCGGCGTGCCGTGGATACCGTAGGTGTCGCGTGACAGGTCGATCCAGACCGAGCCCACTGGATTGTTCGGTCCGGCGGGGACGACCAGACGGCGGTCGCCCCGGTCATAGCTGACTCGGCTGGGGTCGTAGGTGTAGTTGGGCTCCGGCGCGATGGCGACCACGGTCACCGTGCCGGTTGGGGCAGGGCGTTCGGTGCTGCCGACGGTGGCCGGGTAAAAGGCGACCAGCCGATCCTCTGCGTCGAATGCTCGGAGCGAGCCCTCATCCTTGTCAACCACGATGCGGGTAACCTCGGGCAGAGGCAGCGCCCCGACGCTGGGCACCAGGATGGTCTGCCCCGGCTTCGACAGATCCACCCCGGGGTTCAGGGCGGTCAGCAGGCCTTCTGAGACATGAAACTGTTCCGCTAGGGCTTCCAGCGGCGTGGCGTAGGCCAAGGTCTCGAGCTCGGCCATGGCTTCGAGGCTGGTCGGGGCGGGGCCGCCGAACGGGCCCTCGATGTCCTCAGCCGTGATCACATGGTCTGTCAGCACCGATCCGGCCGCTTGGGTCAGGCGCTCGAAGACCTCGGCGTCCAGCTCTCCGTCGACCGGCAGGTCGTTGGCCTCCTCGAAGGCGGCGACAGCCTGGCGGGTGTTCTCGCCGCCGAACCCGTCGATGATGCCGGGCGAGAACCGGGCCCGGTCCAGCAGGATCTGGGCGCGGATCACCTCCGGCCGGGGTGTCTCGGGGGCCGGCGGGGCCGCTGCGTTCTCGGCGGGTGTTGAGGGTGAGGGGGCGCGGTCGGAGACGGCCGGGTGCCACACGGCCGATTCGATGCCTTGTCTCGACAGCCCTGAGCCCATTGGAACGGAGGATTCCGAAGCCGGCGTCGGGGTGGCGGCGCGGACCGCAGGTTCTGGATCCCCGCAGGCGGTCAGGGCGGTGGCGGCGAGCAGGCACGACAGCAGGGACAGACGACGCATTCGGAATCCTTTGAAACCCGGACCTGACGAACACCTCCTGGCGTTTACCGTTCCGCACAACCAGCAGGGGGTGACGGCTTGCGCGGAACCGCGAACCGGGGCCTACGTTCGTTCCGGACGTTAGGATTTCGGTAACCAATCGCCATGCGACGCGCACTGCATATCGGCCTCTTCATAGGCACGCTTCTGGGTGTCTCGGCCTGCGCGACGGCGGACGATGGTCGCAGCGGGGCCTATGGCTCGGTCGAGGCCGGACGAACCGACTGATCCGCCGCGTCAAGGAAATCGTGGCGAAACCGCCCGCATTCCGCTAAGACCGAACAGCGGACGCCGACTGTCGCGCCGCGCCGGTCCTCCTCCCGCTAAATGTTAGCCATCGCCATCGTCGTCGTTCTGCTCCTCGTGGTGCTCAACGGCCTGTTCGCCATGACCGAGCTCGCGGTCGTCTCCTCCCGAAAATCCAAGTTGCAGAGCCGGGCGGAACGCGGGGACCGCGGCGCGCGCGCCGCGCTGAAGCTGTCGGAAGACCCGACCCACTTCCTGTCGGCCGTCCAGGTCGGCATCACCCTGATCGGCATTCTGGCTGGTGCCTATGGTCAGGCGGCGATCGCGGGCGAACTGACGCGCATCATCGAGGCCGCCTTTCCCATGACGGTGGCATGGGCCGAGATCGCGTCCACGGCCCTGGTCGTGGTGTGCATCACCTATGTGTCGCTGATCGTCGGCGAACTGGTGCCCAAGCGGCTGGCGCTGATCTTTCCCGAATCGATCGCGGCCAAGACGGCTGGCCCGATCTCGACCGTGGCGATCGTGCTGCACCCCTTCGTGGCGCTGCTCACGGCCTCGACCTCAGGCATCCTCAAAATCCTGGGCGTCAAGGACCGCGACGGCTCCGACGTCACCCAGGAGGAGGTCGAGACCATGATCGCCGAGGGAACGGCCTCGGGTCTGATCGAGCCTGAAGAGCAGACCATGATCGAGGAGATCCTGCGCCTGGGCGATCGGCCGATCCGCGTCGCCATGACGCCGCGCCACGAGGTCTTCTGGGTCGCCCTGGACGACAGCGAGGAGCAACTGAGGGAGGAGGTCCGCACCTGTCCCTACTCCCGCATCGTCGTGGCGCGCGAGAACGACGTCGATAATCCGCTGGGCGTCGTCCACAAGAAGGACCTGCTGGACAGCCTGTTGGACAACGGCGAGTTCAACATCGAAAAGCACGTCCAGACCCCGGCCTTCATCCCGCAATCGACCTCGGTCCTGAAGGCGCTGGAGATCCTGAAGTCGTCCAAGGTCCACATGGCCTTCCTGGTCGACGAGTTCGGGGCGTTCGAGGGCGTTGTCACCGCCACCGACCTGCTGGAAATGATCGCCGGCGACTTCGACGAGGGTCACGACGACAACGACGTCCTGATTCGCCAGCGCGAGGACGGCACCTGGCTGGTCGACGGTCAGACCGATCTGGACGAGCTGGCCGACGAGCTGGGCGAGGACTTTGGCGAGCACGAGGGCTTTCACACCATCGCGGGCCTGGTGCTGCACCAGCTGTCGCGCGTGCCGGACGAGGGCGAGATCCTGCAGCTGGGCCGGTTCGAGGTCGAGGTTATCGACATGGACGACCGCCGCATCGACAAGCTGCTGTTCAAGCAGGTCATCAAGCCCGAGGACGAGGCCGAGGCGGTGGCGGCGCACCTGGATCACTGATCCGGCCTTGAAATGGCCGGCGGCGTCGGGCATAGCCCCCGGTCTGGCGAACGGACGCGCCCATGTGGAGTGTCCGTCTGTCTAGGAGTTTAGCTCAGTTGGTAGAGCACCGGTCTCCAAAACCGGGGGTCGTGGGTTCGAGTCCCCCAACTCCTGCCATTTTTCCCTCTGTCGCCGCAGCCTGGGCCTCCCCATCTGCGGGGCCGGATCAAGCGTTAGAGAAGACCCACTAGACGATGGCCAAGTCCAAGTTCCCCGGCGGACGCCGCACCGGCAATCCGGCCGCCGGCAACCGGACGGCCGCCGGCGCGCGGCCTCAGACGGCCTCGGCCTCCGCGGCCACCGTGACGGTGGATGACGCCGCCCCCAAGAAGCGCACCAGCCCGGCCCAGTTCGCCAGCCAGGTCCGTGCCGAGGGTCGCAAGATCATCTGGCCGAGCCGCAAGGAGACCTGGATCACCTCGGTGATGGTCTTCATCATGGTGCTGCTCGCTGCGGCATTCTTCTGGATCGTCGACTGGCTGCTGGGCCAGGCCTCGACCATCGTCCTCGCCATCGGCCAATAAAGAAAAAGAAGGAGACGCGCCCATGACGGATGCAGCGCCCGACGTGAAAGTGGCCGCCAACCCGCGCCACAAGTGGTACATCGTCCACGCCTATTCGAACTTCGAGAAGAAGGTCGCGCAACACATTCGCGACCAGGCCAAGCAGCGCGATCTGGAGGACTGCTTCTCCGAGATCCTCGTGCCGACCGAGGACGTCGTCGAGATCCGCCGGGGCCGCAAGGTGAACTCCGAGCGCAAATTCTTTCCCGGCTATGTGCTGGTGAAGATGGAGCTGACCGACGATGCCTACCACCTGGTCAAGGACACGCCCAAGGTCACGGGCTTCCTGGGCGCGGCGGGCGGCACCAAGCCGCTGCCGGTGTCGGAGCGCGAGGTCCAGAACATCATCGGGGCCGTGGAGGAGGGCGTCGAGCGTCCCAAGCCCACGATCCGCTTCGACATCGGCGAGACCGTCAAGGTCATCGACGGCCCGTTCGCCAGCTTCGACGGTCAGGTGGAGAGCGTCGACGAGGACGCCGCGCGTCTTCGCGTCGCCGTGTCGATCTTCGGCCGGCCCACGCCGGTGGATCTGGAATACAGTCAGGTCGAGAAGACCGGCGGCTAGGTCGCGGCTCAGCTTCTCCCTCCCCCCGGGGGAGGGCAGGCGCGTAGCGCCGGGTGGGGGCGGCTCGGTGACGAGCCGTCTTTCCGCTGACTGAAGTCTGGTCGCCCGGCCGCCCCCACCCGGTCTCCGCTACGCTGCGACCACCCTTCCCGTGCCGGGGAGGGAGAACATTGCGCCGCTGCTCCTACCCTGCTAAACGCCCGCCTCCCGTCGCTCCGGCGTCGGGCAAATCCGTGGGAGGCCGCCATGCCGCACCACGGCTCATCCGTGGCGATTGAGTTCGCCGCTTCATAGGAGAGACCGATGGCCAAGAAGATTCTGGGCTATATCAAGCTGCAGGTGCCCGCGGGTTCCGCCACCCCTTCGCCGCCGATCGGGCCGGCCCTGGGTCAGCGCGGCGTCAACATCATGGGCTTCGTCAAGGAGTTCAACGCCCGCACCGAGAAGGAAGTGAAGGGCACGCCCCTGCCGACCGTGATCACGGTCTATCAGGACAAGTCGTTCACCTTCGTCACCAAGACCCCGCCCGCCACCCACTACATCAAGCAGGCCGTGGGTATCACCTCGGGCGCCAAGCTGACGGGCCGCGAGACGGTCGGTTCGATCACCCGCACCCAACTGCGCGAGATCGCCGAGAAGAAGATGAAGGATCTGAACGCCAACGATATCGATGCCGCCGCGCGCATCATCGAAGGTTCCGCCAAGGCCATCGGCCTGAACATCGTGGAGCGCTAAGTCATGACCAAGCAAACCAAGCGCATCAAGGCCTGGGCCGTCGACCGCGAGGCCCTGATGCCGTTCGCCGACGCCATCAAGACCGTCAAGGATCACGCCTCGGCCAAGTTCGACGAGTCGATCGAGATCGCCGTCAACCTGGGCGTCGACCCGCGTCACGCCGACCAGCAGGTCCGTGGCGTCGTCAACCTGCCGTCGGGCACCGGCCGTGATGTCCGCGTCGCCGTCTTCGCCAAGGACGCCAAGGCCGACGAGGCCCGCGCGGCCGGCGCGGAATACGTCGGCGCCGAGGATCTGTACGAGCAGATCAACGGCGGCATGATGGACTTCGACCGCGTCATCGCCTCGCCCGACATGATGGCCCTGGTGGGTCGTCTGGGTAAGGTGCTGGGCCCGCGCGGCCTGATGCCCAACCCCAAGGTCGGCACCGTGACCCCGAACGTCGCGCAAGCGGTGAAGGACGCCAAGGGCGGCGCCGTCGAGTTCCGCGTCGAAAAGGCGGGCATCGTCCACGCCGGCATCGGCAAGGCCTCGTTCACCCAGGATGCCCTCGAAGCCAACGTCAAGGCGATCGTCGATGCCCTGGTCCGGGCCAAGCCGTCGGGTGCCAAGGGTACCTATGTGAAGCGCATCAGCCTGTCGTCCACCATGGGCCCGGGGGTGAAGGTCGATCCGGCGTCGCTGAACGCCTGATCCGTCTAAAGGCGGTGAGAAAATAACGGCGGCGGAGAGCAATCTCTGCCGCCGTTTCTTTTTCCCAACACTCGCTCATAATGAAGTTCTGGCTTGGGACCCCTCATGATCACTGCTCAGCAACTCCTTTCTGAGATCGGTTTGACCGTCGTTCGCCATGTTGTCGGTCGCTACCCCGCGACAGCTGAAGGTCCGTCCCCCGCTCTGCGCTACTGGGCGACGGCAGCGTTCGGGGAACTGCAGTTTGGAGCCCAAGTTCGAGATGATAGGGGAACGATTGACCCTCGCATTCTCGAGGATCTGGCTTGTTTTGGTTTCTTGCTCCGTCCCAACCAGCGGGAGCTCTATTTTCCTATTCCCGGTTCCGATGACCGCGCATTGGAAAAGGCCATTATCGCAAAGGCGGCAATCGACGCCGCACTGAAAACGGGCTTCGCTAGATGAAAAATTCTGCGCCTGCGATCATCCTCGCTAGCTTAGTCGCAACGTCGACCAGCGCACAAACTCTTTGGAACGGCACAACCGTCGGGATGAGTCCCGACGAGGCTAGGTCATCCCTTCAGAGACTGAACTCTGACATCGCAGTTTTGGATACAGAAGCCGGGTTTCGCGCCACTGGGGTTCCTATAGCTGGCCATCGGGCTGGCGTAGACTTTCAGTTTGTTATGGGTCGGCTTGCGAAGGTTAGCGTCTTGGTCTCGGAGCCAGCCCGTCTACCGAACGCGCAGGTAGATGTGATCGCGGGACTTCTCGAGCGCGAATACGGAGAACCGTTGGCCTGCGAGCGACTGACAGCTGTTAACAGGCGCTGCAACTGGGTGAAGGACGGGACTGCCATCGACGCCACAATCATTCATGGGCCCACTGGTTGGGGGTTTGTGTCCATCCAATACACCGCAGCTCCCGCATCGAACCTTTGAGTGGATGGGAGCGCGGTCTCCCGAGTAGCTTAGCGTTATAGGGAACGGCCGGGTTGATTTCCCCTTTCCTTCCTGTATAGAGCGCGCCTTCCCGTTGTGACCCCGGTCGCGGCGGACCTGTCCGAGAACTTCGGGGCGAGGGGGCCACCCTCGCCATAAATGCCAGAGAGCCCTCTGGCGCCGTGGGGAGATGGGGACGCAGACGACACGACACCGCCCGGTATCCGGGACGGAGGACTGTCAGAGCATCCTTCGGACATCGCTACCCGGCCGAAACGCTTCGCAGCGATGCGAAGGAGTTCGGCTTCTCGCCGTCGGGAATAAGCCCGGCGTCGAACCTCAAGACTGGAGACCGCAATGGATCGCGCACAAAAGGCGGAATCGATCGAAACGCTCAAGGGCGTCTTCGCCGAGGCCGGCAGCGTGGTCGTGACCCACAACCTGGGTCTGACCGTTGCGGAAATGGAAGACCTGCGGGGCCGTCTGCGCTCCGCCGGCGGAGCGTTCAAGGTGGTCAAGAACCGCCTGGCGCTGAAGGCGCTCGCGGCGAACGACGGCAGCGACTACCACACCCTGTTCAAAGGTCCCGTGGGCATCGCGTACGCCGAAAACCCCGCCACGGCCGCCAAGGTCGCGACCGAGTTTGCCAAGGGCAATGACCGCTTCGTCATCGTCGGTGGCTTCATGGGTGCGACCGTCGTCGATCCGAAGGGCGTGGACAGCCTGTCCAAGCTGCCGTCGCTCGACGAGATCCGCGCCTCGCTGCTCGGCCTGCTCAACGCGCCCGCGACCAAGATCGCCGGCGTCGTGCAAGCGCCCGCCGCCCAGCTGGCCCGCGTCTTCAGCGCCTATGGCGCGAAAGAAGCCGCGTGAGCCGACCTTCCATCTCCGCATACCCCTCTCTCTGAACCCCAACTTTTCCCCGAAGGAAATCTGACATGACCGACCTGTCCAAGATCGTCGAAGACCTGTCCAAGCTGACCGTCCTCGAAGCCGCCGAACTGTCCAAGCTGCTGGAAGAAAAGTGGGGCGTCTCCGCCGCCGCTCCGGTCGCCATGGCCATGCCGGCCGGTGGTGGCGGTGCCGCCGCCCCCGCCGAAGCCGCTGAAGAGCAGACCGAGTTCACGGTCATGCTGATCGACGGTGGCGACAAGAAGATCAACGTCATCAAGGAAGTCCGTGGCGTCCGTTCGGACCTGGGCCTGAAGGAAGCCAAGGACCTGGTCGAAGGCGCCCCGCTGGCCGTCGTCGAGAACGTCTCCAAGCAGACCGCCGAAGAAGTCGCCAAGAAGCTGACCGAGGCCGGCGCCAAGGTCGAAATCAAGTAAGACCTGGTCCTGACGCCGTCCCGGACCGCGACCTGCGTCGCGGTTCAGGAGGCCAGACTGAAAAAGGCAGGCCCGGAGGGAAACCTTCGGGCCTGTTGTCGTTCCAGAGGTCCCGAAAGCCGTACGGTCACGCTTGATCGACACGAAGAGGAAGACCGCCAATGAAGATTCTGATGGTTCTGACGTCACACGATCAACTGGGTGACACCGGCAAGAAGACCGGCTTCTGGCTCGAGGAATTCGCGGCACCCTTCTACGTGCTGAAGGATGCCGGAGCGGAGATCACCCTGGCTTCGCCCAAGGGCGGTCAGCCGCCGCTCGATCCCAAGAGCGACGAGCCGGACGCCCAGACGGAGGCAACGCGGCGCTTCAAGGACGACAAGGACACCCAGGCGCAGCTGGCGGCGACCGAGGTCCTGGCGGATGTTCGCGCCGATGACTTCGACGCGGTGTTCTTCCCCGGTGGCCATGGTCCGATGTGGGATTTGGCAGAGGACAGGGCCTCGATCGCGCTGATCGAGGCGTTCGCCGCCGCCGACAAGCCCGTCGGCGCCGTCTGCCACGCGCCGGCCGCGCTGCGTCACGCCAAGGGGCCCGACGGGGCCTTCCTGGTGAAGGGGCGCACGGTCACCGGTTTCAGCAACAGCGAGGAGGAGGGCGTCGGACTCACGAAGGTCGTGCCGTTCCTGCTCGAAGACGTGCTGAAAGCCAACGGCGGTGACTACTCACGCGGCGCGGACTGGGCCCCTCACGTCGCGACGGACGGCAAGCTTGTGACCGGCCAGAACCCGGCGTCGTCCGAAGGCGCGGCCGAAGCCCTGCTGAAGCTGCTGAGCTAAACCTGACGAGGCCGGATCAGCGCCGCCTGGGCGTCAGGATGTCGCCGATCCGGTCACGGGTGCCTTCGATCCGCTCGAGCCGCGGGTAGCGCAGCCCGTCGTGGTAGGCGAGGTCGATGGTGCGGATGCGCTGGCCGTTTCTAAGGATCAGCCGGATGGGTTCGGACCCGCCCTTGGCGGCCGTGACCGCCTCGCGCAGGACTTCGGGGGTGGCGACGCGGTCGCCGACGGCGATCAGGTCCCAGCCGGCGCCAATGCCGGCGCGATAGATCGGCCCGTCCCACTGTATGGCGGCGACGCGATTGTTCGGGCCCGCCAGCGAGAAGCCGAGAGACCACCGGAAGTCCGACCCCCAGTTGCGGCTGACCGCCTTTTCGTCGGCGTTCGGCTCCTCGACGTAGACGAGGCGGTATCCGCCGCGTTCGATGCCATCCAGTGGTGCGGTCGCATCGGGGCCGTCGGCGTCCAGGCGGGTCCGCAGGAAGGTGGACCAGTCATAGGGCTCGACCGTGTTCAGGGCGGCGACCACGTCGTCGAAGGTATAGCCGCGCGGCGTCCAGTCGCCGTCGGTGCCCTCGGGCGAGAAGAAGGTGCGGGCGAAATCGTCGAGCGAGCGGCGGTCATTCGACCGCTCGCGGATCAGGGTGTCGACGTCCAGCCAGATCAGGGCCGCCTCGTCGTAGTAGTCGCCGGTCCCGCGCATCCATGACGTCCACTGGCCGGGCACGCGATAGCCGAGCAGGTTGTGGTTGTTGACGTCCTGAAGGTTCCGCCACTGGCGGCCCGGCTGGTTCTGGTAGAAGGCGGCGCGATCGGCGAGCAGGACGAGGGCCTGTTCCCTGGTGTGCAGGCCGGTGCGGGCCGACAGCACGTCGCCCCAGTATTCGGTCTGGCCCTCATAGACCCACAAGAGGCTGTTCTCGGTCGGGACGTTGTAGTTCGGGGTCAGCTCGTCGGCCGGGCGCATGAACTTGCCGTTCCACGAGTGGACGTATTCGTGCGGGAGCAGGGCGCGACTGCCTGCGGACGCGGCCCAGGAGGTGAAGAAGGTCGGGGCGTGGGTGTTCTCGGACGAACGATGATGTTCCAGCCCGATTCCGCCCATCTGGTTGGTCAGGCCCAGCAGGAAGTCGTACCGGTCGAAATGGCGCGAGCCAAACAGGCGATCGGCCTGGGTGATCAGGTTTTCGTAGTAGCCGATCTGTTCGTCGGTGGCGGCCAGGTTCGCCGCCTCGTCGGCGACCATGTTGATGTGGACGTCGTCGCCCTCCGGATCGATCTCGACCCTGCGATAATGCAGGCCCGCGAACATCGGGCTGTCGGCCAGGGTGTAGAGATCGGTCGGGGCGAAGGTGGCCAGGCCGTTCTCGAACGAGGTCGTCTCCAGCGACACGCCGTATTGCCAGCCCTCGGGCAGGCGGATCGACGGGGCGAAGGTGATGCCGGTCGAGACATAGCCCGCCGGATACAGCAGCGCCTTCTCCCATTGCAGGTTCAGCATCCGCTGGGTCATGACCACGCGCCAGTTCGAGTTGTCGGACTGGGTCAGCCACTGGAACGACACCTCGAGCTCGGTCGCGCCCGCGGGAATCTCGATGTGGAAGGCATAGGGATCGACGGCGTCGCGGCGCCAGTCGACGGACTGGCCGTTGGCCATCACGTTCAGGCCGGCGATCAGCTGGATCGGGCCGGTGTCGGCGTGATTGCCGTAGATGTATTTCGGATAGAGCAGAGTGATCCGCGAGCCTGTGACCGGAATGACCTGGCGCACCGAGACGATGTGGCGGTCCAGGTCCGTCGCGTCGACCTCATAGCGGATCACTCCGGGATAGGTCGCATTGGTCGGGGCCGGGATCGCCGGGCTGTCGGGGAAACCGCCGATGTTGGGCGTCTGCGGCGTGGCCGTCTGGGCGAAGGCGGGCCCGGCCGCGAGGACGAGGGCGGCGAGGCAGACGGAGACGGCGAGACGCGACATGGACAGGACCCGGATGGCGACAAGGGAAGGGGAGATCACGACGCCCGAGCCGCGGGGTCAAGGGCTGGACCCGTCGCCCAGCCTCAGACGGGTAGTTGATCCCGTCGCGTCGTCAGGAACAGCGCCTCGGCGGGTGCCGGAGAGAGGCTCAGGGCGCGGTCGTATTCGCTCCGGGCCTCGCAGGTTCGACCGAGGCGTGACAGCAGGTCGGCGCGGGCGGCGGCGAGGGGCAGCCAGCGGTCAGCGGCGATGTCGGCGAGCGACGCGAGAGCGGCGGCCGGACCCTCGACCTCGGCCAGGGCGACGGCGCGGTTGACACGGATGACGGGGTCGTCGCGCCGGGCCAGCAGCAGATCGTAGAGGCTGAGGATACCTGGCCAGTCGGTGCGCCCGGTTTGTGCGCGCTCCGCATGGGCTCCATGGATGGCGGCTTGCAGGGCACGGGGGCCAGGAGGCGATCCCCAAGCGCGGGACAGGGTGGCCGAGGCGGCGAGATGACGCTCGGCCTCTGCGATCAGGCGGCCGTCCCACTCGGTCGGGTCCTGGTCGGACAGGGGGATCATGGCCCCGTTCGTATCCAACCGCGCCGGGCGGCGAGCCTCGGCGAAGCGGACGGTGGCGGCCAGGGCCTGGACCTCGGCATCGTCCGGCGCGAGGCGGGCAAGCAGGCCGGTCAGGTTCAGCACCTCGGTCGCGTAGTCGGCGTGCGGCCCCGCTCCGGCGGCGTCGGCGTGGGCCTGGGCATAGGCCACTTCCAGCGTCGACAGGACGGCGTCCATCCGCTCGGGCCAGCGGTCGGAAGAGGGGACCTCGTAGGGCACGCCGGCCTCGGCGATCTTGGTCTTGGCGCGCACCAGCCGTTGGGCCAGCGTCGGCTCCGGCACCAGGAAGGCGGCGGCGACCTCGGTCGTCGACAGGCCGCAGACGGTGCGCAGCGTCAGGGCCGCGCGGGCGTCGGGGCTGACCGCCGGGTGGCAGCAGACGAAGATCAGCCGCAGCCGCTCGTCGGGAATGGGCTCGTCCAGAGCCATGACATGATCCTCGGGGGATGGCTCCGGCGGGGCGTCGTCGGGGCGGTATGCGGCGGCCGTGGCGCGACGGCGGAACCGGTCCAGCGCCCAGCGCCGGGCGACGGCATAGAGCCAGGCGGCGGGATCGGCGGGCGGAGCGTCGCTCCACTTCTCGAGCGCACGGGCGCAAGCCTCGGCGAAGGCCTCCTCGGCCAGATCCAGATCACAGAAGGCGGCGGCGAGGGCGGAGACCACCCGGCCGCCGGCGTTCCGGAACGTCTGGTCGAGGAGACGGCTCACGGGGCGGGTTCAGCCTTGGGGCGGCGGGGGGAGCATGGGACGGATCTCGATCGATCCGGTCCTGGCGATCGGCAGCTTCTTGGCCCAGTCGATGGCGGCGTCCAGGTCGGGCACATCGATCATATAGAGACCGCCCAGCTGCTCGCGCGTCTCGGCGAAGGGGCCGTCGTGGACGGTGCGGCCCGACGGGGTGACGCGGACGGTGGTGGCCGTGTCGGGGTTCTTCAGGCCCGCCCCGCCGACGATGACGCCGGCGGCGCCCATCTCCTGGCCATAGGCCGTATGGGCGGCGACGATATCGCGCCAGGCCTGGCCGCTCTCGCCGTCGGGATAGGACTCGGCATGGGGCTCGTGGATGAGGAGGGCGTATTGCATCGTCGGTCTCCGGTTCTGGATCGCGGCTCGGACGATCCGAACCTTAGCGATATCGGTGAGACGCGCGAGGGGGCCGGGGATCGACAAGGGCTTGATCTTTCCTCCCCGTCGCGCAGCGATGGGGAGGGGGACCGCCGCGCGCTTGCGCGGGGGTGGAGGGGGCCGGGCGATGGCGGACGGAAAGGCTTTCGAACGCGCACGCCGCTTTCGTCGAGCGCTGACGCCGCCGGAGTCGCGCCTGTGGTTCTGCTTGCGAGGACACAAGCTTGCAGGGCTGAAATTCCGACGACAGCATCCGATCGGCCCTTACATTCTCGATTTCTACTGCGCAGCGGCGAAGCTGGCGGTGGAGGTCGATGGCGCTGTTCACGACAGAGCCGAGCAGGCGGAGCATGATCGGCGTAGAACCCTCTGGCTGGCTGAGCGGGGGTCCGAGTGATCCGGTTGCGAGCCACCGACGTGCGGGACCATCTGGATGGGGTGTTGGACTTTATGGCGTCGGCGGCGGAGGAGAGGGTGGCAGCCCTTCCGTCGAGATCGCCTCGCCCCCTCCACCCCCCGCGCGAAGAGCGCGGGCGGTCCCCCTCCCCATCGCTTCGCGACGGGGAGGAAAACGCGGAGTAGGCCTTTATTTCGCCTGTGAAGCGCGTATATAGCGCGGTTCCCGCACCACTCCCCATGAGTCTGCGCGAAAGCGCCGAGGCCCGGTCCGTCGCCCTCCGACCGAGCGAAGGCGTGGCTCCTTTCCCAGGAGCTTCAATGATTTCAGGCCTCCTGACGTCCCCCGACGTCGAGGGTGGAGGCCGAAAACGATTGTCACGGGACGCCGTCCGGCGTCGCGTGCCGCCGCATTTGACGCGCGCCTCCCCCCGAGCTGCGCGAATGGGAAAACAGAATGACTGACGTCCTGAACGGTCTCGCCATCAACGGTCAGATCGCATCGGCCACGACCTTCACCGGCAAGAAGCGCATCCGCAAGTCCTTCGGCCGCATCCCCGAAGCCGTCGCCATGCCCAACCTGATCGAGGTCCAGCGCGCCTCCTACGAGCAGTTCCTGCAGCGCGAGGTCCGTCCCGGCCAGCGCAAGGACGAGGGTATCGAGGCGGTGTTCAAGTCGGTGTTCCCGATCAAGGACTTCAACGAGCGCGCCGTCCTGGAATACGTCTCGTATGAGTTCGAGGACCCCAAATACGACGTCGAGGAATGCATCCAGCGCGACATGACCTATGCCGCGCCGCTGAAGGTCAAGCTGCGCCTGATTGTGTTCGAGGCGGACGAGGAAACCGGCGCGCGCTCGGTCAAGGACATCAAGGAACAGGACGTCTACATGGGGGACATCCCCCTGATGACGGACAAGGGGACCTTCATCGTCAACGGCACCGAGCGGGTCATCGTCTCGCAGATGCACCGGTCGCCGGGCGTCTTCTTCGACCATGACAAGGGCAAGACCCACTCCTCGGGCAAGCTGCTGTTCGCCGCGCGGGTGATCCCTTATCGCGGCTCGTGGCTGGACTTCGAGTTCGACGCCAAGGACGTGGTGTTCGTGCGTATCGACCGTCGCAGGAAGCTGCCGGCCACCACCTTCCTCTATGCTCTGGGCATGGACGGCGAGGAGATCCTGCGGACCTTCTACGAGACCGTTCCGTACGAGAAGCGCGGCGAAGGCTGGGTCACGCCCTACAAGCCGGAACGCTGGAGAGGCGTTAAGCCCGAGTTCGACCTGATCGACGCCGACACCGGCGAGATCGTCGCCCAGGCCGGCCAGAAGATCAGCGCCCGCGCGGCCAAGAAGCTGGGTGACACGACCAAGTCGCTGTCGCTGGCGGCCGACGCCCTGGTGACCCGCTATCTGGCGGCCGACGCCGTCAACTACGAGACGGGCGAGATCTATGCCGAGGCCGGTGACGAGCTGGACGCGCCGACGATCGAGCTGCTGGAGTCCAAGGGCTTCACCACCATCGACGTGCTGGACATCGACCACGTCACGGTCGGCGCCTACATGCGCAACACCCTTCGGGTGGACAAGAACACCGGCCGCGAGGACGCGCTGTTCGACGTCTATCGCGTCATGCGCCCGGGCGAGCCGCCGACCCCGGAAGCCGCCGAAGCCATGTTCAACTCGCTGTTCTTCGACTCGGAGCGCTACGACTTGTCGGCCGTGGGCCGGGTCAAGATGAACATGCGTCTGGAGACCCCCGAGGTCTCCGACGAGATCCGCGTGCTCCGCAAGGACGATGTCCTCAAGGTTCTGCAGATCCTGGTCGGGCTGAAGGACGGCCGCGGCGAGATCGACGACATCGACAACCTTGGCAACCGCCGGGTGCGCTCGGTCGGCGAACTGCTGGAGAACCAGTACCGCGTCGGCCTGCTGCGCATGGAGCGGGCGATCAAGGAGCGGATGTCGTCGGTTGATATCGACACGGTGATGCCGCACGACCTGATCAACGCCAAGCCGGCCGCCGCCTCGGTGCGCGAATTCTTCGGCTCGTCGCAGCTGTCGCAGTTCATGGACCAGACCAATCCGCTGTCCGAGATCACCCACAAGCGTCGCCTTTCGGCGCTTGGGCCGGGCGGTCTGACGCGCGAGCGCGCGGGCTTTGAAGTCCGCGACGTTCACCCGACCCACTATGGCCGCATCTGCCCGATCGAGACGCCGGAAGGCCCGAACATCGGCCTGATCAACTCGCTGGCCACCCACGCCCGGGTGAACAAGTACGGCTTCATCGAGAGCCCCTACCGGCGCGTCAAGGACGGCAAGGCTCTGGACGAGGTGGTCTACATCTCGGCCATGGAAGAGGCGAAATACACGATCGCCCAGGCCAACATCGGCCTGAAGGACGGCATGATCATCGACGAACTGGTCCCAGGCCGGATCAACGGTGAATCCCAGCTGTTGATCCGCGCCGACGTCGACATGATGGACGTGTCGCCCAAGCAGGTCGTCTCCGTTGCCGCCGCCCTGATCCCCTTCCTGGAGAACGACGACGCCAACCGGGCCCTGATGGGCGCCAACATGCAGCGTCAGGCCGTGCCGCTGGTCCAGTCCGACGCGCCGCTGGTCGGCACGGGCATGGAAGCGGTGGTCGCCCGTGACTCAGGCGCCGTGGTCGTGGCCCGCCGCGACGGCGTGGTCGAGCAGATCGACGGCACTCGGATCGTGGTGCGCGCCACCAACGAACTGGACGCCGGCCGCTCGGGCGTCGACATCTATCGCCTGTCGAAGTTCCAGCGGTCGAACCAGTCGACCTGCATCAACCAGCGCCCGATCGTGCGCGTGGGCGACGAGGTGAAGGTCGGCGACGTGATCGCCGACGGTCCCTCGACCGAGCTGGGCGAACTGGCCCTCGGCCGCAACGCCCTCGTCGCCTTCATGCCGTGGAACGGCTACAACTTCGAGGACTCGATTCTGATCTCGGAGCGCATCGTGCGCGACGACGTCTTCACCTCGATCCACCTCGAGGAGTTCGAGGTCATGGCCCGCGACACCAAGCTGGGGCCTGAGGAAATCACCCGCGATATCCCGAACGTCGGCGAGGAGGCCCTGCGCAACCTCGACGAGGCCGGCATCGTGGCGATCGGCGCCGAGGTCCAGCCGGGCGACATCCTGGTCGGCAAGGTGACGCCGAAGGGCGAAAGCCCGATGACCCCGGAAGAGAAGCTGCTGCGCGCCATCTTCGGCGAGAAGGCTTCGGATGTCCGCGACACCTCGCTGCGCCTGCCGCCCGGCGTGGCCGGCACCATCGTCGACGTGCGCGTGTTCAACCGCCACGGCGTCGACAAGGACGAGCGCGCCATGTCGATCGAGCGCGACGAGATCGAGCGCCTCGGCAAGGACCGCGACGACGAGCTCAAGATCCTGGAGCGCAACGTCTACGGCCGCCTGAAGCCCCTGTTGCTGGGCAAGAACGCCGTCTCGGGTCCCAAGGGCCTGGGCCGCGGTGAAGTCACCGAAGCCAAGCTGGGCGAGCTGTCGCGCGGGCTGTGGTGGCAGATCGCGCTCGACGACGAGAAGGCCATGGGCGAGCTCGAGGCGATGAAGAAGTCGTTCGAGGACGCCAGGAAGGCCCTGGACCGTCGCTTCGAGGACAAGGTCGAGAAGCTGCAGCGCGGCGACGAACTGCCCCCCGGCGTGATGAAGATGGTCAAGGTCTTCGTGGCCGTGAAGCGCAAGCTTCAGCCCGGCGACAAGATGGCCGGACGTCATGGCAACAAGGGCGTCATTTCCAAGATCCTGCCGATCGAGGACATGCCGCACCTGGAAGACGGGACCTCGGTCGACGTCGTTCTGAACCCGCTGGGCGTGCCCTCGCGCATGAACATCGGCCAGATCTTCGAGACGCACCTGGGCTGGGCCGCGGCCGGTCTGGGCAAGCAGATCGCCGGTTTGCTGGACGCCTGGCAACAGGGCGGTCAGAAGCAGGCCTTGGTCGAGCGTCTGACCCACATCTACGGCGCGGACACCCCGCTGCCGCAGGACGAAGATGACCTGGTCGAACTGGCCCGCAACCTGTCCAAGGGGGTGCCGTTCGCGACGCCCGTGTTCGACGGCGCACACATCTCGGACATCGAGGACCTGCTTGAGGAAGCCGGTCTGGAGCGTTCGGGCCAGTCGATCCTGTTCGACGGCCAGACCGGCGAGCAGTTCAAGCGTCCGGTCACGGTCGGCTACATCTACATGCTGAAGCTGCACCACCTGGTCGACGACAAAATCCACGCCCGTTCGATCGGACCGTACAGCCTGGTCACCCAGCAACCGCTCGGCGGCAAGGCCCAGTTCGGCGGACAGCGCTTCGGCGAGATGGAGGTGTGGGCGCTGGAAGCCTACGGCGCGGCCTACACCCTGCAGGAGATGCTGACGGTGAAGTCCGACGACGTGGCCGGCCGGACCAAGGTCTACGAGGCCATCGTCCGTGGCGACGACAGCTTCGAGGCCGGCATTCCCGAGAGCTTCAACGTGCTCGTTAAGGAAATGCGCTCGCTGGGTCTGAACGTGGAGTTGGAGAACTCTTGAGGTCGTAGGGCTTAGGGCTCGGGGCTTAGGGACTGCCGTAGCGCAGACCCGACGTTCCAAGCCCAAGCCTGGCCCTTCTCCCAAGCCCCAAGCCCTACTCACTAAGCCCTATTTCGCGGCCCCCGCCGCAGAAGGAACTCAAGATGAACCAGGAAGTCCTGAACATCTTCAACGCGGTCCCGGTCACGCCGACCTTCGACCAGATCAAGATCGCCCTGGCCTCGCCCGAAAAGATCCGCTCGTGGTCGTTCGGCGAGATCAAGAAGCCCGAGACCATCAACTACCGCACGTTCAAGCCCGAGCGTGATGGCCTGTTCTGCGCCCGTATCTTTGGCCCTACCAAGGACTACGAATGCCTGTGCGGCAAGTACAAGCGCATGAAGTACAAGGGCATCATCTGCGAGAAGTGCGGCGTCGAGGTCACCCTGGCCCGCGTTCGGCGCGAGCGGATGGGCCACATCGAATTGGCGTCGCCCGTCGCCCACATCTGGTTCCTGAAGTCCCTGCCCAGCCGCATCTCGCTGATGCTGGACATGGCGCTGAAGGATGTGGAGCGGGTGCTCTACTTCGAAAACTACATCGTCACCGAGCCGGGCCTGACCCCGCTGAAGCAGAACCAGCTGCTGACCGAGGACGAGTTCTATCGCTACCAGGACGAATTCGGCGATGACGGCTTCACCGCCGAGATCGGCGCCGAGGCCGTGCGCAACCTGCTGATGGGCATCGACCTGCACGCGGAGGCCGAACGCCACCGTGGCGAACTGGCCGACAGCCCCTCGGAAATGAAGGCCAAGAAGGCGTCCAAGCGCCTGAAGCTGATCGAGGCCTTCCTGGAATCCGGCAACAAGCCGGAGTGGATGGTCCTGACGGTCGTGCCGGTCATCCCTCCGGAACTGCGCCCGCTGGTGCCGCTGGACGGCGGCCGCTTCGCCACGTCGGACCTGAACGACCTGTATCGCCGGGTCATCAACCGGAACAACCGTCTGAAGCGGCTGATGGAGCTGCGCGCGCCCGACATCATCATCCGCAACGAGAAGCGGATGTTGCAGGAATCGGTCGACGCCCTGTTCGACAACGGCCGTCGCGGCCGGGTGATCACGGGCGCCAACAAGCGTCCGCTGAAGTCGCTGGCCGACATGCTGAAGGGCAAGCAGGGCCGCTTCCGCCAGAACCTGCTGGGCAAGCGCGTCGACTACTCGGGCCGTTCGGTCATCGTCGTCGGACCCGATCTGAAGCTGCACGAGTGCGGCCTGCCCAAGAAGATGGCGCTGGAGCTGTTCAAGCCGTTCATTTACGCGCGCCTCGACGCCAAGGGCCTGTCGGGCACGGTCAAGCAATCCAAGCGGATGGTCGAGCGCGAGCAGCCCCAGGTCTGGGACATCCTGGAAGAGGTGATCCGCGAGCACCCGGTCATGCTGAACCGGGCGCCGACGCTGCACCGTCTGGGCATCCAGGCGTTCGAGCCAAAGCTGATCGAGGGCAAGGCCATCCAGCTGCACCCCCTCGTCTGCGCCGCATTCAACGCCGACTTCGACGGCGACCAGATGGCCGTCCACGTCCCGCTGAGCCTCGAGGCCCAGCTTGAAGCGCGCGTCCTGATGATGTCGACCAACAACATTCTGTCGCCCGCCAACGGCAAGCCGATCATCGTGCCGTCGCAGGACATCGTGCTGGGTCTTTACTACCTGTCGCTGGTCAAGGACGGTGAGCCGGGCGAGGGCAAGCTGTTCGCCAACATCGGCGAGATCGACGCGGCCCTGGATGCCGGCGTCGTGACTCTGCACACCCGCATCAAGGCGCGCTGGACCGAGCAGGACAAGGACGGCAACGAGATCACCCGCGTGATCGACTCGACGCCGGGCCGGATGAAGCTGGGTGCGCTGCTGCCCAAGAACCCGAACATCGGCTACCGCCTGCTCGAGAAGAACCTGACCAAGAAGGAGATCGGCAACCTGATCGATCAGGTCTATCGCCACTGCGGTCAGAAGGCGACGGTCATCTTCGCCGATCAGATGATGGGCCTGGGCTTCCGCGAGGCGGCCAAGGCGGGCATCTCCTTCGGCAAGGACGACATCGTGATCCCGGCCAAGAAGACCGAGATCGTCGACGCCACCCGCACCCTCGTCGAGGAATACGAGCAGCAGTACGCCGACGGCCTGATCACCAAGGGCGAGAAGTACAACAAGGTCGTCGACGCCTGGGCCAAGGCCACGGACCGGGTCGCCGACGAGATGATGGGCGAGATCGCGCAGCCGCGCGTTCTGGCCAGCGGCCGGACCGCCGAGATCAACTCGGTCTATATGATGGCCAACTCCGGCGCGCGGGGGTCTCAGGCCCAGATGAAGCAGCTGGGCGGCATGCGCGGCCTGATGGCGAAGCCTTCGGGCGAGATCATCGAGACGCCGATCGTGTCGAACTTCAAGGAAGGCCTGACCGTCCTTGAATACTTCAACTCGACCCACGGCGCCCGCAAGGGTCTGGCCGACACCGCGCTGAAGACCGCCAACTCGGGTTACCTGACCCGCCGTCTGGTGGACGTGGCGCAGGACTCGATCGTCACCGAGGACGACTGCGGCTCGACGCGGGGCATCACCCTGCGCGCCGTGGTCGAGGGCGGCGACGTCCTCGTCTCCCTGGGCCAACGGGTCCTGGGTCGCTATGCGGCCGAGGACATCAAGGAGCCGGGCACCGACACCGTCCTGTTCCCCGCCGACACCTATCTTCAGGAAGAGGAGGTCGAGGTCATCGACAACGCGGGCGTCCAGTCGGTCAAGGTCCGTTCGGCCCTGACCTGCGAGGCGGAAGCCGGCATCTGCTCGTACTGCTACGGGCGGGATCTGGCGCGCGGCACAAACGTCAACATGGGCGAGGCCGTGGGCGTCATCGCGGCCCAGTCGATCGGCGAGCCGGGCACCCAGCTGACGATGCGGACCTTCCACATCGGCGGCACGGCCCAGGTGGCCGAGACCAGCTTCTATGAAGCGACCAACGCCGGCACGATCCGCATCGTCGGACCGACCGTCACGGCCGCGCACGGCGACCTGGTCTCCATGAGCCGCAACGTGGTCATCACGGTCCTGGTCGACGGCAAGGACCGCGAATCCTACAAGGCCCCCTACGGCGCGCGCATCCGCGTCAAGGAAGGTGAAACGGTCAAGAAGAGCCAGCGCCTGGCCGAGTGGGACCCCTACACCACGCCGATCATCACCGAAGTGGGCGGCATCGTCCGCTTCGAGGATCTGGCCGAGGGTCTGTCGTTCCGCGAGGAGACCGACGAGGCGACGGGCATCGCCCAGCGCGTCGTCATCGACTGGCGCGCCAGCCCCCGCGGCTCGGACTTGCGTCCGGCCATGGGCATCACGTCCCAGGACGCCTACGCCAAGCTGGCTTCGGGCTCCGATGCTCGCTACCTGCTGCCGGTGGGGGCCATCCTGTCGGTCGCCAACGGTGATGAGGTCAAGCCCGGCGAGATCCTGGCCCGTATCCCCACCGAGGGCGCCAAGACCCGCGACATCACCGGTGGTCTGCCCCGGGTGGCCGAGCTGTTCGAGGCCCGTCGTCCCAAGGATTGCGCGGTCATCGCCGAGATGGACGGTCGCGTCGAATTCGGTCGCGACTACAAGAACAAGCGCCGCATCAAGATCACCCCGGAGCCGGACGCGGACGGCAACCAGGGCGAAGCGGTCGAGTTCCTGATCCCCAAGGGCAAGCACATCTCCGTCCACGACGGCGATCTGATCCAGAAGGGCGACTACATCATCGACGGCAACCCCGATCCGCACGATCTGCTGCGCATCCAGGGCGTCGAGGCGCTGGCCGAGTATCTGGTGAACGAAGTGCAGGAGGTCTACCGACTGCAAGGCGTGCCGATCAACGACAAGCACATCGAGGTGATCGTTCGCCAGATGCTGCAGAAGGTCGAGATCCTGGATTCGGGTGAGACCACCCTGATCAAGGGCGACACTGTCGAGATCGCCGAGGCCGTGCTCGAGAACGAGAAGGTCGAGAAGCGTGGGGGCCGCCCGGCCACGACGCAGCCCGTTCTGCTCGGCATCACCAAGGCCTCGCTCCAGACCCGCAGCTTCATCTCGGCGGCGTCCTTCCAGGAGACCACCCGCGTCCTCACCGACGCCTCGGTCAACGGCAAGAAGGACACCCTGGAAGGCCTGAAGGAGAACGTCATCGTCGGCCGCCTGATCCCGGCGGGCACGGGGGCCTATCTGCGGGCCCTGCAGAAGATCGCGAACGAGCGCGACGCCGTCCTGACCTCGACACGCGAGGCAGCGGTCGAGCCGCTACCGGCCGATCTTCAGCTGGAGCTGGCCGAGAGCGAGTGATCGCCTTCGGAGCCTGACATGGAAAAGGCGGCGTCTCGCGACGCCGCCTTTTTCTTTGCCCGAAAGACCGTCGGCCTATTGGGGGGCCGCCGTCTCCACCGCGCCCGGCTCCAGCGCATAGACCCGGGCGCAGTATTCGCAGGTGACGTGGATCTTGCCGTCGGGCTCGACCATGTCGGCGCGTTCCTCGGGACTGAAGGAGGCCAGCACCGTCTCGATACGGTCGGCCGAGCATCGGCACTGGGCCTTCAGCGGCAGGGCGTTCTCCAGTCTGACGCCGTCCTCATGGAACAGGCGGAAGAGCAGGGTTTCCGGCGGGATGGTCGGATCGATCAGTTCGTCGTCGGCCAGGGTGTGGAACAGGGCGCGGCTGCGGTCCCAGACCTCCTCGGTCGAGCCGCGCGCCTCGTCGCCCGCGATCAGCTGGATCAGGGCCCCGCCCGCGCGCCACGTCGTGCCGTCCTCGTTCGTCACCGAACCGACCGCCAGCCTCACCTTGGTCGGGATCTGCTCTGACTGTTCGAAATAGTGCTCGGCCGCCAGCGACAGGCTCTCGCCCTCGATTGGGGTGATGCCCTGCGTTCGCTCGAAGTCGGGTCCGCGGTCCAGCGTCATGACGAACACGCCCTGACCCAGCAGGCTGCGCGCACCGGGCCGCGCAAAGCCGGTGGAGGCGGCCGCGACCTCAACCTCGTCGAAGCGGCAGTAGCCGCGCAGGAACCCTTGGGTGTCATAGTCGGCGACAACGTAGCGGACCGGGCCATCGCCCTGGGCCTGCACGATCAGTCGCCCCTCGAACTTCAGGCTGGACCCGACCAGGGCGGCGAGCGAACAGGCCTCTCCGAGCAGGGCGGCAACCGGCTCCGGATAGGCGTGGGCCGACAGGATGGTGTCGATGGCTTCGCCCAGCCGAACCAGGCGGCCGCGCACGGGCCAGCCCTCGATCTGGAAGGCGGCGGCGAGATTGTCGGTGGGCGCGGCGTGCGCCGGCGCGTGATCGGTCACGGCGGTGTCCTGGAAAGCGGAAGATCGGTGAAGGGCGCAAGATAGGAAACCACGGGGGCGATGGTAAGGCCCGGCCGCGATGGCTATCTGTGGGCCGGACCGTCGCCGCGCGGCGTCGGTGCCGAGGCCCTTCGCTGCGACGAGATTCTGCTCCATGCCCGCAAGACCAACCCTTAAGCCCCTGAGACAGCAGTCGATCGTCGTCACCGGCGCGACCTCGCGGATCGGGCTGGCGACCGTGCACCGGGCGGCGAAGGCGGGGGCCTGCGTGTTTCTGATCGACGACGACGCGGCGGCGCTGAGGCGGCACGTCGAGGGCCTTCAGGCGGAGGGCGCGCGCGCCGCCTGGGCCGCCGCCGATGTCGCTGACTACGACGCCGTTCAGGAGGCGGCGGACAAGTGCCAGCGGCTGTTCGGAGGCTTCGACAGCTGGGTCAATGTGGTCGGGATATCGACACCAGAGTATCTGGACGAGCCGTCGCTGGAGGACCCCGACTGGCTGTTCGACGTCGTCTGCGACCGGTTGGTCAACGGCTCGGCCGTGGCGTCCGATCACCTGAAACGACGCCCCGGCGGTGGCACCATCGTCAACGTCGGCGCCAGCCTGTCCGACATGCCTTCGGCCCTGATCGAGGCCCACGCGGCGTCGAAGTCGATGGTCAAGACCTTCACCAACACCCTGCGGTCGCAGATGGCGGAAGAGGGGGTCCCGGTCCGGGTCTCCCTGGTCAAGCCAGGACCCATCGTCGGCGCGGCCGGACCGGGGTCGCGGGCGCCTCAGCCTGTCTACGCGCCCCAGGTGGTGGCCGACGCGATCCTGTGGTGCGCGACCCATTCGGTCCATGAGATCACCGTGGGGGGCGCGGGACGGCTGATCGCCATGATCTATGCCGCCGCGCCCGAGATCGCGGAACCTCTGCTGTCCAGATTCGCTCCTGTCTCCGTGCGGGACGGTGGTTCCGACTGGCGCACCGACGCCGACGGTCTCTACGAACCGACCGAAGACGGGTTTGACGAGGAGTTTCAGTATCCCATGGTCCGGAATTTCAGCGCGCTGGCCGAAGTCAGAAAACATCCCGGCATCACCGCCGGAACCCTGGGCCTGATCCTTCTGGCGGCGACCGGCACGGTGCTGTTGACCCAGCGGACGGGGCCGCGCCGATACGAGCAACTGCGCAGCCGGATCAATCCGCGTGGCTGGATCGACGCCGAGGCCCTGCGCCACCGCTTCGAGGACATCTCGCGCGGTCTGACGGAACGTGCCGAAGAACTGGGTGACCGCGCCGGCGACTTCTCCGACGACGCCCGCCACGGGGCCCGCAAGCTGCTGAGGCGCGGCCAGCGGGCGGTGTCCGACAAGCAGCGCCGTAAGTACGCGCGCGAAGCCCGTCGCTATGCGGACGACGCCGGCCGCTATGCCCGCGCGCACGCCCGTGAGGGTGGGGCCCTGCTGGCCGTCGCGACCATCGCGGCGGCGATCGGCGCGGCCGCGTTGGAGAGCCGGCGTCCCGATAGCCAGATCCGGCGGATCGCCGGGGTGTAATCGCCCTCACAAACCCGTTGCTGCATCTGCGAAGGTCGGCGAAAGAGGGGCATGGCCGCCCTTCCGACGCTGATCTTCGACTTCGACTCGACTCTTGTAAGGATCGAGACGCTTGAGGCGCTCGCCAATATCGCCCTGGAGGGCCGCGCGGACGCGCAGGCCGTCAGGGATCAGGTCGCCAGTCTGACCTATCAGGCCATGGCCGGACAGATCGATTTCGGTCAGGCGCTGCGCGCGCGGCTGGCGCTTCTGCCGCTGCGGCGCGAGCACGTCCAGGCGTTGGCCGACCGCATCCTGGACGAGGGCACCCCGTCGGTGCGCCGGAACCTGAAGTTCTTCAACGATCATGCCGACCGGATCGTCATCCTGTCAGGCGGCTTTCGCGAGATCATCGCGCCGATCGCCCAGCGCCTGGGCGTTTCGCCCGAGCGAGTGCTGTGCAACGACCTGAACTACGACGCCGAGGGTTGGGTGACCGGCGTCGACGACGCCAACCCCCTGTCGCACGAGAACGGCAAGCCCGAGGTGATCAAGGGCCTGGGCCTGAGCGGCCCCGTGGTCATGGTGGGCGACGGCTGGAACGACGCGGAGGTCAAGCTGCGGGGCGCGGCCGACCGCTTCTATGCCTTCACCGAGATCGCCCGGCGCGAGCGGGTGGTCGAGGTCGCCGACGCCGAGGCGCGCTCGATCGACGAATTGCTGCACGCCGAGGGGCTGGCGGGGCGCTGGAGCTATCCGCGCAGCCGCATCCGCATGCTGTTGCTTGAAAACATCCACCCCGCGGCGGTCGAGCGGCTGGAAGAAGCGGGATACTCGGTCGAGACGATGAAGGGCGCTCTGGACGAGGACGATCTGATCACGCGGATCAAGGGCGTTCATGTCCTGGGCATCCGGTCCAAGACCAATGTCACCGAGCGGGTTCTGGAGACGGCGGATCGCCTGATGGCCGTGGCGGCCTTCTGCATCGGCACAAACCAGATCGATCTGGACGCCGCCGCCGCCCGGGGCGTGGCCGTGTTCAACGCCCCCTATTCCAACACCCGCAGCGTCGTGGAACTGGCCATCGGCCTGACCGTCGCCCTGATGCGCGACGTGGTCGACAAGTCCGCCGCCATGCATGTCGGCAAATGGAACAAGTCGGCGGACGGCTCTCGCGAGCTGCGCGGCAAGACGCTCGGCATCGTCGGTTACGGGGCCATCGGATCCCAGCTGTCGGTGCTGGCCGAGGCCCTGGGCATGCGGGTGGTCTTCCACGATCTTTCGGAGCGGCTTGCGCTCGGCAACGCGCGGCGCATGCGGTCGCTGGACGCCCTGCTGGCCGAGGCCGACGTGGTGTCGCTGCATGTCGACGGGCGCAAGGAGAACACCAACCTGCTCGGAGCGGCGCAGTTCCAGGCGATGAAACCGGGGACCCTGTTCCTGAACCTGTCGCGGGGGCACGTCGTCGACATCGGGGCCCTGGCCCAGGCCATCGGCTCGGGCCGGGTCGGAGGGGCGGCCCTCGACGTTTTCCCGGAAGAACCGCGCACCAATGCCGATCCGTTCGACAGCCCGCTGCGGGGCTTGAAGAACGTCATCCTGACGCCCCACATCGGCGGCTCGACCGAAGAGGCGCAGGAGGCCATCGCCGAGTTCGCCGCGGAGCGACTGCTGGGCTATCTGAACCGGGGCGACACGACCTTTTGCGTCAACCTGCCGAACGTGCAGCTGGCCGAGGTGTCGGGCGGGCACCGCATCCTGCACATCCACCGGAACCAGCCGGGCGTCATGGCCGAGCTGAACCGCGAGCTGTCGGCGGCGGGGCTGAACATCCTGGGTCAGCACCTGAAAACCGACGAACGGACCGGATACGTCATCACCGATGTGGACCGGGACTATGATCCGCAGGCGCTTCGGGTGCTGAAGACTGTTGCCGGAACGCTGCGTTTCCGGCTGCTTCACTAGAAGCTTCCCTGACGGCATCTTGCGTCTTTCCGTGGACGGCGCAGACTGTCGCGGAACGGTCGCACACAGCCGGCCGACGGGAGGACTTCATGAACCGCTTTCTTCGCGGCGCGGCCCTGGCCGCGCTGACGCTCGCCGCCTCGACCGCCCTGGCCACAGCCGCTTCGGCGCAGTCCTATGGCCGTCTGGTGGTGCTGGGCGATTCGCTCAGCGACAACGGCAACCTGTTCCTGGCCTCGGGCGGCACCCAGCCGCCGTCGCCGCCCTATTTTCAGGGCCGATTCTCGAACGGGCCGGTCTTCGCCGAGCAGCTTGGGTTCAGCGCGGCGCGGTTCAATGGGCCGGTCACGGGCAGTATCAACCTGGCCTATGGCGGATCGCGCACCGACAACGTCGTCGCCTTCCCGCCCGGCATGCGACAGCAGCTGACGACCTATGTATCGCGGGGCGGGACGTTCGGGGCTAATGATCTGGTCAGCGTTCTGGGCGGGGCCAACAACATCTTCCAGTCGCTGGGTGCATTCGCCGTCCTGCCGCCGGCGTCGCAGGGCAATCCGACCGGCTTCGTCGATCCTGTGATCCGGGCAGCTGTGGCGGACATGAACTTCATCGTCGGCGACATCGCCTCGCGCGGGGCCGGCACCATCCTGGTCACCAACCTGCCGCGACTCGGCACCACGCCGCAGTTCAGCCCGACGCCGCTGGCCGCCCTCGCCGACTATGCCGGTTCCCAGTTCAACAGCCAGCTGGCGACCTCGCTGCTGACCCTGGCTCCGACCCGGCCGAACACGAACATCATCCTGTTCGACCTGGCCAAGGTGTCAGATCCGATCGCCGCCAACCCCGGTCGGTTCGGACTGACGAATGTCACCCAGGCCTGTTTCAATGGCGTGACGGTGTGCGCGGCGCCCGACACCTATCTGTTCTTCGACGGTGTTCATCCCACGGCGGCCGGACACCGGCTGCTGGCGACCCTGTCGGCCGACTATCTTTACTACGGCGATCGCGCGGCCGAAGCGACCTTCCAGGGCGAGACGGCCTTCCGTCACCGCGAGGACGCGCTGGACGCGGCCACGAGACGGTTGTCGGGCCGGGCAGCCTGGGAAGCCGGCACCTCGATCGTCGCCGGGGCGATCTATGACGCCTCGGGCTTCGACCAGCGCGGCTTCGCCTCCCAGGGCAAGGCGTCCAGCTATGGCGCGCAGCTCGGGCTCGAGAGCGGCACCGAGACCCTGCGCTTCGGTCTGATGGGCGCCTGGCGCGTGGCGGACGTCGAGGCCGGCCCGACCGAGTTCGAGCTCCAGACCTTGTCGCTGGACCTGTACGGCGGCTGGCGCTCGGGCAATGTGTTCGTGAACGGCGCGGTGGGCGTCGCCAGCGAGGACTTCAACGACATCAGCCGCGTCAGCTCGCTGGCGGCCCTGGTGCAGACGGGCTCCACCCGCGGCTTCTCCTCGGGCGCCAAGGTCCAGGGCGGAATGTGGTTCGACGCCGGCGGCATCGCCGTGTCGCCCCGTGTCGCGATCACCTGGGCCAGCTCCGAGATCGACGGCTACACCGAGCAGGGCTTCGCGGCCTCGTACGAGTATAGGGATCGCGAGGTGAAAGGCATCACGGGCGAGGTCGCCCTGCGCGCCGAAACGACCATGAGCGGCTTCAACCTCTTCGCCGAAGGCGGCTATCGCGACAGCCTGGACGACAGCTCGGAAGCGGTGCGCGTCGGCATCGCGGGGAACTCGGCGCGGGTGCTGTCGCGTTCGTTCGACGATCCGTTCGGCGGTTCGGTGCTGGCTTCGGCCGGGATCAGCGGCGACATCGGACCGTTCGACCTGGAGGTCGGCTATCGCGGCCGCTTCGGCGACAACGCCGACAGCCACACGGGCGGCATCACCCTGACCCTGCCGCTCTCGTAAAGGTCCTCCCGCGTAGGGGGAGGGGGACCACATAGTGGTGGAGGGGGTTGGCCGCGCATAATGCGTTCGGACTTGCCCCCTCCGTCTCGCGGCTGCGCCGCGATCCACCTCCCCCTGAGGGGGAGGATTGGTTCCGGGGGTGCGACGACCTGCCACCCCAGGTGCCCCAAAGTGGCCCCACGAAGTCTTAGAACGGCGTCCTGCGTCGATCGCGATCTGTTACGGATCATTGCGGCGACGCTCCTGACAGCTTTCTTCAAAGCGCCGACAGAGCCGACGACTTCATGCGCCGACCCTCGCCGACCCTCCGCTCCTTCCTGCTTCATTCCAGCCAGACGCTCGCCCTCGCGGGCGTCGCCGTCCTGGCCATGGCCATGGCCCCGGCCGTTCCCGAGCCCGCGATCGAGCCCGGAAGCCTGCCCGAACTTCCGCCCGTGACAGCCGTGGCGGAGCCCGCCGGGCCCATGACGCGGATGATCGCCTTCGAGGAACCGGTACGCGGCTTTCCGATCAACTCCCGCTTCGGCATGCGCCGCCTGGGCGGCGAGCGGGGGGTGCGAATGCATAAGGGGGTCGACATCGCCGCCCCGACCGGCACCGCCGTCTATGCCTCGGCCGAGGGCGAGGTGATGCGGATTGGCCGCCAGCCGGACGGCTATGGCAACTTCATCGAGGTTCGGCATCCCAACGGCATGACCACCCTGTACGCCCACCTCAGCCGTATCGACGTGGCCTCCGGCGACCGGGTCCTGGGAGGAGAGCGAGTCGGCCTGGTCGGCTCGACCGGCTATTCCACCGGCCCGCACCTGCATTTCGAGGTTCGCCGCGACGGCACCCAGATCAATCCCGGCCGGGTGGTCGGCGAGACCTTCGAGGTCACGATCGACGCCCCTGTCCCCTACGCCAGCGTCGCCGCCTCCTGAACGTCCGGCGTCCAACATGACGTCGAATACAGTTTGCATGTAAAGCGTCCTTTGCTAGGCCTGTCGGCAGCTAGCAGTGGGGATGACGCATGAACGCCTTGACGCTCGAGGGCGTGAGCAAACGCTACGGTGACTTTCAGGCCGTTCGCGATCTCAGCTTCACCGTGAAGAAGGGCGCGATCTGCGGCTTTCTGGGGCCGAATGGGGCGGGCAAGACCTCGACCATCCGCATGATCCTGGGCCTGCAGCCCGCGACGACGGGAACGATCCAGATCCTGGGCGCATCCGACGGCCGCCAGGTCCGCGACCGCATCGGCTTCCTGCCAGAGGAGCGGGGTCTCTACAAAAAGATGACGCCGATCGACGCCATCGCCTTCTTCGGCTCCCTGAAGGGCCTGCCGACGGGTGAGGGGCGAAAGCGCGCGAAGGAGATGCTGGAGGCCCAGGGCCTCGGGGCCTCTAGGAACAAGAAGATGAAGGAGTTGTCCAAAGGGATGGCTCAAAAGGTCCAGCTGATCGCCTCGGTGGTGCACCGCCCCGAGTTCGTGATCCTGGACGAGCCGTTCAGCGGCCTGGACCCCGTCAACCAGCAGGGGCTGGAGACCGTGATCCGCGACCTGGCCGCCAACGGTGCCACGGTCCTGTTCTCGACCCACGTCATGCAGCACGCCGAGCGGCTGTGCGATCAGGTCGTTCTGGTGGCGCGGGGCAGGAAGGCCTTCGACGGCACGGTGGCCGAGGCGCGCGACACCTCGCGCCGGTTCCTGGATCTGGAGGGCGCGATCGCGGTCGAACAGGCTGGGGCCTTGCCGGGCGTGACCGGTGTTGACGTCGTGTCCGAACAGGACGGGGTGCGGGTGCTGAAGGCCGCGCTGGCCCAGGGTGCCGCAGGGCAGGACGCCCTGAAGGCGGCCTTCCTGACCGGGCTGGACGTCCGCCGCTTCGAGCTGAAGGAGCCGACTCTGCATGACGCCTTCATCGACCTGACCGGCGACCATCCCGACCAGGATCAGAGCGTGGCCCGGCCCACGAACGCTCCGGAGACCGTCTGATGAACCGCATCCTGTTGATCGCCCGGCGCGAGTTCATGGCCTATGCGCGGACCGTGGGCTTCTGGCTGTCGCTGCTGGCCTTCCCGCTGTTCGCCGTACTGGGGGGGGCGATCCCGATCCTGATGGACAGCGCCGACGAGGTCCGGGCCGTGGTTCTGATCGAGGAGGGGCCCCAGGCCGTCGGTCTCGCCCAGGCGGTCCAGGGCCGTCTCGCCGACGAGGCCGAACGCAGCGCCCAGCGCGCGCGCGAGGCGGTGCAGCAGGCCGCCGAGGCGACAGGCATGCCGCCGGAAGCCACCCAGAACGCCGTGGCACAGGCCGCGCGCCAGCGGATGCGGATCGTCGACACGCCCGCCGACCTGGCCCAGGCCACGCCCGGAGAGGCGCGTGACGCCCTGGTCCGGCGCTATCTGACAGACGAAACGCCCGAGGATCAGCGGCTGGACGCCGTCGTCTTCCTGGATCGCGCGACCGAGGGGCCCTCGGCCCGGGTGTGGGCGGCGCGGGCGACCGACGACACGGTCGAGGACTTCGTGCGCGCGGCCTTGCGGGACGCGAACCGCGATCAGGTCCTGACCCAGGCCGGTATCGACCCCGCCGTGGTCGAGGCGACCGACGCCTTCCGGCCCGAGGTCACCCTGTTCTCGCCCCGCGCCTCGGACGGTGGCGAGGTGTCGTTCAAGGACCGGCTGCCCGGCATCATCGGCCTGGCCTTCGCCTTCATCCTCTGGTCGCTCATCATCACTGGGGCCTCGATCCTGCTGAACAGCGTGATGGAGGAGAAGTCGAACAAGATCCTGGAGGTCCTGCTGTCCTCGGCCTCCGCGACCGAGATCCTGACCGGCAAGGTGCTCGGGGTAGCGATGCTGACCCTGTCGGTGCTGCTGGTCTGGGGCGGTATCGGGGCGATTGGTCTGGTGTCCGCCGTGCCCGAGCAGGCGATCAACATCTGGGAAATCCTGACCGCCAACGGCCTGATCTTCTACTTCCTGGCCTATATCGTCGGCGGCTATCTGATGTACGCGGTGCTGTTCGCCGCCATCGGCGCCTTCTGCGAGACGCCGCGCGACGCCCAGACCCTGATGGGTCCGATCATGATGGTCCTGGTCATCCCAATCCTGCTGGTGCAGTTCGCCCTGGTGAACCCGGACGCGCCCCTGGTGCGGTTCGCCTCCTGGGTGCCGTTCTTCACCCCCTTCCTGATGGCCGCGCGCGCGCCGTCCGGGCCGCCCCTGATCGAAGTCATCGGCACCATGGCGGGCATGTTCGCCGTGGCCCTGCTGATGGTCTGGCTGGCGGGGAGGGCCTTCCGCGCCGGGGCCCTGTCGGATGTGAAGCTGAGCTGGAAGAGCTTCGGCCAGGCCATCGCCGGAGGAGGGCGGTAGGCCACTCCCCTTCTCCCCTTGCGGGAGAAGGTGGCCCGGAGGGCCGGATGAGGGGTACGGCGAAGCGGATACGCTGACGGATCGGATGCACGCCGGTGAAGCCGAGTGTCACCCCTCATCCGTCAGCCTTCGGCTGCCACCTTCTCCGGCAAGGGGAGAAGGACAATTGAAAAGGCCGCCCCGGTTGCCCGGGGCGGCCTTTGATCGTTCAGACCTGATCCGGGATCAGGCGCGCGGGACACGCGGCTTGGGCGGGGGCAGCAGGCCCTCGCGCTGGGCGCGCTTGCGGGCCAGCTTGCGGGCGCGGCGGACGGCCTCGGCCTTCTGGCGGGCGCGCTTCTCCGAGGGCTTCTCGTAGTGCACGTGGCGCTTCATTTCACGGAAGCTGCCTTCGCGCTGCATCTTCTTCTTCAGGGCCTTGAGCGCCTGATCGACGTTGTTGTCGCGAACGAAAATCTGAACCAGGTTCAACTCTCCTTTGGCCGCCCGCCGCGTCCTCTGATGTGTTCAGCGAGGCGGGCAGACAAATAAAATCCGATCCCGCGGGCGACAGCCCGGCGAGCGAAGGCGTGCGGATACACCAAGCCCCCCCGACTGTCCAGCCGGAGCGTGCCAATCGTCGCGCCCGCGTGGCGACGCTCGCGATGGCTGCGCGGACGCGGTATCCTCAGGTATGACCGAAACCCCTCATCTGCCGAACACCGAGCCTGACTGGGCCGACGCCAAGGAGCAGGCGGTGCTGGACGCGGCCCTGAAACGGGCTCCCCGCCTGGGCTGGAACGCCCGGATGGTGCGCGAAGCCTGCGCCGCCGAGGGCTTGTCCGAGGGCGATCAGGAACTGCTCTTGCCGAACGGCGCGCGCGATCTCGCCGCCCTGCTGTCGCGCCGTCACGACGCGCGGGCGCTGGAGGCCCTGGGATCGGCCGAGGGGCTGAAGATCCGCGAGCGAATCGCGCGGGCCGTCTCGGCGCGGATGGAGGCGGGGGCCGCCGATCTGGAGGCGACGCGTAAATGCGCCGGCTTCCTGGCCCTGCCGACCAACGCCGACCTCGGCCTGTCGCTGGCCTGGGAGAGCGCCGATCGTCTGTGGCGCTGGGCCGGGGACACGGCCACGGACTGGAACCACTATTCCAAGCGCACCATCCTGTCGGGCATCCTGATCCCAGCCCTGACGATGCGCTGGTTCGAAGGGCGCGACGCAGCCGAGGCCTTCGTCTCTCGCCGCATCGACAACGTCATGGCCTTCGAGAAGTGGAAGACGGGCAAGGATTTCGAGGCCCCCCTGCGCCGTGCCACCGAGATGCTGACTCGGATGCGCTACGGCACGCGCTGACGGGCCTCAGCCCGGCGAGATCATCTTCTCGGGCCGCACCGCTTCGTCGAACTCCGCGTCGGTCAGATAGCCGCCGCCGACGGCTTCTTCTCGCAGGGTCGTGCCGTTCTTGTGCGCGGTCTTGGCGATCCTGGCGCAGGCGTCGTAGCCCAGCTTGCCGTTAAGTGCGGTCACCAGCATCAGCGAGTTGTTCAGCCCGCGCTCGATGTTGTCGATGCGCGGCTCGATGCCGACGACGCAGTTCTCGGTGAAGCTGACAGCCGCGTCGGCCATCAGTCGCACCGATTGCAGGAAGTTGTAGGCCATCACCGGGTTGAAGACGTTCAGCTCGAAATGCCCCTGCGACCCGGCGAAGGTGACGGCCGCGTGGTTGCCGAACACCTGGACGCAGACCTGGGTCAGGGCCTCGCACTGGGTCGGATTGACCTTGCCCGGCATGATCGACGACCCCGGTTCGTTCTCCGGCAGAGCCAGTTCGCCCAGGCCCGAACGCGGGCCCGAACCGAGGAAGCGGATGTCGTTGGCGATCTTGAACAGCGACGCCGCGACCGTGTTGATCGCCCCGTGGCTCATGACCATGGCGTCGTGGGCGGCCAGGGCCTCGAACTTGTTCGGGGCCGTCGTGAACTTCAGGCCTGTGATCTGGGCGATCTTGTCGGCGACGCCTTCCGCAAAGCCGATCGGGGCATTGAGGCCGGTGCCGACCGCCGTGCCGCCCTGGGCCAGCTGCATCAGGTCGGGCAGGGTCGACTCGATCCGCTCGATGCCCTTGGCGACCTGCTGGACATAGCCACTGAACTCCTGGCCGAGCGTCAGGGGCGTGGCGTCCTGGGTGTGGGTGCGGCCGATCTTGATGATGTCCTTCCACGCTTGGGCCTTGTCGTTCAGGGCATTGTGCAGTGTCTGGAGCGCGGGCAGCAGGCGGTGGACCACCTCCTCGGCACAGGCGACGTGCATGGCCGTGGGATAGGTGTCGTTGGACGACTGGCTCATGTTGACGTGGTCGTTGGGGTGGACCGGCTTCTTGGACCCCATCTCGCCGCCCAGCATCTCGATCGCCCGGTTCGAGATCACCTCGTTCGCGTTCATGTTCGACTGGGTGCCGGAGCCCGTCTGCCAGACGACCAGCGGAAAATGAACGTTCAGCTTGCCCTCGATCACCTCGTCGGCGGCGCGGACGATGACGTTCCCGATGGCTGGGTCCAGCCGCCCCAGCGCCATGTTTGTCTCGGCGGCGGCGCGCTTGACGATGCCCAGGGCCCGCACGATCGGCAGGGGCTGAGTCTCCCAGCCGATCTTGAAGTTCCCCAGCGACCGCTGCGCCTGGGCCCCCCAGTAGCGATCGGCGGCGACCTCGATGGGGCCGAAGGTGTCAGTTTCAGTGCGGTGAGCGGTCATCGGCGCTTCCATTGTTTGGGCGGGCTGCGCGGGCTATATAGCCAGCAGTCTGGCTAGGTGCGACATGAAACTGGGTGTGCTGGAGGCGAAGAACCGTCTGTCCGAACTGCTCGACAGGGCGGTCGCCGGCGAGGAGGTCGTGATCACCCGCCGGGGCGAGCCCGAGGTGGTTCTGACGCCCCTGCGCAAGACGGTGTCGCGAGAAGAGGCCGAGGCCGAGATGGCGCTCTGGGACGATTTGCGGGCGCGCTATCGCGGGCCGATCGGAACAACCGAGGAGACCAAGGCCGACATAAACTTCGGCCGCCGTTTTTGACGGGCTATGTCATCGATGCCTCGGTCTTCATTGCGGGGCTGGTCGAGGAAGATCAGACCCAGACCGCGAGGGCCCTTCTGATCGACGCTGAGGTCTCGGGCGCGGTCGCACCCGGTCATGTTTTCCTCGAAGTCATGAACGGGCTCTTGATGAAGGAGCGCCGAGGATTCATCGACAGGGCTTACCGTGAGGAAGCGCTGAACCGCTTCCTCGGCTACGGACTGCGGCTCGACACGGCCCGACAACCGGGTGCCGCGCATCGGCGAACCATGGATCTCGCCGATCGACACGGTCTGACGGTGTATGACGCGGCCTATCTGGAGCTGGCGCAACGAGAAGGTCTGGTGCTCGGCTCGCTCGACAAGGCGCTCCGTCGGGCCGCGCTTGCGCTCGGTGTGGACATCGCGCCGCGATGACCTCCGACTGGGTCGTCTCCGGCAAGGTCCGCGCGCGCGAGGAGGGCGACGCCGTCGTCGTCATGATCGACGGCCTGACCACCCAGGCCAAATACTACAAGCCCCTGGTCTATGAGTTCTTCCGCAAGGAATGGCGCGGCTCGCGGCCGTCCTACGGCGACTTCGTCGTCGAGATCGTCATGGAGCACGTCGGCGATCCGCCGTGGATGGACCTCGACAATTTGGCCAAGGCCCTGCTGGACGCCATCAAGGGCTATCTCTTCCACGACGACGCCCAGGTGGCGCGGCTGCTGGTCGAGCGGCGCGAGGGGGAGCGCGAGCGCATCACCATCCGCGCCTATCCGCGTCAGGGCGCTTCGGGGTAGCGTTCGAACGCCGGCAGCCGATCCAGATGCCCCATCCAGCCGATCCGCTCGGCGACCTGTATCTGGCCCTGAAGCGGGATGGCGTCAGGGTCATCCAGCGTGGCGCTCTGGATATCGATCTGCCCCGGGAAGATGACGGCGTTCGTATAGAACAGGCCGGTCCCGCACGCGCCGCAGAAACCCCGCCGCCCGTCTGTCGATGACGCGTACCAGACGGGGTCGCCCGTGATCGTCACCTGATCGGCCGGGGCCAGGGCCCAGGCGACCGCGGGGGCTCCGGCGGCCTTCCGGCAATCGATACAGTGGCACAGGGCGTGATGGATCGCCTTGTCCGCCGTCTCGTAGCGGATCGCTCCGCAGTGGCATCCTCCGGTCAGCATCGATGTCTCCGTGTTTTCCCGTCTGTCTGCACGTCCCCTGTTGCCGGGGTCGTGTCAGGAGGGTCGATCGAATCTGAGGGTCGGAGCGAGCAGCTGCATGTTGGCGCCGATGAAGACCTGAGGCTCGGACGCGGGGGCCAGGCCTTCCGCCTCCTCACGGTTCTTGACGCAGGCCCGAACGGCGTTGCCCAGGGCGACGAAGTCGGTCGCGGTCGGCAGGCGCTCGATCACGCAGCCGTCGAAATAGGGGTATATCGCATCCTCGCTGCACCCGAACGAGGCGCGGTCCCGGCGCGCGGCCGTCAGGATCATCCTGTTCGGTCCCGCCAGGCCGTCGATGAAGGCCCCGGAGAAGCAGGCCGACAGCACCAGGACGGTCGGCCGATCGCCGCACCAGCCGCGCACCAGCGTCGCCAGCAGCGTCGGCGTCAGCCTGACGTCCGGCCCGAACACCACGAACTCCGGCGAGCCGTGCGAGGTGATGTAGAGGAAGCACCCGCGCGGCGCCCGCGCGGCGGCCTCTCCGATCCGGGCCACGGCCTGTTCAGCGGTCACGACCGGGTTGGCGTCGGGACGAAGGGTGACGTCGACCATGGCGTCCCGCGAAAAGCCGGCTGCGAGGAAGCCCGCCGTCAGGTCGCGTCTCGCATTGTCGAAGGCCTGGATCGGTTCGCCGGTCGTCGTGCGCCAGTCGGCCGCGACGATCGCCGAGGCCCATCCGTCGAACCGGCTTTGGCCCTGGGCGGCCGAGCCGCTCAGCCAGACGAGGATGACGAGAGCGGCGATGCGGAGCATGGGCGGCTTTCCTGAATCCGGACGGCCCAGCCTAGCGGTCATCGCGCCGTTGCGAAGGCTATTTCTTGCGGAACTGGTCCAGGGAGACGACCTTGGGCCCGTCGTCGCCAGAGGGCGGCGGGTCCGTGCGCTTGGGTGCCGGCAGCTCGGCCACGGTCTGGGCCACCGGCTCCGGTGCCTCGAACTGCAGCAGGAACTGCACGCTGGGATCATAGAAGCGGGTGACGGCCGTATAAGGCACGGTCAGGACCTTGGGCATGCCGCCGAACTTCAACATCACCGAGAACAGGTCGTGCTCGACCGCCAGGTCCCAGTACTGGTGCTGCAGGACCACCGTCATCTCGTCCGGATATTTGGCGACCACGTCGGGCGGCACCGACACGCCAGGGGAGCGGGTCTTGAAGGTGATATAGAAATGGTGCGCGCCGGGGATGCCCGAGGGGCTGGCCGCGCGCTCGAGCGCGGAACGGATCACGCCGCGCAGGGCGTCCTGCGCGAGCTTCTCGTACTGCATCTCGTCGATCGGCTGGGCGTCGTCGGCCATCAGTGTCCTCGCTAGCGCGCTGACAGATAGCCGGGCCGGGCGGCGGGCGAAAGGTGGGATAGACGGGAAAAGTCCCGGGCTTCGGTTGCGAGGCGCCCTGAAGGGAAGTGGGGGCTTCTGTTGCCAGGCGCCCCCGGGCCTCGCCCAGGGATCTGAACCCCTAGGACTTAAGTGTTCGAAGTCTGTCGAACCGCATTACGCGGCGAGACGGACTTCTGCAGCGAAGTTATCGTTCGCAGTTAGAAAATGGCCCGATACGGTGGGCCAGGACGAGCGAAAGCAGTCTTCTTTACACGTCCGTCGATGCTAGTCGGCCCCATGATCGCCCGCCGATAACGCGGAGGAGGAATGGTGGAGCCGCCGGGAATCGCACCCGGGTCCGGTCCGCTTATTACAAGCGCGTTTATCGCCATATCCGGAGCGAGCCCCGGCACGCTCAATATAGGGCGAGAAGCCCTTGCATCCAAGTTACGAAGTGAAGTCTGTTTCATGGCAGGGGGATCGGCCATGGACGCGGACGGCAGGCTGGAGATCGCGGCGGGCTTCGCCACGGCGCTCGGGCCGCGCGCGGACAATCAGGATTTCGGCGCGGTCCATATCGGCCCGCCCTCGGAACAGGCCCTTCACGGCGTGGTCGCCCTGGTCGCCGACGGGGTCTCAGGCTCGAAGTCGGGGCGGATCGCGTCAGAGCTCGCCGGCCGCACCTTCATCGACGCCTATGTCGATCAGAACCCTCTGAAGGGCGTCGCCTCCGCCGGCATCGGCGCCCTCGCCGACTACAACCGCTGGCTCCACGCCAAGGGGCGCTCCGACCCCGAAATGGCGGGCGCCGCCACCACCTTCACCGCCCTCGTGCTGCGGGGGCGCGAGGCGACGGCCCTGCACGTGGGCGACAGCCGGGCCTGGCATTTCCGCGACGGCGTCCTGACCCGGTTGACCGAGGACCATGTGCTGAGCCAGCCCGGCCTCAGCCATGTCCTGTACCGCGCCATCGGCATCGAGCCGGACCTGCGTCTCGACACCCGCGCCGTCCCGCTGAAGGCCCACGACCGGCTGCTGCTGACCACCGACGGCGTCCACGGCGTGGTGTCGGAGGCGGACCTGACCCGCTTGCTGGCCCGCCGCGCCTCGTCGGAAGCCGACGCCCAGGCCATCGTCGACGCGGCCGCCGCGGCCGAGACCCGGGACAACGCCACCGCCATCGTCATCGACGTCATCCGCATCGGCGCGGTGGACCAGGACGCCATCGGGGCCGAGGCCGCCGACCTGCCGATCCTCCCGGCCCCCGAGGTCGGCGACAACATCGACGGCTTCCGGCTGGAGCGGATGATCTCCGACGGCCGATACACCCGGGTCTTCGTCGCCCGGGACGGGGAGGGCGCGTCCCCCGTCGTCCTGAAGTTCCCCAAGCCCAAACTGCTGTCCGAGGCCGGCGCGCGGGGCGCCTTCCTGCGCGAGAGCTTCATCGGCCGCCGCATCGACAGCCCCTATGTGGGCAAGACCCTGACGCTGGACCCAGGCCGCCAGAGCCGCCTCTACATCGCCCAGCCCCTGTATGTCGGCCGCACCCTGCACGCCCGCATCGCCGATGAGCTGTTCCAGATCCCCGAGGGCGTCGACCTGTCCATCCGCCTGTCGCGCGCCGTCGCCACCCTGCATCGCCTCGGGATCGCTCACCGCGACATCAAGCCCGACAACGTCATCCTCGAATCCGACGGCGGGATGAAGCTGATCGACCTGGGCGTCGCCCGGCTGCCGAGGACCCCGGAGTTCTCCGAGACCGAGGCCCCCGGCACCCCCGGCTACAAGGCGCCCGAGATGTTCGCCGGCAACCCCGGCGATGCCCGCACCGATCAGTACGCCCTGGGCGTGACCCTCTACCGCCTGTTCACCGGCGACTATCCCAGCGGTCAGGAGACCGATTTCAGCCGCATCCGCTTCGACAAACCCACCCGCCCCACGACCCACCGCCCCGACATGCCCGCCTGGCTGGAGGCCGCCATTCTGCGGACACTGTCCGTCGACCCCGCCGACCGCTTCGCTGACGTCGAGGAACTGATCCACGTTCTCGAGAGCGGCAGCGCTGCCGCCGTCCCGCACCGGCGCGACCTGTCCCTGATGGAGCGCGAGCCGGTGCGCTTCTGGCAGGGGGTCAGTGCGCTGTTGTTCGTGCTGCTGCTGGTGAGCTGGATGGTGCGGTGAGGTCGCTGAACGACCAGCCCACCCATCCCCACTGAACTCTGCTCAAGTCTATTGAGGATTGTTCAGGGTCTCTTCGGGCGTCAGCAGATAGGTCGCGCCGTCGCTTGAGGGCAGGGCCTGGAAGATTGTTCCGGCAGGCGAAAACTCGGCGATGGATTCACCCTGGGCTCCGAGCAGACGAATGCCTTCGTTCTCGGTCGCCTGCCATCCGGTCAGGGTCGATAGAATCGGATAGGCCTCGACACAGGAAACGGTGCGGGACTCGCCGGTCGTGATCAGGGCTTCCCCCAGAGTCACGCGGTAGATGCCCGGCGAACCCTCGACCGGGTCAGGCTCAAGGACGAGGTCACAGCCCGCGGCCGTCAGGTTGTCGGCCGCGAAGGCATAGCTGCCCACGAAGGCCGGAGATGCGGCGGCCTGCGGTGTGTCGGCGGCCGGAGAGTCCGTAGCGGGGGCCTGCGCTTCCTGGGAGCAGGCGGCGACGGCGACCAGTACGCCCAGCATCAAAATGCGCATATCCAGCTTTCCCTGTTTGAACCTGGCCTTAGGCAGCCGGTGTGATCGCGACCAGCTGGACATCCAGCCCGTCGGTGTATTTCAGCTCGACCGTCTGGCCATTGGCGCGCGACATGCCGGGCTCGATGAAGGCCTCGAAACTGACCGCTGTGCCGTCGCCGGCCGTCACCGTCAAAGTCGAAGGCAGGTCGCCACTCTCGCCTTCTGCGCCGCTGAGCACGCCGGTGATCGTCTTGGCATCGGCCGGTGCGGCCGTTTCACCCTCGACGGGCACCAGGACCGAGGTGCCGTTCAGCAGGATGTCGACCATGCGCTTGTCGGCCGCCACGCTATACCGAACCTCGACGGTCTCACCGACCAGAGGCTGGATCAAGGCTGGGTCCGCCGCGCCGTCTGTGTTCTTGTCGAGCGCCAGGAGCTGTAGATTGGCGGCGTCGCCCGCCGCGCTGCCTGCGGGCCCCACCTCCAGCCCGTAGGTGGGAAATCCCAGATCGTCGAACGCATGGAGCACGCCCGTCACCGTATGGGCTCCGACGGTCCGGTCGCCGAAGGTGGCTGCGGCCGCCGCCTGGGTCGCCGCAGCGGCAGGTTCGGACGCCGGGTCCGCTGCCGGTGCCTGGCACCCCGTCAAGGCCAGAGCCGAAAGTCCAAGGATGAAGAGGTCGTTCCGCATCGTTGGGCCTCAGGTTCTCGTTACGGCTAAGCTAGCACTCACCCGCGAGTAGCCGCAATCATCAGTCTCTCGGCCAATCCCCACACTGGTTCCTGAACCACGTCAGCTGCCGCTTGGCATAGTTCCGCGTCGCCTGCTGCATGGCCGTCGTGGCCTCTGTCAGGGGCGTCTCGCTCGCCAGATAGGCCATCAGTTCCCGCACACCGACCGCCTTCATCGCGGGTAGGGCTGGGTCCAGCTCCCGCGCCCCCAGCGCCCGGACTTCGTCCAGCGCGCCGGTCTCCAGCATCGTCAGCACCCGCGCGTCGCAGGCGGCGTACAGCGCCTCGCGCTCCGGCTCGATCACCAGCCGGTCATAGGTCCCTGGTGCCAGAAGCGGACGGGTCGAGGCCTGCCAGTCCGACAGCGACCGCCCCGTCGCCCGCGCCACGGCCCAGGCCCGCGTCAGCCGCTGGCGATCCCCACTCTCGATGGCGGCGGCGGCGGGCGGATCGAAGGTGGTCAGCCGCAGCCGGAACGCCGCCTCGCCCTCGGTGTCGTACAGGGCCGTCGCCTCTTCGCGCGCCGCCACCGGCACGTCGGGGATGTCGGCCAGCCCCTTGGTCAGGGCCGAGAAATACAGCCCCGTGCCGCCCACGATCAGCACCGGTCGTCCCTCGGCCCGGAACGCCTCCAGCAGCGGCATCACCGCCCGCGTCCAGCGCCCGACCGACCAGGCCTCGGCCGCGTCGACGGTGCCATAGAGGTGGTGCGGGGCCTGGGCCTCCTCCTCAGCCGAAGGCCGGGCGCTGAGCACGCGCAGGTCGGCGTACAGCTGCTGGCTGTCGGCGTTTACGATGGCGGCCCCCGTCGCCTCGGCCATCTCCAGCGCGCGCCGCGACTTGCCCGAGGCGGTCGGTCCGGCGATCAGGGTCATGGGGGCGGGTCGGGGCACATCGGGCTCGCTAGCGACGAGGTCTGCGGATAGAACGCGCGTCCATCCCCTGCAACCGAGGCCGTCCCCGTGATCGACCGCGCCGCCGTCGAAGCCGTGCTGAACGCCATTCCCGATCCCGCGACGGGCCGGGGGCTGGTCGAGGCCGGCGTCGCCAAGGGCCTGACCGTGACCGCCGACCGCGCCGGCTTCGTCATCGAGGTTCCCGCCGCCCAGGTTGCTGCCTACGCCCCCGTCCGCGACGTGGCCGAGGCGGCGCTGAAGGCCATGCCGGGCATGAGCCGGGTCTCCGTGATCCTGACGTCCGAGGCCCCCGCGCCCGCGCGCAAGGCCGCCCTGTCGAGGGAAGCTCTGGATCAGGGCCGACCCCGCGCGCCCGTGCCCACCGCGCGCCCCGCCCACGTCCGCCGCGTCATCGCCGTGGCCAGCGGAAAGGGCGGGGTAGGCAAGTCCACGGTCTCGGTGAACCTGGCCGCCGCCTTCGCGCGCCGTGGCCTGGCCACGGGCGTTCTGGACGCCGACGTTCACGGCCCCAGCCTGCCGACCATGCTGGGCCTGTCGGGCCAGCCCGAATACCGCGACGGTATGATGGAACCCCACCGCGCCCATGGCCTGCTGGCCATGTCCGTCGGCCTGTTGACGAAGTCGGACGACGCCATGATCTGGCGCGGACCCATGGCCTCCCAGGCCCTGACACAGATGCTGACCCAGACACGGTGGGGCACGGAGGATGCGCCGCTGGACGTGCTGGTCGTCGACCTGCCTCCGGGCACCGGCGACGTGCAACTGACCCTGATCCAGAAGACGCCGCTGGACGGGGTGGTCATCGTCACCACGCCTCAGGAGGTCGCCCTGGCCGACGCCCGCCGGGCCCACACCCTGTTCCAGCGCGTCGGCGTGCCCACCCTGGGCCTGATCGAGAACATGACCGGCGACATCTTCGGGCGCGGTGGCGGCGAGGCCGAGGCGGCGCGGATCGGCGCGGCCTTCCTGGGCGATCTGCCGCTGCACGCTGATGTGCGCCGTGCCGGCGACGCGGGTTCGCCCCTGGCCGAGGGCGAGATGGCCGCCCGCTTCGACGCCATCGCCGCGAGGGTGATGGCCGCGGGGTGAGACACGCGCCCGCTTGGAATGCCGACGGCGGCCGGTATGATGACGCACGCCCACCGGTTTTCGGAGTTCCGCCTTGTCCCTGTCTCTCGAGCGCGAGCTCGCGGTCGGCCCCGTCCCGGCCGTGGTCGCCCTGCCTGAGGGCTTCGACCCCGGTCGCTATCGGCGCAGCCACCGCGACGTGGCCCAGACCGGCGTGGATCCGGCCCAGCACTGGCTCACCATCGGGCGGGCCGAGGAACGCGCCGGCCTGCGTCCCAACTGGCGCTATCCCCGGTTCCAGACCGCCTACTATCTGCTGAACAACTCCGACGTCGCCAACCTGATCCGTGACGGCGTCGTCGACAGCGCCGCCGACCACTGGTTCCGCTTCGGTCGCGACGAGCATCGGCGTGGCCAGCGTTCGCTTGGCCAGGACTTCGACGAGGCCGCCTATCTGGACCGTCGCCGCGACATCGCGTCGGCCGTCCGGCGCGGCGGCTACGCCAGCGGCTTCGACCACTGGCTGTGCTGGGGACGCGGGGAGGACGAGGACGCGGCGACGTCGGTGCTACGAATTCCCCGCACCCGCCCGTCGACCGGGGCGCTCAGCGCGGAACAGCAGACCTTCTGGAAGGAGAACGGTTTCGTCATCCTGCCGGGCGCGATCTCGGCCGAGCGGTGCGACGAGGCCACCCGCCGCATCGACGAAATCTGGGCGACGCGCGCCACGGCGAACCATCCCTTCTGCATCGACGTGAAGCTGGAGACGCCGGAACAGCGCCGCATCCCCATGGCGGCCGCGCCCGACGAGGCCAAGGCGGCACCCTACAAGATCAACGACAGCTTCATGGCGGACGACTTCTTCGCCGACATCGCCCTGGACCCCGAGGTGACCAAGGTCCTGAAATGGGTGCTGGAGGCCGATCCCTGCGTCGTCGCCTCGCTGAACTTCGAGCGCGGCAGCACCCAGGACTTCCACACCGACACCCTGTTCATGCCGGGCGGCCGCCAGGGCGCCATGACCGCCGCCTGGTTCGCCTTCGAGGATGTCTTCGAGGAGGCGGGGCCGCTGATCTACTACCCTGGCAGCCACCAGATCCCGATCTTCCGCTTCTCGACCGGCTCACCGGCCCATGTGGCGTCGGAGTTCCACCTGTATCAACACCACATGCGCGACAATGTGGATCGACTGGCCCTGGTGCCGCAGAAATTCCTGCCGAAGAAGGGCGACGTGTTGATCTGGCACGAACTGCTGTTCCACGGCGGCGCGCCGATCGTCGATCCGTCGCGCACGCGAAAGAGCTTCGTCTGCCACTACTGGAACTCGGACCTGATGCCAGCGGAAGAGCTATCTCCCTGGAATGGCGTCTATCGTCAGAAGCGGGCCTATCTTGGCTGACACGGCGCTCTTGGGGCCCCCGATGCTCGTCGCGATCCTGGTCTCGACGGTCTGGCTCAGCCTGATCATCGGGGCGCGCTACCTGCTGATCGCCGGGGCCGTCTGGTGGGCGGTCTGGGGCCGGGCGGCCGGTGTCGGCACCCGCCTGAACCGTGAGCGGCCGTCGCGCCGCCTGATCGCGCACGAGATCAGGTTCTCGCTGCTGTCCACGCCCATCTACGCCTTCCCCACGGCCGTCGCCCTGGAGGCGTGGAAGGCGGGCGGGACGATGCTCTACGTCGATCCGACGGCCTGGCCACTGTGGTGGCTGCCGGTCAGTTTCCTCGTGTTGCTGATCGTCCAGGACACCCACTATTACTGGACCCACCGGCTGTTGCATGATCGGCGGTTCTTCGGCTGGGCCCACGCCGCCCACCACCGCGCCCGCGACCCCAGCCCCTTCGCCAGCTTCGCCTTCGACCCGGCCGAGGCGGCGCTGACGGCGTGGCTTCTGCCGCTGCTGGCTTTCGTGATCCCGCTGAACCTGTGGATGCTGGCGGTGCTGCTGGCCGTCATGACCGCCACGGCGGTGATGAACCACTGCGGCTGGGAGATGTGGCCGCAAGCATGGGTCAGGGGCCGTGTCGGCTCGCAGCTTGTCACCGCCACCCACCACAGCCGTCACCACACCCATATGAAGACGAACTTCGGCCTCTACTTCCGCTTCTGGGACCGGCTGTGCGGGACGGACGCGATGCCGGAAGCGAAGGGATTAGGGACTAGGGATTAGAGGTTTGACCTGTGCGTGCCTAACCGCTCTGCCTCCGACCCCTTGGCTCTGATTCCTAATCCCTAATCCCTAATCCCTAGCCCGCCTCCACCACCACCGCCGTCCCATAGGCCAGCACCTCGGTCACGCCCGGCATGATCTCGTTGGACTCGTAGCGGATCGCCAGAACCGCGTTGCCCCCGGCCGCGCCCGCGTGTTCGAGCAGCAGGTCGAACGCCTCCTGCCGACCGGCCTCGGCCAGCTTCACATAGGCCCCGACCCGGCCGCCCAGCATCGACTGGACCCCGCCGATCGCGTCCGACACCAGGTTCCGGGATCGCACGGTGACGCCGCGCACCACACCGATGTGGCGCACGATCCGGTGGCCGGTGATGTCGTTGGTGGTCGAGGTCAGCACGGCGGCGTCTCCTGATCTCAGATGCGGTCCAGAACGCGGAATGTGAAGGCGTGATCGTCCTTCTCGCCCGCATCATGCCGCTCGTTCAGCGTCTCGCGAAACAGGCTTTCGTCGAAGGCCGGAAACCAGACGTCTCCCTCCGGCTCGGCCTCGACCTCGGTGACATACAGCCGGCGCGCGCGGGGCAGGGCGGCCTCGAACAGGGCCGTGCCGCCGATGACGCAGATCTCGCCCGTGCCGTCGTCCTCGGCGGTCTCGCGCGCAATGTCGATCGCGTCCGCCAGGATGGAACAGACTACGGCCCCCTTCGCCTTGCCGGCCTCCTCGTAGGAGAGGTCCCGAGTCAGAACGAGGTTCAGCCGCCCGGGCAGGGGCTTCAGCGGCAGGCTTTCCCACGTCGATCGGCCCATGATGCAGGGCTTGCCGAGCGTGATGGCCTTGAACCGCTGAAGGTCGGACCGAAGCCGCCACGGCAGGTCGCCGTCCCGACCGATGACGCCGTTGCGCGCCCGCGCGACGACGAGGGCGAGGTGGGGGATCGGCATGATCTAGACCGCCACCGGTGCCTTGATGTGCGGGTGTGCCTGATAGTCCGACAACACGAAGTCCGAAGCCTTGAACGCGAACAGGTCCCGCCGATCCGCCACCGTCATCGTCGGGTACGCCAGCGGTTGCCGCGTCAGCTGCAGTTCCGCCTGCTCGACGTGGTTCAGATACAGGTGAGCGTCGCCGAAGGTGTGGACGAACTCGCCGGGCTGATACCCCGTCACCTTGGCCACCATCATCGTCAGCAACGCATAGGAGGCGATGTTGAACGGCACCCCCAGGAAGACGTCGGCCGAGCGCTGATACAGCTGGCAGCTCAGCTTGCCGTCCGCGACGAAGAACTGGAAGAGGCAGTGGCAGGGGGGCAGGGCCATGTCCTCGATGTCAGCGGGATTCCAGGCGGACACGATGTGGCGGCGGCTGTTGGGGTCGGTCTTGAGCCCCTCGATCAGGCGCGCGATCTGGTCGATCGACTGACCGTTCGGCGCCGCCCAGGACCGCCACTGCTTGCCATAGACGGGCCCCAGCTCGCCCGCCTCGTCGGCCCATTCATCCCAGATGGTGCAGCCGTTCTCGCGCAGCCAGGCGACGTTGGTCTCGCCGCGCAGGAACCACAGCAGCTCGACGATGATCGATCGCAGATGCAGCTTCTTGGTCGTCAGCAGGGGAAAGCCCTTCGACAGGTCGAACCGCATCTGGCGGCCGAACACGCCCAGCGTCCCCGTGCCGGTCCGGTCGTCGCGGCGCGTTCCGTTGTCCAGGATGTCGCGCAGCAGGTTCAGATACTGGAATTCGGGATGGTCCGCAGGCGCGGCCGGCAGAGCTCCGGTGCGGTCCTGAAGATCGGCGAGGGCTGCGAGCGTGTTCATGGTTCCAGAGTGGCCCGAAGCCGGTGATTCGCGCAGAGGCAATCCGAGAAGTCCGAATCACTTCTTGTGGATCGACTCAGCCCCCGAACCCACCCTCGTCCAGAAACGCTTGCTCCTCGGCCGTCGTCTCCCGCCCCAGCGCCGCGTTCCGATGCGGGAACCGGCCGAACCGCACGATGATGTCCCGGTGGATGTGAGCGAACTTCAGCGTCTCGGGCATGTCGGCCACCAGCGGCAGCAGGGCGTCCTGATCGGCCAAGGCCTCCGAATGCATCAGCGGCAGAAACAGGAACTGGCGCAGGTCCGGCTCGAACGTCGCCGGATAGCCGCGCGCGATGGCGTCACGCGCGAACATCAGGGCCAGCGGATCAGTGGCGAACTGGTGCGCCGTGCCGCGAAAGCTGTTCCGGGGATACTGATCCAGCACGATCATCAGGGCCAGGGCACCTTCCGCCGTGCCCATCCAGTCGTCGAGATGACGCCTCGCGGCGGCGAAGTGGGCGGCGCGCATCTCCTCGCGCACGCGCCAGTCGAACTGGGGGTCCTTCTTGTACCACTTCGTCGGTCCGGCCTCTTTCCAGAAGCCCACGATCATGGATGGCGTTATGAGACCCGGCATGACCCAGACCCTAGCGACCCCCCTGCCGGTTTTCCATGACCGGGATTGCGATATGTCGATCATCCGAGAGAAGCGCGTTGCCGTGATTGGCTACGGCAGCCAGGGGCGCACCCACGCCCTGAACCTGCGCGACAGCGGCGTCGCCGACATCGTCGTGGGCCTGAAGCCCGGCTCCGCCACCCGCGCGAAGGCCGAGGTCGATGGCTTTCCCGTCCTGACCGCCGGCGAGGCGGCCGCCGGCGCGGACGTGGTCGCCGTCATGGTCTCGGACGAAGCCCACCGCGACCTCTGGCGCGACGAGATCGAGCCGAACATTCGGTCCGGCGCGGCGCTGATCTTCGCCCACGGCCTGTCGGTGCGATTCGGGCTCGTCAGCCCGCGCACGGATCTCGACGTCATCCTGGCTTCGCCCAAGGGGATCGGCCCGCGCATCCGCGATCTCTACGAAGCCGGGGAGGGGGTGTTCTGCCTGTTCGGCGTGCATCAGGACGCCACTGGCAGAGCCCATGCGCTCGGCCTGTCCTATGCGGCGGCACTGGGCTGTGGCCGCAAGGGCATACTGGAAACCACCTTCGCCGCCGAGTGCGAGAGCGACCTGTTCGGGGAGCAGGTGGTGCTGTGCGGCGGCGTCGCCGAGCTGATCGACGCGGCCTTCATGAAGCTGGTGAACGCCGGCTACCCGCCCGAGGTCGCCTGGTTCGAATGCTTCTACGAGGTCAAGCTGGTCACCGACCTGATGTTCGAGCGCGGCATCGCCGGAGCCTTCGCCAAGATCTCGAACACGGCGGAATACGGTGCCTATCTGACGGGCCCGCGCGTGATCGGCGACGCCTCCCGGAAAGCGATGGACGAGGTGCTGGCCGAGGTCCGTGACGGCGCGTTCGTCAGGCGACTGATGGCCGACTACGATACCGGATCGCCTGAGCTGCTTGCCCGGCGAAGCGCGCTCGGCGAACGGACCATCGAACAGGTCGGAGCCCGCCTTTCGGCGGTCGCCGCGACAGCGAAATCCTAACGACCTGGATGGCGGGAAAGATGGTCGGAGTGGCAGGATTCGAACCTGCGACCCCTGCGTCCCGAACGCAGTGCTCTACCAGACTGAGCCACACTCCGACTTGAGGCGCGGCTTATAGCGACGGGGTCAGGGGGCCGCAAGCGGCGTTCGACGCCCCTCGAAAATAGTCCGCAGGCCGGGTGTTGCATCCCCCCCGACCATGGCGTATCTGACCGCCTCCCGGGGCCTCAGGGTCCCGGTGCACCGGTCCTGCTGGGGAATGGTGTAATGGTAACACTCCGGTTTTTGGTACCGTCATTCTAGGTTCGAGTCCTAGTTCCCCAGCCATCGCCTTCGAAGACAATGCGCAGCGTGACGGGCCGTCGAGACGGCCTGCCTAGTGGGGTCGTTCGCTGCGGATCGGCAGCCGGACCCGAACCCCGACGCCCGCGTCCGGCGCGGTCTCGATCGTCATCGCTCCACCCAGATGGGCCACCAGGCCTTCGACCAGGGCCAGACCGTCGCCGTTCCTGAGCGCGTGGGCCCCGATTCCGGAATCCCGGACCACGAGGCTGACGCCGTCCGACGCCTGGGAGTAGGCCACCGCGATCGATCCGCGCTTCGAACCCGGAAAGGCATGCCGCACCGCGTTGGACATCAGTTCGTGCAGGATGATGGTAAGGGGCAGGGCCTGGCTCTCAGGCAGGTCCGTACCTGAGGCGCGCACCTCGATGCGCACAGCACGATCTTCGCAGGCGCGCCGCCAGAAACCGGCGGCGTCTTCCAGGTAGGCGCCGAAATCCACCGACCCGCCCTCGACCGTCCGACGGGTCAGAAGACCCATGGCTGCGACGACATCGCTGAGCCAGGTCAGATGACGCCGGCTCTCTGGATCGGTCACGCTGCGCAGCCGTATCCCCACCAGCGCCTGAAGAAGCTGATAGCCGCCGACGAGGCGACGTTCGAGCTCAGCGATCCGGATTTCCGTGCTCGCGGTCATTCGCCCTCGGCGATCAGTCAAAAAAGCAGGCCTGGCTGATACGCCACGGTGAACCATTTCACCAAGAGCGAGTTTCTTTTGTTCGGTAACCGACACAGTAAAGTTAATCGGACCGGGGATGACAACGCGTGGTGCAGGAAATCGGTGACCTTCGGGTCATGATCGTGGAAGACCAGGCCATCCTTGCGATGGAGCTCGAACTGGTTCTGGGCGACATCGGCTGCGATGTCGTCGGCAGCGCCATGGATCGCGCCGGAGCCTTCGCGGTCGCCGAGCGCGAGCGGCCGGCGCTGGCCCTGGTTGACGTCAACCTGCTGGACGGCCTGACAGGCCCGCAGATCGCCCAGAGGCTGGTCGGCGACTACGGCACCGCCGTGGTGTTCCTGACCGCCAATCCCGAACAGATACCGGAAGGCTTCGCCGGGGCCCTCGGCGCCGTGTGCAAACCCTTCGACGCGCAGACGATCAAGGGCGCCGTAGCCTTCGCCCGGCAGTTCATCCTGCACCGCACGGTCGGCGAGGCTCCCCGGCGTTTCCGACTGGCCCCGTGGCTGACCAAACCGCCCGCCAGCATCGCGCCGCACTGAACCTCAGGCCAGACCGCCGCCCAGGTCGAGGCCCGGGGATCGGGGCGGGGTCCCGTCCGGATCAAGGTCCAACTGCATCAGGTGGACATCCAGCCATCGATCGAACTTCCACCCGACCTGGGCCTACCGCCCCACCGGGCGGAAGCCGAGCGACTGGTGCAGCGCGATCGAGGCCAAGCTGGTCTCGCTGTCGCTGATCGCTCCGATGATGTGCCGAAGTCCCAGCTGCGTTGCGCTCTCGATCAGGGCCGCCAGCAAAGCCCGCTCGACGCCGCGCCCGCGCGCCCCCTCCTCGACATAAATCGAGCCCTCAACGCCATAGCGATAGGCGGGCCGGGGTCGAAACGGCGAGGCATAGGCATAGCCCGCGAAGGCTCCGTCGATCTCGGCCACCAGCCAGGGTAGCCCCTTTGCCCGAACCGCATCGAAGCGCACCGTCATCTCCGCAAGGGTCGGCGGCTCCAGTTCGAAGGTCGCCGTGCCCGTCAGTACTTCGCGAGCGTAGAGTGCCGTGATGGCGGACAGGTCGCCTTCGACGGCGTCGCGGATCACGCTCCCTCCCACCCCCGCTCGACCGCCCAGACGGCGAAGGCGTAGTCGTGGGCGACCTCCTTCAGATAGTCGAAGCGCCCGGACGCTCCACCGTGGCCGGCCTCCATGTTGATCTTGAGCAGGACCGGATTGCCCGAGGTGGTCGCGGGCCGCAGCTTGGCGACCCACTTCTGGGGCTCCCAATAGGTGACACGCGGATCGGACAGGCCGCCGGTCGCCAGGATCGCCGGATAGGCCCTGGCCGACACCTGATCGTAGGGGCTGTAGCTCATCATGTAGTCATAGGCCTCGGGGTCCTCGAGCGGATTGCCCCACTCGGGCCATTCGGGCGGCGTTAGCGGCAAGGAGACGTCCGACATGGTGTTGATGACGTCGACGAAGGGCACCTGGCCGATGATCCCGGCCCACAGCTCGGGCCGCATGTTGGCCACGGCCCCCATCAACAGGCCACCGGCCGACCCACCCTGGGCCACGATGTTGCCGGCGCGGGCATAGCTTCGGTCGATCAGATGGTCGGCGGCGGCCGTGAAGTCGGTGAAGGTGTTCTTCTTGGTGAACTTGCGTCCGTCCAGGAACCAGCTCCAGCCCTTGTCCGAGCCGCCCCGGATGTGGGCGATGGCGTAGATCCAGCCGCGATCGACCAGCGAGAGCCGCCCGGTCGAGAAGCTGGCCGGCATGGGGATGCCGTAGGAGCCGTAGCCGTAGAGCAGCAGTGGGGCAGAGCCGTCCACCGGCGTGGAGCGACGCCTCAACACTGTGACCGGCACGAGTTGGCCGTCCTCGGCCGGAGCACTCAGCCGCTCGACGACGTAGTCCGCCGGGTTGTGACCGGAGGGAATCTCCTGAACCTTCCTCAGCGTACGTTCGCGGCTGGCGAGGTCGTAGTCGTAGGTCGAGGTCGGGGTCGACGGCGAGTTGTAGCCGTAACGCATCGTGGTGCTGTCGAACTCAGAGGCCCCCGCCAGCGACAGGGCATAGGCGGGCTCATCGACCGCGATTTCGTACTCTGCTCCGGCCCGGTCGCGGATGACGATCCGGGTGTTGGCGTCGGCCCGTTCCTGGCGGGCGACGAAGTCTTTTGCCAGCGCCACACCCTCGATGAAGCGGCCGGGCGTGTGAGGCACCAGATCGGTCCAGGTGCTCCTGTCCGGGGAGGCCGTGGGGGCCTCGACGATCTTGAAGTCGATGGCGTCGTTCGCATTGGTGCGAATGACCCAGCGGTCGCCCCAGTGGTCCACATCGTAACGCTGGGCGACGATGCGTTCGGCGATCAGGCGCGGCTCCGACGTGGGCGCGTCGCCGGGGATGTAGCGTGCCTCGGACGTTTCCTGGTTCTGGACCGATATCAGGATGAACTTGTCGTCGGCGCTGCGCCCCACGCTGATGAACATGCCATCGTCCTGTTCTTCATAGACCAGGGTCGCATCGCCGCCCCGGGCCGGGCCACGGAGGATCTTGTCGGGGCGTCCGTTGTCGTTGCGGTTGGTCCAGAAGATCCAGCGGCTGCAGGGCGAGAAGGTGAAGTTGCCGTTGGCCGACTGGATGGGATCAGGCAGGACCTCGCCGGTCGCCAGATCGCGGACATAGATCTGGTGAACCTCGGAGCCCTGGGCGTCCTCGGCATAGGCGAACAGGGTGTGGTCGGGGCTATGCTCGGCGGCGGAGACCTCTGAGTACGCCTTGCCCTCGGCGAGCAGATTGGCGTCCAGCAGAAGCTGGGGCGTCGGGGCGACGATGAAGGTCTTCGTCACGGTCTGTCCGTCGACCTTGAAAGTCCCCTGGCGCTCGACGCGCATGTAGCGGGGGTGCTGGTCGCCGGTGCGGTACTCGACGAAGTACTCCCACAGGCCATCGGGCGAGGGGACGGAGCTGTCATTCTCCTTGATGCGGCCCTTCATCTCCTCGAACATCTGGGCCTGAAGCGGCAGGGTGGAGGCCATCATGGCCTCGCGATAGGCGTTCTCGGCCTCGAGGTTCTCGCGAACGTCCGCCTTGATCAGGCTGGGATCGCGCAGGACGGCCTGCCAGTTGTCGTCCTTCATCCACTGATAGTCGTCGGTCCGGGTGCGGCCCAACTGTTCGATGGTGACCGGGATCTTCTTGGCGACGGGCGGGACAGGCGACATCTGGGCTCCGGAGCGGGCAACGGCGGGGGATGCGGCCACCGCGAGGGCCGAGGCGGTGGTGGTGGCGACGAATTGGCGGCGGTTCATGGCAGGCATCCTCTAGGCTGAACGGGCAAGGTGTGCGACCCGATAGGCCGCCGTCAAATGCCGACACCGTCTCGCCGAGCTTTCGCATGATCCAGGTCCCGCCCGCAGAGATCGCCCAACCCCTGGAAGTGGAGGCACCGGTCCCGCCACCGGTCTGGGACCTCACGGTGGGGCTGATCGAGGCGACCGTGCAACTGGATCAACCTTCGGGGCCGGGCACGCGCACGGTCGGGACCGGTTTCCTGATCCAGGCCCCGAGGGCCGACGGCAGTCCGCGCGTTGTTCTGGTCACCGCGGCTCATGTGTTCGAGCGGATGGAGGACCCGGAGGCGCGGATCGGCTGGCGCCAGGCCCTGCCCGACGGAAGCTGGCGGTTCGATCCGCAACCCCTGACCATCCGGGACGACGCGGGCCAGCCGCTCTGGGACAGGCATTCGGAACGCGACATCGCCGTCATGGAGGTGACAGCGCCGGAGGCCTTCACCCGCGCGGCCATTCCGGTCGGCTGGCTGGCCGACCAGAACGCCTTCGACGCCTGGCAGGTTGGGCCGGGTGACGAGCTGCTGTCACTGGGTTTCCCCAGGGGTCTGTCGGGCAACCGGGCGGGCTTTCCGATCCTGCGCGTCGGGCGGATCGCCAGCTATCCGTTGTCGCCAGTGGGCGCGTTTCCGACCTTCCTGCTGGACTTCACTGTGTTCCCGGGGAACTCCGGCGGGCCGGTGTTCTGGACGCCCAGCGCGAGGAAGAGGCCCGGCACGACGGAGCCGGAGAACGCCTTCATCGCAGGGATCCTGAGCCAGGAAGTGCGGGTCGGCGAAGATCAGCTGGACATCGGCGTGGTGACCCACGCGGTATTCATCAGGGAGGCGATCGCGTTGCTGGACTGAGCCGGATTGGACTCGGGCCGGACCGAGTCCAACGCGTGCAAATGCTAAGTTGAGTACTAAGCTTTCGATGATAAGCGCATAAACTCGTTGGTAGCCGAGGGGTCTGAAGCGATCCCAAGGCGCGGAGCGGAGCTGAATGACGGAGGGCGCCTCCGCCGCGTCAAGAACCCCTCCGTCTGCTCGCAAGAGCTCGCAGCCACCTCCCCATCGCCCAAGCGGGCGACACGGAGGAGATTTCAGGCCGCCCCCAAAGCTTCCCGCGTCATCCGCTGCAGCAGCGCGCCGCCCTGACCGACGGCGGCGAGGCGGCTGGAGCAGTGTCCCAGCACGTTGGCGGCATAGATCTCGTACAGGGCGATCTTGCCCTCCAGCCAGGCCGGCTCGCCGTCACCGGCCGCCAGCTTCGCCTTCGCGGCCAGGGCCCCCTTGGCCAGCATCCAACCGCCGATGACGTCTCCCATCAGCTTGAGATAGGCGTCGGCCGCGGCCAGCACGTCGGCCTGCCGCTCGGCGTCCGCCTTGGCGTCCAGCAGCCAGAGGGTCGCGTCCTGGACGGCCTCGATCCCCGCGGCGAATCGCTCCAGGGGCTTGCCGGCGTAGAGTCCGCCCATGTCCTTCAGCGTCGCGGTCATCTCGGCGATGATCGCCCGGGCCGAGGCCCCGCCGTCCTGGGACAGCTTGCGGCCGACCAGGTCCATGGCCTGGATGCCGTTGGTGCCTTCGTAGATCGGCGCGATTCGAGCGTCGCGATAGAACTGGGCCGCGCCGGTCTCCTCGACGAAGCCCATGCCACCATGAATCTGGACCCCTTGAGAGGCGACGTCGACGCCCATGTCGGTCGACCAGGCCTTGGCGATCGGGGTCAGGATGTCTTCACGCCGCTTCCAGTGGGCCCGGGCCTCTTCGGTGTCGGCGTGGCGGGCCATGTCGGCGGCGACCCCGGTGGACAGGCAGATGGCCCGCGCGGCCTCGACCCGCGCCTTCATGACCGCCAGGGTCCGGCGCACGTCGGGGTGGTCGAAGATCGGCGCGCCCGCCTCGCCGGTCCAGACCGAGCGGCCCTGACGACGGTCCAGCGCATAGGCCAGGGCGTGCTGATAGGCGCGCTCGGCGATGCCGACGCCCTCGACGCCCACACCGACACGCGCGGCGTTCATCATGGTGAACATGTGGGCCAGGCCTTCGTGCGGCCGGCCGACCAGCTCCGCCGTCGCGCCCTCGTAGGACATCACGCAGGTGGGCGAGGCATGGATGCCCAGCTTGTGCTCGATGCCGACGGGCCGAAAGCTGTTACGATCGCCGAGCGACCCATCGTGCTTCACGATCCGTTTGTTGGCTAGGAACAGGCTGATGCCCTTGGGCCCCGGTGGCGCGTCGGGCAGCCGGGCCAGGACCATGTGGACGATGTTGTCGGTGGCGTCGTGGTCGCCCCAGGTGATGTAAATCTTCTGGCCTGTCAGAGCATAGGTGCCGTCGCCGTTGGGCGTGGCGGTCGCGGTCAGGGCGCCCAGGTCCGAGCCGGCCTGAGGCTCGGTCAGGCACATGGCCCCGGTCCATTCGCCCGAGACCATGCGGGGCAGGTAGGCGGTCTTCTGGTGCTCGGTCCCGTGCTCCTCGATCGCCTCGATCGCGGCGAGCGACAGCATGGGGCACAGGCCGAAGGCCATGTTGGCACTGTGCACCGTCTCATAGGCGGCGAGTTCGAGGGCCTTAGGCAGGGCCTGGCCTCCGGCATGGGCGGGCGCTGCCAGTCCGGTCCAGCCGCCCTCGGCGAACTGGCGATAGGCGTCGGCGAACCCCGGCGCCGCGGTGACGGCCCCGTTGGCATAGGTCGCGCCGGCCAGATCGCCCGGGCGGTTGAGCGGGGCCAGCACGCCTTCGGAGAACTGGCCGGCGGCCTCCAGCACGGCGTTCAGCACATCGCCGTCATAGTCGGGGAAGGCCCCTGTGGCCGCGAGGTCGTCGATCCCCGCGACGGCGGTCAGGCAGAAGGCCAGGTCGCGAACAGGCGCGCGATAGGTCATGGGGCGGTCCTCCGGAACGTTTCGCCTTCTTTGCGGCCATGCCGCCACGGCAGGCAAGACTTGGACTTCGCGTCGGAGTGAGCCAAGCTATCGCGAACACAGCGCCCGTCTCCGGTGAACCATGGCCGAACCCCGTAATCGCTACTCGACCGTCTCGCTGCTGTTCCACTGGGGCATCGCGGCTGCGGTACTGGCGCAGGTGCTACTGATCACGGCGCACGAGGCCAACGAGGGCACGCGAATGTTCATCAGCGCCCACAAGGCCCTGGGGCTGACGATTCTGGTCATCACCCTGGCGAGGATCGGCTGGCGTTTCGCCAATCCGGCCCTTCCCTTGCCGCCAGGGACGCCGGGCTGGCAGAGGATCGTCGCGCGCGCGACCCATGTCGTCTTCTATCTGCTTCTGATCGGGCTGCCGCTTGGTGGATGGGCCGCCTCCAGCGCCGGGGGACGCGACATCGACTATTTCGGCCTGTTCAACTGGCCGCTGCTGCCCTTGCCCCAGGATCGCGAGATGGCGGGCCGCTTCATGGACGCGCACGAGGCGGGGGTGAAGGTGCTCTATGTGCTGCTGGCCCTCCATGTGCTCGGCGCGCTCAAGCATCACTTCATCGATCGCGACAATGTTCTGCACCGGATGATCCCGCTCATTCCCCGGCGACCCTGAGATGATGCGGGCCGTCGCCGTCCTGCTGTTCGGCGTCGGGCTGCTGATCGCGGGCGGCGTCCGCGCCGACGTCGAGCGATGGGAGGTGGTTCGGTCCGAATCGACCATCACCATGCGCGTCGGCTCTCCGCTGGGCGCGCGATCCGGACGCTTTGAGCGATGGACCGGCGACATCCGGTTCGACCCGGCCGCGCCCGCCTCCGCCAGCGTCGGCATCGAGGTGGAGGCCTCGTCCCTGCGCATGGACGATGCCGCCCTGACCCGAACCGCGCTGGGCCCGGCCTTTCTGGACAGCGCCGCCCATCCGCGAATTGCCTTCCGGCTGAGGTCGCTCGAAGGCGGGTCGGGAGATCGGTTCACGGCGCGGGCGGACATCACCCTGAGGGGCGTCACCCGACCCGTCAGCTTTCCCGTGACCTTGCGCACCGACGGCCGGACGGCGCAGATGACCGGAGGCTTCTCCTTGGATCGGGCGGCCTTTGGCATCGGAACGCGTGGGCCTTGGAACGGACTGATCGGACGGCAGGTGAGGGTGGACGTGGTCCTGGCGACCCGTCCGGCGGGCTGAGCGCGGCTGTCCAGGCCCTGCGCGACGGCGATCTGCTGATCCTGCCAACCGAGACGGTGTATGGACTGGCCGCCGATGCCGGGAATGCCGCCGCCGTGGCGCGTATCTTCGAGGCCAAGGGAAGGCCTCGCTTCAATCCCCTGATTGCTCATGTCTTCGATGCCTCAGCCGCTGAGGCTGTGGCGGTGCTTGACGGGGCCGCGCGCATTCTGGCCCAGGCGTTCTGGCCTGGCCCCCTGACCATCGTCGCTCCGGTCCGGCCGGGGGAGGTCGTCTGCGATCTGGCCCGGGCCGGACTGGACAGCGTCGCGGTGCGGGTTCCGGGCCATCCCGTGGCGCGGGCGGTGCTGGAGGCGTTCGGCGGCCCCGTGGTCGCGCCCTCGGCCAATCGCTCGGGGCGTCCCAGCCCAACGACCTTTGACGATGCGGTCGAGGAGACCGGAGCCTTCGCGACCGCCGCGCTGGACGGCGGGCCGTGCGACGTGGGGGTGGAGAGCACCGTCGTTTCGGTGCTGGACGGCCGCGTCTCTTTGCTGCGGCCCGGGGCTGTCACGCGCGAGCAGATCGAGGGCCTGGTCGGGGGTCTGCATGACGACGCGCAGGGTCATCGTTCCCCGGGCCGGCAAACCACTCATTATGCGCCGGACGCCCCGGTCCGCATCGAGGCGTCGGCGGCGGGGGACGGCGAGATCCTGCTGGGCTTCGGACCGGGCGTGGGGGAGGCGCGCTGGAGCCTGAGCCCGGCGGGGGACCTGCGCGAAGCGGCGGCCAACCTGTTTCGCTTGTTGCGCGAAGCGGATCGCGAACGTCCGACGGGGATCGCCGTCGCACCCGTGCCGGGGACGGGCCTGGGCGAGGCGATCAACGACCGGCTGAGGCGCGCGGCGGGGTTTGTCGGTTGACCGGCCGTGGGTCGCGCCTCCACCCGTGGCTGTGACAACGCGTTTTTCCCCGGCCTGGCGGCGTCGACGCCGCCACGCTTGAACCGACGCGGGAACGGGCCACATACTCCCTCGAACGCCGTCGGAATCGACGGGCCTGTCCAGGGTGTCGCTGCATGTCGCGGGGCGTCAGGGCAGGCGGGCCGGAGATCGTCAATGGCCCAGGAGCGCATTATGTCCGAGAGTAAAGTCCTGCCCGTCCTGCCCCTGCGGGACATCGTCGTGTTTCCTCACATGGTCGTGCCGCTCTTCGTAGGGCGCGAGAAATCCGTGCGGGCGCTCGACGAGATCATGAAGGGTGAAAAGCAGATCCTGCTGGCCACCCAGAAGAACAGCGTGGACGACGACCCGACGCCCGACGCCATCTATCCGATCGGCGTCATCGCCACCGTCCTGCAACTGCTGAAGCTGCCCGACGGCACCGTGAAGGTGCTGGTCGAAGGCAAGGGCCGTGCCCGCCTGACCCGCTTCACTGAGCGGGAGGACTACTTCGAGGCCGAGGCCGTCGAGATCGAGGACGATCTGGGCGATCCCTCCCAGGCCGAAGCCATGCTGCGCGCGGTCGTCGAGCAGTTCGAGAACTATGTGAAGCTGAACAAGAAGGTCCCGCCCGAGGCCCTCAGTTCCATCCCCCAGATTACCGACGCGTCCAAGCTGGCCGACAGTGTCGCCGCCCATCTGTCGGTCAAGATCGCCGACAAGCAGGCCCTGCTGGAGACCATCGCCGTGCCGGAGCGGCTGGAGAAGGTCTATGGCCTGATGGAGGGCGAGATCAGCGTCCTGCAGGTCGAAAAGAAGATCCGCTCGCGCGTCAAGCGCCAGATGGAGAAGACCCAGCGCGAATATTACCTGAACGAGCAGATGAAGGCGATCCAGCGAGAACTGGGCGAAACCGACGACGCGCGCGATGAGATCATGGAGCTGGAGAAGCGCATCCGCAAGACGCGCCTGTCCAAGGAGGCCCGGACCAAGGCTGATGCCGAGGTCAAGAAGCTGCGCAACATGTCGCCCATGTCGGCGGAATCGACCGTAGTTCGGAACTACCTCGACTGGCTGCTGTCCGTGCCGTGGGGGAAGGCCAAGCAGAAGCCGATCGACCTGAACAAGGCCGAGGACATCCTCGAGGAAGACCATTACGGCCTCGAGAAGGTCAAGGAACGGATCATCGAGTATCTGGCCGTCCAGGCCCGCACCAACTCGCTGAAGGGTCCAATCCTGTGCCTGGTCGGCCCTCCGGGTGTCGGCAAGACCTCGCTGGCCAAGTCGATCGCCAAGGCGACAGGGCGTGAATATGTCCGCATGTCGCTGGGCGGGATGCGCGACGAGGCCGAGATCCGTGGTCACCGCCGGACCTATATCGGTTCGATGCCGGGCAAGATCATCCAGTCGATGAAGAAGGTGAAGACGACCAACGCGTTCATCCTGCTGGACGAGATCGACAAGCTGGGCGCCGACTGGCGCGGCGACCCGTCCTCGGCTCTGCTGGAGGTGCTGGACCCGGCGCAGAACAATGCGTTCGGCGACCACTATCTGGAGGTCGACTATGACCTGTCGAACGTGATGTTCGTCACCACCGCCAACAGCCTGGACATGCCCCAGCCGCTGAAGGACCGGATGGAGATCATCCACGTCTCCGGCTACACCGAGGACGAGAAGGTCCAGATCGCCAAGCGTCACGTCCTGCCCAAGGTCACGACCGACAACGGCCTGACGCCGGCCGAGCTGGTGGTGCCCGACGAGACCATCCGCGACCTGATCCGCTACTATACCCGCGAGGCCGGCGTGAGGTCGCTGGAGCGGGCGCTGGGCGGGCTGGCGAGAAAGGCCGTTCGCGAGATGGCCAAGGAGAAGACCCTCTCCATCACGGTCGACGCCGAGAAGCTGGCCCAGTACGCGGGCGTCAAGAAATACCGCTACGGCGAGACCGACGAGGAGGATCAGGTCGGCATCGTCACCGGCCTGGCCTGGACCCAGTTCGGCGGCGACATCCTGACCATCGAGGCGATCAAGATGCCGGGCCGCGGTCGCATGACCGTGACCGGCAATCTGAAGGACGTGATGAAGGAGTCCATCTCGGCCGCCGCCTCCTACGTCCGGGCCCGGTCACTGGCCTTCGGCGTCAAGCCGCCGGTGTTCGAGAAGACCGACATCCACGTCCACGTCCCGGACGGCGCAACGCCCAAGGACGGCCCGTCCGCCGGCGTCGCCATGACGGTCGCCATGGTCTCGGTCCTGACCGGCGTGCCGATCCGCAAGGACATCGCCATGACCGGCGAGATCACCCTGCGCGGCCGCGTCACCGCCATCGGTGGCCTGAAGGAGAAGCTGCTCGCGGCGCTCCGTTCCGGCGTCAAGACCGTGCTGATCCCGCAGGAGAACGAGAAGGACCTCGCCGACGTGCCCGACAATGTGAAGGGCGCGCTGGAAATCGTTCCGATCTCGACGGCCGACGAGGCGCTGAAGTGGTCGCTGACCGGCTCCTTGACCCCGGTCGAGTGGGACGAGGTCGCCGAGCCGCTCAACCCAGCCCCGGCAACGGTCCCGCCGATCGACGGGACCACGGTCGTCAGCCACTGACGCAAACGAGTCTCCTCCCCATCCGCAGGATGGGGAGGTGGCGCGGCGCTTATTCAGCGCCGTGACGGAGGAGTTCTTGCCGCGCGCGCGATCCTCCGCCAAACACCCCCCGTGGATGGGCGGCTAGCTCAGCTGGTCAGAGCATCTCGTTTACACCGAGAGGGTCGGCGGTTCGAACCCGTCGCCGCCTACCACAAAAGACCCGTAATATCAGGGCATTGCGCCCGACCTGCCGTTCGAGACGGGCGAGCCTGTTGGGTCCAGATACCAAATAGATACCGTCGGGGCAGATTTCGCGGCCTTTCGTCCGGCCGCCGGAGGGGGTGAGGGTGCCACACGCGCGCGTGGCAGTCGGGATTTCGTCGGTGCTCTTGGCGGCCGGGGGAGGGGGGTGCAAATCCTCGGGGATCGTCCGCCCGGCGACCGGCCCCCCTATCATGCGGAGGTTTTTTTCTGGTCCGGTGGGAAACACGATGAGTGCCTCGGCTGGGGTGTCGCGTGACGCGGGCTCCAGCTCTGGGATCGCGCGGGGTGAGCGGGTTCGGTGTCGGCGATCACGGCCCGGGCTGAGCCGTCGCGGGCGGTGGTCCGGCCGGGGATCTTCGATCTGGTCAGCGTCGACCAACGCCGGGTGATTTCTTTCGGCCTGGCGATGCGGCAGTCCAGGGCGGGGGGTGGTCGAAAGTCTAGGCTCCGATGGCGGCGGACCGGCGGGGGCGCACCATGTTTTTACCCGCGAGTTTCGGAGAAACTTTTTCTTGTCAGTCGCTTAGGGCGGTGGTCCCGCCTTGAAGGCATGGCCGCACCGGGCGCGTGGGGGCCTCTATCGGGGCCGGAACGGTGGGAACCGTGGGAACCGAGGCCCTGAAAGCCTGAGGCGGCGGGGCTTTAGGGCGGTTCCCACCTCTCTCTATCAAGTGGGAACTCTATGGGAACTGGCTGGGAACCGGGCCGCCTTCGCCCCGGCCGTCCAGGGCAGCGGATCGCGCAAGATTTCACCCCGATATGTCCCGAAACCCGCGCGCAGTGGTGCCCCTCCCGCCTCTCAGACGGCGAGGGCGAACCCGGTTCGCGTCGCTGGGCAGACTCGACCAATCAGCCACGGCGATCTAGCGTTGCCGCCAAAGGCTGGAGGGCGTCATGTTCGGGTTTGGCAAGCAGAAGCGGGGGCCGGGTGACATGCTGGCCGACTTGATCGAGCACAACGCAGAGCGGATCGCCGCCACGGAAGGTAAGGACCGTCAGGAGGCGACATATCTTGCGATCTGCCTTGTCCTAGATGACCTGGCGGGGCGGCCCAATGGTCAGGAAGGCTCTCAGGCGGTGTTGCAGCTTCTTCAAACACGATACGTCCAGCACCTGAACGACGTCATCACCTATGTGGCGTGGTCGACCGGCCGCTTGCCGCTAACGGCCGAAGCCGAGGCCGAGATGCAGCGCCGTCACGCCTGAGAACTGAAAAGGCCCGCCAGCGTCGCTGACGGGCCTCGGTGGCGGCCGGAGCTGTCTCTCAGCGGTTCGGAGAGGCCAGCCGTTCAAGGTCGGCGAGGAAGTCGAAGAACACGGCGGCCGATGCGATTTGGTCGCCCTTCCGGTCGCCCCATGACGCCAGCAGCACCGCATACTTGACCACCGCTTCCCTGAGTGTGGTGGGAGCGAGGGCGGCGACGCGGTTCGCGGCCCGGTATTCGGCCTCGGCCGCGCTTTCGGCCACGTCTTCAAGGCCGGGGATGCCGAACGATGAATCGATCGCGGCTTTCTGTGCGCTCCAGTGGTCGAAGGCTTCAACGCGGGGCGAGCCGGTCGGCTTGGGCCATGTGAGCTGGACCGCGTTCGCATCATTGCGGGCCAGCTGACTGCGGCTGAGGGCATGGCCGGGCCGCTGCCAGTCCCTGATGACGGCGGGCGGTGCGGGGTGCAAAGCCTCGGCGGCGGCGACGGTGGTCAAGAGGCGAGCGTAGGCTTCCGCGTGGTCGGCTTTCAAGGCGATGAACTCTGCGGCCGCACGCATCATTTCGCTGACGGTATCGGCCGAGGGCGCGACCACCGGCAGCGGGTGGACGGTGGCGCTCGGGAGGGCGGTCAGGTCTGCGGTGATGCCGTGCAAGGTCCGGGTGTAAAGGTCGGTCGCGTCCTCGGCCTCCTGGGCGAAGGCCACCGGGCCGCCAGCGCACCACGTCGCCGCCAGAGCCTTGGCCCTGAGGCCCGACAGACCCTGAGCGGGGATCTCCAGCATTTCCCGGACAACGCTCTGGCCCTCGGCCGTCCAGCGGTCGTGCACGTCGTCCGGCGTGTCGTCAGGATCAGCGGTCGGCAGCAGCGCTTCGAGCTGATCGGCGAGGGTTTCCAGGCGTCGGTCATTCGGCGCGGTGGTTGGGGCGAGCATTCGGGCGAGGGCGGCCATAGGGGTGTCTCCTTCCGGGGCAGGGTGACCACCGGGAACGGTGGCGGTGGGGATGGGGCGCAATGCCTGGGCCATCTCAGGCCCCCATCTGCGAGGCTGCATAGGCATGGCTGGAGCGACCGCCGACGAAGGCGGCCGCGCCGTAGTGACGGGCCACCGCGCTGCGGGCGATCAGGCTGCCGTTGCGGACCGCGAAGGGCTTGGCCTTGGCGAGCCGCTTCACCCACCGCCATGCGCCGGTCAGGGCGTCGGCAAACGAACGGGGTTCGCCTCCCTTGGCGGCTTCCCGGAAAAGGCTCCAGGCCACTGTCATCACGCGGCGGCGGGTCTCTTGGGCGGTGGTCATCGGCTATCTCCCTTGAACGAATACACAGTATGCGTAAGAGGGCCGCCTTGCAATAGAAAAGGTGACACTGTATCCGTTTCGGGGAACCGGAGTGACACGAGATGATAACGCCAGAGGCTCAGCGCGCGGGCCGCGCCCTGCTAGGCTGGGGAGTGCGGGAGCTGGCGGCGAAGGCCGGGCTTGCCTGGACCACCGTCAGTCAGTTTGAGAACGGCCGCCCCCTTCGACCGGCGAACGCGGCGAAGATCGTGGAGGCTCTAAACGCTCACGGCGTGGAGCTGGTCACCGACGAAGACCGCACCGGGGCAGTCCTGATCTATGCCCGGCGGGCCACTGCCGATGAGTGACCGACCGCCGCTCTCAGTCGACGAGGCCGCCGCCGCCCGTGGCGACTGGATTGCCGCCTGGTTCGCCAAGCTGGACGCCATCCAAGCGGCGGCTATGGATGCGGTGATCGATGCGGGGATCTTCGACACACTCACCGAGGTTCTGAGCGCCGAGTTTGGCGAGGTGTCGGATGGGGTGGCGTGGGAGGTATTTAACGAGCTTCCGCTCAAGGTGACGTCGCTACTTTGCTCGCGTTACCTGGCTCGCAATCCGCCACCACCGTTGTCGGAGCCCCAGCCTTTCGCCGCGTCGGCAGCTCACATGATGGTCCTGATCGAGGAGTATCAGCATGCTGGCGAACTGCTCGTAAGGCGAGCTGACGCCGGGACGCTGGACGCCAACGACATCATGCATCTGAGCTGGCTTGCGGCTGGTATCGGCGCGGTCAGCGAGGCTTTCCGTGCTAATATCTACGGCTTCGATCGGCACCATGAGACGGCGAACCGGGTTCGCAGCGGCGGCCGCAAGGGCGGCGAGGCCCGGAAGGCCGCCGCTGACGTGTGGCGAAAACCGCTTATCGAATGGACTGCTGAGCAGCGCGCTCGCCAACCGCACCTTGGACAGAAATACCTCGCGAAGCGGGCACTGGATGAACTGAAACCGGCAGGCGTCCCGCTACCAGACGATCTCGATCAAGTAGTCTCGGCCATCCGCTCGGCCGAGCGAGCTGGAGCGCTGCCTCGATCGTCCAAGAACCCGACTGGGGGCGGGTAACTCGTTCCGTAGTCGCGGTGATGGTCATGTCTAGCCGCCTTCGGCAATCTCTCTGGCGATGGCCTTAAGCGTTTGCCAAGCCCGCTCAGTCGCTTCGTTCGCATCAACCGGATGCTGTACGAGCACTTCGACAAAGAAGGGCTCAGCCAACTCCGCTGGCTCGACCTTGAAACGCACAATGGCATCGGCCTCATGCGAGAAATCGATGCGCGCGATCCTGGTGGTTACCTCGGTCATTTGGTTTTTCCTCCTGTTTGAGTCGAAGAGCGGCGGGCGAGGATTTAGCGTTCAGCTGGGGGACTGTCGAACGAGTGCCGGGGGGTGGGAAGCCTAGGGCTGTCTTCCCTCAGTCGTGGGGTCAAAAGGATGACGGCTTAGGTTCTCCGGCCGCAGTTCCTAGGCCGTATCTCCGGCGGCAGCGCCCCCACTGCCCAACGTCCCTGTGTCGGCCCGCTTTGGACCGCGTAGAACAGGGAAAGACCGAATGTCAGAGCTTCTGACCGTTTCCGAGGCGGCGCACCGCCTCAAGCTCTCAGAGAGCTATCTCAACAAAGCCCGTCTGACCGGCGGTGGTCCGCGCTTCGTCCGCCTCGGCCGGGCAATCCGCTACTCGGTCGCCGATCTGGACGCTTGGGTCCAGTCGCGCGGGGCGGCCTCCACGTCGGAGTATGAAGGGTCGGCGTCGTGACCGGCTCTGCTCAGCAACGCACCGGCCGGATCGACTTCGCCCGCGTCAACGGCGTGGCGCTGTCGAATGCCGAGGCGGTGGTCCGGGCCTTGTTGCCGGACGGCCGCCGCGAGGGAGCCGAATGGGTGGCCCGGAACCCGGTTCGGACGGACCACAAGCCCGGCAGCTTCAAGGCCAATCTGACCACCGGCAAATGGGGCGACTTCGCAACCGGCGATCGTGGGGGCGATCTGGTCAGCCTGACGGCCTTCGTCCTGGCGCTCCCGCAACGTGAGGCCGCCATCCGCCTCGCCGAAAGCCTGGGGGTGAACCCCTATGCGTGAGGTCTGGGTTTCCGATGACGTGACCGCCCGCGACTTGACGCCGGAGCGGTGCGCCGCCGCTCGGGCCGTGCTGCGGTGGTCGCCTGAGCACCTGGCGGGGATGGTGAAGGCCGAGACCGGCCACGCTGTGACGGTGGCTGAGATCACCGGCTTCGAGGTCTACGGCGAGGCAATGGCGCATCTCGCCAAGGGCGCGGTGGTGGCGGTTCTCAGACGCCGGGTTGAGTTCACGACCACCGAGGGCGAGCCCGGCGTCGTCTGCAAGCGCGAGGTCTTCGCGGCCCAAGGCCCCGGTTACCTGGAGTTCGGTGGCGTGCGGAAGCGGAGGCCGCCGCTATGAGCGCCCTCGGTCCTATCGAGTCGGCCGAGGCCGCGAGGGCGCTTAGCGGGGACAGCCTCAGCACCGTGGCGCAAGCCATCGGCACCACCGCCACGCGCCTGAAAGCCGAGCATGACCAGTTCGGCGGCGTTCTGACCGAGGCCGAGGTCCGCGCGCTCCGGCGTCACTATTGGGCGCGTGGGATCTTCACGATCGATCTGCCTTGGGTGGTCGGTGCGCTCACATTTCCGCCGCTGAGCGAGCTGCGGACGATCCTTCGCATGGCCGAGCTGTGGCCGGACACGACCAACGACGGGTGGCGGTTCCGGCTGATCGCTCGGCTTTGGCGATCATGGCTTCGCCTTCGTGGCCTCGGCCACCGGATCGCTGATTCTACGTCCCTTCCGACCCGCGAACCCGGTTCGCCGCCTGGAGAAGCCTTGTGACCACCGGCGACCAGAAAGACGATCCCTTCGCCCGAATCGCGGCCGAGGTCGCGCAAGGTCCGGCGTCGGATGGGACCGCGCCGGACGCCGGGGAGGCCGAGATTCAGGTCTCTCCGGCCCCAGCCGATGCCCCTCCGCTGCCGGACTTCTCTCGCGTCGGACGCCTTGCCGCGAAATGGGCCTTCCGCGACGCCAGAGGGGCGGTGCTGCGCTATACGCTGCGCTTTGAGAAGCCCGGTGGTGAGAAGGACATTCGACCGGCGACACTCTGGCGGAACGTGACCACCGGCCGTCTGACCTGGAGGTTGAAGGCCGGGGGTGAACCGAGGCCGCTCTATGGTCTGGACCGGCTCGCCTCGCGGCCTGAGGCCACGGTCATGGTGGTCGAAGGGGAGAAGACCGCCGATGCCGCTCAGCGCCAGTTTCCCGACCTTGTGGCGGTGTCGTGGCCCGGCGGCAGCAACGCGGTCAGCAAGGCCGACTGGGGCGTCCTGGAGGGCCGCGCGGTGGTCGTGTGGCCCGATGCCGACGAACCGGGTCTGAAGGCCGCTCAGTCGGTGGTCAGGGCCGCCCTCGCGGCGCGCGCGGAATCGGCGAGCGCCGTCGAAATCCCGTCCGATCTGCCGAAAGGCTGGGACCTGGCGGACGCCTGGCCTTCGTCATTCGATCACGCGGCGGCGGTCCAGCGGATTGAGCGGGCGCTTAGGGCCGGGCAAACCGAGATCATCATCCCGCACGGCTACTGTTCGGACGCGACCGGCTGGTATTGGCAGCCGCCCGCCGAAAAGGACGGGGAGGAACCACCGCCGCGCCAGCGTCTGTGTGGCCCGTTTGAGGTGGTCGCCCTGGCGCGCGATGAAGAGGGCCTCGGCTGGTCCGTCATCCTGAGCTTCACCGACCTGGACGGCCGCCGCCACCGCGAGATTGTGGGCCGTGGCGAGCTGGCGGGAGACGGGACGGCCGTCCGTGCCCGGCTCGCAGACGCGGGCCTTGAAATGTCGCCATCGCGCGCCGCCCGCGAGCGTCTTCAGGCGCTCCTAAGCCGGATCGCTACGGTCCAGCGGGCGCGGCTGGTCAGCTCCACGGGGTGGAAAAACGGCCTCTACGTCCTGCCGCACCGGACCATCGGAGCGCCGTCACGCGAGACGGTGGTCTTTCGCGGACGGCCGGGCGGAACCTATCACGGCGAGGCGGGCAGCTATGACGCCTGGCGCAGCCTTGTGGCCGAGCCGATGCGTGGGAACGCTCTGGGCCTTCTCGCCATGTCTGCGGCCTTCGCTGGGCCCCTCTTGCGCGACCTGGCGGCCGAGGGCGGCGGCTTTCACTTTCGCGGAGGATCTTCGACCGGAAAAACCACGCTCCTGGCGGTCGCGGGCAGTGTCTGCGGCGGCGGTGGTCCGATGGGCTTTTCTCAGTCCTGGCGCAACACAGACAACGCTCTAGAGGCGGTGGCGCTCGCCCATAACGACGGGCTGCTCGCCCTAGACGAACTGAGGGCCTTGGCCCCCGAAGCGGCCGGAGCGGCAGCCTATGCGCTGGCGACCGGCGCGACGAAGGGCAGGCTGAGGGCGGATGCCGAGCTGAGGGCGCGGCCGACCTGGCTGGTCATCATCCTGTCAACGGGCGAGCTGGGCCTCGCGTCCCTGATCGGCCTCGCGCGGGGCAAGGACAAGGCTTACGCCGGGCAGGAGCTGCGCCTGATCGATCTCTCCGTCGATATGGGCCGAGAGTTGGGCGCATGGGAAACCCTGCACGGGGTGCCGGACCCGGCCGCTTTCTCTGAGGCGATCAAGCGGGCCGCCGAAACCCACTACGGCCACGCCCTGCCGCTCTTTGTGGAGCGCTTTCTCGCTCGCCGCGGCGAGATGCTGGAGGCCGCTCGGGCAGTCCAGGCAGGCTTTCTGACCACCGTCCTGCGGGACGACGATCATGGTCAGGTCCGGCGGGGAGCGCAGCGGTTCGCGGTGGTCGCCGCTGCCGGTGAGCTGGCGGCCTTGCTGGACGTGGTGCCGTGGTCTCCGGGGGCGGCGACGGCAGCGGCCGCCGCCCTCTTTCACCGATGGGCCGCCGCGTTCGGTCGGACGGCGCACCGGGAGGATCGCGAAGCCGTAGGCAAGGTGCGGCAGTTTCTGGAGCGCTACGGCGACTCCCGGTTCAAGGCGCTCAGGGAAGACCAGACCGACGAAGACCGCCAATACGACGAAGCGACCAACGTCGGCAGCCGGGAAGGCGAGGCGAGGTCACTGGACTTGGCGGGGTATAAAGGCAAGCACGGCGACCGTGGGCTGGTCTTTCACTTCGGGACCGAGACGGCGCGGGCCGAGCTGTTCGCCGGTCTGGACCCGGACGCGGCCCTCAGGGCGATCTCCAAGGCAGGCTTCCTGGTCTCTAACGGTGGTCCCGGTCGACTGACCAACAAGGTCTCCATCCCCGGCGTCGGGAAGCGGAACTTCTACAGCGTCAGCGCCCGGATCATGGAGCCCGATCCCGATGACGGCGCGGCTTGAAGACACCCTCGCGGCGCTGTGGCGAAAGCACCGCCCGGATGTGCTGGGGGCGGTTCCCAGCGAAATCGACCGGGAACCGATTTCGGCCGGGGTGGGAACCGGAAAAGCCAAGCGGGATCAGTGCGCTAACGGCCCGGTTCCCACGGTTCCCACGGTTCCCGCCATATCGGAGGATAGTCAGGAACGCACCCGCCTGCTGGACTCAGCCGAGCGCTGGATGCTCTGGCAAGAGCGCTCGGCCATCCTAGAGTTTTGCAGCGGGTTCAGCCGGTTAGAGGCTGAAGACCGCGCCACGTCTGAGCTTGGCTACCGACCTTCGGAGACGGACTAGGCCCGCTTTGGGAGCTGGACTACCTCACCACCGCCTTCGACCTTCGACGGAATCAGGCGGTCGCCGATGGCGGTCACCGCGTCCTGCAAGGGGTCATCGGCGAGGTGCGCATAACGCTCGGTGGTCCGGGTGCTGGCGTGGCCTAGTAGCTTGCCGACCATGAACAGGCTCTGCTTATCGGCGACCGCGAAGGACGCGAACGAGTGCCTCAGGTCGTGAATGCGAACGTCGGGCAGCTTGGCCGCGTCCATCACCATCTTGAACGGCCGCCGGAGCCCGACGATTGGGCCCTCGCCGCGCGACGCCGGGAAAACGTAGGGCGAGGGCGTGGCCTCCGGCTCTTTCTCAGCCTCGGCAGCGCTGGCCAAGGCCCGGCGGGCGAGGATCGCCAGCGCGGCCGGTGACAGGACGATGCGTCGCTCGCCTGAGGTCCCGCCCGCCTTCGTCCGTGCGGCCGGCAGCAGGATTACGCGGCGCTCGGTGTCCACCTCAGACCACCGGAGGCCGAGGATTTCGGTCTTGCGGGCTCCGGTCAGCAGCAGCAGCCGCATGGCGTCTGCGAACCCGGTTCCGACCTTCCCCTCGGTCTCCAGCTCGGTGAGCTTGTCCAGAAACGTCGCGGCTTCCTGGCGGGAGAGGAAGCGCTCGCGGGTCGGTGCTGCGGTCAGCTTCACGCTGGCGAAGGGGTTGGACTTCACAAGGCCGTGCGCGATGCCCCACGCATACATGGCGGCGGCGGTGGTGCGGGTCCGCCGGGCAACGCCTTCACCGCCCCGGACGATGGCCCGGCCACGGCGGCCGGTCTTCACGTCGGCAGCGGTCTTGCCCTTGGCAATGTCCCGATAGGTGCGGGCGGCGTCGGCGTTGGTCACCGAGTCAGCGAGCTTGCGGCCGATCAGCGGCGCGACGTGCCGCCTGAGGTTGGAGGCGTCATGCAGCCAAGTGCTGTCGCGCTTGTTCGGCTTCGTGGCTGGGCCGTCCGTCACATAGGCTTCGATCAGCTGGGCCACGGTCAGGGCTTCGCGGGCCGCCTTCTTTTCGACGGTCGGGTCTTCGCCGTCGCGGACGCGGCCGAGAACGGTCAGGGCTTCGTCTCTGGCCTCGTCCGGCGTCCAGGGGGAACCGTGGGTGCCGATCGTATAGGTGACCTGGCGAGAGCCAAGGCGGTAGCGGACGGCATAGACCTTCCGGCCGCTCTTGCGGACACGAAGGATGAAGCCCTTCACCTCGGTATCCCAGACCCAAGTCTCGCCCTCAGCCGGAGCCGGGGTCGCATCAATCGTCCGCTTCGTGAGCTTGGCCTTGATCGTCGCTGCCATCGTCTCGCCCTTCGCTGTGCCGCTTCCCAGATACCACCCAGATACCAGATGAAGGGAAAGCCGGGGAAGCTGGAGCTAACGCCATGTCATCTAAAGTCCCGCCAGCGCTGAACTTATGGCAGATTATGACACGGAAGGAATCACGGGGAAACAGGCCACCGTGACATTTACACCGAGAGGGTCGGCGGTTCGAACCCGTCGCCGCCTACCACCCCTTCTGATCGCGGTCAGCCTCCGTAACCGCGGCCGCCACCGCCGAAGCCGCCTCGCGATACGACCGTCGTGCGGCTCTGCACCCGGCTCGGGGCCTGACGGGCGACGGGGAAGTCGTTGCGGTTCGCATAGGATCGACCCGTCCGGTAATCGCGCGCCAGATAGCCGCCGCCATAGCCGTTCGAGAACTGCCCGTTGCGGTCACGGTACAGCGGACCGCCCCCGCGATAGCCGCCACCGTTCAGAAGCTGGCCGATGATGAAGCCGGTCGCCAGCGGGCCGAAGAAGGAGCCGCCGCCGTTGTTCAGAGGACGGCATTGCTCCGGGCCCCATTCGCCCTCGCACTCGGCCTGGGTGGCGTAGCGCGGTCCGCTCGTCTCGGCGAGGCGCTGAGCCTCGGTGTAGGCGGCGTCGCAGGCGGTGTCCTCGATGTCGTTGGCGGCCCTGCACTCATCGAGAGAAGTGTAGGCCAGGGCCGGGTCGGCCGCCGGCACGGGCGCGGCCAGCTGGGGCGAGCCGCAGGCGGCCATCGAGAAGCTGACGGTCGCCATCAGGCTGGAGACCTGGAGCGTTCGCGACCGCTTCATCCGACGCATCGTCGTGGTTTGAGGCAGGGTGGGCTCTGTCATCGGATCAGGCCGTCATGCAGGCGGCGTTCAGCAGGCCGACGCCGATCGAGATGGAGGCCAAATAGACGCCCGCGGCCAGTTCGCCCGCCTCGATCCGCGCCGCCAGCGCCTTGTAGAGCACCCGGCTGACCACAAGGAAGGCGAGGATCTGGATGATGCCCGCGAGCAGGGCCCAGGCGGCGAACTCCGGCAGGCTGACGGTCTGCGACAGGGCCGAGGCCAGCGGCAGGACATAGCCGATCAAGGCCCCGCCGAGCCCGACGGCGGCGGCCGTGTTGCCCTGCCGGATCAGCTCGCGCTCGTGGTACGGCGTGATGATCTGGTAGACGATTTTGAATGCCGAGAAGAAGGCGATCGCGGCGACGAAGGCGATCAGGAAGGCCGTCGCCCCCGCCTGGAATGTGAACCAGTCGAACATCATTCAAACCTCTCTTGCGCGCTCAGGCACGGAACTCGGCCATGTCCAAAGGGATGCCGAGCATGATTTCGTGGGTGACCTCGCCGCCCTCGGGCTCCTGCTCGATGGCCAGCATCAGCTCCCGGCCCGCCCCGAGCTCGCGGGCGTACAACATGCAGGTCTGGAAGATCCTGGCATAGGGCTCGGTCGCCGCGCGATCCGTATAGACCGTCTCCCACAGGGTGACGGGCGGCTGGGTCGCGTCGCTCTCGGCGAACCAGAAGCGGGGAAAGTCGGGCAGGTTCTCGGCGGCACCGCGAAACACCGGCGCCGACAGCCGCTCCCGCCAGGCCTGACGTGCCGCAGCGCCGGGCGGATAGGCCGACGACCACGGCGTGAACAGGGTGAAGTCGTAGGCGGCCAGCCCCTCGGCGTCGTCGCTCATGGCCTGCAGCATGATGTGGTCGTCGGTATAGAACCGGTGGACATAGGGCCCGTCGTCCAGATGGATCACGCTCTGGGCCGTGATCTCCAGTGCGTCGCGGTCGACGGTGAAGTGGGTCTCGTCGCCCAGCCGACGCCAGGCCAGGGGATCCAGGGCGACAGTCCGGCCCACGGTGATGTTGCGCACCATGGCCAGTGTGGGGACGGGCGATGCCTTGTCCGCCGATCCGAACAGCCTCTTGAACATCGATCCTCTAGCGTTCGTGCAAGACGCACCCTAGCTGACGGCGCGCCTAGCTGTTAGGCGTAACATGAAACATGCGCGAGCCAGCCCCTTTTTCTTCGTCACCGGCCAATGATCGCATCCGTGCGTGGCGCCGGGCCCGTCGCGAGGCGGGCATGGTCAAGCTCGAAATCTGGGTGCCCGCAGCCGCGCGGGAAGACGTCAAGGCGGCCGTTCGCGCCATCGTGATGGATTCCGCGCGTGGCCCCGAAATCGCCCGTCGCCCGCGACCCCACCCCCCGACCGACCTCTCTGGAGCACACCCCGAAATGGACGCCGTGATCGAAACCTCCTGGACCGTGCCGACCATCAAGGCCGCGCTCGATGCCTCCGAACTGGTCCGTGAGGGCGAGATGACCCTGCGGGTGCTGGAGGGGGCCGAGCCGGTGCTGCTGGCCACGATGCACGAATACGGCGACCTGCCGATCTATCTCAGTGTCGGCGGGGCCCAGATCGTCTGTTCGGTGCTGTTGTGGCCCGTGGCCGAGCAGGCCGATCGGCACGCCTTCAACGAGTTCCTGCTGAAGGCTCAGCGTGTGGTGCCGCTTTCGAACTTCGCCATCACCTCGGTGAACGGTGAGGAGATCTATGAGCTGATGGGCGAGCTGGCGTGCAAGACGACGCTGCAGACCATTCTGATCGAGCTGCGCACACTGGCCGAGAACGCGATCGACGCCACGACCCTGCGCGAAACCTTCGGCACCGAAGCCGCCGCCTGATCCAGGAGAGACGCACATGTCCATGCTCGCCAAACTGTCCGCCCTGTTCCGCGGCACGGCCCATGACGCTGGCCAGGCCGTCGTCGACGCCAATGCGCTGAAGATCCTGGATCAGGAGATCCGCGACGCCGACACCGCTCAGGGCAAGGCCCGCGATGATCTCGCAGGTCTGGTCGCGCGCCGCCGCATGGCCGAGAACGAACTGAAGAGCTTCGGCGAGCAGATCGCCAAATACGAAAGCTCAGCCCGCGCCGCCATGTCTCAAGGCAAGACCGACCTGGCGCGCGAGGTCGCGGGCCGCATCGCCGAGCTGGAGACCGAGATCGGCACGCGCGGCCCCCTGATAGAAGGCATGAAGGAGGCCGAGGCCCGGCTGCGTCAGGCCATCGCCCAGACCGACCAGAAGATCGAGACCCTGCGGCGCGAGATCGACATCGTGAAGGTCAACGATTCCGTCCAGAAGGCCCAGACCTCGGTCGCGCTCCAGTCCCAGGGGGCGCATTCCCGCATCGGCTCGGCCGCCGAGAGCCTGCAGCGCATCAAGCAGCGCCAAGCCGTGCAGGAGGAGCGCCTGCGCGTCGGCCAGGAGCTGGAGGATCGCCGGTCCGGTGCCGATCTGGACGCCAAGCTGCGCGACGCCGGCATCCTGCCGGGCCATGCCTCGGCCGACGACGTGCTGGCGCGTCTGACGGCCCAGGACGTGAAGGTCGTCACGCCGATGATCGGCCAGTCGGTCCCGGCGTCCAAGGACCCGGCCTGAGGTCATGGAACGGCTGAGCCTGACGCCCCGGCCCGACTGGCCCGCCCGGGCCGAGGCCGTGGGTTTCGTCTGGCACCATGACGACGGCAAGACCTATTGGGACGAGAGCGTCGCCTACGCCTTCACCCTCGCGCAGATCGAGGAGGGCATCGAAGGGCCGACCACGGAACTGCACGGTCTGTGCCTCGATCTGGTGGACGAGGTCGTGGGGTCGGACCGGCTCATGGCCCAGCTCGAAATCCCGGAACCGCTGAGGGACTATGTCGCCGACAGCTGGCGACGCGGAGACCCTTCGCTCTATGGGCGCTTCGATTTCGCCTATGACGGCACGGGGCCGGCGAAGCTCTATGAGTACAACGCCGACACCCCGACAAGCGTGTTCGAGACGGCGGTGTTCCAGTGGCTATGGCTCGAGGACCAGATCGCGGCCGGGGTCCTGCCGGCCGATGCCGACCAGTTCAACAGCCTGCACGAAGCGTTGGTCCAGCGGTTCCGGGAGATCTTTCCGGATGGCGGCTTCGTCCACTTCACTTCGGATCCCGACTTCGTCGAAGATCGGCAGACGGTGCGGTTTCTGGAGGACCTCGCCCGACAGGCGGGGCTGGACCCCCGGTTCGTCGCGTTGGGCGAGATCGGTCTGAACGCGGACGGCCGCTTCGTCGACGACGGGAACTGGCTGATCCAGGCCATGTTCAAGCTCTATCCGTGGGAGCAGATGCTGCGCGACGACTATGCGCGACCGCTGCCCCACGCCGACGTCACAGTGCTGGAGCCCGCCTGGAAGGCGATCCTGTCCAACAAGGGGCTGTTGCCGCTGCTGTGGGAGCGTCATCCGGGCCACCCGAACCTGCTGCCGTCCTTCTTCGAGACAGACGAGGGCCAGACGGCTCTGGGCGCGAACTATGTCCGAAAGCCCCAGTTCTCGCGCGAGGGGGCCAACATCTCGATCGTCGAGGGACGAAACCGCGAAGACGGAGAGGACGGTGGGTATGGCGCGGGCCGCCACATCCGCCAGGCAGTTCACGCGCCGCCGAAGTTCGACGGCCAGCACGTCATCGTCGGATCGTGGGTGGTCGGGGACGCCCCTGTCGGCATCGCCTTGCGGGAGGATCCGGGGCGGATCACCCGCAACACCTCGCGCTTCGTTCCGCACTTCATCCGGGACTGATCGAGGCCCAGGTGGGATAGCGTCGGGCCCAGCGATCCTCAGAGCGGCGGCAACGATCGCCGCGACCAGCCGGAATAGGTAAGGGCGGGGTCGGACGGCATGCGGGCAAAGGCATGGGTCTCGAGCCCCGAGGTGCTGCGCAAGGTCAGGCGAATCGCGCTGTCGGTGTCCGCATCGGCGCGCCCCAGACGAAACCGCCAGCCGAAGGGCGGCGCGGGCGAGGCGGGAAACATTGGCTGAACATCGGGACGGTCGTCCATCGCCTCGGCCATTCGGACGGGGCGGTCGTCGACGTGAACCGCCAGCGCCAGCGACTGGCCCGGCGTCCTCTCGATGGCCCAGCCGGAGAACTCGACCGAGCCGTCGGTCAGCAGGGTCGCCCGTTCGAACCCTCCCATCGGTGGACTGGCGACAGACAGGCCGGTCAGATCGCGGTCGGCTCCACCAAAAACATAGAGGGCCTGGTTCTCGTACAGACCCTTGTGGAACACTCGCCAGGACGGCGGCCTCTGGAGGTCGAGCCGGGCGATGGCGTCGGCGACGAAGGCCTCTGTGACATAGGTCATGCCGTAGATGGCCGGGTCCAGACTGCCGCTTTCGCTCCATGGAAAGAAGCGGATGCCGCTCTCGTCCATCGCCTCTCCAGAGGACAGGATCGACTGATCGTGGACGCTGAAGGCCATCACGCCGCCGGGTGTCAGCATGCCGTGCAGCCGCGCCAGCCAGTCCCGGAACAGGTCGGCCGGCAGGTGCGAGAACAGCGATCCGACGAAGATGACGTCGTGCTTGCCGTCGTGCGCGAGGGCCGCCGGATCGGGCACGGAGGCGAAGCCGTTGACCCCGAAGTTGCGAACCTGCCAGTCGATCGCCTCGACATAGATGTCCGACACCCAGATCCGCTCGGCCGGCATGCGTTGCAGCAGGGCGCGCGTCAGACGGCCGTATCCAGAAGCGAAGTCCAGCAGGCTGCCCACCCCGTCGAACCCGCCGAAGTTCTGGTCGACGATCTGCCGCAGCGCCTCGTAGTGGCGCATCGTCGCCTCGACGAATTTGAACGCGCCGATCCCCCGGTCCCCTTCGAAATTGGGCAGCAGGGCCTTGAAGAACATCTCGTCCTCGGCCGGCTGGGCCACGGCGAGAAATGCCGAAGAGTCGAAGCCCGACAGCCGCAGGTAGTCGTCAGCCCAGGCGCGATAGACCGGGTCGATCCGGTCGAAGTCCAGCGGCGCGGTCATGCTCAAGCGCCGAGAAGGCGCGCGGCCTGGGGCGCGAAATAGGTCAGAACGCCTGCGCAGCCTGCTCGCTTGAAGCCGTGCAACGTCTCCAGAATGGCGCGGTCCTCGTCCAGCCAGCCGTTTGCGATCGAGGCCTTCATCATCGCGTACTCGCCCGACACCTGATAGGCCAGCGTCGGCACCTTGAACGTCTCGGAGACGCGCCGGACGATGTCGAGATAGGGCATCCCCGGCTTGACCATCACCATGTCCGCGCCCTCGGCGATGTCCATGGCGACCTCGCGCAGCGCCTCGTCGGTGTTGGCGTAGTCCATCTGATAGGTCTTCTTGTCGCCGCTCAGCTGCCTGGCCGAGCCGACGGCGTCGCGATAGGGCCCGTAGAAGGCCGAGGCGTATTTGGCGGCGTAGGACAGGATCAGCGTGTCCTGGAAGCCGTTGGCCTCCAGCGCCTCGCGGATGGCCTGGACGCGGCCGTCCATCATGTCCGAGGGGGCCACGACATTGGCCCCGGCGTGGGCATGGATGAAGGCCTGTTCGGCCAGGCGTTCCAGCGTCGGATCGTTGACGATACGGCCATCCTGCAACACGCCATCGTGGCCGTGGTCGGTGTAGCAGTCCAGCGCCACGTCGGTCATGACGCCGATGTCGGGCACGGCGTCCTTGATGGCCCGGATGCACTCCGGGACCAGGCCGTCAGGATCGGTGGCACCGGTGCCGGCCATGTCCTTCATCGACGGATCGACATTGGGGAACAGGCCGACCATCGGAATGCCCAGACCGTGCGCCTCCTTCGCCGCCTCGGCCGCGGCTTTCGGTGACAGGCGGAACACGCCGGGCATGGACGGCACCGGCACCCGGTCCTCGGCTCCGTCGTGCACGATCAGCGGCCAGATCAGGTCTGAGGGGCTCAACGTCGTCTCTGCCACCATGCGCCGAACCCAGGGGCTGGACCTCAGCCGGCGAGGACGGGCGAGGGGATAGGGGGCGGGGGCGAACGGTGCGGTCATGACGTCAGCTATACCGCAGGCTTCACGTCGGTGTGAACGAAGTCGTCGCCCTTGAAGAGCAGCGGCAGGCCGGTGGCCTTGGCCAGGGCATAGGAAAAGCAATCGCCCATGTTCAGCCCGGCGCGATGGCGGCCCTTGCCGTACCGGCGAAAGGCGTCGAGGGCGAGGCTGGCGTGTCGAGCGTCGAAGGGGACGATCCGGATGTCGGATGACGCGATGAGGTCGTCTAGCTCTGCTATCCCCTGTTCCTGCTGGCGGCCGAGGATGACCATCGAGGTCTCCAGAAGGGTCGTCGCACTCACCAACCGTGTCGAAGCCCGAGCGATGGCGTGTCGGAAAGGAACGTGCTCTGCCTCGAACTGCAGGATGGCAAGGAGCGCTGAGCTATCGACGATCATCAGGTGGGCAAGCCATTTTCATCGTAGCCGATGATCTCGTCCGGGGTCCGGTCGTCGAGGATCGGCAGGGCAGAGAACCGCTTTGCGATCTCCTCGATGCGCATTTCGAGATCGGCCGGTCGGCCGCGCTGCACTTCTTCGCGCATCAGCCGTTCGCTGAGAGAGGTTCGTACCGCTTCCGTCAGGCTTTCGCCGGTCAGCTTGGCGATCCGACGCGCCAGCGCATCAGTCTCGGGATCTTTCAGGCTGAGCGCCATAGCCATAACCTTTCTAGAAACAGAGCCCGAATATAGAACAGGTGGTTGCAAGCGGCAACGCGACCGCTCCCCATCGCCGGGGGATCGGTCTAGACACCGCGCCAGACGACAGGAGACCCCATGAATTTCGCCCTCACCGAGGACCAGCGCGCCATCCAGGACGCCGCCCGCGCCTTTGCCGACACGGAACTGGCGCCCCATTCGGCCGAGTGGGACGAGACTAAACATTTCCCCGTCGACGTCATGCGTCGCGCGGCCGAGACGGGCTTCGCCGCCATCTATGCGGGCGAGGAGCATGGCGGCATGGCCCTGGGGCGGATCGAGGCGGCGGTGATCTTCGAGGAACTGTCGCGGGGAGACGTGTCGACGGCGGCCTTCATTTCGATCCACAACATGGCGACCTGGATGATCGACAGCTTCGGCTCGGACGATCTGCGAGGGCGCTATGTGCCGCGTCTGGCGACGATGGAGCTGATCGCATCGTACTGCCTGACCGAGCCGGGCTCGGGATCGGACGCGGCGGCCATGCGGACCACGGCGGCGCGCGACGGTGACCACTTCGTCCTGAACGGCTCCAAGGCGTTCATCTCGGGCGCGGGAACCAGCGACGTCTATGTCGTCATGGCGCGAACAGGCGAGGCGGGGCCGAAGGGCATCTCGGCCTTCGTGGTGGAGAAGGACATGCCGGGCCTGAGCTTCGGCGCACAGGAGAGGAAGATGGGCTGGAACTCCCAGCCCACGGCGGTCGTCAGCTTCGACGATTGCCGCGTCCCGGCCGCCAATCTGCTCGGCAAGGAGGGCGACGGCTTTCGCTATGCGATGATGGGGCTGGACGGCGGGCGTCTGAACATCGCCACCTGTTCGCTGGGCGGGGCGCGCCTGGCTCTGGAGACGACCCAGGCCTACGTTGCCACGCGAAAACAGTTCGGCAAGTCACTGGATCAGTTCCAGAATACCCAGTTCAAACTGGCCGACATGGCGACCCAGCTGGAGGCGGCGCGGCTGATGGTGCTGCGCGGAGCCTGGGCCATCGACACCGGCCATCCCGAGAAGACCAAATGGTGCGCCATGGCCAAGCGGCTGGCCACCGACGCCTGTTTCCAGATCGCCGACGAGGCGCTGCAACTGCATGGCGGCTATGGCTATCTGAAGGACTATCCGCTGGAGCGGATCGTGAGGGACCTGCGCGTCCACCGCATCCTGGAAGGCACCAACGAGATCATGCGCGTCATCACGGCGCGCGAAATGATGCGGCAGTAGCCGCAGCCCTCGACGCGCGGACCGACCGGCTATAAGTCCGCCGGTATCGATCCAGAGACCGAGACCGCCCATGCTCGCCCGCATCTATCGCCCCGCCAAGACCGCCATGCAGTCCGGCAAGGCCAAGACGAAGGACTGGCGTCTGGAGTTCGAACCCGCCTCGGCGCGCACGATCGACCCGCTGATGGGCTGGACGTCGTCGACCGATATGAACGGTCAGGTCCGTCTGTCCTTCGAGACCAAGGAGGAGGCCGTCGCCTATGCCGAGCGTCACGGCATCGCCTTCCGCCTGCACGAGCCGCAGGAGCCGCCGGTGATCCTGAAGGCCTACGCCGACAACTTCGCCACCAACCGCAAGCAGCCCTGGACGCACTGAAAGTTAGGGCGGCTACCGCTCGCGTCGCGGTCGCTCGCTGCTTGAGCCGCGCGGGCGTTGCGGCTAACCGACCCTCATCCGCGCCCTTAGCTCAACCGGATAGAGCACCCGCCTTCTAAGCGGACGGTTGCAGGTTCGAGTCCTGCAGGGCGCGCCATCTCATCCGCAGGAGACCCCATGGCCGAAATCAGAAACCAGGTTCTGCAGGGTCGCCAACTGCTGGACGGCAACACCTACTACGACTGCGAGTTCATGAACGCCCAGCTGGTGTTCAAGGGCGGGCAGCAGCCGGGCTTCTCGAACTGCCGGTTCACACAGAGCCGCTTCGTGTTCGAAGACAGCGCCGCGACCACGGTCAACTTCCTGCGCGGCATGCTCCAGCCCCAGACCGGCATGCGCGGCTTCGTCACCGGTATGATGCCCGAGATCGGCGTCTAGACCGACGCGGCGCGCCAGACAGCGAGACCGGCATCCAGATCCGCGATCAGCTCGTCCGGGTCCTCCAGCCCGACGTGCAGTCTCAGCAGCGGACCCTCCAGCACGGGCAGTGAGGCGCGGAAGCTGAGCTGAGGGGTCTCGTGGGTCGCCAGGCTCGCGAACCCGCCCCATGAGTAGCCGAGGCCGAACAGGGTCAGGGCCTCGAGGAAGGCCTCGGCCCCGGCTGCGTCGCTTCCGCGCATGACCGCGCCGAGGATCGAGGCCGCACCGGAATAGTCGCGGGCCCACAGGGCGTTGCCGGGATCACCGGGCAGGGCAGGGTGCATCACGCGGGCCACCTCCGGGCGGCCGGCCAGCCACGCGGCGACCTTGAGCGCCGACCGCGCCTGTTCGGCATAGCGCAGAGGCAGCGTCCGCAATCCCCGTAGCGCCAGCCAGGCGTCGTCAGGCGAGACGCACAGGCCCAGGTCCTCGATCGTGTCCGCCAGCCGCTTGGACACCGCAGGGTCCGAGGCGCAGATCGAGCCCAGCAGCAGGTCCGAATGGCCGCCGGCGTATTTCGTCAGGGCCTGCGCGCTCACGTCGATGCCATGGCTCAGGGGCTTGAACGCCAGACCCGCCGCCCAGGTGTTGTCCATGACGGTGAGGATGCCGCGATCCCGGGCGGCGGCAGCCAGGGCGGGGACATCGATCATCTCGAACGTCAGCGAGGCGGGCGATTCCATCAGGATCAGCCGGGTCCGCTCGGTCGCCGTCGCGATGATCTGTGCGACCGTGGCGTCGGGCGCGTGAAACCGTGTCGCAACCCTACGCGCCGCCAGATGGCGCGTCAGGAAGCGTCGCACCGGGCCATAGAGGGCGTCGGTCGTCAGCACCTCTTCGCCCGGTCGCGTCAGGGCCAGGATCGGCACCGTGACGGCGGACAGACCCGACGGCGTCAGCCAGCAGTTCTCTGCCCCCTCCAGATCGGCGACGGCGGCCCGCAGCGCGCCCTGTGAAGCCGTGCCGTCGATGCCGTAGACCGGCCCCAGGGCACCGTCGCGCATGTCGGCCACGCCGTCGGAAAGCAGAGTCGAGGCGCGCTCGATCGGTGAATTGACCGGTCGGCGGCCGCCGCCGCGCCGGGTGGCGGCGGCGATCAGGCGGGTGCGGTCGGAAAGGCGGTCCATCTGGCGCTCCACGGGTTGCGATCCGTCGCTCAAAGGCCTCTATAGCCACCGGGGCGCGAAGGGACGACGCGAGTCGTCGCAAACCGTGACGCGGGACGGATCATGGGTGTGAGTTCAGGCCGGATTTCGCTGTGGACGGCGTCGCTCGCCGCCATCGTCGCCCTGGCCGCCTGCGGGCGAGACGCCGAGCCCCAGACGCCGGTCGAAACCGAGCGTCCGCCGAGGACCACGGCATCGACCGAGATCGTCGAAAGCCCGACGCTCCAGGCCATCAAGCGTCGCGGGCGTCTGAACTGTGGGGTCCACCAGGGTCTGGTCGGCTTCGCATACACCGACAATCGCGGCGAGTGGCGGGGCTTCGACGCCGACTTTTGCCGGGGGCTGGCGGCGGCGATCCTGGGCGACGCGGACGCCGTGCGCTTCGTGCCCCTGACCGCAGAGAACCGGTTTCAAGCCCTGGCCGACGACCGTATCGACGTGCTGTGGCGCAACACCTCCTGGACCATGGAGCGCGACACGAGCGGACAACTGGCCTTCGCCGGCGTCAATTACTACGACGGCCAGGGATTTCTGGTGCGGCGGTCCCTGAACCTGTCCAGCGCGGCCGAACTGACCGGGGCGCGCGTCTGCGTCCAGTCCGGCTCGACCAGCGCGCTGAACGCCGAGGACTATTTCGGCAGCCGGGGCATCGACTACGAGGCCGTGGTCCAGCCCTCGGAAGAGGCCGCCCGAGAAGCCTACGGGCGAGAGGAATGCGACGCCTTCTCGGCCGACATCTCCGCGCTGGCGGCCGCGCGCACCACCCTGTCGAATCCGGCCCAGCACGTACTGCTGCCTGAGGTCATCTCCAAGGAACCCCTGGGACCCGTCACGCGGCGCGGCGACGAACAGTGGACGGCGGTCGTTCGCTGGACGCTGAACGCCTTGATCTTGGCCGAGGAGTACGGCGTCACCCAGGCCAATGTCGACGAACAGGCCGAGGGCGCGCGTGACCCTCGCGTCCGCCGGCTGCTGGGCACGGAGGGCGAGTTCGGCCAGCGGCTGGGCCTGTCGGCCACCTGGGCGGTCGACGCCGTCGGCGCCGTCGGCAACTATGGCGAGATCTTCGAGCGGAACCTGGGCACGCAATCGCCCCTCGACCTGGCGCGCGGGTTGAATGCACAATGGAACGCGCGACCGGGCGGCCTGATCTACGGCCTGCCGGTCCGTTAGCGAGATCTGAAGCCGACCCGTCAGTCGCGGGCGGCACCTTCGGGGGACGAATGGATACGACGAAACGCGGCGGGGTCCCGCTTCACTGGCTGATGCTGATCGGGTTCGCGGTCGGCCTGGGCGCGGGTCTCTACGTCAACCAGTTCGTCGGTCCTGACGTCGTCTGGGTGCAGTGGCTGACGTCCAATGTCACCGGTCCCGCCGGTCAGATCTTCCTGCGGCTTCTGTTCATGCTGGTGATCCCGCTACTGTTCTCGGCCCTGGTGGTCGGAGTGGCAGAGATGGGCGATCTGAAATCGCTGGGGCGGGCGGGCTTCAAGACCCTGGCCCTCACGGTCGTCGTCTCGACGATCGCCGTGATCATCGGCCTGGGCATGGTCAACTATTTCAGGCCGGGTGACGGCGTCGATCCGGCCCTGGCCCAGCGCCTGCTGGCGGAAGGCGCCGAGGGCGCCGCAGGGATCGTCGAGAACGCGCCCGAGAGCGTCCAGTTCGGCCAGTTCTTCCTCGACCTGATCCCGTCGAACGTCTTCACGGCGGCCGCCGAGAACCAGATCCTGCCGATCATGATCTTCGCCCTGCTGTTCGGCATCGGCCTGGTCATGGCCAAGGGGCCGAACGTCGATCACCTGAAGGTCACGATCGAGGGCCTGCTTGAAGTGACGATGAAGCTGATCAATATGGTCATCAAGCTGGCACCGATCGCCATCGCCTGCCTGATGTTCAACCTGGCTGCTCTGTTCGGCTGGGACCTGCTGGTCCGGCTCGCGGCCTTCGTCGGGGTCGCCGTGGGGGCCATGGCGATCCACATGTTCGTGGTCTATCCGATTGTGGTCTTGATCGGGGCGGGTCGTAGTCCGCTGTGGTTCTTCAAGGGCGTGCAGCGTCCAATGTTGGTCGCCTTCACGACCGCCTCGTCGAACGCCACCCTGCCAGTGTCGCTCAAGGCGGCCGAGGAAGAGCTGAAGCTGCCGCGCAAGATCGCCCGCTTCGTCCTGACCGTGGGCGCGACGGCCAACCAGAACGGCACGGCCCTGTTCGAGGGGGTGACGGTTCTGTTCCTGGCACAGTTCTTTGGAATCGAGCTCTCGATCACCCAGCAGGTCGTGGTCATGCTGGTCTGCATCCTGGGCGGCGTCGGCACGGCGGGGGTCCCGGCCGGATCCCTGCCAGTGATCGCCATGATCCTGGTGATGGTGGGCATTCCGCCCGAGGGGATCGGCCTGATCCTGGGCGTCGATCGCTTTCTGGACATGTGCCGGACCGTACTGAACGTGACCGGCGACCTGGTGCTGGCCACCGTCGTGTCGCGCGGGGAGAAGGACGAGACGGTCTCGCCGGAGCCTCAGCCTACGGTGGCGAGCGTCGCCTGAATCGTCAGGGGCCGGTCGTGACCGGCGTGTCGGGTCGGCCGCCCCATTCCGCCCAGGCTCCGTCGTACAGGGCATTGTCCTCTCCCAGCTCGGCCAGGGCCAGGGTCAGGATGGCCGCCGTCACGCCCGAGCCGCAGCTGGTGATGATGGGCCGGTCGAAGGTCACACCCGCCTGCCGGAACCGGTCGCGCAGAGCCTCGGCCGGCAGCAGGCGGCCGTCGGCGTCGAGCACCGACTTGAACGGCAGGTTCAAGGCGCCCGGCATATGCCCCGAGCGCAGGCCGGGGCGCGGCTCGGTGGCCTCTCCGGAGAAGCGCGCGGCGGGCCTGGCGTCGATGATCTGGGCGTCGCCGGACAGGGCAGCCAGCACCGTGGGCATGTCGACGACGGCTCCGGGACGAGGCGAGGTGACGAACACCGCAGGGCGCGGAGTTTCTGCTGAGCCGGACGCCAGCGGGTGTCCTTCGGCCCGCCAGCGCGGCAGGCCACCGTCCAGCACGCGCACGTCCTCGGCACCCATCAGCCGGAAGGTCCACCAGACCCGCGCCGCCGAGAACAGGCCCTGGCTGTCATAGACGACGATACGGTCGCTCGCCGCGATGCCCAGGGCCCCCGCGGCTTTCGCGAAGGCTGCGGCGTCGGGCAGCATGTGCGGCAGGTCGCTGGTATGGTCAGACACGGCGTCAAGGTCGAAGAAGACCGCGCCGGGAATCCTCGCCTGGGCGAACTCCGCGCGGGCGTCGCGGGCGTCCAGATGCCAACTGGCGTCGACGATCCGCAGATCGGGCGCGTTCAGGTCGGCGGCGAGGTCGTCGGTCGAGATCAGGAAGGATGCCATGCCCCAGCCTAGCACGACCGGGACGGGCACGCTTAGGCTGGTGCTGGGGGATCAGCTCTCGGATGGTCTCTCGGCGCTGGCCGATCTCGACGCCGCCCGCGACGTGGTCCTGATGGCCGAGGTCCGCGACGAGGCCACCTATGCGCGGCACCACAAGCAGAAGATCGCCCTGATCTTCGCCGCCATGCGCGGCTTTGCCCGGCGGCTTGAGGCGCGGGGCGTGACCGTCCGCTATGTTCGCATCGACGATCCGGACAACACCCAGTCCATCGTCGGCGAACTGCATCGCGCGCTGGACGACCAGCCCTTCGGCGCGGTCGCGATTACCGAGTGCGGAGAGTGGCGGCTGGCCGAGATGCTGTCGGCCTTCGCCGGCTTGGCCGCCGTGCCGGTCGAGATCCGCCCCGATAACCGCTTCCTCTGCTCGCACGACCGGTTCCGCCGCTGGGCTTCGGGCAAGAGCCGGCTGCGGATGGAGTTCTTCTATCGCGAGATGCGCCGAGAGACCGGCATCCTGCTCGATGATGGCCAGCCGGTCGGCGGTCAGTGGAACTACGACGCCGAGAACCGCAAGAAGCTGTCCAAGGGCCTGCGCCCGCCGCGCCGCCTGCGCGCCCCGCCCGACGCGGTGGCGCAGGGGGCGATCGCCGACGTCGCCCGTCTGTTCCCCGATCATTTCGGCACGCTGGATGCCTTCGGGTGGCCGACCACGGCAGAGCAGGCCGAGACGGTGCTGGCGGACTTCCTGTCAAACATCCTGCCAGGCTTCGGCGATTGGCAGGATGCGATGGCCAAAGGCGAGCCCTGGATGTGGCACGGCCTCATCTCGACCTCGATCAACCTGGGCCTGCTCGATCCACTCGACGTCTGTCGCCGCGCCGAGGTCGAGTACCGCGCCGGCCGCGCGCCGCTGAACGCGGTCGAGGGCTTCATTCGCCAGATCCTGGGCTGGCGCGAGTTCGTGCGTGGGATCTACTGGCTGAAGGTGCCGGAGTATCGCGAGCGCAACTTCCTCGACGCCGACCGGACCCTGCCGTGGTTCTACTGGTCCGGAGAGACCAAAATGGCCTGCGTGGCCGACGTCGTGGCCATGACGCGGGCCCACGCCTACGCCCATCACATCCAGCGGCTGATGGTGACCGGCAACCTCGCCATGCTGCTGGGCGTGCACCCGGACGAGATCGACGACTGGTACATGGTCGTATACGCAGACGCCTTTGAGTGGGTGGAGATGCCCAACACCCGGGGCATGGCGACCTTCGCCGACGGCGGCATCGTGGGGTCGAAGCCCTATGCGGCGTCCGGGGCCTACATCGACCGGATGAGCGACTATTGCGCCGGCTGTCGCTACGACGTGAAGGCCAAGACGGGCGAGGGGGCCTGCCCCTTCAACCGGCTGTACTGGGGGTTCCTCGAGCGGAACCGCGCCCGGCTACGCGACAACGTCCGTCTGGCCATGCCCTATCGCACGCTCGACAGCTTCGGGCCCGACAAGCGCGCGTTGCTGCTGGCCGAGGCCGAGGCCGCGCGAGAGGCGCTGGGCGCCGTTAGGCGATGATGGCCGCTACGCGATGATGTCCGGCAGGATGCGGCTCTCGATCTTCACGATCTCGTCGCGCAGCGAAAGCTTCTTGCGCTTAAGCCGCGCGATCAGCAGCTGGTCGGGGATCGGCATATGCGACAGGGCCTCGATCGAGGCGTCCAGGTCCGCATGCTCAAGTCGCAGCAGCTTGACCTGCGCGTGCAGCGCCAGTTCGTCGTCGGTCAGAAAGGGCTGGTCGTCGTTCATCGCGGGTCCCGGGACGGCGGGCTTATAGCCGAGCCCGCGTCACGCCGGAAGACGTTCGGCGAGCGTGGTCAGGGCCTGGCGCGGCACCACGCGGCTCCACACCCGCGCGACGGCGACCAAGGCCTCGACTGTGGGGCGGGACGCGCCAGGTGCGGCCTCGATCAGCGCCTCCAGATCGGCCATCAGATGCCGCTCGGCCGCCAGCTCCACGGCCTTGATCTGGTCGCGCAGGGCCTGTCGTCCGGCGTCGCCGATATCGGGGATCGGCTTCTTCAGGGTGCGTCGCACGGTCCGCAGCGGCAGGACGGCGACACTCTCCCACGCTCGGGCGGCGTCGCAGGCGGCCTCGATCGTGTCGCCGTCGAGCGCGCGGCCGGTCGCGGCCGTCCAGCCGGCCCACAGCAGCAGGGGCACGTTCTGTCCGGCTCCGTCCTGCAGCTCCAGACAGGCCTCCGACACCCCGGGCGCGCGATAGGCCACCAGCGCCCAGTCCCAGAACGCGCTCATACCTCTTCCGCCGCCGAACCCTTCAGCCCGTCCCAACGCCGGACGGCCGCCCAGTCCAGGCCGAAAAGGTCCAGCGCCCGCCCGACCGACTGATCGATCATCTCGGCGATCGATGCGGGGCGGGCGTAGAGAGCGGGCAAGGGCGGGGCGATGATCGCGCCCATCTCCGCCAGTGCCGTCATGGTCCTCAAATGGCCGAGGTGGAACGGCGTCTCGCGCACCATCAGCACCAGCGGCCGTCGCTCTTTCAGCACCACATCGGCGGCGCGGGTCAGCAGGGTCGAGGTCACGCCGGTGGCGATCTCGCTCATGGTCCGCACAGAGCAGGGCGCGACGATCATCCCAAGCGTCCGGAACGAGCCCGAGGCGATGCTGGCGCCGACATCGTTCAGCCGATGCACGACCGTGGCCTTGGATGTCAGATCATTGGGCGTCAGATCCGTTTCCTGCGACAGGGTCAGCAGGGCGGCGCGCGTCACGACCAGGTGGCTTTCGACCCTCATTTCGTTCAGCGCATCCAGCACCCGCGCGCCGTAAACGACGCCTGACGCCCCGGAAATGCCGACCACCAGGCGGCGCGGGGTTTGTGCGGCTCCGTTCACATCTTGGTCCATATTCAGGGGGAGGCTGCGAGTGAGGATGCTGGCATCCGGATGTTTGGATAACGATGTATTGCGTCACCGAAACGTGATTCTACAGGTCGTCAATCCGGGCGCTCACTACCCTCGTCCCTTAGACATGGAGGCGCAAGCCATGACCATCGAAGCTCGTATCCGCGAATTGGGAAACCGTCACCGCCTGCTGGATGAGACCATTCAGCGCGAGTTCGGTCACCCGTCCGTGGATGACTTGCAGGTCAGGAAGCTCAAGCGACAGAAGCTCCGGCTCAAGGAGGAGATCACCAGCCTGGAGGCCCGCACCGGTTAGGCGCGGTGTCTCCGATGCCATCGACGGCCCCGGAGCGATCCGGGGCCGTTTTTCGTGAGTGGCTCAGCGCAGCTGATAGGTGATCGTCGCCACAACCCGGACCCGCTTGTCGAGGGACGTGGACTCGTTGTCGACGTCTTCGCGCGCCAGGATCTCGAAGGAGCCTTGGGTCGCCTGACGGATAGGGCCGAGCGGCGCGCCCGCGTCCTTGGCAAACTGTTCGGCGCCCGATCGGGCCGAGGCCGTGGCCTCCGCGATCATCGCCGGCCGGACGTCATTGAGGCCGGTGAAGACATAGGTCGGGGCGGTGAAGTCGAGGAGGACGCCCTGGCGGACGAGGTCGTTCAGCGCCCGTTCGGTTTGGGCCACCCTCGCCACGTCGTTGGTCCGGACCGTGACGCTCTGGGCGACAACATAGCGGGGTGTCCCCTGCGACGGGGCATAGGTCTGGCTCTGGGTGTCGGTGACCTCCATCCTGCCCACTGTGATGATGTCGTCGGCATAGCCCTGCTGACGCAGGAAGGCGCGGACAAGGCCCAGATCCTGGTCGATCTGGGTCTGGACCGTCGGCAGGTCCTCGCCCGCCACGGTGAAGCGCAACGGCATGACGGCCAGGTCGGCGACGACGTTGCGCTCGGCCACGCCCCGCACGGTGACCTGGCGATTGCCCGTCTGGGCGTTGATCACGCCGCCGCCGACGGAGACCCCGGCGCCGATCAGTCCGACAGCGATGAGACCCCCGAAGATGATCGGCGGAAGAAGGTTGCGATCCAAGGCGGCCACGTCGGTTGCTCCTGATTGAGGTCGCCACGCTGGCCCCAATCAATCCGTTTCACCAGTGATCCTTTCTGACGCGGCGGTCTCCAGCGCCAGGAGCCGGCAGGCCGAGGCCAGGGAGCGTCGTCCGCGCGTCTGATCGACCCAGGCCAGCAGCCCGGCCTGGCTGAGATCCCGGTCCGCCGCCACCCGGTCCAGCACCGCCCAGAACTCCGGCTCCAGCGCCACGGAGGTGGCGTGGCCGGCGAGGACGACGGAGCGTTTCTTGAGCATGGAAAGGACCGTGTGATCGCTTGGGCCGGGCCGTGGGTTGCGATAGACTATCGGCTCCGCAGCCGGATGTAAGCGATGACGATGGATGCCGCCGTCTATCCCGACGATTTCCAGGAGCTCGCGCCCCAGCGGCTGCGTCCGCTGACGGCGCTTCGCGCCTTCCGCAAGCTGATCCGCGACAAGGAGGACACCGCCCAGGTGTTCGAGATCATGCGGGCCCTGACCGGCGGCTCGGGCGCCAGGGGCTACAACCGCATGCTCCGCACGGTCGAGGGGGGACGCCAGGCGTTTCTGCGCGAGGAGCTGGCCCACAAGCTGGACGATCCGGTCTGGCTGGCTCGCTTCGGTCCCGGCACCGTGGGGGCCGAGTACCGCGCCTTTCGCGAGGCCCGGGGCTTCACCGCCGATGGCCTGGCCGAAACCGCGCGAGAGGTCGCGCCCGAGATCGACGCGCCGCATCCGGTCGTCTGGTATTCGCGGCGGCTGCGCGACGTTCATGACATCTGGCACGTCCTGACCGGCTACGGCACCGATGCGCTGGGCGAGGCCTGCGTGGTCAGTTTCTCGTATGGCCAGACCCACAATCTCGGCTTCGGCTTCATCGGCTGGGGCGCGGCGCGAGAGATCCAGCGCGAGAACCGGTCCATCCCGGCGCGCAGCGCCGTACTTCAGGCCTGGCGCACCGGACGGGCCGCCCGCTGGCTTCCCGGCCTGGACTACGAGGCCCTGTTCGCCGAACCGCTGGAGACCGCGCGTTATCGTCTCGGCATCCGACCGGCGACGGTCTATGCGGCGGTTCCGGAAGCGGATCGCGCGGCGTTGAAGCTGCGGGCCTGACTCTTCTGCCAGCATAAACAGCGACCGCTGTTGCGTCGCGCGGCGGCGACAGGCAAGCGGGCGGCCCCGACCCGCAAGTCTGAGTCCACGTTGACAGTTCCGACCTTCCGCAGACCCTCGGCCAGCGCCCTCGCGATCGCGGGCGTGGTGCTGTGCGCCGTGATCTGGGGAACGACCTGGTACGCCATCACCTGGCAGCTCGGCGTGGTCGATCCGGTCGCCTCTCTGACCTGGCGGTTCGGGCTCGCCGCCCTGATCCTGCTGATCGGCTGCGCGGCCACGGGCCGGTCGCTGCGCCTGACGCGATCTCAGCATCTGGCCGCCGTGGGGCAGGGGGCCTTCGTCTTTGCGATCAGCTACTCCTTCACCTACGGTGCCGAGCAGAATGTCACCTCGGCCATCGTCGCCGTGGTGTTCGCGACCCTGGCGTTCCTGAACCTCGTCCTGTTCCGGGTCGTGGTGGGCCAGAGGGCGGCTCCGGCGGCCTGGATCGGCGCGACGCTCGGCATCGTCGGCGTGGCGGTTCTGTCGGGCGGAGAGGCGGTCGCCGAGGGGTTCGATCGTCTCGCCCTGGTCGGCATCGGCCTGGCGCTGCTGGCCGTCGCCAGCTCGGCGGTTGGCAACTACTTTTCGTGGAAAGGCCAGCAGGCGGGCTCCGCCATCCTGCCCCAGACTGGCTGGGCCATGGCCTATGGAACGGGCATGCTGGCGCTGTGCGGGCTCGTCACGGGCGCGACCTTCACCATCGACGCAAGCTGGGGATACGTCGTTTCGCTGCTGTATCTGTCGGTGTTCGGCTCGGTCGTCGCCTTCGTCACCTATTTCGCCGTGGCGCGGGCGCGGGGCTATGCCCTGGCCAGCTATATCTCGGCCTTGACGCCGCCGATCGCCATGGTCGTGTCGTTCCTGTTCGAGGGGGCCCGCTTCGGCTGGCCGGCCGCCGTGGGACTGGCGCTGGTTCTCGGCGGGCAGGTGCTGCTGATCCGCGCGCCGCGCCAGGACTAGCCGAACCAGCCTCGCTTCTTCGGCTTGGGCGCATCCGGCGTCTTGGCCGCCTCGCGCTCGCGCCGCTCCTTGATGGCCTTGGCCTGACGCAGGGCGATCAGAGCGATCAAGCCATGACGTGTGCGACCGTCGGACTTTGGATCAGTCATCGCGATCCTCGCGCCTGGCCTGGTCGAGCAGCCGGGCCGCCCGCTCCTGTTCCGTTTCGGCCGACTTTCGCTCGGCCTTGGTGCGCCCGTGGGCGACCCGGTTCACCGATGCAGCATCCTTCGCCGCCGCTTTGTCGCGCGCCTTGCGGACGTGGTTCAGGTTGATGATCTCGCCCATGTCGCCTCGCAACCGCCAGGACCTGCCGGCGTTTCCCGGTCTCCCCCAACGGCAAGGGAGACCGCCCCATGGTAGACGCCAGCCTCATCAAGGAACACCTCGAAGTCGTCGGCTCCGACGGCGGCCATGTCGGCCGGGTCGATCACGCCCTGGCCGATCAGATCGAACTGGCCAAGCTCGACCTCGCCGGTGACTTCAAGCACCGCATGATTCCGGTCAGCTGGGTCGACTATGTCGATGGCGACAATATCCGCCTGACCCCGGCCCTGACCAAGGACGAGGCCAAGTCCCGCTGGACCGAGAAGCACTGATGCTTGCGCCTATGGTCGCGACGCGGTCACTCCCGACTTGAGGCGCGACGTTGCTTACGACGAATTCACCCGAGGCCCCGCTGCCAAGGGCCGGGCCTCGGCTTATATGACGGAGGTCGGCGAACGCCCGACGGGGAGGAAAAACGCGTGATCCGACTGATCCTGAACATCTTGTGGTTCATCCTTGGCGGATGGATCAGCGGCCTGTTGTGGTTGCTGGGCGGCGCGATTCTGGCGATCACGGTCGTCGGCCTGCCCTGGACCTTCGCCGCCTGGAGGATCGCCAGCTATTCCTTCTGGCCGTTCGGGCGCGAGGTCATCTGGGGCGGCGAAGCCGATGGACGCGAGATCGGCTGCTTCGGTGTCGGTTTGAACGTCATCTGGTTCGTCTTCGCAGGCTGGTACATCGCCCTGACCCACGTCCTGATCGCCTTCGCCGAGGCCATCACCATCATCGGCATCCCCTTTGCCCTGAAGGATCTGGAGCTGGCCAAGCTGGCCCTCGCGCCGGTGGGGGCCACCATCCGCGACAAGCCCTGACCCAATCCGTCAGAGCGGTTTCACCCGGTTGACGTGGGCCATCTTGCGACCCGGCCGAGCCTCGGTCTTGCCATAGAGGTGCAGTCGGACGTCGGCCTTGGAGGCCAGCTTGCGCCACTGATCGATCTCGTCGCCCAGTAGGTTCTGCATCTCGACCCGGGCGTGGGCGGCGGTCGGACCCAGCGGCCAGCCCGCGACGGCGCGGATATGTTGTTCGAATTGGTCGCAGACGCAACCGTCCTGGGTCCAGTGGCCGGTGTTGTGGACGCGCGGCGCGATCTCGTTGACCAGAAGCTGGCCGTTCCCGAGAGCGAACAGTTCGATGCCGATGACGCCGACATACTCCAACCCCTCCATCACCGCCTTGGCGATGGCACGGGCGCGGCGCTCGGTCTTCGCATCGACGGCCGCGGGAGCCAGGGTGGTGCGCAGAACGCCGCCCGCATGCCGGTTCTCGCCCAGAGGATAGACCGCGATGGCGCCGTCGCGCCCCCGCGCGGCGATGATCGACAGTTCACGCGCGAAGTCGGCCCTGGCCTCGAGAACGGCCGGACGGCCCTCGATCGCCTCGAACGCGGCTTCGGCCTGTCCGGGCGACGTGATCCAGACCTGGCCCTTGCCGTCATAACCTTCACGGCGAGTCTTGAGCACGGACGGGGTGCCCAGGGTCTTCAGGGCGGTGGTCAGATCGTCCAGGCTGTCGACGGCGGCGAAGGCGACGGTCGGTGCACCGACGCCGTTGAGGAAGGTCTTCTCCTCGACCCGGTCCTGGGCCACCGCTAGGGCGACTGGACCCGGTGCCACCAGGGCCCCGGCCTCGGCGAGGCGCTCCATGGAGGTCGCCGGCACGTTTTCGAACTCGAAGGTCACCACGTCACAGACGCGGCCGAATACGTTCAGGGCCGTGGGATCGTCATAGGCGGCGACGATCTGGCCGCGCGAGACCCGTCCGGCCGGGCTGTTGTCCTCGGGATCCAGGATGACGACGTCGAAGCCCAGACGTCCGGCCGCCTGGGACAGCATCCGCCCCAACTGGCCACCGCCGAGGATGCCGATGGTCGAGCCGGGCGCGAGGGGAGCGAACGAGTCGGCCAAGTCAGTCTTCGACCGACTCGTGGACCGCCTCGGTCTGGGCCTCGCGAAAGGCGTCCAGGCGTCCGGCAAGAGTCTCGTCGGACAGCGCCAGGATCTGGGCGGCCAGGATGCCGGCGTTCTTCGCCCCCGCCTCGCCGATGGCCAGGGTCGCGACCGGCACGCCGCCGGGCATCTGCACGATCGACAGCAGCGAGTCGAGACCCTGCAGCGCCCTGGACTGCACCGGCACGCCGAGCACGGGCAGCGGCGTCATGGACGCGGCCATTCCGGGCAGGTGCGCTGCGCCGCCCGCGCCGGCGATGATGACCTTGAACCCGGCGGATTTGGCCCCCGACGCGAACTGGACCAGCCGCGCCGGCGTCCGGTGGGCGGACACCACCCGCGCGTCCCACGCGACCCCCAGGCGGTCCAGGGTGTCGGCGGCGTGCTTCAGGGTGGGCCAGTCCGAACGGCTGCCCATGATGATCGCGACGGGCGGGGTCTCGGTCGCCATGCGGTCGAGGTTCCTGTTCCGGGAAAGCGGCCGGTTACAGCACGCGCGTTGCGCCCGCAACCGAGCGCGCTAGCCTGTGGCCGCGCGACCGCGTTGTGAGTCGCCGGGAGCCCGACCGTGACTGACGCGGCCGACATCGACGCCATCGCCGATCCGCACGCCGAGATCGCCCGGCTGAGGGCCGAGGTCGAGGCTCTGCGCGCGCGCGCGGAGGCGGCGGAGGCGGCGGCCGAGCACGACGTGCTGACGCCCGTGCTGAATCGCAGGGGCTTCGTCGCGGCCATGACGCGGACGATCGCCTACTGCACTCGCTACAAGGTCCCTGCGGCGCTGCTTTATGTCGATCTCGACGGATTCAAGGGCGTCAATGACGCGCTCGGCCACGCGGCTGGCGACGCGGCCCTGGTGCGGGTGGCGGAGCTGTTGCTGGAGAATGTGCGCGCGACCGACGCCGTGGGTCGGCTGGGCGGTGACGAGTTCGCGGTGCTGTTGCTGAACGCCGGGCTGGAGGAGGGGCGCGAGAAGGCCGCGTCGCTGACAGCCGCGCTGGAAACCGCCGACTTTCGATGGGAGGGTCAGCCGGCGACGCTCGCCGGCTCTTTCGGTGTGCGGGCGTTCGCCGGTCAGACCGACGTCGAAGCCTGGCTGGCCGAGGCCGATGCGGCGATGTGGGTCCGAAAGCGCGGCCGCTAGGTCCGGCTAAGGGCAAGCTGGATCACATCGGTCCGCCGCGAGCGGAAGCCGGCCTCGCAATAGGCCAGGTAGAAGTGCCACAGCCGCCGGAAGCGCTCGTCGAAGCCGCCCATCTTGCGGATCTCGCCCCAGGCCGCCTGGAAGCTCCGGTCCCACCGCGCCAGGGTGTCGGCGTAGTCGACGCCGAACCGTTCGACCGCGTCCCATCGCAGCCCCGCCGCCTCGACGACAGGCTGCAGCCGCGCCTCACTGGGCAGCATCCCGCCGGGGAAGACGTATTTCTGGATGAAGTCGACGCGAGCGTTGTACTCGTCGAACAGATCGTCCTGGATGGTGATGATCTGCAGGCCCGCGCGGCCGCCGGGGACCAGGACCTCTCGGACCTTGTCGAAATAGGCCCCCCAGTATTCCTTGCCGACGGCCTCGAACATCTCGATCGAGGCGACCCGGTCGAACGTCCCCTTGATGTCGCGATAGTCCATCAGCCGGATGTCGGTCTTGTCAGACAGCCCTGCGTTGAACAACCGCTGGCGGGCCAGGTCATGCTGTTCATTGCTGATGGTCACGCCGGTGACATGGGCCCCGATTTCGCGCGCAGCATAGTCGGCGAACCCGCCCCAGCCGCAGCCGATTTCCAGCACCCGCATGCCGGGCTTCAGGTCCATGGTGCGCGCCAGGTCGGCGTACTTGCGGGTCTGCGCGGCCTCCAGTGGCTCCGACGGGCTCTCGAAGCGAGCGGCGGAATAGGTCATCGTCCGGTCCAGCCAGGCCGCATAGAAGGCGTTGCCCAGGTCGTAGTGGGCGTGGATGTTCTTCTTCGACCCCGTCCGGCTGTTGCGGTTCAGCCGATGCGAGACCCAGTTCACCGCCAGCATCACCGCATTGCCGTCGAACAGACGGCGAATGTGGTCGTAGTTCGAGGCCAGCACCTCCAGCAGCACCGCCAGGTGCGGGCTGTCCCACTCACCGGCGATGAAGCCCTCGGCGTATCCGATGTCGCCGTTGGCCAGCACGCGGCGGGCGAAGCGATAGTCGTTGACCTGCATCACCGCGCTGGGTCCAGGCGTGTCCCCATCCAGACGGTGAATTTCGCCGTTCGGCAGGCTCAGCGTCAGCGACCCATAGGTCCAGTTCCGCGACAGCAGACGGATCAGCCCGGCGAAGACGCGGGGCGTCCGCTCAAGGCTCGAGACGTGGTCGGCGGTGAAGACGGTCATGGGGATCAACCTGTGGCTCGCTACAGCTACGGTCAATCCTCCGGCCAGGCTTCACCTTGGCTGTTGATTGTCTTCAACGCCGCGAGCGCGCGCTGGCGGGCCTCGGCATGGTCCACGAGCGGTTTCGGGTAGGTGCGACCCAGCGTCACGTCGGCCGCCCGCAGGATCTCGGGCGGCGCGGTCCACGGCGAATGGACGAAGGCGGGCGGAAGCCGCTTCAGTTCCGGGACCCAGCGCTTCACATAGGCCCCGTCCGGATCGAACTTCTGGCCCTGGGTGATCGGGTTGAAGATGCGGAAATAGGGCGAGGCGTCCGCCCCTGACCCCGCCACCCACTGCCAGTTCTGGGCGTTCTGCGCCAGGTCGGCGTCCATCAGGCAGTCCCAGAACCAGGCCTCGCCCTTTCGCCAGTCGATCAGCAGGTGCTTGATCAGGAAGGACGCGACGATCATGCGCACGCGGTTGTGCATGAAGCCCGTGGTCCACAACTCCCGCATGCCCGCGTCGACAATGGGGTAGCCGGTCTGGCCCTTGGTCCAGGCCTCGATCTGGGCCGCGTCGTTGATCCAGGGCATCCGGTCGTATTCGGGTCGGAAGGCGTCCGTCGGCAGGGTCGGGAAATGGTGCAGCAGGTGGCCCGAGAAATCACGCCAGATCAGCTCGTTGGTGAACTTGTCGGCCTGACCCTCTGAAATCCCATCGGAACCAGCCGCGTCATAGGCCGTCATCCAGGCCCGCCACGGACCGATCTCGCCGAAATGCAGATGCGGCGACAGCCGGCTGGTGCCAGGACGATCCGGTCGGTCGCGATCGTCGGCGTAGGACTTGAGGCCGGTCTTGAGGAAATCGGACAGCGCCATGACCGCCCCCGCTTCGCCCGGCTCACCGAGGAAGCCTCCAGACCAGTCCGGCCGGGCCGGATGCAGGCCCCAGGCGTCGATATCGTCGCTGTCGACCTCGGGCGCGCCAGACAGGTCTCTCGGCCCGAGCGTGTGGGCCGGAGCCGAGGCCTGCGCCCGCAGCGCCTTCATGAAAGGCGTATAGACCTTGTAGGGGCCACCCGAGCCGTTCAACACAGTCCCCGGCGTGGCCAGCAGGGTGCCGTTGAATCCCTTCACCTCGACCTCATCGGCCTTCAGCGCATGGGCGATGTCCTTGTCCCGCGCCCAGCCGTCGGGCTCAAACAGGCGGTTCATCATCACGCAGGTCGCGCCGCTCTGGTCGATCAGGCGGCGCAGCTCAGCCTCCGAGTCGCCCCGCCGCAGCACCAGCCGCCCTCCACGTTCGGCGATGGAGGCCGCCAGCGCCCGCAGCGACTTGTCCAGCCACCACCGGCTCGCCCCGCCGATCGGCCGCGTCGCGGGGCCATCGTCGAGGATGTAGACCGGCAGGATCGGCCGCCCCGTCGCGTGCGCCGCCTGGAGCGCAGGATTGTCGGACAGCCGCAGGTCGCGGCGGAACCACAGGATGACGGGCGGCTCGCGGTCTGTGGTCACGCGCTCGGGCTCCGTGATAGGTTGCGAAATCCGGCGGACAGGCCCACCTGACCGCCCCATAGGCTGGCCCATCCGAACGCGCCAGCCACCAAACCGTCGCTAGTCGAAAGCCCCGCCCGTGACCGCTCCCAACTCCGTCATCATCCTGTCCGGCAACGGTATCACCACGCCCGTCGTCATCGGAGGCGGGGCCCGCATCGTCTTCATCGCCGGGCCGTGCCAGCTGGAAAGCCGCCAGCACGCGCTGGAAATGGCCAGCGCGCTCAAGGAGATCGGGGAACGTCTGAGCGTCGGTATCATCTACAAGACCAGCTTCGACAAGGCGAACCGCACCAGCGCCAACGCTGCGCGGGGCTTCGGGCTTGAAGGCTCCCTGCCCATTTTCGCCGAGATCCGCGAGACGCTGGGCCTGCCGGTCCTCACCGACGTCCACACAGAGGAACACTGCCGTATCGCCGGCGAGGTCGTCGATGTGCTGCAGATCCCTGCCTTCCTGAGCCGCCAGACCGACCTGCTGCTGGCCGCCGCCGCGACGGGCCGGGCCATCAACATCAAGAAGGGCCAATTCCTGGCCCCCTGGGACATGAAGAACGTCATCGCCAAGGTCACAGGCGCGGGCAATCCCAACGTCATGGCCTGCGAGCGGGGTGCCAGCTTCGGCTATAATACGCTCGTCAGCGACATGCGGGCCTTGCCGGTGCTGCGCGACATCGGCTGCCCGGTCGTGTTCGACGCGACCCACAGCGTCCAGCAGCCGGGCGGGCAGGGGACGTCCTCGGGCGGTCAGCGCGAGTTCGTGCCGGTCCTGGCCCGCGCCGCCGTGGCCGTCGGCGTCGACGCCGTCTTTATGGAGACCCACCAGGATCCCGACAACGCGCCGTCTGACGGCCCCAACATGGTGCCCCTGTCGGAGTTCGAGGCGCTGGCCGCAGAACTCATCGCCTACGACGACCTGTCCAAGGCCCGGATGGCCCAAGGACCACTATTGGGGGCGGCGTGAATCCGTTAGGCGGTGGGCATGGCTGATACCCACCTCGACCTCGGCGGATTGCAGGCGCTGCTCGACAGGGCGCGCGGTCTGACGATCGCCTGCGTCGGCGATCTGATGCTGGACCGCTATGTCTATGGAGAGGTGAGCCGGATCTCGCCCGAGGCGCCCATCCCCGTGCTCCGCGCGCGTCGAACCGTCGCCATGCCAGGCGGCGTGGGGAATGTGGCGCGCAACGTCGCCGCGCTGGGGGCCACCGCGCGGTTGGGCGGCGTGGCGGGCGACGACGCGCCCGGTGCCGAGCTGGCTTCGCTGGTCTCCGTCGAGGATCGGATCGAGGATTTCATCGCCCGCACGGCGGCCGTCGGCACCATCGTCAAGACCCGCTACGTCTCCGGCGGCCAGCAGCTGATGCGGCTCGATGAGGAGGAGCCCGTTGTTGGGGCCTTCGAGCGCGATGATGTGTTTTCAAACGCTTCGGCCATTCTTCTGTCTGACTATGCAAAGGGCGTCGTCACCGAACGCCTGATCCGGTCCGCCGTTTGGCAGGCCCAGAACGCGCGCATTCCTGTCATCGTCGACCCCAAGGGGCGCGACTTCGCCCGCTACGGTGCCGTTGACGTCATCAAGCCCAACGCCTCGGAGCTGGCGGGCGCCACCGGCCTGCCGGTCGAGACTGACGCCGAGGTCGAAGCGGCGCTGGCTGCCCTGCTGGAAGCGACCACCGCCAAAGCCATCGTGGTGACTCGCGCCGGCAAGGGCATGAGCCTGATGCAGCGCGGCGGCGCGGTCCGCCATTTCCCGGGCCGCGCGCGCGAGGTGTTCGACGTCTCGGGCGCCGGCGACACGGGTCTGGCGGCGCTCGGGCTGGCGCTGGGAGCCGGGGCCTCGCTGGAACAGGCGGTGCAGCTGGCCATTCTGGCCTCGGGCGTCGTCGTCGGAAAGAGCGGCACCGCCGTTGTCACGCCCGCCGAACTGATCGAGGCCGAGGTCAGCCAGCACGCGGGCGCGGCGCTCGCCAAGGTCTCGGGCCTCGACGACCTGGCGGCCGAGGTCGAGGCCTGGCGCGCCCAGGGCCTGAAGATCGGCTTCACCAACGGCTGTTTTGACATCCTGCACCGGGGCCACGTCGCCTATCTGGCCCAGGCCCGATCGTGGTGCGACCGGCTGGTGGTGGCGCTGAACACCGACGCCTCGGTGCGCGCGCTCAAGGGCGAGGGACGTCCGGTCAACGATCTGGATAGCCGCGCGGTCGTCATCGGCGGCCTGGCCAGCGTGGACCGGGTGACGTCCTTCGACGACCCTACGCCCATCCGGCTGATCGAACGGCTGCGGCCCGACGTGCTCATCAAGGGCGCCGACTACACCCGGGAGGGCGTTGTCGGGGGTGATCTGGTCGAGAGCTGGGGCGGAGAGGTGCGGCTGGCCGCCTTCGCCGACGGCTATTCCACGACGAAGACCATCGAGACGATGAAGGGGTCGGCATGAGGCGGGCGGTCGTGGTCACCGGCGGGGCCGGCTTCATCGGCTCCAACATCGTCTCGCGCCTGTGCGCCGAGGATCGCTGGGACGTCATCGTCTGCGACCGTCTGGAGAGCGCCGATCTCGGCAAGTGGAGGAATATCGCCAAGTCCCCGATCGCCGACTTCTGGCAGCCGGAGGAGCTGTTCACCCAGCTGGACCGCCACGTCGATCGCGTCACCGCCATCGTCCACATGGGAGCCATCTCCTCCACGACGGAGCAGGACGCGGACCTGATCCTGCGCACCAACTTCAGCCTGTCGCGAGACCTGTGGGACTGGTGCGCGCTGAACGACACCCGGCTGATCTACGCGTCGTCCGCCGCCACCTACGGCGACGGATCGGCGGGGTTCGAGGACGCAGACGATCTTGCGTCCATATCCCAGCTTATGCCGCTAAACGCATATGGTTACTCAAAAAAACTGTTCGACCAATATGCTGTCCGTGAGGCCTACCGCGACCATGCGCCCAGACAGTGGGCGGGGCTGAAGTTCTTCAACGTCTACGGCCCCAACGAAGGCCATAAGGGCGGGATGAAGTCGGTCATCGCCCAGATCTGGCCCCAGGTCGCGGCGGGCGAGACCGTCAGCCTGTTCCGCTCGCACCACCCTGACTATGCCGACGGCGGGCAGCTGCGCGACTTCGTGTTCGTCGATGACGTCGTCGACATCATCGACTGGCTGCTGTGCGAGGAACAGATCTGCGGCATATTCAATGCCGGCTCGGGCCAGGCGCGGTCCTTTCTGGATCTTGCGAACGCCACCTTCGCGGCGGCCGGCAAGGAACCGAAGGTCGCCTACATCGACATGCCCGAGGCGATTCGCGACCGGTACCAGTATTTCACCCAGGCCACGATGGATCGGGTGCGGTCGCTTGGTTTCTCCGGCCAGTCGACGCCGCTGGAGGAGGGCGTGCGCCGCTACGTCCAGACCTGCCTCAGCCAGCCGGACCCCTACCGGTGATCCTTCCACGGCTGACCGTGGGCCAGTGGATCGGCTGGATCGGGTTCGCGCTGGTGTTCCTGCTGACCGCGGCGGTGGCGGTCTGGCGCGGCGACATCCTCAGGGCGGGGCTGGATCCGCAGATCCCTTTCCAGACCTATGAGCCGCCGCCCGCGCCGGACTACGCCAATCCGGCGGCCTGGGCGCTGCAGGACGTTCGTACGCCGACCGCCGGGCCCGCCGCGGTCTTCTTTCTTCACTCCACGACCTTTGATGGCGGCAGCGACTGGAACGGTCCCATCGATGATGCGGACGCCCAGGCCTACCTCAACCGTGTGGTCCTGCCCAACTACGCCGGCCCGTTCGCGGGGGCCGGATCGGTCAGCGCCCCGCTGTATCGCCAAGGATCGCTCTACACCCGCCTGACGCTTCGGGACGACGCCCGCGACGCCCGGGCCTTCGCCTACGGCGATGCGCTGGCGGCATTCGAGACCTGGTTGGCGGACCATCCGACCGGTCCGCTGGTCCTGGCGGGCGTGGAGCAGGGGGGCGAGCTGATCGACAGACTGGTCCGCGAGCGAGTCGTGTCCGATCCCGCGCTCCGCGCCCGGGTCGCAGCCGTCTATCTGATGGACGTGATCGTCGCCCGCGAGCCCCTGTTGCCTTCGCTCCCCGCCTGCGCCACGGCCACCACGGTCGGCTGCGTCGTGGCATGGTCCGGCGTGGACGAGGACAACGACGGCGCGGCCCGGCGTCGGCTCCGCAGGGCTCTCGTCTGGAATGGAACCGGGCAACTGGTCGATCTGGAGAAGCGGCCCGCGCTTTGCGTCAATCCGGTCAGCGGCGCGGCCGACGAGACGGCCGTCCCGGCCCGGCGTCATCACGGCGCGGCCAACGCCACGGGACTTGAATGGGGCGTGCGACCGGCCTTTATCGACCGGGCGGTGGGCACGCGTTGCGAGGCGGGAATCCTGCGCCACACCGAACTGACGACCGAGTCCTTCCGCGAGGTCGGCAACTGGGCAGACCGCAGAAAGGCGCGTCAGTACAATCTTTTCTACGCCGATCTTGAGCGCGACGTGGAACGTCGTCTGAATGTCTGGATGGCGTCCCAAGCCGGTTAGTCGAGGCCGGATCGGTCCGTTTTCCAGTCGAACAGCGCCTCCAGCACCTGGACCGCCTTGCCGCGCTCGGAGGTCAGGTCGGGGTCACGACCCAGCACCAGCCGCGCGTCGTCGGCGGCCGCCAGCAGCAGCGACCGGTGACGGATCGGATCGGCGAAGCGGTAAGCCGGAAAGCCGCTCTGGCGCAGGCCCAGCGGATCGCCTCCGCCGCGCAGTCGGAAATCCTCCTCGGCGATCTCGAACCCGTCCTCGGTCCGGCGCAGCGTCTCCAGGCGGACCCGGGCCGTCTCGCCGAGCGCCCCGTCCTCGCCGCCATACAGCAGGATGCAGGCGCTGGACTTGGCGCCCCGGCCGACCCGTCCGCGCAACTGGTGCAACTGGGCCAGACCGAAACGGTCGGCGTGCTCGATCACCATGATGGTGGCGTTTGGCACATCGACCCCGACCTCGACAACCGTGGTCGCCACCAGCACCGGCAGGCGTCCGTCGGCGAAGTCGGCCATCACCGCCTCGCGTTCGGCACCGGGCATTTGTCCGTGGGCGAGGCCGACTTCGGTCTGCAGCAGGCGGCGCAGATCGACGGCGCGTTCCTCCGCGGCCGCCAGATCGACGGCCTCGGACTCGGCCACCAGCGGACAGATCCAATAAGCCTGGGCCCCGCCTTCGACCGCCGCCTTCAGCCGCTGGGCCACCTCGCCGATGCGCGCCAGAGGCAGGACCGCCGTGGCCACCGGCGTGCGGCCCGGCGGTTTCTCCATCAGCCGGCTGACCTCCAGCTCGCCATACTGGGTCAGCTCCAGGGTGCGCGGAATGGGCGTGGCCGACATGGTCAGCAGATGCACGCCGCCGACGCGCGGATCGCCCTTGGCCTGCAGCCGCGCCCGCTCGTTGACGCCGAACCGGTGCTGCTCGTCGATCACCGCCAGCGCCAGCCGGTCGAACCGCACCGCGTCCTGGAACAGGGCGTGGGTGCCGATGGCGACGCGGGCGGCCCCGGACGCCAGCGCCGCCAGCTTTTCGCGCCGCTCGCCGGGCGTGTCGCGCCCGGTCAGCAGCAGGGCAGGGGCCCCGGCCGCCTCCAGCATCGGGCCCAGCCGCTGGAAATGCTGTCGGGCCAAAATCTCGGTCGGGGCCATGAGCGCGGACTGAAATCCGCTGGACGCCGCATCGGCCATGGCCAGCGCCGCCACCGCCGTCTTGCCCGAGCCCACGTCCCCCTGAAGCAACCGCCCCATCTGTTCGCCCGAAGCCAGATCGGCGCGAATTTCGGCGACGGCCTGCACCTGGGCACCGGTCAGGGTGAAGGGCAGGGCGGCCAGCAGGGCCTCGGACGCGGAGCCCGGCCGGATCAACGGCGCGGGCGTGATCTTGCGGGCGCGGCGGCGTCGGGCCAGCGCCAGCTGATGCGCCAGCAACTCATCATAGGCCAGCCGCTGACGGACCGGCGCATCCGCCTCCAGATCGATCTCGGCCGAGGGCGCGTGCAGGGCCTCGATCGCCGCATGCCAGGCGGGCCAGCGCCGCGCGGACAGCCAGGCTGCGTCCTGCCATTCCGCCAGGTCCGGCGCGACGGCGAGCGCCCCCAGCGCGATCTTTCGCACCTGGCGCGAGGTGATGCCCTGGGTCGCCGGATAGACGGGCTCGACGACGGGGATTTCCTCGCCCTTGTCCAGCGGCACGATCCAGTCCGGATGCGCGATCTGGACCTCGTTATTGTATCGCTCCACCTTGCCGGACACGAGGCGCCGCTCGCCGCGCGGCAGCTGCCGGTCGATGTGCTGGGGACTGCCCCCGAACCAGATCAGATGGACGAAGCCGGTCTCGTCCGAGGCCCGGACCTTCAGCGGCGCGCCCGGGCGGCTGGGTGCGATCATGCGATCGACGACGACGTCGAACACCCCGACCTCGCCTTCGACGGCCTCGACGGCATTGGTGCGCCGGCGCGTGATGACGCCCGTCGGCCCCGTGAACAGCACGTCGCGCACCAGCGGCCCGGCCAGCTTGTGCACCAGCGGCAGGGTGCGCGGCCCGACGCCCTTCAGGGTGTCGACCGGGGCGAACAGGGGGAAGAGAATCTCGGGGCGCATCCGACGCGACAATAGCCGCCGCCGCGACGCTGGCGAAACGGGATCGGGAACGCTATCTGGGCCGCTCTGTTGATGAACTGGACCGGGCAAGGATTCTTGTGGCCGAACACGACGCGCGTGCCGAAACCTTGACCGACGCCGAAACGGCGCGGCGCGAACGGCTGGGCCGGATCACCTTCCGCGCCTGGCGGCGGGGCTTTCGCGAGGCCGACCTGGTCCTCGGCCCGTTCATGGAGCGCGAGGGCGCGGCGCTTTCGGGCGACGAACTGGACCAGCTGGAGGCCCTGCTGGCCGAAGACAACGATCACGAACTCTATGCCTGGATCATCGAGACCCAGCCCACGCCGCCCCAGCACGACACCTCGCTGATGGCCAAGGTTCGGGCCTTCATGCGCGCCCATGTCGCCAGCGCCGTCGCCCAGGGAGCCGGCTGATGGACGGGGCGACGGTGGAGCGCCGCGTGGATCAGGACCTCGGCGGCGCGCCGGAGGGCATGGACGCCCTGGTCGTCGCCGAACGCATCCAGGCATCCGGCGGCGTCGGCGTGTTCGTGGCGCGCGACTTCTCGCGGTCCAGCGCCTTCGTCCAGGCATTCCGGTTCTTCGCCAAGAACATTGAGATCGTTGAATTCCCCGCGTGGGACTGCCTGCCCTACGACCGTCTCAGCCCGACCTCGGCGGTCTCCGCCGAGCGGATGGCCGCTCTGACGGCCCTGGCGCGGCGAGAGCCCGACGACCGCAAGCCCCTGCTGATCGTCACCACGGTCGCCGCCGCCCTCCAGCGCACGCCGCCGCGCGAAGCCACGGCTTCGGCCGCCTTCGACGCCGTGGTGGGTAGAGAGCTCGATCTGACGGCGCTGGAGGCCTATTTCGCCACCAACGGCTATATGCGCGCCTCGACCGTCAACGACCGGGGCGAGTACGCCGTGCGGGGCGGGGTGGTCGACGTCTTCCCGCCCGGGTTCGCCGAGCCGGTGCGGCTGGACATGTTCGGGGCCGAGCTGGAATCGATCCGGACCTTTGACCCCGAGACCCAGCGCTCGACCGGCCAGCGCCGCGACGTGTCCCTGTCGCCCGTGTCCGAGGCCCTGCTGAACGCCGAGAGCATCAGCCGCTTCCGCGGCGGCTATTTGAACCTGTTCGGTGCCCCGGGCGAGGACCCGATCTATGCGGCGGTCTCTGAGGGCGCGCGGCGTCAGGGGTTCGAGCACTGGCTGCCGCTGCTCTACGACCGGCTGGAGACACTGTTCGACTATCTGCCCGACCGGGCGACAGTGTTTCTGGACCATCAGGCCGATGCGGCCCGGACCGAACGCTGGAACCTGACCCGCGGCGCCTACGAGGCCCGGCAGGAGGCGTCGAAGGCCAAGGGCGGGGCCGCCAACCGCGCCCTGCCGCCGGAACGTCTGTATCTGCCCGAGGCCGAGTGGAACGGCGCGCTGGCGGGCAGGGCGGTCCGCCGCCTGGCCCCCTTCGACGGGGCGGCGGAGGACGCGGGCGGGCGGCTGGGCCGGACATTCGCCGCCGAACGGGCCCAGGACAGCGTCAATCTGTTCGAGGCGGTCGCCGCCCATGCCGCCACGCTGAAGGATCAGGGCAAACGCGTCCTGTTCGCCTCCTGGACAGAGGGCTCCTCGGACCGGCTGGGCGTCATGCTGTCGGACCACGGTCTGGAGCCGGTCGTCCCCGTGCGCGACTGGGCCGATGTGCAGTCGGCGTCGAAAGACCTGTTCCTGCGCGCCGTCCTGCCGGTGGAGCATGGCTTCGTCACTGAGGACGTCGCCGTCATCTCCGAGACCGATATTCTGGGCGACCGCCTGGCGCGACCGAAGCGCAAGCGCCGGGCGTCCAACTTCCTGGCCGAGGCCTCGGCGCTAACGACCGGCGACCTCGTCGTCCACCTCGATCACGGCATCGGCCGCTACGAGGGGCTGAAGACTCTGGAGATCCAGGAGGCCCCGCACGACTGCCTGGAGCTGCTCTACGCCGGCGAGAGCAGGCTCTATCTGACCGTTGAAAACATTGATCTTCTGACCCGCTACGGCACGGAGTCCGACGGCGTCCAGCTGGACCGTCTGGGCGGGGCAGGCTGGCAGGCGAGGAAGGCCAAGGCGAAGGCCCGTCTACGCGACATGGCCGAGGGCCTGATCGCTCTGGCCGCCAAGCGCGCGCTGAAGTCCGGCGACGCCATCACCCCGCCTCAGGGCCTGTTCGACGAGTTCTGCGCCCGCTTCCCCTACGAGGAGACCGACGACCAGCTGAACGCTATCGGCGACGTGCTGGAAGACCTCGGCAAGGGGTCGCCCATGGATCGCCTGATCTGCGGCGACGTCGGCTTCGGCAAAACCGAGGTGGCCATCCGCGCCGCCTTCGTGGTCGCCATGTCGGGGCAACAGGTCGCCATCGTCTGCCCGACGACGCTGCTGGCCCGCCAGCATTTCAAGACTTTCAGCGAACGGTTCGCCGGCTGGCCGATCAAGGTCCGGCACCTGTCGCGCATGGTCACCGCCAAGGACGCGGCCGAGACTCGCGCGGGTCTGAAGGATGGCTCCTTCGAGATCGTCGTCGGCACCCACGCGGTGCTGTCCGATCAGGTCGGGTTCAAGGACCTGGGCCTCGTCATCGTCGATGAGGAGCAGCACTTCGGCGTCAAGCACAAGGAGAAGCTCAAGAGCTTGCGCGCCAACGTCCATCTGCTGACTCTGACCGCTACCCCGATCCCGCGCACGCTTCAGATGGCGCTTTCGGGCATTCGCGAGATGTCGATCATCGCCACCCCGCCGGTCGATCGTCTCGCCGTTCGGACCTATGTCGCGCCCTGGGACCCGGTCATGGTGCGCGAGGCCCTGCTGCGCGAGAAGTATCGCGGGGGACAGGCCTTCTACGTCTGCCCGCGTCTGTCGGACCTGCCGGACATCGAGGAATTCCTCCGCGTCCAGGTGCCCGAGATCAAGTTCGTCGTCGGCCACGGCCAGATGAGCCCGACCCAGCTGGAAGACGTGATGAGCGCCTTCTACGACGGCAGCTACGACGTGCTGGTCTCGACCACCATCGTCGAAAGTGGCATCGACATTCCGACCGCCAACACCCTGATCGTGCACCGGGCCGACATGTTTGGCCTGGCCCAGCTGCACCAGATCCGGGGCCGGATCGGGCGGTCCAAGGCCCGCGCCTTCGCCTATCTGACGACCGATGCGAACAAGCCCATGACCCTGTCGGCCGAGCGGCGGCTGCAGGTCCTGCAGTCGCTCGACAACCTGGGTGCCGGCTTCCAGCTGGCCAGCCACGATCTCGATCAGCGCGGCGGCGGCAATCTTCTGGGCGACGAACAGTCCGGCCATATCCGCGAGGTCGGCGTCGAGCTATATCAGCAGATGCTGGAGGACGCGGTCGCCGAGCTGCGCCAGAACGGGGAGGGCGGGGCCATCGATCGCGGCTGGTCACCCGCCATCAACGTCGGTGCAGCCGTTCTGATTCCAGAGGATTATGTCCCGGACCTTAACGTCCGTCTCAGCCTCTACCGCCGTCTGTCGGATGCCGAGAACACCGAGAGCCGTGAGGCCCTGGCCGCCGAACTGATCGACCGCTTCGGCCCCCTGCCGGACGAGGCCAAACAGCTGCTCAGGATCGTGGGGGTGAAGGCCAACTGCAAGACCACCTGCATCGAGCGCATCGACATCGGGCCCAAGGGCTGCGTCCTCACCCTGCGCGACAATCGATTCCCCAACCCGGCGGGACTGGTCGGCCTGATCCAGAAGAACCACGCGACGTGGAAGATCCGGCCGGACCAGAAGATCGTGGTCAAGGGCGACTGGCCCTCGGCCGAGGACCGGCTGAAGGTCGCAGAGCGGATCACCGCCGACCTGGCGCGGGTGGCGGGCGCTTAACGGAGAGGCTCAAGCCGCCCGCGCCGCGTGCAGGTCGGCCGAGGCTCGCTCCAGCACCGCTGCCGCGCTCTCGCCGGGCTTCAGTTCGGCGATCCCGACCCGGAACTCGACTACGAAGGGCGAACGGTCCGAGCCCGCGTCGAACGCCGTGCAGCCGATGACCGCCGCGATCCGCTCGGCCGCCAGTCGCGCGGCGGGCCCGGGCGTGGCGGGCAGGGCCAGGGCGAAGACCTCGGGGGCCAGCCGCGCCGCCGTGTCCTCCACCCGCACCAGCCGCGACACCATCGCTCCGATCTGCGGCATGGCCCGGTCCAGCCAGCCGCCCTTGCGCGCATGCGTCAGGGGTTCGGTCTCGGAAACCTTGAGCACGCAGATCGACAGAGGTCTCCGCCGCGCCGTCGCGGCATCCGCCACCCGACCCAGATGGCTGGCGAACAGGGTGGGGGTGAACAGGCCTGTCGTCGGGTCCATGACACCGGACCCGCGCGCGCCTTCCAAGGCACGCCGAATAGCCAGATGGCGGCGGTGGGTATGGGCCAGGGCCAGCACCCGCGCGGCGATGTCGGGCTCTGGCGTGGAGGCCGCCGCCACCTCGGAGAAGCCCCGGTTGTAGAGCTCGCCCAGATTGATCTCGCCTTCCGAGCGCAGATAGAGGGCCAGCGGGATGTGATAGAGTCGAGTGTTCCGCTTCATCCCCGAAGCGATGCTCAGCGCCGGCGCATGATCGGGCGCGCCCCACAACACAGCGGCGTCGAAGGCGCTCTCGTGCAGATAGTCGAAGGCCGTATAGGGCGTGGGCGCGGCGACGATCTCAGCCCCCGCCTGGGTCAGGGTGTTCGACAGGCCGATGAAGCGATGGTCCGGCGCGCCCGCGATGAGAATGCGCAGGGGTCGCGGATCGGGCTCCCCGGCGTCCAGCGACGCGCCGTGCAGGGCGAGGGTCTGACGGCGCAGACGGAACTCTTCTTCGGTGATGGCCGCCCGGACCAGCTGTTCCAGCCTCAGGCCCAGCTGGGTGGGGTGAGGGGGCTCAGCCATGGCCAGGTCGACGCCGTCTTCCGCCGTCGCAGACCCGATCGACACGACCGGCAGACGCCGTGCGCCAGCCGCCAGACGCAGGGCCTCGGGCAGGGCCGCGGCCTCGGGATGGTCGGCGTCGATGATGGCGGCTTCCAGCTTGAAGTCGCTCAGAGCCGCGATCGCCGCCCCGCCGCTGCGCGCCGTCATGGTGCGCCAGCCGAGGCTGTCCAGCCCGCGACACAGCGCTTCGATCCTGTCGTCGGTTAGGGCGACGACCAGAACGCGTGGATCCGAATACAAGTCAGCCGTCCCCCTCAAGCTCCGATCCGGAGCCGCGCCGATGGCGCGGCGTAACCATACCGACCCGGTCGCCGGGCGCGCAATGCGGGATTGCCCCTGACGGGCGAAAAGGCCGCCTCGGGGTCGAGGCTTCCCACAATGGGAATTTGCGCTAGTTTGCCTCGACCTTGGCTGCGGCGGGAACCGGCTTGAACGGCTTGAACACGGACATCGCCACACCGGGCTACTGGGCGCGCCTGTCTGGCCGCGCCTTCGCCCGCAGCTGGGGCCGGGACGTCATGCTCTATACGGGCGGCGTGTCCTTCTTCGCCCTGCTGGCGGTCTTTCCGGCCATCGCCATCTTGATCGGCTTCTACAAGGCCGTCCTCTCGATCGGACAGGTCAGCGAGCAGGCGGCGGCGCTGGCGGACGTCATGCCCTACGCGGCCCGCTCGATCTTTCAGGCCGAGGTCGAACGGCTCGCCAACGCCTCGGCCCGCACCGTGTCGGCCCAGAGCGCCTTCGCCCTGATCGTCGGTGCCTATGCCGCGCACCGGGGCTTCAAGGCCCTGCTCGCGGGGTTGAATCTGATCCATGACGAGACCGAGCCGCATGGGTTCCTGAAGTTCAACATGCTGGCCTTCTTCGTGGCCCTGTTCGCCTTTGCCTTGTTCACCGTGGTGTCCGGGGCGGTCGTGACGGCGCGGCTTCTGCAGCATACCTCGTCTGAGACCATCGACGGCGGCTTCTTCCTGGAGGGGATGACCCCGTCCATCGGCCTCGCCCTGGGGCTGACCATGCTCTACCGCTATGCCATGTCCCATCGCACGCCGGTGGCTTGGGCACCGGCTATCGCCGGCGGGACCGTGGCGACCGTGCTGTCGATGATCTCGTCGTGGCTCTGCGCCATCTATGTCGAGCAGATCGCGCCGCTGGGCGCGACTTACGGGTCGGTCGGCGCGGTCGTCGTGTTGTTGATCTGGCTATCGTGGAACGTCAACGCCATCTTCTACGGCGGGGCGTTCGCTACCGAGATGGAGATCGCCCATCGCGCCAAGGGCGCGCCCGATCTGGACGAAGACCCCGACGAGCCCTCGGCCGCCATCGTCAATCTGTCGGAGCGGCGCGCGTCTCGACGGTGAGGGTCAGGACGCCGTCGGCCTCCTCGACAGAGACCACCCGCCCGCCCAGTTCCGCCATCAGATAGGGCGCGTCGATCCGTGCCATCGGATCGGTGGCCAGCAGCATGGCGCGGGACCCTGGCGGCAATCCGTCGAGCGCCTTGCGCAGCCGCAAGGTCGGCACTGGGCAGCGATGGCCCCGCGCATCTACGACCGTCGGCGCTCTCATCCGCCCTCGCAGGCGTCACTCAGCAAGCCCAGCGCGACCCGGACCGCCGCCAGCCGCACGCCCTCTCGCCCCAGGTCACCGAACGCCTGGCGCGCATGGGCCGTGCCTCCCGGGCCAGCGCAGGCGAAATGTACCAGCCCTACGGGCTTGTCCGCTGATCCTCCGCCTGGCCCTGCGATTCCCGTGATCGACACGGAGAGGGATACGGCCGCCCGCTCACGCGCGCCCTCGGCCATCGCTCTGGCCACCGCCGGCGACACCGCGCCGTGCTCGGCCAGAACCGCCTCCGGCACCCCCAGCAGTTCGGTCTTGGCAGTATTGGAATAGGTGACGAACCCCCGGTCCACGACCGCCGACGATCCCGCCACCGCCGTCAGGGCCGCCGCCACCAGTCCTCCGGTGCAGCTCTCGGCCGTAGCGATCGTCCAGCCGCGCGCGGCGGCGGCCTGGATCACGGATACGGCCAGATCGGCGATGTCTTCGGGGAACATGGGGCTTTCCGAGGCGGGCTGGAATGGCGATACATGCGCCGGGCGCTCGGGTCTGTCGACCGGTCGGCCCGACCGGAGGGCGCATGACCGAGGTGACCGCGAGCGAAGACATGAGACCGCCGATCGCAGGCGGCGGCGACCGCGTAGTGCCCGGCCTGTTCGCCCTGGCCATCTTCACCTCGGCGGCCCTGGTCTTCACTGTCCAGCCCATGGCGACCAAACTGGTCCTGCCGCTGCTGGGTGGATCGCCGTCCGTGTGGAACACGGCTATGGTCTTCTTTCAGGCGGCGCTGCTGGTCGGCTACGCCTATGCCCATGCGCTGCAGCGCCTGACGTCGATGAAGGCGCAGATGGCGGTGCATCTGGCGCTGCTGGTGCTCGCCGCCCTGTTCCTGCCGCTCAGGATCAGCGGCGCCCTGGGCGATCCGGCGCCCGAGGCGCCCATCGGCTGGCTGCTGACCACCCTGACCCTGTCGATCGGCGCGCCCTTCGCCATTCTGTCGGCCACGGCCCCCCTGCTTCAGGCCTGGTACGCGCGCGCCCGGGTCGGGCACGTCGACGGCCAGAACCCCTATGTTCTCTACGCGGCCTCGAATCTCGGCAGCTTCCTGGCCCTGATCGCCTATCCGGTCCTGATCGAGCCCCTGCTGACGCTCTCGGGTCAGAGGATTGGCTGGAGCGGCGGATACGCCGTCTTCGCCGCCCTGATCGTCGCCCTGGCGGTCCTCGGCTGGAGACGGGGCGCCGCAGCGGCCGGGGAGGCGGCGCCGCTGGAACGGTCCGAAGCCGTTCCCTGGCGCGAGAAGATCGTCTGGGTGCTGCTCGCGGCGGCCCCCGCCAGCCTGATGCTGGGGGTGACCACCCACCTCTCGACCGACGTGGCCTCGGCCCCCTTCCTGTGGGTCGCGCCTCTGGCCCTCTATCTGCTGACCTTCGTCATCGCCTTCCAGAACCGGCCCCTGATCCCCTTGCCCGTCACGCTTGCCCTGGCGGCGGCGATGGGGTTGGCCTGCATCGCTTTCAGCGCCTTCCGCTCTGGCGACTGGTTCTTTCTGTTCGGCCTGAACCTGGCGACCTTCTTCCTATTGGCCCTGATGTGCCACCAGCGCCTGGCCCAGCGACGGCCGCCACCGGACCGGCTGACGGAGTTCTACCTTCTGATGTCGCTTGGCGGGGTCGTAGGCGGGGCCTTCACCGCCCTGCTGGCGCCGATCCTGTTCAACAATGTCTGGGAGTATCCGCTGGTCCTGGTGCTGGTCGGCCTTGCGCGACCGCTGGACCGCTCGCCGATCCAGAACCGCGAAGTCTATCTGTTCGTGGCGGCCGTCATCGCCTGCGCCATCCCGCCCATCCTGTCGGCCATGTTCCAGGTCGACTGGGACTTCGCCTGGTGGTTCAGCGAGAACGTCACCGGCGACATGCCTCGCCTGACGCTGATGATCCTGATCGTGGCCGTGGTGGCCGGGCTGCTGCTGCGCGACCGCACGCCGGCCTATGTCGCGATCGCGGCGATGATCGCCCTGACCACCCACTACATCGGCCGGGGTTACGAGGCGAAGTTCACGGACCGCAGCTTCTTCGGGGTCATGCGCATCGGGACGACCCAGGACCCCCGGCTCGGCGGGGAAGTCCACGTTCTGATGCACGGCACCACCCTGCACGGGGCCCAGCCCAGGAACCCTGCCTTCGCCTGCATGCCCACCCTTTACTATGCGCCCCTGACGCCCATCGGGCAGGCGACCCAGACGATTCAGTTGCGTCGCCCGGCCACCAACATCGGCGTGATCGGTCTGGGGTCGGGGGCCATGGCCGGCTACAAGCGGGCCGAGGACCGGATGACCTTCTTCGAGATCGACCCCCTGGTTGATCGCCTGGCGCGGGACCCCAAACATTTCACCTTCATCTCGGACTGCGCGGCCGGGCCCGTGCGAACTGTGCTGGGCGACGCTCGGCTGACCCTGGACCGCGAGGCGCCGGGTTCCTACGACCTCCTGCTGATCGACGCCTTCTCGTCCGACGCCGTGCCCACCCATCTGCTGACGGTCGAGGCGATGGAGGGCTACCTGAGACTACTGAAGCCGGATGGGGTTGTCGTCTTGCACCTGTCCAACCGGAACCTCGACATCACCCTCCCGGCGGCGGCGGCGGCCCGCAGGCTGGGCATTCCGAACCTGCATCAGGTCTATCAGGAGAGCGACGCCAGCCCCGACATGGCCGAGGCCTCGACCGAGGCTCTGATCCTGTCACCGACCGAGGAGGGCCTGGCCGAGTTCCGCCGCGACCCTCGCTGGCGCACGCTCGCCGACACCGAGGTCCGCCCCTGGACCGACGACTATGTGAACCTGGTCGGGTCGCTCTGGCGGCATTTCAGAAACTAGGACGGGTTTCCGGCCCTGTCGCTCGCGCCGCGGTCGCTCGCTCCTTTGGGGGCTAGCCTGGCAGTTCGATCGTCGCCACGGCCTGGGCGGCCAGGCCTTCGCCACGACCGGTGAAGCCCAGAGCCTCGGTCGTCGTCGCCTTCACGCTGACGGCGTCCAGCGGGAGCATCAGGGTACCCGCCAGCCGCTCGCGCATCGCCAGCCGGTGCGGCTTCACCTTGGGCCGTTCGCAGATCAGCGTGACGTCCACGTTCACCAGCCGCCCGCCGCGCGCCCGCAGCCGCTCGACCGCGTGGATCAGGAACTGATCGGATGCCGCGCCCTTCCATTTCGGATCGGTCGGGGGAAAGTGATCCCCGATGTCGCCGTCCCCCATAGCGCCCAGCAGGGCGTCGGTCAGGGCGTGCAGGCCCGCGTCCGCGTCCGAGTGCCCGATCAGGGTCTGGTCGTGCGGGATTTCGACGCCGCACAGCCACACGGCCTCACCCGGGCCCCAGCGGTGGACGTCGAAGCCGGTGCCGACGCGGATTTGACGGGGCAGCAGGGCCTCGGCCATGGCGAAATCCTCGGGAAAGGTCAGTTTCATCAGTCGCGGGTCGCCCTGGGCCAGGCGAACCGTGCCGCCGTCGCGCTCGACCACGGCGGCGTCGTCGGTGGGCACCTCACCCACGGGCCAGGCGGCGTAGGCGGCGCGCAGCCGGCCCAGAGAAAAGGCCTGGGGCGTTTGTGCCCGCCACAGGCCGGTCCGGTCCACGGTCGCCTCGATCTCGGTGTCGCCCCGTTTCAGGGTGTCGGAGACGGGCAGGGCGGCGATGGCCCCATCCGCGCCGGACAGCGCCGCCAGCAGCCGGTCGATCACCGCGCGCGACAGCAGGGGCCGGGCCGCGTCGTGGACGAGGACCGGCCGATCCTCGGGACCGTCGATGGCGTCCAGTCCCGCGCGGACGGAATCGACCCGTTCGGCCCCGCCCGCGACCGCGATCCAGCCCGAGAGGCCCGACAGCGCCTCCTCGGCCCGGCCCAGGCTGTCGCGCGCGACGACGACCACGACCGGCGCGGCCCCGGCGTCCAGCAGCGCCTCGACCGACCAGCGCAGCACCGGCTTGCCGCCGAGCGGCCGCCACTGCTTGTTCCCCCCGGCGCGAGAGCCCGTACCGGCCGCGACCACGATTGATGCGAATGTCATGGCCCGCCTTCTAGGGGTCGCATTGTCGGTTGACGAGGGCCCAGCTTGGCGAGACGACGGCGGCGATGACGCAGACCCTTCAGATCGGCGATGTGACGATCCCCGGCCGGGTGCTGATGGCGCCCATGACCGGCGTCACGGACCTGCCGTTCCGTCGGCTCGCCAGCCGTCTGGGCGCGGCCTATGTGGCGACCGAGATGGTGGCCTCGGCGGAGTTCGCCCGGGGCCGTCCCGACGTGGTCCGGCGGGCGGCGGTGGGCGAGGGTCTGCCCCTGACGGTCATCCAGCTGGTCGGTCGCGACCCGGCGGCGATGGCCGAAGGCGCGCGCATGGCCGAGGCGGCCGGGGCCGATATCGTCGATCTGAACTTCGGCTGTCCGGCCAAGGAGGTGACCGGGGCCGCCTCCGGCTCGGCCCTGATGCGGACGCCGGACCTGGCCGGGCGGATCATGGACGCCGTCGTGCGGGCCACGACCCGTCCCGTCACGGTCAAGATGCGGCTGGGATGGGACGACACCAGCAGGAACGCCGCCGACCTGGCCCGACAGGCCGAGGCGCTCGGCGTGCGGGCCGTCACCGTGCACGGTCGCACCCGCCAGCAGTTCTACACCGGACGCGCGGACTGGTCCGCCGTCGGCGCGGTCAAGGCGGCCGTCGCCATCCCCGTGATCGTCAACGGCGACATCGTCACGGCGGAGGAGGCGCGAGAGGCGCTGAACCGATCCGGCGCGGACGCCCTGATGCTGGGGCGCGGCACCTATGGCCGACCCTGGCTGGCCGCGCATCTGGAACGGGCCCTGCGGGACGGGACACGGCTGGAGGAGCCGGACCGCGCCGAGCGTCTGGCCATCGTGATCGAGCATATGGCCGCGTCGCTCGACTTCTACGGACCCGGCCTTGGCCTGCGCATGTTCCGCAAACACCTGGGCTGGTACGTCGAACAGGCCCCCTGGCCCGCCGAGCCCGAGGCGCGTCGCGCGGCCAAGAGCGCCCTGTGTCGCCTCGACGACCCGGCGTCGGTGGCCGATGGCCTGGCCCGCCTCTGGGACCTGCCGATTCCAGACCTAGGGCATTTGCGCAACTCCGCTGTTGATAAGACGCCACAGGTCGCCGAAGCTATGGCGTGATGTCGGACACAGCACCCGCCCGAAAAGACACGGAGACGATCCCTTCGCTGTGGGATCGGCTGACGGCGGGCCATGCGCGGGCCGGCTTCGTGGCGGCCTACGTCGTCGCCTTCCTGATCACCGCCGCCGCCATCTGGATCGTCGCGGTCGCGCCGGGAGCCGGTGGAGGGGGCGGCCAGGCAGCGGCCAGCCGCGCGGTCCTGGCCATCCTGCTGGCCAATCTCCTCCTCATCAGCGGCCTCGCGACCTTCGTGGGCCTTCAGGTCATGCGGCTGGCCCGGCGGCGGCGCGAGGACCCGGGCGCGCGGCTGCACCTGCGGTTCGTGACCATCTTCTCCCTGGTCGCCCTGGTCCCGGCGGTCGTCATCGCCCTGGTGTTCGGGGTCCTGGTCAATCGGGGCGTGGATCAGTGGTTCAGCCAGAACGTCCGCTCGGCGGTCGAGAACGGAGCCGACATCGGCCGGGCCTATGTCGCCGACGTCGGCGCGGGTCTGGACGCGGACCTGGAGACCATGGCGACCGAACTCGGCGGCATCCGCGGCGCCTTCGACACCCGCATCCAGTTCTCCCTGGCGCTGGAACAGATCGCCGGCTATTTCGGCTATCCGGCTGTCTATATCCTCAACGGCGAGGGCGAGGTTCTGGCCCAGGGCGTCATGGACGGTGCCCCCGCCTATGTCGCCCCCCCGCGCGAGGCGTTCGAGACCGCGGCGGAAGGGGAGGAGGCCCCCGTCGCCGTGACCGAGCGACCCGACACGGTCCGGGCCCTCTATCCCCTGCCGGACTACGGCGACGCGTACCTCTATGTCGTCCGCCCGCTCGCCCCCGGCATCATCGCCCGCATGCGCAACGGCGAGGAGTCGATCCAGGCCTATCGCCTCGCCGAGGAGAGCCGCGCCCGCATCCAGGCGGCCTTCGCCCTCAGCTATCTGGAAACCGCGCTGCTGGTGCTGGTCGGCGCGGTCTGGCTGGGCATGTCAGCGGCCAGCGCCATTTCGGCCCCAATCGGTCGTCTGGTGAAGGCGGCGGATCAGGTGGCCGGCGGCGATCTGTCGGCCCGGGTCGATCCGCAGGGCGCGCCAGGCGAGATCCGGACCCTGTCCGAGGCCTTCAATCGCATGACCGGCGATCTCGAGACCCAGCAGGCCGCCCTGAAGACCGCCAGCGAGGACGCCCAGGACCGCAGCCGCTTCATCGAGACCGTGCTGTCGGGCGTCAGTGCCGGGGTCATCGGCCTGGACAAGCGCGGCCGCATCTCGGCCATCAACGACAGCGCGCTACAGCTCTTGTCGATCTCCGAGGTCGAGGTTCGGGGCAAGGCGCTGGCAACGATCGCCCCCGAGCTCGGCGAACTCGTCGGTCGGGTCGAGGCCCATATCGAGGAGGACATCGACGTGGCCCGCGAGGGCGAGACCCGGCGGCTACGCGTCCGCATCGAGGGCGGCGTCGGCGGCGAGATGGTGCTGACCTTCGACGACATCACCCGGCTGGTCACGGCCCAGAGGAACGCGGCCTGGCGCGACGTCGCCCGCCGCATCGCCCACGAGATCAAGAACCCGCTGACGCCGATCCAGCTGTCGGCCGAGCGGCTGAAGCGCAAGTTCCGCCCCGGCATCACCGAGGACCTCGAGATCTTCGATCGCTGCACCGACACCATCATCCGCCAGGTCGGCGACATCGGCCGGATGGTGGACGAGTTCTCGTCCTTCGCCCGCATGCCCGCCCCGCGCTTCACCAACGAGAACCCGGCCGAACTGCTGCGCGAGGCCGTCTTCGCCCAGCGCGTGGCCGTGCCCGACATCGCCGTCGACCTGGTCGAGCCCCTGCCCAAGGCCAAGATGAAGGCCGACGGCCGCATGCTGGGCCAGGCCCTCGCCAACATCCTCAAGAACGCCGGCGAGGCCGTCGGCGCGCGCCGGCTGACCCATCCCGCCGACGCCGAACAGGTCGCCATCCTCGCCCGGCTCGAAGTGGAAGACGGTATCGCCACCTTCATCATCGAGGACGACGGCAAGGGCCTGCCGAAGCGCGATCGCGACCGCCTGACCGAACCCTATGTGACCACGCGCGAGAAGGGCACGGGCCTCGGCCTCGCCATCGTCAAGCGCATCTGCGAGGACCACGGCGGCGAACTCAGGCTCGCCGACGCCGAGACCCTGTCGGGCGCACGCGTGTGCCTGATCTTCCCCCTGACACCCCCTGTCCGAACCGGTCAGACCGAGCCCAAGGGCACCGGTCTTGCGGCGGCCGAATAGCGAGGCGACATGCGATCCAACGGTGCAGACATCCTGGTCGTCGACGACGAGGCCGACATCCGGGACCTGGTCTCGGGCCTGCTCGAGGACGAGGGCCATTCCGTGCGCGTGGCCTCCAGCTCCGAAGAGGCCCTGGCCGGCATCCGTGCCAGGAAGCCCAGCCTGATCGTGCTCGACATCTGGATGCAGGGCGGCGGCATGGACGGGCTGGAGCTGCTCGACATCATCAAGACGCTGGACGACGACCTGCCCGTGGTCATGATCTCCGGCCACGGCAACATCGAAACCGCCGTCAGCGCCCTCAAGCGCGGCGCTTACGACTTCATCGAAAAGCCGTTCAAGTCGGACCGTCTGGTGGTCGTCATCGAGCGCGCGCTTGAGGCCGCCTCGCTGAAGCGCGAGAACCGCCGCCTGCGCGCACAGGCCATGACGCCGACCGGCCTGATCGGTCGCTCGGCCGCCGCCCATGTCCTGCGCACCACCATCCAGAAGGTCGCCCCGGCCAACAGCCGCGTCCTGATCTCGGGCCCCCCCGGCTGCGGCAAGGAGCTGGTAGCCCGCCAGATCCACGAGGCCAGCCCCCGCGCGCGAGCCGAGTTCGTCGCCATCTCCGCCGCCGGCATGACCCCCGAGCGCCTCGACCTCGAACTGTTCGGCGAGGAGAGCCATGACGGCCGGCCGCGCAAGATCGGCGTCTTCGAACGCGCCCACGGCGGCACCCTGTATCTGGACGACGTCGGCGACATGCCCCGCGAGAGCCAGAGCCGCATCCTGCGCGTCCTGGTCGAACAGCGGTTCCGCCGCGTCGGTGGCGAACAGGACGTCCAGGTCGACGTCCGCGTCGTCACCTCGACCTCGCGCGACCTCAAGACCGAGATCACCGAGGGCCGCTTCCGCGAGGACCTGTTCCACCGGCTGAACGTCGTGCCGATCCGCGTGCCGCCCCTGTCGGAGCGTCGCGAGGACATCGCCGAACTGGTCGACTATTTCATCGACACCCTCAGCGCCTCGCAGGGCCTGCCCAAGCGCCGCCTGGGCGAGGACGCCATCGCGGTGCTCCAGGTCCATCCCTGGCCCGGCAATGTCCGCCAGTTGCGCAATAACGTCGAACGCCTGCTGATCCTGGCGACCGGCGATCTGGACCAGCCCATCTCGGCCGACATGCTGCCTCAAGAAGTCGCGGCGACGGGCGGCTCCGGCATGGGTACTGAACGGACCATCGCCCTGCCGCTGCGCGAGGCCCGCGAGGTGTTCGAGCGCGAGTATCTGGCCGCCCAGATCATGCGTTTCGGCGGAAACATCTCGCGCACGGCCGCCTTCATCGGCATGGAGAGATCGGCCCTGCACAGGAAGCTGAAGTCGCTGGGCGTATCGCCCGCGCGGGGCGGCGACGACGAGGATGGGAGCACCGAGGCATGAGCCGGGTCGCCTATGTGAACGGGGTCTATCAGCGCCATTCGGAGGCGACGATCCACGTCGAGGACCGGGGCTTCCAGTTCGCCGACGGCGTCTATGAGGTCTGGTCGGTGTTCGACGGCCGGATGGCCGATTTCGACGGTCACATGACCCGCCTGCACCGCAGCCTGACCGAGCTGCGCATCGACATCCCCATGTCGGCTGAGGCCCTGACCCGCGTGCTGAAGGAGACGATCCGCCGGAACCGCGTCCGAAACGGCATCGTCTATCTGCAGGTCACGCGCGGCACCGCCCGCCGCGACCATCCGTTCCCGGCCGAGGGCACGCCGCCCAGCGTCGTCGTCACCTCCCGCTCGGCCCCCTTCGCCAAGGCCCAGGCCCAGGCGGCCAAGGGCGTGGCCGTCGTCACCCACCCCGACATCCGCTGGGGCCGTTGCGACATCAAGACCGTGGGCCTGCTGCCCAACGTCCTCGCCAAACAGGCCGCCCGCGACAAGGGCGCCTACGAGGCCTGGATGGTCGACGAGATGGGCCTGGTCACCGAGGGTTCCTCGACCAACGCCTGGATCGTCGACAAGGACGGTCGCTTACGCACCCGCGATACCCAGGCCAATATCCTGAAGGGGATCACCCGCACGGCCATCATGGAGATGATCGAGGCCGAGGGCATCGAGCTGGACGAACGCCCCTTCAGTGTCGACGAGGCCAAGCAGGCGAGGGAGGCCTTCTTCACCGCCGCGGGAGCCTTCGTTATGCCGGCCATCTCGATCGACGGGGTCAAGATCGGCGACGGCAAGCCCGGCCCCATCGCGACCCGTCTGCGCGAACGCTATCTTGAAGCGGCGCGGCGAGACGCCATCTAGTCGGTTGCGGCGGCGACGAAACGTCGTCTAGGCTGAAGGCGGCCGGACACAACCGGCCCCCGCGTTCCTCCCCGGGCGTGGCGAACAATCAAGAACAGGACAAACCTGCCATGTCGCAAGACAAGCGTCAGAACCTTCAGGACACCTTCCTCAACTCGGTCCGCAAGACCAAGACCCCCCTGACCATCTTCCTGGTCAACGGGGTCAAGCTGCAAGGCATCGTGACCTGGTTCGACAACTTCTGTGTGCTGCTCCGCCGCGACGGTCAGGCCCAGCTGGTCTACAAGCACGCCATCTCCACCATCATGCCGTCCGCCCCCGTGCAGCTGTACGAACCGGACGCCGACGAAGATTGAGGCTGACAGCCGCGTCCGGGGGGACGGCGGCGAAAGCCGGAAAGACCCCTTGAGCAAACTCATCGACCATTCCGTCCCTCTGATCCGGGCGGTCGTCCTCCATCCCGATTTCGGCGAGCGGTCCTCCCGCTCGGCCGCCGACCGTCTCGAGGAGGCGGCCGGGCTCGCGCGCGCGCTCGATCTCGATGTCGCGGCCGAAGAGGTCGTGCGGCTGAGGAAGACCACCCCCGCCACCCTGTTCGGCACGGGCAAGGTCGAGGAACTGGCCGCCCTGATCCGCGCCGCCGAGGCCGAGGCCGCCATCATCGACGACACCCTGACCCCGGTCCAGCAGCGCAATCTGGAAAAGGCCTGGGACTGCAAGGTCATCGACCGCACCGGCCTGATCCTGGAGATCTTCGGCCGCCGCGCCCGTACCAAGGAGGGCCGGCTCCAGGTCGAGTTGGCCCGCCTCGACTACGAACGCTCGCGCCTCGTCCGCACCTGGACCCACCTGGAGCGCCAGCGCGGCGGCACCGGCTCCACCGGCGGCCCCGGCGAGACCCAGATCGAGCTCGACCGCCGCCTGATCGCCGACCGCATCGTCAAGCTGAAGTCAGAGTTGGAGGAGGTCCGCCGCACGCGCGGCCTGCACAGGAAGCAACGGCAAAAGGCCCCGTTCCCGACGGTCGCCCTGGTCGGCTACACTAACGCCGGCAAGTCGACGCTGTTCAACCGGCTCACCGGTTCCGAGGTCCTGGCCAAGGACCTGCTGTTCGCCACCCTCGACACCACCCAGCGCACCATCCGCCTGCCTCAGGGTCGCCCGGCCATCATCGCCGACACCGTCGGCTTCATCTCCGACCTGCCCCACGAACTGGTCGAAAGCTTCCGCGCCACCCTGGAAGAGGTGGGCGAGGCCGACCTGATCCTGCACGTCCGCGACATCGCCAGCCCTGACACCGTCGCCCAGTCCCAGGACGTCGAGACGGTGCTGAAGCAGATCGATCAGCCCGAGGGCAAGGACCGTCGCGTGCTCGAGGTCTGGAACAAGATCGACCTTCTCGACCCCGAGGCCCGCGAGGCCGTCGAAGGCCAGGCCGCCCGCGCCAACACCGATGCGGTGGCCGTCTCCGCCTGGACCGGCGACGGCATCGAGCCCCTCCGCCACGCCATCGCCGACCGCATCGACGACGACCCGGAGACCGAACTCACGCTGGAACCCTCACAGGGCGAAGCGCTCGCCTGGCTCTACGAACACGGCCGCGTCACCGGCCGCGAGACGGACGGGGAGGGGCGGATGCGGCTGACCGTGCGGCTTGATCCGCAGGCGATGGGGCGGTTCGAGCAGAGGTTTGGAGCCTAACCCGTCTCCTCCCCGTCGCATCGCGATGGGGAGGTGGCTGCGAGCTCTTCGCGAGCAGACGGAGGGGGCGAGGTAACGGGGCCGACCTGGGCTGGCAGCCCCCACTCCCACGTCCGCGTCGCCCCCTCCACCACCCGCCAAGCGGCGGGCGGTCCCCCTCCCCATCGCCCAAGCGGGCGATGGGGAGGAGACGTCAGGCTTGCTCCGCCCCCTTCGCCGCGTCCCACAGCCGATCCATCTCGGCCAGGTCGCTCTGTTCCGGCGTGCGCCCGTCCTTGGCCAGCTCCGCCTCGATGAAGCCGAACCGCCGCACGAACTTGGCGTTGGCGCCACTCAGCGCATCCTCCGGCTCGACCCCCAGCTTGCGCGCCAGATTGGCCACCACGAACAGCAGGTCACCCATTTCCTCGCGGGCCTTGTCCAGGTCGCCCGCCGCGATCTCGGCCCTCAGCTCGGCGACCTCCTCGTCCAGCTTGTCGAAAACCTCGTCGGTCGAGGGCCAGTCGAACCCGACCCGCGCCGCCCGCTTGGTCAGCTTCGCCGCTCGGTGCAGCGCAGGCAGGCCCACGGGCACGTCGTCCAGCACCCCCGTCTGAGCCTTCGCCGCCCGCTCCGCCGCCTTGATGTCCTCCCAGCGCAGCTTCTGGGCGGGGCCCGAGATCTGCGCGTCCTCCTCGCCGAAGACGTGCGGATGCCGCCGGATCAGCTTGTCCGACATGGCCTCGGCCACGTCGTCGAAGGCGAACAGGCCCTGTTCCTCGGCCATGCGAGCGTGGAAGATGACCTGGAACAACAGGTCGCCCAGCTCGCCCTTCAGCTCGGCCATGTCGCCACGCTCGATGGCGTCGGCGACCTCATAGGCCTCCTCGATGGTATAGGGGGCGATGGTGGCGAAGGTCTGCTCCACGTCCCACGGACAGCCGCCGTCGGGGTCCCTGAGCCGGACCATGATGTCCTTCAGCCGGTCGATAGGCGTCATGCCCCATCTCCTTTCAGGGCTCCGTCACGGGCCTCGAGCGCCGCCCGGATCTCGGCGTGGCGTCCCCGGTCCAGCGGATAGCGGCGCAGCGCCAGGGCCGCGAGCAGCAGGCACAGGGCGGGCAGGCCGGCGAACATGATCTGTAGCCACATCAGCGCGAGCCCGGAGTTGTCGCCCCCCAGGGCCGGATCGAACCCTGCCATCCGCAGGCCCGCGAAGGTCAGGACGGAGACGGCATAGCCCAGCTTGGACGTGGCCGTCAGGATCGAGAACAGCAGGCCGGTCCGGTCCGCCCCGTCCTCCAGCCGCACCTGATCCCCTACGTCGGCCATCATGGCCCGCAGCAGCAGGTCGCCCGAGGCAAAGGCCAGTCCGACCAGCGCCACCATCGCCCCGGCCAGCAGCAGGTCGGCATAAGGGGCGGGCGCTCCGGTCAGGCCCTCCAGCGCCACCCGCGTGGGCCCGACCAGCATCGGGGCCAGGAAGGCCGCCAGAATCAGGGTGACGGCGAAATAGACGCAGGCCCAGATCAGGGCCGTATGCTTGCCCAGCCGAACCGCCAGCCAGCTCCAGGCCGGCGCGCCGAACAGGCCGAAGACGAAATAGACCAGCAGCAGGATCGAGGTCTCGGCCCGCTCGAACCCCCGCGCGGCCTCGAAGAAGTAGAAGAACAGCGCCCCGACCACGCCGCGCGCCACGCCCAGCGCCAGGTCCGCCCCCAGCAGCCGCTGGATCACCGGCTTCTTGAACAGGGCCAGATAGGCGAACCGGCTTTCGGCGGCGGCGGGCGGTCCCGGCGGCGGCTCGGGCGTGAAGGCGAAGGTCACGGCGAGGGCGATGGGCAGGGCGATGATGATGAACCACCCCTGCCACTGGACCGCCCGGGCATAGTCGCCCCAGCCCATGTTCTGGACCAGCACCGGCACCATCAGCACCGCCAGCACTCCGACGATGTTCGCCGTCTGCCACCATCCATAGATGCGCGAACGCTGGTTGTAGTCGGACGACAGGGCCGAGGCCCAGCTGACCTGCGACAGCAGACTGACCGAGAAGCCCAGCGACAGGACCACCAGCCAGAGAGTCAGATGGGCCGCGCCCGCGCCCGGCCGGGCCATGAACAGCATGCCGACGGCCAGCATCAGCACCGGCGCCGCCAGCCCCATCCACAGTCTGTAGCGGCCGAAGCGGCTGTTGGTCCGGTCGATGACCATGCCCAAGGCCGGATCGATGACGATGTCGGCCATGCGGATGACCAGAAAGACGAGGCCGACCACGGCCAGATCGACGCCCACATGGCTGGCGTAGAACTCCGGCAGGGTGACGTAGACCGGCAGGCCCAGCGCCGCATACGGCAGGCAGCTGGCCGCGAAGGCCGCCAGGGTGGCGTTGGATCGCCGGGCGGGCGCGGGAGGAGAAGCGTCGGTCATGCACGGTTCCGCAGGCGCCGGGACGAGTCGGCGAAGACCGCGACCATGCCAGTTTTGCTGACGGCGGAAGAGGGGCCTTGCTTGCGCCGCGACGGTCAGGCTTCCTGCGGTCATGCGGTTGGGGATGCTGGCGATCATCGTGGCAACGATCCTGGTCTGGCTGACGCCGGGCCAAGCGGACGCTCAGGGTGCCTGGACTCCCCAGTGCGATGTCCATGAACAGGCCTGGGCAGGCGCGAGCCTGGCCAACGCCGTCTCCGTCTACACGCTGGAATGGGCCCCCTTCGCCGGACCCGAATGGGGCTGGGTCACCTATGTGCCCTTGCTTCAGAAGGAACTGGGCACCGACTGCCAGGCCGGTTCGCCCGACTTCGCCGAAGCCCTGTCCCGGTTCCAGGCGCGTTACGCCCTGCCCGCGACAGGCGTGTTCGACCCCGCGACGTTCGAGGTGCTGCGCGGCGTGCTCCAGGAGCGTCGGCCTTTCATCATGGCGCGCCTGCGCGACGAATGCCCCAACCCGCCGCCGCTGCGTCTGTTGGGCTATCTGGTCGAGGAGGAGGAACACGCCGACCGCCTGACGCGGCTGCTCCGTCGCGACGTGCTGGACGCCTATCGCCGCATGGTCGCCGCCGCCCGCGCCGAGGTGCCGGAGATCAACGCCGATCGCGAACTGCTGCAGATCTTCTCCGGCTTCCGCGATCCGGAGGCCGACGCCGCCCGCTGCGCCGCTCAGGGCAACTGCGACGGCCTGCGCCGCGCCGTCTGCTCCGCCCATCGCACCGGCACGGCCGTCGATCTGTATGTCGGCCAGCTGTTCGACATGGGCGTCGACAACACCAACCCCGACAGCCGGCTGCACATGACCCAGGGCGCGACCTATCGCTGGCTGGTGAAGAATGCCGGTCGTTTCGGCTTCGTGCCCTACCTTTACGAGCCGTGGCACTGGGAGTGGGTCGATCCGAACGGTCAGACCCTGATCTCGGAGTGATCCGGTCCCTCACCGAGGGCGAAGGGAGACTGGTCCAGTCCGAGTTCGGTCTGGCCATCCGGCTGGAAGAAGTTCGGCTGGCGGCCATGCCCTGGCCTCTCGTTCGCGCCTTCGTGCCCGGACGGGCATTCGACCTCAGCTGGATCTGCTGGCCGGGGAAGGGGTTGCCCGACGATTTCGCCGCCGCGCCGCTGTCGTTCCAAGCCGTCCTGATCCACGAGATGGTCCACGTCTGGCAGGCGCAGAGCGGCATCAATCTCCTGACCGGCAAGCTCCGCGCCGGGGACGGCCCGCGCGCCTATGCCTACCCGGACGCGCCCTGCGGGTGGGAGGCGCTCAACATCGAGCAGCAGGCCATGACGGTCGAGCACCGCTTCCGCGCCCGGCGAGGGCAGAGGGTTCCGCAGGCGCACAGATATTTCGCCGCCGTCTGCCCGATCGACGCGTCGAAAGCGGCTTGAGGCCCTTGCATCCCGCAGGCCGCTCGCTACATCTGCTACCGCAGTCGTTGCAGAACGATAACCCTCAGGAGCGATCCATGACCAAGGTGCTGGTTCTCTATCATTCGACCTACGGCCACATCGAGCAGATGGCCTATGCCGTCGCCGAAGGTGCCCGCGCGGTCGAGGGCGTCGAGGTCGACGTCAAGCGCGTCGTAGAGACCGTGCCGGAAGAGCTGGCGAAACAGTCGCACTACAAGCTCGACCAAGCCGCCCCGATCGCCAGCGTCAACGAGCTGGAGCACTACGACGCCATCATCGTCGGCGCCGGCACCCGTTTCGGCACCGCCGCGGCCCAGATGCGCAACTTCTGGGACCAGACCGGCGGCGTCTGGTTCCAGGGCAAGCTGGTCGGCAAGGTGGGCGGGGCCTTCACCTCGTCAGCGACCCAGCACGGCGGCAATGAGACGACGTTGATCGGCCTGATCCAGACCCTGCTGCACCACGGCATGGTGGTCGCGGGCCTGCCCTATGCCTTCCAGGGCCAGATGACGCTGGAGGAGATCTCGGGCGGTTCGCCCTATGGCGCCACGACCATCACCGGCGGCGACGGCTCGCGCCAGCCCAGCGCCAATGAACTGGCCGGCGCCCGTCACCAAGGCGAATACGTGGCCCAGCTGGCGAAGAAGCTGAAGGCCTGACGGTTGCGAGGGGCGGCGGTTCGACCGCCGCCCTGCGTGCCTACTTCCTCTTCAGCACCGCATCCAGTGCCACCGATCCCGGCCCGGCGAAGAAGATGTAGAGGAAGACCCAGCAGTACAGCGCCGCCAGCTCGCCGCCGTTCACCAGCGGATAGAGGCCGCCCGTCAGGGCGTGGAACTGGAAGTAGGCCACCGCCATCATGCCGGACATCAGGAAGGCGACCGGCCGGGTGAACAGGCCCAGGATCAGCAGGACGCCGCCGACCAGCTCCAGCACCCCGCCGATGCCGATCTGGCTCATCAGCTCGAACGGCCCTCGCGCCGGTGCCGGAAAGCTGAAGACCTTTTGGGTTCCGTGTTGCAGGAACATCAGGCCAGAGATGATCCGGAGACCCGACAAGGTCAGCGGACGATGACGCTCAAAGGACTCGAACATGACTTCCCCCTTGTTGAGCGGAGAGCCTGCGACGACGACGCTTCCAGATCAAGCGCGACGGCTCAGGCCGCCTCGGCCACGTCCACCAGGGCCTGGATGGCGACGTAGTCCGTCTTGCCTGTGCCCAGAACCGGCAGTTCGCGCACCTTGACGATCTTCTTGGGCACGGCCAGCTCGGGCGCGCCGTGCTGGCGGGCCCATTCGGCGATTCGGCCGACATCGGCGTCAGCGCGCTCGGTCACGAGGACCAGCTTCTCGCCCTTCCTGGCGTCCGCGATCGAGATGACGGCGTGGCGCGCGTCCGGCCAGACGGCGCTGACCAGGCCCTCCACCGCGCTGAGGGACACCATCTCGCCGCCGATCTTGGCGAACCGCTTCACCCGGCCGAGGATTGAGATATAGCCCTCGGGGTCCAGGTCGACGATGTCGCCGGTGTCGTGCCAGCCGCCGTCCAGCGGCTCGATCTTCGTCGGGTCCTCGGGCGACATATAGCCCCGCATGACGTTGGGTCCCCGCAGATACAGGCGCTTGCCCTCGGCGATGCCGTCGACGGCCTCCAGCCGCGCTTCCATGCCGGGCAGCAGCTGACCGACGGTCCCAGGGCGATTGCGGTCCGGGTGGTTGACCGCCACGACCGGCGCGGCCTCGGTCGCGCCATACCCCTCCAGCAGCTTCACGCCGCCGAACTTGGTGTTGAACAGATGATGGGTCTCGTCGCGCACGCGCTCGGCCCCGGCAACGACGAACTGCACCGTGCGGAAGTCGTCGGGGGCCGCGACCCGGGCCCACTGGTTCAGGAAGGTGTCGGTGGCGAACAGGATCGAGGTGTTCACCTCGGCCAGCAGGGCGACGATCTGCTTGCCATGCAGGGGCGAGGGATACTGGAACGCCTTCAGCCCGTTCAGCAGCGGCAGGACGACCCCGCCGGTCAGGCCGAAGCAGTGGAAGGTCGGCAGGGGATTGAACATCACCCAGTTCGGGTCGAGCGGAATGTGGGTCGCCACCTGACGCGCATTGGCCACCAGGTTCTTCTGGCTCAGTTGCACCCCCTTGGGCGCGCCGAAGCTGCCGGAGGTGAACAGCACCACGCCCGGGTCGTCGGGCCGTGTCTTGACCCGGAACCGCCCCGGCATCAGCCCCGCCATCAGGCCGAACAGCTTGTCCTGGATGCCGATCGTGGCGCGGATGTCGTCCAGCCAGACGATCTCCGCGTGCTGGGCCAGTTCAGCGATCAGGTCCTCGATCTTGGCCTGTTCGACGAAGCGGCGGGCGCACAGGATGCGCTTGACCCCGGCCGCCTGGATCGCCGCCTTCAGGTTCCGCTCGCCCGAGGTGAAGTTCAGCATCACCGGCACCCGCCCGAAGGCGTGCAGACCAAAGAAGGTCACCACTACGCCCATGGATGACGGTAGAAGGATCCCGACGCGCTCAGCAGGCTGGGTCATCGCCGCGATCTTGCGCCCCAGAACGAAGGCGGCGCGGATCAGGCCGGTATAGGTCAGGGGCTTCCTGTCCTGATCCTCGACGATCTCCTTGTCGCCGAACCTGGCGCGCGCCGCGATCAGGGCGTCGAAGAGCGATTCTTCTCCCGCCGAGGGGTCAAGACCAGGCCGAAACAATACGCGTCTCCTCCGGGAGGCATTGAACCGCCCCCTCGCTGTCAGGGGCGGCAACCTAGTTAAGCCTCGCCGCGATGAAAAGATGCGTTGCGTCGCGTGAACCGAAAGGCGTTGAAGCAGGCCGTGACTTGCCATCCGGAGACGGAAGGACGACATACCGGCTTCAGTCTCCGGAGCCCGGCCCTCCTCGATGGTCACCCTCATCGATACCCTGACCCGAACCCCGGCCGAACTGCGTCATCCGGAGAAGCAGAACCGGCCCGAAACAGCCGTCTTGCGCAAGCCAGACTGGCTGCGCGTCAAGGCACCGGGCTCGGGTCAGTACAACGCCACGCGCGAGATCGTCCGCTCCAAGGGACTGGTCACCGTCTGCGAGGAGGCGGCTTGTCCCAACATCGGCGAGTGCTGGAGCCAGAAGCACGCCACCCTGATGATCATGGGCGACACCTGCACGCGGGCCTGCGCCTTCTGCAACGTCAAGACGGGCCTGCCCCAGCCACTCGATCCGGAAGAACCCGCCAAGGTCGGGCTCGCTGTGGCGCAGCTGGGTCTGAACCACGTCGTCATCACCTCGGTGGATCGTGACGACGTGCATGACGGCGGCGCCGCCCACTTCGCCGAGGTGGTGCGCGAAATCCGCCGCCAGGCCCCGGCCACCACCATCGAGATCCTGACACCCGACTTCCTGCGCAAGGACGGCGCGGCCGAGGTCATGATCGACGCCCGTCCCGACGTCTTCAACCACAACCTGGAGACCGTGCCTCGGCTGTATCTGAAGATCCGCCCCGGCGCCCGCTACTTCCACTCCCTGCGGCTGCTGCAGCAGGTCAAGGAGCGCGACCCCAGCCAGTTCACCAAGTCCGGCATCATGGTCGGCCTGGGCGAGACCAAGGAGGAGGTCATGCAGGTCATGGACGACATGCGCTCCGCCGGCGTCGACTTCATCACCATAGGCCAGTACCTGCAGCCGACGCGCAAACACGCCGCCATCGATCGGTTCGTCACGCCGGAGGAGTTCAAGGCCTATGAGGCCATCGCCCGGGCCAAGGGGTTCCTGATGGTCTCGGCCTCGCCCCTGACACGGTCCTCGCACCACGCCGGCGACGATTTCGCCCGGCTGAAGGCCGCGCGGCTCGCCACAGGACGCTGACCTCCGCTTGGCCGTCCACCGCGTCACCCGCATCCTGCCCTATGCGCCGCATCAGCTCGCCGAGCTGGTGGCGGACGTCGAGGCCTATCCCCGCTTCGTGAAGTGGGTGAACGCCATGCGCGTCTGGAACCGACGTGAGGAAGCCCCGGGGGTCCGCCTGATGGACGCCGAGGCTGCGGTCGGCTTCTCCTTTCTGAAAGAGCGGTTCTCGACCTGGGTGCGCCATGACACGCATGCGCCGTCCGTCGAGGTCGGCCTGCTGCGCGGTCCGTTCCGGCACCTGAAGAACCGTTGGGACTTCAAGCCGGTGCCGGAGGGGACGCGGCTGGAGTTCGTCATCGACTTCGCCTTCAAGTCGCCCCTGCTGAACGCCGCGCTCCAGGCCAATTTCGACCGCGCCGTGTCCCTGCTGATCGCCAGTTTCGAGGCCGAGGCGAAACGGCGTTACGGCCCGCCGTCGTGACCGCCTTCGACTTCGACGCGACCGTCGTGGGGGCCGGGGCCGTGGGCCTCGCCTGCGGGCGGGCGCTGGCGAAGCGGGGTCTGACGGTCCTGGTGCTCGAGAGCGCCGAGCACATCGGCCAGGGCGTCTCCAGCCGCAACTCCGAGGTCATCCATGGGGGGCTCTACTATCCGACCGGATCACTGAAGGCTCGGCTGTGCGTCGAAGGTCGTCGCGCCCTTTACGCCTATCTGGATAGTCACAAGGTCGACCATCGCAAATGCGGCAAGCTGGTCGTGGCGACGGAGGAGGCCGAGGTCGAGCGGATCGAGGTCATCTTCAGGCAGGCCACAGCCAATGACGTCGAGGGGCTGGAGCATCTGACGGGAGCCCAGGCCCGAGCATTGGAGCCCGGCCTGAACGCCCACGCCGCCATCCTGTCGCCCGAGAGCGGCGTCTTCGCCAGTCACGACTACATGCTGGCCCTGCAGGGCGAGATCGAGGACGCGGGGGGCTCGGTCGTCGTGGCCACGCCGTTCGAGCGCGCTGAGCCTCTGCCAGGCGGCGGCTTCGGGATCGTGGCAGGCGGGGAGGGGGGCGCGGTTCTGACCACGCGCCTGCTGGTCACGGCGCCGGGGCTGGAGGCGCAAGACGTCGCGGCCCGGATCGAGGGCTTTCCCGCCGACCGGATGCCCGCCCGCCACCTCGGCAAGGGCATCTACTTCCGGCTGACCGGCAAGGCCCCGTTCGAACGGCTGATCTATCCGCCCCCGATCCCGGGCGCGCTCGGCACCCACTACCGCAAGGATCTGGGCGGCCAGGCCGTGTTCGGGCCGGACCTGACCTTCGTCGGGGTCGAGGACTATTCCGTTGACCCGGCCAAGGCTGAAGAGTTCGCCCGCTACATCCGCCGCTTCTGGCCAGCTTTGCCAGAAGGTGCGTTGACGCCAGACTACGCCGGCATCCGACCCAAGCTGCATGGGCCCGGTGAGCCCCAGCCCGACTTCCGGCTGGACGGCCCCGAGGTCCACGGCCTACCCGGCCTGGTCACCCTGTTCGGCATCGAGAGCCCTGGTCTGACCAGCTCTCTTGCGATCGGAGAGGCGGTCGCCGACAAGCTGGGCCATGACTGATCTCGACATCCGCGACGCCGTCCCGACCGATATCCCGGCGCTGCACGCGCTCATCGAGAGCGCCTATCGCGGCGAGACCTCGCGCGTCGGCTGGACGACCGAGGCCGATCTGCTGGACGGCCAGCGCACTGATCCGGAGGAACTGACCGAGATTATCGCCGCCGGGGACCAGGGCTTCCTGATCGCCTGTCGCGAAGGCGAGCCGCTGGCCTGCGTGAGACATCAACTGCTCGGTGAGGGCCTCGGCTATTTCGGCATGCTGTCGGTGGCGCCGACGCTTCAGTCCGCCGGCCTGGGTCGCCGCATGGTCGAGGCCGCCGAACGATTGCTGGTCCAGCGGCACGGCGTCCGCCGCGTGCGCATCCAGGTCTTCCCGCAGCGCGACACCCTGATCGCCTGGTACCAGCGCCTGGGTTACGACCTGACCGGCGAGACCGCGCCCTTTCCCTATGGCGATCAGCGGTTCGGCCTGCCCCGGCGCGCCGACCTTCATTTCGTCCTTCTCGAAAAGGCCCTGGCGTGACCGTCATCCGCACCGAGCGGCTGATCCTGCGCCACGCCCGTCGTGACGACGTCGAGGCCTTTCACAGCATCCTGTCCAACCCCGTCGCCATGCGCTGGTGGTCCTCCTTGCCTCACGCCTCGGTCGAGGAGACTCGGACCTGGGTCCAGGGGATGATGACCGGAAGCGTCGCGGGAGCGCCCGACTTCGTGATCGAGTGGCAGGGCCGGGTGATTGGCAAGGCCGGCTTCTTCAAGATGCCCGACCTCGGCTACATCCTGCATCCCGATGCCTGGGGGCAGGGCTTGGCCCGCGAGGCGGTCGGGGCTGCGATCGACCACGTCTTCGTCGAAGGGTTGACGGACATCGCGACTGCCGACGTCGACCCGGAGAACCCGGGGTCTATCCGGCTGCTGGAGCGGCTCGGCTTCACCCGAACGGGATCGGCCAAGCGCACTTGGAACATCGGCGGGGAGTGGAAGGACAGCCTGTATTTCGCCCTGACCCGCGCCGACTGGCTCAAAAACGCGTCGTGAGTTCCGTGAGCCACATCGGCGACGCCTGAACCAGCCAAGCCTCGATCGTCTTCTCGACCCCGAGCAGGATCAATAGGCCGATCAACACCATGAAGCCGCCCAGCAGATACTTTCCGATCGACCCTGCGGCCAGCATACGGCCTCGCAGCCTCGCCAGCGCCTGACGCGACATCAGCCCGATGGCCACCAGCGGCGTCGCCGCCCCGATGCCGAAGATCAGCATGGTCAGGGCGACCCGGCCCAGGTCCTGCCCTTGGGCGGCCAGCAGCGAGGCTGCCCCCAGGGTCGGTCCGACGCACGGCGCCCAGACCAGACCCATTAGAGCCCCTAGTCCCAGCTGGCCCCATGGCCCCCGACCGTCCAGCTTTCTCATGCCGCCGTCGGCCCAGGTGGACAGGGGTCCCCCCAGCGCCGACAGCCGTGCCTGAGCCGCGGGGATCAGTAGGAACAGGCCGACGACGACCAGCATCCCTCCACCGATCTTGCGGAACAGGTCGCCGTCCAGCCCGATCGAAAAGCCGATCGTGGCCACGAACAGGCCGACGATGGTGAAGCTGGCCGCTAGGCCCAGCCCGAGCGCCACCGGCCCCCAGCGCCCCTCGGACTGGGCACCACCCAGCACGATCGGCACAAGCGGCAGGACACAGGGACTGAGAATGGTCAGGACGCCGGCGATGAACGCCAGCAGGGGATTCAGATCGGTCGCCACGAGGTCAGCGGGCCGCCGTCGTCTGCAACAGGCGTTCGATCTCGAAGTAGGCGGTCACCCCGACATTGCGGCCTGTCTCTTCGCGTCCCCGGAACGCGATCAGCGTGCTCTGGCGTTGGGCCCCGAACCGACGCAGCGCATCCTTCTGACCGTCGAAATCGACCCGGAAGACGACCAGGTCGCTATAGGCGGGCTGGGCCGTCAGGCGCTCGATCACCGGCTCCTGCGCGCGGCAGGTCGGGCACCAGGGCGCATAGACGTCCACCAGAATCGGACGACCTGCGGCTTGGGCGGCCTCGAAGGCGGCGGTTGTGAAAGGGACGTGCTGAGCAAGGGCGGCGCCGGCCGAGGCGACGAGGGTCCCGGCCGCGACGGCCAGGGCGAGAAGGGTGCGACGAAGCATGAGCGAGTTCCGGTCAAGATGAGGAATGCCGGGTATTTCGGCCTCACCGCCGAATTCGTTACGCGCCGGTTGACCCTATCCGCCCGGCGCCACCGCCAGGAGGCCGAAGGTGATCCCGGCCCAAAGGACCGGCGACAGCAGCAGGGCCCAGCTCGTGCGCTCGCGCCGCATGGCGAAGGCGATCCAGGCGAGGATCGGGCCCAGCAGGGTCACGATCGGCAGTCCGAACGAGAACAGGATGAATGCATAGATCAGCGGGTTCGTGCCCGACGCCGCGACCATCACCGACATCGTAGACACGATGAAAGCGGGCAGTATGGCCAGCAGCGCCAACACGCTGCCCACGATCAGTCCGATCAGCAGAAGCCGACTGCGAGGGGATCCTGGCATCTTCACAGCATCGATCATGGGGCGATCAGACACCGGCGTTCGGTTAGCGGCAAGTCCTATGCGACAGGCCTTGAAATCACCGGCATGATCCTGCATAAGCCCGCGCTCGCTGGCGGCTCACCCCTTGGGCCGCCGCTTTTCGTTTTTCGCGTTGTCCGTTCCGCAGGGAACCCAGGCACCGCCGCACACTGAGATCGAGACGGACATGGCCGTTCCCAAGCGCAAAGTATCGCCCTCGCGTCGCAACATGCGCCGCGCCCACGACGCCCTCGGCACCAATCCCTACACCGAGGACAAGGACACCGGCGAGCTGCGCCGCTCGCACCACATCGACCTGAAGACCGGCACCTATCGCGGCCGCCAGGTCCTGACGCCCAAGGAAGACTAGGCTTCAGCCCGATCGGGACGATCACACGGCGCGCGGGTTTCTCGCGCGCCGTTTTCGTGCGTTCATGCCCTTTCACCGAGGGAGGGTCCGAAGATGCGTATGCTTGCCCTGAGTTCTTGTATGGTTCTGGCGCTCGCCGGCTGCCAGCAGACCGAAGCGCCTGCGAGTTCCGACGGGACCGATGCGGCGGCCCCGGCCGCGATGGCGACAGCGGAGGCCAATGTTTTGACTCCCGAAGGCCTTGGGCCTTTGCGAATCGGCATGATGGTTCCCCAACTTGCGACCGTCTGGGGCGGTCTGCGCGCACAGCCCACCGACGTCATGGCCTGCCAGATCGTGGAGTTCGCCGATGCGCCCGCCGGCGTGAAGGCCTTCATGAACGGCGGCGAGGTCCGTCACGTCATTCTGGATCGCTTCTCCACGCTGAAGACCGATCGCGGCTTCGGTCCCGGTGACGACGGCGCAGCCGTCAAGGCGGCTTACGGCGATGCGGCGACGGTAGCCCCGGCCAAATACGATCCCGCGCCCGCCGAGGAGATCACGATTTGGGCGAACGGCGATACTTCTGGTGCCTACATTGAGGACCTGACGGCGCGAGGCATTCGCTACAATGTCGGCGGCGACGGCAAGGTCTCGACGGTGATGGCAGGCGGTCCGACTATCCAGCTGGTCGAGGGCTGCGGTTGATCGCGACGGCCGCCTGAAGGTTGGCGTTTGGCGGGCGGCGGGCTAAACCCCGCCCGCCATCCTCCTCCATTCGCGAAGGCCCGAGAATGACCGACATCGCCGACATCGTCGCCCGCCAGATCCTGGACAGCCGGGGCAACCCCACGGTCGAGGTGGACGTGGTCCTCGATGACGGCAGCTTCGGCCGCGCCGCCGTGCCGTCCGGGGCGTCGACCGGCGCGCACGAGGCCGTCGAACTGCGCGACGCCGACCCGGTCATGTGGGGCGGCAAGGGGGTCCAGAACGCCGTCGATGCTGTCAACGGCGAGATTTTCGACGCCCTCAGCGGCATGGACGCCGAGGATCAACGTCGCATCGACGAGGCCCTGATCAATCTGGACGGCACCGAGAACAAGGGTCGCGTGGGGGCCAACGCCATCCTGGGCGTCTCGCTGGCGGTGGCCAAGGCCAGCGCCATCTCGTCCAGCCTGCCGCTGTTTCGATACGTCGGGGGTATCTCGGCGCGCGTGCTGCCGACCCCGATGATGAACATCATCAACGGCGGGGCCCATGCCGACAATCCAATCGACATCCAGGAGTTCATGATCCTGCCGACCGGAGCGGAGACCTTCGCCGAGGGCCTGCGCATGGGGGCCGAGATCTTCCACGCTCTGAAAAAGCAATTGAAGGACGCCGGCCACAATACCAACGTCGGCGACGAAGGCGGATTCGCGCCCAATCTGGCCTCGGCCGAGGAGGCTCTGGCCTTCATCACCAAGGCGGGGCAGGCGGCGGGCTATCTGGCGGGCGAGGACTTCCATCTGGCGCTGGACGTGGCCGCGACCGAATTCTTCAAAGACGGGGCCTATCAGATGACCGGCGAGGGCAAGACCTTCGGCGCCGACGGCATGGTCGCCTATCTGGCGGACCTGTGTGAACGCTTCCCCATCGTCTCGATCGAGGACGGCTGTTCGGAGGACGACTTCGAGGGCTGGAAGCATTTGACCGAGGTGCTGGGCGACCGCATCCAGATCGTCGGCGACGACCTGTTCGTCACCAATCCGGCGCGTCTCGCCGCCGGCATCGGCGAAGGCCTGGCCAACTCCATCCTGGTCAAGGTCAACCAGATCGGCACCCTGTCCGAGACGCTGGACGCCGTCGATATGGCGCACCGCGCCGGCTATACTGCCGTCATGAGCCACCGCTCGGGCGAGACTGAAGATTCGACGATTGCCGACCTGGCCGTCGCCACCAACTGCGGGCAGATCAAGACCGGCTCGCTGGCCCGCTCGGACCGCACGGCGAAATACAACCAGCTGCTGCGCATCGAGGAACTGCTGGGCGACCAGGCCAGCTACTACGGCGACGGAATGCTGCTGAAATAGGGGTCGCGGCTACCTTTCCTTAGGCATTTCCGGTCACCTGTTGGTGACTGTGTTCCGCGCTCAGAAGGAGCGTTCGAAGTGCCCGAACGGATGAAGCCCTACTCCCTGTCCGCCGTCCTTTTCCTGATGGTCGTCTATCTGGGCGTCCAGGCCCTGACGGGCGAACGGGGCCTGCTGTCCGGCAGCGCCCGCGAGATCAGGCTGGATCAGCGTGAGGTCGAACTCGCGGCTCTGAGCGAGCAGCGCGCGGACTTCGAGGTTCGCGTCCGCTATCTCAAGTCAGACAGTCTGTCGCGCGACCTTCTGGAGGAGCGCGCTCGTGCCGTGCTCGGCTTTTCGGACCCTCGCGACTATGTCCTGCGCGTCTCCGCCCCCGCGGCTTCGCCCCCCGTCGCCGCGCGGTCCTGAACTCTTGTTACAGTCCGGTCCGCGTGCTTTGCCTTTCGGGAATGAAGGCTGCTACAGCCCCATTCCGTAACGACAAGAAGCCTTCGGCGGGCGCGTTTCGCCAGGGGCTCAGCCCGGAGACGCCGGATGGCGAGAGCCGCCCAGAAGACCTCGAGTTCCAATCCGTCGGGGAAACTCCCCAACGCCCCGACCGCGACCAAGGACGAGTTGCTCGCCTACTATCGCGAGATGGTCCTGATCCGTCGCTTCGAGGAGCGGGCGGGACAGCTCTACGGCATGGGCCTGATCGGCGGATTCTGCCATCTGTACATCGGTCAGGAAGCCGTTGCGGTCGGGGTCCAGGCCAGCATCAAACAGGGCCACGACAAGATCATCACCGGCTACCGCGACCACGGCCATATGCTGGCAGCCGGCATGGACCCCAAGGAAGTCATGGCCGAGTTGACCGGCCGGGCAGGGGGCTCGTCCAAGGGCAAGGGCGGGTCGATGCACATGTTCGACGTCCCGACTGGCTTTTACGGCGGACACGGCATCGTCGGCGCCCAGGTGGCGCTCGGCACTGGACTGGCCTTCGCGGGGAAATACCGGGGCGACGATTCGGTCGCCTTCATCTATTTCGGCGACGGCGCGGCCAACCAGGGTCAGGTCTACGAGAGCTTCAACATGGCCCAGCTTTGGAAGCTGCCGGCCATCTACATCATAGAGAACAACCAGTACGCCATGGGCACGAGCATCGAACGCTCATCGTCCACGACCGAGCTGTCCCAGCGCGGCGCCAGCTTCGGTATCCCCGGCGAGACGGTGGATGGCATGGATGTGCTTGCGGTCAAGGAGGCCGTCGAGCGCGCTGTGAAACGCGCCCGCGAGGGCGGCGGGCCCTTCATCCTGGAGGTGAAAACCTACCGCTATCGTGGTCACTCGATGTCGGATCCGGCCAAGTACCGCACCAAGGAAGAGGTCGACGAGGTCAAGAAGACCCGCGATCCGATTGAACACATCCGTGCCCTGCTGGACGCCGCCAAGGCCACCGAGGACGAGATCAAGGCCATCGACAACGAGATCAAGGCGATCGTCGCCGAGGCGGTCCAGTTCGCCCAGGAAAGCCCGGAACCCGATCCAAGCGAGCTGTATACCGACGTCTATGTGGAGAACGCCCCGGTGGAGACCGCCCAGTGACCGACATCCTCATGCCGGCGCTGTCGCCCACCATGGAAGAGGGCACCTTGACCAAATGGCACGTCAAGGCAGGCGACGTAGTCAAGGCGGGCGACGTGATCGCCGAGATCGAGACCGACAAGGCGACCATGGAGGTCGAGGCCGTCGACGAGGGCGAGATCGCGGAAATCCTCGTCGCTGAAGGCTCCGAGAATGTGAAGGTCAACGCCATCATCGCGCGTCTGGCCGGCGATGACGCGGGCACGACGCCCGCCCAGAAAGCCGCGTCTGCCCCCACCCCGGTCGCGAGGCCCGAGGCAGCCGAAGCCAAGTCCGGCGACCCCGAAAAGGCCCCGCCGCAAACGCCGACGCCGAAGGTCGCGTTGCGCGATCCCGAGATCCCTGAGGGCACGGCGATGGTGAAGACCACCATCCGCGACGCCCTGCGCGACGCCATGGCCGAAGAGATGCGCCGCGACGAGGCCGTCTTCCTGATTGGCGAAGAGGTCGCCCAGTACCAGGGCGCTTACAAGGTCAGCCGCGAACTGCTGCAGGAGTTCGGCGACCGCCGCGTGGTCGACACCCCCATCACCGAGCATGGCTTCGCAGGCCTCGGTGTCGGCGCGGCCATGGCGGGGCTGAAGCCCATCGTCGAGTTCATGACGTGGAACTTCGGCATGCAGGCGATCGACCATATCATCAACTCGGCCGCCAAGACGCTCTACATGTCCGGCGGCCAGATTCGCGCGCCGATCGTGTTCCGGGGCCCCAATGGCGCGGCCAGCCGCGTGGCGGCCCAGCACAGCCAGGACTATTCCAGCTGGTACGCCAACGTACCCGGCCTGAAGGTCGTCGCTCCCTATGACGCGGCTGACGCCAAGGGCCTGCTGAAAGCCGCGATCCGCGACCCGAACCCCGTCGTGTTCCTCGAGCACGAGATGATGTACGGCTTGGAGTTCGACGTGCCGGAAGGCGACCATGTCGTGCCGATCGGCAAGGCCAAGGTGCGCCGCGTGGGCACCGACGTCACCATCACCGCCCACAGCCGCATGGTCGGCTTCGCGCTTCAGGCCGCAGACCAGCTGGAGGCCGAGGGCATTTCCTGCGAGGTCGTCGACCTGCGGACGCTGCGCCCGCTCGATCATGAGACCATCGTCGAGAGCGTCAAGAAGACCAGCCGCCTGGTCTCGGCCGAGGAAGGCTGGGGTCCGATGGGCGTAGGTGCCGAGGTCGTGGCCCGAGTGATCGAACACGCCTTCGACTATCTCGACGCGCCGCCTCTGCGCGTGCATCAGGAAGACGTGCCGCTGCCTTATGCGGCCAATCTGGAAGTCCTGTCCCTGCCGGGGACGGACAAGATCATCAAGGCTGTGAAGGCGGTGCTCGCATGACCGAATCTCCGAATAGAACCGCGATCCAGGTGCCCGACAGCGTCACCGCGGACGACCGGGCCATCGAACTGGTCCGGCTGTGGTGGTCCAACGACGAGCCGGTCATGGCCATCAAGCCCGCCTTCGACGACCCCAAGGCCTATGGCCACATGCTGGCCATCGCCGCCCGCAACGTCGCCCACGTCTATAACCAGGCCAAGGGGCTGGACGAGGCCGAGACCTACAAGCTGGTGCTCGCCGGCCTGAACGAGGGCCTGGCCAAGGCCGCCGGGAGCAAGCCCGCGAGCCCGCAATGACAGACATCCTGATGCCCGCCCTGTCGCCCACGATGGAAGAGGGCGTCCTGGCCAAATGGCACGTCAAGGTCGGCGACACGGTCAAGGCGGGCGACGTCATCGCCGAGATCGAGACCGACAAGGCGACCATGGAGGTCGAAGCCGTCGACGAGGGCGAGATCACGGATATCCTCGTCGCCGAGGGCTCCGAGAATGTGAAGGTCAACACGCCGATCGCGCGTCTGGCGGGAGAGGGCGGCACGGCCGCGCCGGCACCGAAGGCTGCGGAACCGGCCAAGGCCGACGCGCCCCAACCCGCCCCGGCGGGACACGAGAGTGGAGAAGCGGTGGCCACGCCTCAGGGCGTGAAGCCCGCCCAGGCCGTTCTGCCGGCGAGTCCGGCCGGGCCCAAGGGCGGCAACCGCGTATTCGCCTCGCCCCTGGCGCGCCGCCTCGCGCGCGAGGCCGGGTTGGACCTGGCGTCCCTGAAGGGCAGCGGGCCTCGCGGTCGTATCGTTCGGGCCGATATCGAGGCCGCCGACAAGGGCGGTGTACCGGCCAAGGCTCCGGCCGCGGCGGCTGCGCCTGCCGCCGAGCCGCGCAAGGTCCAGTCCCTGGCCCAGATGGGCATTCCCGACGGCAGCTACGACCTGGTTCCGCTCGACGGCATGCGCAAGGCCATCGCGCGGCGCATGACCGACAGCTTCCGCGACGTGCCGCACTTCCCCCTCACCATCGACTGCGAGATCGACGGCCTGATGGCGGTGCGGGCGAAGGTCAACGCCATGCTGGAGCCGCAGGGCATCAAGGTCTCGGTCAACGACTTCGTCATCAAGGCCGCCGCCCTGGCCCTGAAAGCTGTGCCGGAAGCCAACGCCAGCTATTCGCCCGAAGGCCTGGCGATGCATCACCATGCCGACGTGGCCATGGCCGTGGCCATCGAGGGCGGCCTGATCACCCCGATCATCCGCAAGGCCGAGCTGAAATCCCTGTCGCAGATCGCCACCGAGGCCAAGGATCTGGCCAAGCGCGCCCGCGACAAGAAGCTGAAGCCCGAGGAATTCCAGGGCGGCACCTTCAGCGTCTCGAACCTGGGCATGTTCGGCATCAAGAGCTTCGCCTCGATCCTGAACGAGCCGCAGGGCGCGATCATGAGCGTGGGCGCGGGCGAGCAGCGGCCTGTGGTCAAGAATGGCCAGTTGGCCGTGGCGACGGTCATGACCGTGACCCTGACCTGCGATCACCGTGTGGTGGACGGCGCGACCGGCGCGCGCTTCCTCCAGGCGTTCAAGCCCCTGATCGAAGACCCCGTCGCCATGCTGGCCTGAGGCGAGGCCGGTGGCGACGGTCTTCGACTTCACCGCGACCGGCATCGACGGGACCCCGATCCCGCTGGAGCGGTTTCGCGGCCAGGCCCTGCTGATCGTCAACACCGCCTCGCGCTGCGGCTACACCGGCCAGTACGCCGGGCTTGAGGCGCTGCACGAGAAGTACGCCGACAAGCCGTTTCAGGTCCTGGGCTTTCCCTGCAATCAGTTCGGCAACCAGGAACCGGGCAAGGCCGCCGAGGTCGCGGCCTTCTGCGCCTCGACCTATGGCGTGAAGTTCCCCTTGTTCGACAAGATCGACGTCAACGGACCGAACCGCCACTCCCTGTACGCCTGGCTGACCGAGCAGAAACGCGGCTTCCTCGGCAGCCGCGACATCAAATGGAACTTCACCAAATTCCTGACGGACCGCGACGGGCGGGTCGTATCGCGTCACGCGCCGCAGGTCGAACCGGCTACGCTTGAACCCGTGATCGAACGGCTGTTCTGATGCCCCGGGTCTGAAGCGGGTCCGGGGGAGGGCGCGTGACAATCGAGCGGTTCGGCGACTGTCCCGCCTGCGACCTGCCCCTGATGGGGCGCTACTGCCACGGCTGTGGTCAGGACACGCGGATTCGGCCGCGTCCGATCCGCGAACTGGTCGATGAAGCCATCTCCGAGGTCAGCCTGGTCGATGGCCCCATTGCCCGTACCGTCGCCGCTCTGGCCGTCCGGCCCGCCCGGCTACTCGACGCGTATCGACGCGGGGCCAGCTCGCTCTACGTCACGCCGCTAAAGCTTTTCGTGGCCGTCACCGCCCTGTTCCTGGCGACCATGAACCTGACCGGGACGACCCTCTATCAGTACACCTGGAAGGTGAACACCCCGGGCCAACCCCTCCGCGCGACCTATGACCGCGAGACCTATGAGGTTCATATCGAAGGAGCCACCGAGCGGGATCGCTGGCTTCAGCCGCACGTCGACGTCGCGATCGATCCCGAGGTCACCGCCGCCCTGAGCGCCGCCGCCGCCGCCGCGCAGGACGCGGAGGAGCGCGAGGCCATGCGCTACGAGATCGTCTCGAACGACGAGGAGCGCCGCATGACGGAGCGCCTCTCCGCCTGGCTGCCCAATGTACTGTGGCTGCTGATGCCTCTGTACGCCCTGGGTCTGATCCCTCTGTTCGGCCGCCGTCGGCTGTTCGTCGAGCATCTGATCTTCGCCATGTGGGCGCACGAGGTCGCCTTCCTGCTGGCCATGGGCATGGCCGCGCTGAACGCGCGCGGCGCCAACCTGAACGGGGGGCTGCTGGCCGTTCCCTACCTGGTCTATTTCACCCTGGCCGCGTCCAGCTACTACGACATGGCCTGGGGGCAGGCCCTTTGGCGGGGGATCGCCCATATGGTCTTCTATGTTTGCCTGGTCCTGCTGCCCACCGCCTTCGCCATCTATGCGACCGTCATGGACTGGCAGGCGTTCTGGGTCTGGATGCAGTTCTGACGGCGGCGGTCACGGCTGGTTACCGGATGCGCCCCCGGACTTTGCGGCAGAGGAGGGGGCGGCTAGAAGCGCCGGACGGACTGCGCAACGGAGGCCCTGAATGGCCGATTCCTTCGACCTCATCGTCATCGGCTCGGGCCCCGGCGGCTATGTCGCCGCCATCCGCGCCAGCCAGCTGGGCCAGAAGGTCGCCATCGTGGAGCGCGAGCTGCTGGGCGGCATCTGTCTGAACTGGGGCTGCATCCCCACCAAGGCCCTGCTCAAGTCCGGCGAGAAGTACGAGAGCCTGAGCCATCTCAAGGACTACGGCCTGTCGGCGGAGAAGGTCGGCTTCGACTTCGAGGCGATCATCGCCCGGTCGCGCGGCGTCGCCAAACAGCTTAACGCCGGTGTCGGCTTCCTGATGAAGAAGAACAAGATCGAGGTGATCGAGGGCACGGCGTCGCTTCAGAAGGGGCAGGGGGCTCCGAAGGTTGTCGTGGCGCTGAAAGCAGGCGGCTCTCGCACGGTCGAGGCCAAGGCGGTCATGCTCGCCGTCGGCGCACGGGCCCGCGCCCTGCCGCAGATCGGGCTCGAGGCGGACGGTGATCGCGTCTGGGCCTATCGCGAAGCCATGGCCCCCAAGTTCCTGCCCAAATCCATTGTCGTGATCGGCTCGGGCGCCATCGGCATCGAGTTCGGCAGCTTCTATCGCGCGCTCGGCGTCGAGGTGACGATCGTCGAGGCCTTGCCGCGTATTCTTCCCGTAGAAGATGAGGAAGTATCTACCGTCGCCCGGAAATCGTTTGAAAAAAGGGGCTTTAAGTTCCGCGTCGGAGCGAAGGTCACCAAGGTCGCCAAGAGCGGCAAGGGCGTCCAGGTCACGATCGAGGCCGACGGCAAGACCGAGACGCTGGAGGCCGAGGTCTGCATCTCGGCCGTGGGCATCACGGCCAACACCGACGGCATCGGCCTGGAGGATCTGGGCGTCGAGATGAACCGGGGCCACATCAAGATCGACGGCCACTGCCAGACCAATGTGAAGGGGCTCTATGCCATCGGCGACTGCGCCGGCGCGCCCTGGCTGGCGCACAAGGCCAGCCACGAAGGCATCCACGCCGCCGAGCACATCGCCGGATTCAAGACGCCGCACCTGAACAGCCCGATCGCCGGCTGCACCTATTCCCAGCCGCAGATCGCCTCGGTCGGCCTGACCGAGCAGGGGGCCAAGGACGCCGGCCGCGAGGTCAAGGTCGGGCGCTTCCCCTTTAGGGTTAACGGCAAGGCGATCGCCTCGGGCGACATCGACGGCTTCGTCAAGACCATCTTCGACGCGAAGACCGGGGCCCTGATCGGGGCCCACATGATCGGTCACGAGGTCACCGAGATGATCCAGGGCTATGTGACCGCCATCACCATGGAAGCGACCGAGGAGGAGATGCACGGCATCGTCTATCCGCACCCGACCATGTCAGAGGCCATGCACGAGGCGGCGCTCGACGCCTATGGTCGGATGATCCACCTGTAGGGTCAGCGCTTCTTGCCGAGCTCGGCGGCGATGTCCTTGACCATGCGGCCGGCCTTCCTGTGGGCGGCGGTGATCTGCTCGCGCGTGACGCCCCAACGCTTCATCCAGTACTCGACCGCCTGACGCTCGGAGAGGTCGAGGCGGTCCTTGTCGATGAAGCCGCGCTTGTCCTTGAGGCCGGCCATGGGGGCGTCTCCGTTTATCGCCTAAGATATATTATGCGAAATAAGCAGCAGTATCAGAGTGGCAGGACGGCACGCCAGCCGTCATGCGCCACCTCGACGTTCGCAGGAACCAATGCCTCCAAGGCTCTGTAATCCAGATCGATATGGAGATTCGTCAGCACAGCCTTCCGGGCGTTCACCGCCGCGATCCACGCCAGAGCCTGATCGACGTTGGCGTGGGTGCCGTGCGCCGTCCAGCGCAGCGCGTCGACGATCCAGAGCTCGCAGCCGCGGACCGCGTCGAGTGCCTCAGGCGTCAAGTCGGACACATCGCTGGAATACGCCACCGGACCCAGCCGATAGCCGACCGACCGGATCGGCCCGTGCGCCTGATCGAACGTCGTTACCGGGATCGGTCCGCCAGGCCCGTCGATCCGCCAGGCCACCCCGTCCACCGGCAAATCAAGGGCTTCGACGATCGCCGGATAGCCCTCCTTGGACTCGAAGATATAGTCGAAGCGACCGGTCAGCGCCGCGCGCGTTGGCCCGTCCATCCAGGCTGGAACCCGCTTCCTGCGCCTCAGGGCGAAGACGCGCAGGTCATCGACGCCGTGGGTCTGGTCCGCATGGTCGTGGGTGTAGAGCACCGCGTCGATCTGGGTGACCTGGGCGGCCAGCATCTGTTCGCGCAGGTCCGGAGACGTGTCGATCAGCACCGTGGTCTCGCCGTCCTGATCATGCCGTCGCGCCAGCATGGAGCAGCGGGTGCGCCGGTTGCGCGGCTCGGCCGGATCACACGCTCCCCAGTCGCCGTCCCCGCGAGGCACGCCGCCGGACGAGCCGCTGCCCAGGATGATGATTTCCAGCTCTCCGCTCATCGATCCGCCGGTCTCGGAACTCGGTCGAACAGACCGAAGAAAGCGTCCGTCGTCCGTGCGTCGGCCTCCTCCCGCGACCAACCACGGATATCCGCGAGCGCCTGCAGAACATGGCCGATATAGGCCGGCTCGTTTCGACGCCCGCGATGCGGCACCGGAGCCAGATAGGGACAGTCGGTCTCGACGATGATCCGGTCGGCGGGCATCGTGCGGACGACCGCGCGGACGTCCTCGGCCGCCTTGAACGTCGCGATGCCGGATACCGAGAACCAGGCTCCCATTTCACAAGCGGAGTCAGCGAGTTGCTGACCGCTGGTGTAACAGTGCATCAGGAACCGGAACGCCCCGTCGGCCTGTTCTTCCTTGAGGATCGCCGCCATCCGGTCGTCCGCCTCGCGGGTGTGGACCACCAGCGGCAGACCCGTCGACCGGGCGGCCGCGCAATGGGCACGAAACACCGTCTCCTGCTGATCCCGAGGGCTGAGGTCGTAGTGAAAATCAAGCCCGCATTCGCCGATGCCCACCACACGGGGCCGCCGGGCCAGATCCGCCAACTGCCCGGCCGTCACGTCCAGATGATCCTTGGCCTCGTGCGGATGAACCCCGACCGTGCACCAGATGTCCGGATGAGCCATGGCCAGGCCGTGTGTGGCCTCGAAGGTCGAGAGCTTGTCGGAAATCTCGACCATCACCGCCACGCCGGCGTCGCGCGCGCGCTGAATGACGTCGTTCCGGTCCGCATCGAACTGTGGCGCGTGCAGATTGACGTGGCTGTCGATCAGCATCAGGCGGCTATGGCCTTGGTGCGGCCGAGGTCGGCGAGCGCCGCCGCCAGCAGGTCGGCGCGATCCAGATTCACCCCCGCGGCCCGATCCGGCAGGTCGCTGAACCGCCCCCACAGTTCGGCCCAGACCTGCCCCCTGCCCCCGGCATCCAGCGCCCGGTCGCGTACGGCAGCCGACAGTCGATCCATCAGGGCCTCGAACCGTGCCTGTCCCTCGGCCCCGCGAAACCCGTCCGCGACGGACAGGGCCTCGGCCGAGTCGATCGGCCCGCCCTCGACCCAGCGTCGCGCCAGTTCGTCCAGGGTCAGGCTGGTGGCCGTGGCCAGCGCCAGGGCCGCGCCGGGCGATCCGTGCGCCATCCCAGCGATCCGCGCGGCCTCCTCGGCCGAGAGCCCTGTATGTCGCTCCACCAGATCGGTGAGGGCCGGTTGAGACAGCGCCGGAAAGGTCAGCCGGCGGCAGCGGGACCGGATGGTGGGCAGCAGTCGACCCGGCGCGTGGGTCACCAGGAAGAGCACACCCCGCTCGGGCGGCTCCTCAAGAACCTTGAGCAAGGCGTTGGCAGAATTGGGATTCAGATCATCGGCGGCGTCGATGATAGCCACGCGATAGGGGGCCTGAGAAGGACTCTTGGAGAAGAACTCCGGCAGGTCGCGCGCCTGATCGACCGAGATCGCCTTCTTGGTCTTGCCGCCCTCGGTCAAGCGCTCGAGCACCAGCAGATCGGGATGAGACTGGGCCGAGATCAACTGGCTGACGGGATCGCCCGGCGACGCGCCCAGCGGTCCCCGCGACGGGTCTGGACGCGCGCCCAACAGCGTCCGCGCCGCGCGATAGGCGAAGGTCGCCTTGCCGATCCCCTCGGGCCCGCACAGCAGCCAGGCATGGTGCAGCCGGCCACGGTCGCGCGCATCGACGAAGGCGCGTTCCGCTGCCTCGGCGGGCATCAGGTCGAACCGGTCGCGGGGATGCGGGCTCACAGCAGAGGCTCCACCGCCGTCCAGACACGCGCGGCCACGGCATCGGGCTCGCCCCCGGCGTCGATCAGCCGGCACCGTTCGAAATGGGCCTCGACGACGGCGCGGAACCCGTCCCGCAGCCGTCCGTGGAACTCAGGCCCCTTGGACTCGAACCGAGTCTCAGCCGCCCCGCGCCCCAGCGCCCGTTGCAGGCCCAGTTCGAACGGCAGGTCGAAGACGAGAGTCAGGTCGGGCTGGCGCGCCCCCACCACGGCGGCGTCGATATGTTCGATCAGCGCAGGATCGGCCCCGCCGGCCAGGCCCTGATAGACGCGGCTGGAATCCGCGAACCGGTCACACACGACCCACCGCCCTTGATCCAGCGCGGGAGTAATCGTCCGCTCCAGATGATCGGACCGCGCGGCATACATCAGCAGGACTTCGGTGCGCGCCGACCAGCGATCGGCGCTGCCGGATACGACCAGATCCCGGATCGCCTCGGCGCCAGGCGAACCGCCGGGTTCCCGGGTTCGTAGGACATCGAGACCCGTCGCCGCCAGCCGTTCGACCAGACGCGCGGCCTGGGTGGACTTGCCGGTCCCCTCCCCGCCCTCGAACGTGATGAATTTGCCGCGAGTCACGGCCGCACAATGGCGGGGCCGACGCCCCGGGCCAAGGCCGCAGCCGGCCTAATTGTGGTTCAACCCGAGGGAATCAGCCTGGCCGCGCCGAAACCGAGGGCCAGGCTCGCCTGCCGGGCCTGTTCGGCCGCGTCGGCGTTGGGCCAGGGGCCGGTAATGACGCGAAACATGGCGCCGGTCGTCGCGGCCTGCACCTGGGCCCGGGAGCCGACCCGGTTGGCCGCCGCCCGGGCCGCGCCGGAATCGGGGTACTCCGCCACCTCGACCCAGAAGGTCTGAGCCGGAGGCGTCGGGACGATGGGGCGGGGCGGTTCGGACGCCGCCGCGGTCTGCAGTCTCTGGCCGCCGCCCAGCCTCGGGGCCCGGCCAAGATACCGCACCCGAACCTCTCCGACGCCCTGGCTCAGCAGATCCAGCGCCTCGGCCGCGCCACGCGACAGGTCGATGATTCGCGCGTCCACGAACGGCCCGCGATCGTTGACGCGCAGCACCACGCGCCGACCGTTGGCCAGATTGGTGACTTCCACCAGCCCCGGCAGCGGCAGGGTCTTGTGGGCGGCGGTCAGGGCGTTCATGTCGAACCGCTCGCCCGTCGCGGTCGGCCGACCGTGGAACGGGTCCCCGTACCAGGAGGCCAGACCCGTCTCGTCATATGAAGGCTGCTCTTCGGGCCGATACCAACGCCCCCGGATCTGGTAGGGCCGCATGGTGCCCGTAACGATCGGCGCCGGATCGGTCACGACCGGCATGGCAGCGACCGTCGGCCGCCCCGCGCCAGCCCCTCCCGCGCACGCCGCGAGGCTCGCCGCGCCGATCAGCAGCCCCAGGCCGCGCAGGGCGGCTGTCAACGAAGAGAACCGTCGGAACATGGGCCCAGCATCGCGCCCGCGATTTCCGTTTTGGTTAACGCCACCTTCGCTGCTATCCCGTCGCCGCCGGACAGGTGGCCGAGTGGTTTAAGGCAGCGGTCTTGAAAACCGCCGTAGGTGAAAGCCTACCGTGGGTTCGAATCCCACCCTGTCCGCCACGGCCATTGTTTTTACAAGATTTTTTGGAATATTTTGAGATCACCCCCCAAATGGCCCGCCAAAAACTGAGCGACAGCAGGCGGTTTCATTTGGTCTCTTTCGGACCTGCGGATCGCGTCGCGGACGGATGCAGGCTCTGGGTTTCGCTACAGCTCCGAGCCGAGTCCCCTGGGTAACGGCCGAACGAGAACCCTCCCGGCGGCGGTCGGGTTTAGCTGGACCTGATCCCCGATCTGAAGTCCCGGTCCCCTCGCATTGAGCCGGGCGTAGAACTCGGTGCCCGCCTCATCGCGGACGACGACGAAAGGCGCAGCACCGAGCTCGTCGTGGTGGCCGCTGCTCACAACCCGGCCGTTCACGGGTTGAGCTGTCAGGCTCCGGATGTCACGCACCCCAAAGAGGCGGCGCGCGTGCATCGTTCGGATCATATCCTTATCGAACTGGAGACGCCTCAAGCGAAGTTCCAGTTCTCGGCTGAGGCGATAGCCGCCCGTGATCGGCGCCGCGAGCCTAAGCCCCTCCAGATGACGAAGCCGCCCTCGGGACAGGGCTTGCCAGGCTCCGGTCCCGACCCCGTCCGTGACTCTTCCGTCCGGATCGGCCGCCTCGAGCAAGCGTCGATCCAGGCCGGTGAAACGATCCGCCGCAGTTTGCGACCAGACCCGCCGTTCGGCATCGACGCGAGACAAATCTCCAAGTCGCTCCTGCGCGACCTCCTGAGCCCGGCCGCGGATGCCGTAGGCGATGTAGTCGCGGGGAATGACGAGGTCCTTGCCGTTATCCTTGCGACCCCGCACCACCACATGGGCGTGCGGCTTCTCCGTATCGAAGTGACAGGTCGCCACCCACGCGAGACTTCGCTGGCCCAGGTCCTCGCACACGCGCGCCATGACGGCGCGCACATAGTCGCGCAGGTCGGCGATGCGGTCCCCATGTTCCGGAGAGATGATCAGTCGGAAGTGATGGCGATCCGTAGCCCAGTCGGTGGCGCATACGGTTGGGTCGAGCCCGTCTTGATCGCGGTCGAAGAACTCCGGCCGGGCCCCTTCCTGACCCGCCCCGTGCCGCCCGAGGTAGGACATATGTCGGATCAGACCTGCGGCCCGCTCTGCGCCACGTCCGGCATGCCGTGACACCATCGCCTTGACGATGACGCTCTGACGGACATCCAGCCGAAAAGACCGACCGGAGCGGGTCTGCGCTGACTTGAGCACGCCGGATCGATTGCCATGCGCGAACAGACGCGAAGCCGCCAATCGCTGGAGCAGTCCGATGCGTGCGCTTGCACTGTCTCGTTTCAGGGTCTGCGGCAGCCTTATGGAGCCTGCCTCGCGAGCCTCGCGGCCGCTGGTGCTCGTCAGCCGATCATCAAGAAGGTCTTGCACCAGCATGAGCTCGTTTCTCCCTTCCGCCTGAACAAGTCAGCGGGACTTGCCTGAATTCAGATCGGCTCCGCTAAGGCCTTGAACATACGCGCCAAGCCAAGGGCGCAACGAGTCTCTTTTATCTTGCCCTCGATAACATCGGAGAGACCGCGCGAACCGTCATCAATACAAACCAATACAGATCACATCGAAGGCAGGCGAGCCATACTCGGGTCTCTCCCTGGCGCGCGACGGCCAAACGAAGAAACCCGCCCGGCCAAAGCCGAGCGGGTCCATCGATCGAGCCTGGGAGCCTCACGCTGCCCGAGCTTTTATGGAGACATGTCGAAGCCCATTCTCGAGGGCCTTCTGAGCGAGGTTCAGCGCGGGACCAAAGGCCCGGTCGATCGCGCGGGTTCGATCCACCGAATGCACCAGGGTGAGGCACACCGCCGGCTCGAGCGCGATCAGTTCGTCGTTGGCCCGGAACGGCGCCGCCTTGCCGTGCGCATCGAAGTCGGCGCGGGCGAGGATCAGTTTCACGCCCTTCTGCTGGGCCCATTTTATGGCCAGCTTCTCGGAGCCTTTCGCGCCCGTGGTCGCGAGCGCCATGTCGGGCCACTCCTGCCGGGCCCAGTTCAGGGCGTCGAAGATCCGACCCGCGTCCTCGACGCTGTTCGCCGTCGGAGCTCCGCGGAAGGCGATCACCGGACCGCCCGGATCCGCCTCTCCCGACCGCCGGGCCCGGATCGCCTGGATCGCCTGTTTGGCTTCCAGCTGAGCCGCTGTCAGGTGCGTGCCACGCCGGGATCCCCGCCAGGCCGTCCAGACCTCGCCCGTGGCCACCGTCCAGGCCTGAGAGGCGGCGTCGCGGATGAGCTCGCAGGCCTGGGTCGCCGCGTCCCCCGCGCGAGCCTTCGCCGTCGCTTCCTGAAGCTCGGTGTCGGCCGCCTCCGATCCGTCGAAGTCCCGATCGAGCGATCGCATCGTATCGCGGGCCCGGTCCGCGTCCCGCTCGATCCGCCCGGCCGCGGAGTGGAAGGCACCGATGAGCGCCTCGCCGATGATGGTCTGATAGTCCTCGAGAGCCGTGTCCGAGATAAGATCCACCAACTCGGTCATGAGCGCTCGCCCGAGCTGAACCAGGGCGTCCTCGGTCGGATGCGGTCGGGGATCGCTGAGCGACGCCGACAGATCGTCGAAGGCCGAGTCGGACTTCTGAGAGGCGGAGACGAAGAGGGTTGGGTGGGTCATTGAAAGATTCCTTGAGACTGCCGAGCGCCCCATGCGCGACGACCCCGAGTTTCGGCACGGTGGGGTCCCTGGCAGTCACCGGAGCGAAGGGCCGCTTGCCCTGCGCGAAGGGGAACGGCGAAGCCGTTGACTTCCGGGGTGCCGTGACAAACTCGGAGGGCGTTGTGTGGGGGCAGGTCGTCGTCGCCCTGCGCGACGACGACACCGATCGGCGCCGTCGCGCCGAGACGGAAGACGGGACAACGATCTGCCGATCCGTCGTGGCGGCGAGCCGCCGCGCCGCGCGATCTCGGACCAGTCCACGCTGGAAGGTTCGCCCTGACGGCCGATGTCTCGGCCCGGGCACTCGCCGAATTGGAAACGGCCCCGCGCTCGCGCACGGGGCCGCTGCCGTCGATGAGGGGATCAGAACGGAATGTCGTCGCTCAGATCGTATCGGTCGGCGGTCTCCTCGACCTGAACCGGATGGTCGCGTTCTGGCTCGGCGGGGTCACGGCGGTTCTTCAACCGCAGATCGGCGACGACGAGCCTGAGGTCGTAGTGCTCGACATTGTCGCGACCCGTCCAGCTGTCGTTCTCGACATGGCCCTGGACGACGACCCGGGTGCCTTTCCGCGCGAACGCTTCGATGTATTTCTCCGCCGTCGCCTCGTTGAAGCAGACGCAGTTGAAGCCGGTTGTCCGTTCACCCGGAGTGCCATCCGCCTTCCTGAAGCGGGTCGTCTCCAGCACGCGGAAGCTCGCGCGCTTCTTGCCCGAGCCCTGGGCCGACAGAATGGAGGGTTCGGCGGCCAGATAGCCTTCGATGACCAGGGTTTGCATGTTCAGTTTCCTTTGAGTGAGGATTGAAGGTGGGGGTCAGGCCGCCGCGCGGCGCGGTTCAGACGGCTCGGACGCGACCTCGGGGTCGCGCGCCTCCGCCCAATCGAGGACGGTCAATCGGTTGACGACCAGCTCCTTGGCCATCCGCGCCATGCCGTCCTTCGCCGTGTAGGCGGTGTCGATGAAGGCTCCGACGACCACGACCTCACAGCCCTGGGCGAGGCCGCGTGCGATGACCTTCTCGTTGAGTCCTCTGGACCAGCTGACGCAGTTGACGCCGACGAGCCGATCACGGCCGTCCTTGTCCACGCCGCGCCTTTCGATCAGCCGGAACACCGCCTTGGCGAAGTCATCGCTGATCTGGGGGTCGGCCGCCAATCGGCCGGTGAACACCATGGTCTGCATCTCAGTCTCCCTTGATCCGAAGCGCCGAGGGAGGCGATCTCCTTCATCCCGCTTCACCCCGGACTTCCCTTCCTCCGGGCCCTCTCGCGACCGGGCGCGGCCTTCGCCCCGCCCGGCCTTCTCAGGCCGCCGCGCCGTCCAGGATCGTCTGGACGGGATGGCGCCGCAGCACCGCCTCCAGCACTTCGGGCCGGTCGACGGGCACGAACACCCGGGGAGTGAAGGCGATGATCTCGACGAAGCACCCGAGCGCGAGCAGCGCGTCGCGATCGCGGCGACCCCCCACGACCTCGACGCGCCAGCGGTCCATGACGCGGGCCCGCCTGAGCCACAATCCGCCGGCCAGGGAGAGCTGCACGCCTCGGTCCACCAGGATCGTGGCGGTCCTCGCGCCGTCGGCCCAGGCGGCACCAACGCCGGCGAGACCCAGCGCGGCCTTCAGGTTTCCAACCTGGACCTCGTCGAGGATACGACCGAGCCAGCGCCGCCCGTCGGGGCCGCGCACGCGGCGGATGGCGCAGCCCCGCGCCGGCAGTCTGCTCCAGATCGGTAGCAGCAGGCCCGTGACCAGGGTCAGCCGCCGGCTCCGCCAGGGATCGCTCGAGGCGATCTCCTCATCCCACGCGCGCCGCCATGCTGAAATTGGCGCGGGTTTCCAGGCCGATTCCTCAAAGGCCTTCTCGGCCATCGTCTGACGCGCGCCGGGACGCACCAGGCGCACGGCGGCCACCAGCCGGTCCGCGTCCGTTGTGGTGGTGAGGCCTCGCTCGACGATCGCCGCCCGGCCAGACTTCTCGTTGCGCATGGCGAGAAAGCCTTGGGTCTCGATCGCGGCCATGGCCTCGGCGGACGTCAGAAGGTCCCGCCTCACTTTCAGCGAAAAGGTCACCAGCTCGGTCTCGGCTCCCGTCGTCGGATCGGTCCGGATGGTCTCTTGGACCAGAACCTCCAGCTCTTCCGCCTCGATGTCCTCCAGACCGCGGTCCAGATCCCCCGACGCGGCCGCTCGCTCGAGGATCCCGGCCAGGATCCCGTCGAAATCGGCGAACAGCGCGTTCTGGTCGGCGATCCGCAGCGCCAGCAGCCGGTTGAGGAAGGTATGGATCGGCGGCAGATCGTCGGAAGGCTTCAGACCTCCGTCGGCGTCCAGAAGCTTCAGTCCCGTCCGGGTCACGAAAGTTTCCAGTGTCATCGAGGCCAGTTCGCCGAAGACGAGGGCGCCGTAGAAGACCAGCAGGGCGCGCCGCGCCCAGGGGCTCTCCAGATTGTCCTCCGCCCGGAACAGGCCGGCTCCCGCGGTCCGGCGCTCTCCGCGCGTCAGCGCGCCCAAGGTGTCCAGACGGCGCGCGATGGTCGAGGTGAACCGCTTCTCGCCCTGGATATCGGTGGTGACCGGTCGGAACAGGGGCGCGGAGGCCTGGTGTGTCCGGTGGCTTCGTCCCAGACCCTGTATGGCTGCGTCCGCCCGCCAGCCGGGCTCGACGAGATAGTGGACCCGCCTCTGCCGGTTCGGAGCCGACAGATCGGCGTGATAGCTGCGGCCGGTGCCTCCGGCGTCCGAGAAGACCAGGGCCCGTTTGGCGCCCAACATGAAGGCGTCGGTCTCCACCCGGGCCGAAGAGGCGCCCCGCCGCTCGACCAGCCGCCGACCCTCCCGGGTCACGACGCGCCGCGCGCGTCCGGTGATCTCGGCGACGACGTCGGTCCCGAACGCCTCCAGCAGGGCGTCGAGCACGCCGGGGACGGCCGGGAGACAGGCCATCCGGGTCAGCAGGGCCTCCCGGCGCTCCATGGCTTCGCGACTGACCGCGGGCCGGCCATCGACCATGACCGGGACCAGGGTGACCTTGCCGTCGCGGTCCTCGATCGCCTCCATCAGATGCACGGGAAAGGCTTCGCGCAGATAGTCGAGGACGTATTCGCGCGGCGTCAGGTCGATGCACAGATTGGACCATTCCTCCGGCGGCAGGGACGCGAGGCGTCGCTCCATCACCGCCTCGTTGGTCGAGACGATCTGAATGACCGCGGATCGCCCCGACGCGAGGTCCTCGCGGATGGCGGCGACGAGGCTGGGAGCCTTCAGCCCGGACAACAGATGGCCGAAGAAGCGCAGCTTGGCGCCCTCGAAGGCGGAATGGACCGCCGAGGCCGCCATCGGGCTCCGGGCGCAACCGGCGTCGTCGGTCAGGCCAGTGGCCTTCAGGGCTTCGGCGAGATTGGCGTGGATCAACTGGAAGGCGTCCGCCCAGGCATCCCAGATCGCGATGTCGTCCGTCGTCAGCGGGTGGACGAGCGGGTCGTATTCCACGCCTTCGAAGGACAGGCTGCGGGCGACATAAAGGCCGAGCGCCTTCAGCTCGCGCGCCACCAGTTCCATGGCGGCGACCCCGCCGCGATCCATGGCGTCGAGGAAGTCGGCCCGTGTCATGAAGGGCGCGTCGGGCCCGCCCCAGAGACCCAGACGGGCCGCATAGGCGAGGTTCTCCGCTGTGGTCGCCCCGGTGGCGGAGACATAGAGCACGCGCGCGTTCGGCAGCCGGTTCTGCAGGGCCAGGCCGGCCATCCCCTGGAGCGACGCCTTGCGGGTTCCCCGCGCGCCCTTGCCGCCGCCGCCCGCATTGGCCATGGCGTGGGCTTCGTCGAAGGCGATGAGGCCGTCGAAGTCGCCACCCAGCCAGGTCGCGATCTGGTCGAGGCGGGACGGCTTTCCGCCGCGGGCGGGCTGACGCAGGGTCGCGTAGGTGGTGAACAGTATCCCGCGATCGAGCGCGATCGCCTCGGTCTGCTTCCAGGTCGAGAGAGGCACGATGTCGTGGGCCTCGCCTCCGATCGCCGCCCAGTCGCGACGGGCGTCCTCGAGCAGGGCGTCATTGCGCGAAAACCAGAGCGCACGGACCCGGCCCCGGGCCATGTTGTCGGCGATGACGGCCGCGATCTGACGACCCTTGCCGCAGCCGGTGCCGTCGCCAAGGAAGAAGCCGCGCCGGAACCGCCGGCCCGTGTCGTCCTCATCGCGAACCAGGACGACCTCATGCGGGGCCTCGCCCGGCCGGAACCGGCCTGGGAGGAGCGAGGCATGGGCCTGGCCCGCATAGATGACCGTCTCGGTCTGGGCGTCGGAGATCCGGCCCCCGTCTCGCATCGCGGGCGGCAGGACCGGCCGGTAGGTCGGCGCGGGCAGAGGGACCGAGGCCATGGGCCCGGACTCCACCAGGGCGGATGGGTGGGGCCGCGGTTCGGGCAGGACGATACGCCCCAGGACGTGGGCCTGATACAGACCGACATCGCGCCCCTCGCCGCGCCAGGCCACCGTCTCATAGGGCACCGGGGCCGCGTCGGTCAGAAACGTTAGCCGAACGGCCCGCCCGGGGCGGTGGATGCCAATAGGCGCGGGCGAGGCCGAGACCTCCGGCGCGCGGCGCGGCCGGGGCCTGGCGGACGCCCGCGGCGGGAGAGCCGCGACACGCTGCGCGGCGGCGGCGAGATCGCCGCAGCGATGAATGACGCCGTCCCAGGACCCCCGCCCGCCGCGATCCATCACGAGCAGGCCGGTGCCGATCGAAACGCCGTGACGGGCGAAGGCGCGATCAGGAAGGGCGATCGCGCCCACCCTGGCGCCGTCCGCCTCGAGCGCGTGTCGCAGACGGACCCCCGCAAGGGCGGACAGGGGAACGATCGCCGCCATCCGCCCGCCCTCGGCCAGGGACTTGAGCCCTGCCTTGAGGTGAGCCTCCAGGTCGGTGAACGGCGGATTGCAGATCACGACGTCGAAGGTTCCAGCCGGTTCGAGAAGGTCGCCGAGATGACGCCCGTCGAGGCGGCTCCGGGAGGCGTGGGCAAACAGGCCGTCGAGAAGCGCGGCCCGGCCCGGAGCGAGCTCGTTCAGCGTCAGGGCGGCGCCGCAGGCCTCGGCCACGACGGCCAGGAGCCCTGTTCCTGCCGATGGCTCCAGGACCCGATCGCCGGGGCGCACCTGGGCGGCCAGGGCGACCAGGGCGGCGAGCTCCGGCGGGGTCGAGAACTGGTCCAGGGCGACCTGCTGTTCGCTTCTGCGGGTGTGGCTCAGCCCGAGCGCGGACACCGAGGCCAGAAGGGGCGCGATCTCCGCCGGAGCCTCCTCCAGCCTGGCGATCTGCGGCGCCAGCCGACGGACCTGGAGCACGGTCGCCGCCTCGATCGCGTCATAGGCGTCGCGCCAGCACCAGGCGCCGTCCGCGTCGGTTCCGCCGAAGGCGGTGGTCATCACATCGGCGACCCGCCGGCGGTCCAGAGGCCTGGATCGCGCCAGAGGGACCGCCAGGACACGGGCCGCGGCGAGCACATTGGCGGCAGGGTCGCCTTGCGGCGGATCAGGGAACAGCGTCGGGCCGGACGGGGCTTGAGACCGTCGGGCCGGGACAGGCGGGGTCGGGGTCACGGGACATCTCCGTCGCCCGCAGCGGAGGGGCCTCCCTCTCGGTCCTCCGGGCTCGCCCTCCCCGGCCCTTCCCGCTCCTTTTTGCGCGCCTGACGCAGAACAACGCCGCCCCGGCTCGCGCCGGGGCGGCATCTCGGCCCGGGGGAAGGCTCAGGCGACCGCGGCCGCCAGGGCGGCTTCCCCCGCCGGGGTGACCACGAAGGCGCCCGTCCCCTCGTCGGGCCCGGACTCTGGACCTTGACCCAGAACCGCCTCCACGGCCGGCTCGCCCTCCGGGGCCGTTCCGGCCGCTTCGCTGTCCGGGACGGTCCATGAGAGGCCGGCCGGAGCCCAGGTCCGGGCCGCCGCCTCCGCCGCCACCCAGTCGACCAGTTCGGTCTTCTTCACCGTCGCGGCCCGGTCGTCACAGACGCCCATCGCCTCCAGCATTCCGATCAGCAGGGGTTTGGCGTGGGCCTGAAGGAACGGCGCATCGGGCGTCCAGTGCAGGGTGATGTCCGCGCCGCACAGAGCGGCGAGTTCAGCGGCCTCGGCGCGGGCGGACCGGCGGATGAGGGACGTGCGCGCCTCGCGCACGTCCAGGCTGATGGCGGTCAGCTCGGCCAGCAGGGCCATCTTCTCGCCGTGAGCCAGGCAGTGGATCCAGCCCATGACGGTCTCGCCGGACGCCTCCCACTGGAGGCGGCGTTGATCCAGCCTCCGCCGGACGTCCCCGTCGAGCGCCTCGATCACGCGCCCGTCCGCCGGATTGAACGCCGTCGCCAGGACCGTGACGGCCGCCTCGGAGCGGGCGACCTGGGCCCGACGAACGAGGACATTGAACAGCCGGGCGATCAGGGCGGTCAGGGCCGCGCCCGGATCGTCGGCCAGCGCCCGGATCAGTCCGCGGGTGGCGACGTCGGTGCGGACGGCGTGGAGGGCGTGGTTGACCCCCTCGGTCTGCGGTTCCGGGGTCTCGACCTCGGGCGGCGCATAGGCCGCCGCGGTCGACGCGGCCCCGGCGTCACGGGTCTCCTCGCCATCCCCGGCGGGCTCGATGTCCGACGCTCTGGGTGCGTAGCACCGGACCTCGATCCCCGTGCGCGCGGAGGGCCACATCAGCAGGGTGGTCACTGCGCGACCGCCGCAGCCGGTCTGGTCCGCCTCCAGTCTGGCGTGGACCATGTCGATGATCGCTCGATCGGCGGCGTCCGGTCGGTCGGGGTCGGCCAGCGCGACCTCCACGGCCTCGGCGCGTTCGCTGAGCCGGTCGCGCTGGGCGCGGTAGCGCGCCATCTCCTCCGCCGTGAGATCGTTGCCGTAGACATGGCCGACCGCTTCGAGATCGTCGGGCAGGTCCGGTTCGGGATCCGCCGTGACATGGACCTCCAGGCCCCGGGTTTCGAACGCCGCGGCGATGCGGTGGACGCGTCGGGTCCAGAGGTCCGTGAGCACGCCGGGGTCCAGCAGGACCGGAGCCAGCTCGCCGAACAGATCGACCTCCGTGCGTCCACCGGCCGCCCCATAGGCGGCGGGATCGACCAGGGCGCAGCGCCGGTCGCGACCGGTCACCCGCCCCTCGTCGAGCCGCTCCAGGATCTGCCAGTCGCGGAACCCGTGGCCGTCGAGCGCCGCCTGGGCGATCTCCGCCTGCTCGGCGGGCTCCGCGAGCCGGGCCAGGAGCCGTGCCTGTTTCAGGTTGATCCGACCGGACTTGAGCGCGACCAGGGCGACCGACGGCAGGGCGGCCAGGGCCGCGAGCCGCTTGATCTCGAGCGGCTCATAGCCGAGCGCCCGCGCGATCGCCGGCACGGTCAGCCTCGACTTCATCATCCGTCCGATCGCCGCGATAACGTCGGCGATATGGACCGGCACGGCGGTGTTGGTCAGCAGGACCGCGGCGGCTTGGCGGCCGGGGTCGGTCTCGACCACGACATCCACGGGGTGGTCCGCCTCGATGTCGCCGGCGTCGAGCAACTGCCCCAGGGCCAGCAGCCGGCGACGGCCGTCCAGCGCCATCCAGGCTTTTTCCTTGCGGCCGCGACCGGGGCGGACCGTCAACCGCTGGAGCACGCCTGCGGCGCGGATGGTCGCAGCGAGGGTGGGCAGGTCATTGTCGGGGGCCTCGCCGTAGCGCAGGTTCTCGGGCGCGACGGCGAGGTCGCCGAGACGCACGGTGCGCTCGTCGCGGTCGATGCGGGGGCCTGCGGGCCAGGTTGCTGAAGCGAGGTCGATCATTGAAACGGTCTCCCGCCGCGCGTCGGGGCCGATCCCCGCCGCTCCGGCGCCCCTCAGCGCCCTTCCCTCTCCTTCATCCCGGCCATGGCGAACGCGTTCCAGTCCCCGTGCGGCTCCGGCGGCCCACGCACCTCGACGCGACGGCCGATGGCCAGCAACCGGTCGCGCAGCCGCGCCGCCGCCCGCTCTCCCGCCGTGCCACGATCGGCGGCGATCATAACCCGTTCGACCCCCGGAGGCGGGCTCCAGCCCACCAGATTGCTGACGCCCAGCAGGGCCCAGCCGGGAAGACCGAACCGGTCCATCGCCGACAGGGTGGTCAGGACCCCCTCGCCCACCAACAGGGCGTCGCGCGCTTGCGCGAGACGAACCGCGGAGCCGGGTGGAACACATCCCACCGTCTTGCGCCCGACGACCAGTCCGGGGACGGCGCGACCGGCCGGGTCCAGATAGGTCAGCTCCACGGCCGTCAGACCGCCGGACGGATCGTCGATCCGGGCCACCAGCGCCGGGCTCCCTCGTCCGCCCTCGCCATAGACCCGGAGCGGCGCGCGGGGGTGGCAGCGAAGGGCGCCCACGGGCTCGTCGGCGAGAATCGCCCGTCGCCGCAGATGAAGCGCGGCCGCCGAAGCCGTCCCGACCGGTCCGCTCTGTTCCCAAAGCCTGAGAGCGGTCTCTTGCCGGACCCGGTCGTCCGGCCGGGACCAGGCCGGAGCCGGGTCTCCCTGGGCGCCCAGGCGACCGTTCGCATCGATCAGTCCGCGCCGTCTGAGCGCGTCGCGGGCGGCCCGCCAGTCGGTGCCGCCGAAGCCGTGAATGACCACCCGGTCCCCCACGAGCAGGAGGGAGATGGAGCGATCCCGGCGGCTGTGTCCGGGGGCCGGGACGTTGGCGCGCCGGCCGCCCTGATAGAGATCCCCGCCCAGGGCGGCGACGATGCGATGCAGCGTCATGGCGGGCTCACATCAGGCCCAGGGCGCGCAGGCTGGCCGTGCGGTCGCGGCCGACGATCAGGTGATCATGAACCTGGAGCCCGAACAGCCCGGCGGCCTGCGCGATATGGCGGGTGACGGCGATGTCGGCCCGGGAGGGGGTGGGATCGCCCGAGGGATGGTTGTGCGCCAGGATCAGGGCCGAAGCGGACAGCTCGAGCGCGCGCCGGATCACCTCCCGGGCATAGACGGGCGCGTGGTTCACCGTCCCCTGACCGGTTCCTTCGTCGCGGATCAGGTGATTTCGATGGTCGAGATAGAGGATCCGCACCTGCTCTCGGGTCTCGAAGCGCAACCGGGTCCGGACATAGGCCTCCAGGGCCGTGGCGCTCGATATCACCTCGCGGTCCCGAAGCTCGAACGCCGAGAGCGCCGTCGTGAGACGATACAGTCCGACCAGCCCACGCGCGACGCCCGGGGACACTCCCGGGGTCGATCGCAGGGCCGCTTCGGAGGCGGTGATCACGGCACCCAGGGAACCGTATCGATCGAGAAGTCCGGCGGACAGGGACAGGGCCTGAGCCCGCGCCAGGCCGAAGCTCGCCAGACAGTGCGAGAGAAGATCGAGCTCCAGCGAGCGATCCCCGGTCCGGGGCTGTTGAAGGGGTTTGAGGGGAACGACAGAGGTCATGGGGGCACTTCCGGCGGCCGGCCGCCGTTCGGCCGGATCGCCTTCCCCCGCCCTTCCTTCGCCCCTTCAGGCTGATTCCGACGCGTTGCGCGACAGACCCGGGCCATCCCCGGGACCGCGCGGTCGCCGCGCCCGCCCCGGGCGAGATCCCTTCTTTGCGGGTCTCGCCAAGCCGAGGGCCAGCCCGTATCGGGGGGACGTCTACCGGAGGATGGAATGGCGACCCGACGCAGCGAACAGAAGGCCCGGACCCTTCGCAAGATCACGGAGACCGCCCGTCGGCTGTTCACCGAGAACCGCTACGAGGAGGTCACCGCCCGACGCGTCGCGGCCGAGGCCGGGCTGTCGACCGGGGCCGTCGCCAATCACTTCCGGACCAAGGCCGAGCTCTGGGAAGGGGTGATGAAGACACCGCCCCCCACGGATTCGGTGCTCACCCGCCAGGCCGCGGACATCGAAAGCAGCCTGCGGACCCTGTTGGCCTTCGACGCCGAGGGCCGGCACGGCACGACGGAGTGGGGCAACGCCATCCGCCGGGCTCGGACCTCCCTCGCTCGCCTGGACGAGGGTCAGGACGGGATCCCGGAGCCGGTGAGTCCGCCGACACCCGCCTCGGAGGGGGCGCCCCTCTCCAGCTCGCAGCGCATGACCTTCATCCTGGATGTCATGGAGGTGGCCGACCATCTCGGATGGCACCCGGCCAGGGTCGCCGACGTCACCCCCGTGCTTGTCGCGATGACGGACACCCTGGCCCGAAGGGCCGGCGGGGGAGCGACCGCAAGGGACCTGTCGGCGGCGTCGCTCAAGGCCGCGGCCTGGCTCCTGGTCATCTATGCCCGCGGCGTGCAGGACGATCCGGCGCGCGTCTGACAGGCCGAGAGGCTTGCGGCCGGACACTCAATCGTCGTCGGGCAGGTCGAGGAGGCGACGGATCAGACCGAGGACACGGCGTTGGTCCTCGACTGACAGACGCGAAACCCCGGCGAATCGAGGATCGGGCGGGAGATCCGGAAGCTCGCGAAGTCCTGCTCCCGTCCGCGCCGGAAAGAAGGTCTCGATGGGCACCTGAAAGAACTGGGCCGCGTCCCAGAGCCGGGCGACGGTGATCCTGGCCCGGGCGTTCTCATAGTTGCTGACGACCTGGTTGGTGAGGCCGAGTCGGTCGGCCAGCTCCCTCCCGGTCAGGCCGCGCGCGACGCGCAACCGCGCCAGCATCGCGCCGATGTGGACCTCGACGGGATCCGGTAGAAAGCCGTCGCGGCTCACGGGGTCAGCAGGGACAGACGAGGGCGGACCAATACCCCGCCGTTTGTGAGGCCTGCCGGCCCGTCGCGTCGTGCCAGCATGGATCGCCTCCTCCCGGACTCGTCCTCAAGACCCTAGGGCGCTCGGCGCGGGCTTCGCAACCATCCTGCGGCTCGCCCGCCAAATCCGTCGATCGAGCTGACTGGACGGCCTGCCCTGAACGCCTCTAGCGTTGCCGGACAACAGGACGCGCCGTCATGCCCTCGCCGCTCACCGAACGTCAGGAGGAGTGCCTCCGGCTCACCGCGCTCCAGACCGACAAGGAGATCGCCTGGACGCTCGGGATCAGCGAAAGCGTCGTCAAGAAGCACATCTTCGAAGCCTGCCGTCGGCTCGGGGTCAATCGCCGCAAGGCGGCGCTGGCCCTTCTGGAACGAAACGTACCCTCCCCCCCGAAGCACCCCATGGCGGACCCGAGCCGGATCGTGGCGGTCTCGCCGGGCAAGACGGAGGATGGGCATGGCGAGACGGCTGGCGGAGCTTCCGCGCTGGACCTGGGACGAAATGGAGGCGGCGCTCCTGAGGCTGTCGCCGACATCGCGGACCGACACGGTGCTGGAGGCCTTGCTTCTGGAGGCCCAGGCGCGGCAGTCCGAGCTGTCGCCCGACGATCTGCTGCACGAGCTGCTGTGTCTGGGCTGGCTGATGGCCCAGGCCGGCGTTGGGGCTACCGCCCCCCGCCAGACGGCCTCGTTCGCCTCCTCATCATCGCCGCCCTCGCTGTCGTGATGGCCCTGGCCACCAAGGCGGTCCTGGATCTGATGAACGACAGCCAGCGCACGGCCCAGGCCATCGATCGCGCCCGCTGATCCCCCGGATTGCGCTTCATCCCTCTCACCCGCTTCGCGCGGAGGAACCCTGACGCATGGACAGAACCGAATACGGCCAGGGCGCGGCCCAGCGCCTCTATGACGCCGAACAGAAACTCGACCTGGCCCTGGCCGCCCTCAACGACCTGTCGTCCTTCCTGACCACGGGACGGATCGACCACCAGATCACCGCGGTCGTCGGACAGGAGGCGCTGACGGCCATCACCCAGGCCCAGGGCCCGGTGGTCAAGGCGCGCGCACGGCTCCTTAAGGCCCATCATGCGATGAAGGCGGACGCCAGACGCCTGAGGATCGAATGGCGCATGAGCGGCCCCTTCGAACCGAAGCCGGACGAGGACCAGCCCGTGCCCCGCCCGACAGGCCGCTATCTCGAGGCCGTCGGCTAGAGCCCAGGGCTGAATTCACAGGGGGTTTTCAGGATTGGACGGCGCACCGTTTCATCTGTTCTATCTCGTCTCGACCTTCGTGATCTGGGCGATCGCCTGGTGGAAAGGGGCCAAGCCGGAGCGGCTCGGAGTCCTCCTGTTGATGGTCAACTATGTCGCCGGGGGGCTTCTGGCCCCTCTGCGGCATTGGTGGATCCTCCCGCTCAACGATGCGATCCTGGTGGCCGTTCTGATCTGGATGAGCCTGCGGTTCGACCGATGGTGGATCCTTGCCGCCGCAGCGGCCCATCTCCTGCTGATGCTGGTGCACGTCAGCGTTCTCAGCGACCCCAGCCTGGACATGCGGGTTTATGTCGGCTCTCGTTGGCTGTTCGGCATCATCGGTCTTTACGCCCTGCTGCTCGGGCCGGGCGAGCGCTGGCTGTCGGGAGAGGCACCTGGTGGCTGGCCTCGCGCGACGGGTGTACAAAGGGGCTGACAACCTCTCTCTTATGCCTAAGCTTACGCCTATGACCTCGCAGACCAGACCCACAGGCAGCCCGCGTCGAAAAGCTGGCGCGTTCGACCATGGCGTCGGTTCCCTGCTTCGCGAGTCCCGGCTTCGCTCCGGCCTGACCCAGTCCGACTTGGGTCGGCTTCTCGGCGTGACCTTCCAGCAGGTCCAGAAATACGAGAGCGGCGTGAACCGGGTGCCGGCCTCCGCCTATCCCGTCCTGTTCTCCGAACTCGGCCTGTCGCCCCAGCAGCTGTTCGGCGCGGCCGAGGTAACGGACGAAGAAGAGGTCGCGCCCCGGATCCGGTCCCGGGCCGCGCTCGCGCTGATGCGGGCGTTCGAGAGCCTGTCACCGGAAAATCGGGTCCTGCTGGTCAATCTGGCCAAGGAACTCTCGCGCCCATGAGGCCGGGGCTCGGCGGTCCGGTCGCGAGCTCGCGCCCTTTTTGGCGACAACTCAAGTGATACAAACGTCTCGGTTATGGGCCGGCCGGCCCGATAATCGCGACGATGATGTCATTTCTGCCCCCCGCCGGAGATCACCCGGCGATCATCCATACCCCGCTTGCCCGTGGAGACCTTGGGAATGCAGGGCTCGATCACCGCCCACTGCGCGCCCGACGACCAGAAATGATCCGCCATGATCCAAGCCTCCTCAGACGCGTGAATCACAACCGACAGATCAACTCAGTATTGGGTACAGGCCCGAGATTGCAGGACGCGATCCTGAGCGGCCCCCGCGCCAGCGGCGAGGCGCCGGTGCCGGTGCAGCTGGACCGGAGGAAGGCGGCGGCGAGAGCGACGGCGACACGGGCCATGACGGTGGTGGTAGCCGAAGAGGGGGCGAGGCAAGCCCGGCGAGGTCGGGTGCGGTTCCGGACGGCCGCGGCCGGTCTCCGACGGGTTTGAGGGTTTCCCAGGAACCGGCTGACACGATGTCAACTTCGTGTTACATAAACCGGTCTTACCGCAAAGAGATGGTTACATGCCGACGCCCCACCATGTCTCCCATGCGGTTCGCCGCAGCCTGAAGAAGCTCGGTGCCGACATCAAGGCGGCGCGGTTGCGGCGCGCCCTGCCTGCCAGCGTGGTGGCCGCCCGCGCCTTCACCAGCCGGCCGACCCTGCAGCGCATCGAGGCCGGCGATCCCGGCGTCGGCGTCGGCATCTACGCCGCCGTGCTGCAGGCGCTCGGCCTGCTCGACGGACTGGCCGACCTGGCCGATCCCAGCCGCGACGAAACCGGCCTCGATCTCGCCGCCGGCGCCCTGCCCCGGCGCGCCCGGCTGCCGCGCGTGACCGGCGCCGCGTCATGACCGACGTCGAGGTCCACATCGAGCTGGAGGGCCGGACGCTTCGCGTCGGAGCCCTGCGGCGGCGGCCCGGCCGCGGGCAGGAGACGGTCACCTTCGAGTATCATCCCGACTGGCTGGCTCACGAGGGCCGCTTCTCGCTCGAGCCGGCTCTGCAGCTGACCCGCGGCGCCTTCGCCCCGGCGAACGGCGCCCCTCTGTTCGGCTCGATCGGCGACTCGGCCCCTGACACCTGGGGCAGACGGCTGATGCAGCGCGCCGAACGCAAGGCGGCCCAGCGCGAGCATCGGCCGGTGCGCACCTTGCAGGACGTCGACTATCTCCTCGGCGTCTCCGACGTCTCGCGCCTGGGGGCCCTGCGCTTTCGCCTCGACGGCGGCGAGGCCTTTCTCAGCGAACGCGGCCAGGGCGTGCCCGGCGCCCTGGAGCTGGGCCGGCTGCTGCAGATCACCGAACGGATCGACCGCGACGAGGAAAGCGAGGAGGATCTGCAGATGATCTTCGCCCCGGGCTCGTCGCTCGGCGGCGCCCGGCCCAAGGCCTCGGTGATCGACCAGCATGGCCGCCTGTCGATCGCCAAATTCCCCAAGGAGACGGACGACTACAGCCTCGAGACCTGGGAGGCGGTGGCGCTCGACCTGGCGGGCCGGGCCGGCGTCCGCAGCGCCGCCCACGACCTGGTCGTCGCCGGCGGCAAGCCGGTGTTGCTGTCGCATCGTTTCGACCGCGAGGGCGGGCGGCGCATTCCCTTCCTCTCGGCCCTGTCCCTGATGGGCCTGCGCGACGGACAGCAGGCCAGCTACCCGGAGCTGATGGACGAACTGGCCCGTGTCGGCGCCGACGTCGACGCCGATGCCGCCGAACTCTACCGCCGCATGGTGTTCAACGTGCTGGTCTCCAACGTCGACGACCACCTGCGCAACCATGGCTTCCTGTGGGCCGGCAAGGCCGGCTGGCGGCTGTCGCCGGTCTATGACGTCAATCCCACGCCGACCGACGTGCGCCAGCGTATCCTCGCCACGGGCATCGATCCGGACCACTACGACTGCGACCTTGGCCTGGCGCTCGAGGTCGCCGGCTACTTCAACCTCTCCGCCCCCGAAGCCCGCGCCATCGTCCGCGCCGTGGCCGAGGTCACCGCCACCTGGCGCGAGGCCGCAGCCGCCCGCGGGGCAAGGCCGGCGGAGATCCGGCGAATGCAGAGCGCCTTCGATCATGGGGACCTCGCCCGGGCGCTGGCGCTCTGAAACGGCACGGCGTGAGTTCAGGCGCGGAGGTCCTGCGCCCTTGGCAGGCGCCGTCGTCAGTCGTTGGCGTCCTCGCGCAGGATCAGGGTCCGGTCGCGCACCTTGCGGGTCTTCAGCCGGTCGGCCTTGACCTCGTCATGGAAGGGGGTTCGGCAGATGGCGCGAGGTTCGCAGAACCGCCTGACGGACAGGGCGTGGGGTTCATCCCGCGCCTGGCGGCTGACCGCGGCGTCTCCGCCCCCGGATCCGCCTCATCGCCGTCGCGGGCGATCCGCTGGATCGGCGTCCGGATCAGGCCAGCCGCTCCAGGCCCACGCGACCACGGGTCTCGGGCTTCACCGCCAGAACGGCCTCGACGCGACGGCCCTCGCGCCCGCGGGCGATGTGGACGATCCGGTCGATCGCCTCGCCGATCATGCGCGGCGACGGACGGGCCGACACCTCCCCGATCAGGTCCTCGAGGCGGCGCGGCACGGCCTCGCCGGCATTCGCGTGGAGGGTCGACAGCCCGCCGGGATGGCCGGTGTTCCAGGCCTTCAGGGTCTCCATCGCGGCGGCTCCGTCGCGCATCTCCCCGATCACGATGCGGTCGGGGCGCATGCGGAGCGCGTCGCGCACCAGGTCCGCCACCCCGATCGCCGCGGGAGACCGGCGCGTCAGGACCGGGACCGTGTCCCAGGCCGAACACTGCAGCTCCGGGGTGTCCTCGATCAGGAAGACCCGATCCCCGGCGAAGCCCGGCTCGGCCAGCAGGGCGTTGGCCAGGGTGGTCTTGCCCGATCCCGTCCCGCCCGAGACCAGGATGTTGCGCCGTTCGGCGACGGAGTCCCGCAGGACCGACGCCTGGTCGGGGGTCATCACCCCGTCGCGGACATAGTCGTCGAGACTCCAGAGGATCGACGGCCGCTTGCGGATGGAGAAGGTGGCGGCGAAGGCGACCGGCGGCATCAGACCCTGGAACCGCTCGCCCGTGCCGGGCAGGACGCCCGAAAGCCGAGGGTCCTCGCGAACGATCGTCTCGCCCACATGGTCGGCGATCAGCCGGATCACCCGCTCGCGCGCCTCGGGTCCCAGGACCGCGCCGGTGTCCTGGCGCCCCTGGCCCAGGCGATCGACCACCAGCCGGCCGCAGGGATTGGCCAGGATCTCGACCACCTCGGGGTCCGCCAGCGCTGACAGAATCACGGGACCCAGGGCGTGGCGCAGGGCCTCGAGACGCCGTTCGACGGCGATCGGGTGGGGCCTCATCCGCCCAGGGTCCGGGGACCCAGGGCGTCCTCGGCCCGGCTCACGGCCTCGCGCGACCGGCCCGCCACGATCCGCGCGGCCGTGGCGTCCAGCAACCGCTCGATACGGATCTCCACCGAGGCCTTGAGCGTCGGATCGTCGTCGGCGATGACGTCGGGCAGGCGCAGGAAGAAGGCCCGGGCCAGTTCGACCACCAGCTCCTGGACGATCTGCATGTCGCGGCCCATGGCCCGCATATGGTCGCGCAGACCGAGCTCGAGCTTCAGCAGCCGGTCATCGGGGTCGGCCCGGGGCGAGCTCTGCAGACCCCGGGCGATGGCGCGGCCGGCGGCCTGGCTGACCGGTATCCGGCCCGCGCGGGCCTCGCGGGCGAGGGCGGCGGCGATCCTGGCGTCGGTCAGATAGACCTGGACGCGCTGGGCCTTGAGGCTAGTCCTTGCCATGGGGAGCTCCTTGCAGCTGATCGAGGACGGCCTCTTGCGCGGCCATCTCCTCGGTGACCCTCCCGAAGATCTCCGCCACCTTGCGGGCGACCTTCTTCTCGTCCAGGACCGCCGCCACCTCCTTGAACAGGGGCAGGTTGGCCTCGGCGTCCTGTCCAAGGGCCCGCCGCCCGGCCCAGGGATGCGGCCCCGGTCCCGGCGTGTCCGGTCGGGCGGCCTGCTCGGGCGCCGGGACCGCGGCCCGGGTCCGGAACGGCTCGCGGCGGTCGTATTTCAGCTTGTCGGAGAGAAGCGGCCGGCGGCCCGCGGCGAAGACGATCTGGCGATGATCCGGCAGGGACCGCACCTCTCCCGGCTCGAGCAGGGGTCGATCCACCTCGCTGCGCGAAACCGAGCCCCGACCCGCGCCGAGGCCCGCCGGACCGCTCCGGCTGACCCGCGCCTCCCCGACCGTGCCGGTGAGCTTGGAGACCTTGTCTTGGGTGAGAGGATCGAGGGCGGAGAAGGCTGTGAACACGTGACAATTGTCGAGAAGGGTATTGTGCGGTCCATAGGTCTCGACGATGTCGTTGAGGGACTGGGCCACCAGCATCGGCTTGATGCCATAGCCGCTCATCAGCCTCAGGGACTTCTCGAAGAAGGCCAGCCTTCCGAGCAGCGGGAACTCGTCCATCACCATCAGCAGCCTGTGCCGCTTGGCCCGGCCGGCGAGGTCGCGATCGGCGTGGGCGGTCAGGGCCTGGGCCGCCGCGTAGAAGAACAGCCGCATCAGGGGGCGCAACGCCACGGCGTCGGCCGGAGCGGCCTGGACATAGAGGGAGACAGGTCGGTCGGCGCACATGAGGTCGCCCAGGGCCAGGTCGGAGCCGGACAGCACCCGTTCCAGGTCCTCGCCCGCCAGCCATTTGAGATAGGACCGGGCCGTGCCCTGGACCGAGGTCCGGAACCGGTCGTGCATGGCCGCGTAACCGGTCACGGCCGCCTTGATGAAGGGATGGGTCTCGGGCCGGCCCTGGGCGTCGGCCCGATGCAGCGCCTTGAGCATGATGTCGGCGGAGGCGTCGAGGTCGGCCAGCATGGCGCGGACCGCAAGGAGGGTCTTGTCAGCGTCCGGCGCGGTATAGAGGACGTGCAGGATCACGGCCTCGAGGATCTCGGACGCGGCCTTGTCCCAGATCGCCTCGTCGTCGCGGGCCCCGCCGGGGTCGGCGAGGATGGCGACCAGCCGCTGGACCTGAGCCAGTTCGCCGGGCCCGGGTCGGATCTCGGCCAAGGGGTTCCAGCGAGCCGAAGCCGGATCGCGAGGGTCGAGATACAGCGCATGGGAAAAGGTCGAGCGCCATCCAGCGGTTAAGGTCCACAACTCGCGTTTGGGATCATGAATCAGGACGCTCCCGCCCCACGACAACAGGGTCGGCACCACATGACCGCGCCCCTTGCCGCTGCGGGTCCCGCCCGTGACCAGGGTCGGCCGCAGGTCGGCGGTCGCCAGCAGCCTGCCGCGCAGGACCCCGATCACCGCCCCGCCCCGGGCGAACAGGCCCGCCGCCCTCGCCTCCGCCGGCCCGCCCCAGCCCCGGATGCGCCGGAGCCGCCCGTCGCCCTCGATCAGGACACCGGCGCCCAGCCCCAGGACCGCGCCCAGGAGCACCAGCGGCGCCGACCGCGCCATCCCCGGCGCGATCTCGGCCCCGAACCGGATCCTCCAGTCCAGGAGCGCCCAGGGCGGATAGAGCGCGCCCCCGCTTGCGATCGACATCCGGGGGCCTAGGACGGGAGCATGGCCATAGGTCCAGCCGACCAGCTGGGTCGCGGCCTGGAGCCCGAGAACCAGGCCGAGGCCGAGGCCGATCAGCCGCGGACCCATCTCAGACCGCCGCCGGATCGTCGCGCGCGGTCTCGACCGCCATGATCAGAAGCGGCGCCGCCGCCATCCGGCGCTGGTGATAGGCGGCCAGGGCCGGTCCGAGCCCGCGCCCCGTCGGATCGCGGAACCGCGCGACGAGCGCGTCGGCCTCGGCCTCGTGGTCGGCGAACAGTCGCGTCTCCGCCTCGCCGAACAGGACCAGCTGACTGGCCACCCGGTCATAGGCCTCCATCAGGGCGGCGTTGCCGGTGCTGCGGACGAGCCAGGCCATCAGCTCGGCGGGCTGGGGTCCGACCTCGATCCGGGGCGCGACGCCGTCACGGACCTGGACCCCGCCGCTCGCGTCCAGGCCCGCGCCCAGGCAGTGAAGCCGGAAGGCCAGGCGAGCGCGCAGGGTCTGGGGATCGAGGCGCGGAGCCAGGAACCCGCCGGTCGGGCCCCGCTCGACCAGGCCGAAGCCGCAGAGCCAGCCGAGGGCCTCGCGCACCGGGGTGGTCGACAGCTTCAGCCGGCGCGCTTCGTCGAGGATGACGATCGAACCGCCCGGAACATGGACGCCGCTCTCCAGCCGGGCGCGGAGACTGGCCAGGGCGAGGGTGAAGGGGTCGTGTCTGCGGTTCACCGCGGCCTCCTTTCAGGCGCCGGTCTTGAACGCTGCGCTCCGGTCTCGCCAAGCGGTTGTGGCGCTTGGCGCGCCCCGGCGACGACAATCGACGGTCGTCCCGCCTGAATCCGCCGGATTAACCGCCGCTCTTGGGCGAGCATTCACAAGTTGTGTCCGACAGCGGACTTCCCGCAGTGTAAGAAAATCGCCCGCCAGCCCGGGTCGCAGAGGAGAGGTTGCACCTGGATGACGGGCGAAAGGCCAGAACCGCGACAGGATCGCGCCCTGCTCTCGCGAGCGCTGAAACGGCTCAGGACCCGGAGCGGTCGTTCCAAGCCGGAGGTGGCGGCCGCCATGAACCTCTCGATCCGGGCCTATGAACGGTTCGAGGCGGGCGACATCCGATTCAACCTCGACTATGTGCACCGCTTCGCCCGCGCCACCGACTGCGATCCCAACGCCATCCTTCTGGCCATGGCCATGGGCTCGCCCGAGTTCGCTGTGCGCAGCGCCGACAACCGCTTCGCTACCATTCTGATGATCGCGCTCCGACGGTTCGACGAGACGGTCGGCGACGGCCTGTCGCGGATGGAGGTCCGCACCCTGGTCTCGGCGGTGACGGCCATGTTCGACGGCCTCGCGGCGCGTCCGTCGACGCCGGATCCGACCCGGACCTGGCTCGAGCAGGGCCAGGCCGAACTTGAGGCGAAACGTCCGGGTCCGGGCCGGTAGCCGTTGAATATACGCCAGATATAGCTTCCCCTTCTCGCCCGCGCGGCGCTCTCTCGTCCAGCCACGACCGTGGCGATCAACCAAGGAGAGACCGCGATGACCAACCCCCTGATCCGCCTCGTCAGCCTCGGAAGTGCCCGGGCCCTGACCCGGGATCTGATCGGCGGCGCCTATACGGAGCTGAACGTGTTCGACAGCCGCGAACCCGCGGGCGTCTGAGCGCAGGACGGGCGGTCGCGCGCGACCGCCCGTCAACGCCCTCCCTCTCACCGCCTCTCCTTCGGATCCGCCCGCGGCCCGAAGGACCGGCCCTCGAGGAGCCTGACATGGCCGATCTGACCTGCGCCCCCGGCATCCACATGGCCCGGGTCGGACCCGACATCGTCCTGCTCGACACGGCCGCGGATCGCTATTCCGCCCTCCCCGATCTCGGCGAACAGATCGATCCCGCCCCGGACGGCTCGGTCCAGGCCTCGTCCGCGATCGCCGAAGAGCTCATCGCCCTGGGCCTCGCGATGCCAGGCCGCCCGACCCCGCCGCGACGCGCCGCCCTGCCACCCCGGCGCGAGCTCGTCCCAGAACCCTCCCGGGAGCCCACCGCCATCGTCCGCGCCGCGGCCATCCTCGTCGCGTCGGGCCTGCGTTTTCGCCGCTCCACCCTTGCGACCCTCCTCGGCCCGGTGGCGCATGGGATCTCGACGGAGGCGGGCGAGCGGCTCGAACCTGTGGTGGCCGCCGCCCGCGCGGCCTGGCCCTGGATCCCGCTCGAGGGCGAATGCCTCCAGCGCAGCTTTCAGCTGCGAAGCCTGCTGGCTCGTCACGGCTGGCCTGTGGACTGGGTGTTCGGGGTGCGGACCTGGCCGTTCGCGGCCCACTGCTGGATCCAGATGGAGGACCGGGTGCTCAACGACAGCCTGGACCGCGTGCGGCGCTACACCCCCATTCTCACCGTCTGACCGTGGGCGAGCTTCTCCTCGTCTCCCACCGACCGGACGACCCCGAGGCGGCCGCGCGGTCCCGGGCCCTGCGCGACCTGGCCGGCGAGCGGGGCCTCGGGATCGTCCCGCTCGAACCGGCGTCCTGGATGGCCACGGCGGGGCCCCGGCACCCCACCCTCACCCGGGCCGGAGCCTGGACCCTGATCGGCGATGTCCTCGATCGTCGCGGACCCGACCTGTCCGGTGTCGGCCCACATGATCCGCTGGCGTTCGAAAAGAAGCTCACGGCCCGGTTCTGGGGCCGCTTCATCGGCGTGCGACTGGGCGGCGCGCGCCCGCCGTTCGCGGTCCTGCGCGACCCCTCGGGCGGCCTGGAATGCGTCGTCTGGCGCCAGGACGGCCTGACCCTGATCGCCTCCTTCGCGCCGGCCTGGCTGGTCGAACATCTGCGCCCGCCCTGGCGGATCGATCGCGACCGGCTCGCCCGGGCGCTGGTCGATCCCCTCGCGGCGACGGGTCCGCTGATTCTGGACGGGCCGACCGCGCTCGAGCCCGGGACCCTGCTCAGCCTCGACCCTGCCCTCCCGCAAGAGGTCCTGTGGACGCCAGCGACCTTCGCGATGCCAAGCCTGGACGCGCGGCCACCGGTCGAGACCGCCGCCGCCCGGCTGCGCGCGGCGGTCGATGAGGCGGTCGACGGCCTGGCGCGCCGGCCAGAACCCCTGGCCGCCGAGGTCTCGGGCGGCCTGGACTCCTCGGTCGTCGCCTCCAGCCTGGTCCGTGATGGACAAGACCGCGTCGGGCTCTGGCTCAACGCCTTCGGCTCGGTGCCCGAGGCGGACGAGCGGCGCTGGGCCGAGGTTCTGGCCGCCCATCTGGGCATCGCCGTCGAGGCCGTGCCCCATGCCGACGCGCCCCTGACCGGCGACCTGCTCGAATCCGCCTCCCAGGGCCTCCGGCCGGGTCTCAATGGTCTGGATCACCCCCACGACCTGGACTGGGCGACGCGGATCACCCGGGCCGGGCTCTCGGCCGTCATGACCGGCAAGGGCGGCGATTCCCTGTTCCAGCAGGCCACGCCGGAGGTCTTCGGCGATCGATGGCGCGCCCGGGGCTGGCGGGCCCTGTTCGAGCCCGACACCGTCCGGCTCGCGGCCGCCAACGATCGCTCGGTCTGGTCGCTGCTTCGACAAGCGCGTGTCGCCACGCCCGACGGGGCTCCCTTCCCGCCGCGTCGCGGCCTGGCGGTCCCGCAGGCCGACCCCGTCCCGCTCCACCCCTGGCTCGTCGATCTCGCGCCTTTCGGCCCGGCCAAGCGGCTCCAGATCGCGGGGGTCGCGGACGGGGTCTCGCGCCACGGACCGTCGCTTCTGACCAGCGCTGTGGAGGTCCTGCATCCCTTCTGCGCCCAGCCGGTCGTCGAGGCCTGCCTCGCCCTGGACTGCGGCCTGCTGACCCTGGGCGGTAGCGACCGGGGGCTGGTGCGACACGCCTTCTCAGGGCGCCTGCCGGACCCCATCATCGCACGGCGTTCGAAGGGCGACATGAGCCGCGTCTACGGCCGTCGGGTCGCCGACAACCTGTCGCTTCTGCGTCCCTGGATCCTCCACGGCCAGCTGGCGGAGATGGGGTTGATCGACCGCGCCTCCGCCGAGACCCTGCTGTCTCGAGAAAGCCTGATGTGGAAGGGACGGGCCGGAGCCATCCTGGCCACGGCCGCCATCGAGGCCTGGGTCCGAGTTTGGCGACGCCGGCTGGGTGGCCGAAGCTGAGCGTGTCTGCCAAGCCGACGCTCGCTGACTCGATGCAGGCGTCGGCCGGTCCCAGCTGACCCGGGCGGCAGCGAAGGCCAGGGCCTCGATCCTGTCGCCGTCCAGATCGCGCACGAAGGCTGAGGGGTGATGGGGATCCTCGTCGGGCCCGGGTTCGGACGCGCCCCACCGCCCGGCGTTGCCGATCTCCGCCGGCCTGGCGTCCTCGCGAGACGGACCAGATCTTGCGTCCACGCCCTGACGCGGGCGTCCGGGTCAGGGCGTCCTCGCCGGCCGGAGGTCTGCCCGGCTCGAGGTTTCGCGCTCGAGGTGACGTCCATTGCAAACCGCGCTTTCCGGCGCGACACCGCATCCTTGGGTGGGGGCGTGATTTCATGATTGGCCAGAGCATGGCGTCAGGCTCAGGGGCCTGGCCGAACAGACCGGGCCGCCTCACGTCGCTTCTCGACGGGATGGAGCGCGTCGGGAGTTGGCTCAGCCTGATCCTCCTGATGCCGGTGCTGGTGGCGATGCTCGCCTTGCTGATGCTTCACCAGCGCTATGTCCGGGGGCGAACCTGGAACTCGATCCTGGGTCTGCGTCCTGACGCCTGATTCCGCGCCTGGGACCGTCTGTGGCGGCGGGGCTCGGCCGTGCCGGTGCCCAGAACACCGTCCCGCCAGCGCGAGCCGCCCCCCTATCGGTCTGCGGACGCGGGCCTGGTCGACGTCGCCGGTCTGATCGACGGCATCGCCGCGCGTCTTCAACCCGGCTCGCATCGCCGTCGCCGCAAGCGCCGGCGGGCCGGCGGCGCGACACGGGTCGAACGGCTGGCCGACGTTCCCAAGGGCGGCCTACCGGCCCAAACGGAAATCGACCTGCAATCATAAAGCCGGCGTTGCTCCTGACGGAGGTGAAGGACAACCGTCTGGTCCGCTTCGGACGCCAAGCGTGTTTCTGACTTGGCCGCCGCACATCACAGTCGGGTCCCATCCGTCTTGACTGCGCTCGACAATCATCCGTAACGCTCGGCTTTGTCTTACTGGCGATTGGCCTTGAGCGTAGCGTGGCAACCGGTGAATCGGCATGGGTGAGTGGTCTCTGGGTATCCTGGGCGGGTCGGGCCTCGCGTCGATCGATGGGCTTGAGAACGCCCACTGGGTCGAAGTCGAGACGCCTTGGGGAGCGCCCTCATCCCCCCTATGCATCGGTCACTTGAGCGGCGTTCGCGTGGCTTTTCTGCCGCGGCATGGCCTCCATCACACCCTGCCGCCGGGCGACGTCAACGCACGCGCCAATATCGCGGCGCTGAAACAGATCGGATGCACCGACCTGCTTTCACTTTCGGCCGTCGGCTCGTTGAGCGAGGATCTCAGTCCCGGCCGGTTCGTCGTCATTGACCAGTACATCGACCGCACGGTCTCACGACCCGCGTCCTTCTTCGGCCCGGGCATCGTCGCCCACGTGTCCCTGGCGGACCCGGTGTGTCCCCGGCTCTCATCCTTCGCCCTTTCGGGAGGCCAGAGCGCCGGCGTGTCCATCGTCCACGGTGGCGTCTATATCGCCATGGAGGGTCCGCAGTTCTCGACGCGGGCCGAGAGCCGGCTGTTCCGGTCGTGGGGCGGTGACGTCATCGGCATGACCGGCATGCCGGAGGTGCGTCTCGCGCGCGAGGCCGAGCTTCCCTATGCCTGCGTCGGCATGGTGACGGATTACGACTGCTGGCGCGAGCAGACCGCCGACGTCCAGGTAACCGACGTCCTGGCCATCCTGCAGCAAAACGCCGGAGCCGCGCGGGGTCTGGTCCAGGCTTTGGTGGAGGCCCTGCCCGCGATCCGGGCCCCCTCGCCGATCGACACGACCCTGGACCTCTCCGTGGTCACGCCGGAAGCGATGTGGGACCCCGACCTGAAGCGGACCCTGGCCACGATCTCGGCCCGCAAGTTCGGCTAGGACCGCGTGCGGTGGCGTCGGAGGGAGGGGCCGTCGTCAACGTCTTCCTGCTCGCGCAGCAAGGCCACAGGCGCGCCGGAGAGATTGGCTATCGTGTCCGCGAGGGCATCGGGCGTGGACCACCGGACACCGTCGAACGGCAGGGCCTCACCAAACCCGCGACGAAGACCGATCAGCCAATAGCCGCCGTCGGGCGCCGGCCCGAACACGGCCCGGTTCGGACCGAGCGCGCGAAAGGCGGCGGCGACGTCGGAGCGGGTGACGGTCGGCGTGTCGCTGCCCAGAACCACGACAGGACCTGGCGGCAGAGCCTTGACGACGCGCGCCAGCCGCTCACCCAGATCACCCGGCCCCTGGGGGATGGGCGTTCCCAGGCGAACCCAGTCCAGCGGTCGATCAGGAGCCACGGCGAGCCAAAGCCGCCAGCGCGGATCGCCGCCGAGCGATCTCACCAGCCGATCCAGCGCCGCCCGGCCGAACCGCAGAGCCTCTACGTCGCCGACATCGGCCGCCAGGCGCCGCTTGCCGACGCCCAGCAACGGCCGCCGGGCGAAGATCACCAGGTGGCGGGTCCTAGCGGCCATAGAGTCTCGCGATCCAGACGACCGGAACACCGACGCGATACAGGATGATGCAGGTCAGGTTGAGCGCTGTCTGGCTGACCCAGCCGCGCCGGTGCCACCGGCGGGCCGAGGTGCGCGCCTCGCCATCCAGAACCCTGTGCCGCGACCGTCCCAGGCGTCGCATGATCTCCACGTCCTCCATCAGGGGCAGGTCGGAATAGCCGCTGACCGCATCGTAGAGATCCCGATGGATCAGCAGGCCCTGATCGCCATAGGCGAGACCGAAACGCCGGACCCGCCAGGCCACGCCCGTCTCGATCAGACGAGCCTGCCAGGCGTCGTCCATGATGCGCAGCCGAAGCGAACCGGCCAAACCCTGCCGGGCCTCGTCCACCATGTGATCGGCGATGGCGTCCCAGCCGCCGGGGCTGATCGTCGTATCGGCGTGCAGGAACAGATACCACGGCCGCCTTGCGACCGCCGCGGCCGCTGAGAGTTGACGGCCCCGCCCCGCCGGGCCGGTGACGATGCGACATCCGGCCTGCTTGGCGATGGCGATCGTTCCGTCGTTGGAGCCTCCGTCGCTGATGATCGGCCGTGCTCCAGGCGGCAGATTGGCGAGCGTCTGACACAGGGTCGCCGCGGCGTTCAGCGTCGGGATGACGACGTCGAGACGATCGAACGGGGTCACGCGCTGCAGCTGGCGCCGCCGAGCACACAGAACTGGGCGCAGAATGGGTGGTTCAGCGCCACCGCGCTGGACGCATCGGCCAGCGTGCGTCCCATCTCGAAGCCGGGGTCGTAGGGGGTCAGGGTGCAGGCGACGACGACCGGATGCTCGGCACCGCGGCGCCGGATCACCATCCGGCTGGTGGCGCACATCATCTCTGACGGCGACCGGTTCAGGATGCCCCAGCAGGCCTCGCTGATCTCGGGCACGTCGGCGGTGGCTTCCATCTCCGGAAACAGGACGAGACGGGCAGGGTCGAGGGCGTCGACGCCAAGGCGTTCCGCGGCGAACAGCGTGGCGAAGGCCGCTCGGGCCGATGCTTCATCCTCATCGGCCAGCCGGCGTCCGGCGACGGCGATCCGAAAGTCGTGATCGCGCAGCCATCGCAGGCCGTCCCAGGCCCGGTCCCACGCACCCTCCCCGCGCTCGGCATCATGGACCGCACGGCTGTGATGATCGAGGCTGACGCGCAGGGTCAGCCGGTCGCCGGCGATCTCGCCCAACCGGGCCAGACGGGGACCCCAGCGCAGCATTGGCCGCATGGCGTTGGTCAGGACGAGGACCTGATGGCCCGCCCCCAGCGCATCGTCGATCATCGCCAGGATGTCGGGGTTCATGAAGGGTTCGCCACCGGTGAAACCGATCTCCAGACGGCGGGGCCCCAGCTCGGTCAGATAGGCACCCGCGTCGGCGCGGGTCAGATAGGCGAGCGCGTCGTTCGTCGGCGAGCTGTCGATGTAGCAGTTGGCGCAGGCGATGTTGCACAGGGTGCCGGTGTTGAACCACAGGGTCTCCAGCCGGATCAGCGTCACCTTCGCGCGGTCGGCGCCGTCCAGTGTCCGGCGCGGATCGCTGAACTTCCTGGGCGAAAGGGTCCGGGGACGCTGCGTGGCGAAAGGAGACGGGGCGGCCGGGGTCATGATGTTCATCTGAAGGGCGATGTCGGACAGGGCAAGGCGTCGTCGTCGCCCTACGCCGCCGACGCATGCGAGGTTTCGTCGCTGGCGCCTCGCACTGGCGATAGGGCTCCGGTCGTGAAAGGAAGACACTTAAGCCACTGGGGGATATTGCATGCGTTCGCTTCTGGCCCGGCTGATCCTGGTGCTGGCGCTTCTGCTGCCCGTGTATTTCGCGGGCGCGGCGCTCGGCGCCCGGTTCGGGGTGTTCGACTGGCGTCTGAGCCTCGGCGCCTTGATCATCGAATGGGGTCCACGCCTGATGATCGGCGTTCTGGTGCTGGCGATCGTGATCCTGATCGCGACCCTGGTCAGGGCGCCGCGTCGGGGATGGCGGTCCGCCCTGGTGGCCGCCCTGATCCCGGCCATCGGCCTCGGCTATCTGGCCTGGCTGCGCGGTCGATCCGAGGACATCCCCCCCATCCATGACGTGTCGACGCGGCCCGCCGACCCGCCCCTCTTCTCGCCGGCCCTCATGACCCAGCGGGCATCCCCGCCCGACACCAACCCGGTGGTCAGCCTGACGGTCCCGGTTCCGACGCTTGAGGCCTACCAGGGTCCTCGTTTCGCAGACATGGCCGAACGGTCCCTGGGCGAGATCGCGGCAGAGGCCTATCCCTCGGTCCGGCCCCTGACGACCCCGGCGAGCGTCGACGCGGCTTATGCCGCCGCCCTGGCGGAGGCCCACGCCAGGGGCTGGGCCGTCGTCAGCGAGGATGCGGCCAGCGGAACCTTTGACGCCACCGCCACCACCTTCTGGTTCGGCTTCAAGGACGACGTCGCCGTGCGGGTCCGCGCCGAAGGCCAGGGGTCGGTCATCGACGTGCGATCGACCTCCAGGGTTGGCCTGAGCGACCTCGGAGCCAATGCCGCGCGGATCCAGGCCTATCTCGCGGGCGTGGAACGGCGGCTCCAGACGCGGGGGACGGCAGGGGCGCGTTGAGGTGAAACTCGCGCTCGTCGGGGCCGGGCACGCCCATCTGGCGGTCATCCGACGGGCGGCGAGCCTGCGGTCAGCGGGGCTTGAGCCGGTCCTGATCGCGCCCGCGGCCTTCGACTATTCCGGGCTTGCCAGCGGCGTTCTGTCGGGCGCGCTGGCGACACACATGGCCCGGATCGATGTGACCGCCCTCGCCCATCGGTACGGCGTGTCGCATTCGGTCACAGAGGTCGTCGGGCTGGACCGCGGCCAGAGACGGCTGACGCTCGCGGATGGCTCGGTGCAGGACTATGACGCGGCGTCGTTCAACATCGGCAGCGAGGTGGCCGATCCATGTGGCTGGATCGGCAACGAGGGCGTCTGGCCGGTCAAGCCACTGTCGTCCCTGTGGGCGCTGCGGTCGATCCTTGAGGCCGGCTTCACTCGCGTCGAGGCGACACCGAGGATCGTCGTTCTCGGAGACGGTCCGACGGCTTTCGAGATCGCGGCCGCGGTCGCCGGGCTGCACGAGCGCAACCGCAGGCAGGTCAACCTCAGCCTGATCGGCCCGAACCCATCGGCCGACTGGGCTCCCGCGGGCGCTGCCGACGGCCTGACGCACAATCTCGATCGACGCGGCATAATCAGGGTCGCGGCCCGAGGTCTGGCGTATCGAGAAGGATGTCTTGAGCTGTCCGACGGACGGCGTGAGCCGGTGGATCATCTGATCCTCGCGACCGGCCTGAGCGCCCCCGCGCTCACGCGCGGCCTGGATGTTCCTCTGGACGCTCTCGGCCGGATCGTCGTGCGGCCCGACCTGGCCAGCGTGGCGGATCCCGGATTGTTCGCCGTCGGGGACTGCGCCACGGTCATGGGCGCGCCTCGACCGTTCGCCGGCGTGTTCGGGGTCCGCGCGGCGGCGCCCCTGCTCCAGAGCCTTCGCGCGCTCGCCGCCGACCGGAAGCCCGGAGCCTATCGACCCCAGACCAAGTGGCTTTCCATCCTCGATCTTGGAGACGGGACGGCATTGGCGCATCGCGGCCGATTGGGGTGGCACGGACGCTCGGCTCTGGCGCTGAAGCGGCGCCTGGACCTCGGTTTCATACGGGGTCATCGCGCGTGACGCCTCGCCGCGATGACCTCAGGCCAGGCGCTTGAGGACGGACACCAGCCTGCGGGTCCGGTCGCTGAACAAGGCGGGCGTGTACCACATCCCGGCCAGACGCTTGCCGATCTCGCTGCGCGTTGGATAGGGCGCGATCGCACGGGTCAGGGCGGACAGATTCAGCCGCGACGACAGGACGAGCGCCCAGAGCAGAATCTGGTCCCCCGCATGGCGCCCCACCAGGGTGACGCCCAGGACCTTGCCCTTCGTCGTCGTGACCAGCTTTCCGAAGCCGCGCGTATCGCCCTCGGCCTGGGCCCGGTCGTTCTCTCCAAGCGGAAAGGTCACCGTGCGCACATCGTCGCCGTGGGCCGCCACCGCCTCGGCCTCGCCCAGGCCGATGGCGGCCAGTTCGGGATCGCAATAGGTCACGCGCGGGACAGCCAGGGCATCGGCGTTGATCGGCGCGGCGAACAGGGCGCGGCGCACGAACAGGGCGGCATGGGCACCGGCGAGGTGGGTGAACTGTCCGCGTCCCGCGACATCGCCGACGGCGAAGACGCGCCGGTTGGTGCTTCGCAGCGACCGGTCCGTGCGGATGCCCTTCGCGTCATGCTCCACCCCCGCCGTGTCCAGATCGAGCCCGGCGACCGACGCGGCGCGACCGACCGCGATCAGCAGGTGAGACCCTTCGATCCGGTCCTCGCCGCCCGGTCCCTCGACCGTGAGGACGACGCCGCCCGAGCCCCGGGCCTCCACGCGAACGGCGCGGGTCCGGGCCCGCAACGCCACGCCGTCGGCCATGAGCTGATCCAGCACGACCTGCGCGGCTCCCCGGTCCTCGCGGCCCAGGATCGCCTCCGCCTCGACGATCACGACCTCCGAGCCGAGCCGGCGAAAGGCCTGGCCCAGTTCCACGCCGATGGGACCGCCTCCCAGCACGATCAGCCGGCGCGGCAGTTCGATCAGGTCGAACACCGTCTCATTGGTCAGGAAGGGCGCGGTCTCAAGCCCCGGGATCGCAGGGACCACGGCGCGAGAGCCGGTCGCCACGACGATCTTGCGCGCCCGCACGCGCACCTCGCCTCCGACCACGGTGCGATCGTCGACGAACCGGGCGGCGGCGCGCACGACCCGCACACCCAGGCCTTCGAAACGGTCCTGGCTGTCGATGGGCGCGATGGTGGCGATGGTCTGGCGCACATGGGCCATGACGGCGGGGAAATCGACGGCGACACCGGTCGCGGCCACCCCCAGACCCGGGCTGCGCGCCTGATGCGCCTTGTCGGCCGCGGCGATCAGCGCCTTGGACGGCACGCAGCCGTAGTTCAGGCAATCCCCGCCCATCTCGCCCTTCTCGAACAGGACGACCTTGAGCCCAAGCTGGGCCGCGCCGGCCGCGACGGACAGTCCGCCGGATCCCGCGCCGATGACGACCAGATCGGCCTTGAGGGTTCTGGGGCTCACAGCCTGTGTTTCCTTCGCCGTTGATAAAGGGTCGTCGCGAGCGAGAGCAGACCCAGGGCGACCAGGGGCAGAAAGACCTGCGGCTCGAAGATCACGCCCAGGTCCGGCGTCTCGCCGCGCGCGATGACCGCGCCGATCCCGGCCCCCACGCCGCTGTAGATGAAGGTCGCGGGCATGATGCCGATGACGGTCGCCAGCGCATAGGCCCGCAGGGGCGCGTGAGCCAGGGCGGCGGCGACATTCACCAGCCAGAAGGGCGCGATCGGGATCAACCTCAGCGTCAGGATGTAGCCGAAGGCGCCCTCCCGGACCCCGTCGATCACCTGCTTCAGGGTGCCGCCGTCGGCCTCGGCCTTGGCCCGCAGCACCGCCCCCAACGAGGTCTGGACGACATAGAAGACCATGACGGATCCTGCCGTGGCCCCGATCACGGTGGCGGCCCCGCCGGTCCAGGTGCCGAACAGGAAGCCGCCGGCGAGCGTCAGGACGATGGCGCCCGGGAAGCTGACCGCGGTCGCCAGGGCGTAGACCGCGACGAAGGCCAGCAGGGCCAGAGCCAGGTTGTCCTCGACGAAGGCGCGCAGCGACGCCTCGTTGGCCTCGAGCGCCTCGAGGTTGAGATACCGACCCACCCCGCTGGCGAAGACCGCGACGATGACCGCGAGCAGAACGAGAAGCGGGATGAACCGTTTGGTCCTGCTCATGGCTCAGCCTCTCTGGATGTCATTCAAGGCCCACTCATAGGTGTGGCGGTCGATCCGTGTCGCGGACCGAAGCCGGCTGCTGAGCGGTTCGTCGGCGTATCGGGCGAGATGGGCGATGACGCGGGCGTCGCTCCCCCCGAAGTCGTCGGCGTACCACCTGTAGATCGACGAGACGACCAGAACGTCGCCGTCGAACCGGACCGCCCGGGCACTGTTGACGTAGGCGCGGGCCGCCGCGTCCAGGCCCGGACCCAGCCCGGCTCCCCGCCAGGCCCGCAGCGGCAGGTTGGGGCAGCTGTAGGAGGCGCAGTTGACCGCGTAGTGCACGCGAGGGTCTGCCCATCCGCGCCGCAGGATGGCGTGCTCGATGTCGTCGAGGGTGAGTTCGACGCCTTCGACCGTGACGACGCGCCGCCGCCATGGCCCGGGAAGGAGCCCCGAGCGGATGGTCCGGATCGTCGACACCGGATAGGCCTCGAGAACGACCCGGATGGTGACGGCGTTGTAGAGATTGGCCCAGTAGGCGAACTGTTCGGGCCGCGTGAGCGAATGCGGACGCAGCCCCTCCAGCGCCGCGATATAGGCGTCCAGCGCCGCGCGATCCGCCCTCGACGCCTGCCAACCCCTGTAGTCCACCCGCACCACGCCGTCGCGCGAGTTGCGGGCTCGCCGGGCCAGGAGGGCATCGAACGCGGCGTGGTCGAACACGCCCGTTCCGGCGCGGTTCGCGGTGAAACCCGCGACGCCCTGCGCCCAGGCCGGGCCCGCCGCGAGGACGGCCGAGCCGCCAAGGATGAGGGCGCGTCTGGTCGAATGGCTCATGTGTTGTCCCCGCCCTACTGCGACGCTGGCCCCCACAGTTCTTCAAGACGTTGAGCCCGGCCGCAACGCCATTTGTAGAAGGCATAGGTCTGGGGGTTGTTCAGGGAGTAGTCCTGATGACGGGTCTCGGCGTCGTAGAAGGCCGACGCTGCGATCACCGCCGTCTGAACCGGGCGTCCGAAGCGCTCGGCCACGGCCCGTCTGGACGCCTCTGCGGCGGCCGTTTCCTCAGCCGTCGCGGGGAAGATCGCGCTGCGATAGGCGCTCCCCTGGTCGCTGAACTGTCCTCGAGCGTCGAAGGGATCGACGTTGGTCCAGAACAGCTCGAGGCGTTGGTCATAGGTGACGACGGCCGGATCGTAGACCACTCTGACGGCCTCATAGTGCCCCGTGTCGCCACGCGTGACCTGCTCGTAGGTCGGGTCCGGGACCGTTCCGCCGGTGTAGCCCGACACGGCGAAGGCGACACCCGGGGTCTCCTCGAACGCCTGTTCGACGCACCAGAAGCACCCGGCCGCAAAAATGGCTGTCCTGCTGTTCTGTGGCTCTACCCGCGAGATCGGCGCGGACGCTCCGCAACCGGCCAGACCGATGATCAAGAGCAGGGAGAACAGTCGAAGCATGAGAACTCGATCTCTAGATTGCGGCACGCGTCGCAGGTCGAGGAGGAATGCGTCGCCCGGACGCGTTTGGTTACCCGGCATAAGGTCGCGCCGAGGCTCTCATCGGAGCGGGCGACGGGGTCGGCTGCTCGGGCCCTCCTGACGGTAGGGTCCGCCAAGGTGCTGAAATCCAGGTCCTTGCGGTCGCGCCACGCTCGTCCCGTCTGTGAGACCACCGGGTATCGATGCAGGTCGCTGTTGGCGTTCAGACCCACAGGCTCCAGAGGTCGCTGAGCGCCAGAAGCGGTCGTGCGCACATTGATCTTCCCCCGCAAAAGTGGACGGGGTTAAGCCGCTCTGCGTTCGGCCTCGACGGGGCTGATATAGGCCAGTGACGAGTGCAGGCGGCGGGGATTGTAGAAGCCCTCGATGTATCCGAACAGGTCTCGCCGCGCCTGGTCTCTGGTGGCGTAGACGCGGTGATGGACCCGCTCGGTTTTGAGGGTGTGGAAGAAGCTCTCCATGGGGGCATTGTCCCAACAGTCGCCCTTGCGGCTCATGGATGGGGTGATGCCGGATCGGGCCAGAGCTGAGCGATAAGCCTCGGCGGCATACTGGATCCCGCGGTCGGAGTGATGGATCAGGCCGGGCGCGGGTCGCTGGCGTTCGACGGCCATGTTGAGGGCGTCCAAGGCGATCTCGGTGTGCAGGGTCTGGCGCATGGACCAGCCCACGATCTTGCGGGTGTGCATGTCGAGGATGGCGGCGAGGTAGAGCCACCCTTCGCCGGTCGGGATGTAGGTCAGATCGGCGAGCCAAATCTGGTTGGGAGCCGCCGCCTCGAAGTTGCGGGCCAGCCGGTTGGGCGCGATCGGGTAGCCGTGACGGCTGTCGGTCGTCCGGGCCCGACGCGGCAGGGCGGCCAGACCCCGCAGGCCGGCGCGGCGCATCAGCCGTTCCACGCGCGATCGACCGATCCGTCGACCATGCCGGCGCAGCGTGGCGTGGACGCGGGGCGAGCCGTAGCAGCCGCTGCTCTCGGCATGGATCAGGCGGATGTCCTCGGTCAGCTCGCGATTGGCGACGGACCGCCGGCTCTCGGGTCGACCGCGCCAGGCGTAGTAACCGCTGGCCGACAGGCCCAGGACCGCGCACATCACGCGGACCGGCCAGACCTGACCATGCCCATCGACGAACCCGAACTTCATCGGGAGGTCGCTCCGAAGATGAGCGCGGCTTTTTTTAGGATGTCTCGCTCCATCCGCAGCTGACCGTTCTCACGCCGCAACCGGGCCAACTCCGCCGCCATATCCGACGGCGACGGGGACGACGCCTGCGTTGTGGGTCGCCGCGACGTCCCCGTCGCCTGCACCCCGAACTGCGTCATCCATCGACGCAGCACCGTCTCGTGCAGCCCCAGCTCCCTCGATACCGCACCCGGGGTCAGCCCGCTGCTGGCGACCCGATCAACGGCCTCCCGCTTGAACGATTCCGGAAACACCCGGCGTTGAGCACTCATCAGACACTCCTCTCCAGCTCCGAAAAGCTAGCATGGGTGTCCACTGAAACGAGGGAAGATCAAGAATGTGAACGATCTTGGCGATGGGCCGCCAAGCGGCCGCCAATGGACCACTGGGCAGCAAGTAGCTGTTTTGCTGCTAATCAGTCAGCCCGGCCTCAGCTTGTCATCGCCCCGCTGAGCGAAGTCACGCGATCCTCTTCGTCGTGCGCCGACGTTGTGACGACCCTAAAGCTTTCCCCGCTCTGCTCCACCCGGACGATCACATGCCCCTCGCGCGACGCGAGCCTGCGAGTCAATCGACCGGCAACCAGGTCCATCGCCGGCGAGAGGGAGGTGACGTAGACATCTCGCGGTCCCGGGTAGAGCCGCTGCTCAAATAATCCCTCCAGCATTGAGGGGCTCGGATGGGAAGCATGCCATGCCGAGATAACCCAGGCGCGGGGAGCCAAGGCGCTGATTGCCAGCCCTTGCGGGCCATCGAACAATCCATGGTGCGGGACCACGGCGACGCTGACCGGTCCGCAGACCTCGGCCGCCGGCGTCAGGGCGTCCATCCAGGGGCGCGCCCCGGCGCGGGCCCAAGCGGTGAGGTCTCCGGCCGCGAAGTAGCGGAACGCACCGAAGCTCAAGCGGATGGCGGCGGAACTGGCGTTCTCGTCGGGATGGTCGCTCTCGGTCAGCGCTCCACGATCTGGAAAGAGCGATCTCACCGCATCGCCTTGGCCCGTCCAGACACGGCCCCTCGCCGCCAGGTTGCGCACCTCGAAAGCGAGGACGGCTCTACCGTGAACGAGCGTAATCTGGTCGGCCCGGCCCACGGCGAACCGCTCGACGCTCCGCTCATCGGCGACGCGAGCGCGGACAAAGGCCACGTAGTTCTCCGCCGAGACGGCGTCCTCGAACGGCGGGTAGCCGTAGTCAGGGAAGTCCGGATCGATGATGCGGTCGATCGGGACCAACTGGGCCACGTCCGACAGTCCAGTCAGCCGGTAGCGTCCGCCGGGTTCCAGAGGGCTGTCTTCGTTCACGCCCCCGGTATGGTCGGGATGCAGGTGCGTGATCAGCGCCGTATCGACGGACGATCGACCGGTCTCGGCCAGGCGACGACGCACATATCGGCCGATCCACTCCCCTGCCCGTCTCGACGCATCAGGCCTGGCCGGCAGGGTTGAGCTGTCGACCCGCCCCGCCGCCCCAGCATCGATCAGGACCGTGGTACCATCCGGACCGATGATCAGGGTGGCGTCTCCACGCCCCGTCGACAGGTGGTGGATGTCGAGCATGCCCGGCCGCCAGGGCACGAGTCGCGCGCCGACCCGATCGCGACCGGCCGAGGCCCAGGCCTGCGGCGCCCAGGCGGTCGCCGGACCGCCCGCCGCCAGACCCGCCAGAAGGCCGCGCCGCGTCGCCCCCAGGTCCACTCTCAGAAGCGCCAGTCGAGCGAGACGCCCGCCGTGCGTGGCTCGCCGAGATACTCGGCCAGCACCACCTGGGTCGACGGCGTCAGGACGTACTCCGTATCCTCCAGGTTCCGCACGAAGGCCGTCAGCCGCCAGCGGCCGTTCGCCGGTTCGATCCCGGCCGACAGGTTGATCAGGTCATAGGCTGCGATGACCAGGTTGGGATCGGCCGCCGCGCCCGTGTTGTAATCGGAGGTCCGGAAGTAGGTCGCGTTGCCGAACACCTCTCCCCATCCCGCAAGGGGGGCTCGCAGGTCGGCGCTCAGCGAGACGCGGTTCCTTGGTGACGACCCCAAGGCGTTGCCGGTGTTCACCGCTCCACCCGGAATGACGAAGTCGTCATAGCGGCTGTCGAGATGCCCCCAGGTCCCTGACACGGTGAGCCAGTCGGTCGCGCGGAAGCGGGTCTCCAGCTCGGCACCCTCCACGGTGGCCTCGGCGGCGTTCACGATGTTGAGGACGCGGGTCAGATTGTTGAAGAACAGTTCCTGCTTGTCCTGATACTCCATCCGGAACAGGGCGAGGTTGATCCGCAGACGATCATCCAGCCAGTCGCTCTTCAGCCCGACTTCGTAGCTGTCCAGGGTCTCGGGATCGAACGCCGCCTGGAGCGCAGGCAGGGTTGCGGCTTCGGTGTTGAAGCCGCCGGCCGTATAGCCGCGTGCGTAGCTGACATAGGTCAGGATGTCGGAGGTCGGGCGCCAGTTCAGCACGGCGCGCGGCGTCACCTCGCTCCATTCGCGCTCCAGACCCAGACCAGAGAAGCCGTTGGTCGGACGGATCAGGTCGGTCCGGATCAGGGATGCACGTTTGCGGTCCTCAGTGTAGCGCACGCCCAGCGTCAGGCTGAGATCGGCGGGCAGATTCACCGTGCCGTCGCCGAAGACCGCGAAGCTGCGGCTGTCCACGGACTGATCTGCGATCTGGTTGGTCACAATCGCGCCGGTTCCGGCCGCGAACGCCTGGGTGCGCAGGACGCGGTCTGCGTCCTCGTCGGCGTAGTAGGCGCCGAGGATGAAATTCCCCTGGTCCCATAGCGGGCTCGCGTAGCGGATCTCCTGGGTGAAGGCGCCGACGTCGTCGGCGTCGTCGCTGACCAGCTGGCTCTGGGTCCCCCTCAGGAAGCGGAAGTTGGCCCCGACCCCCGAGAACAGTTCGCCGGACTGGGTCTGACGATAGGCGGTGATGGATGTGACTTCGCCGCCCAGGACGTCCCAATAGAGGCGCGCCGAGACGCCCCCCTGGGTGCGGGCGAACCGCTGGGGCTGGCCCAACTCGGAGGTGCGGCGATCTCCGTCCGCCCCGACGCCCTTCGACGACAGCGTGCGGCCGCCGTTCCGGTCATCGGCGTAGTCGGCCCCGATGAGCGCCTCCAGCGTCGGAGTGACTTGGAAGCGAAGCTGGCCGCGCACTGACGCGCTGTCCAGATCGTCCTGCTCTGCCCCCGTCAGGCGGTCACGGCCGAAGCCGTCCCGCTGGCGAACGGCTCCGGCCAGCCGCACAGAGACCCGATCGCCGAGCGGCAGGTCGGCCAGTCCCTCCAAGCCTCGCAGGCCGTAATCGCCGATCGTGGCCCGCCCGCGCGCGCTGGCCTCTCCGAAGCTGGGCCGACCAGTGTCCAGCAGGATCGCCCCGCCGGTGACGTTGCGTCCGAACAGCGTGCCCTGCGGGCCTTTCAGAACCTGGATGGAGTTCAAGCCGAACAGCTCCAGGGTCACGGCGCTGTTTCGGGGGATGAAGACGTCGTCCAGCACCACCTGAACCGGCTTGTTCGCCCCGACCTGGGTAAAGGTGTTGTTGGCCGCCCGAATGGCGACGGTCGGGCTCGACTGGTTGAAGGCCGACACCAGAAGCCCCGGCGTGACGCGGGACACGTCCCGCAGCGTCTCGAGCCTGTAGGCGTCGATGGAGTCGGGACCGAAGGCGGTGACGGAGACCGGCACGTCCTGGCCGCGCTCGGAGCGGCGCTGGGCGGTGACAATCACGTCTTCGACTTGAGCGGCGTCCTGGTTGCTTCCCGGCGCGCTGCGCTCGACGACATAAGCGCCAGACGCCGTCCGACGCCAGGTCAGCCCGCTGCCACGCAGCATGTCGGTCAGGGCGCTCTCGACGTCCTGCCCGGCGCGGAGCGGCGGGGCGCTGAGGCCTCGCACGAGATCCGAGGCAAACAGAATCTCCCGATTGGTTGATCGGCCGAGCGCAGTCAACGCTGCCCCGAGTGGGCGAGCACTGACGGTCTCTGCCACGACGCTGGTTTGCGCCGAGACAGCCGCGCTGGACACCAGCCAGGCCGCGCTCGCCAGCATCGCTGCACGGAACATCGCGTGTGATCGCTTCATTTTCGCCCCCTGCCGCCCCGACGGCGGTCTCATGGGCAGGAACGGCGATTGGCCTGGCTTCCTCACGCCGTAGATCGTGAAATTTTTGCTACGATTCCGGAGAGGTGAGCACGATCGTTCCGTTCTCGGACGACATTGAGAGCGTTAGTGCTTCAGCCGCCGTGCCTGCGAACCGTTCCGGCTCGCCGGTTCGAAACACCCCACTGAGCCTCAGTCGGGCGGCGTCTGAGCCCCGAACGATGATCCGGGGACCGCCATAGCGGTTCATCTCGGCCACGGCATCTTCCAAGGGCGTGTCGTCGAACGACACCAGGCCTGAGCGCCATTCCGCAAGGCGGACGACATCGGCGCGCCGCACACGCGCCGGGCCGCCGGGGGACGTGGACAGGACCTCGCCGGGAGCCAGGGTCACGGCCGCGCTGCTCGGTGACCGCTCGACCGGCGCCACCCGCACACCGCCTTCCAGTAGCGCCACGCGCGTCACCCCGGCGTCCAAGCGAACCTCGAACAGGGTGCCTGTGGCTGTGACGACGCGATCTCCGGCCCGGACGCGGAAGGGCGCGGTCGTGTCGTGCGCCACGGAAAAGAGCGCCTGCCCCTCGATCAAACGCAAGGTGCGTTCGCCTCTTCGATAAGCGACCTCCAGGGTGCTGTCGGTGTTCAGCGTGGCTATGGACCCGTCCGGCAGGGTGACGGTCGATCGCTCACCCGTTTCGGTACGGTAGACGGCCGAAGCCGGAGTCCCGGAGACGACGCCCCACCGTTCAGCGATCCACCAGCCGCTGCCTGTCAGCACCGTCAGGGCCGCGAACGCCGCTGCGATCCTCGTCCACCGGACCTCGGCATGCGACGGCCGAGCTTGCAATGCTGCATGCCTCAGCGCCATCAGCGCGGGTTCGGCGCTTTGTCGCACGAGGGCCTCCTCGGCGACGCGCACGGCCTCGAACGCACGGCGGTGATCATCGGACTCGGCCAACCACGCCTCGAGCGCCGCCGCGCGCCGTGGAGGCAGACCGGCCCTCGTTTCTTCGGCCCAGGCAGCAGCAGACTCGACGATGGGCTTGCGACGTTCGGGCCGGTTCATCAGCGGGCCTCCCCCAGACGCAACGCAAGGTGCGCCAGGGCCCGGACCACATGCTTCTCGACAGTGCTCACCGAGATACCGAGCCGGCGCGCGATCTCGGCATGCCGCATCTGCTCAAGGCGTGCCAGGATGAAGACGTTGCGTGATCGCTCCGGAAGTTCGCGCAAGGCTGCGAGCACGACCTGAAGCTCCTGCCGTCCCTGCAAAACGCGGTCCGAAGCAAAGTCGGGCAAGCCGTGTCGCTCGTCGTCGTAGCTGTCATGGCGATCATACGACCGCACGCGCCCCCGCCGCTGATGATCGATGGCCACCGAAGCCGCAGTCTCGAACAGATATCCCTCAATGTTGTCGATCATCGCCAATCCGGCGCGTCGAGACAAACGAACGAACACTTCCTGGACGGCGTCTTCGGCGTCGTCACGGTTCAACCGTCTGCGAAGAAAATAGCGCCGAAGGGCAGGTTGGAACTGCATCGCGAGCTCGGTGATCCGGTCGCGATCCGCCGTCGTGGGCAGGTGGTGAGCCGACCCTTCGCTCGGTGCATCCTGCAGCACTCTAACCACCCTGCTCTTGATCAAGCCCCGGAACATACCAGCAGGAACGCAAAGCGACGGAAAAACCTCCAGATCGTCGGCTGAATACAGTTACCCATCAGCCGACAGCTCTCGTTGTCCTCGGGGTCAGAAGCGGACGACGTACTTTTCTGGCGATGACATTTACGGCCCAAGAGCGGACGGTCCAAACGTCTCAGATGAGCCAGAATCGGCCGTCGGCCCTAGGTCTGGGAAGCGCTAAATCCGGACACTGCCGTCTCTACGAAAACAGGACATTCATTGGCGCAGCTTGGTCCAAGGGCACGGCGTCCTGACCGAGCCCGACAGGCCGATCCAAACCCTTCGGTTGCTCCTACAGGCGCTAGTCAGGGGCGGACCTCTGGCATCTTTGTCGTGAAGGCAGCGCGTGTGGCAAGCCGATGATCGAAGATCGGAAAATGCTGTGATGCAATGTTAAGAGAGGCTCTGGCTGGGCTGATCAGTCGAACCCGCGCCGGCCCTGGCCAGCAGGTCGGCGTCGCTGCGGACCAGGTGTCGGTACTCGCGCGGTGTCATGCCGTAGCGCTGCCGGAACAGCCGGCTGAAATGCGCCGGATCGCTGAACCCCAGCCGATCGGCTACCGATCCGATCGGTTCATTGCGCCCCAGATCGGCCAGGGCTGCGCGAGCCCGCTCAAGACGTTGCACCGTGATGAAGGCGCGCACGCCGCCATCGGGTTTGAAGGCCTCAAAGAGCCGGTTGCGCGAGACACCAAGGGACGCCCCAAGGGCTTCGACGGTGGTTTCGCCCAGGCCCAGTTCGGTCTCCAGCAGGGCGACCGCCCGGGCCCTGAGCGCATGGGCACCAGAGACCGGACCCGGGGGGGCAGGCCTGAGCCCGTCCAGGGCGACGCTCAGCAGATCCAGAAAGACCCATCCCAGTCGCTCGCCCGCCTCGATCGTCAGGGTCGGCAAGAGTCGACGGACCTGTTCGGCATGGGCGAACAGCAGGGCGGCCCGGGGTTCGGGGACCACCAGACCATGCAGGTCTTCCAGCGCGCCGAAGGCCCGGCTCGCCAGCGAGCGCGGGATGACCAGATTGTAGGTCTCGCTGGCGGTCGAGACATGGACCGAGGGACGGCCCAGGTCGTGAAAGTGGAAGGTCCCGGCGGTTTCGTGGAAGGCCCGCCCGTCGAAGTCGCCCTGGGCCTCGCCCGTCTTCATCAGGCTGACGATGAGGGGATCGAAGTCCGAGATGCGGATGTCGTCCAGCCGCCGCTCCCAGCGCAGGCCGGTGATCTCGGTGTGGACGAACATCACCTGACCTAGCTGGGCCCACTCCCAGCGGCAGTCGAAGGGCTCGATCGGGTCGGTGCGGTAGATCGGCTTGGCGCGCGGCCATTCGCGCAGATGCCAGGCGGCGTAGCGCTCTTTGGCCGGGAGAGGGTCCGTCGAGTACCGGCCGATCACCAGGCGATCCGCCCGCTGGGCCGAAGAGGTTGAAGACACGTCTACGGTCACGCGGAACTCGGGGCAGACACAGCGTTGCTCGGACGCTAGGGGCCAGCCTGCGGGCTGGCCAGCGATTTTTGGTCGCATGCTCGGACGAACCACCGAAAGCCCTCGCCCGAGCCGGCCCAGGCAGACGGGACGCAGATCCAAGTCTCTGGGACGGAGGTCCTAACGAGAGGCGCGCCAATCTGCCATTTCCCCTCGGCTGAGGCCCAAGAGACGTTGGTTCTCTCGAACCATCAGGATCCCAACCGGACCACCGAGCAAAATTCGCAGACCGAGGCCTCGTCCAAATAGGAACTTTCGTCATGTCTGCACCGACCGTCACTCTTCCGGTTGCCACAGGGCCGACTGGGGCCGAAATCCTCGTCAACACCACCACAGAGAACGACCAGATTATCCCTGGGATCACCGCTCTCTCAAACGGCGGCTTTGTCGTCGTGTGGCAAGACCAGAGCGGCAATCAGGCCAATATCGGCGCAACGACCCCTTACTCGATCATGGCTCAGGTGTTCGCTGCTGATGGAACGCCGATCGGAGCAGAACGCCTCGTCAACACCGCGACCCAGGGGAACCAGTTCGGTGCCCAAGCCACCGCATTGCCGAACGGCACGTTCGTAGTCACTTGGACAGACGCAAGCGGCGGCGCCGGCGGAGGAGCGGGCGACGACACAAGCGGCAACGCGATCAAGGCCCAGATCTTCGCTGCAGACGGCTCGCCGGTCGGGACAGAAATACCTGTCAACACCGCGACGCAAGGATCGCAGTCCTCTGCCCACACAACGGTCCTGTCGAATGGTGGCTTCGTCGTCACATGGCAGGACGCCAGCGCGGGCGTTGGTGGAGCCGATGGCGACACAAGCGGCACAGCGATCAAGGCTCAGGTGTTCAACGCCGACGGAACGCGAATCGGGACGGAGCTCCTCGTAAACACCGCGACCCAAGGGGGGCAATTTGGGCCTCAGAGCACGGCGCTCTCCAACGGCGGCTTCGTGGTGACCTGGCAGGATCTCAGCCTCGGCGTTGGCGGGACGAGTGGCGACTCCTCGGACGCGGCCACCAAGGCACAGCTGTTCGCCGCGGACGGGACTCCAGTCGGGGCAGAAATCCTCGTGAACACCGCCACGCAAGGCTCACAGCTTTTCGCCAAGATCACGGCTCTGTCGGAAGGCGGAATTGTCGTCGTCTGGCAAGACGCAAGCGCAGGCGTCGGTGGGGCCAGTGGCGACACGAGTGGCACCGCGGTCAAGGCCCAGGTTTACGCTGCAGACGGATCGGCGAATGGGCCAGAGTTGCTCGTCAACACGACCACGTCCAGCGGCCAGTCCGCTCCTCAGATCACTGCCCTGGTCAACGGCGGCTTCGTGATCACTTGGCAGGACGCCAGCGCGAGCGCCGGAGACAGCAATGGATTGGCGATCAGATCTCAGGTCTTCGACGCGAACGGATCCAAACTCGGGACGGAGATCCTGGTCAACACCGCCACGCAAGGCAATCAGTCCAAACCCCAGATCACCGCTTTGGAAGGGGGCGGATTCGTTATCACCTGGGAGGATTTCAGCGCGGGCGTGGGCGGTGCGAGCGGCGACACAAGCTCCTCATCGGTGAAGGCGCAGTTATTCGCCCCCAACGGCTCGCCCATCGGAACGGAGTTCCTGGTCAATACGGGGACGAACGGCCCACAGACGGTGCCTCAGATCGCGGCATTGTCGAACGGCGGTTTCGCCATAGCCTGGCAAGACCTGGCTGGCTCTGCTGCTGATGGAAGCTCCCACGGCATCAAGGCCCAGGTCTTTGGCCCCCCGCGCATCGCCCTGGAACAGGTCGATCTGACACTCAAGAACACCGGTATCCATATCGCCGATGCGGACGCCGCCGACATCCAGACCGTGACCCTGTCGACGGCCTATGGCGTGCTGACCGCTACCGCCGGAAGCAGCGGGGCCACGGTGGCAGGATCAGGCACGAGTGCCCTGACCCTTACCGGCACCGCCGCCCAGGTCGAAGCCCTGTTAAACACCGACGCCAGCTCAACGATCCGCTTTACCGCCAACACGGACACCCCGCCCGCCTCCACCCTCGTGACGATCAGCGTCAACGACGGCACAACGACGGTCAGCGCCAACCTGACCCTGTCGATCGCTGCTGTGAACGATGCGCCCTCGGCCGCGGGTCTGCCGACAGATGTCACGGTGGCCCAGGGAGTCGCCTCCAACCTGGACCTTTCGTCCGCCACCCTGGCCGATGCCGACACGAGCGGAGCCATCAGCGTGGTTGTGACCGCGTCCGCCGGCACGATGGCGGCCGCCTCGGGCGGGGGTGTGACCGTCTCGAACTCCGGGACGGGAGCCTTGACGTTGACGGGCACGGCCGCGGCCATCGACACCTTCCTGAACACCGCATCGAACATCCAGTATACGGGACCTGCGGGCGTCAGCGGCAATGACGCCGCGACCCTGACCGTGACGGCGAACGACGGCACCGGAGCCGTGGCACTCGGGACAATCAATATCGACATCACGCCCGCCGACACCACCCGTCCGACCGCGACCATCTTCGTCGCCGACACCGCACTGAAAGTGGGCGAGACGTCTGTGGTCACCGTCACTTTCTCGGAAGCCGTCTCCGGCTTCGACAACACCGATCTAACCGTGGCCAACGGCACCCTGAGCGCGGTGTCTTCCGCCGACGGCGGCATCACCTGGACAGGGACGTTCACGCCGACGACGGGCATCACCGACGCCACGAACGTCATCACCCTGGCCAATACCGGTGTGGCGGACCTGGCGGGCAATGCCGGAACCGGCACGACCAGTTCCAACACCTACACCATCGACACCAGCCGTCCGACGGCGACGATCGTGGTCGCGGATACCTCGCTGACGCTGGGCGAGACCTCGCTGGTCACCGTCACCTTCTCCGAAGCGGTGACCGGCTTCGACAACACCGATCTGACCGTAGCCAACGGCACCCTGAGCGCGGTGTCTTCCGCCGACGGCGGCATCACCTGGACAGGGACGTTCACGCCGACGACGAACATCACCGACGCCACGAACGTCATCACCCTGGCTAATACCGGTGTGGCGGACCTGGCGGGCAATGCCGGAACCGGCACGACCAGTTCCAACACTTACACCATCGACACCAGCCGTCCGACGGCGACGATCGTGGTCGCGGATACCTCGCTGACGCTGGGCGAGACCTCGCTGGTCACCGTCAGCTTCTCCGAAGCGGTGACCGGGTTCGACGACACCGATCTGACCGTCGAGAACGGCAGGCTTAGCGGCATCTCGTCCGACGACGGCGGCGTCACCTGGACCGCGACCCTGACGCCCACGGCCAGTATCAGCGACACCAGCAATGTCATCATCCTGGCCAACACCGGGATCGCAGACATGGCCGGGAATGCGGGGACCGGCACGACCCCGTCCAACGCCTACGCCATCGACACCACCCGACCGACCGGGACGATCGTGGTTGCCGACACCGCGCTGAGGGTGGGCGAGACCTCCGGGGTCACCCTGACCTTCTCGGAAGCGGTGACCGGCCTGGACGCCTCGGACCTGACCGTCGAAAACGGCATGCTGAGTGATATCTCGTCAGCTGACGGCGGCGTCACCTGGACCGCGATCCTGACGCCCACGGCGTCGATCACCGATGCCTCGAATCTGATCACCCTTGCCAACACTGGGGTCACGGACTTGGCGGGGAATTTCGGAACCGGGACAATCCTGTCCAACCCCTATGCGATCGACACCACCCGCCCGACGGCAGCGATCGTCGTCGCCGACACCTCCCTCACAGCAGGCGAGATCTCAGCGGTCACCATCACTTTCTCCGAGGCGGTGACCGGCTTCGACAACAACGACCTGACTGTGGCCAACGGCACCCTGAGCGCGGTGTCGTCAGCCGACGGCGGGATCACCTGGACCGCGACCCTGACGCCCACGGCCGACGTTACCGACACGACCAACCTGATCACCCTCGCCAATGCCGGGGTTCTGGACCTGGCGGCCAATGCCGGGTCCGGGACGACCAGCTCCAACAATTACACCATCAACACGGTGGCGGCCCCGCCACCGCCGCTACCCCCTCCCCCTCCCCCGCCCCCCGCGCCTGCCGACCCGACCCAGAACTCCGACGTCATCGTGGTGTCGGACACCGGGGCGACGGTTTCCGCGCTCGGCGGCGACGACCAGGTGTCTGGAGGGCGGGCGAACGATGTCATCCGGGGCGACGCCGGCGCCGACACCCTGTTCGGGGCCAATGGCGACGACACCCTCCACGGCGGCACGGACAATGATGTTCTCCAGGGCAATGCCGGCAATGACCGGATCTTCGGCGATCCCGGCGACGACATCGCCAGAGGCGGCCAAGGCGATGACCAGATCCAGGGCAACGGCGGGTCGGATACGCTGTTCGGCGACATCGGCGACGACACGGTGCTCGGCGGCCAGGGCAGCGACCTCGTTCAGGGCAATGCCGGCCAGGACCTGATCTTCGGCGACCTGGGCGACGACACGGTGCTCGGCGGTCAGGGCAACGACCTCGTCCAGGGCAACGGGGGCAACGATCTCATCTTCGGCGACCTCGGCGACGACACCCTGCGCGGCGGGCAGGGCGACGATCAGCTGTTCGGAGGCGCCGGCAACGACTTCCTGTCCGGAGACCTCGGCAATGACACGCTTTCGGGTGGAGCTGGCACCGACCTGTTCTACTTCTTCGCGGGCGCGGGCCGCGACGTCGTCCTCGACTTCAATCCGCTCGAAGGCGACCGCGTGCTTCTGGACCCAGGAGCGACCTATACCGTGACGCGGGTCGGAAACGACACCATCCTGACCCTGCCTGGTGGCGACAGCATCGTCCTCGTGGATTTCCAGAACCCGACACTCGGTGAAGGCTGGATTATCGGGGCCTGATCGCAGCGGTCCCCGAAAGCGGACACTACGAACCGCCGCTATGAGCCAGGATGAGACGGTCGGAAATGCCCAATCGGCGGCCACTGGCCAGGCGCGAAAGGCGAACACCCCGACAGCGCCAATGTGACGCTTACTGGCCTCGGTTCGCGCGCGCCGACACCATCCGGCGATGGCGAGGGCCGCAATCCTCGGTCTGCCGTCGCTTACTCGAGGTCGGACACAGGCTCTGGCAGACGCACAATGGTTCGTGGATCTAGTTGCCGTTCTCGAAGCTCCCCACCCCTATGGAGGTGGCCGTCGTGTTCTGCAAAACTATGGCCTGATCCGCGCTACCTGTGCTCTCGAGATCGACGAAAAGCCAGGCATTGCCTCCGACCTGGAAGACGCCGACCAGCACGGTGTCCGCCTGAGCGAAACGCGCATTGGCCGCCGCGAGAGCGGCCTCGAAGGTCTGGGCCTCACCATAGGCGATGGCTGGCGTCGAGGGTGTGAAACGATCTATCTCGATCCGATCGTCTGACGACCAGTCCGTGATGACGGAGGCCAGGATTTCACCACTACCCTCATCCCGCGAGCTGGCGCTGAACCAGAAATGATCCCGGTCGGCGCCGCCGGAAAGCGTGTCCGAGCCGGGCCCGCCCACGATCCAGTCCTCGCCTGGGCCTCCGAAGATGAGGTCGTTGTCGAAGACGCCATAAAGGGTGTCGGATCCCTCCTCGCCATAGAGCGTGTCGGCTCCGTAGGTGCTGAACAGCGAGTCAGCGCCGTCTCCCCCGAAGGACAGGTCGGCCCCGTCCGAACTTTGGATCGTGTCATTGCCGTTGCCCCCATAGGCCGTGTCACCGCCCGACGAACTGACCAGGAAGTCATTTCCGTTCTCGCCGAACAGCATGACGTCCCGACCGGAGGCCCCCAGGGTGTCATCCCCCTCGCCACCATAGATGCGATACCGGCCGGCTCCGCCGCTGACATTGTCGTTGCCGGCGCCGCCCTCCATGGTCGCGTCGCCCGACGCCGACAGGTTGTCGTCTCCCAGCCCGCCGTAAACGAGATCGACGCCCAGATTGGAAAAGATGGTGTCGTCACCCTCCCCGCCCAGCAGGGTGTCGTTGCCCAGAAATCCCGCGATCCGATCGTCGCCGGCATCGCCGGAGATGTAGTTGTCGCCTTCGTTGCCCTCGAGGGAGTCCGCCCCGTCACCGCCGGTGATCACGTCATTCCCCTCGGCTCCGTAAAGCGAGTCCGCGCCGGCCCCGCCCTCGAGCGTATCGGCTCCGTTGTCGCCGACGATGGCATCGTTCCCAAGGTCCCCGACCAGGCGATCCGCGTCATCGCCACCGAGGAGGGTGTCGTTGCCCTGACCGCCGAAGATGGTGTCGCGGCCGCTTCCGCCTAGGACAGAGTCAGCGCCGAGATTGCCGTTGATGAAGTCGTCGCCGTCATCGCCTCTGACGGTGTCCGCATCCTGACCGCCGAACAAAAGATCGGCTCCGGTGCCCCCGGACACCTGGTCGTCGCCACGATTGCCTTGCAGCGTATCGTTGCTGCCGTTGCCCTCGATCCGATCGGCGCCATCGCCACCGAAGAGCCAGTCCGCAGCGGCGCCTCCGATCAACCGGTCCGCGCCATCCTGTCCGTAGAAGGCCGCCGGCGCGTCGCCACTTTGGAAATCCTCCGGGGAGCTTGCGCCGAAGATCAACGAAGACCCGTTCTGGATGAGAAACGCGTCCCCGATCCCCTCGATGGCCGCCGCCAAGAAGACGAGGGTCTTTGCCCCCACCGTGACGGCTATGGTCGAGGGGGACGATCCCGCCGCTGGATTGTAGGTGAGAATGACGTCAGGCGCGTTGGCCCCCGCGACCACGATCCGGTCGCCGCGCTGATAGCTCAGCGAATAGGCGTCGGCATCGGCCTGGGTCGCCGCGTCGAAATCAAGGTTGGGCATGTCTCACTCGCGATCAGCAACTTACGCTTGAACGACCGTAGCGAGACATTGTGACGGGGCCTTGTCTTGAGCCGCCCCAGAACCGATCCGTTTGAGCCGCCGGCCCATGCCAGCCTCCGGCAGGCCTGCCTTGGATGCCGCTCCTTCATCGGGGACGTCGCTTGCAACTCCGACTTCAGACGCCGGTCACTTGAGACGGTCACAAGAACGATTCGATCCATACGCCAGAAGAACGCGCCACGCTGGGATACCCCCTCGAACACTCGGGCCTGAACCGCGCGGTGTCTCCCTACCCTTGCGGCGTCACGCTCACGACCCGGGGCCAAGCGTCCGCTCCAACCAGTCGAACACCTGGCCGTACTGGTCGCGGATATTGGCCGGGCTCCAGCGATGGTGGTGCTCGCCCCAGTAGGTGACCAGGCGCGCCTCGATCCCCCGCCTGTGCAGCACGCTGAAGATCCGCTCGGCCTGGGACAGGGGCACATAGTCGAGGTCGGCGGCCAACAGCAGCACCGGGGCCGTGATCCGCTCCGCCGCCAGATAGGGACTGTGGGCCCCATAGCCGTCCGGATCGGCCCAGGGCGGGACCGATCGTCCCCCCTGCCCTGCCTCGACCCATCCCTGCTGGTCGCGCAGCATCGGCCCGTCTTCGGCGAGCGCCCGGGTCGCCGGGATGAACTCCCCCCAGTGGCCGATCAGATCGCTCATCCCCGAGGAGACGATATAGGACCGGTAGCGGCTCGAGCGGGTGGCGATGCCCAGCGCCGCATAGCCCCCGTAGCTGTGGCCCAGGACCGCGATCCGGTCGGCCGGCAGGCCCGGATGGGCGGCCAGGGCCGCGTCCACCGCCCGATCGACGCTGCGGGCGAAGGCGTCGATCTCGCCCGAGCCGTTCTCGGCCATGGGGATGACCGGCGAGAGGACGGCATAGCCTGCCCCCGCCAGGACCTCGGCCCGGATCCCGTGGGTGAGGATCAGGGGCGAGGGCCAGACCCCGGTGTCGACCGAGCCGGGGTAGACCTGGACGATCAGGCCCCTCGCGGCCGCCGCCCCGCCGTCGGGCAGGACCAGCTGGCTGACCGCCCGGCGGTCGTCCAGATCGCGATGGGCAACGGCCACGCGCCCGGCCAGGACCACCCCGGCGAACCCTTCGTTCACCGCCGCCAGCCGCCGCTCTCCCCCGGCCGTCCGCAGCCTGAGGGTGTCGACCAGGCCCTCGCGGGTCTGGACCAGGGCGGCCCCGAGCGAAGCGGCGACCAGGCGGACGTCCGGCCGCCCCGCGCCCCCCAGCGAAAGGGGCGGCCTGCCCGGCTCAAGCACCCAGCTCTCGCCCCCGGCGCCGAGCGCCGCCACCCAGGCCCGCCGCGGGGCCTCGTTGGTCCTCAGACGAAACGGCTGTTCCGGATCGGAGATCGGCGCCCCGGTCACCCGCAAGTCCTCCGGGCTCAGCCGCTCCACGCCCTCGAGCCCGAGGCGCCACCAGCCCCCGTCGGCGAACAGGGTCACGGTCTCCGCGCCGGCGCTGGCCAGGAGGCCCGGCACCCGCGCGAGACCGGCGGTCAGGACCCGCGGCCCCTCCTCCAAGCCCAAGGCATGCCAGTCGAACCGGTCCCCGACGGTCGAGCGCGCATGGATCACCGGCCGATCGCCGAGCCAGTCGGCGCGGACCCCGCGCAGGATCTCGGTCGCCGTGCCCGGGGTCAGAGGTCCCAGGTCCACGATCCGGCCACCGGCCTCGCCCACCCGCATCAACTCGCCCGCGGTCCAGTCCGCCCCGTCCCTCCGGGCCCAGACCAGGACCTCGCGGCCGTCCGGCGACCAGCGCAGCAGATGGGGCCCCAGATCGAGCCCCGGCAGCGGCGCGCGCGTCCGGCCGTCGACGACGTCGATCAGCCTCAGCCTCTGGCGGCGGTCGGCCTCGTTCTGGAGCAGAGGCCCGGGATCGATCGGCAGGGGCTCGACCCCCTCGACCACGGCGATCCGAGCCCCGTCGGGCGAGACGGCGAAGTCGGTGATCTGGCCCCGGGCGAGGACCCGGTGGTCCCCGGTGCGTGCGTCCAGCCGCACCAGGGCCTGGTCGGGGGCCGGCGTCTCCGCCGCGAACACCCCACCCCGGGTCTCGACCACGGTGCGGGACGGCTCCCGGCCCCGGGCGGTGCGGTCCCAGGCCTCGGCGGTCCGGGCCTGGGCGCCGGAATAGTAGCGCAATATGGCGGGAAGCGACCCGTCGGGGCGCACCGTCAGGGCCACGACGTCATCCGAGACCCAGTCCACGGCCGCGCCCGTGAGGGGAATCTCCGGGGTCAGTCCGGTCCAGCGCACCTGCCAGTCGGCGACCGAGACGATCCCGACCTCGAACCGGCCCTCGCCGAAGCGGGTGACCAGGAGCCGGCCCCCGTCCGGTGACCAGGGCCCGCGCATCAGGCCGGGACCCTCGTCGGCCAGGACCCGGACCGGCGCGGCCCCGGCCACCCTCAGGTCGACCCGCCAGAGCTCGAAGATCGCCCAGACCGAACGCTGGGCGTAGTCGAAGCGGGGGACGGTGTCATAGGCCCCGCGCCGCTCGAACACGGCCCAGGCTCCGCCCGGCGAGATCGACCCTCGCCCGAAGGCCTCGAGCGCGACCACATCCTCCACCCCGAGGGGACGGGACGCCCCCTGCCCCCCGACCTCGCCCGCCTGTCCCTCCCCCGTCATAGGGAGGGCCTCGACCGGACCGGCCAGCAGCAGACCGACGGCCGCCATCGCCGCCGTGCGGCGGTTCAACATCACGGACATGGGCCGGCCCTACCAGCGCCGGATGAGCTGGAGTGAGGCGACCCGGCCGAGCAGGCTGGACTGGCCCGCGTCGAACCCATAGCCCGAGGGGGCGTCGTAGAAGGGCGGGTCCTCATCGAGCAGGTTCTGGACGCTCAACACCAGCCGCGTCGCCGCCAGGGGCCCGCGCGCGGGCGCCCAGGTCAGCTGGGCATCCAGGGTGGTCCAGGCGTCGATCCGGGTCCCGGCCAGGTCGCGGTAGGCGTCGACATGGTTGAGGTGAAGCCCGCCGCCCAGTTCGGACCAGGACCAGACCACGCCTGCCCGGGCCCGGAGTTCGACCGGATATCCCAACAGTCCCGTCACCTCCCGGACCGACGAGGTCGGGGTGGCCTGGGTCTCATAGTCGAGGATCCAGGAGCCGGAGCCCTCGAAGGTCAGGCGGTGGGCGCCGAGCTCCAGCGGATAGCGTCCCGAGAGATCGACGCCTCGCACCCGCACCGCCCCGGTGTTGACCCAGCGGGCGTCGACGATGGCCCCATAGGTGGTGACGGGGAAGGTCGAGTTGAGGTTGGTCTCGGCGATCAGCCCCTCGAGCAGGGCCCGGTCCTCGGCGCTCTCGGCCGGCCGGATCAGGGTGACGAAGCTGGCCAGGGCCGGATCGAACAGGACCTCGTTGATGTTGTCGGCCACCGGCCGAGCGATCCGGTCGGTGAACTCCGTCTCGAACAGATTGAGGCTGAGGCCGGGGCCCGAGCGTCCGCCCAGGTCCACCCCGAACGAGAGGGTCTCGGCGGTCTCCGGCTTCAGGGCGGTGTTGCCCCCCACCAGGATCAGACTGACGGCCCGGCTGCCGTCGGCCCGGGGCAGCGGGGCGGCGGAGGCGCCGAACACATCATAGATCTGCGGCAGGGAGGCGGCGCGGAAGGAGGTGCCCCAGGAGGCCCGGACCCCGATCCCCTCCCGGGGCGACCAGACCACTCCGACCTTGGGATTGGTGGTGGCGCCGAAGTCGTCATAGTCCTCGTGTCGCACCGCCAGCGACAGCTCCAGCCGCCGCAGACCCGGGCGGGCGTTGTCCGGACCGAACAGGGGCACCCTCGCCTCGCCGAAGACGGCGGCGATGGACCGTTCGCGCTGGGGCCGGACGTTGAGAACGGGCGCGACCGTGGTGCCAAAGGAGGTGGATCGGGTATCGAAGGTCTCGCGCCGGGCCTGCAGCCCCACCGCCACCTCGATCGGTCCCGCCGGCAGGGCGAACACCGGCCCGGTGGCCAGCAGGTTGGCGGAGCCGGCCCGGCTGCGGTCCGAGGCCGTGGAGAACCCCTGGCCGATGAAGTCCAGTACGGCCGGGGTATTGGTCGTGCCGTCGCCGAACAGGTTGAAGAAGCCGTCCACGGCGGCGCTGTAGGGCGTCGCCGGATCGTCGGCGAGGTTGCCCAGCGCCTCGGCGAGAAAGCGGGTGTTGACCCGGTTGAAGACCCCGAGCTCGCCCCGCTCTTCGGCGAAGGCCAGATAGCCGTCGAGCGCCCAGGTCTCGGTCAGGTCGTACCGCGCCCCGGCGGTGACCCCCAGGCTCTCAGACGACCCTTCCTGGCGGGTGGGACCGAGGTCATTCAGGAAGGAATAGCCGATCTGGTGCAACGCCGCCCCGGTCGGGGAGACGAAGAAGGGGTTGGCCCGCGAGACCGTGAATATCCCGCTGATCGCCGCCCCGGTGATCTCATAGTCGCGGCGGCTGTAGCGGACGTCCGCGGTCAGATCGAGCCGGTCGCCCAGGGTCTGGCGCACCCGCCCATAGGCGCTGTGGCGCTCGAGGGCGGGCAACAGATCCACCCCCAGGGTGACGGACTGGCGGTTCTCCGCCCCGGCCACGAAGTCCTCGACCCCTTGCGCAACACCGTCGGCCCCGGGCCGGATGGCGAAGGCCGAGACGAAGGACCCCACCGCCGGCGAGAAGGCGAGGATGTTGCCGGGCACGGCGTTCAGCCCCCGCCGGTCGGTCCCGCCGAAGGGCCGCAGGTCTCCGTCGGCCGTATAGGGCCGGTCGTAGGAACTCAGCGCATGGGTGGTCTGATACTCATAGGACAGATAGGCCGAGCCCGAGGCCCAGCTGCGTCCGGCCAGATGGGACAGGGTCACGTCCTCGGCCCCGCCGTCGGCCGCCGCCAGCCGCAGCCGGCTCTCCTGGCCGTCGAAGGCCCGGCGCATGACGATATTGACCACCCCGGCCACGGCGTCGGCGCCGTAGAGGGCCGAGGCGCCGTCCAGGAGGACGTCCACCCGCTCCACCGCCGCCGACGGCAGGGCCGAGACGTCGGCGAACTCCCCGCGCGCGCCCGTGCCCGCCAGCCGGCGCCCATTGACCAGGACGAGCGTCGAGGTGGGCCCCAGCCCCCGCAGATTGATCCCCGTCGCATAGACGGAGTTGGAGCCCCCGCGATCCGAGCCGGTCGTCTGGACGAGCGGGGTGGCCGCCCCGGCGTAGTTCTGCGGCAGGTCGGTCAGCACCTCGGCCACGGTGCCGAAGCCGCGCCGGTCGATCGCCTCGCGGTCCAGCACCACCACGGGCGAGGCCAGGTCGCCGGAATGGCGCAGGAGGGTGCCGGTGACGATCACCTCCTCCAGCTGGATCTCGCCCGGGAGATCCATAACCTCGGCGCTCTCGGCCCGGCGCACCACCACCACCCCCGGCCGCGACTGCGACCAGACCAGGCCCGTGCCGGAAAGCAGCCGGTCGAGCGCCGCATCGGGCGTCATCCGGCCCCGCAGGCCCGGGCTCTCCAGGCCCGCGACCAGGTCTCCGGCCACCAGCATCTGCCGGTCGGCCTGGGTGGCATAGAGGTTGAGCGCGTCGCGCAGCGATCCCGGCGGGATGTCGAACGACCGCGCCTCCTGGGCGCAGGCCACGACGCTGACGCTCATCAGACCGGCCACCAGGGCGGACCCGGCCAGAAGACTCGAACGATACATAGGCTTGTCTCTCCTTCGACGCCCCCGAGGCGACGAACAAGAGACGGCTGGGACCCCCGGTTACCCCGGAGCCCCCGCACAAATTTCTTTCAGGGCGACGACAGAACCACGACACCGTCGTCGCGAACACGGCTGCGAAGCCCGAACGCTTCGCCCACCGCCACGACAAACGCGTCCCGGTCCCCGGTGCGGAACACCCCGTTCACCGGCGTCCCGGCCAGACCCTGCGCCTCCAGGACCACGGGCCGCGCCAGATAGCGGTTCACTTCCGCCACGGCCTCCGCCAGAGGCCTATCCCGGAACACGATCCTTCCCTCGGTCCAGCCGGTCTCGGCCACCGCGTCCACCCCGGCCGAGGCCACCTCTCCCCCGGTCACCCGCGCCATCTCCCCGGCCGCCAGCCGCTCGACCACACCAGCGCCCTCGCGCGCCCGGACATCGACCACCCCGGAGACCAGGACCACCCGGACCGCGGCCCCGTCGCGGCGCACGTCGAAGGCGGTGCCGATGGCGGTGACGGCCGTGTCCCCGGCCCGGACCACGAAGGGCCGGTCGGCATCGGCGACCACCTCGAAGAAGGCCCGTCCGGCCTCGAGTTCGATCCCGCGCGTCTCTCCCGAATAGCGCACCCGCACCCGCGAGGCGGTGTCCAGCCGCACCGAGGAGCCATCGGCCAGCGCCACCATCCGCTGCTCGCCCACACCGGTCTCGAACACTGAACGGGACTGCATCCAGCTCGAGCCGCCCCAGACGACAAGGGCCACGGCTCCAAGCCCCATGGCCAGGGCCAGCCCCGGCCGGCCGAACACGGACGCCCTGCCCGCTTCCCGGGCCCGTCCACGATCAACGGCGGCGTTCACGGCCGCCAGGATGTCGGGATCGCCGCCCAGTCCCCCTGATCCTGACCACACGGCTTCCACGCGGCGGTAGGCCTCGGCGTTAGAGGGATCGGCGCGCCAGGCGAAGAAACGTTCGAGGGTCTCCTCGCTCACGGAGCCTCCCGCGAGCCTCTGGTGCCAGTCGGCGGCTTGCGCCTCCGCGGCCTCGACCCGGACCTTGCCGCCGGTCATGACGCGATCCCCGCTCCTCAGCGCCGAAGCTGGGCGGCGCAGTGAGCCAGTGCCTTGGTCATGCGCCACTCAACGGTCTTGGGGCTGATCCCCAGACGCTCGCCGATCTGCACATTCGTCAGACCCGCGAACCTCGACAACACAAAGACATCTCGCAGCGGTTGTGGCAAGCCGAGGATAAGCTCTTTGGCGAGAACGCCGGTCGATTGGTTCGAGAACTCAATCCCGATGCCGCCAAATACCGCGAGCTCCTGAGCGCACCGGGACGCCCGGGTACGCGCGTCTGTTCTGTCACTGGCCAGATGCCTCGCTATCGTAAGGAGCAGGGCGCGCGGGTGCTCCACAGAATTCCAGGCATAGCGAGCTAGGAGTCTCACCCAGACTTCCTGGGCCAGTTCTTCTGCCTCTTGAGCTCCGTAGCGCTTCGTGAGGCGGCGGATGAACCAAGCGGAGTGGGCCTCGTAGAGACGTCTTCCTGGCTCAGTGGCGGCTACCGGCTCCAGACTCTGGGCTGACACATCGTTGCTCCAATCCCATTCTGCTCACTTAAGAAGCAGTATATTGCTAGTTGTATAGCACCTTTATCGATCGGTCGAGACATACGACCCATGCGCCATGGATTGGAAACGGCGGGTCGGCGCAAACATGCTCCGGTTGAGAACCGAGCGAGGATGGTCGCAGCAGGCCTTGGCTGGCGACGCCAATCTTTCTCTGAGGTATCTGGCTGGCGTGGAGCGAGGCGAGGAGAACCCGAGCCTTGAAACCCTCATCGCGATCGCTGATGCGTTGGCCGTTAGCCCGGCTAGCCTCTTCGCCTAGTCCGGCAGGTTAGGCTGAATTAGGTACCCGGGGCGGCCAGGCCGCCTGATCGGCTCACGAGCTAAGAAGCTATCGTGCGATTTCAGGTGTAGTCAGCCCGCTCACGGTGCCGACCGAGCGTGGCGAAAATGCCCGCCTCGATTGCGTCCCAACCCAATCTCACCAAACAGCGATTGCTATGTTGCGCCGCAACACGCTATCCCCAAGATTGGGTATGGGCCGGGGGGCCTTGGGATGCATCTTCGATCGAGCCTTGAGGCCGGGGAAGCACTGGCCAGCTTGCCACTTGATGGCACGTACATGCTCGGCGGCGCACCGGTACCGCCAGCCTGCAGCTATCCTGCCGGTAGGCCCCGATGACCCGCCCTCTCACTGAGGACGACCTCGTTCTTTGCCGAAGGCCCGCCCTCAGGAACACAAAAGCGCAGGTGCCCCCGACCACGCCCGCCCCCTCCGCCGCCCCCCTCTACCCCGTGATCCTGTGCGGCGGTGGCGGCACGCGGCTGTGGCCCGCGTCCCGGCCGTCCCGGCCCAAGCAGTTCATCCCGATGTCGGGCAACCGCAGCCTGTTCCAGGACGCGGTCCTGCGCATGGCCCCCCTGGCCGTGGGGGGAGGCCGCGTGCTGGTGATCGGTGGGGTCGCCCACCGGCGCTGGATCCTGGACCAGCTGGCCGAGGTCGGGGTCGAGGCCCAGGTGCTGCTGGAGCCGGAGGCCAGGGATTCGGCCCCCGCCATGGCCGCGGCCGCCGCCTGGGTGGCGCGCGCCGACCCCACCGGCGTCGCCGCCTTCGTCGCTTCCGACCACCATGTCCCCGACCACGACGCCTTTCGCGCGGCGGTCGCCGAGGCGGGGGCCGCGGCCGCGAAGGGCCGGATCGTCACCCTGGGCGTGCGGCCCGACGGCCCGTCCTCGGCCTATGGCTACATCCGCCCGGCCGGCAGCGGCCTGTCGGGCGTGGCCGCCTTCGTCGAGAAGCCGGACGCGACGACGGCCGCCGACTACATCGCCTCCGGCTATCTGTGGAACAGCGGCAACTTCATGGTTTCGGCCCGCACCCTGCTGGACGAACTTTCGGTGTTCGCTCCCGGGGTCCTTGCGGCCGCGACCGCCGCCCTGCCTGCGGCGGATGCGGGCCCGGTCCAGGAGCTGGGCGCGGCCTTCTCCGGGGCCCCCAAGATCTCGATCGACTACGCGGTGATGGAGAAGACGCGGCTGGCCGATGTGCTGGCGGTCGATTTCGCCTGGTCGGACATGGGGGCCTGGGACGCGATCGCGGCCTCGGGCGAGGGCGACGTCGGCCTGCACATCTTCGAGGACGCCGACGGCTGTCTGGTGCGCGCGCCGGACGGGGTGCTGGTCGCGGCTTTGGGTGTGCGCAACCTGGCCATTGTGGTCGAGCCCGACGCCGTCCTCATCACCGACCTGAACCGCTCCCAGGACGTCAAGCGCGTCGTCGAACGGGTGCGGACCTCCTCGCCGCGGCATCTGGATTTCGCCGCCGCCCGGCCCGAGCCCCTGGCCGAGGGGGCGCGCCGCCTGGCCGACTGGCTGCGTCTGCGGGCCCTGCCGCTTTGGGCGACCGTGGGACTGGAGGACGGGCCGGGCTTCGCCGAGGCCATGGGGCTGGACGGACGGCCCTTGGCGCTGCCGATCCGAACGCGCGTCCAACCGCGCATGATTCATGTTTACGCTACGGCCGGTCGCCTCGGATGGAAGGGCCCATGGCGGAAAGCGATTTGGTCAGGCCTGGATGCGCTTCTACTCCGACACCTGAGACCGGACGGCATGCCCCGAGCCGTTGTCGCAGCAGACGGGCGGCCAATCGATGACACCCCGTCTGTGTACGACACAGCCTTCATCCTTCTCGCGCTGGCCAGCATGAAAGCTGTTACGCTCGACAGCCAGAACGCAGAAGTGCGGGCTGTGTCGATCCGAAGACTCCTCGAACTGTGGGCCTTGCCTGAGGGCGGCTACCTCGAATCCGGACCGCATCCCTACCAAGCCAACCACCATATGCATCTGCTGGAGGCCGCCATGGCCTGGGAAAGCCAGGGCGACGCCGGCTGGGCGGCCCTGTCGGACCGGATCGTCGATCTGGCCGAGCGACATTTCATCGACCCGACGTCCGCGCGGCTGCGCGAGTTCTATAAGGCCGACTGGACCCCCGCCGGGGGCGAGGACGGCCGGCTGGTCGAGCCGGGCCATCAGTTCGAATGGGCCTGGCTGCTGGCCCGGCACGGCTTGGCCCGCGGCCGGCCCGAGCTGATCGCCCGCGCCCGGATTCTGTACACTCGGGGCCGCGAGGGCGTGTCCGAGCGCGGCGGCGTGGCCCAGGATGCGCTCAATGACGACGGCACCCTGAGAAGCGGCCGGGCGCGGCTGTGGCCCCAGACGGAGTGGCTGAAGGCGGCGCTGCTGCTGGCGGAACATTCTCGCGACGCCGAGCGCACTGCCCTGATCGCCGACGCCGAGACCGCGCTTCGGGCCCTGTGGCTGTATCTGACGCCTGACGGCCTGTGGCGCGACAAGCGGCTGCCGAACGGCGGCTTCGTCGACGAAGGGGCCCCCGCCTCCAGCTTCTACCACATCATTGGAGCCTTCGATCAGCTGGCGGCCCTGGGCGGACAACCCGGGTTCGAGGCTTTGTCAGGGCTAGATCTCTGAAGAGGCATTCCCATCAGTCAACCTTCTCTGGCTCGAAAGCCTCACGCCGAACCAGCATGCAAAAGCTAGACAGGGTCACCATCGTTCGGCCGTGAGCTACTCAAGCTCCGAAGTTCTGGAGGGCTGGATCAAGCCGTGGAGTATCCGCCCCACTGGACGGCGGTCGCTTCCGGGTGAGATCGGCCGCTCAGCGTACTCGCTGCAACGGCGGAAAACTAGGGCGCAGGCGCACATTGGCAAACTCGAGGACTGAGCCCCGCACGGTCAGCTTTTTAGTCTGATCGCGCCTCACCTAACTGCGTAACCTGAGCGTTGACAGAAGTATGCAATGGACTGAAATAAACGGGGCGCAGCGCGTAAGGCTCGCGCCTCAGGGACTGGATAGAATGCGACAGGCGCGAGCCACCAAACTTGAGGCCTGCGCTCTCCTTCTTTGGCTAAGTCTTGCGTTAACAGGATGCGGCGGGGGCAACAACGAAACCCCGGACCCTTCGCCCCAGCCCCCGCAGCAGCCCACCCCGGTTCCGCCGGTGCCCCCTGCTCCCCCCCCCCCGCCGCCGCCGCCGCCGCCATCGGGTGCATTGCTTGTGCGTGAAGTTTCCCCGACAGCGACAAATCAGGCGCTTACACAGTTTCTCTCACCCTACCAGGTGGTAGTGCCAAACTCCGAAAATGCGGTCCAGGTCCGTCTGTTCGTGTTCTTACCGGGCACAGGGATCCCTCCCAGTGCCTATCGGCAATTCCTGCGATATGGTGCGGAACGCGGTTGGCATACGGTAGGACTCTCTTACCCGAACACGACCGCGGTTAGAGACACCTGTAGGGGTAGCCCTGACATCGACTGCGAAGGCAAGGTCCGCCGCGAAACTTTGACTGGTGAAGACGTGAGCCCCCTAGTACAGGTCGAACGGCACGATTCTATCCTTCGGCGACTGGAGAGTTTGTTGAAGTATCTGGAGGCCACCTACCCAGCGGAAGGTTGGTCGCAGTACACGACTTCAGGTCAAATTAATTGGTCTCGTCTGACCATGGCAGGCCATTCCCAAGGTGCCGGCCATGCCGCCTATTTGGGCAAGATGCACGGTCTGGACCGGATAGTGATGTTTGCGGGCCCGTCAGATTTGGGAACAGGCGGGGACATGTCACCGCGTTGGCTAGCATCACCAAATATCACGCCGGCGTCACTCTACTATGGTTTCATACATGCTGACGATGCGGCTGTTCCTTTTTCCGTCGCCGACTCAAACTGGATTGGTCTCGGACTTGGGGAATTTGGCCCAGTCGTTAATGTGGATAGTGTGGGGTGGCCATATGGGAACTCGAGGCGTCTGGTCACCCGGGTTCAGACCTCATCCCGTGATTATCACGGAGCAATCGTGATAGATGGGGCCGGACCCGTCGACACTCAGGGACACTCGCAGTACTGGCCGGTCTGGAACTACCTCGCCTTTCCGGGATAATCGGGAGCATCCGCTGTGAGCCATAAATAAAAATCAGGTGGAATTTCTAATGGTCTATAACTGAAGAGCTGGGAGGCATGTCCTCTTCTGTCGAGAGGTCTTTCTTCCTGACAGCGGGGTTGCCAGCGTAGAGGCCATTGGGTTCGGTGCTGCGGGTAACCACGGCGCCTGCAGCCACTACGCACCCTTCGGCAATGGTCACCCCCGGCATGATGATGGCGCCCATGCCGATCCAGCTACCACGCTCAATCGTGACAGGCTGGTTAATGTTTTCGCCAGCCTTTCGTCTGTATACAGAACTGCGCACGGGATGTGTTCCCGTCAAAATCTTCACATACGGGCCGAAGCGGACTCGTTCGCCTACTGTGATATGGGCACAACCATCAAAGAAGCACCCAATATTAGTTACCACTCCATCTTTGAGGGTAAGTTTTGGTGATCCAAAATAGCTTAACGCGCCTATACTAACCGAGTCAGCAATCTGTGCCCCCGCTAATTTCAGTAGGATAACTCGAACTCGAGAGTGAACGAACATTCCTCTCTGCAACGCGTTTATCATTTTGAACACGTCTCACTCCTGTTTCGTCTGAGGCGGGGTGGCATCAAAATCGCCGCGGCACAGATGATGGCGGTCATCAGCGCGCCGGCGGTGAGCGCCAGTGGTGCGGCGGCGAGGCCGAAAACGGGCACCGCAATGAGCAGGCCGGTGATGTTGACCCCAAGCGCCGCCGCCTCGCTGACCAGGCGCGTACGCGGGCGGTTGCGCGCCACCAGCACCAACGCAAACCCCGCCGCAAGGCTGCGGCTGAAGGCCAGCAGGCCCATCAGGGGCCACAGCCTCGCGGTCTCCGCATAGGCCGGCGGCAGCAGCCAGACAGTCACCAACGGCCCGCAGATGGTTAAACCCAGGCCGGTAACGGCCCCGGCACCGGCGACAGAGAGCACGCCGCGCCGCTCCATCGCCGGCTGCGGTCCGTCGGCCGCCGTGGAGCGGGCGATCCGCGGGGCCCAGAAACTGATCAGCAGCATCGACACTTGACTGGTCACTCCGAGAAACCGTGACACGGACTGATAGATGCCGTTGGCACCCGGCCCGAGCAGGGGTGCGATCATGATGCCGTCTAGTTGGCTGTTCAGATAGGCGGTGTTGGTCGAGATGGCCCAAGCCCAGGAGGCCGACACATGTGCCCGCAATTGACCCAAGGACAGCCGCGAGAAAGCGATGTTGACCCCGGCCAGACGGCGCGCAGCCTCGAGGGTGAGCCAGAACGACAGCAGCCGGGACAGCAACAGGATCAGCCCGACCCCGAGCATCGACACGCCCGGAATGAGGCCGGTCGACATGGTCGCGGCAATGACAGCGGAGGTCAGGGCAGCAGCTTTGAGCTCTTCGAGATTCCGTTCCAGCGCCCGGAAGGCGACAAAGACGAGGTCGGTCACGGCGGTGATGGCGAAGGCGGCGAAGCCTGCGAGGAAGGCGGCTCCCGCCTCGGGGCCCAGAAGGATGATCGCGAGGGGCGCGGCCAGCACCGTGAACGGCACGGTCAGCAACAGCTTCGCGCAGACCGCAGGGCCGAGGATCGCGTTTGCCCGCTCGGCATGGGCTCCGAGATCACGCAGGGTCCGCACCGAACTGCCCATGTCAGCGAGGAAGCCCGCCAGACTGCCGAACGTCGCGCCGAGGACCACGATCCCGAACTGCTCGGGCGCGAGGGCCCGCGCCATGACGAGGAACGAGCCGAGGCCGACGGCGACGCGCAGGGCGAGGGCTGAGCCGAGGAAGATCAGGTTGCGCATTCGACCTCGGCTCCCACAGACGACGCGGGCGGGGCGAGATCTATCGAGCCGTCGGCCGCCACACAGAGGTACCAGCCGTCTGACCCGAGCGAGGCTTCCGGCGTGCCCAGCCCATGATCAGCGGTGCCACAAAAAGCAAGATCGCGAAGTTCATCAGCACGTGGAACTGAGAAAAAACGTAAGAGTATATCCCTACAAATAGATAAACATTTATCAGCGCTGATCCGCAAACAATAAAAGGATCGCGACTCGCCTTTGCGTTCAAATACATTCTCTGCGATACATAGCCGAGGAGCAAAAGGACGAGACATCCGAAGTATCCAAAATCAAAAAATGGACTCCCCAAAACTGTTGATGTAAGAACGCCATGGAATCTAATTCCGAGCACATCTCGCTGGAAATCAACAAGAGTGTACTGGTCTCCAGGTATAAGTGACCATATTCCCTGAAAGAAGCTCCAGTAACCATAGGATAGCCTATCGTTTGAGGCGATGACATACCTGTCAAGGACGGCCAAGTTGTATGAAAATGCGGTGTAAAGGTGATACATGGACGCCTGAAGGAAGCCCGTTCCAAGGGTCCAATCTCTACCCACCGAAATGATCGAGTCCGGACCGTAGGCATTCAATTCTCGGATAGTCTTTCCAGCTCCAATCAAAAGCGCGGCACCCACGCCAAGGACGGACGTGGCTAAAATCGACCGCCGATAGAACGAGTAAACTACAAGGAAAAGGAATGCGAATATGATTACCTGACCTCTATTACCCGAGAGGATATCTAGGCAGGCGGTAGCAAGGAAAGAAGATATTAGGGTAATCTTTCCAACGTGCGTCAGCCTGTTCTCCATCAGAAAGACGAATGGCACTAGAAGCAACATGCGGCCGCAAATGGCTAGCGCGTGAAGGTAACCATTGACTCCCAACTCAAAGCGTAGAGTTTCATAGTTGCTCAAGAATATGGGTACATTGCCATAACTTGCGGCAAAAACGAGCATCTCATAAGTGTATAGGGCTAATGATGCCGCGTAACCGGCCCAGACGTACCTTAGCTGATAAGATTGATAGCGCGGCACACTAATTGATGTATTAGATTTTTCGCCGCGGATCATATTTGCGAGGGCAATCCCTGCAGTGAACATAGCCAAAGAGAGGGAGATATAGAATATCGTCGCTAGGGCAGGCCGCTTTATGCTGTATGTCAGCGGCAACATGTAGAGCAAAATGCAAGCAGAAAACGCAAAAAGAAAGGCTGTGGGGCTAAATAGCCATGGCGTCGACTGAAGTCGTTTGCGAACAGACGTCATTTTTTGTCCAGTCAGGGGCGCGGTCTATCAGGCAGAAAATCAGACAGAACGTGTCGGGCGTATACTGCCATGGCGGAAGAACGAGCACCCGACGATTGGTCTGCGCGCAAAATCGCTGAGCACCTGTATAGAACGCATCGCACTACAAACCCTACGAACAGTATTGTCCTCAGGCAGAGCGCCCGGGGTGAGCTATGCTTGGCACGGGGTACCGCCGCCGCAAAGAGGCCGTCGATCCATCGCGTCGAGACATAGACGGTCCCTTCGGCCTTCTGTGTCGCACCCTGCAGGTGCAGCACCTTGATGGATGGAAGGTACACAAGTAGGTGGCCCCGCGCCTTCAGCCGCGCCCCGAGCTCAACGTCCTCGCCATACATGAAAATGTCGGCCGGGAAACCGCCGACGGCGTAAAAGGCGGCGCGACGGACCATCTGGCAGGCACCGCCCAGCCAGCCGACGTCCACCGGGCTACCGGAGAGATCTGCGGGGTGGGTAATGTAGTAGCCGCGGACGCCGGAGACGAACCTGCTGATGAACAGCTGGTGCATGGCCACATGGGTCAGCGTGGGGGCGTGCCCAGCGTCGCCGACTTGGTGTGATCCGTCTGGATTGGTCAGCATGGGGCCGACGGCAGCGATGCTAGTGTCCATAACGAGGGCGGACACCAGCCGGGCGAACGCCGATAGGTCTTCCAGAAAGGCGTCCGGGTTGAGCAGTAGCAAATACTCCCCGCGGGCGTAGGTGGCCCCAAGGTTGTTGCCCCGGCCAAATCCAAGGTTGGTCGGCGAAAGCACCACGACATCGATGTCGGCACGTTCATTGAGGATCTTGGGGGTTTCGTCGGCGGATGCATTGTCGACGACGATGGTCTCGTAGGGAAAGTCGACGATCGAGCCCTTCAACCGGTCGAGGCAGGGACCGATGAGCGTGGCGCAGTTCCAGGTGACGATAATGACCGAAACCCTCGGCGTTGTCGGGCGCTCGCGTTCAATGACCAGAGGCGCGGAGACGCTGGCCACCCTCACTGCGCCGCATCCCTTCGCAAGGCGTCCGTCAGGGTCGCGGCGCTGCGGCGCCACGAGAAGGCGTCTGCATGCCGAAGGCGCGCCTCGAGCGACGGTCGGCTGACCGGAAAGCCGGTGAAGTGGCCGCGGATCCGCGTCGCCAGATTTTCAACCGCGCCCCTCGCTGTCGGATCGAAATACTCGGCGAGATCTCCACCAACTTCCGGCATGGCGGTCTGGTTCGAAGAGAGCGTTGGAACGCCGAATAGGACGGCGTCCAGGAGCGGCAGCCCGAACCCTTCGGCCTCACTAGGGTACACGAACAGGGAGGCGTTCAGGTAGAGGTCAATAAGGGTCTCATCCGGGGCGTCCTCGATCTGAATGACGTTTGGCGCTGTCATGTCGATGCGGTAGCCAGGCTCCCGCTTGCCCACCACGACGAGATTTACGTCCGTAAGGCTGGCCCGGGCGAACGCGGCAATCAGCAAGTCCACGTTTTTCCGACGTTCTAGGCGACCGACCGTCATTACGTAGGGCGTTCTCTCGCCTTCTTTCTTCTCCGTGAAATAGGTATCTTCGCGAAATGAGGGGCCATTCCTGACGACGACCAGCTTACTGGAGATCCACGGAAGGAGGCGAGCGACGGCGTCAAACGTGTAATTGCTGACCGTTATTACTTTTCGGGCCCATAACATTGATGATATAAATAGCGCGGCGCATCTTATAGTAAATTTGATATTGAACAGATGTGGATGCGTAATTGGCAATATGTCGTGGATTGTCACCCAGCTTCTCTGCGCCCAAGGAGCGCAGATGTACTGGTAGACCATTGCGTGGAGGTCGTGTTTTCGCGGTGCAAATGCGAGATCGAATATAAGCCTTAATACTGGGTTTCTGGAGATGGTGTGCGTCAAGACGCGCTCTGCATCAAAGTGCAGGCGACTGGAGTACGCGTACACGGTGATGTCGTCACTGCTTTTGGCCAGCGACATCACGGTGTTTGATATGACCGTACGGGAGCCCTGGAAGCGGCCGTCAAGAACGTGCGCGTCAAAGCCCACCGCAAGGCACCGTCCCTCGCTGGCGTTTCTCGGCTCGGGCCCGGTGGGGGGGCTTTCGATCGGTCGTGGGATCATGGCTCGCCACGGCTCACCGACGCCACCCCGTGCTGAATCCGGATACTTGAGTAAGGCTCCATCGCCGCCCCCACGGCATCGTGCTGCAGTCGCTGTTGGCAGAGGACTTCATACCCAGTCAGCACCGGAACCCAAGTGAAGTGCTCGGCGAACTGTCGTGTCGCATGGCTGTGGGCTGTCTTTATGATTGCGGCCGTATCCTCTATCCGGGTGAAGATCGCCTCGCAGGCGGCGGCATCCCCGAAGTAGAACTGCCCGTAGCCCGCCACCCACCGATTGTAGGGATTATCGTGGGCGATAATTGCGTTGCCGGCACCCAGGGCCTCGACGAGCGAGGGGTTGGTGCCGCCGACGCTGTGGCCGTGGCAGTAGGCGGCGGCGTGGAAGCGCAGGGCCTTTACGATGTCCGCGTCGTAGATCGCACCCGGAAATAGCACACGGCCCTCGCCGGCGCGCAGCACCTCGGCGTGATAGGGGCTGCGTTTGGGGTCGAGCTTGCCGAGACAGATGAACTGCAGGTCCCGTGGCCGGTTGGCGAAGGCCCGCACCATGGTCAGTATGTTGTTCTCGGGCTCGATCCGGCCGATCGAGATCAGATAGCGTCCGGGCGTCAGCCCTAGGGCGCGGACCGGGGCCTCGGGTGCCTCGGCGACTGCATCAGCCCCATACGGGATCATAACGATGTCCTCGGCGCGCCTCCGCCTCGTCAGGTGCTTCGCGATCTCGGGGTGGTCCGCGATGAGAACCGTGGAAGTCAGGGCACCAATCCACTCGTTGCAATACAACCAGGCGCGAGCGGGCCAGGACCATTTCGCCCGCTTCCATTCGATCCCGTCCATGTTGGTGATCAACGGATTTCCGGTGAGTCGAAGCACCGCGCTGAACAGGGCGGTATTGTAGCCCAGAACGAGCATCACGCCGCGTTGGCGCATAGCGTGGCGGACGCACATCCAGTCAAACCCGATCGTCGCCAACGCCCCGCTGGCGGCACGGAAGGTGACACGGCGTACGCCATTCCAGACGTCCTCGACGGGACCATCGGGACCTGCCTCAGCCTGGCAATAGACGGTCACATCCCACCCTCGCTCGACCATGTGGAGGGCAAAGCGCTGGGCGAAGGTCTCGAAGCCACCGTGAGCCGCCGGCACGCCTCGGGTCCCGAGGATGAAGAGCGCGGGACGGGCTGTCATCCGAGCACCGTGGTGCGCAGGTAGCGGCCATAGTCGCTCTTGCCGAGGGCCCCGACGATCGACTCCATCTGGGCGCGGTCGATGAAGCCCTGGTCGAAAGCGATCTCCTCGGGGCAGGCGATCTTGAACCCCTGGCGCTTTTCCAGGGTGCGCACGAACTCGGCGGCTTCCAGCAGGCTGTCGGGGGTGCCGGTGTCCAGCCAGGCGAAGCCGCGGCCCATGATCTCGACCGACAGCTGGCCGCGCTGAAGATACTCGCGGTTGACGTCGGTGATCTCCAGTTCGCCCCGCGCCGAGGGCTTCAGGTTGGCGGCGATGTCCACCACCTGCTCGTCGTAGAAATAAAGGCCCGTGACCGCCCAGGGCGATTTGGGCACCGGGGGCTTTTCCTCGATCGACAGGGCGCGCATGTCGGCGTCGAACTCGACCACGCCGTACCGCTCCGGATCGTTGACGTGATAGGCGAAGACGGTCGCGCCATCGGGCCGGGCCATCGCGCTCTTGAACAGGTCGATGATGCCGTGGCCGTAGAAGATGTTGTCGCCCAGGATCAGCGACGACGGCCCGCCGGCCACGAAGTCCGCGCCGATGACATAGGCCTGGGCCAGGCCGTCGGGGTTGGGCTGGACCGCATACTGGATGTCCATACCCCACTTGGATCCATCGCCCAGCAGCGCCTGGAAGCTGGGCACGTCGCGCGGGGTGGAGATGATCAGCACCTCGCGGATGCCGGCCAGCATCAGGGTCGACAGCGGATAGTAGATCATCGGCTTGTCGTAGATCGGCATCAGCTGCTTGGACGTGACGAGCGTCATCGGATGCAGCCGGGTGCCGGACCCGCCGGCCAGGATGATGCCCTTCATGGGTCGCTCAGCCATTGGCCACGCCCAGGCGCTCGGTCTTGTAGCGGCTGTCCAGGATGGCCTGCCACCAGTCGCGGTTGTTCAGATACCAGTCGACGGTGCGCTCGATGCCGGTCTCGAAGGTCACCGACGGCTCCCAGCCCAGTTCGTCGCGGATCTTGGTGGCGTCGATGGCGTAGCGGGCGTCGTGGCCGGGGCGATCGGCGACGAAGGTGATCTGGTCGGCGTAAGGCGCTCCGTCGGGGCGCGGGCGCTTCTTGTCCAGGCTGGCGCAGATGGCGCGAACGACGTCGATGTTCCTGCGCTCCGCATTGCCGCCGACGTTGTAGGTCTGGCCCGGGCGGCCCTTTTCGAACACGGCCTGGAGCGCGCGGGCGTGGTCGTCGACGAACAGCCAGTCCCTCACGTTCGACCCGTCGCCATAGACCGGCAGGGGCTCGCCGTTCAGGGCACGGATGATGATCAGGGGGATCAGCTTTTCGGGGAAATGGTAGGGCCCGTAGTTGTTCGAGCAGTTGGTCATCAAGACCGGCAGGCCATAGGTGTGGCCCCAGGCGCTGACCAGGTGATCGGACGCCGCCTTGGACGCCGAATAGGGCGAGCGCGGATCATAGGGCGTGGTCTCGGAGAACAGGCCCGTCTCGCCCAGCGACCCGAACACCTCGTCGGTGGAGATATGGTGGAAGCGGAATGCGGCCTTGTCGGCGTCGGGCAGGCCGCGCCAGTAGCCCAGCGCCTGCTGCAGCATGGTGAAGGTGCCCACCACATTGGTCTGCACGAACTCGCCCGGCCCGTCGATCGAGCGGTCGACGTGGCTCTCGGCCGCCAGGTGGGCGATGACCTGGGGCTGGAAGTCGGCGATGGCGGCGCGCACGGCCTCGGCATCGCAGATGTCGCCCTGGACGAAGCCGTAGCGGTTTGACTTCGACGCGGGCTCCAGCGAGCTGAGCAGGCCGGCATAGGTCAGCTTGTCGAACACCAGCACCTCGTGCTCGGTGTGCTCGATCAGGCGACGGACCAGGGCCGAGCCGATGAAGCCGGCACCGCCGGTGACCAGAATGCGCATGACTACGCTCCCAGCCGGTCCAGCGCGCACAGGTGTGCACCACCCTGCGCGATGCGCGGATTAGATCCCGTATCCTTCACAGCCATTCCCCATACCCAGTATGGAGTAGAGGCTGAGCGATGCTGCAGCGCAACACGTATTAGAACGACGCTCAGCGATCACCGCTCACTGTTGCAGTTGGGGCACGAGAGGCCTGCTACTCGGGCGGGAGGTGAGTTCGAACGCAGGGGCCCGCCGCCTCACGACCGCTCCTGATCTCGTAGTTTCAACGTGGTGGTCCCGAGCCGCGGCCGCTCGGCCTTGTCGCGAGATGTCGCTCCTCACCGCGGCACCGCGATCCGCGCCCGCCGCGCCGGAGCCGTGGTCGGCGGGGCAAGCGGATTGGCCAGAACGGGCGGCGGCGGGGGCGGTGCGGCAACCGTCTCGACCACCTCCGGCTCCGGATCGCTGTCCAGGCGCGCCGCGTTCTCCGCCTCGACCCTCACCGGGGCCACCAGGTTGACCGGCTCGGCAAGGCTCAGATCCATCTCCACCGTCTCCACCACAGGCGGCGGCAGTTCCTCCACATAGGTCGCCACCGCCGCCAGCTTGGCGATCACCGGCTCGGCTCCCGCATGGGCTCCGGTGAAGGCTCCGGGGAGACCCCAGCCTCCGGTCCAGCGGTAGAAGATGTGGGTGTCGATCTGGGTCATCTTGACCAGGCGCTCGGCCCAATAGGGCGCGACCCAGTCCGTATGATAGTGGGTCGCCATGCCGACCTGGGGGGCCACGGCCCCGTTCAGGGCGGCCGCGGCCACGGCGCGCGCGCGGGCCCAGCCGGCCGCCGAGGGCAGCCGCGCCATGGCCCCGTCGCAGGTGAAGCTGAACTGGCAGCCGGTGGTGCGTTCCTGGCCCTGGAAGACCACGCCGCAGACGGTCTTGGGGAAGGCCGGATGGCGCATCCGGTTGAGGACCACTTGGGCCACCGCCGCCTGTCCGGCTGGAGTCTCGGATGCGGCCTCATAGTAGACGGCCGCCGACAGGCAATCGAGGGCGCGGGCATAATCCGCCAGGCCTTCGGGCGGCATGATGAAGGGCCGGGCCGACAGGATCGGCAGGGTCGAGAACGGCAGGGCGGCGTTGAAGGCCCGGGCCTCGTCCATGGAGATTTCACGCAAGGCGTCGGGAGCCAGGGTGAACTCGACGGTCTGAAGGGTCGGGGCCGGCGTCGAGACCCGCTCCGCCGTCCCCGTGTCACGCAGGGCCGCCAGCTCGCCCAGCCGGGTGTGGAGCAGAGCCCCTCCCGTCGCCCCAAGAACGGCGACCATGGCTAAGGCCGCCACAGCAATCGGCGTCCAGGGGCTGAGAGCAACCTTCTGCGCGCGATCCTCAATTGTCCGGCGCATGGAGGCCCAGGGCGTGTTCAGCTCGGCGGTGTCCTGGGCGCTCATCGTGCCCCCTCCCCGTGCATCACCCAAAGCCGTTCGGAGACCGACGCCGACCCTGCCCGTTCGAGCTGAACGGTCTCTAGCCGAAGACGCCCCGTGTCAGGGCCGCGGTCGCCCCCGCGACCAGGGCCAGGCCGATGAGGATCAGCGGGCCGCGCAGCCGTCGACGACGTCCGACGACCGGGCCCTTGGGCCAGAAAGGATTGGACCGCTCGCGCATCGGCATGGCCGATCCATACGCGACGTGTGGTTGCAGCGCCAAGCGCCATTCGTTCGGTCATCCACTCCTCCCCTGGCCCCAGGTGAGGCCGAGTCCCAGGAGGAAGGCCCAGACGGCCGCGATCGACGGCACCTGAAGGGCATAGTCCGTCAAACCGTGAACCAGGACGACAAGGCTGGCGCAGATGAGCCCGGCCTGCAGCGTCCGGTCGCGCCCGCCCGAGGCGCGCAGGACGGAAACCAACAGGACCAGGCCGATCAGGAGGAACATGGGCACGGCCCCGACCAGCCCGGCTTCCTGCAGCCACTGCAGATAGACGTTGTGGGTCGCCCGGATGATCCAGAGGTTCCGGAAGCTCTCGGCGGTCATGATCTGGGTGTTGGTCGCATCGAACGAGCCCAGGCCGTAGCCGAACAGGGGCGAGTCCACGAAGGCGGCCCAGTGGGCGGCGAAGATCTGGGCGCGCACATCCACATCCCCGTCGATGCCGCCAACCCGGGTCCAGACCAGGTCGTTGCCGCCGAAGGTCAGGAGGGTCCCCAGGCCGATCAGGAGCGCCACACCGACCAAAACCGGCACCCGGCCCCGTCCACCGCCGGCGAGTTCCCACAGGAGGAAGGCCGCAAGAGCGAAGGCCGTGGCCACCAGCCCCATGCGCGAGGCGGTCAGAAGAAGACAGACCGCGCAGAGCAGCAGCGAGGCGAGCGGGACGGCCGCATCGGTCAGCCGGCGCGAGATCCCCTGGCCGGCCGTCCGGGCCCAGGTCTTCAGGAAGAGGGCCAAACCGAGCACCGTCAGGACGCCGAACACCGTGGCCCCGCTGTTGGCGCTCAGGAAGCCGCCCGAGAGCCGGCCGCCCAGCTGGGCCACCTGGACGCCGGCCAGGAAGGTCAGGAGCGAGATCGCGGCATACAGCCCACCCGTCCAGACCACGGCCTCGAGCGTCGCCCGGGCCCGGTCTCTCCGAATGCCCTGGAGGGCTCCGATCACGAACACCGCCGCCAGGCCCAGCAGCTTGGCGATCTCGACCAGGGTCGCGCTCCGGTCGATGGTGGCCGCGCCCGGCGTGACCCCGGCCCAGACCCAGAGCGGATGGGGCCCTTCCGGGGTCCAGGGGGTCAGGCTCCACAAGGCCGCGGCGAGCACCAGCAGGAACAGACCGCCGAGGGGCAGGGCCGGCGTCAGGTCATGGAGCCCCAGCCGCAAGGGGGTGATCAGGACGACGGCCAGGGCGAGGCTCAGCACCGCCGTCAGCCACAGGGCCGCGGCCGGATGATTGGCCCCGAACATCAGATGGGCGATGGCGAGGACGGCGGGCAGGACCATCAAGCCGAACCGCCAGCCGATCGGCAGACGCGCCCGGGCCTGGCCGGTCGGGCCGAAACCGGAGGAAGAGCGGCGCCGCCTGCGGCGTTCGACGGCCGGAGCGGTCATCGGTCAGGCCGCGTAGTATTTCTTGTAGTCGGCGTAATAGTAGCCGGCGTCGCCATAGCCGTAGCGGGACTGGGCCTTCATATCGACCTGGGTCATGCCGAGACCCGCCACATGGGCTCCGGACTGCTCCAGCGCCTTGAGCGCCGAGCCGATGGCGCGCTCAGGCGTCCTTCTCCAGCGGGCGAGGAAGACCACGGCGTCGGACTTGGCGGCGATCAGTCGGGTGTCCGACACCGCCAGGACCGGGGCGGTGTCGAGGATCACCAGGTCGAAGCTCTGGCGCAGGTGGGCCAGAAGCTGGTCCATCGCCGGGGTCCCGAACACGTCGCGCGGGGTGAAGCTGTCCTTGGCGAGCGGCAGGATGTGGGCCCCCGACAGTTCGTCGAGCTTGATCGCCTGGTCCAGCGGCACCGACCGGTTCAGCACTTCTACGAGGCCGACCTCCGGCTCGAAGCCCAAGAGGCGATTGACGTTCCGGCGCCGCAGATCGCAATCGACCAGCACCACGCGCGCGCCCTGCTGGGCCGCGACCCGGGCCAGGCACAGGGCCGTGGTGGTCTTGCCTTCGCCCGGCAGGGCCGAGGTCAGGGTGATGACGCGGATATCGTGGCCGATGCGCGAGAACAGGATGGAGGCCCGCATGGCCCGCACGGCCTCGGTGAAGCTGGAGAGGGGTTTCTTGACCACATAGTCGGCCGGGGTCTCGTCGCGGTCCTCCGGCGCGGCCACCGAGGCCAGCAGAGGCACCGACCCCAGGTGCGGCAGGCTGAACTTGCGTTCGACGTCCTCGGCCGTGGTCACGCCCGTATCCAGCATGATCGCGAGCACCACGGCGGCGAAGCCGGCGCCGAGGGCCAGGACCAGGCCGAGCGCCAGGTTGAGCGGCACATTGGGCGAGCTCGCCCCGGTCGGAATGGAGGCCGGGGAGACGATGCGGGCATCGGATTCCTCGATCCCTTCCGAGGAGGTCGTCTCCTGGAAGCGGTTGAGGAAGCTTTGGTACAGGGTCCGGACCGCCTCGGCGTTCCTCGACAGTTCGTTCAGTCGCACGCCGGCGGCGTTGTTGGCGGCCAGGGTTCCGCGCGCCGATCCCAGGCTGCCGGCCATGGAGGCGGTGCGTTCGCGCGCCACCTGAACCTGGGCCTCCAGGTTGGAGATGATGCGGCGGATCTCGGCCTGGATCTGGGCGTCGATGTCGGCGAGCTCGCGCTCGGCGCGCATCATGTCGGGGTGACGGGGGCCATAGCGGCTGGAGAGATCGGCGACCCGGCCCGAGACCTCCGCCCGGCGCGACCGAAGCTGCTGGACGACCTGGGAGCCCAGGGCCTCGCCCACGTCCTCGCCGTTCGAGCCCGCCGCCAGCTGGGACCGCGCCGTGCGCAGCCGGGCCTCGGCCTCGGCCTGGGTGGCGCGCACCGTCGCCAGCTGCTGGTTGTAGGTCGAGATCTCCTGCTCGGTCAGGGTGGCGCCCGACGAGCTCAGCAGGTTGTTGGCGGTGCGGTACTGTTCGACCGCCGCCTCGGCCTGCTGAACTTCGCCCCGCAGCTCGGTCAGGCGGGTGTTCAGCCAGGAGTTGGCCTGGCGGGTCGCGTCGAACTTGGCCTCGAGCTGCTCCAGCAGATAGCGTTCGGCGTAGGTATTGGCGATGCGCGCGGCCTTGGCCGGGTTCTCGGAGGTGAAGCCGACGTTCATCACATAGGTCAGGCCCGCCCGGCGCACCGACAGTCGCGACAGCACATTGTCGACGACCTTTTCCTTCTCCTTCTGGGCCTCGACGGCCGAGAGCTGCTCACGGGCCGCGTCGGGCGCGGCGGCCCCGAACAGGGCCCCGATGCCCCCGACCACGGCCTCGAGCGCCCCCGGCTCGGCCAGGGCCGGGTTGAACTCGGCGTCCTCTTCCAGGTTGAGCGCCTCGACCACCCGCTGGGCCAGCTGGCGCGACTTCAGGATCTCGATCTCGGTGTCGACCACGCTGGTCTCGGCCGACAGGCCCGACAGGACGGACTCGGCCGACACCACATTCTGGGTCCGGGTGTTGATCGTCAGGCTGGAGGTCGCCGTATAGAGGGGCGTCGCCTGAACCGTGAATATGACCACGGCCACGAAGACCACCAGGGCCACCGCCAGGAACAGCGGCAGCCGGCGCCGGAACAGGGCGACCAGCCGCAGCAGGTCGACGCCTTCGCCCATGGGTCCGCCCTCGCCCGGATCGAAGAGCGCGGCCCCGCTCTCGGCGGGACGGATCGGAGACATCTTGTTCATCACGGGGTCACGCGTACTGAAAGGCGACGATGAGCGTCTAGAACTGAGCCACCAGGGTCAGGGTCAGACGGTTCACATCAAACTCCGCGCCACCGGCCGCGCCGTCAGAGGTCTGCTCGAAATGGCTGGCGGCGAGGCTCACGCCCAGGGCGCGGTTCAGCAGATAGGTGCCGCCGACCGAATACTGGAAGCGGTCGTCGTCGCGGTCGATGCCCTCATAGGCGTCGCGCGAGACGGAGATGTCGGCGTTCAGCAGGATGTTGCGACGAAGCTCGTGATCGACGCGGGCCCCGACCGAGGTCGACAGATAGCCGCCCGAGCCGGCGATGCCCGAATCCTCGATGGTGCGCGAGGCATAGCCGGTGAAGGTGGACAGCTGGGTGGGGAACCACTCCAGCTGGGCCCGGGCCCCGAAGCCGTCGATCTCGTCATAGACCGCCGCGTCGAACGCCTGGCTGATGTAGCCGACCGCGACCTCGCCGCGCGCGACGGCGCCGACCTCGAAGTTGGCACCAACCAGAACCTCATAGCCGTCGGAATCCCGGGCCGGCAGAAGCACCGATGTGGCGGTGTCGTAGTCGCGCGCGTTGGTCGTGACCTGGGCGAACAGGGCCGTGGCCGGGCTCACGGCATAGTCGCCGCGTCCGGTCAGGCTGGTGATCGTGCGGTCCCGGTTATCCTGGTCGACCACCACCCCGCCCAGGGTGACGGCGTCCTCATAGTCGAACTCGCGGACATCGGCGCGGCCCGAGAGCTTGATGCGGCCGCTGACCCGCGAGGCGGCCAGATAGGCGGAGCCGACATCATAGGTGACGGGCTCGCGGGTCGAGGCCGGGGCGTTGGAGGAGCTCCGGGGCTCGGTCACGCTGGCGTAATCGACGCCCGCGGCGAGGTTGGCCGCCCGGGTGATATCGAGACGTCCCGCGGCCCCGATGCCCCAGTCCTCGAAATTCTCGGCGTCGAAGTCCTGGTAGCGGGCGATGTGGGCGCGGGCATAGGCGGCCAGGGAGTGGCGCGACCAGCCGGATTCCAGCGAGACCTCGGGCTTCAGCCGCACGATCCAGTCGTCGTCCGCGCCGGTCGCCACCGCGAAGATGTTGTCGTTGTAATCGGCGTCGATCTGCAGGCTCGGAAAAGCCGTGAAGGTGCCCGCCGGGACGCCGAGGGCCTCATAGCCGGGACGCGGCCGCGCCCGGACCGGAACGCCCCGGTCGCGCGCGAACAGATCCGTGGCCTGGTCTTGGGCCTGACGCAGGGAGCCGGCGGTGGACTGGGCCTGGGCCGTGCTGGCGATAGCCGAGACCCCGACCGCCAACAGCAGCGCGAGACGAGACGTGGATTTCGGCATGGATCCCCCTCCGCCCTTAAGGCGGCAGATAGTTCAGGTCTCTAACGCGAGGCGCGCCTCAGGTGGCCGGTCGGTAGTCCGAGCCGCCACCACCGCCGCCGCCGGCCGAGCCCGGGGATCCGAGCGGCGCGCCGCCGCTCTGCCCGCCCGAGGCCGGAGCGCCGCTCGACGGCGCGCCGGTGTTCGACTGGATGTTGCCCACGGCGGCGGCCGCCGCGGGCGACAGCTGGCCAGACGCCGAGAGCGAGGCCTGGGCGTTGGCGATCGCCTGCAGGCCGACGGCCGGGCTGATGCCGTTGGCGGCCAGGGTCGCGGTGACCGCGCTCTGGATATAGGCGGCCGCGGCGTCGCCGGTCAGGCCGGCGGCGGCGGCTTCGCTCTGGGCCTGAAGGATCGCGGCCTCGACCAGGGCCGTCGCCGCGGCGACGTCATCCTGGACGATGACCACGGCCGCCGAGGCGGCCAGCGGCGCGGCGGCCATGGCACCGAGAACGAAAGCCGCGCGGCACGCGGCAGCGAGCAAACCGGTCTTCAACATCGCCCAAACCCTCCAAATGGTTAAAACCCTTTACACTGTGCAGGTGCGAAAGGGAATGTTCAGGGATCGTTGTTCGACAGTTTCTACCCAGAAATGAGTATTCCGCTGCCGGCTGTGCCTTTGCGGTGACTCCCGCGTGCGCCCCGATCCTCCCACACGCTTCAGCCGAGGTCCTGGCGGGGCTCGGCTCTCACCCGCAGGACCGCCAGATCAAAGGCGAGCCGGCCGAGGGGGTCGGCCAGATCCGCCCGGGCGGCGTTCACCACGGCGGGACGATACCGGGTCATGACGGCCAGTTCCTGATCGGCCAACGCTTGCAGCTCCGGGGTCAGACGTCCCCAGTTGCCATAGGCGAACCGCAGACGCCAGGCTGTGACGTCCGGGCCATAGGGGGCCACCGTATAGCTTCGCTCGAGCGCGTCCCGCAGGCCGGGCACGTCGTTTCGCTCGGCGGCGATCCAGGCCATTCGGGCCCAGGCGGTGGCCTCGCCCGGGCGCGCCTGGAGCGTCTGACGGGTCCAATGTTCGGCCGTTTCGAGATCCGCAGGGTCCGAGCCCGCGGCCGCCACCGCCCGGGCCTCAGACACAGCCACGAGCGGCGCGGGCGGATCCCAGCTCGACAGGGGCAAACTCAGAGGCACGGCGAGGCAGACCGCGAGGATGGCCGCGACCCCGGCCAGCAGGCTCGCGGCGACCAGGCGCAGACGAAAGACAGTGGCGGCGGACATCGCGGGCTCCCTCGCGTCCGCCCCTAGACGCCGTTTCAGGATCCGTCAAAGGCCCGCGCGTCGCGAGCGAGGATCGGGGTAGGCCCGCCATGCGGATCGCGTTCGGGTCGCGCTCCCAAGTCAGTGGCGCGTGACCCCGGGGGGTCGAGACCGGTCGACCGAACGAGGCGGGCGACCGCCTCAGGACGGGGGTTTCAGCCCCAGAGCCTCGAGATGACGAGGACGGCGAGCGCCCAGACGGCCACGGAGACTCCAAGGGCCGCCGCATAGCCCGAGCGTCGGCCGAACCGGACTCTCTGCGGGTGGCGTCGGCCGATCTGGGAGGCGAGGATATGGGTCACGGGTCTGCTCCGAACGTCCCGCATCCTCGCCCGCGCTGCTTAAGGGCGGCCTAACCGTCGCGGTTAAGATCGCGCCGCGCGCGAGGCGGCAAGCCGACTCGGATGTCGGTGTTGCGTGAAAACGACAAGCCGTCGTCCATACTCAGGAATGGGTAGGAAATGCGCGGTTTCATCTTGCACCGCAGCAAAGCGACAGGCTTACCTAGACCCTAACGCTGTTCTCCAGGGCTGGGGGCGATCACATGTTCGACGGGACCGTCTCGCGCGGCTCGAGTTCGGCCGTCTCCTTCAGAGACGGCACGGCGGATTGGCGCCCTCGCGTGGCGAGGAACCGTCTCTGCGTTTTCCTGAAACGCGGGCTCGATGTGACGCTCGCCGCCTTCGTGCTCGTCCTTCTCGCGCCCGCCTATGGGCTGATCGCCCTGGCCATCGCGCTCGACAGCCCCGGCCCGATCCTGTTCCGCCAGCAGCGGACCGGCCTCAACGGCCGGGTCTTCACCATCTACAAGTTCCGCACGATGCGACCGGCCACCGCCGGCAGCGCCGTCCACCACGCCACCCGGGGCGATGACCGCGTCACCCGGGTCGGGCGTGTCCTGCGCGAGACCAGTCTCGACGAAGTGCCCCAGCTCCTGAACATCCTGAAGGGCGACATGGCCATCGTCGGCCCGCGCCCCCACGCCCTGGAGCACGACCTGCACTACGCCGCCTTGCTGCCCCACTACAACGAGCGCTTCGCCGTCCGGCCGGGCCTGACGGGGCTGGCCCAGGTCCAGGGCCTGCGCGGGGAAATCCGCGAGCTGTCCTGCATGGCCCGGCGGGTAGAATGCGACATCCTCTACGCCCGCCACTGGAGCTTCCCCGGGGATCTCAGCATCATCCTTCGGACCATCCCGCTGCTCCTCGCCCGGGTGAACGCCTACTGAGGGGGGTCGACGAGGGGCCGCGGCCCCCACCTTCCGCGTGGTCCAGCCCCGCGACCGGGCCTTGGTGCCTGTCGCCGGAGCGCCGATCGCAGCTCCGAGCGACCCGGCGGACCTCGTTGGGAGGATTTCATCTTGCACTGCGGCAATTTGACGGGCTTAACTTACCTGACGTTGTTCTCCGGGCTGGGGGGTTGCGTTGTCATCGTGTCTCACTCTCCCTGGGACCGCCAGCGTCCGCGCCTCACCCAAGACGAGGCGACGATCACCTGGACCGTGTCCGCCGTTCCCGGCCCAAGCCTAGGCTTACGACCGAAGCACTGAGCCGTCTTGGAAGAGGGGATATGTCGTGACCGATCAGCCGCCTTCAACGCTCCCCAACACGGCGGGCGTCGGCCCCCAGGGCTCGCGCGGCCATGGAGCCGGCGCGCGACGCCTCGCCTCCGGCGCGATCCTCAGGGCCTATATCGCCGCCGCCGATGCCTCGTCTTCCGCCGGTGACCGGACCTATCAGTACTGGCGTCAACGCGCTCTGCAGGACGCGGAGGTGATGGAACGGGGGGCGTCCGCCCAGCGGGCCGAAGCCTGACGGCCCTTCATCCGCCGTCGCGGGTCAGCCGACGCGGAACTGAAGAAGCTTGGCGAACAGCTGTTCGCGACTGCCGACGCCCAGCTTGTGATATATCCGACGAATGTGGGTCCGAACCGTCTCGAGCGTCACCGGCGAGTGGGCGGCGATGTCCTCGGCGCCGTGACCCTCAAGCAACTGTTCGACGATCGCCGCTTCCGACCGCGTGAGCCCCAGGGCCTTGCGCAGGTCGGCCCAGACCAGGTGACTGGACGCCTGGCTGGTCAGCTGGAAGGTCAGGACAGCGGCGGGCGGCAGATCGGGAGGAACGGCCAGATCCGCCCGGATCACGAGATGTTCGCCAGGCGATACGAAGGTCGCCCAGCCGGCCGGAGACGCGTCCAGATCCTCCACGAACCTGTGCAGGCTTTCGGTCGTCTCCCGGTTCCCGATGCTGAGGCGGCCGTCGGCGATGTGCACGCCTTGGGCGACCATGCCGTGAACGACAGGGTTGGCCCAGACGACCACCAGGTCCTTCTGGACGATGGCCATGCCCCGCGTGGCCTCGCTCAACCAGGAACCCCAGTAGGGCTGAGCCGAAATGACGCCACCCTCCCGGTCGGCGTCACTCGCGTGCGCTTTCCGCCTCGACGACAAATGCTCGGCCGATCTCTGCTTCAAGAAAGCAGAACTGGGCGCGTGACGCTTTTCTGACAATACCCAAAATGGGGAAGACACGACGCCGGGTGTCTCCATGGCCTTGGCCCGCCCCGCGGTCGACGCCCGACTGCCCTTTGGAGCCAACAAGACGTCAGCGGATTTCGGCCGCTCCGATGGCGATGTCGCTCGAGCCGCAACCGCCGCAGCGCGCCGTCGAGGCCCGCGGCTGGACCAGATCGACGCGTCGGCGCTCGATCCCTTCCCAGGCGATGCGGACCTCTCCCGCCGGGTTCCAGCGCAGGACGAGATCCGAGGCGCGGCCGCATCCGCGGCATCGCGCCGGATAGATATCCCTCGTCCAGGCGGTTTGAAGCGGGTCCTGCAAATCGGCCTCCGCGAGACGGCCCGTCCGGCCGCTCGCCGACTCCACAACCCCAAGGCCCGGTGGCAGGTTCCGCCGATGTGCAACCTCTACCGCATGCGCTCGGGCCCTGGGGACATCCTCGCCCTGACACGGGCCATGTCCAATCAGGCGGGCAATCTGGAGCCGCGCGACCTCTATCCCGACTACGCCGCGCCGATCGTGCGCCATGACGCGGCGGGCGAGCGGATCCTCGCCCTCGCCCGCTGGGGCCTGCCCTCGTCGCGCAAGGCCCTGTTCGACGCCGCCAGCCGGCGCGCCGACAAGCTCCGCGCCCGGGGCAAGGACGTCGACTTCGACAGGCTGCTGGCGCTCGAGCCCGACGCCGGCACCACCAATGTGCGCAACACCGCCTCGGCCCACTGGCGGCCCTGGCTCGAGCCCGCCCACCGCTGCCTCGTTCCCTTCACCGCCTTCAGCGAACCGGGACGCGACGCCGAGGGCCGCTACCGGCCGGTCTGGTTCACCCGGCCCGGGCTCGATCCCCTGGCCGTCTTCGCCGGCGTCCATGTGAAGGACTGGACCGGGGTGAGGAAGATCAGGACCGGCCTCGAGACCTGTGACCTGTTCGCCTTCCTGACCACCGAACCCTCCGAGCCCGTCCGGTCGGTCCATCCCAAGGCCATGCCCGTGGTCCTCACCACCGAAGACGAACGCGACGTCTGGATGCGAGCCCCGTGGGACGAGGCCAGGGCCCTGCCGCGCCCCCTGCCCGACGTGGCCCTGGTGCGGATCGAAGACTGACGATGCAGAGCCTCATCTTTGCCCCGGCGACCCAGGCCATCCTCGGGGCCCTGGGCGTCAACGTTGCGCTCTGGAGCCTGCAGCGCCGCAGAGAGGGAAAGCCCATGCATCCCGACGCCGCCAGATCCGACAAATGGCTCCTGCTGTTCGGCGGACTGATGGTGGCCATCGGCCTTTATCGGTGGCTCGCCGAGACCGGCTCGGCGGTCGGCGGCGCGGGCGGGGGTTGAGCTTGCGCCTCCTGGCCGTTCACGCGGATCGCAGCGCCTCCCCCACCCCCTCGGTCAAGCCCCCCTCAGCCTCGCGGCGCTTCCGTTGGCCCAGGCTCGGCTTCCCGCCAAACCCTGGATCCGGGGTGGAGCCTGGGGCCGCTGGCTGGCCCCGCCCGACCGGTGACGGTGATGATCGCCGGTGCGGCGGTTGGCGTGGCCTCCCTCGGCGTTGAGCCCGCCGGGATGGGTCGCCGCCGGGCCTGGGAGCCTCATCAGGACCGCGACCAGGCTCGAACCGGCCCTTCGCCGCACTTTCGCCTCTACCTGTGATGGCGCAGCCTGGCGGACAAGCCTCTGAGGCTGCGAGCCTTCTCGGCCAATCGGGCATCGGGACTCACCGCGCGCAAGTCTTCGCCGACCCATTCAAGACTTGCGACGACTGGGACGTCGTCAAAAGTCGTCCGCAAGCCTCCATCAAGTCATTAGCAACGTATCAGCAACTCAGTTGTTTTTACTTGAAAAACACTGTTGACAACCGCTGATCTTGTTTGCTTGCCTTGAGTCGGCGCTGGACCTGACCGCGCCTGAACCGAGGATCACACCGATGAACCGGAGACGTCTCCGCGGCCTTTCGGCCGCCCTGGTCCCTTGCGCCCTCCTGTCGGCCACGGCCGCCCTGGCCGGCGGCTCGGGCATGCCCTGGGAAGGCCCCCTGCAGCAGATCGTGGCGTCCGTGACCGGACCCGTGGTCCAGGCCGCCGCCGTGGTCGCGGTCGTGGTGTTCGGGGCCGGGATCGCCATGAGCGAGAACGGCTCGTCCATGCGCCGCGGCCTGGGCATCCTGTTCGGCCTGTCCATCGCGTTCGCCGCCGGCACCTTCTTCCTGGACTTCTTCGGCTTCGCCGGCGGGGCGGAGATCGCGTCGTGAGCGCCGGGCCCCGTCCCGAGGGCTATGACCTGCCGGTCGCCCAGGCGCTCGCCACGCCCGTCCTCCTCGGCGGCCTGCCGCGCGACTACGCCGTCCTGATGGGGACGATCGCCCTCATGCTCGGCCTCGCCCTGCGCCTGCCCTGGCTGGGCCTGATCTGGTGGGCCCTCGCCCACGGCCTGGGCGTCTGGGCGGCCCGGTCCGACCCCCAGGTGTTCGATGTGGCGCGCCGGCATCTCGCGCGACCGGGCCACCTGGACGCCTGAGGCCGGCCATGCGCTTCCTCGACGAACACCGCCGACGCCCCGCCGCCCTGTCGGACCATCTGCCCTGGGCCGCCCTGGTCGCGCCCGGCGTCGTCCTCAACAAGGACGGGTCCTTCCTCGCCGCCGTCCGCTTCCGGGGCCCGGACCTGGAATCCTCCACCGAGGAGGAGCTGATGGCCGTGCGCGCCCGGCTCAACAACGCGCTGCGCCGGCTCGGCACCGGCTGGTGCCTGCATATGGAGGCCGAGCGCCGCCGCGCGCGTCCCTATCCCGACCAGGGCCCCGACCTCCCCGCCGCCTGGCTGATCGACGCCGAGCGCCGCGCCCTGTTCGAGCGCGGCGACCCCGCCTTCGAGACCGACTACCGGCTGGCCCTGACCTGGCTGCCGCCCGCCGACGAGACCCGCCAGGTCGAGCGCTGGCTGTTCGACGGCCTGGCCCGGACCGGGGCCGACTGGCGCGCGGCCCTGGCCCTGTTCGAGCGCGAGGTCCTGGCCCTGCTCGACCTGCTCGGCGACGCCCTGCCCGAGGTCGAGCGGCTGGACGATCCGGCGCTGCTGACCTGGCTGCATGGCTGTGTCTCGGACGACCCCCATCCGGTCCGCCCGCCCGAGACCCCCATGTTCCTCGACGCGCTCCTGGCCGACACCCCTCTGACCGCCGGGGTCGCGCCGCGCCTGGGCTCCCAGGCCCTGCGCCTCGTCTCGGTGCGTGGCCTGCCCTCGGCGACCCGGCCGGGCCTGCTCGACGGCCTGTCCGCGCTGCCCTTCCCCTATCGCTGGACCGCGCGCTGGATCGCGCTGGACAAGGCCTCGGCCGAGCGGGAGATCGTGCGGCTGAGAAAGCGCTGGTTCGCCAAGCGCAAGGGGGTCGGCACCCTGCTGCGCGAGGCCATCACCCGCGAGGAGGTTCCCCTCCTCGACACCGACGCCACGGCCAAGGCCGAACAGTGCGACGGGGCGCTCGAGGCCCTGGGATCGGACGCCTGCGCCTATGGTTTCCTGACGATGACGGTGACGCTGCGCCATCCCGATCCCGAGGTCTGCGCCGCCCGGGTCCGGGCCGTGGAGGCGGCTTTGAACGCCCAGGGCCTGGTCGCCCGCGAGGAGAGGCTGAACGCGGTGGAGGCCTGGCTGGGGGCCCTGCCGGGCGAACCCTATGCCGATGTCCGCCGTCCCCTGGTCTCCACCCTCAACCTCGGCGACCTCCTGCCGGTCTCGGCGGTCTGGGCCGGGCCGGACCGGGACCCGGGCCTGGACGGCCCGCCCCTGGCGGTGGCCCGCACCGCCGGAGCCACCCCTTTCCGGCTGGCGCTTCACGTCGGCGACGTCGGCCACGCCATGGTGGTGGGACCGACCGGGTCGGGCAAGTCGGCGCTCCTGGCCTTTCTGGCCCTGCAGTGGTTCCGCTATCCGGGCGCGCGGGTCGTCTTCTTCGACAAGGGCCGCTCGGCCCGCGCCGCCACCCTCGCGGTCGGCGGGACCTGGCGGGCGCTCGAGCCCGGCGGCGATCTGGCGCTCCAGCCCCTGGCCGACATCGACCATCCCGCCGAACGGGCCTGGGCCGCCGACTGGATCGCCGACCTCGCCCGCGCGGCGGGGCTCGCGCCGGATCCCCGCCAGCGCGAGGAGGTCTGGGCGGCGCTGGCGGCCCTGGCCGACGGACCGCCGGCCCAGCGGACCCTGACCGTGTTCTCGGCCCTGCTGCAGGACCCGGCCATCGCCGGGGCGCTGGAGCCCTTTACCCTGAAGGGATCGCACGGATCCCTGCTGGACGGAGCCGACGACGGCCTGTCGCCCGGCCGCTTCGATACCTTCGAGCTGGAGACCCTGATGGCCGCCCCGGCCGCCGCCGGTCCGGTGCTCGCGGCCCTCTTTCACCGTCTTGAACGGTCCTTCGACGGCGCCCCGACCCTGCTGGTGCTGGACGAGGCCTGGCTGATGCTCGACCACGGCCAGTTCGCCGCCAGGATCCGGGACTGGCTCAAGACCCTGCGCAAGAAGCGGGTGGCGGTCGTCTTCGCCACCCAGTCGCTGGACGATGTCGCGGCCTCGTGCATCGCCCCCAGTCTGATCGAGAGCTGCCCCACCCAGGTCTTTCTGCCCAATCCCCGGGCCCTGGAGCCGACCTCGGCGGCCCTCTACCAGGGCTTCGGCCTCAACCGCCGACAACTCGAGCTCCTCGCCTTCGCCCCGCCCAAGCGCGCCTACTACTGGCGCCAGCCCCACGGTCGGCGACTGTTCGACCTGCGCCTCACCGGCGCCGCGCTCGCGCTCTGCGGCGCCGCCTCGCCCGAGGACCAGACCCTGATCGACCAGACCCTGGCCCGGGCCGGCCCCGACGGTTTCGCCCGCGCCTTTCTCACAGCCAAAGGACTGTCCCATGTCGACCCCGTCTTCGACGCCTTCGAGGCGCCCGAGCCCCGGCCCGCGCCCCGGACCGAACCCGCCGCGCCCTGAGCGCCGCGCGCCCCTCGCGCGCCGGATCGCCGCGGCCCTCGGCGTCCTGGCCGTCGCCGCCTGCGCCGCGACCGCCCCGGTCCAGGCCCAGCAGGTGGTGTTCGATCCCCGGAACCATGTGGAGAACGCGCTCCAGGCCGCGCGACAGGCCCAGAGCCTGACCAACGAGGCCCGGATGCTGCTGAACCAGGCCCGGGCGATCGCCGCCTCGCCCTACAGCCATCTCGGAGAGACCGGCCAGGCGCTCGGCGATCTCGTGGCCCTGGCCCAGGCGGCCCGGGGCGTGGCCGGCGACGTCGCCGCCCTCGAGCGCCAGTTCGAGAGCCTCTATCCGACGGCGGTCGAGGGGCTCGCCCCCGACCGGGCCCTGGCCCAGGCCGCGGCGCGAACCGCCAACGCCGGCGAGACCGCGCGCGACCTGGCGCGCACCGCGGCCGAGCTCGAGCGGCTGGCCCGGTCCCGCAACGGTCGTCTGTCCGGGGCCGTCGCGGCCTCCGAACAGGCCCAGGGCCAGACCGCCGCCATCCAGTCCTCGACCCAGGTCCTGGCGGTGCTCGCCGAGGAGCTCGGCTCCATCCGAACGGCCCTGACCGCCCAGAGCCGGCTGATGGCGGAGGTGAGCGCCCGCCAGGCCGCCGAGAGGGCCGCCGCCGCCGAGGCCCGGCGCGGTTTCTGGGGGCGGGCCACGACCGCCCCGCCCGCGCCCGCCTTCGATCCCTTCGCCCGCGCGCGGAACTGAGGACGACCGACCATGACCGCGACGGCCAGCATGGACACGCCCAATGCGCTGATGGTGGTGTTCTCCGACACCGTCTCGGCCGGGTTCGAGGCGCTGCAGGGTCCGGTCAACGGCGTCTTCGGCCTGATGATCACCCTGGTGGTGGCCCTGACCGGGATCCAGTGGGCCCTGTCGGCCAACCGCGACCTGCTGGCCGCCGGCTTCGGCAAGGTGCTGCTGATCGGGGCCTTCGCCTATCTGATCAACGACTGGCAGGGGCTGTCGGAGACGATCCAGGCCGGGTTCGTCGACCTGGGGCTGGCGGCCGGGGGCGGGGCCCTGTCGCGCGCCGACTTCCTCAATCCCGGGGCGGTGCTCCACACGGGCTGGGAGATCGTGCGGGCGCTCGGCGAGACCCCCGCCCCCGTCGCCAATCCGCTGGACGTCGCCGGCAATCTGGTGGACGCCCTGATCCTGGGCCTGGCCATGATCGGCATCCTCCTGGCCTTCGCCATCCTGGCGCTGCAGATCATCGTGACCCTGCTGGAGTTCAAGATCGTCACCCTGGGCGGGTTCGTCCTCCTGCCCTTCGGCATCTGGTCCAAGTCCGCCTTCCTGGCCGAACGCCCGCTCGGCTATGTGGTGGCCTCGGGCCTGAAGGTCCTGGCCCTGGCGATCGTGGTCTCGGGCGCCAGCGCGGTGTTCGACCAGCTCCAGCCCTCCGCCAATCCCGACATGCACGAGGCCCTGGCGATCCTGGTGGCGTCCCTGCTGCTGGCCATGCTGGCCCTGTTCATCCCCAACCTCGCCGCCGCCCTGGTCACCGGGGGCCCGGCCCTGGGCGCCGGGGCCGCCGTGACCGGGGCCCTGGCCGTGGCCGGGACAGGGACGCTCGCCGGCGCCGCCGTCGCCGGAGCCGGAGCCGCCACCGCCGGGGCCGCCGCCCGCCTGTCCGGGTCGGCCCGCGCCGCCGCCGGAGCCCCGCCGGCGCGCGGACCCGGACCCGCGTCTCCCGGCTCGGGTTCGCCCGGTCCCACCGGCCCCGGCCCTCGCTCCGGTCCCTCGCAAGGGGCCGTCCCGCCGGGGCCCGCCGGGTCCTCGGATGGCGCGCCCGCCGCCGCGGGTCCCGGCTCGCGCGACCCCGGTCCGGGCCGCCTCGCCGAACGCCCGCCGACCGGCGTCGACGCGGCGGCTTCCCCCGCCGCCGCGCCCACCCCTGGATTCTCACCGGGCCCTCCATTGGGTCGTCCACCGGGCCGGATCGCGGCCGAGGCCGAGGCGGCACGGCGCGACTTCCAGTCCGCAGCCCGCGCCGGCGCCGGATCGCCCGGGCCGGCCAGCGCCGGGCGCGGCCGGTCGGCGGCCTTCCAGACCTATGTCGCGGCCAACACCGGCCGCTCGCTCTTCCCCGCCGGCGAGACCAGCGGCTCGCTGTCGCCCCAGCTCAAGACGGAGGATCGCTGATGCATCCCTTCTTTCGGCCCAAACGCCCCCTGCCCTCGGCTCCGGCCATGACCCCCTATCAGCGGGCCGGCCAGGTCTGGGACGAGCGGATGGGGCTCTCGCTGGCCCATGCCCGCAACTGGCGCCGCATCGCCTTCGCCAACCTGGCGCTGGCCGCCGGGCTCGCCGCCGGCTGGGGTCACCAGGCGAGCCGGGCCGAGGTGCGCCCCTTCGTGGTCGAGGTCTCCGACTGGGGGCAGACCGAGAGGATCACGGCGCTGGACGGACGCTACGAGCCGACCGAGGCCCAGACCGCCCATGCCCTGTCCGAATGGATCCGCGACGTCCGCTCCAAGTCGGTCGATCCGGTCGTCATCCGTCAGAACTGGCTTCAGGCCTATGACCTGGTCGCCCCGGGGGGCGCCGCCTTTCTGAACGCCCAGGCCCAGGCGCGCGACCCCTTCGCCGAGGTCGGTCGCGAGGCGGTCAGCGTCCAGATCCTCAACGTCGTGCGCCGCACAGAGCGCACCTATGACCTGCAGTGGCGCGAGACCCGGTTCGTCAACGGCCAGGCGGCCGGAGAGACCCGCTGGCGCGCCCTGATCACCTTCCGCCTCCAGCCCCCCAGGACCGAGCAGGCCCTGATCCGCAATCCGCTCGGCATCCGCATCGAGGACGTATCATGGACCCCCGACGCCGCCTGATCCCCCTGGGCCTGTCCCTGGGCCTGGCCCTGTCCCTGTCGGCCTGCGCCGCGCTCGGCCGGACCGGGCCGGCCCCCGCGCCCCTCGCGGCCCCGCGTCCTCCGGTCACCGCGACCGCCGCGCCGTCGGCCCCCGCGCCGGCGCCCGTCGCGGTCGCGGCCCGCTCTTTGACCGAACGCCCCTATTGGGACGCGGTCCCGGCCCCGGACACGGCCGCGCCCGCGGCGGGGCCCGAGCCGCGGAGGGATCGCCGGACGGATCCCGCCGAGGACCCGGCGGATCGCGCCTCCCCGGCCGGCAAGGGGGAGCCGACACAGCCCCTCGGCCGCGGCCCCGCCCCCACAGCCGCCCCAGAGGCCGCCCCCGAGGCCGCCGTCGAGGCGTCTGACCGGGTGATCGGCGGGGTCCAGGTGTTCGCGCGGGCTCCGGGTCGGGTCTATCCGGTCCGCGCCACACCCCTGCGGGTCACCCTCCTGACCCTCGCGCCCGGCGAGACCGTGGTGGCGACCGCGGCCGGGGACACGGTCCGCTGGCAGATCGGCGAGACCCATTCCGGCGCGGGCGAGGCCCGCCGCGCCCATGTCCTGGTCAAGCCGTTCGAACGCGGGCTTCAGACCAATCTGGTCATCACCACCTCGCACGGCCTCTATCTGATCCATCTGTCCAGCGGCCCGGTCGAGGCCTTCCAGCCCGCTGTCGCCTGGGACGAGGACGACCCGGCGATCGTCACCCCCGGATCCGACCCCCTCGGGGCTCCGCCACCGGCCGCACGCCCGTCCGCGACCCGGGACCTGGTCGGTCCGGTCGGCCCGCTCGACGCCGGCTACCGGATCTCCCCGCGCGGCCGCGCCCCGGCCTGGACCCCCACCGCGGTCCTGACCGACGGGGTGCGCACCTTCCTGCGGTTCCCCGACGGACTGGAGACGGCCGAGGCCCCCGCCCTGTTCGCCCTTGGGCCCGACGGATCCCCCCAGACCCTCGCCTATCGCCAGCACGGCGGGCTGTGGGTGGTCGACCGGGTGCTGGATCGCGCCGAACTGCGGCTCGGCGATCGCCGGGCCCGCGTCGTCCATATCGAACGCCGCCGTCCCTGACCGGAGACCGCCATGACCGTCCCGCCTCCCCCGACCTCGCCCTCCATCGCCTCGCCGCCCGGTCTCGCCCCCAAGACCGCGCCCCCGCCGCTCGAGACCCGCGCGCCCCGTCCCGCCGCCGTGCGGGTGAGACGCTCGGTCGTCGCCCTGGCCGTCCTGTCGGCCGCCGGCCTTCTGGCCGGAGCCTTCGCCTGGGCCTTCGTCATCGAGCCCGAGCTCCTGGCCGAGGCCCGCGGACGCGACCGGGACCCGGCCGCGCAAGGCTCCGAGCGGGCCGTCCGGCCCGCCGAGGCGATCACGGACGGCCCCGCCTCCTATGGGGCGCTGGACCGGCTCCCGCCTCCGCGCGGCCTCGGCGACGGGACCACCCGCCCGGCGCCGGCCGCCGGAGGCGCCCCCGCCCGCGTGGCGACCCCGGACTACGGCGCGCCGGGCGCGGCCGGACCGGTTTCGTCGCCCACCGCCGCGACGGTCGATTCCGCCGCCGAGGCCCGCCGCTCGGACCTCTTCTTCGCGCTCTCCGGCGCGTCCGCTCCCGCCCCCGGCGACGGCGCGGCCCGGCCGACGGCGACCGGCCCCGACGGCGGGGACCGACCGGACACCTACAACCCCCATGGCCTGCAGGCGCCGCTCAGCCCGTTCGAGCTCAAGGCCGGAGCGCTCCTGCCCGCCGCCCTGCTGACGGCGATCGACACCGGCCGACCGGGTCCGGTCGTGGCCGTGGTCACCGCCCCGGCCTATGACACCGTCTCGGGTCGCCACCTGCTCATTCCCCAGGGCACCCGTCTGATCGGTCGCCATGAGGGCGAGAGCCGCTACGGGGACCGGCGCGCCTTCCTGGTCTGGGAGCGGCTGATCCTGCCCAACGGCAAGAGTCTCGTTCTGGACGAGCAAGCCGGTGTCGACGCCCAGGGCGCCGTCGGCGTCGAGGGTCGGGTCGACCGGCGACTCGGGGCGCTCGTCACCGCCACCCTGTTCGGCGCCGCCGTCACCACCCTGGGCACCATCGCCCGCGATCGCGAGCCCCGCGCGGGGAGCCTGTGGGGCGACGCCGGCGACGCCGCCGCCATCGAGGGGTCCCGGGTGGGTGGCCGGCTGGTCGAGCGCGAGCTGGAGGTCCGCCCGACCATCACCCTGCGGCCCGGCGCCCTCGTGCGCGTCCTGATCACCCGCGACCTGATCCTGGAGCCCTACCGCCCATGACCCGTTCCGTTCCGGAGCCCCCTCGACGCCCTGTCCTTCGGCCCTTCGGGCCCCTCCCCCGCCTGCCTCGTGGATCGGCCGCCCTGGCGGGCCTCGCCCACCTCGCCCTCCTGGCTTCGCTCGACCCCGAGGGGTCGCCGCCCTGGCTGATCAATGAGAGCCCCAGCCTGTCCCCCGGCCTCTACACCCGCGCGTCCGGGTCGGTCCTGGCCTCCGGTGCCGTCGTGGCCCTGGCCCCGCCACCCACCGGCCGGGCCTATCTCGCGCGCCTGGGCGCGCCCCCGGACGCCCGGCTGCTCAAGCGGGTCGCGGCGGGTCCGGGCGACCCGGTCTGCGCCTCGCCCTCGCGGCTCGCGGTCCCGGGCCGCAGCGTTCCGGTCCTGGCCCGCGACGGCCTGGGCCGCCCCCTGGTCCGCTGGACCGGCTGCCGTCGCCTGGGTCCTGATGAGGTCTTGGTCCTGGGAGACACGGCCGGCAGCTACGACGGCCGGTATTTCGGGCCGGTCCGGCGAGAGACCCTGCAGGGGCCCTACCGGGCGGTGCTGAGATGGTAGGCCGCGCCGCCCTGGCGATCCTGCTCGCCCTGGATCCCGCCTCCGGCCCGGTTCCGTCGACACCGCCGCCCCCGGCCGTGGACTGGCGGGCGGCCGGCGGCGGCCTCTTCCCGGTCGCGCCGCCCGCTTCGCCCCCGGCCGGCTCCTCCGGGGAGGCTGCCTCGCTCCCGCCGCCCGCGCCGGCCCGACTGGAGCCCCTGGCCCAGCCCTACAGAGAAGCGATCGCCGCGGCCGCGGCCCGGCACGGGCTGGATCCCAAGCTCCTGCACGCCCTGGTGATCGTCGAGAGCGCCTATCGCCCGGCCGCCTGCTCCCCGGTCGGAGCCTGCGGCCTGACCCAGCTCATGCCGGCGACCGCCGTCGAACTGGGCGTCGCCGACCGGTTCGATCCCGTCGCCAACCTCGGCGGGGGCGCGGACTATCTGTCCCGTCAGATCGTCCGGTTCGGCGACCTGCGCCTGGCCCTGGCCGCCTACAACAGCGGCCCGTCGCGCGTCGCCCGCCTCGGTCGCGTCCCCGACATCCCCGAGACCCGGGCCTATGTCTCGGCGGTGATCGATTGCTATCTCGCTTTGTCCGCCGGGCGACAGGTGCGCAGCGCCCGCGACTGCCGACCCAGAGGGGTCGCGTCATGAGCCTTCCCCCCGAGATCGATCCAGCCGACAGGCTCGGCCCGCCCGAGAGCGACGAGGACTGGCTCACTCGCGCCGAGGCCTCGGACTATCTGCGTCGTTTCGGCATACGCATGAAGCCCGCCACCCTCGCCCGGGTTCTCTGCGTCGGGACGGACGGTCCACCGTGCGAGCACATCCGCAACCGCCCGCGCTATCGCCGCGGGCCGCTGCGCGCCTGGGCCGAGGCCCAGAGGTCTCGCGCCTGGCCGCGGCGAAGGCCCGTCTGGAGGGTCGCGCCATGAGCGACTGGCTGGAGTTTCTGGAGGCCGAGGCGGGAGACGGCCGCTTTCTGCCCTGGCGCGAGGTCCATCGGACCGCGGGCCTGTCGCGCACCACCGCCTGGCGGCTGCAGCGCCTCGGCCAGTTCCCCGCCCCCTACCCCCTTTCGCCCGGCCGCGTCGGCTACAGCGAAGTCGAGATCGCGGCCTGGAAGCGATGGCGCACGGCTTTGCGCGACCGCAAGGCCGACGCCCCGGCCAGCCGTCGATCCGCCAGGGCGCAGGCCTCCAACCCTTCGCGGTCCGTCAAGCCTCCTCACGCCCTGATCGAGCAGCCTCCGTCCTTCGAGAGGCCGCCGCCCACAGCCAAGATCGACCACGCCAAGCCCCAGGACCGGCCGTCACGTCGGGCCCGGCCTCGCGCCGGTCATCCTGACCAGACCGTCTTCGACTTCTGAGGGACCGAACCCCTGCCGCCGGCGGTCCGGCTCTCCCAACCGAACAGCGAGACGGATGCGGGGGGCCAGATCCCGCTTGGCCACGGTCCCGGCTTGAGGCACCTTGGCTCGGTCGGCTCCCGCCCTGAGCCGACCGACGGCCCGGCGACCTCCTGAAGCCGCGAGCTCAGAGGCCGGGCCGTCCATCCCGGGGTGCCTGCGGCTCGATCCCACTCATCAATGACTAGGATGTGGAACCGGGATCGCTGCGGTCCCGCGATGCGCGAAGCACGATCCGCCCCTCGATCGGCTGGGCGTCGAGCTCCAGGGCATAGCCGCGACCGTCCCGGTGGGGCCGCGCCACCCCGATCTCGACCCAGCGGCTGCGTGAGCCGACGTCGCGCACCAGATAGACGCGCAACAGCGCCGGGGTGGGCGCTGGTTCGGGCATGATCCCCTCCGTCCTAATCGACTGCTGGCACGACACCTTACTCCCGATTGCACGACAAGGGCATCCGCGCCCTGAGGCTGTCCGGCTCATCCCGCGGCCCAGGCGAGGTCATTGGCCAGACCAGAGGGGTCCCGGCCGCTGGGGGTTCAGAAGCCGGCCTCGCGAAACGCCGGTCGTCACAGACAGGATCGGACGATGACCGGGGACTTGGGGCAAGGCGTCAGACCTGTACAGCAGTGTCTCGGGCGCACTATGAACAGACCTTGGCTCAAAGCCGAGTATCGGACATTCAGGGTTAGTCCCCGGTCGCCGGGCTACGACAGACGATCGGCCTGCCCGGGTCGCCGTCGTCGGCCGGACTGCGGCAACGGCATGCTGCGAGCGCGGTTGTCGGCGCTCAGAAGTTCAGCCCCAGCCTGACGAACATCGAGCGCCCGTTGAAGCCAAAGGGAGACACGGCGTTGTGGCGTTGTGTCCTCGCATTGTCAGCGCCGTTGGTCCCGGCCGCGACACTCGCCACCGTCGAGGCGATGTTCTCGTCCGGGTAGACGTCGAAGACGTTTTGCGTTCCCAGGCTGATCCGGACAGTTTGCGAAACCTCCCAACTCACTTCCAGGTTCGTCAGCCACTCTGCCCCGAACGTCTGGACGATGTCGGCGTTGCCTGCCGTGCCCACGGGGACGAGCCGGACGTCGTAACCGGGGGTGAGCGCCGCGATGTGCGCCGGGGTCCGGTTCGTGAGGGCGACGGTAGACACCTCGCCATAGCGGGTGTTGGTCAACGAAACGCTGAAAGGACCCCGGGCATAGTCCAGATCCAGGGTAATCTTGTCGCCCGGCAGACTGTCGGAAAAGCGCAGCTGCTGCGTGAGGTCAAACAGGGGCGTCGTCAGCCCGAGGGCCGCGAGTTCGGGCGGAGTGCCGGCGATGCGGTCGAACTCGGTCTCGCTGACGTTGCCTGCGAGCGTACCGGTCAACCGGCCACTGTCGGCAAATTCGTGGCGATAAGAGACGACAAGATCGAGACCTTCCGTCGTCGTGTCCACGGCGTTGGTGACATAGGAAATGGCGCTAAAATTGCCCTGGCCGTTGGCGGCGAGGAAGTTGGTCAGCCGTGCGTCCTGAAATGTGGAAGAGATGGCGATCCTGTCCTTCACGGCGATCCGGTAGGCGTCGAGCGTCGCGGTCAAGCCGCCCCGCTCATAGATGAGGCCGGCGGAAAAATTGCGCGCGGTTTCAGGTCTCAGGTCGGTCGCTCCCGCAAGGCGCGCTGCCGGGCTGTCGACAGCCGCAACCCGCACGATCGCCTGCTGGCCGTTCAGGATCAGGGTGTTGGAGGCGTTGTAGCCGGACTGGGCCAGAGCCGGGGCCCGAAAGCCCGTATTCCAGGACGCGCGCGCCGCCAGGCCTTTCGATCTGATGCCGATGGTGAAGGTGTGGCGCGCGACAGCGGGCGGCCATCCCGCTGGGATCGCCGGCGCGGTTTACGCCCGGGCCCCGGCTGCGTGGTCGAGCACGAGGGCGCGGTGTGCCGACACGCCAGCGAGGACGCCGGCAGCCGAGGCCAGGGTGGCGTTGTACATCGCCGTCGCCGCGTCGCCAGCGGCGAAGACGCCGGGCACGCTCGTCTGCTGCATCGGATCAACGGCGATATGGGGGCCGGTCATCCCGTCCGTGAACGCGCATCCCAACTGCTCGGCGAGAGGGCTGGCCATCCGGGTTCGGGGGGCGGTGAAGACAATCTCGGCGGCGACCGTTCGCCCGTCAGCCAGACGCAGGGCCTCGATCCCCGGGCCTTCGCCGAGCAGGTCGACGACCGGAGTCCGCTCGATCCCGACGCCCCGCGCCGCGAGAAGGGCTGTCTCTTCCTCCGTCGGCTCGAACACGCCCTGGGTGAAAAAGGTGGTCAGGCCCCAGTCCGGGAGGATCAGCGCCTGGTGAACCGCCATGGGGGTATTGGCGATGGCGGCGATCCGGCGGTCGCGCACTTCATAGCCGTGGCAGTAGGGACAGTGCAGCACGCTGACGCCCCAGCGTGGCGTCATCGACGCCAGCGGCAGGTCGTCCACCACGCCGGTCGCCAGCACGACCTTGCGAGCCTTCGCGTCCGATCCGTCTGACAGGGTGATGGCAAAGTGGTCCACGCGTCCCACCGCAGAGGCGGCTTCCGCAGGGACGAAATCGACGGTCGGATAGCGCGCCAGCTGGTTGAGGCCCTCGCGAATGATCGCGGCGGGAGGCACCCCGTCCTGACCGAGGAAGCCGTGCGAGGCCGCGGCGAACCGGTTGCGGGGCCGCCCCGCGTCCATGAGGAGAAGCCGGCGGCGCGCCCGCGCCAGCTGCAGGGCGGCGGACAGGCCGGCGAAACTGCCCCCGACCACGATCGCATCATAGGTTTCCATGATCTCACTCTTGTAACTTATTGGATTGCGAGAACGTATCCGATCGCAGCGCATTCATGCAATCCCTTTTGTTACGTGAGAGGATGGCTTACGCTGGGACCCATGCCCACCGACAGCCGCCTCTCCCGAATGCTGCACGTGTTGATCCACATGGATCACATGGACGGTCCGGTGACCTCCGACACGCTCGCCGTCATGCTGCAGACCAATCCGGTGGTGGTCCGGCGCACGATGAGCGGGCTGAAGGCGGCAGGGTATCTGTCCTCGATCAGGGGTCATGGGGGCGGCTGGACGCTCGCTCGCTCGCTCGATGAGGTGACGCTGCGGGACATTCATGCAGCGCTGGGCAGCCCGAAGGTGTTCGCGATCGGCCTTTCCGACGACAACCCGCGCTGTCTGGTGGAACAGGCCGTCAACGCCGCGATGGATGACGCGCTGCAGGAAGCCGAACAGCGATTGCTCGCCCGCTTCGGCGAGGTCACGATCGGATCCCTGTCGCGAACCGTCGGCCGCGCCCTGCAGACAGGCGCATGAGGCCTGACCACGGCGCTGCCCATCCGACCACACAAGCCCGACATCGAATGGCGCACATTCAGGCGTCTCGGCGGCGTCAGCCGCTCCCCTCCACCCACCGCCGCTGCCCGCGCCTCCCCCGCTGGCATCAGGCCGCGCCCTAGCGCGGACGCAGGCCGGTCCGGCCCTCGCCAGACCCGGGGATCAGCCGGGTTCGCGGGCGAGGGCCACGGCGTCCGGTCCGGCCGGAATGCGGAAGGGCGCGGCCGGATCGGTGGCCGCTCGCCAGACGGCCTCGGCCACATCCTCTGGTGCGGTCACGGCAGTCCCGGATCCCGGCACAGCCGCGAGGGCCTCGCTTGCCCAGGCCGCATAGGCCTCCGGCATCGCGCCAGGCGAGCGCGAGCGAGCCTTTGCCCCGAAGCCGGTCTGCGGCGATCGCCCGGGCAGAACGACCCGCACCCGGACCCCGAGGGGCTCGGCCTCCAGGGCGAAGCTCTCGCTGAAGGCCTCCAGCGCGCTCTTGCTGGCCGTGTAGGCCGACAGGAGTGGAAAAGGCTCAAGCGTTACGGCGGAGGAGACGTTGATGATGACGCCGGAGCCCTGTTCCCGGAACCCTGGCATCGTGGCGCGCGTCATGGCGAGCGGACCCAGCACGTTCAGCTGGAACAGATCGCGGACCTGGTCGATCGCCACGGCCTCGTGCACGCCCATGAGCCCGGCTCCGGCGTTGTTGACAAGCACGTCGATCGGTCCTGCCGTCTCGATCGCGCGCCCGACGCTGTGGACATCGGTCACGTCGAGGGCGAGCAGGCGAAGACGGTCGGCGACGGGAAAGAGGTCGGGCTGCGGCGATCGCATAGTTGCGACCACGGACCAGCCCCGGTCAAGAAACAGGCGGGCCGTCGCCAGCCCGAAGCCGGACGAACTGCCGGTGATGAGAATTCGGTTCACAGTCACACCTCCTCGGGTCGCTCGGACACCGAAGCGGACGCCGGCCGGCCCATGATATAAACGGATCATTGATCCGGTCGGATCACATACGGATCGTTGATCCGTTTATCAAGAGAGGTAGGACATGCCGACTGGCAAAAATCCCGGGGTCTGGACACGCAAAGGACCCGAACGCCCGTCGGCCGTTGCGTCTGGGCCGCTGCGCGCCGACGCGCGCCGCAACGAGGAGGCGCTGCTTCTGGCCGCCAGAGACGTTTTCGCCCGGGCCGGGGTCGATGCCCCCATCCGCCTGATCGCCGCCGAGGCGGGCGTCGGACTTGCCACCCTCTACCGGCGCTTTCCGACCCGCGCGGATCTGGTCGCGGCGGTGTTCCGTCGTGAGATCGACACCTGTGCGGACGCCGCAGCCTCTCTGGCCCTCGAACGAACGCCAGCCGACGCTCTCAAGGCCTGGCTGAGGCTCTATACGGACTTCCTGGCCACCAAGCAGGGCCTCGCCGCGGCCCTGCACTCGGGCGATCCGGCCTTCGCCGCCCTGCCGGATCATTTCAGGGCGCGTTTCGAACCCGCCCTGGGGTCCCTCCTCGGCGAGGCCGCCCGGGCCGGCACGATCCGGCCCGACATCTCCGCCCAGGATCTGCTGCGCGGAATCGGCAATCTCGCGGTCGCCTCGGGGGACGGCGCGCGGGCCCATATCGACCGGATGGTCGGCCTGATCCTCGACGGGTTGAGACAGGGAGCGCCTGAGCCCGGCTGATCCGCAAGGGCCCCAGGGTCCGGCGATCTCAGGACCGACGGTCTCGGACGGCTCGGCTGTCGCCGAACGCCCCCGTGCAATCCGGCTGGATCGTGATGGGGCAGTCGGGATCGACCGGGACAGGGCCTGTCGCGCCGGGGGCGAGGTCGAGACCGTCACCGAGGCGGCCCCGACGAGTCCCTCCGACATCGAGTTCCGTCGCCGTGAAGACGTCCGCGAAGATGGCAGTCCTCCTGGAGGGGACAGCGCAGGCTACAGACGTGAAAGGGCCGCCTGCCCCCAGGCACCCTGCCCGGGGCCGCGTTCCGCCGCTCGAAGACGCCCCTGTTCAGGGCGTTCCGGCCCGGTCCCGCAGGCCAGAGCTCAATGTCCGAAGCCGGTCGTTGAGATCGCTCAGCCCAGCCGTATCCAAGCCAACGGCATCACGGATCTGGACGGGGATGCAGCCGCGCGCCTCTGCGGCAAGGGCGCGCCCCACCTCTGTCAGGGCCAGTCGCACCACGCGCTCGTCGTTCTGATCGCGCGTGCGTGACACCAGCCCGGCGCTCTCCAGACGCTTGACCAGCGGAGTCACGGTGCTGGATTCCAGAAACAGCGTCTCGCTCAGCTCTCCCACGGTCTGCCCATCCCGGGACAGCAGAACCGTCAGCGCCAGGTATTGCGGATAGGTGATGCCGAACCGGTCGAGGAGGGGCTTGTAGACGCGGTTGAAGGCCAGTCCCGCCGCGTAGATTGAAAAACAGAGAAGGTCGTCCAGCGGCGCGGCGGGAGGGGGTGGGGATGATCGAGTCATGACAGGCATATAAATCGTGCACGATTTAATCGCAAGCGCTTGATGCACACGAGAGGGCGGCCCATATCGGTCGTGCACGAGATAATCGCGTGGCATCTATCATCAAGGAACCCAGTCATGACCCCCTCTTCCCTCGCCGCCGTCGCCGCCGCCGCGGTAGCATTTAGCCCCGTCCAGCCCGATCCGGTGCTGGAGCCGGCTGCCCGCGCTTTCGCCGAGGCCGCCGCAGCCGGCCGTCCCCTGTATGAACTGAGTTATTCCGACGCCCGGACGGTTCTCGCGACCGTCCAGGCCGACACGGTCGCGGCGTCCGGAGAGACGACCACCGAGGATCTGGTCTGGAACATCGGCCCAACCGGATCGGTCCGCATCCGCATCGTCCGTCCCGCAGGACTTGAGGAGGCCCTGCCCGCCGTCCTCTACTTCCACGGCGGCGGCTGGGTGATGGGGGACCGCAACACCCATGATCATCTGATCCGCGAACTGGCCGTGCAGGCCGGTGCCGCGGTCGTCTTCGTCGAATACGACAACGCGCCCGAGGTGCGGTATCCGGTCAACAACGAGCAGGCCTATGCGGCGCTGGCGCACGTCGCGGCCAACGGCGAGGCGCTCGGCATCGACGGTTCCCGCCTCGCCGTTGCCGGAGACAGCGCGGGTGGCAACATGGCGATCGCGGTCACTCTGATGGCTAAGGAGCGCCGCGGGCCCCGGATCGCCCATCAGCTGCTGTTCTATCCCGTGACCAACGACGTCTCGGAAAACGCCTCCTACCAAGCCTTCGGTGAGGGCCCTTTTTTGACCCGTAGGGCGATGGATTATTTCCTGGAAGCCAACTACCCGGCCGATCGCCGTGACGAGGTTCTGGCCTTCCCGCTGAAGGCCCCTGTCGAGCAGCTGACCGGCCTGCCGCCCGCGACCCTGATCGTCGCCGAGAACGACCTCCTGCGGGACGAAGGCGAAGCCTACGGTCGCAGGCTGCTGCAGGCTGGCGTGCCCGTGACCTCAACCCGCTACAACGGCACCATCCATGACTTCGTGATGCTGAACGCCCTGGCCGGCAGCGACCCCGCCCGGGCCGCGATCGCCCAGGGGGCCGCCGAGCTCCGCGCGGCCTTCGCTCGCTGAGCGGAACACAGGGTCGACACGCCTCGGCGCGTCGACCCCCGGGCCCGCCGCGTCCCGTTCAGGCGGCGTGTGCGGCTTCCTCGGGACGCAGGGTCAGAACACGGACTCCGTCCCGGGTGACGGCGACCGTGTGCTCGAACTGGGCCGAAAGCTTGCGGTCGGCGGTCACGACGGTCCAGCCGTCCGGCAGGGTGCGCACCGTCCTCACCCCCTGGTTGAGCATCGGTTCGATGGTGAAAACCATCCCCTCCTTCAGGGTCAGCCCCCTGCCAGGCTTGCCGAAATGTAGGACCTGGGGAGCCTCATGCATCTCGCGGCCGATGCCGTGGCCGCAGAAGTCCCGCACCACGGGGTAGCCGCCACGCCGGGCGTGTTTGTCGATCGCATGGCCGACGTCCCCGAGCGTCGCGCCCGGCCGTACCGCCCGAATGCCTTGCCACAACGCCTCATAGGTCGTGCGAACCAGCTTGCGGGCGGGCGGGCTGACCTCGCCAATCAGATAGGTCTTGGAGGAATCGGCGATGAAGCCGTGCTTTTCCAGCGTGATGTCGAGGTTGACGATGTCGCCGTCCTGCAGGATCTCGTCGGCGGACGGCACGCCGTGGCAGACCACCTCGTTGCGCGAGCAGTTCAGCACGAAGCCTTAGCCATACTGGCCCTTGGACGCAGGCCGCGCGTCGAGCCGATCGACGATCATCCGCTCGACCAGTTCATCGACGGCCAGGGTGCTCATGCCCGCCAGCGGCAAGGTGTCGATATGGGCGAAGACCGAAGCCAGCAGCCGGCCCGCCTCGGCCATCAGTTCGATCTCGTCGGGCGTCTTGGTCATGCGACGAGCGGCACCGGAGTCTCGGCGCCGACGCCGGCGGCCTTAAGTTCTTCGGCCATCAGCTCCTGAAAACTCACGCCGGGATTGAGCTCGCAGAGCATGCCGAGCCTGATCCAGAAGGTCGCCTGGGCATTGATGGAGCGACAGGACGCCCTGCTGGCCCGGCGCAGCTGCTCATGCAGTTCATCGTCGATGTTCACGATCCCCATGGACTTCTCACTCAATACGAAACATATATACTACGTATAGCTCTCCCGCTTCCTGCGCAAGGACATGATCCCGGGTCAGCGCCGGTCACGTCGGTGACGAACCCGGCAGGCGCGCCCGGAAACCCGCAGCCGTGACGTCCGCTGTTGCCTTCAGTCCCGGTCACACCCAGCGGGTCTAAACCTGCAGCGCGGCGACGATGGCGACGGCCTCGGCCATGAGCTGGCGCTTGGAGGGGGTGATGCCCAGAACCACCATGCGCCAGTAAAGCGGCGCAGGAAGCAGATCGAGCGCCAGTTCGCGGTCGACCGCCTCATCCAGTTCGCCCCGAGCAATCGCACGGTCGAGGACGACCTGGGCCTGGGCCCGACGCGCTTGCGCCAGTTGGCGGTTCAAATCCCGCATCGGCGGGGACCGCGCGGCCTCGGCATGCAGATCCGGCAGAATCCGGCGGACCAGCGGGTGGCGCAGGACGGCCCGCAGGCGGATTAGGAAGGTCAGGACATCGGCCTGCAGGCTCCCACGGTCGTCCGGCATGGCGAGCGTGAGGCCCACTGTCGATAGCGCCGCCGTCGCAAACGCCTGTCGGGACGAAAAGCGACGGTAGATGGCGGCCTTGCCCGCGCCGGCTCGGGCAGCGACCCGTTCCAGACTCAGCGCCGCGAAACCGTGCTCGGCCCATTCCTCGAAGAAGGCCCGGTAAAGCGCCTCCGTCAGTTCCGCACTCTGCACGGCCGCCCCTGAGGGTATCCTCCCCGGATTTTCGACGGAACGGTTGCGTTCCAACGTGAGCCTTCATACTTCGTCGATACGATACCGTTCCGTCCATAGGAGGAACCGCCATGACACGCAAATTCGACAGTTTCCATGCCCTGCTTCGCGCCGCGCTGGGCAACCGGGTCACTGCTGCGGAAGACCTGCTGGGCCTGTTCGCCGAGGACGTCGTCTTCGAGTTTCCCTATGCGCCGGACGGCCTGCCCCGGCGACTGGACGGAACGGCGGCGCTCGGCGTCCATCTTGAGAAGCTCGCCCCCCTGATTGCCTTCGGGCCGATGGTGCTCGGTGACGTCCATGCCGACGGCGAGACGGTGATCTTCGAGTTCTCCTGCACCGGCGAGGGTGTCCAGACGGGTGCGCCTTACGACCAGAATTACATCTCGGTGGTCACCATTCGGCATGGGCGCATCGCGCGCTATCGCGACTACTGGAACCCGATGGTCGCGCTGATGGCTCTTGGCGGCCGCGAGGCCGCCGCCCGCGCCTATGCCGGAGCCGCAGGATCGTGACCCGACAGGTTCTCGTGACGGGCGGAAAAGGCAAGACGGGCCGTCGCCTGGCCGCCCGATTGGCCGCTGAAGGCGTCGCCTTCAGGATCGGCACGCGCGCTCCAGACGGAGCGCAGGACAGACGCTTCGATTGGGCGGATCGGTCGTCGGCATCGGCGTTCGACGGCTGCGACGCGGTGTATCTGGTCGCTCCAACCGACCGTGCCGATCATCTGGCGGTGATGGAGCCGCTTCTGTCCGAGGCGATCCACCGGGGCGTCCGTCGCTTCGTCCTGCTCAGTTCGTCGCTTCTGGAGCCGGGAGGCCCGATGATGGGAGAGGTCCATGACTGGCTGTCCCGGAACGCGACGGACTGGGCTGTTCTGCGCCCCTCCTGGTTCATGCAGAACTTTTCCGAGGGACCGCATGCCACGACGATCCGGGAGGAAGGGATCCTCTACACAGCGACCGGGACCGGCCGAGTGGGGTTCATCGATGCCGGGGACATCGCCGAGGCGGCCAGGGCGATCCTGACGGCGGCGATCCCGCTGAATGCCGATGTCGTCCTGACCGGGCCGGAGGCGCTCAGCTACGATGCCGCGGCGGCGATCCTCTCGGCGGCCATCGGCAGGACCTTCCGCCACGTCTCGCTGCATCCGGACGATCTGGTACGCCGTCTCGAGGGCCAAGGCCTTTCGCCCGACTACGCGAGGGTCCTCACCGGTCTGGACACCGACATCGCAAAGGGGGTCGAGGATCGCGTCACGAGCGGTTTCAGGGACGTGAGCGGTCTTCCACCCACACCCTTCCGGACGTTTGTGGAACGCGCCGTCGACCTTTGGAAGTGACGCGCTGTCCGGCCGAGGACGGCAAGGTCAGCGCCCTGCGCTGCGCGAAACCGCGTCTCCGCAAGGAACTGCCGCTTCAGGGACCACCGCCATCAGACCCTGCTCCGCGAGGGCGGCCGCCCCCCGGCATGCGACCGGTCTCCCCTGTAGGCCATGTTCAGCGCGTGGCCCCCGACAGCCTGCGAAATCGCGTGGACGGACAATACTGTAGAAATCCCCAGTCGAGCAGGGACGACCGGTGCCGGGCTGTCACAGCCGCGCCGCCGACCGGTCGTGACGCCTGCTCCACCCTCGGAGCGTTACATTTCGCCCCAAGAAATCTCGGATGTACCCGGCGATCTCACGATGGTGGGTCTCGAGCGCGAAATGGCCGGCATCGATCAGGTGGATTTCGGCATCGGGCAGATCCCTGCGATAGGCGCGTGCACCGGCCGGGACGAAGGCGGGATCATGTCGACCCCATACCGCCAGAAAGGGAGGGCGATAGGCCCTGAAGTAGGACTGGAAGGCTGGATACAGCGCCACGTTGCTACGGTAATCCAGGATCAAATCGAGCTGGATGTCTTCGGCCTCGGGACGCGCCATATAGGCGATGTCGAGCTCGTAGCCGTCCGGCGCCAGCCGGCTGGGATCAGAGCCGGTCCCGTATTGCCAGTTCCGGATGGTTTCGGGCGACAGAGATGCGCGACAGGCCTCGCGACGTTCGGGGGTCGGCTCGCGCCAGTAGGCCTGCCATGCCCCCCATTCGTCACTGAATCCCTCATCATAGGCATTGCCGTTCTGGCTGATGATCGCGCTCACCCGATCCGGATGTTTCATGGCCAGCCTCAGCCCCACCGGCGCGCCATAGTCGAAGATGTACATCGCATAGCGTTCGAGGCCGATCGCATCGACGAAGCCGCCCAGCACCTCCGCCAACCGGTCGAAGCTGTAGGTGAAGGATGCCCGCGAAGGGGCTCTCGTCTGGCCGAAGCCCGCCAGATCGGGCGCGATGATGCGGTAGCGATCGGCCAGCAGCGGAATGAGGTCCCTGAACATGTGGCTGGCTGAGGGAAACCCGTGCAGCAGCAGCAGGACGGGGGCCCCCGCCGGACCAGCATCCCGGTAGAAGACCTCGACCTCGCCGACCTGGGCGCGGCGGTAGCGTACGGGGGACACGCACGACGCTTCCGGGCGGACGGGAGCGGTGCCGCGGGAGGCGGGAGCGCCGGCCACGAGGGGACCGGCTGCCAGAAGGGCAAGGGCTTGGCGGCGTCGGGGGTGGGATGAAACAGGGTGCATCGGATTCTCCTTTCCGCCAAGCTAGGTGTTCCGAGATCTGGTCATAAGACTTGCCGCCTGACCGCCTTGATTGCAGAAATTGAAACGATGGATCGGCTTGAAGCGATGTCCCTCTTCGTCGCCGCGGTGGACGGCGGGTCTCTCGCCGCCGCCGCGAGGCGGCACGGCCGATCGCCCGCCGCCGTGACCCGTGCGGTGGCGGTCCTGGAGCGCGGTGCCGGAGAGACCCTTTTGCTGCGCTCGACGCGGCGACTTAGCCTGACCGGGGCAGGGGAGCGCCATTTGGCCGTGTGGCGTGAGGTGCTCGAAAAAATGTGCGATCTTGAGCCTGTCCCGGCGGGAGGGTCCTTGCGTGGACGCATCACGCTCACCGCCCCGGAGCTGTTCGGACGCCTTGCGGTCATGCCGCGGCTCGAGACGTTCCTGCGAACCCATCCCGCGGTGTCGGCGCGCGTGCTGTTGGTCAACCGTCTCGTAAGCCTGGTGGGCGAAGGCGTCGACCTCGCGGTGCGACTGGCCCCGCTCTCCGACTCGTCCCTTAAGGCGATCCGGATCGGCGAGGTCCGTACCCTGCTCTGCGCCTCAACGGAGTACCTCGACGCCGCGCCCCCGCTGAAGGAGCCCGCCGATCTGTCCGGCCACGCCTGCATCGGGCTGGATGCCGGAGCGGACGCAGAACAATGGGCTTTCGCCCGCCAGGGTCGCGCGGCCCGATCGCGACGCGCGGTGCGCGTCCGGCCGCAGTTGAGCGTGAACAGCGCCGCAGCCGCTCTCGATGCGTCGCTCCGCGGGCAGGGCATCATCCAGGCCCGGTCATATCAGGTCGCCGACGCCGTCGCGGCGGGACGGCTGAGGCGGCTTCTGCCGCAATGGGAAACCCCCATCACTCCGGCCCATCTGCTGTTCGCGCAGGCACGCGGGTCACGCGGACATGTCCGGATGCTCATAGACCATCTGGTGCCGGCCCTGCGAGCCCACCTTGCTGCGGTCGATGCCGCTGTGTGTGCCGGGACGGAACCCTAAAGCCGGCCCCTGTACCGCAGTCGGCCAGAATTGGGCGGCCCTACCTTTGGGGGTTACGACCTATCCGGGCATGACGGTCCTGCGCCAGCAGGTTCGCCTATCTCAGCGAACGGTGCGGTCGGCCCCGCGCTCAGGTCGCCCCGGGCCTCGCCACGCGCTCGCGACGGGCGACGTCTTTCAGCACGGTGATGAAGGCTCTTAATGGTGGCGGGACCAGCCGTCGTCCCGGATAATAGAGGCACGGCGGCGGGTCGGGAGGTGTCCAGTCTTCCAGCACCGGGAGCAGTCGTCCGTTGCTGAGCGCGTCGGATATGGCCGGTTCGGGCAGGAGGGCCACGCCCAGTCCTTCCAGGGCCGCATCCCGCATCAGGCCATTGTCGTTCAGGGTGAGAGGCCCCGGTACGTCGAGGGTGATCTCCTCGGTCCCGCGGGCGAACTGCCAGAGATAGCGTTTTCCGCTCGGGAGGCGCTGGCGGATGCAGTCATGCCGCATGAGGTCATGGGGGGTCACGGGTCGACCCCGCGCTTCCAGATAGGCCGGACTGGCCACGGCCCGGAACCGGATCTCATCGCCGAACGGGACGGCCACCATGTCCTGGGGCACGGAGTCCGCGAGCCGAACACCGGCATCGAACCCCTCCCCCACGATGTCCACGAACCGCCCCTCGCCCACGAGGTCGAGCGTCACGCGCGGATGCGCGGACAGGAAGGTTGGGACCACCCTGCGGATCAGCCAGCGCCCCGCGAGACGTTCGGTGTTGATGCGCAGCGTCCCGGTGACCGCGTCTGGACCGTGGCGAACGGACTCCAGGAGATCATCGAGGCCCTGGAGGGCGTGCGGCAGGCCCCTCAGCAGCCGGGCACCGGCCTCGGTCGGCGAGACGCTGCGCGTGGTCCGATGGAGCAGTCGGACGCCCATTCGCTCTTCCAGCGATCGCATCGCATGGCTCAGGGACGAGCGCGACACGCCGAGCATGTCGGCCGCCGCGCGAAAGCTGCCGCGCCGCGCCACTTCCACGAAGGCCTTCAGTTCGCCCGGACCGATCTGAGTCATTGTTGAAGGTCTTTCACCAGCCTGTGTCGGTCTGGCTCCCTTATCTTACCAGTCTGCACGGCCCAAATCAGGTGCACGACGGTTGGACCAAGCCACCAGGCCCATCACCGCGGTTCGCTGTCGCCACGCACCACAACCGGAGCCCCGCCATGTCTCACCGCCACGCTGTCTCGCCCCCCGGCCGTCATGCCCTCTACGAAAAGCACCGCTATTCGCCCGCCATACGGTCCGGCGATCTCCTGTTCGTGTCCGGCCAGGTCGGCAGCCGCGAGGACGGATCGCCTGAGCCGGTGTTCGAGGATCAGGTCCGCCGCGCCTATGCCAATCTGAAGGTTATCCTGGCTGCGGCCGGCGCCTCCATGGACGACGTCGTGGACATCACCACCTTCCACACCGACCCGGACGCCCAGCTGGACACCGTCATGGCCGTACGGGCCGACGAACTGGGCACGCCCCCCTATCCCAACTGGACCGCCGTCGGAGTGACCTGGCTGGCCGGCTTCGATTTTGAGATCAAGGCGATCGCCCGGATCCCGGCCCGGGGTTGAGCTCGGGACCCGATCAGAGGCACTCGGGCGGGCGTTTCCCTACGCCTGCGACACGGTCCACTGACGGGCCTCCCGTGCCGGCAGGGTCAGAGCGCTCCCGGCCCGGGCGAAGGCCATACGGTTCGACCGCATGGCCCTGGCCCCTGACCTCAGAACGCTCCCCCCATCGGGCGGACGATCATCTCGTTGACGGCCACGTCAGCGGGCTGGTCGATGGCATAGCGGATAGCCTGGGCGATCGCGTCGGGCTTGAGGGCGATCCGGCGCGCCTCGTGAATATAGGCGGCGGTGTCCGGGTCGGTGATCGTGGCGGCGAGTTCGCTCTCCACCACACCAGGTGAAATGACCGTTGTCCGGATCTCCGGATGCTCCTGACGCAGGCCCTCGGTGATGGTCCAGACCGCCGCCTTGGTGGCGGAGTAGACCGCCGTCGTCGGCCAGACGCCATGGGCGGCGACCGAGGCGACGTTGACCACGTGGCCTCCGCCCTGGGCCTGGAAACGCGGCAGAACCGCCGCGATCCCGTTCAGGACGCCACGCATGTTGACGTCGATCATCTGGTCCCATTCTTCGGTCTTCAGCGCCGCCAGCGGGGCAAGGGGCATGAGGCCTGCGTTGTTGATGAGAACGTCCACACGGCCGAACCGCGCCTCGGCGAAGGCGACGATGGCTTCGAATGCCGCGCGGTCGGCGACGTCGAGCGTCTGGAACTCGGCGTCGCCGCCGGCGGCGCGGATCTCCCCGACGAGGGTCTGCAGCCGCCCGACCCGCCGCGCCCCGAGGACCACATTCATGCCGGCGGCGGCCAGTCCGCGGGCCACAGCCTCGCCGATGCCGCTGCTCGCCCCGGTGATGATGACAACCTTGCCTTGAGAGATGACCATGAGGATGGCTCCTTTTCCGGGCCGGCACAGGAGCGTGCCGGCGTGGGAGCCCTGTCGCCTGTCCAGGGGCCCGAGCGGTAGAATGGCCCTCCACTATTCTTGCACGATCCTCCGATTGCCAGAGCTGCAGCCTTGCGGCAGGGGTCCAGGAAGGACAGGATCGGCCATGCGCCAGATCGAGGAAATCGCCGCGATCATTGCCCGCCATGTGCCGGGCGACGGTATGCACGACAGCGCCCTGCCCCGTCTCAGCCTTATCCGATCCTGTACGCCGACCCAGGCCGTCCCCGCCGTCTATCGACCCTCCTTGTGCATCATCACCCAGGGACGCAAGCAGGTCGAACTCAGCGGACGCAGCTACGTCTATGATCCGGAGACCTACCTGACCGTCTCTGTGGATCTGCCCCTGGTCGGTTCGATTCTGGAGGCCAGCACCGAGCGCCCCTATCTCTGCCTGGCGCTCGACATCGACGTGGCGGCGCTCGCCGATCTGATGCTCCAGACCGGGGTGGAGGCAGCCCCGGAACCGGCGGGTCCCGCACTGGGCGTCAGCCGGGTGGAACCGGAGCTTCTTGATGCGGCCCTGCGACTGGCGCGCCTGCTCGACACGCCGGGGGACGCGGCCGCCCTTGCTCCGCTGGCTGAGCGGGAGCTTCTCTACCGGCTGCTGTCCGGCGCTCAGGCGCCCATGATGCACCACATCGCTGCGGCCGAGAGCCGCCTCGCCAGGGTCGGCCGTGCCATCGCCTGGTTGCGCCGCAACTATGCCCGACCCTTCAGCGTGGAGCGTCTGGCCGCTGACGCCGGCATGAGCCCCTCTTCCTTTTTCAGCCACTTCAGGGCCGCCACGACGCTCAGTCCGATACAGTACCGCACGCGGATCCGTCTGCTGGAGGCGCGCCGCATGATGGTGGTCAGGGGGATGGACGCGGCAAGCGCCGGCTTCGCGGTGGGCTGCGAAAGCCCGTCCCAGTTCAGTCGGGACTACAGTCGCCTTTACGGAATGCCGCCGCTAAGGGACGCCACACGGCTGCGCCGATCGCCGGACTACGCCCTAAGGGTTCAGGATGCCTGAGGGATCGGTGCCACCCCGGTTTTGGCTTGTGGGCGCAAGGAGCGGGGTTCGCCCCATAAAGCGGCCATCCCCCTGCCGCCGCGACTGGGAGTACCAATTGCGCCCCGTCCTCGTGATGATCCGACAGTCGTGGATGTTGTCAGGTGACAGAATAGCCGGCGGTAGCGAGGACCTCAGCCAGTCGATCTTCACCCTGCCGTGAGAGCTCAAGGAGCGCCTGAAAGGGGTCTCCCGGCAAATGCAGGGTGTGGGCGAAGGCGGGCTCGGTTTTCTCGCCGCTGGCGCGTCGTTCCCGCACCCGTCGTTTCAGCGCGTCGCCACCCAGTCGCAGCAGACGGCGCTCCACGTCGAAGTGCAGCCAGCCCGGCTGCAGCCCTATTGGCTGGTCGATCGCATAGAGTTCGATGGGCCAGCCCGAGCGTGTGAAATTCACGATGATCGGGTACGGCGGGCCGGCACGGCAGGAGATCGTGAACCCCTCCTCCTGGCCGAAGATCGCCTTCACGACACCGATAAAGGCTTCGGCGTCGCTGGCCCGACAGATGAGGTCGATGTCGCTGCTGGCAACGTCGAGCCCGAGGGGAGGCGTTCCCACCACGCGCGCGTCAAAGGCGGCAAGCGCGTCAGGCAGACCGAGCGCCTCCAGAACCACCGTGTATGGCTTTCGATCGACCATCGCAGCCTCTGTCATTCAGCGCCGGACCGGCGATCAGATGTTCGGGCCTGCCAGCCAGGCGCGCATCCGGTCCGCCGTCTCGGTCGTCCCGGGATTGAAGACGACCATGCCGAGTTCGGGCCGGCCGGCCACGGCGAAGACGGAGAACTCCAGGTCCAGGGGGCCCAGTTCCGGATGATGCTGACGTTTGGTCCCGCCCTCGGGCCACGCGATCTCCTCCGCCCGCCACAGTTGGGCGAACTCCTGGCTCTGCTGCGGCAGGTCTTCGACGAGACGCCGCATCTCGGCGTCGGCCCCGACCCTCGCGGCGTCGGCCAGGAAGGTCGCCACAGCAAAACGGGCGACACTCAGCCAGTCCGCTTGGGCCGCCCGCGCTTGAGGGTTCAGGAAGAGCTGACGGAGCACGTTGCGCTCGGCGGGCGCAAGCGCCGCATAATCATCGAGCACCGGGCCGGACGGTGAACCGCCGCGCCCCTGCTCCAGCCAGGTGTACGAGGTCGGACTGATACCGGCCCGGCGCGCCACTTCTTCCCGGCGCAGGCCCGGTGTAGGCCGCCGTCCAGGCGGAAGGCCCAGAGCCAGCGGATCCAACTGGGTGCGGCGCCCCCGCAGATAGGCGGCGAGGCGTCCTTCTGATCCCCGCATCCGGGTGGTCCCTATACTAGGATACGCGCACGACTTTAACAGGATTAGTATCGGCCCCAGAGACGGTCTCCGCAACTCAGGGAGACTGTCTCATGCGTCTTTTGTGACCGGCGCGACCGGCTTCATCGGGTCCAAGATCGTCGACGAACTGGTCGCTGCGGATCATCAGGTGATCGGTCTGACGCGGTCGACACCGGGCGCCGCGCGCCTGGCGGCACAGGGGGCTGAGCCCCTTCACGCCGTCATCGCCGACCGGGATGTCCTCGCGGACGCCGCGCGTGACTGCGACGCCGTGATCCATACCGCCTTCGACCACGATTTCAGTCGTTATGCGGAGAACTGCGAGGCCGACCGTCAGGTCATCCTGGCCCTCGGTCATGCACTGCAACCCGGCCGGCCGCTGCTGGTCACCTCGGCGACCGGGATGGGCGAGCCCGGATCGGGCCTTCCGGCGCGCGAGGACGTCTTCGACCCGACCCATCCCCTGCCCCGTGTCGCGACGGAACTGGCGGCCGAAAGTCTCAGGGCCGGCGGCGCCAACGTCATCGTCATCCGTCTGCGCCAGGTGCACGACACCGTTCGCCAGGGCCTCATCTCCTTCTTTATTGACATCGCGCGTCAGAGCGGGGTGTCTGCCTGGGTCGGCGAGGGGACGAACCGCCTGTCAGCGGCGCATGTATCAGATGTAGCGCGGCTCTACCGCCTAGGTTCTGAACCCATAAAGCTTGCGGCGACCCGCTCTCGCTGATTCAAGGATTCCGAAAGGAGCCTTGGCATGGGGCGATATGATCTGAGCGAGGTGGAGTGGCGGTTGATCGAGTCGCTTCTGCCGAACAAGCCGCGCGGGGTGGCCCGGGTGGATGACCGGCGGGTGATCAACGGCATCTTTTATGTGTTGCGGACCGGCTCGCCGTGGCGCGACCTGCCTGCCCGCTACGGACCGCATACGACCGTCTACAATCGCTTCAACCGCTGGGCCAAGGCGGGCGTCTAGGTCCGGGTGTTCGAAGCCCTGTCGGCCGGATCGCCCGGCTCGATGCACCTGATCGACAGTTCCATCATCCGGGCCCACCAGCACGCCGCCGGCGGAAAAAAGGGAGCCCGGATCACGCCATCGGCCGTTCTCGTGGAGGACTGAGCACCAAGATCAACGCCTTGATCTTCCCCCGCAAAAGTGGACGGGGTTAAGCCGCTCTGCGTTCGGCCTCGGCGGGGCTGATATAGCCCAGTGACGAGTGCAGGCGACGGGGATTGTAGAAGCCCTCGATGTATCCGAACAGGTC